>Ga0187892_10000104_pt1 | contig 197669 bp, 178 predicted proteins | sample MA1701073metaG_FD_139345 | JGI IMG/M metagenome (GOLD analysis project Ga0187892, IMG submission 139345) | Bio-ooze microbial communities from a basaltic lava cave in the Kipuka Kanohina Cave System on the Island of Hawaii, USA - MA170107-3 metaG ... | reverse complement strand
AGGCGGTGGCTTCAACTTGGTCCACGCGCAGACCTTCACCGCCGGGCTGAACGGCACGCTGGCAGGAGTTAGCTTGAGTCTCACAGTGGTGGGAGGACCGTTGACGTTGGCAATCACGACCACAGTTCCTTGCACGCCCACCTGTATCGGCGTCCTCCCCGCCTTTGGCGTGCCGGGAACCGCGTTAACCTCCACAACGCTGAACCCCGGGACCTACACCCTATCCAACCTGATTACGTTTCCCCAGGCGATTGCCAGCGTTGCCGGAACCACCTACGCCATTCTATTGATTTCCAGCAATACCTATTCATGGGACTATGGCGGGCTTTCCTCCAATCCGCCGAATTACCAGAATGGACAAGCGCTCCAGGGTCAACTCGTGTGCTCGGGTTTCCCGGCCCCGACGTGCAACGTCGTGTGGGCTTCCATCATCGGCGGCACACCCTCGGGCTTCCTTTTCCAGACGCACGTGAACGTCACACCGGCCCCGGTTCCGGAGCCGGGCACGCTTCTCTTGATCGGGAGCGGCGCGTTGGCGGTGTTGCTGCGGCGGAGGAGGTTAACCGCTGGCGCCAATCAGTGAACCAAGGACAGACGGATCGGACCCGGAATAGAACTTCCACGGAACGGCGCAAAGATTCTCTCCTTCGCGCTTCCCCACCCGGTACATGTCCTGCGTGTAGAGGCAGGCCTGCCCTTCGCTATCCACCACCTGCGGATGGAATGAGAAGATCATGTTCTCGCGCAACTCAACATCGGACTTCGCGCCGATTGCCGGATGCTCGATCATGGTGATGCCGATGGAGTGCCCGGAGAGGTGCCCCAGGCCGAACCCGCGCGCGGCGAACACGTCGGCGGCTGCCTTGTGCACGGCGCTGGCGCGCTCGCCCTCGCGCATCTTGAGCCGCGCCGCTTCGAGCGCCTCCGGGTACACGTCCTTCATCGCTTGAGTGCGCGCGCTGACGGCCCCGCGAATCAGCGGCCGCGAAAACTCCACCCAGTAGCCCTCCGGGTTGGCGATTTCGAGCGAGTACAGCAGCAAATCGTCGGGCGCCACTTTGCGCAGGCCGGGGACCTTGAAGTGCGCTTCCGCTTCGCCTTTCGCGCCGGAGAGCACGATGTTCATCATGCGCGGGCCCGCGCCGCGCGCGAAAAAACGCTCGACCGCCGGGGCCATGATCTCCGCTTCGGTGCGCCCGGGTTGGTAGGCTTTGAGCAACGCCCGGAAACCGTCGAGGATGATGTCCATGCTCTCGCGGACGTGGGCTAGTTCCTCTTCGCTCTTGACCGCGCGGGCCATGTCGAAGTGGAAGTCGAACGGGACGAGTTCGAGGGCAGCGGCGGCCAGCTCGCGGTAGTCGCGCACAGCCATCACCGCGTCGAGGCCGTACACGGCCAGGCGCTTCCAGCCGCGCTCGGCGCACTGCTGGCGCACCCAGGCGCCGGGCACGTCCGGCCAGACGTGCTCGCGCACCCAGGGTTTGGACTTGTCGCCGATCCAGCGCGCTTCGCGCGGGAAGACCAGCGTGGGTTCGCCGGCCAACGGCAGCAGAACGTAAGCGTAGCGGTGCACAATCTCGAAGCCGCTGGTGTAGCGCACGGCGCCTTCGAAGCCGGTGTACTGGTTGCCGCAGACCAGCAGGGCGTCCACGCGCTCCGCGGCCATGCGCGCGCGGAGGTTGTGGTATCGTCGCTCGATTTCTGTTTGGCTGATCATCGCGGCTCAGGGTAGCACAGCCGTTCCCAGTGGCGCAGCCGCCTGGAGGCTGCGCCTTGGGGTGTCCGCAGCCGGGCTTGCCGCTGCCCCGCGCCTTCCCGCCTGTTGCCGGACGCATGAGATAATCGGTGGCGCGCAAGGCGGAGAGCCTGCGCCACTGGCCACACTCCGAGGGAACCATGTGCCGCAACATCCGCACGCTCTTCAATTTCGCGCCGCCGGCCACTGACGACGAAGTCCGCGCCTCGGCCGTGCAGTTCGTGCGCAAGCTGAGCGGCTTTACGCACCCGTCGCAAGCCAACCAGGCAGCCTTTGACCGCGCCGTGGCCGACGTCACCGCCGTGGCGCAGACGCTGATCCGCTCGCTGGTGACCACCGCGCCGCCGCGCGACCGTGCCGTGGTCGCCGCGCGCGCCCGCGAACGCGCCGTCAAACGCTTCGCCCGCTCCGCATAGGAACGGCTGTACGCCGCATGTTTCCTGTGACCTCTTGCCTCGGGAATCTCTGTGTTAGGCTCTGACTTCTGACTTTCGACTTCTGTTCCCGGAGGCGCATTGCCCGTTCCCTTCCGCATCGGAGTGCTGCAACTGAGCATGGAGCCCGCCGCCGAAACGCTGGCCATGGCCCGCGCCTGCGAAGACGCCGGCTTCGATTCCTTCTGGCTGGCCGAGGCCTACCCGTGGTGGCGCAAGCACTCGATGGAGGCGCGCTCGTCCACCGCGCTCACCGCGCTGATTGCGCGCGAGACCAGGCGCATTACCATCGGCTGGGGCATCATCTCGCCCTACACGCGCCACCCCATTCAAATCGCCATGGAAGCGCGCGTGGTGCAGGACCTGGCGCCGGACCGCTTCCTCCTGGGCCTGGGCGCGTCGAAGATTTTTATGAAGGAAGCGGGCGAGGGAGAAAAGGGGAAAGACGCCAGCCCGGCCGTGGTGATGCGCGAGAGCATCGAGATCATTGAGGCGATGCTCGGCGGCAAGGAAGTGAACTACAGCGGCAAGGTGTTTTCCGCCTCCGCGCCGGCCCTGAAGTCCGACGCCCACTCCGCACGCACGCGCGTCCCTATCTACGTCGCCGCCACCGGCCCAGTGTTGCAGAAAATGGCGGGGGCCATCTCCGATGGGCTGCTCACGGCCAGCATCACCACGCCGGAGTTTTGCCGCTCCTCGCGCGCGCACATGGAAGAAGGCGCGCGCGCTGCCGGGCGCGACCCCGGCGCGCTTGATCTGGGTTCAGTGATTGTCGGCAGCATTGGCACCAGCGCCGCCACGGCCAAAGACGGCGCGCGCGAAATGGCCGCCATGTACCTGGCCAACAAGGTGCAGAACATCCGCGGCTCCGCCGACGTTCTACTGCAAAACGCCGGGCTCTCGATTGACGAAATCCGCCCCATCGCCGACGCCATGGAGCGCGGCGGGCGCAAGGCCGCGGCGCGCGCCGTCACCGACGCCGTGCTCCAAAAAACCTGCCCCATCGCCGGCACGCCCGAGGAGTGCATCCTCCGCATCGAGCAGTACCGCGCCGCCGGCTGCTCCCACATCCTGCTCGAACTGTGGGGCGACGACCGTCTGGGGCAAGCCCGCCTGTTCGGCGAAGCCGTCCTGCCCCACTTTTGCAAATAAAAAAGACTCACCGCAGGGAGCGCGGAGTCAACGCGGGGAACGCAGAGGCTGTTGTTGGCTTCATTCTTGGTGGTTACGCTTCCGAGGAGGGGATTCCGCCTGCCTTCTGTCTTCCTGCGTCCTGTGCATCTCGCCAGGTTTCTACGGTAAGCTCTGTCTTCAGTGGCCGCCGATGGGGTCGCGCTTGACTCCGTACTGCGCGCCCCAGGCGTCGGTCATCTTGTTGCGAATTTCCCAGAGCGGCGGGTAGAAGACGGTCTTCATCCCCTCTTGCAGGATTTCCACGGCGCGGCCCTTGAGCGACTTGGCGCCGAAGCCGATGGTGCGATGGATGAGCTGGAAATGGTGGTAGCGGAATTTCTGGAAGAGCTCGTCGAACTCGGCCAGGGCTTCGGCCACCAGGTAGGCGTCGCCGTGGCTGTACTCGGTGTTGTAAATCTTCTCCACGGTCAGGCCGTGCTTCGCCAGGTAGCACTTCTCGAAGGACTCCCACAGGTGCGGGTGCATGCGCAGGATGGTGCGGAAGCCGGGCGACTCCTGGCCGCTGCCGTTGCCAAGCTGGAGACGAATCTCCTGGTACTCCTTGGGCGACATGGTTTCGAGCAGCGCGAGCTGGTCAATCATCAGTTGCAGCGCGATGTGCACGCGGCGGAAGAGCGTCACCACGCGGTTGGTGTTCTCCTGCTGGATGTACTCGTCAATGTCCAGCAGCGTGTAGCCGATCAGCTTCATCCACAGCTCTTCCACCTGGTGCACCACCTGGAATTGCAGTTCGTCTTTGTTGCAGAAGGCGGGGAAGTCCTTCTGGCAATGCAGCAGCGCCTGGGTGTTGAGGTACAGCTCGTAGTCGAGCGTTCCCTCGCCGTTCATGATGGAATAGAAGTGTTCTCGGTCCATGGTGCTTTCCTGTTGGGGCGGGTTTACCCCGCCCCGTTGCAAACGGCGGGCGGCATACAGCCGCCTCTACCCGCCGCACACGCGCAGGACAATGGCGCGAAACTCCTCGTCGGTCACCAGGCCGCGCTTCTCGATGCCGCGGGCCTTCACGGCGGCGAGCACCTCGCCCTGCTTTTCCTGCGGGATGGGCAGGGCCAGCTCGCGCGCCTTCAGCGCAATGTTGTCGAGTCCGCTTTTCTTCCCGAGCACGATGGCGCGGCGCGCGGATACCAAATCGGCTGAGAAGGGCTCGATGGCTTCGGGGATCTCGAACTGACTGGCGACGGCGCCGCTCTCGCGGAGGAAGAGGTTGTCGCCCACCACGGGCTTCCACGCGTCCACGGTGTAGCCGGCGGCGCGGCGCACCACCAATGACGCCTGGCGGATTTTCGCCAGGTCCATGGCCACCGGCACACCGTAGAGGCAACGCAGCGCCGTGGCGACTTCGCCCAGGTCGGCGTTGCCGGCGCGCTCGCCCATACCGTTGACGGTGCCTTGAATCCAGTCCGCGCCGCCGCGCACGGCGGCAATGGCCGAGGCCGTGGCCAGGCCAAAATCGTTGTGCCCGTGGAAGTGCAGCGGCACGCCCGGGCCGATCCCGCCGCGCACTTCGCGCACCAGATACTCGACGGCTTCGGGGCCACAGGCGCCGATGGTGTCCACCACGACGATTTCCGCGGCGCCCGCCTGCAGCGCGGCTTCGTACACCTGGCGCAGAAATGGAAGCTCGGTGCGCGTGCCATCTACCGCGAAGAACGCCACGGTGATGCCGCTGGCCTTGGCGTGCCCCACTGCTTCCCGCACCCGACGCAGCACTTCCTCGCGCGTGAGTCCATAGGCGCGCAGCTTGATGTCGCTGGTAGGCGCTTCAATCACGCAGGCGCGCACGCCCAGCTTGACCAGTTCATCCACGTCGGCGCGCACGGCGCGGGAGAAGCCCCACACCTCGGCCTTCAGCTTGGCGTCGAGAATGAGCCGGATGGCTTCGCCGTCGTCGGCGCTGACGCGGGGAAAGCCTGCTTCGATGCGGCTTACCCCTAGGGCGTCCAGGGAGCGCGCAATCTCCAGCTTCTGCTGCGGGTCGAGCACCACGCCCACGGTCTGCTCGCCGTCGCGCAGCGTGGTGTCATAGAAGCGCACCGGCGCGGAGCGGCGCAGCGGGGCGCGAATCTCCGCGCGCGCGTTCAGTTCGCTGACCCAGATACCGTTAGTGGCGGGTTGGTTCATCGGTGCGAGCAGTCGGCTAGCAGCGGTCAGCTTTCAGCCGTCAGCATTCAGCGGTCACTCGATCTTTCTTTTCGGCGGCGGCTCCGACCCGTAGGCCTCCTGCCAGGAGATGACCGGGTTGCGCAGCACGCCGATCTTTTCAATTTCGCACTCCATGACGTCGCCGGGCCGGAGGTACCACTTCTTCGGGTCGCCGCTGAAGGCGGCCACGCCGCTCACGGTGCCGGTGGAGAGCACGTCGCCCGCGCTGTAGCCCATCGGCGAGTAGTTTGCCACAATCTCCGGCACGCTCACCCACATCTTCGAGGAGTGCGAGCGCTGCCGCGACTCCCCGTTCACGCGGAGTTCCATAGACAGATTGTTCGGATTGGCGATTTCGTCCGCGGTGACAATCCACGGCCCCAGCGGGCAGAAGGTGTCAATGGCCTTGCAGAAGCTGAAGACGCCACTCTTCATTTCGCGGCGCTGGATGTCGCGGGCGGTGACGTCGTTGAAGATGACGTAGCCGCCGATGTAGTCGCGGGCTTCGGCCGCGGTGAAATGCTTCCCCGACTTCTTCATCACCACGGCCAGCTCCAGCTCGTAGTCCAGCTCTTCGGTCAGGTGCGGAGGGTAAATCACGGGCTGGTCGTGCCCGATGATGGCGTCCACGTTCTGGAAAAACACGATCCACGGCAGTACCGGGTGGGAGAAGCCGGCCCGCTCCGCCTCGACGTGGTGTTCGCGGAAATTGCCCGCAGTGTGGAAGAACTTTTTCGGCAGGATGGGCGCGCCCAGTTTGACGCCGCCGGCGCGATAGACCAGCGGCGCGCCGTCCGGCCCCTGGGCGCCCTCGCCCAGCGACTCGGCCTGGGCCAGCGCGGCCCGCGCCGCATCGAGCGCGCGGTCGCCGCTTTCGAAGAGCGCGCGCATGTCCGCGGCCAGCGGCGCACGCGGCTCGACCGGGCCCTTCCCCGCCCCGCCCCCGGAACGCAGCGCCTGCGCCGCGTTCAGGTCCACGTAATTCCCCGCCGCGTTCACCGCGCCGATGCGACGGCGCCCGCCCTTGTCTTCGAAAGTCACCAGTCGCATGGGATCGTCTTTCTCACTCGGCGTTCAAGTATTCCTGGAGCAGGGTGTGGAAATGGTGCAGGCCGTTCTCGCGCTTGGGGGCGTAGCGGCCGCGGTCGTAGGAAATGGAGCGCAGTCCCTTCTGCACCGCTTCGCACAGGTGTACGTCTTCGCGCTGCACTTCGTCGGCAAACGCCGCCGCTTTTTCCAGCCGGGCGCGCGCCGCGGGGGAATCCGGATCGCGCATGAACCACTCAAAGATGGTCATCGTCCGATCATGCCCGAGGGGCACAATCACGTTGGTTTGCAAATTGTCAGGATAGATGTTGAGCATCAGGTTGGGGAAGACCCAGACGTAGTAGGCGTCGCCGGGCGCGCGGCCATCGGCGCTGGGAACGTACATGCGTTGGCCGGCGTCGCCGGCGGCCTGGCGCAGCGGGGCGAACTGCCGGGAGTAGTAGCGGTGCGTCTCGACGCGGTACTGCGCGTAGTCAATCTCCTTCATCAAACCGGGATGGGCGATGGGAATGTGGTAGCCCTCGAGGTAATTGTCCACGTACACCTTCCAGTTGCACTGGATGACGTAGTCCTTGCGCAACGCGTGACGCATTTCCGCCACGCGCCAGCGGGCCACCCGCTGCGGAATGTCTTCGAGGAAGGCGGCCAGTCCCGGCCCTTGAGGGGCGAGGTTGAGGAAGATGAACTGCTCCCAGGTTTCGACGCGCACCGGCGGCAGCGGCATCGTGCTGCGGTCGAAGAACTCCATCCCGCCCACGTCGGGCGTGCCGATCAGTTTGCCGTCGAGCGTGTACGTCCACCCGTGATAGGCGCAGCGGAAGTGCTCCCGGCAGCCGGCGCTTTCGGCCACGGGCCCGCCGCGGTGGCGGCACACATTGTGGAAGGCGCGCAGCACGCCGTCCTTGCCGCGCACGACCACAACGGGCTCGCCCACCACTTCAGCGGTGAAATAGCTGCCGGGCGCGGCTACTTGGTCCGCCGTGCCCACCAGATGCCAGGTGCGGTCGAACACCCGCTGCTTCTCGATGTCGAGGTACGCCGGGTCCACGTAGAAGCGCGAAGGTATGGTCCAAGCGCTTTCAATGCGCTCGCTGACGTCGAGCTGTAGCTTCCCAGCAGTCATGGGCGTTTCTGGCCGGCTCTCAGCTTTCGGCCTTCAGCTCTCAGCCTGGGCGGGCGGGGCGCCGTGGTTCAGCGGGCGGCGTAAAGCCGCGCCTACCCTGCTTCGACCTGTTTGAGCAGTTCTTCCACGCGGGCCACGTCGGCGGGCACGTCCACGCTGACCGAGTCCCAGGTGGTTTCCACCACGCGGATCTTGTAGCCGTTCTCGAGCAGGCGGAGCTGCTCGAGTTGCTCCAGCCGCTCCCACTCGCCGGGAGGCAGGGTGGGAAACTCGAGCAGGGCGTCGCGGCGAAAGACGTAGAGCCCCAGGTGCTTACGGTGGCGCGACTCGATTTGCGCGTTGCCGTCGCGGATCCACGGGATAGGCGCGCGGGAAAAATAGAGCGCATCGCCCTGGAAGTCCGACACCACCTTGACCACGTTGGGGTCCACGACGTCCTGGGCCCTGGCAATGGGGACGCAGATGGTGGCCACCTGCACCGCCGGGTCGGACTGCACGGCCTCGACAGCCGCGTCGATGGCGAGAGGGTCCACTAACGGCTCGTCTCCCTGGACATTGACGTAAATCTCCGCAGGCACATGCAAAGCCACTTCGGCCAGGCGTTCGGTGCCCGAGCGGTGGTCGGGGCGGGTCATCATGGCGTCGCCCTGGAACTGGAGCACAACCTGGAGGATGCGCTCATCGTCGGTGGCGATGATGGTGCGTTCCACCCGCTGGGCCTGACGGGCGCGCTCGAATACGTGCTGCAGCATGGGCTTGCCGGCAATGGGCGCGAGCGGCTTGCCCGGGAAACGCGAAGCGCCATACCGCGCCGGAATCACCGCCACAACTTTCAATGATTCTGCACCTTAGGTTGGGGCTCGGGCATCGAATGCACCCGGAAGCAGGTGATGTTACCACAGGCGAGTACCGGGACTTCCGGAGGAGCCTTTCCGGATCATAAGGTACTTGCATTGACTTTGAGGAATGATAGAATCCGAGAAGGTAAGGCAGCGCTCTTACCGGCCAGAGTCCAGCACGCGGCGGAGATACCGTAGATGCGGCAAGATGGCACGGCGCGCGGGGCGGTTGTTTTGCTGCTAAGCCTTGCCCTGATCTGCCCTCCGGCCATCGGCCAGGAACCCCGGAAAGGCCCCTCGGTCGAGAGGCCCGTGCCTATCCGGGACCGCCAGATCCGCGTGGACGTGGACCTGGTGCTGATCAACGTCACGGTGACCGATCCCTACAACCGCCTGGTGACCGGGCTGGAGCGCGAGAACTTCCGCGTCTTCGAGGACAAGACCGAACAGGAACTGACCCACTTCTCCAGCGAAGACGTGCCCATCTCCATCGGCGTGATCTTTGACCTGAGCGGGAGCATGTCCAACAAAGTGGACAAGGCCCGGCTGGCCGCCTTGCAATTCCTCAAGACGGCCAACCCGCAGGATGAGTTTTTCCTGGTGAGCTTCAACGACCGGGCGCAGCTCGTCAGCCGGTTCACCACCAGCGTCGAGGAATTGCAGTCGCGCCTGATGTACACCGCGGCCAAGGGGCGCACCGCGCTGCTGGACGGGATCTATCGCGGCTTGAGCGAGATGCGCAACGCGCGCAACGCCAAGCGCGCCTTGCTCATCTTATCCGATGGCGCCGATAACCACAGCCGGTATAATGAGAGCGACGTCAAGGCCTTCGTGAAAGAATCGGACGTGCAGCTCTACGCCATCGGGATTTACAACCCGCTGGGCGGGCGCGGCTCCGCCGAAGAAATGGCCGGGCCCTCCCTGCTGCGCGACCTGACCGAGCTGACCGGCGGGCGCGCTTTCGAAATCGAGAACCTGAACGATCTTCCGGACATCGCCTCGAAGATCGGAATGGAGCTGCGCAACCAGTATGTGCTGGGCTACCGACCCTCGAACCGCGATCGCGACGGCAAGTGGCGCAAGATCAAAGTGCGCCTGCAAAACACCAAGGGCCTCCCTCCCCTCAATACGTACAACAAGGCGGGCTACTACGCGCCCAAGCAGTAACTCCCGCGGGACCGCGTTCGCCCTGGCTGTCTCGCTCCTGGCGATTTCTTCCCCGGTGGCCTCGCCAGCCCAGCCGCCGGCGCCGCAGGCCGGCCAGCAAGCTCCGACCAAGCCGGGACAGCGGCCCCGGCCCGAAGGCGTCATCACCACCACCGTGGACCTGGTGGTGCTGCACGCCACGGTGGTGGACCAGCAGGGCCGCATGATCACCGACCTGAAGCGCGAGCAGTTCCGCGTATTCGAGAACCGCGTGGAGCAGGAACTCTCCATCTTCCGCCAGGAGAACATCCCCCTTACCCTGGGTCTGGTGATTGACAATTCCGGGTCGATGAGGGACAAGCGCGACAAGGTCAACTCCGCCGCCCTCACCTTCGTCAAGACCTCCGGCCGCGACGACGAGGTCTTCGTCGTCAACTTCAACGAGGACTACTTTCTGGACCTGGAGAAGGACTTCACCAACGACGTGGACGAGCTGAAAGAGGCCCTCGAGCGCGTGGACTCCCGCGGCAGCACCGCCCTCTACGACGCGGTGGTCGGCTCCCTCGACCACCTGAAGAAGGGCGCCAAGGACAAGAAGGTCCTGCTGGTGATCACCGACGGCGACGACAACGCCAGCCGCGGCGACCCCAAGACCGCGCTCCAGCGCGCCGTCATCGAAGCGCAGAAGTCGGAAGCGGTGATCTATGTGGTAGGACTCTTTACCAGCGAGGAGCGCCGCAAACTGCGGAAAGCCCGCCGCGACCTGACCGACCTGGCGCAGGCCTCCGGCGGCCTGGCCTTCTTTCCCGAATCGCTGGACGAGGTCGAGCCCGTGTGCACGCAGATCGCCGCGGACATCCGCAACCAGTACACCCTGGCCTATTACCCCACCAACTCCGCGCGCGACGGTTCCTTCCGCGCCATCAATGTGGACATCCGGCCCGCCCGCGGCCACGGCAAACTCACCGTGCGCACCCGCTCCGGTTACTACGCGCCCCGCGACACCACCGGCGACCCGTAGCCCAGGCTGTAGCCCGTGCGCGTTGCCTTGCGCCGAAGAGACGAAGCCTTTTGCGGCCCCTGCGCAGCGCTGCGGAACACCACCCTGTGGGACACCGGTTACAAGCTAGGCTTGAATGGCGGGGAGGAAGCTCTTCCCCTGAGGGATGGTCCCGCCGAAGATTCCCGCAACGGTCTGGCCCAAGTCGGCAAGTGTGTCGCGCGTCCCCAGGTTGATCCCACGTTGGCTGCCGGGGCTGAACGTCACAATCGGCACGTACTCGCGCGAATGGTCGGTGGATGCGGAGCACGGGCACGGGTCGCAGCCGTGATCGGCTGTGATCATCAGCAGGTCGCTTGCGCGCATCCCTTCGAGTAGCGGCCCCAGCAGGGCGTCGAACTCCTCGAGCGATCGGGCGAACCCTGCCACATCTTTGCGGTGGCCGTAGAGCATGTCGAAGTCCACCAGGTTGGCGAAGACCAGGCCGCGCACCTGCCGGGCCAGCGCTTCGTGGAGCTTAGCCATGCCGTCGGCGTTGTTCTTCGTGGCCGAGTAATGCTCGACGCCGCGCCCGTTATAGATGTCGTGGATCTTGCCCACGCCGAAGACCGGCACGGCGCGCTCGGCCAGCACGTCGAGCAGCATGGGCCGCGGCGGCTCGACGGCGTAGTCGTGCCGTCGCTCGGTGCGCTGGTATGCGCCGGCAACGCCCAAAAAAGGCCGGGCGATGACGCGGCCCACACGGTGCTTGCCGTCGAGCACCTTGCGGGCGATTTCGCACATGCGATAGAGGCCGGGGATGGGGATGACCTCTTCGTGCGCGGCAATTTGGAAGACGCTGTCGCCCGAGGTGTACACGATGGGGAAGCCGGTGCGCACGTGCTCGGCGCCCAGTTCCTTGATGATCTCGGTGCCGGAGGCGGGTTTGTTGCCCAGCGTGCGCCGGCCAATGGCCTGCTCGAACGCCTTGATCACTTCCGGGGGAAAACCGCTGGGGTACACGGGAAACGCCTGGTCCAGCCAGATGCCGGCCATCTCCCAGTGGCCCGTGGTGGTGTCTTTGCCCGGTGAATGCGTCGCGCCCTTTCCGTAGCAGCCCATCGGCTGCGCTGGCGGGGTCAGTCCCTCCAGCGCAGCTATGTTGGCCAGGCCCAGCTTCACCAGGTTCGGGATGCGCAGGGGCGACCCCTTCCGCCCCCCGGGAGGGCGCGCACGCTCCCGCGCAATGTGCCCCAGCGTGTTGCGGCCGTCCTGCCAAGCGAGCCCCGGCGGAATGTCACCGTAGTCACCGGCATCCGGCAAGGGCCCGATTCCTACGCTGTCCAGCACAATCCAAATCACGCGCGAGAACAAAACCCGTCCTCCTGTTAATCAGCGTTCGGCGGGTAGTATCCCTCAGGCTTATGCGGCCGGCAATGGAAAGGGTTTCTAGGCAATTCTCAAGAAGGTCCACACACCGGCTAAAGGCGCGTACGTAATCCAGTGGGCATATTCCGGCAGGAACTTGCGCGCGAAGGTGGTCTTCGCCGCCCCGTTCGGTCCCGCGATGTTGTACAGGTTGGGCGCGGTCGCCAGTGACTTGCTGGTCAAATCTAACCTGAGAAGGAGGGCCATCGAGCGGGTGTTCTGAGTTCTGCGTTCCGCGTCCCGCTTCTGCTATACTTTACAATTTGGGGCCAGCCATTTGAGCGCACTGACGAACCGCACTGTAGCGGAACCGCTTTCCGAGCCGGGGGGAGCGGCGGACCGGACAGCCGCCGGGGAGCCAGGGGACGCCATCCGAGTGCGCGGGGCGCGCGTCCACAACCTGAAAAACCTCGATTTCGAAATCCCCCACCATGCCATCACCGTAGTCACCGGCGTCAGCGGCTCAGGCAAGTCTTCCTTGGCCTTCGACACGATTTACGCCGAGGGGCAGCGCCGCTACGTGGAGTCACTCTCCGCCTACGCCCGCCAGTTCCTCGAGCGCATCGAAAAGCCCGACGTGGACGAAATCACGGGCATCGCCCCGGCCGTAGCCATCCAGCAGAAGAACTCCACACGCAACCCGCGCTCCACGGTGGCCACCACCACGGAGATCTACGACTATCTGCGCCTGCTCTTCGCGCGCTGCGGCCTCACCTTCTGCACGAAATGCGGCGAGGAGGTGCGCGCCGATTCGATGGACGAAATCGCCGCCCGCCTGGCGGCGCGCGACGACTTGCGCGGCCGCCGCTTCCTGGTCCTCTACCGCCTGCCGCTGGGCGATGCCGCCGCCGCGGGAGTGGGCGCGCCACCGGCCACTGCCGCCAAGTCGCGCCGCAAGAAAGCCACCGCCACGGACCCGGCCATGGTCCGCGCGGCGCTGGCCGGCTTGCAGAAGCGCGGATTCAATCGCCTGTGGCAGCAGGGACGGACCTTCGAGTTCTCCACGCCGGAGTCGCTGCTGGACGTGGACTTCGCGCGCCCAGTGTATGTGCTGGTGGACCGCCTGGCGGTGACCGCCGATGTGCGCGCGCGCCTGGTGGACTCCATCGAAATCTGCTACCGCGAAGGGCGCGGCGAAGCCATCCTGCAATTCGTTTCCGAAGCGCCGGCGGGGCAGGAAACGGCCGCCAGTTCCAGCGCGGGCAAAGCGGCGGCGCCGGGCGAGCGCCTGGTCTTCAGCGAGCGATTCGAGTGCAAGAAGTGCGGCCAGCTCTACGCGGCGCCGGAGCCGCGGCTTTTTTCGTTCAACAGCCCCACCGGCGCTTGCCCGCGCTGCCAGGGCTTCGGCAATACCATGGACTTCGACATTGACCTGGTGATCCCCGACCAGTCCAGGACGCTCAACCAGGGCGCCGTGGAGCCGTGGACCCGCCCGCGGTTCCGGCAGATGGTGCAGGACCTGAAGCGCTATGCGCGCGCCACCGGCCTGCCGCTGGACGTGCCCTTCCATCAACTCACCCCCAAGCAGCGCGACAGCGTCATCCTCGGCGACAGGGAACACGACTTCTGGGGCGTGCAGGGCTTCTTCCAGTGGCTGGAGCGCAAGAAGTACAAGCTGCACGTGCGCGTCTTCCTCAGCCGGTACCGCGGCTATGCCAGTTGCCCCGACTGCCGCGGGACGCGCCTGCGCCCCGAGGCCCGCGCCGTGCGCCTCGGCGAGAAGTCCATCGCCGACGCATGCCGGATGACGGTGGCCGAAGCGCGCGCGTTCTTCGCGGGATTGCGCCTGGGCCCCGGGCACGCCGCCATCGCGCAGAAGGTCCTGGACGAGGTGAACCAGCGCCTGCGCTACCTGGACGAAGTTGGGCTGGACTATCTCACGCTCGGCCGGCTCACATCGACCCTGTCCGGCGGGGAAGCCCAGCGCATCCAATTGGCGGCTTCGCTGGGGTCCAACCTGGCCGGCACCCTGTATGTGCTCGATGAACCCTCCGTGGGGTTGCACCCGCGGGATACGCACCGGTTGATTCAAATCCTGCGCTCGCTGCGCGAACTGGGCAACACCATCCTGGTGGTGGAGCACGACCCGGAAACCATCGCGGCCGCCGACTACGTGCTCGACCTGGGCCCCGGGGCCGGCGAGCACGGCGGCCGCATCGTGTTCTCCGGGCCGCGCGAGGGGCTGTGCTTCGGCGGCAGCGGCAAGCCCGCGCGCCGTCCCGCGGAGACCCAGGGGGCTCCAGCGGCGCCGCTCCCCGGCAAAGGCCGCGGCGAATCGCTCACGGCCCGCTACCTGGCGGGCGAGTTGCGCATCCCGGTGCCCCCAGCGCGCCGCAAGGCCGGGGGCCGTTTTCTCAAGCTGTTCGGCGCGCGCGTCCACAACCTGCAAGACCTGGACGTGAGCGTCCCCCTGGGCATGATCGTGGGCGTCACCGGCGTGAGCGGCTCGGGCAAATCCACGCTGGTGCACGAAGTGCTGTACAAAGCGCTGCAAGCGAAGAAGACCGGCGCGGACCTTGCCGGCGCTTGCGACCGCCTGGAGGGCGACGCGCACATCAAGGAAGTGATCGTGGTGGACCAGTCGCCCATCGGGCGCACCCCGCGCTCCAACCCGGCCACCTACATGAAGGCCTTCGACGCCATCCGGGAAGTGCTGGCGGCCACCCCGGAGGCCGAGAAGCGCGGCTTCACCGCCGGCCACTTCTCCTTCAACATCCCCGGAGGGCGCTGCGAGACCTGCCAGGGCGACGGCACGGTGACGGTGGAAATGCAGTTCCTGGCCGACGTGGAGCTGGTGTGCGAGGAGTGCCGCGGCACACGCTTCAAGTCCAGCGTGCTGGACGTGACCTACCGGGAAAAGAACGTGCACCAGGTCCTGCAGCTCACCGTGCGCGAAGCCCTGGCGTTCTTCAGCGCCGCTCCCCGCGTGACCGCGCGCCTTAAGGTGCTCGACGAAGTGGGCCTGGGCTACCTGCGTCTGGGCCAGTCGGCCACGACGCTCTCCGGGGGCGAGGCGCAACGCCTGAAACTGGCCGCGCATCTAACCCGCCAGTCGCGCAGCGCAGGCGCGGAGGAGGGCGGCTCGAACGAGGGCGTGCTGTACATCTTCGACGAGCCCACCACCGGGCTGCACTTCGACGATATTCAGAAGCTCCTGGCCGCCTTTCGCAAACTGCTGGAAGGCGGCGCTTCCTTGCTGGTGATCGAGCATAACCTGGACGTGATCAAGTCCGTTGATTGGCTGATTGACCTGGGCCCGGAAGGCGGCGAACGGGGCGGGCGCATCGTAGCCACCGGCACGCCGGAACAAGTGGCGCGCAATCCGCAATCGCACACGGGGAAATTCCTGGCCCGCGCGCTCCAGCAGGCCGCCCCGTCTCGCCCCGGAGGATGATGCCGCTTCCTTTCGCAGATTCGCCATCACCTCCACCCCGCCTTAGGCTCCGCGCCCGCCGGCGCACTCTGTGCCTCTGCGTCATCTTTTCTCTGGCTTCGATTCCGCACTTTGCGGCGCAGGCGCCTCCGCCTGCGAAGGGTCGCCAGGCAAATCCGCCGGCGCCGGCCAAGCCTGGGCCGGCGGCCGACCCGCAACAGGCGCTGCTCACTCAAGCCGACGAAGCTCTGGCCCGGAAGGACTTCGCCGCCGCCGCAGACGCGTTGCGCAAGTACATCGCCACGAGACCCGACGACGCTTATGCGCATTTCCAGCTCGGCTACGCCGCCACCGGTCTCGAGAGATGGGATGACGCGAAGACGCACTATGCCCGCGCGGCGGAGCTCGACCCCAAAATGGCCGCCGCGCACATGAACCTGGGCCTGATCCTGCTGGAACACGCTCCGCCGCAGGCTGCTGCGGATGCGTTGGCGCGCGCGGTGGAACTGCTTCCCGGCCAGGCCCAGCCGCGCTTCCTCTATGGCACGGCGCTGGAGAAGGCCGGCCGGCTGGCGGAAGCCATCGAGCAGTATCGCGCCGCCTTGCGCCTGGACGACGCCCAGCCCGAATACCACTTGGGCCTGGGACGCGCGCTGCTCAACTCCGGTCAATTCGCCGAATCGGAGAAAGCTTTCCGCGCGTCGCTGGAGATTCGCCCCGACGCGGCGCAAGCGCGACTGGGACAGGCGCAGGCGTTGCTGGGGCAGCAGAAGGACGAGCCCGCGGCGCGCGAGATGGAAGCTTACCTGCTGGCGGAGCCCGGGGACGCCGTCACGCGCCTGCAACTGGCGCGCACGCGGGCGGGGCTGGGGCAGGACGAGAAAGCGCTGGCCGCGCTCGACCGCCTGGACGCGGCCGGCGCTCCCTCCCTCGAGTCGCTCGAGCTGCGCGCGGACATCCATCTGCGCCAGAAGAAGTTCGACGCGGCCGCGCAGACCATTGCCCGGATCCTGTCGGCGCAGCCGCAGAACGCCGCGGCGCGCGCCAAGCTGGGCCGGCTGCACCTCGAGCGGCGCGACTTTGCCGCGGCCCAACGCGAGCTCACGGAGGCTTTGCGCCTTCAGCCCGATCACCCGGACGCGCTGCGCGACCTGGCTTCCGCTTTCTACCTGGCGGAGAACTATGCGGCCGCGCTCCAGGCCCAGGATCTGCTCCTCCAGCGCGAGACGCCGCCGCATTTTTTCTGGTTTGTGCGCGCCACCTGTTTTGATAAGTTAGGGAAGAAGCCCGAAGCGCTCGAAGCGTATGAGAAATTCATGGCCCTCGACCAGGGCCGCAGCGAGAAGCAGGACTTTCAGGCCCGCCAGCGCATCAAAGCGCTGCGGCGCAACCTGAAGCGGGATTAGTGATCCAGGACCGTTGCCATGTCTGTGGTTCACAGCGTCGTCCGCCGGACCTTTGCTGGCGCCTGCGTGTTGCTGGGGGGCCTGGCCTTCCCCACTGTGGCCGCGCGCGCTCAGGACGGCGCCAGCGCGCCGAAGACCAAATTCGCGGCACAAGGCAGCGCCGTGGACCGGGCCAGAGCCTTCCCGAAGTACGGCGACCAGCTCATTGCCGAGTTGCGCAGGGTAGTAGGTTCCCGTGATTTTGTCCGGGCGGAGGAGATCCTCACCGAGTACCGGGACGTGGCCCGCCAGCTCCATTCCGCGCTGCGGGCGGCCGTGCCCAATCCGGAGAAGCGCTCCAATGGGTTTAAGCAGCTCCAGATCCACGTGCGGCGGACCACCCGCGACGCTACGGAGGCCCTCACCGCCGTCCCGGTGGAACTGCATCCGCCGTTCCAGTTCCTGCGCGACGAACTGGAGAAGCTGGACCGGGCCTTGATCGAAGACCTCTTCCCGCGCCGCCCCGACCGCGACAAGCAGAGGGAGAAGGGCAAGAGTTGAGCTGCCGCGGCCACGTCTTGGGCGCAGTTCTGCTGGCGCTGGCCGTCGCCAGCGGGGGTGCGCCGTTGGTTCATGGCCAGGCCAAGGACTACTTGACCGGGCTGGAAGCTGACAAGATCCGCGGCACGGAAACCTCCGACGGGCGCATCAAGCTCTTTTTGCTCTTCGGCGCCGACCGGCTGAAGAAGTTCCAGTATGAGCTCTCGCGGGGCTCCCAGGACCGCCGCAGGGCCGAACGGCTGGACGTGCTGCTCCAGGCCTACGCCGGGTGCATGGACGACGCCAGCGAGCTGATGGAACTGGCGCGCATGAAGCAGCAGGACATAGCCAAGGCGGTCAAGCTGGCGCAGGGCAAGGGTAAGGAGTATCTGGCCGAGCTGGAGAAGCTGAAGGCGTCCGCCGGGGAATCGGCCACCTACCGGGACGCACTGCAAGACGCGATGGACGCCACCACGGAAATGCTGGAAGAGGCGGAAAAAGCGAACAAGGAGATCGCCCCGCCGCCGGTCCGCCGCCGCCAGTAACTCCCCCCCTTCCGCCGCACCGCGTTCCCCCGTAGCGCCGTCCTGTAGAATGAAGCCGTGCCGTCAAAGCGTTCACGCGCGACCGTTCCCTTCCCTGGCGGGGCCGCGCTGCTCCAGCGCGTGTACACGCGGCTCGGTTGCGCCGGGCGCCCGCCGCAGTTCGTGGCCGAGTACTATCCGTACGCCAGCCTGGTGCAGACCATCCGGCTGCGCGACGACGTCGCGTACGTCCGTTTCAGCGACGTGCTGCGCCGCGCGCCCCTGCCGGTGCTGGAAGCGGCGGCGGGCATCCTGCTGGCCAAGGTGTACCGCCGGCGCCTGCCCCCCGGGCTGGCGCTGGCCTACAACCGGTACTCGCTGGAGCACGCCACGCGCCGCCGCGTGCGGCAGGTGCGGCGGCGGCGGGCCCGCCGCGCGGTCCACGGCCCGCTGGGCCGCGCGCATAACCTGGGGCCGCTGTTCGACGCACTGAACGCGCGTTACTTCCGCGGCGCGCTGCCGCGGCCGCAGATTGGCTGGAGCGCGCGCCCCTGGCGGCATCAACTCGGCCTGTTTGATCCGGGGCTGAACCAGATTGTGCTCAGCGGCGGCCTCGATTCGCCGCGGGTTCCGCGCTACGCCGTCGAGTACGTGCTGTACCACGAAATGCTGCATGTGAAGCACCCGCTGCGGCTGGCGCGCTGCGGACTGCAAGCCCACTCGCCCGAGTTTCGCGCCGAAGAAAAACTATACGAGCACTACCGCGCGGCCAGGCGGTACCTGAACCGCAAGAGCTGAGCCCTGGCTTACGCCGTGCCTTCACCCCGGACACCCCAGGGGGGCGTGCGTGAGCGGGCGTTCATTGGCGGGGTCGGCGGCGGGGTCGCCAAAACGATGCACGCCCTGATACACCCACCAGGCGCGCAGGCCGCTCATGCCGTCTTCCCGGCACATGCGCTGGAGGATGCGGTCGGCCATTTCGCGGTGCGGATCCATCTTCAACTGCCCCTCGCGGATGAGCTGGTAAAGGGCGTCGTGCACCAGCGACCCGCGCATGAAGTTCTTGGTGTCCAGGGTGGGGCCGGAGGGGCCGTCCCAGGCGTAACCCTCCTTGAGGGAGAGCGTTCCGTCGGGGGCCAGTTGGACGTACTTGTTGCCGGCGGGCGCGGCGGGCTGGATTTCAATCTTCGTGGTGTAGTCCTTCTTCAACTGATACTTGTAGCCGCCCTTGTAAGCGATGCACTCCATGGGCTCCCCCCAGGCGCACCGCGGGAACAGAAGTCCCGGGAGCGCGCGCACCGGAGGATCATACTCCTTAGATAGTTACCCTGCTAGTGACAGGCCCGGGGAAAGGGCGGCTACGAGGCGGTCTTGCGCCGCGCCGCGGCGCGCTTCACGGCGGCTTCCAGCCTGGCGATGCGCTTCTGGACCTTTTCGGCGTCCTGCGCGGCGGGAAGAATCTTCAGGTACAGGCGGTAGAACCGCAGGGCTTCCTCGGGCTCGCCTTTGCCTTCGTAGGCCTCGCCCATCAGCTTGTGCGGCATGGCGAACCCGGGCTTGTTGCGGATGGCGGACTCGAAGCGCGCGATGGCCGCGTCGTAATTCTTCTCCTTCAAGTAATACCGGCCCACCTCCACGTCCTTTTCCGCCTGGTACGGATTGAAGACGTCTTCCGGCGTCTTGGGCGCGGCGGCCTGCGCGAACGCCGCCTGCGCCGCCAGCAAGAGCAGCAGCCCGGCCCGGTAAACCGCGCGCTTTGCATTCATGACCAACGTTGCGCCTCTCGGCGCCCCTGGCGTTTCGTCTTTGTCTTTTCGATTCGCTTATCATAGTCGAGGTTGCCACTGAGCCGCGCATGGATTTGGACCAACAAGTCGCCGCCGCGCCGGAGCAGCCCGGGGTGTACCTCTTCAAGGACGCGCTGGACCACATCCTCTACGTGGGCAAGGCCGCGTCCCTGCGGCGCCGGTTGAAGTCGTACTTCCTGAGCTCCCGGCATCTGGACGCCAAGACCGGTTCGCTGGTGCGCGAGATCGCTTCCTTCGAGGTGATCGTGGTGGACAACGAGAAGGAAGCGCTGGCGCTGGAGAACCAGCTCATCAAGCGGCACAAGCCGCGCTTCAACATCCTGCTGCGCGACGACAAGTCGTACCCCTGCATCCGCTACACGGCCTTCGAGAAGTACCCGCGCGTGTACGTCACCCGCCGGTTGCGCAAGGACGGCAGCCTGTACTTCGGCCCGTACTTCCCGCACTCGCTGGCCTACCGCATCACCGACTTGATCCACAAGCGCTTCAAAGTGCCGAGCTGCACCGTGGACCTGACGCGTCCGCACCCGCGCCCGTGCCTCCAGTACTACATCCGGCGCTGCCTGGGCCCGTGCGTGCCAGGACTGACCAGCGACGATGCCTACGCCGAAGCGGCGCGCGACGTGAAGCTCTTCCTCGAAGGCCGCCGCACCGACCTGGTGCAGATCCTCGAACAGCGCATGGCCCGCGCCGCCGAAGAGGAGCGCTTCGAAACCGCCGCAGCCATCCGCGACCAGGTGCGCACCGTGCAGGAGATCGAGGAGCGGCAGAAAATCGCCGCCGCCCAGGGCGACGACACCGACGTGCTGGCCTGCTACGCCGAGCCGCCGCAAGCCGCCGTCAACCTCTTCCACCTGCGCGCGGGCCGCGTGGTGGACCGCCAGGACTTCTACTGGGAAGAACTCGGCGACTTCCGCGCCGAGGAGTTTTTTTCCTCGCTGCTCAAGCAGGTCTATCTCGACGCCGCCTATCTGCCCCGGTTCATCCATGTGCCGCTGGACTTCGAGGACCGCGCCGTGCTCGAAGCCATGCTCAGCGAACGCGCGGGACGCAAGATCGAAATCCTCACGCCACAGCGCGGGCAGAAGCGCGCCTTCCTGGACCTGGTCGAACGAAACGCCAAGCAGTCGTTCGACCAGCGCTTCCGCGTGCTCAAGCCGCACTCGAAGGCCATCGTCGAGGCGCTGCAAAACGCGCTGGCCCTGCCCGAGCCGCCGCGGCGCATCGAGAGCTTCGACATTTCGCACATCCAGGGCTCGGACACGGTGGCTTCCCTGGTGCTGTGGGAGGACGGCAAGATGAAGAAGTCCGGCTACCGCAAGTTCATCATCCGGGGCGAGGCCGGCAACGACGACTTTGCCTCCATGCGCGAGTGCGTCGAGCGGCGCTACCGCCGCCTGCGCGACGAGAAGAAGCCCTTCCCCTCCCTGATCCTGGTTGACGGCGGCATCGGCCAGCTCCACGCCGCGGCCGCGGCGCTGGAGGCGCTGGAGATCATCAACCAGCCGCTGGCCAGCATCGCTAAGAAGGAGGAGGTCATCTACGTGCTTGGCCAGGAGAACGAGCCGGTCCGTTTGCAGCGCAGCTCGCCCATCCTGCACCTGGTGCAGCAAATCCGTGACGAAACGCACCGCTTCGCGGTCACCTTCCACCGCCAGCGCCGCTCGTCGGCCCACTTGCGCTCTGAGCTCACCGCCATCGCCGGCATCGGCCCGCGCACGGCGCAAAAACTGCTGCGCAAGTTCGGCTCCCTGGCCGCCGTCCGCCGCGCCTCCCGCGATGAGCTGGCCCAGGTGGTCGGCCCGGCCCTGGCGGCCCGTCTCCGCACTGCCGGCCATTTGTGACTGCCTTCCCATGAGGCGCCCCGCCTGCACCGATTCGCGCAGCACGTCCAAAACATCGCGCAGGGCAGCCGGCCGGGCCAGGGGATCAGGGGCGCCCGGCGCCGGCTAGATCCAAATCGCCGGGATGGACAGAGTCTGGCCGCGGTTGATGCACGGGGCAGAAGGCAGAGCCCTCTTTGACCCAGCGGCGGCAACGCTGCGTCCCGGGACGGATGAAGGTGGATTGCGGGGCGGCCACGGGCGGAATCTCCTAGCTGTCTGTGGCCAGTGGCAGCGGCCAGCACCGGAAAGAGTACCAGGGCACCCCCCCTGGTAGGGTAGTGCAAGTAGTTGAAGGTAGAGGGTTTGATGAAATGTACCAAAAGTATCCAAGCGATAAGCCAAGTGGAATGAGTGCGATGCAAGGTGTTACCAAAACACCGCAACCGGAGATGAACGCGGAGGTGGGTTGGTGGCGGGGGCCCGCACGCAACCGAAAGTACGAGGGCACCCCCCCCTGGTAGGGTAGTGCAAGTAGTTGAAGGTAGATGGTTTGAGGAAATGTACCAAAAGTATCCAAACGGTAAGACAGGTGGAATGAGTGCGATGCAAGGTGGTACCAAAACACTGCAACAGCAGATGACCGCAGATGAACGCGGAAGGGTCTTGAGCGCACCCCTTGAAGCCAGCCGAAGCCAAGAGCTGAAGGCTAAAGGCATGGTCCCTTGATCCCCTGCCCTCTTGCCCTTTACCCGACTTTTGGCCAGGGCGAACATACGACGAAAGCATAAGGGAAGGCAGAGGGGTTGTCAAGCTAAAAGAGAACAGAGTTGATAGTCGATAGTTGATAGTTGATAGGGGGAAGGTGACAGGCGACAGTTGACAGGTTACAGGGAGAAAGACGTGACTTGTGACGTGACTGGTGGAATTGGTGATTGGGGGGCTGACAGCCGACAGTTGACAGCTTACAGGGCGAATAATGGGTCTGGTCGCTAAGCGACGACTATTTTGGCTGGACTCCGGGTGCAAGGCCCAAGTTGTTGATGATTCCCATCGCGCTTTGGAGATTCTCGCTAACCATTTTGACCTGGTCGATGTTCATGAATGACAGGGAGTTTCTAAACTCAGAAGGAAGCGCTTCAACTTCGCGCTGGATGCGGGCCAACTGCTGTTCGTCGGAAACCGCGACGACCTTTTGTACCGTGGGGTCGCTCTTCGCCCGCTGTAGGTTGAGGATTAGGCTATCGATGCTGCCCCCGCTTTGAACTTCAAAGACATAGGTAACCGTTCCTAGGTTTCCGATGCGCACGCGCCAAAGCACATCCACCTTTGCCCCGTGGGTTATGAAGACCTCTTTGGAGCTCTCGAAGCCGAGCATGAGGCCAACCTCGTACAGCATATCGCAAACCTCATCGTGAGCACTTGGTGCGGCAACCGGCGGGACGGTGGGTACAGCTCGGCTTGCTTGTGTCACGTCATACAGGAAATAGTCCACGTAGAGGAGGTCGACATTGGGCAATCCCGCCGATTCAATTTCTATGGCGAGAGCGGCTAGAAGCCTGTTAAACCTTTCATACTCATGGCCAGCAATGTGATACAGGTTCGGGTTTACGAGGGCGCCGAGGCCCAAGACCTGCAATCCTTGGCGAGCCTTAGAGTTCCAGACACCGCATCGATGGGGTTCCATATTGCACATGATCTCGGTGACGGCGGCAGGGCCGAGGTATGAGATGTTCGCGCGAAAGTCGTCATATCTTTTGGCAACAGACAAGGATGCGTCGAGCAACCGCAAGAGATTAGTCTTGAGATTGTCCAGGCCATTCTCCGTAACGATCTTGCTGGCAAGGTACTGCTTATTGCCGAAGATCTGCGCAGCCCAAAGATGGGAGACGAGGTCCACAACGTCAGGTTCTGCGAGTTCAGCCAAGCGTTTCGGGAAGGCTTCCCGGAAGAAAGACTGTTGGCTCTGCCGATGTTCCTGGCCGCGGGCGAATTGCGGGGAAGCGGCATAATTCTTGAAACGGGCAATGTGGGGCGTGAGCCCCTTTTTTTGGTCAGGCGGAATGGTCAAAGGCTCTGGTGTATTGATCGGCATTGCTGCCTCCCGTTGGTCCGAGGTTCAGGTTGACCTCATTTGGCTGGTCGTGGGTCATTTTCGGTGGCGCCTTTTCTTGGGCGGATGGGGGTCCGGTTCGCCGGAGAGGGAGATTTGGGTGGCGGCAGGGGGGAGGTCGGCTTTGGGGGCGCGCTTGAAGGTGACGTTGGCGACGTGGGGGTAGTCGAGGCTCTTGCCTTCGAGCAATTCGGCGATGGTGCGGACTTGCAGGCGGGGATGAGAGCCGAAGGGGGACTTATAGAAGCCGGCGGCGGCGGCTTCGGTGAGCATGGGCTTGGTGGCGTCTTCGAGAGTGAGGAGAGCGCCGATTTCGGCCTTTTCGCGTTCGATGACGCCGCGGAGGTCGCGGACGTCTTTGACGCTAACGTGGCCAGACTTAACGGAGAGGATGAGTTGTTTGGTTTTTCCTGATTGGCCCTCGTCGTGGAAATAGAGTCGCCCGTCAATGCCTTGGTCCCGGCCGCGGGTCTGATCCACGCGGCGGCCACTTACAAGTCCGCAAGCCCACCACTGGAACTGAAATGGGTCTTCCTTGGCTAATGCCTTCGCGTCTGGGAGGGAAACCGGCTCGCCAATGACCTTGTAGGTTTGGGCGGCGCCATCGCCAAAAGAGTCGCGCAGCCTGTGCTTGATCAGACCGATCGCAAGGTGAGTAACATCAATTCCAATCCATTTCCGGTTCAGTTTTTGAGCGACAGCGATCGTTGTGCCACATCCGCAGAAGGGGTCCAAAACTAGGTCACCCTCGTTGCTACTGGCTCTCACGATTCTCTCAAGAAGAGCCTCCGGCTTTTGGGTGGGGTAGCCGAGTCGCTCTTGTGCCTGCGAGTTGATAGGGGGAATATCGTCCCACAGCGACGGCATTGCAGCCCCCCGTTGTTCGTCGAGAAACCGAACAAGATAGGGAACCCTTCCTTTCCTCCCCTCCACCCATTCGATTCTTCCGTTCGCATCTAGAACTTCCAGTTTGGCACGTAGCACGCGCCATCCCCATTTCGGAGTAAAGCCCTTGTATTCGTAGCTCAAGTTCGGTCTTGGTCCCATACTGGCCGAGCGGATGATGTTATCGAGCCGATATACGCGCCCATCTTTGGTACGCCGGTTGTAGTGTGATTTGAGGTAGCGCTCACCATGAGATAGAAACTGAGGGTTCCAAGTGGCAGGCCTGGCTTTCACGTAATAGAGAAGAGAATCGTGAATGTCGGCAAACTTTCTGGCGTCGTTGTGGGAGCTTGTACGCTTCCAGATAGTTTCATTCCGGAAGTTCGTTGGCCCGAATACGGCATCGAGCAGCAGCTTGAGGTAGTGGCTGGCGGTGGGGTCGCAATGGAGGTAGATGCTGCCGGTGTCTTTGAGGACGCGGCGGAGCTCGACGAGGCGAGGAGCCATCATGGTGAGGTAGGCGAGCATGTCGTTGGTGCCGAGGAAGCGGCGGAAGGCTTGCATGACGTCGGAGACGCGTCCGCCCGCTTCGACGATTTGCTCGTAGGTGGCGGCGGAGGCCTGGTTCCACTCCCAGGTGTCTTCGAAGGCCTTGAACTGAGCGGCGGCGGCGGTGCCGTCTTTTTCGGCGAAGAGGATGTTGTAATCCTGGTTGGACTTGAAGGGCGGGTCGAGATAGACGAGGTCCACGGAGTCGTCCTTGACGTGCTGGCGCAAAACGTCGAGGTTGTCGCCGTAGTAAAGGAAGTTCATGCGCGCGGGGCCATGATAGCAAACCGTGGCGGGCGAGGGGCAAGGTGAAGTCAATGAGTTAGGGGCGCGCGGGAGGAGCAAGAGTATGGAGGCGCGACCACCGGCGGGCCGCGCCCGGCGCAAGCGGGCACAGGCTCTGCCTGCGCGGTTTCTCAACCGCGCGGGGCGCGCGGCCAGTGCGCCCCCTAGCCACTGGCCAGTGCTCTGTGCTACTGTGGCACGCTCTGGAGGTGAACGATGGGTGACAATACGGGCTCGAAGGTGAGCTATTTCCTGGTGGGATTGGGCATCGGCACCCTGCTGGGGATTCTCTTTGCGCCGAAGTCCGGCGAAGAGACCCGCGACTACCTGCGCGACAAGGCGGAAGAAGGCCGCGAGTACGCCCAGCGCAAGGCCCGCGAACTGCGCGAGCGCGCCGACGAAATCGTGGACCGCGGCAAGGAGACCGTGGCCCGTCACAAAGAGACGGTGACCACGGCCGTGGAAGCCGGGCGCGCCGCCTACGAGCGGGAAAAGACCAAGGCGCAGTAGCACAAGCTTGCAGCCTGTGCTTCCTGGGTTGCCAGCCGACAGCTTACCCGACAGGCGACAGCTTGGGCGCCCGGCTCGCGTTTCCCGGGCGTACCTGTGGGTTGTAAGGCTAGGCTGTCAGCCCGGAAGAGGGTGAACTCAACGTGGAAGCGTGGATGCCATTCTTCGTGATCGTGACCGCGCTGGCGGTGATGGTGCAGTCCGCCATGATGGTGGCGCTGTACCTGAGCATCAAGAAGACCAACGAGCGGGTCACCAAGGTCGCGGAGGACTTCGAGCGGCGCTCCGCGCCCATCCTCTCGCGAATGCACCTGATCATGGACGACCTGCACCCGCGCGTCTCCACCATCGTGGCCAACGCCGCGGAAATCACGGAAGTGGCCCGGCGGCAGACCTACAAGGTGGACCGCGTGTTCAGCGAGGCGGTGGACCGCTTGCGCGTCCAGGTGGTGCGCGCCGACCAGATCCTGACCGGCGCGCTGGAAGGGCTGGAAGAAGCGGGCACCGAGTTCCGCCGCACCATCTGGGAGCCGGTGCAGAACGCCACGGCGCTGATCCGGGGGATTAAGAGCGGCATTGACGCGCTGCGCGGCTTGCGCCGTCAGCCTCCGCCGCGCCCACCGGCCGGGGAAGAAGAGCTGTTCATTTAGGTGCCGGGTGCTGGGAACCAACCCTTGAGGGGTCCAGCGTTCAGCGTTCAGCCTTCGCTAGCGACTCCATGCTGTTCTGCGCGCCCGCGGCTACTGCTCCGGGACGCGGCGGTACAGGGTGATGCTGGTGGTCCAGCCCTGCTGCTGCCGCATGGCAAACGACGCGCGGATGTGCGGCGTCTGCTTGTGGGTTTCCAGCGCGGCGGCGTTCCGCCACACTTCAAAGCGAACAAACTCCTTGGGATTGGCCTCGGACTGGTAGAGGTCGTAGGCGATGCAGTCGGGACTCATGGCGAACGAGGGGCCTGAATGGAGGACTTCTGCCTTCTGCCTCCTGCCCTAGCGAATCCAGCCGCCACCGAGCACGACGTCGCCGGAGTAGAAGACGGCGGCCTGGCCGGGAGTGACCGCGCGCTGCGGGATGCGGAAGCGGACGCGAGCACGTGCTCCAAGTCCATTTGAGTTAAAGCGTGCCCGGTCGCCAAGGGCGCGACCTGGGGCTACAACGAGGGCTTCGACGGTGGCCGGGGCGGGCTCGTGGCGGTGGCGGATTTTCACGGTGACCTCGAGTGGACCGTCGGGGCGAGCGAACGGGATCCAATTCACGTCGCTCACTTCGCAGGTCTCGCGGCGCAACTCCGCATCGTCGCCGACGACTACGCGCTTGGTGACCGCGTCCAGTTCGACAACATAGAGCGGGCGGCCGGCGGCGACACCCAGCCCCTTGCGCTGGCCCACGGTGAACTGGTGGATGCCGTGGTGGCGGCCCAGGACTTCGCCGGTGGTGGTCACGATTTCGCCGTGACCGGGCGGCAGCTCCCGGCCCTGCTCGCCGGCGTAGGCCTGGATGAAGCGCACGTAATTGCCCGAGGGTACGAAGCAGATCTCCTGGCTCTCGGGCTTCCCGGCCACGGGCAGGTTGGCGCGGCGGGCCACGGCGCGGACTTCGTCCTTGGACAATTCGCCGAGGGGGAAAAGCGCGCGCGCCATCTGCTCCTGCGTCAACCCGAACAGGAAATACGACTGGTCCTTGGCCGCGTCGCGGGCGCGCAGCAGTTCGTAGCGCTGCGTGGCCTCGTTGTAGCGGATGCGGGCGTAGTGGCCGGTGGCCAGGTGCTGGGCGCCGATTTGCCGCGCGGTGGTGAGCAACTGCTCGAACTTCAAGTCACTGTTGCAAAGGCTGCAGGGGATGGGGGTGCGTCCGGTGAGATAGTCGCGGACGAACGGGCGCACCACGGCCTGCTCGAACTGCTCCTCGAAATTGACCACGTAGTGGGGAAAGCCCAGGTGCTCGGCCACGCGGCGGGCGTCGTACACATCGTCGAGCGAACAGCAGCGGTGCTGCGCAGGGCCCGGCCCGGCCAGCTCGGGGAGGCGCTGCTGGTTCCAGAGCTGCATGGTCAGGCCCACGATGGGCGCGCCTTCGGCGTGCAGGATGGCGGCCACGGTGGACGAATCCACTCCGCCCGACATGGCCACCGCGACCGTGTTGTGCCCGTTGCCGCTCAATGCCGGTGTTCTGTGCGCCGTGATCCGTGTTCCGTATTTCGTGAAACGTGTTCCGTGCCTCAGAGAGGCGAAAGCGCCGGGGAAGTCCCACAGCTTACACCCATCAGGCTTCGGGCTGCAGCTTTCCGCCTTCTGCCCTACCCGACCGGTACGGCCTTTTTGTAGCGCGGCGAGAGTTCGCGCAGATGCGCGACGGCCTCGGGGATAACGGCGAGCGCGAAGTCCACATCCGCGTCGGTGGCCCAATGGCCCAGACTGAAGCGCAGGCTGGCCCGCGCCTCTTCCGGCGGAAGGCCAATGGCCGTGAGCACGGGCGAGGGGGCCACGGCGCCGGAGGAGCACGCCGCGCCGGTGGAGCAGGCCAAGCCCTTCAAGTCCAGGGCGATCACCAGCGCTTCGCCCTCGAGGTGCTGGAAGGTGATGTTGGCGGTATTCGGGGTGCGGGGGGAGTGGGCGGCGTTAATGCGCGACTGCGGGACGCGAGCGACCAGTTCCCGCTCGAAGCGATCGCGGAGGGCGGCCAGCCGCGCGCCGTGGCCCGCGGCCAGGCGCTCCCGCGCCAGCTCCGCCGCTTTGCCGAGGGCGACGATGCCGGCCACGTTTTCTGTGCCCGGGCGCCGGTCGCGCTCGTGGCGTCCCCCGCGCATCAGCGGCCGGAGCAGCGTGCCTCCGCGCACGAAGGCCGCCCCGACGCCCTTGGGCGCGTGAAACTTGTGGCCGGAGATGGCCGCGGCGTCCGCGCCGATTCTCTGGACGTCGATCGGCACCTTGCCCGCCGCCTGCACGGCATCGGTATGAAAATAGACGTCCGCTTCCGCGGCGATGCGGCCGATTTCCTCCACCGGCTGCACTGTGCCCAGTTCGTTGTTGGCGAACATGACGCTGATGAGCAGCGTTTCCGGGCGCAGGGCCTTGCGGACGTCGGCGGGGTCCACCACGCCCTGGCGGCTGACGGGAAGGTAGGTGACGGCCACGCCCTGTTCTTCGAGCGCCTGGCAGGTGTTGCGCACGGCGCTGTGCTCGATCTGCGTGGTGATGACGTGCTTCTTCGCGCCGGTGTCCGCGCCGACGATCCCGGCGATGGCCAGATTGTCGGACTCGGTGCCCCCGCTGGTGAAGACCATGTCCTGGGGGCGCGCCCCGAGCAGCGCCGCCACCTGCTGGCGGGCCTTCTCCACCGCGCCGCGGGTCCGCTGGCCGTAGGAGTGGATGGAGCTGGCGTTGCCGAAGTCCTCGGTGAAGAAAGGCAACATGGCGTCGAGCACTTCGCGGTCCACGGGCGAAGTGGCGTTGTTGTCGAAATAGACTCGCTTCATGGGCTCTCCAGCGCGCCGCGGAGACGCGCGTGTCCCCTCTAGAATAGCGGCTCCCGGGCGTTGCGGTCAATTTCGAGAGGAATTGGAGGCAGCTTCGCGTTCAGGGCCACCATGGTGTTCCAGTTGCGGGTGGCGCCGCGCAGGCCGAACTCTTCCAGCACATCGGTGGCGCAGGTGAGGCCCTTCATCCCGTGCCGCCACAGGCTGAGCACAAACGGTCCCTGCACGGCAAAGAGGCGCACTTCCCACGGCCCGCGGGACATTCGATGGGCAGGCGCGGCAGCCGGCGCGGGCGGGCGGGGAGCACGGTGACGTACCACTTGAAGCCCTCGGGCATCGCGCCCTCGCCGAAGGGCCGGCTGGCCACCAGGTCGCGCACCTGCTTCGCGGAGCAGATCATTATCTCCGCCGCAAAGGGCAGCACGCGCTCGAACCTGTTGCGGAGCGCCTCGGGGTTGAGGTTGCCGGTGACGATGAACGTGCCCGCGGCGCCGTGGTTCAGCGCCTTGAGCCCGGTTATTTTCTTGACCAGTTCGCTGGGACGGAACACCCGGGCGCCGCCCACGTTCACGCCGCGCAGGAACACCGCCCAGGTCATCGTTTCCCTCACCGCAGGCGCGCCAGCTCCGCGCGCGCTTCGCGCAACGCGGGCGTGTCGGCATCGGCTGCCTTCCACAGCTCGAGGAACGCATGGTAGGACTTACGCCCTGCGTCCCGGTCACCCTGCATGACCTGCGCCCGCGCCAATCCCAGACGCGCCAGAGCCCACAATGGTGAAGCCACATCCCAGCCGCGGTGGTTCGCAATTTCCTGGAACTCGGCTGCGGCGCGCGCCGCATCCTTGCGCGCCAGCGCGGCCAGCCCGCGGTTGTACAGCACGGGAATATTGCCGGCCTGATAGGGGGCGGCGGTGGCCAGGTGCTCGATGCTCAGGTCCGGCTTGCCGCGCCGCAGCTCCAGGGCGGAGCGCAGCACCGGCAGCCAGACCTTCTGAATCTGGGTATCTGCGGGATGCGCGGCGGCCAGGCGCTGCGCCAGCGCTTCGGCCTCTTCCATCTTTCCGCAGAGGGCCAATGCCACGCCCGCGAAGGCCTGCACCACCTCCGTTTGTTCGATGGCCAGCGACTGGTGGGCGGAGGTGAGCGCCTCCGGGGTATGGCCGGCGTAAGCCTCGAGCATGGCCTGAGCGGCCAGCGCGGAAGCGGCCACCTCCTTGCGGCCGGCGTCGAGCAGCCGGCGCACATTCTCGCGTTGCAGTTGGCGCGCTTCGCGGAAGCGGCCCCGGGCCAGGGCCCAATCATCCAGAAAGTCGAGCCAGGGCGGCTCCGGGGCAGCGCGGAAATCTTCCGCGATGCGGGTCATGGCCGGGGCGTCGTTCTGCGCGGCGGCAATCTGGAACAGCATGACGCGGGCGGAGGCGCCCAGGACCTTGTCGCGGAGACCGGCTTCCAGCACGGCCTTGGCTTCTGCGAAGCGGTCGAGCAGCACCAGGCTGCGGGCGTGGTTGACCAGGTTGACGGGGCTGGGCCGGCCGCCGGCCTGTACCCGCGCCTCGCTGAGCGCGCGAAACTCGGCCTCGGCTTTGCCGAACTGCCCGATGCCGCGAAAGAGCACGCCGAGCTGGTTGGGGCAGAACGTATTGCGGGGAAAGGACTGCTTGCACAGCAGCGACGCGGCAATGGCGCTCTCCCAATCGCCGGTGACGCGGGTGTGGTAGAGGATCGCGATGGTCAGGCGTTCTTCCTCAGTGACGCGCTCGCGCAAGGAGTAGGCCCGGGCGTAGCGCTCGCGGGCCCGGGCGGCCTCACCGCGGTTGGTGTAGGCGGTGGCCAGGGTGCGGTGCGCGGAAGCGAACTCGATGTCCAGTTGCAAAGCGCGCTCCAGCAGCGGGATGGCCTCATCGGGCTTGCCGCGGTTGATCAAGTCCTGGGCCACGGTGAAAGCCTTCAGCGCTTCGAGGGAGTGCGTGGTGACGCGGGCCAGCGGCGCATCGGCCTGGGCCACCGCGCTGAGTTTCTCGCCCAGCTCCGCGCGCAGCTCCGAGGCCGCCCGCCCCAGCGCCGCGATGACTTCATCCTTGCCGGCTGCTTCGCTCTGGGCGCGGGCCAGCGATTCCCCGGTGCGGGCGCCAACCACTTCGAGCGTGAGCAGGAATCGTCCGCCCAGCGCGGCGATTTCGGCCGTGACCAAGCCCTTCAGGCCGCGGCGTTCGCAGATTTCCCGCCCCAGGTCCGCGGTAATCGCCGTATCCGGGGGACGGCGCATTTCCGCCAGGGTCTCGCGCACGCCCTCGCGCGGGAAGAGGTTCACCAGCCGGGATTCGGCCAGCTTCACCGTGAGCGCCTGTTGCAGGGTTCCATCAAAAATGCCGTCGCCGGTGCGGTTGACGAAGTCGGTGATCAGCACCACGTCCGCGGCGCCCAGCGCCGGAACGCGCGGCCAGAAGCGCCAGGCGGTGGCCGCGGCCATCACCAGCAGGAGAGCGGCCAGCCCGGCCCAGCGCAGCCTGCGCGACCGTTGCAAGGAGGCGCGGGTGGCCGCGGCCGTCGAGTAGTGGGCCGATTCGGTATCGCGGCGCAGGCGGCGCAAGTCCGTGCGCACGTCCGCGGCGGACTGGTAGCGCAGCTTGCGGTCCTTTTCGAGCGCCTTGAAGATGATGTGTTCGAGTTCGGGCGGAATGGCGCGCTGGAGTTGGGCCGGCGGTTTGGGCGCCTGGCGCAGGATGGCGTCGAACAGCGCCGCAGGAGTGGCCCCGCTGAAGGGGCGCTTGCCGGCGGCCATCTCGTAGAGCACCACGCCGAGGGAGAAGAGGTCGCTGCGCGCGTCGAGCGGCTCGCCCAGGGCTTGCTCCGGGGACATGTACGGCGCGGTGCCCGCGGTCGAGCCGGTCTCCGAATCCGAAGCGCTGGAAGATGCGCCATCGAGGGACGCGGTGGCGTCGGTGGGGGCCTTCGGGGCCTGCTTGGCCAGGCCGAAGTCCAGCACTTTCACCTGGCCGTCCACCGTGACGAAAATGTTGCCCGGCTTGATGTCGCGGTGCACGATGCCCTTGCGGTGCGCGGCGTCGAGCGCTTCGGCGATTTGCACGGCGATGGTCAGCACCGCTTCCCCCGGCAGGGCGCCGCCGGCCAGCCGCGCCTTCAGCGGCTGCCCCTCCAGGCACTCCATCACGATGAACGGGCGGCCCTCGTGCGCGCCGATGTCGTAGAGGGTGCAGATGTTCGGGTGGTTCAGCGCCGAGGCCGAGCGCGCCTCCTGCTTGAAGCGCTCGAGCGCGCGGGCGTCCTGCGCCAGCGATTCCGGGAGGAACTTCAGCGCCACTTTGCGCCCCAGGCGCTGGTCCAGGGCCTCGAACACCAGGCCCATGCCGCCCTCGCCCAGCTTGCGCAGCACCTGGTAGTGCGAAATGGTCCGTCCAATCATGCAGCGAACGGCCCGCGCCGTGGCGTTGGCATCTTAGGCCCGCGTTCGAAGGCCGTCAATGACCGGCTCCCGCAGCCGGGCTGGGGCGGGGGTGGCGCGAGCGAGGGAGTTGACACACCGGCGCGCTCTTGTTATTTTTCGTCGCGCAATTTTACGGCGCGCGGACGCGCGCGAGTGGTTTCGACCGGAGCCGCCCCGCGGGGCGGCAAACTCTTTTCGGGGGAAGCTAAGGGACACGATGGCCTTCGTGGCGAAGAAGATTTTTATCACCAAGGGAGTGGGCAAGCACCGCGAGCGGCTCTCCAGCTTCGAGCTGGCGCTGCGCAACGCGGGCATCGCGGCGTGCAACATCGTGCGCGTCTCTTCGATCTTCCCGCCGCACTGCCAGCTCATCTCCCGTAGCGAAGGCCTGAAACACCTCCGGCCCGGGCAGGTGGCCTTCACCGTAATCAGCGAGAACTCCACGCGCGAGCCGCACCGGCTGATCGCCGCCAGCGTGGGGCTGGCGCTGCCCGCGGAAAAATCCATGTACGGTTACCTTTCCGAGCACCACTCCTTCGGCGAGACCGAGGAAGTGGCCGGGGAGTACGCCGAAGAGCTGGCCGCGGAAATGCTGGCGACGACGCTGAACGTGGAGTTCGATCCCGATTTGTCGTGGGATGAAAAGAAAGAGGTCTACCGCATCTCGAACCGCATCGTGCGCACCATGAACATCACCCAGTCCGCGGTGGGCGACAAGCGCGGGCTGTGGAGCACGGTGCTGGCCGCCGCCATCCTGCTGGGCGAAGACGACTGAATCCGACAGAGGCCAATACCTGGCACGCGGAGCTTAGCTCTGCCAGGCGCGTCTTCCTGGACGGGGCTTGAAGTAACCAATGCGTTCGAGGACCGCGCCGACGACCAAGGGCAGGGCGACGGTAGCGTCGTCCAGCACTTCGGCGAAGCGCCCGCCTTCTTCCGCGGGCACGAACTTGCCCCAGGAAACGGCTTCCGAGTACGTGCTGCCCGAGAGGCCGCCCCAGTTGACCGGCTCCGGGCAGATGCGCACGCCGTAGCCATAGCGCATGAGCGGCAGCTTCTGGTACCCGCGGCGCGCCAGCAATTCCGCAAAAACCCCCACCTGCTGCGACCAGTTGCGGGGCACGCCACCGCCGATGGTGAAGATGCCCCACTTCCGGCGGGAGAACATGGTTTCCGCGAACTTGTCGAAATCGTCGAAGGGGTCGTAGCGCAAGTAGGGCCGGCCGTCGCGCTGGCGCTGGCGCTTGTGCAGGGCGAAGTCAATGCCCAACTCAGAATCGGTGAAGGCGGGGACGAAGATGGGCACGTTGTATTGGGTGGCGGACTTCAAGATGCCGCGCCCCTGGACGGTGCGCGCCAGGAAGTCGCCGATGCGCCGGTTCAGCTTCCAACTGCACACGCTCTCGTCGGCGTCCCAGTCGTTGAGCACGTGGTCCACCACCGTTTCCACGTGGTCCAGGTTGGTTTCCGGCTCCAGGGAGTCGTACACACGGTTATAGCCGGCGTGGAAGAGCTCGCGGTCGCTCATCTTCCCCGGCTCATAGCGGAAGTGCGAGCGCCCGGTGGCCTCCACCAGGCCATGGGCCATCAGCGCGCCAGTGGAGACAATGGCGTTGACCACGCCGGACTCGATCAGGTCGCAGAAGATCAGGCCCATTTTGCCGACGGTCATGGCGCCGGAGAGGGTCATCACCACGAAGCAGTCCTTGTCGCGGGCCATGGCTTCGAGCACGTCGGCAGCGTCGCCGATTTCCCGGGCGGTGAAGGCGGTATGGGCCATGCCGCGCACCAGGTCGTCAATGGAGCGTACCTTGCGCAAATCGAGCGGGTAAATGGGCCGCAGCTTGTCTTTCACCGGGTCGTGCAGCACCCGACCGGTCACGCCTTTCTTGCGCCTCTTGGCCATTCGCGCTCCTCGCAGGAGAAGTGTGTTGCGCCTGCGCGCCAGAGTTTACAACAACTCAGAACTGTGAATTGAGAACTGGGAACCAAGCTCAGCCGTCAGCGGCCGGCTTTCGTTCTTGGGTCGGCTGATAGCTGAAGGCTGAAAACTGAAGGCTTCATTTGAGCTCATGGTTCTGAGGACTGCACGCTCAGTTCTGAGTTTGATTCCATGCTACGATTCACACCGTGACCACGAAGACAGTCACCGCGGTTCCACTTGGCGGCCTCGGCGAATTCGGCATGAACATGCTGGCCTTGCGGTATGGCGACGACATGATCGTCATTGACGCGGGGCTGATGTTCCCGGAGGCCGAGCTGCTCGGCGTGGACATCGTCATCCCCGACGTCACCTACCTGAAGCAGAACCGCGACGCGCTGCGCGCCATTGTGCTCACGCACGGCCACGAAGACCACATCGGCGGCGTGCCTTACATTCTGCCGGAGTTCGACGTGCCGGTGTACGGTACGGAGTTCACCCTCGCGCTGGTCACCAAGAAGCTCGAAGAGCATGGTCTGCTGGAAGACGCTGACCTGCGCCGGGTGGAGATGGGCCGCAAAGTGGAAATCGGCCCGTTCGAAATCGAGTTCATCTACGTCACCCACAGCACCATGGACGCGGCGGCGCTGGCCATCCGCACGCCGCTCGGCGTGGTGATCCACACCGGCGACTTCAAAATTGACCCGACGCCCACCGACCTGCGCCCCTTCGACCTGCACGCCTTCGCTGAGTACGGCAAGGAGGGCGTGCTGGCGCTCTTCAGCGACAGCACCAACGTGGAGCGTCCCGGCTACACGCCGAGCGAGCGCGCCGTGTGGCAGCGCATCGAGGAACTGTGCCGCGCCGCGCCGAAAAAAGTGCTGGTCTCTTGTTTCGCGACTTCCATCCACCGCATCCAGCAGGTGATGGACATCGCGCAGATGCTGGGCCGCAAGATCGGCATCGTGGGCCGCAGCATGGTGGATAACACGGAGATCGCGCACGGCCTGGGACGCCTGCGCATCCCGGACGGCCTGCTGGTGCGCCGGGAGGACCTCAAGTCGTTCGACGCGCGCAGGCTGGTGATCCTGGTGAGCGGCAGCCAGGCCGAGCCGATGTCGTCGCTTTCGCGCATCGCCGTGGACAACCACCGCCACGTGAGCGTGGACGAGAACGACACGCTCATCCTGAGCGCGCGCATCATCCCGGGCAACGAGAAGTCCATCTTCCGCATGATTGACCACATGTTCCGCCGCCGCGCCCTGGTTTATTACGACGACGGCGGCCGCGCCCCGCTGCACGTCTCCGGACACGCCAGCCAGGAAGAGTTGAAGCTCATCCTCAATCTGGTGCGCCCGAAGTACTTCATCCCGATCCACGGCGAGTACCGGCAGCTCTTCCGTCACGCGGCGCTGGCGCACCAGGTGGGCTCGGTGTCCGGCGAAGTAATCCTGCTGGAGAGCGGGCAGCCGGTGGAGTTCAGCGAACAGGGCGCCAAACGGCTCCAGCCCGTGCCGGCCGGGCGGGTGCTGGTGGACAGCGGTTCGCTGGAAGAAGTCGAGGACGTGGTCATCCGCGACCGCAAGCACCTTTCCGAGGACGGCGTGGTGGTGCCCATCATCGCCATTGACAAGCACACAGGCCGCATCGAATCCTCGGAGATTGTCACCCGTGGCTTCCTCTCCGACGACGGCCACGCCGTGGTTACCGGCGCGCGCGAGGTCATTCGCAAGACTATGGAGCAGTCCAACCCCGAGGAGAAGGGCGACTACGGGGTAATCAAGGAAAAAATCCGCGTGGACCTGAAGCGCTACCTGAAGAAGCAAACCGCCAAGCGCCCGCTCATCCTCCCCGTGATCCTGGAAGTGTAGGGGCGCGGCATGCTGCGCCCCTATCAACCCGCCGACTTCGAGACGCTCTACCAAATTGATCAGGCCTGTTACCCGCGCGGCATCGCCTACAGCCGGCGCACCTTGAAATGGTTTCTGGCGTTGCCCGAAGCAGCGTGCCTGGTGGCGGAAGCGGACGGCGCAATTGCCGGGTTTATCCTCACCGAAGCGTACGAGCGGGGGGCGCACATCATCACCATTGACGTGCTCGCGGAGCACCGCCGGCGCGGAGCCGGCACGGCGCTGCTGCTGGAAGCAGAGCGGCGGCTGGCGGGGCGCGGGGTGCGCGAAGTGCATCTTGAAACGGCACACGACAACGCCCCGGCAATTGCCTTCTGGCAGAAGCACGGCTATCGTAACCGCGGCGTGCTGCGCGGCTACTACCTGGGCCGCGTGGACGGCATCGCGATGACGAAAACCCTGGGACTCCTGACTCGTGATTCGTGATTTGTGATTCGTGACTCTCGTGAACGCAGAACTCAGAACCGTGCGCGCGAGCGGCTCCTTGTGAGAGGAGTGGTTCTGAGTTCTGAGTTCTGTGTTCTGAGTTCTGAGTTCTGCGTTCCGAGTCCACGAACCAGGAGTCACGAGTCGCCAGTCACAAGTCACGGCAAAGAGGCTGATGCCCATCTACCAAGTCGTTGTTCTGGCGCTGGTGCAGGCGGTCACCGAGTTTCTGCCGATCAGCAGCACGGCACACCTGTTCCTGGTGCCGTGGCTGTTTGGCTGGGGCGACCCGGGGCTGGCCTTCACCATGGCCGTGCACGCGGGGACGCTGCTGGCCGTGGTCCTCTACTTCTTCAAGTCCTGGCTCGAGTTCGGCCTGGCCGGGTTCGGCGTCCACTACCCGGCCAAAGCCACGGCGGGGGAAGTTCAGCGCTCGCGGCGCCTTTTCTGGTACATGGTGGCGGCGACGCTCCCGGCGGCGGCCGCGGGCGCGCTGCTCGAGAAACACGTGGAAACGACGTTTCGCAGTCCCTACCTGATGGGGGCGATGCTCATCGCGGTGGGACTGCTGATGTGGTGGGCGGAGGCGCGGGCAAAGATGTCGCGGGGGATCGAAGCGCTGCGCTTCGGCGACGCCATGCTGATCGGCGCGGCGCAGGCGCTGGCGCTGGCGCCGGGCGTATCGCGTTCCGGGATCACCATCACGGCCGGCATCTTCCGGGGCCTTACGCGCGAAGCAGCGGCGCGCTTCACCTTTCTGCTCTCGACCCCGATAATAGCCGGCGCTTCGGCCAAGAAGCTGCTGGAGCTGCGTCAAGGGCCCCTGGCGCCGGAGATGGCCATGGCCTTCTGGGTCGGGGCGGCTGTCTCGGCCATTTCCGGCTATCTGGTCATCGCCTTCCTGCTCCGTTATCTGCAAACACACACGCTCAAGATTTTCGTTTACTACCGCATCTTCTTCGGTATCATCATTTTGTTGCTCGCACTCCTCGAGACGGGCCGGTAAGCCTGTGCGCCAGCGGGCGGCCCGCACCGCGAGCGGAGAGTTGCTGTGTGCGTCCGGTCCTTTCCATTGGCGCAGTCCTTGCTGGAAAAGCGATCGAACAGGCTGTAAGCCTGTTCCACCAAAACCATGCGCGTACAGGTGTTCAAACCGACGGAGAACCCGCGGCTCAACGAGTTGCTGGGGTTCCTGGGCATCACCTTTGCCCTGCTGGCGGCCCTCAGCCTGCTGAGCTACAACCCGCACGACCCCTCGCTGAACGTCGCGGGCGCCGCGGAGGGCGGCCGCTCGCGCAACTGGATCGGGCCTGCGGGCGCCCACTTCGCCGACGTGTTTTTCCAGGGGCTGGGCTACGCGGCGCTGCTGTTGCCGTTGGGCCTGCTGGTGCTGGCGTGGCGCTGGTTCCGCAGCCAGGAGGTGCAGTTCCCCATCGCCAAGCTGTGCGGGTTCTTCCTGCTGATTGTTTCCGTTGCTTCGCTGCTCACGCTGGTGGCCGTGCCCGACGTGCGCGGGGCGGTTCCCGCCGGCGGAATCGCAGGAGTGGTGATGAGCGAGGGGCTGCTGGCGGGCCTCAACACCACCGGCGCCTACGTGGTGACGCTGGCCTCCTTCTTCGCGGCGCTCTTCCTGACCACGCATTTCTCCTTCACCGGCAGCAGCGAATGGCTGAAGGGCCACGTAACCTTGCCGGAAGCGTGGAAGGCGCGCTGGCACGCCTGGCGCGAAGCGCGACATCAGAAGCAACTCCAGAAGAAGATCACGCAGATCAAGATCAGCGGCCGGCCGCCCGTGGCGCCGCAAACGCTGGCCTCCAGCGCGGAAGCGGCCCGTCCGTCAGTGCGCGAGAAGGCCGGGGAGAAGATCGGCCCGGTGCTTATCAAAATGAAAGAAGCCCTGGCGCCGGCGGGGGAACCCACCGCCAAGCCCGCGGCCGGTGAGCCCCGGATTGCCGTGGGCCAGGCCAGCTACCGCCTCCCTGCCCCCAGCCTGCTGCGCCCGCGGGAAGCGGCCTTGAAGGTGAAGGAAGATGAGTTGAAGGAACTGGCCAAGGCCATCGAGCAGAAGTGCGCGGAATTCGAAGTGTCCGGCCAGGTCACGCAGATCAACCCCGGCCCGGTGGTCACCACCTACGAGTTCAAGCCCGACGCGGGGATCAAGGTGAGCCGCATCACGTCGCTGGCCGACGACCTGTGCCTGGCGCTCAAGGCCGAATCGGTGCTCATCGAGCGCATCCCCGGCAAGGCCACCGTGGGCATCGAAGTGCCCAACCACAGCCGCGAAACCATCATGCTGCGCGAAGTGGTGGAGTCGCAGGAGTTCGCCAATTCGCCCTCCAAGCTCACCAACTCGCTGGGCAAGGACCTGCACGGGCGCATCCGGGTGAGCGACCTAGCCACCATGCCGCATCTGCTGATCGCCGGCTCGACCGGAGCGGGCAAGAGCGTGCTGATCAACTCGCTGATCATCTCCATGCTGTACAAGGCCACGCCGGACGAATTGAAGCTGGTGCTGGTGGACCCCAAGCGCCTGGAACTCGGGCTCTACGAAGACATCCCGCACCTGTTCACGCCGGTGGTCACGGACCCGCGGTTGGCGGCCAACGTCCTGCGCAACGCCACCCGCGAGATGGAGAACCGGTTGAAGCTGCTGGCGCAGCGCGGCGTCCGCAGCATTGACCAGTACAACCGCACCTTCAGCAAGGGCCAGTCGCTCGAGCTGTTCGCCGACCTGGACGAGGACGAGCACAAGCCCCTGCCCTACATCGTTATCATCATTGACGAGCTGGCTGACCTGATGATGGTGGACACCAACGGCGTCGAGGAGTCCATCACCCGGCTGGCGCAGATGGCCCGCGCCGTGGGCATCCACCTGATCCTGGCCACGCAGCGGCCTTCGGTGGACGTGATCACCGGCCTGATCAAGGCCAACTTCCCCAGCCGCATCGCTTTCCGCGTGGCTACCAAGGTGGACTCGCGCACCATTCTGGACGCCAACGGCGCGCAGGCGTTGCTCGGTCGCGGCGACATGCTGTACCTGCCCAGCGGCTCCTCGCGCCTGCACCGCATCCACGGGCCCATGATTACCGAGGAAGAGGTGAGCGCCGTGTGCGACTTCTGGCGCTGGCAGGCCAAGGCCAAGTACAACGAAGAACTGCTCAAGCCGCCGCCCCAGGCAGAGGCCGCCGCGGAGTCTGGAGACGACGAGGATTCCGGCGGCGCGGCGGGCGCCGACGATGTACCCGACGACCAGTATCAGGAAGCAGTGCGCGTGGTGCTGGAAATGGGCCGGGCCTCCACCTCCGCGCTGCAACGCCGCCTGCGCATCGGCTATGGCCGCGCCGCGCGCCTGCTGGACATCATGGAAAAGGACGGCATCATCGGCCCGCCTGACGGCCCCCGCCCCCGCGAAGTCCTGAAGAAGAAAGGTTGGATGGCCGAATTCGATAGCCACCTCAAGGTTTGACCTTATCGGCCTTTGAGGCAGCCTTTCTTCCTTGTTGCCTTCCCCGGTCGTGACCGCCAGTCAACCGTTAACAGCTCGCCGCTTTCCAGGCCACTCAGCTTGCAACCAATCTAGCCACTAGCCACTCACCACTGCTCTCGTTTGACACCCTTCCGCGCCATCCCTAAAATGGTTCAGTCGCACGTGGCGGGGTAGCTCACCGGTAGAGCGCGGCCCTGAAAAGGCCGGCGTAGGCAGTTCGATTCTGCCCCCCGCCACCAAGTCCAGTTTGGGCGCTTGAGCCCCCTACACGGAGCCGATTGCCAGCGTGGCCCTGCCAGCTTCTTAGGATCTAAGGAACCGAGCCGGAGAGGGGTACTACTGCCTGGCGGCCGGGACCGGCGCCCGGTGAGCCTGGCCTGCTGGCGAAAAGCCGGGGAGCAGGCCGTGGGGGTCTTTCTGCAACAACTGGTACAAGCGGTTGGCGATCACTTGGTGGCCGCGCCGGTTGGGGTGGCGGTCCCATTCGGCCAGGTACAGAGAGGCAGGGTCGTGGCCGTCATAGACGTCCATTAAATCGACCACCGTGAAACCGCTGGCGCGCGCCAGTTGCAACAGGATTTGCGTTTCCTCGGGCGGAAGGTCCTCACCCACGCCGCTCGGCAGCAGCACCCACACCGGCCGGACTCCGCGGGCCCGGCACAGCGCCACCCACTCGCGGTTAAACTCACGGGTGACTTCTTGCAAATAGGGCTGGAGGTTCTGCCCCGCCTCGGTCGGCGAGAGGGAGCGGCTCAGTCCCGCCCGCTCCATGATCCCGCGAAGCCAATCGTAAGGCGCCACGGCCTTGCGGGCGGCCAAACCAACCAGGAACCCGCGGCTGATCCGGAATTCGGACGGGTGAGCCACGAAGACCGCGGCGTCCGGGGCGAAGGGCAGGGCCTTACGTTCCAGGACCGCCAGGGCCTGAAGCGCCGAGTAGTTTCCGACAGCAAAGTTGAGTAACTCCAGGCGGGCAGCGCCCTGCGCGGAGTTGACGCGCTCTTCGAGCAGGGCCTCGAAGCTCTCCCCATCCGCGACGCCGGTGCCCATGACATGCGATGAGCCCAGCAGGACAACGCGGTACACGCCGGGCGGTTTAGCCTGTTCGTAATCGCGGTCGCGCATTCCCCAGCGATTGGTGGTGAGCGGCTGGTCGCGAAACGAGATTTGGACGCCCGGGGCCAGCTCGAAGTTCAAAAAGCCCTCCGCCTTGCGTACCGCGGCTGTTTCATCAATGGTTGGCAGATTGCGCGGCCGGTTCATCAGGGTCTGCCAGAGGGGGCTGGCAATGTCGTTCGTGGGGGTCAGATTCTCGTAGTAGCCGCGGCGAAGCAGGTCCGAATCGCGGCGACTCAACCTGGGGGCCCGCAAATCGCTGATCAGAGAGTGGACGCCCGTGTCCCGGCCGGGGGCCAGCGCCGGCAAGGTCACGCCGGCCAGAAACGCCAGGGCGGCCGCTGTGGTCACCGGAGCAACGGCCCAACGTTGCATGCGCTGTACCGCGCCGGGCAAGGCCAACGCCGACGATGCCGCCCACTGCACTCCGACGGCGGCCAGTCCGGGAATCAGAAACACGGCCAGCAAAATGCCGAGGCCCTGGATGCCGGCCCCGGCGCGCCACACCGCCAGCCATTCGCCCACGGAGGCGCTGGTCCACAGGGACCACAAGGCGCAGATGGCCGCAAACGTGGCCGAAGTGCGGAGGCCCAGCAGGGCCAGGGTCTTCGGCGTCCAGGCCGCTTTGCCCAGGCTGCGCCTGCGGCCGTATTTCGCTTCGTACAGGGAATTGGCGACGACCAGCAACGCCAGGATGGTCCAAAACAGCATGTCCGTCAGCGAAAGCAGGAATGACCCGCGCAACCAGAACCACTGGTAGGCGTGCAGGAACCACGTCACCAGGAACACCCACAGGGTGGCCAGCACCAGAGCAAGGTTCGGCCCCAGCCGGGTGAGACGGAAGTACGCCGGGTAGTAGAACACCTTCATCATGAAGTCTTTCCAGTAGATGTTGATGCGCCGCCAAAAGTCGGTGAAGCTGGAGGCCAGGAAGTAGTGCTGGTTGGTGAGCGGCAGGTGGAAACCGAACAGGTGCAGCAGGCCAATGATCAGGTGGAACTGCCCGGAGACCCGCAGGTACAGGGCGAAGTTGGCGGTCAGGTACTGCGCCAGGGTGGCCGCGTTGGTTACTTCCTCCGAGGCAATGACCAGATGGGTGTTCACCAGCCGGTAGAGCAGCAGGTGGATCAGGCCGCGGAACATCCAGGTGACGCCGCGTTGATAGATCCCGGGCCAGTCTTCGCCGTAGTAGGTCCGCCGGAAGGTCTTGTAATCCACGACCGGGAAAAGGGAAAACACCACGTTCGGCAGCGGAAAGAAGTAGGCCAGGCGTTGCGCGAATGGCGCGGCCTTCTTTTCATGCTCCTTGTCGTAAAGGAACACCATCAACCGGAACATGAACAGCGAGCCCAGCACCGGCCAGATCAACGCAGGCACGGGCACCGGTGCGTTGATCCAGCCGCCGCGCCAGGCGGCCAGCGCCCCGCCGGCCGCGGCCAGCAACCCCGCGCGCCACCAGAAGGGAACAGGGAGGTGGCACAGGCCCACCAGCAGCATCCCCAAGCCTCCCACCCACGCCGCGTTCCCCGCCCCCAGGACGACGAAAAGGACACAGCCGGAGAGCAGCACGAAGAACCAGAGGCGCCAGGAAGCCGGCAGAAGGTGATGCAGCAGGAAACCGGCAAAGGCAATGGGAAACACGCGGCCGGAGAAAGCGGCGCTCTCAATGGCATACAGATCGAACACCCGGGCCAGCAGCCAGGCTTGCGCGGCGATTCCCAGGAACAGGAGCAGGTGGCGAAGACTGGGGAAGACGCTCCGCAGCCATGGGCCCAGCCGCCGGGGTCCCAGGAACACGTCCAGGCCAGCGCCGGCCGCGGCTGCGGCGACCCCTAACTGAATGAGGCGGACCTGTACCCAACCGTAGCCCGGGGCGCCCCACTGCAAGAACTCCACGGACAACGAGACCAGCACCGCTCCCGCCCCTGCGGCGAACAGGGCAGAACCCAAGCCTTCGCGTGGACTCAGCCGGCCGGCCGCACCGGCACGCGATTCGGCCCCGCTCACTTCCCCTCCCTGCGCGCCACCGGCTACAGCCCGAGCCAGCGGGCGATGATGTTGCGCTGCATTTCCGAGGTGCCGGAATAGAGCGTGCCGGCCACGGCATCGCGCAGCGCGCGCTCGATCTCGTAATCAGCCATATACCCGTAGCCGCCGAACACCTGCACCGTGCCGAGCGCGGCCTGCACCAGCGACTCGCTGACAAACACCTTGGCCATCGAGGCGTCCAGGGACACGGCGCGGTCGCGCTCCAGCTTCCACGCCGCGCGGTAGGTCAGCAGCCGCGCCGCCTCCAGCTTGACCTTCATATCGGCGATGCGGTGCGAAATGGCCTGGAACTTGCCGATGGCCTGCCCGAATTGCTTGCGCGTGCGGGCCTGCTGCACGGCCTTTTCCAGCAGCCGCTCCATAACGCCCACGTGCGAAGCAAAGAGGCACACTCGTTCCCAATCCATGGCGTGAGTGAAGTAGGCGGCCCCGCCCCCCGGCTGGCCCAGCACCGCCGCATCGGGCACATGAACGCCGTCAAAGACCAGCTCTCCGATGGGGCTGGTGCGCAGACCCAGCTTCTCGAAGCGCTGCCCCGGGCGGAAGCCCGGCGTGCCCTGCTCCACCAGGAAGGCGGAGACGCCGCCGTGGGCGCCCTTGGCCGGGTCGGTGAGGGCGAACACCAGGGCCAGGTCGGCCACCGGCCCGTTGCTGGCGAAGGTCTTGGTCCCGGTGATGCGCCAGCCGGCGCCGTCGCGGACCGCGCGGGTGGCGAGCGAGAAGACGTCGGAGCCCGAGCCCGGCTCGGTCATGGCGTTCACCGCGACAATCGTCCCGTTGCACAGCCCCGGAAGGTACTTGCGCTTCTGTTCTTCGCTGCCGAACTTCCACACCGGGACCACGCACGCCAGCAGGTGCGCGCAGAGGGAGAACACCAGTCCGGTGTCGTGGCAGCCGTAGCCCAGGGCTTCGAGGGCCATAGCCGTCGAGAGCGGGTCGAGCCCGCCGCCGCCGAATTCCTCGGGAACGGGGAAGCCCTGGTAGCCCATCTTGCCGCAGGCCAGCCATTGCTCCCGCGGGAAGCGGTGCTCGCGGTCGCGCTCGAGCACGCCGGGGTTCAGCTCGTTCTGTGCGAAACGGATAATTTCCTTGCGCAGCAGGAGCTGCTCTTCGGTGCAGGAGAAGTCCATTTCAGCCGGCCTCCTTCAGCTTCTGGTAGTCCACCTTGTCCGTGGAGGTCTTCGGCAGAGCGTCTTGAAAACGGAACACGTCGGGGATCATGTACAGCGGCAGGTTCTCGGAACAGAACTGCTTGAGGGCGATGATGGAGGGTCGGCGGCCCTCATGGAAGGCGAGGAAGGCGCGGATCTGCACGCCCTCGTCGTCGGAGCGGGCCAGGACGGCGGCCTCTTTCACCGCCGGGTGCTTGTACAGCGCGGTCTCGATTTCGCCGAGCTCGATGCGGTAGCCGCGCTTTTTGACCATGCGGTCGCGGCGGCCGAGGAAAACGAACGAGCCATCGCCGGGGTCCACCACCACGTCTCCGGTGCGGTACCAGCGCTGGCCGCTCTCATCGGTTACGAAGACGCGGGCGGTCTGCTCCGGCAGGTTCCAGTAGCCCTGGGCCACGTTGTCGCCGCTGATCCAGAGTTCCCCTTCCTCGCCGGGCGGGACCGCGCCCCCCTGTTCGCCGGCCACTTTGCTTTGCAGGTGTGAGCACGTTGGACCGATGGGAAAGGGCCGGGTCTGTTCCGCGGGGATTTCCGCGGGCAGCTCGTAGGAAGTGCAGACGTTCGTTTCCGTGGGGCCGTAGAGGTTGTGATACGCCGGGCGCGGCCACAGCGCTTTCAAGGCGCGCAGGTGCTTGATGGGGAAGACTTCGCCCGCGAAAAGCACCAGACGCAGCGCGGAGTAATCGTACGCCGCCAGGTTGCCGAACTGCGCCAGCATGCTGAGGATGGACGGGGCCGAGTACCAGACGGAGATGCGCTGGCTGGAAATCAACTGGGCGAGCCCGGCGGGCTCTTTGCCCGCTTCCTCGCCCACCAGCACCAAAGTGGCGCCGTGCTTCAGGGGGACGTATATGTCCAGGATGCTCAGGTCGAAGTGAAACGGCGCGTGCGAGGAGAAACGGTCGTCCTCGCGGGGTCCCAGCCGCGCCGTGCACCAGTGGATGAAGCCCGCGGCATTGCGATGCGAGATCATCACGCCCTTGGGCTTGCCGGTGGAGCCGGAGGTGTACAGGATGTAGGCCAGATCGTCCGGGTCGGGGCCCGCCGTAGCAGCCGCCGGGACGGGGTCCTGGCGCTGCATCTCTTCGAGGGCGGCCCGCAGGGGCAGGCCCGCGCCGCCCGGCTGGATCAGCACCGCGGGGGGCGCCGCAGCGCCGCCGAGTTCCTGCGTGAGTTTCGCGTAGTAACCCGCTTCGGTGACCACGGCGCGCACGGCGCAATTCGTCAGGATGTAGGCGTTGCGCGAAGGGGGCGCGGCGGGGTCCGTGGGGACGTAGGCGGCCCCGGCCTTGAGTATCCCGAAGATGGCGGCGACGGAATCGCGCGACTTGCGCAGATAGATGCCCACGCGGTCGCCGCGCCGCACGCCCATTCTTGCCAGGCGGTCGCGCAACAGGCAGGCCGCGCCGTCCATCTCGGCGTAGGAGAGCAGCCCCACGCCGGGCTCGACCACCGCGGTGTGCGCGGGGCGTCGCGCGGCCGAGGCTTCCATCAGCCGGTGCAGCGCATGGACCGGGGGATCCGTCACGCTTTCCTCTTGGAGTCCACCATCCGGGCGATCAGGTCGAGGGTGTTGAGGTTTTCGACGTCAATCTCGTGGGGTTCCACCTTGATGGCGAACGAGCTTTCGAGGAAGGACACCAGCTTCACCGTGGCGATGGAATCCAGAATGCCGCCGCTGATCAGGGGCGTCTCGGGCTTCAACTCGTCCGGGTTTTCGCCGGCCAGGAACTCCCGCAGGATGTAGTCCTTCACCAGCTGGCGTGTTTCTGGCACGGGGGGCTCTCCTCATGCGGCGACTCAACATAGCATGAAAACCGGAGATTCCGGCGGGCGGCGAGCTTCCGGCTCCCTGCGAAAACGGCGCCATCCGCGGTGGGGTCTGCTATTCTGGATGGCCAACCGGGTCATGCATTGGAAGACCATCCTCGTGCAGTGCCTGCGAGCGCTGGGGCGGAGCCGGCTGCGCAGCGCACTGACGATCCTGGGCATCGCCATCGGGATCGGGGCGGTGGTGTGCGTGGTGGCCATCGGAAACGCCGGGTCGGACGAGATCCAGCGGCAGTTCACCACGCTGGGCGACAACCTGGTGTGGATCGAGGCGGGCAACCGGAACGTCGGCGGGGTGCGCACCGGCTCGCAGGGCACCCGCACGCTGGAGATGAGCGACCTGCAGGCCATCGAGCAGCAGATTCCGCTGGTCAAGGCCTGCGCGCCGCAGGTGGACACGCGCGTCCAGGTGGTCAACGGGAACCAGAACTGGTCCACGGTGTATCGCGGGGTCACGCCGGAGTACTTCGCCATCAAGCGCTGGGACGTAGCCGAAGGAACCGGGTTGACCCAGGAAGCGGTGGACCGCGTGGCTACGGTGTGCCTGCTGGGCCAGACCGTGAAAGGCTATCTCTTCCCCGACGGCGACGCCATCGGCAAGACCATCCGCATCCGCAACGTGCCGTTCACGGTGATCGGCATCCTGCGCCCCAAGGGCATCACCAGCACCGGGAACGACCAGGACGACACGCTGCTGATGCCCTACACCACCGGGCAGAAGAGAATCGAAGGCAAGACCTGGCTGAACGACATCATGTGCTCGGCCGTGGACGCGGAGGCGGTCAAGCCGGCCGGGCAAATGGCCGCGGCGCTGCTGCGGGAGCGTCACCGCATCCGCGAGGGGCAGGACGACGACTTCAACATCCGCAACCCCGAGGACCAGATCCAGGTGCAACTCGAGGCCAGCGAGACGATGGCCACGCTGCTCATCTCGGTGGGCTCCGTCTCGCTGCTGGTGGGCGGCATCGGGATCATGAACGTGATGCTGGTGTCGGTGACCGAGCGCACGCGCGAGATTGGCGTGCGCATGGCGGTAGGCGCCACGGAACTGCACATCCGGGCGCAGTTCCTGAGCGAAGCCGTCCTGTTGTGCGTTGCGGGGGGCCTGGCGGGGATTCTGCTGGGCGTGCTCGGCACGGTGGGACTGGGCAACCTGCTCAACTGGGCGGTGCGCCTCTCGCTCGACGCGCTGGTGGTGGCGGGGATTTTCTCGGTAGCTGTGGGTGTTTTCTTCGGCTACTATCCGGCGCAGAAAGCTGCGCGGCTCGATCCAATTGAAGCGCTCCGGTATGAGTGAGGGGCATGCCCGGCGATTACATCCTCCTGGTGGAGCGGAAACTGGTTTTCTCCCGCGCGTTCGGCGTCCTCACCGACGCGGATCTCCGCGACCATGCCCGGCAATTGAAGGGCGACCCTCGCTTGGACCCTTCCTTTCGCCAGTTCGCGGACTTCTCCGCGCTGACCGATCTGCGCGTGACCACCAGCGGCGTGCGCTCGATTTCCGGGGTCGCCAACCCTTTCCTGCCCGGGTGCGTCCGCGCCATCCTGGTTCCCACCTCGGAGTCCTTTGGCATGGCCCGGATGTTCCAGATGTGGCACGGCGCGGCGGGGATGCTGGTCACCGCTCGCCCGGGGAAAGCCTGCGACTTCTGGAGGACTTCCGCAAACGCCCAGCCTGAGCCGGTCATTCCTCGCGCAGCGCCAGCAGGGGATCGAGCGCGGCCGCGCGCCGCGCCGGCAGCCAGCAGGCCACCGCGGCAATCACCGCAAACACGGCGGCCATGACCGCGAAAGTGGCAGGGTCTGTGGGCTGCACATCCACCAGCAGCGTGGTCATCACGCGGGTCAGGGCCAGCGCCGCGGCCAGGCCCGCGGCTAAACCCGCGGCGCTCAGTCCCAGACCGTGGCGCAGGATCAGGCGCAGGATGCTCTCCGGCGGCGCGCCAAAGGCCATGCGCACGCCGATCTCCGCCGTGCGCTGGCGCACCCCGGTGCTGAGCACGCTATAGAGCCCCACCGCCGCCAGTAGGGCCGCAATCCCCGCGAACACGCCAATCAAAGTCAGCGCAAAGCGGGTGGGCGCCTGGGCGCGCTCCACAAACCAGGTCATCGGCTGCAAGTCCCCGATGGGAATCAGCGGGTTGATGGCCTTGATCTCCGCGCGCACGGCGGAGGCCAGCAGAGCCGGATCCCCCGCGGTCCGTGCCAGCCAGCGCGCCCCTGCGCCGGGCACGTAGGCGCCCTCGCGCCCATCCGCAGAGAGCCGCGCATGGCGCTGGTGCTCCACCACGCCGACGATCTCGTACCAGTCCGGGGTCTCCCTCACTGGGCGCATCAGAATGCGCTGGCCCACCGCGGATTGCCCGGGGAAGGCCTTGGCCGCCAGCAGCCGGTCCACAATCACCACGGGCAGCGGCGGCGCGGCGCCGGGCTCTGCCGACACGGGCGGCCGGAGGTCCGCCTCGTTGAAGGTGCGGCCTTCGATCACCCGAGTGCGCAGCGTTTCAAAATAGCCCGGCAGCACCTGGTAATACATGCATTGCTTGAACAGGTTGGGATCCGCCAGCACTTCCTGCGTGCCCCAGCGCACCAGCGGGGTGCTGCCGTCGAGTGGCATCACCGTGCCGCCGGTGAACGATTGCACGCCCGGCAGCGCGCCGATTCGCGCGCGAAGCTGGCTGGCAAAGGCGCGGAACTCCTCGCCGCTGCGCGCGCGCACGTTGGGGAGGAAGAAGGTCAGGACGTTCTGCGGGTCGTAGCCGGGATTGGCGCGTTGCAACGCAATGAAGCTGCGCACCATCAGGCCCGCTCCGATCAGCAGCACGAAGCAAAGCGCCACCTCGGCGACCACCACTGTGTTGCGGATCCACCGGCCGCCGGCCAGCCCGGGCGTCTGCCCGCTGCGCCGCAGGATTTCCATCAGGTTCGGCCGGGCCGCCCGCACCGCCGGGGTCAGCCCGAAGATCATCGCGGAGGCCGCCGCGCACAAGGCCGCGAATCCCACCACCATGGGGTTCAAGGCCACGTCGTCCACGCGGGGGAGATTCGCCGGCTTGAGCGCCAGCAGCAGGCTGATGCCCCAGCGCGCCAGCACCAGCCCCAGCAATGCGCCGCCCGCGGCAATCAGCAGGCTCTCGGCCAGCAGTTGCCGCACGATGCGTCCGGCCGAGGCCCCCAGCGCCGCGCGTATGGCCAGTTCCCGCTGGCGAACCGCCGAGCGCACCAACAGCAGGTTGGCCACATTGGCGCAGGCAATCAGGAGCACGAACATCACTGCGCCGAGCAGCGCCAGGATTCCCTGACGGACGTCGGCCACCAGGTCTTCCCCGATGCCCTCCAACCGGAAATGCAGTCCGGCCGATTCCTTCACCGGGAAGCGCCGCCGCAGGTCCACCGCCACTCCCTCCACCTCCGACTGCGCCTGGGCCAGGGTCACGCCTGGCCTGAGTCTTCCCAGAATGTGCAGAAACACGTTGGCGCGCGAAGAGTTCACAAAGTCCAGCCGCATGACCGTCCAGACCTCCGGACGTCTTTCCACGCCGATCCCCGGCGGGTACAACATCTCGAACCCGGAGGCCAGCACCCCCACCACCTCCACTCTTCCGTTGCCCAGCGCAATGGTGCGGCCGATGACCGCGCGGTCGCCGCCAAAACGCCGCTGCCACGTTTCGTAGCTCAGGATGGCCTTCGGCGGTGGCGGAGGAGGAGGCGGAGGGGCAGGCGTGGCCTGCGGACGGGAAGCCGACTTGCCCGGTTGAGCAGGCGGTGGCGGAGCAGCGGGGGGAGGCGGCAACGCCGCGCCGTCCTCCTCGAGAAAATCGCGCCCCTCGACCACGCGCCCGCCCAGCAGGCGGAAGAAGCCGGGCGTGACGCCGGCGACCGGAATCAACTGGGGTTCGGTGTCGGCGTCGCCGAAGACCTGGCGCGAAGTCAGGTTGATGGCTTCGAAGCCTTCGAAAAGGCGGCACTGCTGGCGCAGGTCCTGCAAATCACCGGGGGGATGGGCGAAGTCCACCACGTTGCGTCGCTGCAGGTCGGGCCACACGTGCACCAGGCGCGCGGAATCGCTGTAGGGCAGCGGCTGCAACAGCACGGCGTTCACCACGCTGAAAACCGCGGCGCTGGCGCCAATGCCCAGAGCTATGGTGAGGATGGCGGTCAGCGCGAAGCCCGAGTTCTTGCCGAGAGAACGGGCTGCATATCGGAAGTCACGCGCGAGGTCCATGGCACCCCCCTGCCCGGAGCAAGCCTACGCCCTTTGGACTCGGGAGGGTACCAGCGGTTAGCAGACCGCGTAAGAGCTACTGGTGCCGGAGGGCCACCAGCGGGTCCACCTGGGTTGCGCGCCTTGCCGGAACCAGGCAGGCAATGGCCGCTACACCCAGCAACAAAATGGACGCGCCGGCAAAGGTAGGAGCATCCCACGGCTTCACACTGAAGAGCAGCTTCTCCACCCAGCGCGTGGCGTACACGCCGGCCGCCAGGCCCAGCGCGACGCCGGCCAGCGCCAGCTTCATTCCGCCGCTGACGACCATGCGCAGCACGTCCGCGCGTTGCGCGCCCAGCGCCAGGCGGATGCCCATCTCGCGCGTGCGCTGCGTTACCACGTAAGCCATCACGCTGAAGATGCCCGCCCCCGCCAGCAGCAACGCCAGACCGGCAAAAAGGCCCAGCAGCAGGCCATAGAACCGCGTTTCGGCCACGGAATTAAGAACCACCGCCGTCATCGGGCGCACGCGCACCACCGGCTGGTCTTTGTCCACGGCCCACACGGCTTCGCGCAAGGCCTGCGCGGAAGCGGCCGGGTGGCCCGAGGTGCGCAACGCCACGCGCAGCAGGTGCGCCGACTGCTGCGCCAGCGCGAGGTAAATCTCCGGCTCCGGGGGCTTATGCAGGGCGTGGTGCCGCACGTCGCCGACAATGCCCACCACTTCGCGCCACGCCGGGCCAGTGGCCTGCCGCGCGATGCGGACCTTCTTCCCGATGGGGTCCGCCCCCGGCCAGTACTTCGCGGCCATGGCTTGGTTCACCAGGGCCACCTCCGGGGCGCCCGCCACGTCGCGTGCTGTAATTCCCCGCCCGCGCAGCACGGGAATGCGCATGGTACGCAGATAATCCGAAGTCACCAGTCGCAGGCCCGCGACCTTCATGGCCGCCTGGCCGGTTCGCTCGTCGCGCGAAGGCTTCTCGGGGTCTCCCTCCATCAGGAAGCCGTAAGTCATGGTCGTACCGCCCAGGGGAAGGTGGACGGCCATGCTCGCGGTCTCCACGCCGGGGATGGCGCGGGCTTTCTCAAGCACCGCCTCGATGAACTGCGCGCGACTGGCGTGCTCCCCGTGCTTCCCGCGCGCCAGGTATAAGTCCGCGGTGAGGACGTTGTTCGCGTCGAACCCGGGAGGAGTGGAGAGCAATCCCCACAGCGCGCGCAACACCAGTCCCGCGCCCACCAGCAGCACCAGCGAGAGCGCCACCTCCGCCACCACCAGCGCGCTGCGCAACCGCGCGTGACCCGCCCCGCCGCTGCCCCGGGCGCCCTCCTTCAGCGACTCGCTCACCTGCACGCGCGCGGCCTGCCAGGCCGGCGCCAGACCGAACAGCAGCGTGGTCAAAAACATAAGCAAGACGGCGAAGGCGATGACCCGCGGGTCCAGGGTGACCGCCTCCAGCCGCGGCAACTGCACCGGGCTCAGTGACCGCAGGCCATCCAATGACCACCACGCCACCAGCGTCCCCAACACGCCGCTGGCCGCGGCAATCAGGAAGCCTTCGCTAAGCAGTTGTTGCGCCAGTCGCAACCGCCCCGCGCCCAGCGCCGCACGCATGGCCATATCGCGTTGGCGGGCGGCGCCGCGCGCCAGCAGCAGGTTGGCCACGTTGACGCACGCAATCAGCAGCACCAGCGCCACGGCCCCGAAGAGCATCCCCAACGCCGGCCGCACGCCACGCACCATCTCTTCGTGCAGGGAAACGACGCGCACGCCGTACTGCTTGTTCGATTCCGGATACTGCGCCCCCAGCCGGCGGCCGATGACGTCCATCTCCCCTTGCGCCCCCGCCAACGCAACGCCCGGCTTCAGCCGCGCCGCCACGTCCAGGTAATGGGAATTGCGCTCCTTCATTTCCCCCGGCGCGAACACCAGCGGCACCCAGAGTTCCGCCCCCGCAGGATGGTTGAAGCCGCGCGGCATCACTCCCGCCACGGTGTGCGGGCGCGCGCCCACGGAGATGGTTTCACCCACCACGCTGGCGCGGCCGCCCAGCCGCCGCTGCCATACCCCGTAACTCAGGATGACCTGCGCGGCTTGCTGCTGCGCGTCCGCGCCAAAGGGGCGGCCCAGAATCGGTGCCACGCCGAAGGCCCCGAAGAAGTCGCCGGCGATTACCGCCGACGTCACGCGCTCCGGCACGCCGCCGGTGAGCACCTCGCTGGACCAGGCGTACGCGGTCATGCGCTCCAGGCTCTGCGTCTGCGCCAGCCAGTCCGCGTAGTTCGGCGGCGAAACCGGAAGGTCCATCCGGCCGTTGTCGTGATTAGTCTGAAAGACCTGCACGATGCGCTCCGGCTGGGGATACGGCAGCGGGCGCAGCAGAATCCCATCCACGAAACTGAAAATGGCGATGCCTGGTCCCATGCCCAGCGCCAGCGTCAGCACGGCCACCGCAGTGACGCCCGGGCTCTTGGCCAGCAGCCGCGCGCCGTACACGAAGTCTTTCCACAGGTTCTCGACTCGCGCGCCCATCAGCGCCTCCCGCACCGCCTCTTTCACCTGCTCGACGCCGCCCAATTCCATGCTCGCGGCCCGGCGGGCTTCCTCGCGGTTCATTCCCGCTGAGACTTTCTCGTCCACCAGGGCGTCGAGATAGGCGCGCACTTCGCTATCCAGCTCCCGCTCCATGCGCGAGAGCCGCAGGAGCCGCCGTGCCGTGCTTCGCCAGGATGGAAAGAGCGACATTGTCGTGTTTCTCCGCGGCGCTGAATGAACGGCTGCCCGCTCGCAGAGCGACCGGGCGCTGCACTAATCGTGGCGCAGGGCCACCAGCGGGTCCACGCGCGCCGCTCGCTGCGCCGGGAGATAACCGGCGGCCAGGGCCACGGCAGCCAGGACAGTCAGCGCCGCAAACAGGGTCGCGGGGTCGTGCGGCTCGAGGCCGTACAGCATGGTCCCGGCCGCCCGGGTGGCGGGCACCGCCAGCACGGCCCCGATGCCCAGCCCTACTACGACCAGCGCCCAGGCTTCGCGCAGGATCATTCGAACCACCTGGGCAGCGTTGGCGCCCAGCGCCATGCGGATGCCGATCTCATTCGTCCGGCACGCCACGGCGTAAGCCATCACCCCGTACAGCCCGATGGCCGCCAGCAACGCGGCCAGCCCGCCGAAAAAGCCGGAGAGCACGGCCATCAACTTCTCCTGCATCAGCGCGCCGCGGAGCTGCTCCTTGAAGTGATGGAAGTGAAACGACAGGCCGGGATGGAAACCTGCGAGCGACTGCCGCACCGCAGTCATCAGGGCCGCGGGCGGCAGGTCCGAGCGGAGCAGGAAGTTCTCAAACGCGCGCATGCGCTCGTCTTGTGACGAGGCGAAGTACACCAGCGGGGCAAAGTCCGAGCGCAGGCTCTCGTATTTCGTATCGCGCACGAGCCCGACGATGGTCACCGGGGGACCCAGCGCGCCGCCATCGGCTTCCCAGCGCAGTTCCTTGCCGATAGGGCTGGCCCCCGGGAGCACGCGCCGGGCAAACGACTCGCTCACAATGGCCACGCGCTGCCCGCCGAGCGCGTCGCCTTCGTCGAAATCGCGCCCCGCAAGAAAGGGAATGTCCAGGGTGGCGAAATAGCCTGCGCTGACAATGCTCCCGTTCGCGTAGGTCTTCTGCGGCTCGCCCTGCCCGATGATGAAGAAGTATTGACCCCAGTTGCCCACGGTGGGCACGTGCGTGGTGGTGGCGGCAAGTTGCACGCCGGGAATGGCGCGCAGCCGCGCCAGGAGGTTGCGCCGGTCTTCGCGGTTGCCTTGGACGGTGCGCTTCAAGCGCGACAGGTCCACGTCGGCCTCCAGAATGCCGTCCTGGCGGAAGCCCGCGTCCACCGTGAGCACGTTGAACAGGCTGCGCGAGAACAGCAACCCGCCCACCAGCAGCACCAGTGAAAGCGCCACCTGCGACACCACCAACGCCCGCCGCAGTCCGAGCCCCGCCACGCTTCCCGTGAAGCCGCGGGCGCCTTTCATCACTTCGCCGGGGTCCACGCGCGTAGCCCGCCACGCCGGCGCCAACCCGAACAGCAGGCAGGTGACCGTGGCCACGGCGGCGGTGAAGCCCAACACGCGCCAGTTCTCCGCCAGCGGGACGAAGAACGAATCCAGGTCCGTGCTGATCAAAGAAACGATGAAGCCGCCCAGCGCCGGCGAGAGCCACAGCGCGGCCGCGCCTCCCATCCCGGCCAGCAAGAGGCTTTCCACAACGAACTGCCGCGCCAGCCGCCCCCGCGAAGCGCCCAGCGCCAGCCGCACGGCCACTTCCCTCTCCCGCGCGCTGGCTCGCGCCAGCAACAGATTGGCCAGGTTGGCGCAGGCGATCAGCAGTACTAGGCCCGCGATGCCCAGCAGCAGCCACAGCGACTGTGAGTACTGCTCGCCCAGCCGCGAGACGCCCGAAGCGCCGGGGTAGGCGGCCAGTTGGAAGCTCAGGTAAGTCCTTGCGGTTTGCTCGCTCCAGCCGCCATGCAACGTCTCCCGGAATATCCCCGGTGAAATGGATTGCAGATGCGCGTTGGCCTGCTCCAGTGTCCAGCCCGGTTTGAGGCGCCCGAGCGACGCCAGCCACCAGTTCCAGTTGGCGGCGCCGGGCCGCAGACGGCTGCGCTCACCGTGCAGCACGTCGCCGGCGCACAAGGGCAGGGCCAGGTCATACGACCGGCCCAGTTCGACGCCGTGGAAATTCGCGGGCGTAACACCGATCACTTCGAAAGGGCGGCCGTTCAGGGTGAGCTTGCGGCCCACAGCCGCGGGAGCGCCACCGAACTCGCTCTGCCAGAAAGTGTAACTTATGACAACGCCGGGCGCCCCGCACGCCGGTTGGTCGTCGGCCGCTGTGAACAGCCGGCCGAGTACCGGCCGTACGCCCAGCACCCGGAAGAAATCGCCGTTCACCCAAAGCGCCCGCTCGGAGAAGCGCGACTCCCCGCTCGGCGCCAGGTCGAAGGAGGCGTACCCCCACGCGGTCATTCCGGAGAAGGCCCGCTGCTCATTCTGGATCCGTTGCCACAGCGCGTAAGTCAAGTCGGAAAAACGCCCGCCGAAGCTCCCCGAGCGGGCCCCAGGCGTGGCGTTGGAGATACGGACGCGCGCCAATTCCTCGGGGGCGCGTACCGGCAGCACGCGCAGCCGCACGGCGTCCAGCAATTGGAAGATGGCCGAGTTCGCGCCGATGCCCAGCGCCAGGGTCAACACCGCCACCAGGGTGAACCCGGGCGTCTTGCGCAGGCCGCGCAGGCTGAACCGCACGTCGCGCCCCAATGGCTCCAGCCAGGCGCCCCTGCGCACCTGGCGCACCGCTTCCTTCACCTGCTCGCGGCCGCCCAGCTCGACCAGGGCCGCGCGGCGGGCCTGCTCAGGTTCCATGCCCGCGGCCACCTTCTCCGCGGCGAGCAGCTCCACGTAGGAGGTGACTTCTGCGCTCAGTTCCCGCTCGGCCTGTCGGTGGCGAAACAGGTTGCGCCCAAGGGCGCGTAACCAGGGCATCCCCGGCATGGGCTGTTCCCTCCCCTGCGCTGCCGCTATACAACGGGGCGGCGTAAAGCCGCCCCTACGCGGTTTCGAGTGCGCGCGTGATGGCCAGCGACACGCGCTCCCACTGGCGTGTTTCCGCGCGGAGCTGCCGCTGGCCGGCGGGCGTCAATTCGTAATACTTGGCTTTGCGGTTGTTCTCCGATTCGCCCCACGCGGACGCGAGCCAGCCCTGCTCCTCCAGGCGGTACAGCGCCGGGAAGAGCGACCCGGGCTTGACGTCGAAGGTGCCCCGGGTGATTTGCCGGATGCGCCGTGAAATGCCCAGCCCGTGCTGCGGCCCCGGCGCCAGGGTCTTCAAGATGAGCAGGTCCAGGGTGCCTTGCAGCAGTTCCGCCGGTGCGTCGCCCACCGCGTCCCTCCTATCGAGCGTCTGAGGGAGAGTACCACCATTCCTATAGACGGTCAATAGGGGGAAACGGTCAGCGCATCGTCCGTGCCAGGATTGCGGCCGGGGCTCTCCTGGCCGCACCCGCCGGTGCGGGGCCGGCGCGTTACCTGGGCCGGGCGGACGGGGCGACAGCCGGAACGCCGGCGCGGGAAGCCAGCGCATTGAGGCCGGCCACGTCGCTCTTGAGGATGGCGCGCCACTGGGCAATTTCCTTGTCGGCGCGGGCGCGGAACTCCGCGTAGAGCTCCAGGGCCTGGCGGGTGGGCGGGGTATCGGCGCTGTCGCCCACGTCGGCCAGGTAGGCCACCTTGCTGTTGAGCTTGGTCGGGTAGTTGCACATGTCCTGGGACGAGCGGGCCTTCACCTCGATCAACTCGGCTTCGATGGGCGCCATCTTCTTCTCGATGGCATCGGCCGCGGCCGGAATCTCCTTGCCGCGGGCGTCGGCGGCCATTCGGCGCGCGAGCATGGCCAGTTGGGCGCGCACGTCGCGGATCTCCAGGACGGCGGCGTGAGCGTCGCCCAGCAACGCCCAGGCTTTCTGCGTGAAGTCGAGCTGCTTCTCCAGGTCCGCCGGGGCGGCCTTCACCCGCGGGTCGAGCCTTACTTCAAAGGGCGCGGTGTACTGCTTGCCGCCCACGGTCAGCCGCGCGGTGTAGTTTCCCGGCAAGGCCATAGGCGCGGAGGGGAAGCCCATGTCATAGATCGCGTTGGCCACCAGCTCGGGTATTTCGTAGCGGTGGTTCCACACGAAGCGGTGGGCCCCGGCCTTGGCCGGCAACTGGTTGGGGTCGGGCGCGTCTATGGCGTCCGCGGATTCGGGGAGGGGCTTTCCTTCGACCTTCTTTTCCTTGCTGGTGTATTTGCGGATCGCTTTTCCGGCGCGGTCGAGAATCTCCAGAGTGATTTCCTCCTTCTGCTCTTCCTTCAGGTAGAAGTACAGGATGGTCCCGTTGGGCGGGTTTTCGCCGGAGAAGCCGCCCTGCGTGTAGCCGTGCGGGCGCCAGCGATAGGCCAGTCCCGGAGTGAAGAGATGCGCGCCGGCGCTGGCGACGGGGGCGGTCATCTGGCGAAGGGGGGAAATATCGTCGAGCACCCAGAAGGAGCGGCCGTGGGTGGCCACCACCAGGTCATTGTCCTTGATCACCAGGTCGTGGATGGGGGAGGTGGGCAGATTGAGCTGGAGCTTCTGCCATTCGCCGCCGTCGTTGAAGGAGACGAACACGCCGGTTTCCGTGCCGGCGAAGAGCAGCGACTTGTTCTTGGGGTCCACGCGCACCGCGCGGACAAAGCTGCCCTCGGGGATGCCTTTGTCGGCGCGGGTCCAGGTCTTGCCGCCGTCGTGGGTCTTGTAGATGTAGGCGGCCAGGTCGTCGAACTTGTGACGGTCGAGAGCGATGTAGGCGGAGGCGAGGCTGTGCGGGGAGGCGTCCAACTGGCTGACCAGGCCCTCGGGCATGCCGGTGGGAGTGATGTTGAGCCAGGTCTTGCCGCCGTCGCGGGTGAGGTGGACGAGGCCATCGTCGGTGCCGGCCCACAGCATGTCTTTCTGCACCGGCGACTCGGCCAGGCTGAAGACCACGTTGTAATACTCGATGCTGATGTTCTCCCCGGTGATGGGCCCGCCGGAACGGCCCTGCTGGGATTTCTCATTGCGGGAGAGGTCGGGGCTGATCACTTCCCAGCTCGAGCCTTCGGTGGTGGAGCGGAAGACATGATTGCCGGTGTAGTAGAGGACGCGGGGGTCGTGGCGGGAGGAGATGATGGGCTGGGTCCAGTTGAAGCGGTACTTGAGGTTGGCGGCTTCGTGACCGTCGAGGTCGTCGGGCCAGACCATGATGTTCTGGGCCTGCCCGGTGCGGCGGTCGTAGCGGGTGAGGATGCCGAAGTACTCGCCGGCGTAAACGATATTGGGGTCGGCGGAGTTGGGAGCGATGTAACCGGCTTCGCCGCCGCCCACGGAGTGGTAGAAGGCGCGGCCAATGCCGGTGGAGTCGCCGCGGCTGGCGATGCGCAGCGAGGAATTGTCCTGCTGCGAGCCATAGATGCCGTAAGGAAACTCGTTGTCGGTGGTGACGTGGTAGAACTGGGCCGTGGGCAGGTTGTCCTGGCGGCTCCAGGTCCTGCCGCCGTCCACGGTGATGCTAGCGCCGCCATCGTCGGCGTTGATCATGCGCTGCGGGTTGTGGGGGTCAATCCACAGGCCGTGATGGTCGCCGTGGGGGACGCCGCCCACGGGGCTGAAGTTCTTGCCGCCGTCGGTGGACTTGTAGAGGCCTACGTTCAGCACGTACACGGTGTCCAGTTCCGTGGGATGCGCGGTGACGTGGGTGTAGTACCACGGGCGGTGGCGCAGCCGGTGGTCGTCGGTCATCTGCTTCCAGTTCACGCCGCCGTCATCGGAGCGGTACAGGCCGCCGCGTTCTTCGAGGGCCTCCAGGATGACGTAGACGCGGCTGGGGTCGGCGCCGGAGACGCTGACGCCGATCTTGCCCAGCACCGTGTCGCTGGGGAAGCCGTTGCCTTCAATCTTCTTCCAGGTGGCGCCCATGTCTGTGGACTTGTAGAGGGCGCTGCCGGGACCGCCGCTGGTCATGCTCCACGGCGTGCGGCCGGCCTCCCACAGGGCCGCATACAGGATGCTGGGATTGCCGGGGACGAAGGTGATGTCAATGGCGCCGGTGCGCTCGTCCTGGTACAGGGTCTTGTCCCAGGTCTTGCCGCCGTCGAGCGAGCGAAAAACGCCGCGCTCGGGATTATTGCCGTAAGCGTGGCCCAGCGCGGCGACCAAGACCATGTCCGGATTCTTCGGGTGGATGATCACCCGGCCGATGTAGCGCGTCTCCTTCAAGCCCACATTGACCCAGGTCTTGCCGGCGTCGGTGGACTTGTAGACGCCGTCGCCGTGGGAGATGTTGCCGCGGATGCAGGCCTCGCCGGTGCCGGCGTAGAGGACATTGGGGTCGGCATCGGCCACGGCGACGCTACCGATGGAGGACACCGGCATGGAATCCCACAAGGGCGTCCAGGTCATGCCCCCGTTGGTGGTCTTCCAGACGCCGCCGCCGGTGGCGCCGAAGTAATAGGTATTCGGCTCGGAGAGCACGCCCACGGCGGTCAACGAGCGCCCGCCGCGATAGGGGCCCACCAGGCGCCACTTCAACCCCTTCAGCAGTTTCTCATCGTAGGGTTGAGCCTGCGCCGGGAGAATGAGGCCCATCGCCAGCAACAACGCCACCACCGCCGTAGAAACAACGCGTACGCGCGCCGCAAGCCCCATGGATTCTCCTCCGCGTGAATGCAAAAGCCCCGCCATGCTAATTCACCGCCAGCCACAAAGCAAAGCAAGGAGCAGGGGAGCAGCGGGCCGCTGCGGAGGCGGCGGGGATCACGAGTCGAGGATGGCGCGGACCCGCTGGGTGAACTCCTGCCGGCGAAAGGGCTTCTGGATGAGTTCGAAGGCGCCCTGGGAGACGCCCTGGCGCAAGTGCTCGATATCAGTGTAGCCGGAAACGAAGAGGACTCTCATGCCGGGGTGCATGTCGCAGAGTTGGCGGGCCAGCTCGGGGCCGCTCATGCCCGGGAGCACCACGTCGGTGACCAGCAGGTGCAGGTCGCTATTGTGGTTCAGCGCGATGGTGAGCGCTTCCTGGCCCCGGGCGGCCACCACCACGTTGTAGCCCGCGCGGGTCAAATAACTGCGGGTGAGCTCGCGCAGCGCATCGTCGTCTTCCACCAGCAGGACGGTTTCGCCGGCCCGCGCCACGGGAGCAGGAGCAGCCTCCACGCGCGCCGCGTCCACGGGCTGATCCACGCGCGGCAGGTAGATCTTGAACGAAGTGCCCCGGCCCTGCTCGCTGTACACCCAGATGTAGCCGTCGCTCTGCTTAACGATGCCGTACACGGTGGCCAAGCCGAGCCCGGTGCCCTTCCCCGGCTCCTTGGTGGTGAAGAAGGGCTCGAAGATGCGGCTTTGCGTGGCCGCGTCCATGCCGAGGCCGGTGTCGGTGACGGCCAGCATGACGTAGCGGCCCGGGGTCACGGGAGCGTGAGCGGTGGAATAGGTCTCGTCCAGCTCGGCGTTGGCGGTGTGGATGGTGAGCCGGCCGCCGTTGGGCATGGCGTCGCGGGCATTCACCGCCAGGTTCATCAGCACCTGTTCGATCTGGCTGGGGTCGGCCTTGACGTGGCCCAGGGCGGGCTCCAGGCTGGTGTGCAGCACGATGTTCTCGCCAATGAGCCGCCCGAGCAGCTTGCCCATTTCCTGCACCGTCTGGCTCAGGTCCAGCACGCGCGGCTGCAAGACCTGGCGGCGGCTGAAGGCCAGCAATTGCCGGGTAAGGGCTGCGGCGCGCTGCGCGGCGCTAAGGATGGCTTCGGCGGGGCGCTCGCGCTGCGGCGGGTCGCTGACCTGCTCCATCAACAATTCGGCGTAGCCGATGATGACGCCGAGAAGGTTGTTGAAATCGTGGGCCACGCCGCCGGCGAGCTGGCCGATGGCTTCCATTTTCTGGGACTGCTGGAGCTGGGCCTCCAGGGCCTTGCGCTCGGTAATGTCGCTGGAGACCACCAGCAGGCAGGGCGCGCCGCGCAATTCAATGAGCTCGGCGGAGAGGATGGCTTCGGCGATCTGACCGTTCTTTTTGCGGATGCGCACGGGGCGGTCGCGCACCTCGTTGCGGGCGTCGAGTTCGGCGTTGATCTCGAGGCGCTGGTGCGGGTCCACCCAGAGATTCAACTCGGCCCCGCGGCGGCCGATGACCTCTTCGCGGGTGTAGCCGGTGAAGCGCAGGAAGCCGTCGTTGACTTCGAGGAAGCGGCCCTCGTCGCGGGTGGCCAGGGAGATGGCCGTGGGACTGGCGCGGAAGGCCTTGGCGAACTTCTCCTCGGAGGCGCGGAGGGCTTCTTCCGCGCGCTTGCGCTCGGTAATGTCCTTGCTGAAGGCCAGCAGGCAAGGACCCTCGTCGAGGGTGATTTTTTCAGCGGAGACGAGGGCGACCACGCGCTGGCCGGTCTTCTTGCGCATGGCCACTTCCATGTTGCGGACGCGGCCGTGCTCGCGGAGCAAGGCGGCAAATTGGGTGCGGTCGATGGGGTTGTCCCACACGCCCAGGTCGAAGACGGTGCGGCCGACGGCCTCTTCGCGGCGGTAGCCGGTGAGGTTGAAGAAGGATTCGTTGACGGCGAGGTAGCGGCCTTCGTCGAGGGTGGAGATGGAAATGGCGTCGGGGCTGGCTTCCCAGGCCTTGGTGAACTTCTCTTCGGAAACGCGCAGGGCCTCTTCGGCGCGCTTGTTTTCCGTAATGTCGCGAATGACCCCCAGGACGCACTTGCGCCCATCGAGTTCGATGGGGTCGGCACTGGCCAGTACGGTCCGAATGTCGCCGCCCTTCGTGCGGAGCCGCACTTCCCGCTCGAAGATCTTCCCTTCGCGCAGAATGGCCTGGACGAAAGCGGCGCGGTCCTCGGGGTGGACGTACGTGTTGAGGCTGAGGGCCGTATGGCCAATCAGCTCCTGGCGCGAGTAGCCGAAAAAGCGCAGGTAGCTCTCGTTGACATCAATGATCTCTCCTCCTTCGAGGGAGCTGAGCACCATCGGCGCGGGGTGCGAATGGAACGCCATGGAGAACTTCTGCTCCGACCGGCGGACTTCCTCCGCGGCCCGGGTGCTGGCCTCATAGAGCCGGGCGTTCTCGATGGCCACAGCGGCCTGGGCGGCGAGGGATTCCGCCAGACGGAGGTGCTCGGTGGCATAGAAGTCCGGCTCGGCCTTGTCGAGGGAGTAGAAGCCGATAAGGCGCCCGCCGGCCTTCAGCGGGACGCCCAGCCAGCAGCGAACATAAGAAGTCTCTGGAAAGACCACCCAGCGAGGGTCGGTGTGCGTATCCGCGACCAGCACGGGCGCGCCCCGCTGGACGGCGTCCCACAGGGTCAGCATGGTCTTTGCCAGGCGCATCCCGCGAATGTCCTTGCCGGACCATTTCTGGTAGCCGCGCGTGGCGCGAACCACCAGATGGTCGGCGTCCAGGAGCATGACGTTGGCCGTGTCGTAAGGCACGAGCCGCGCCAGGCAATCGAGAAGGGTTTCCAGGACGGCTTCGAGATCGAGCCGGCGAGCCAGGGCCAGGTTGGCGTCGTTGACGGTGGCCAGCATGGTCAGCGCGCGCTCCTGGCGCTGCTGCGTGATGGCCAGGCGAATGGCGAAGCAGATGAACGATGCGGTGAGAATCAGGAGTGCCAGCGTCCACTGCCGCCGGGCAATGAACTGCGCCAGCGAGAGCACAATCAGGGGGGCCAGAGCGGGCAGCAGGTACTCGGAGAAAGGCGTCCGCCGGTAACGGCGCACCTCTTGGACGCCCGCGGGCGCTGCCCTCCAGGTGGCCGCGAGGACCACGCCGAAGGCCAGCGGCAGAGTGTAGCTGATGTCCAGCCAGCCGCCCCGTTGGTTATCGGTCTCCAACCCTACGCTGTAGATCGCGTCGCCCAGGGCATACACGGCCAAGTAGAGGGCCACGCGGTAGCACAGGCGCCTCACTGACGGCGAGTGCGTCCAGAAAGCGCGCGTCAAGTACCCGCCGAGCACAATAGCGTTGGCCGCGTTGTACACCTGGCCCAGGCGCTGGCTCCAGGCGGCCACACGGTTTTCCGACACCGCCGCTTCAAAGAAGAAGAAATACAGGTAGGCCGTGGAGAGGATGATGCCCACCTGGGCCACATCCAACACCCGCACCCAGTCCACTTCGCGGCGCTCCTCCTCCTCCGTTTTTACGAACAGCGCCGCCAGCAGGGGCAGGTAGTAGAAGAAGAATGGAAAATCCGCGGCGGTGAAACCGGGCAGCTCCGGGCCGGACTTGATGTCCTGTTCGTAGGTGAGCAAAACCTGCCCCAGGCTCCACGACCCCATGGCCAGGGCCACCATCCACCAGATGCGACGCGTAGGACCGGAATCGCGGCGCGCGGCCACCATGCACGCCGCCGCCAACAACAGGCTGCCGCAAAGCTGAATCAGGTTGGAGGCCAGAGTGGCACGCGCGGTTCCGCCCAGGGCCGTCGCCGTGACGGCGTGGCCCGCCAGCAGCAGCCCGGCCGCGCCAAGCAGAATGGACCGCGAACGCCCCATCCCAGCTCGCAGTCTCACCGCCGCGAAGGAGCAGCCGGGACGCCAGCCGCGGCCCCTCGCAAACGGAGACTAGAGGATGGCTCATTCTAGCGCAAAGGGACCACAAAGGCTGGAGGGCAGGTGGCAGCGGCCTTCCGGCTGCTGCTAGTGTGGCGTCCCGGAAATACCTGTAAACAAAGTCGAGGGTCAATGTCCCTTGCAAAACCGGCTAAGCGCGATCGAGCAAGGCGCGGACGCGCCGGGTGAGGTCTTCGCGGCGGTAGGGCTTTTGGATCAACTCGAACAGGCCCTGCGGCACAGCCGGGTCGAGGTGTTCGATATTGCTGTAGCCGGAGACGAGCAGGATTTTGAGTTCCGACCGGCGGCTGGAGAGTTGGCGAGCCAACTCGAGGCCGTTGAGGCCTGGCAGGACGATGTCGCTGACCAGGAGATGAATCGGCGCGGCGTGGCCGGCCGCCAGTTGCAGGGCTTCGGTGCCCGAGCGAGCGATGAGCACGTGGTAGCCGCAGGCGCGCAGGTAGGCGGCGGTCAGGTCCAGGAGTTCCGCATCGTCCTCGACCAACAGCACCGTCTCGCCCGGCTTGGCCTGCTGGCGCTCGGCGCGGGGAACGCGCGGTTGTTCCAGCGGCTGGTCCACGCGCGGCAAGTACACCTTGAAGGCGGCGCCTTTCCCCGGTTCGCTGTAGGCCCAGATGTAGCCGCGGCTTTGCTTGACGATGCCGTACACGGTGGCCAGTCCCAGCCCGGTGCCCTTGCCCGCTTCCTTGGTGGTGAAGAAGGGCTCGAAGATGCGGGCGCGGACAGCATCGGTCATGCCCACGCCGGTGTCGCTGACCGAGAGCAGCACATAGGGGCCCGGCGCCACCGGGGCGTGAGTGCGCGAATAGGAGTCGTCCAGGTCGGCGTTGGCTGTTTCGATGATGAGCTTGCCGCCCTGGGGCATGGCGTCGCGGGCGTTCACGGCCAGGTTCATGATGACCTGTTCGATCTGGCCGGGGTCGGCCTTCACATGGCCAAGCTGGGGGTCGCAGATGGTTTGCAGGATGATGTGCTCGCCGATGAGCCGGCCCAGCAGGCTCTGGATGTCGGCCACCACCTGGTTCAGGTCCAGCACTTTGGGCAGCAGCATTTGCTTGCGGCTGAAGGCCAGGAGCTGGCGGGTGAGGTTGGAAGCGCGCTGAGCGGCGCGCAGGATGGCGTCGGCCTTGCGGGAGCGGGGGTCTTTCTCGTCGAGCTCTTCCAGCAGCATGTCGCTGTAGCCGATGATGACGCCCAGCAGGTTATTGAAGTCGTGCGCGACGCCGCCGGCCAATTGCCCGACCGCCTCCATCTTCTGCGACTGGCGCAACTGCGCCTCCAGCAGCTTGCGCTCGGTGACGTCGGCGCTGACCACCAACAGGCAGGGTATCCCGCCGACCTCCACGACCTCGGCGGACATGGTGGTGTCGGCAATCTCCCCGTTCTTCCTGCGGATGCGCGCTTCGAAATCGCGCACCTCTTGCTGCTTTTCGAGCAGGGCGCTGATGCGCTCGCGCTCCTCGGCGTTTTCCCACAGGTTCAGGTCTGAGCCGCGCCGGCCGATGACTTCCTCCCGCGTGTAGCCGGTCAGGCGCAGGAAACCATCGTTCACTTCCAGGAAGCGCCCTTCCTGAAGAGTGGCCAGGGTGATGGCGATGGGACTGGCGCGGAAGGCCCTGGCGAACTTCTGTTCGGATGCGCGCAGGGCCTCTTCGGCCCGGACTCGCTCGGTAATGTCCTTGCTGAACGCCAGCAGGCAAGTCTGACCCTCCAGCTCGATGATCTCGGCGGACACTTCGGCCAGAATCACCTCCCCGGACTTGCGCCGCATGCGCACCTGCTGGTTGAGGGCCCGGCCTTCTTCGCGCAGCAGGCGGGTCAGGGCCTCGCGGCCGGCAGGGTCCTCCCAGATGCCCAACTCATGGACGGAGCGCCCGACGGCCTGGTCCGCCGTGTAGCCCAGCAGACGGGTGAATGCCTCGTTCACGCTCACGTAGCGGCCTTCACGCAGCGTGGAAATCGAAATGGCCTCCGGGCTGGAGCGCCAGGCCTTGGTGAACTTCTCCTCGGAGACACGCAGCGCGGCCTCGCTGTGCTTGCGCTGGCTGACCAGGGCGGCAAAGAGGAGGCTGGCCACCGAGCTGATGGCCATCACCGCCCACAGCAGCGCCAGTCTCCCGCCCGGCGTATCGGCGGAAAGCGACCCGGAGAACTCCAGAATCCCACGGGCCGCCAGGGTCACCACCAACAGATTGGCCGCCGCGGAACCCGGCGGGCCCAGCCGCAGCCCGGCCCAGAACAGGAACGGAAACATCAGCAGGTGCGGAGGGATGCCCGACTTCCACAGGTTCAAGCTGGCGCTGTACCCGAACCAGCCGGTCGCAACCAAGCCGCCGAAAAGCGCGGCGGCCTCCCCGAGCCGACCGCTGAACCACGTGAAGCGCAAATCACTGCCCCAGGTGATCACCCAGGGCGTCAGGATCAAAAAGGCCAGCGCATCGCCGCGGTAGCAGGACAGGCAGAAGGCCAGGAACTCGCTCCACTCCTTTTGACCGGTCAACACCAAATAGCCGGTAGTGAGCAGGGAGCCCAGGAACGCGCCGCCCATTACGGCGATGCTGAGGAACATCAGGACGTCGCGGACCCGCCGCAGCGAAGGCTGAAACCCGAGACGCCCCAGCGCAAAAGCCGGCAGAAGCACCTCGGCACAGATTCCCGCGGCGGACCCGACCATCCGCAGTGGCGGCACGCCGAAAATCAGCGGCTCCGCAACCGCAGCCAGCACCACGCCCGGCCACACTTTGCTTCCCAGCAGCAGCGTCAATCCCAGCGCCACCCCCACGGGGGGCCACATCAACGTGGTGACCAGCGGGAAGGCATCGGCGCTACGGAAAAGGAATCCCAGGCCAAGGTACGAGAGGGCAACCACGCCTGCGGCGACCCAGCCGGGTATGGGTTTCGGGGACGACATGCCATCGGCAGAGAGGCGAGCGACGCCTCGTTGAGAGCGGGCGCACAGTAGATAGCCGACCGGCATCAGGTTGTCAAGAAAATGCGGCGCGGGGTAGTGGGCTACTTGAGTTGATGAGCCCACTACCCGGCGCGGGAGACTCGTTCCGCTGGCGCCAGTGGTCCGCTGGCGGCGGGGCCGGGGCGCGGCGAAGGCCGCCCCTACAACTTGCGCGGCCATGCGTGTAGGATAAGCGGCCTCAGCCTGAGGAGGAACGGCCGTGGATCTCAGAACGCAGAACTGCACTTTCGGAAAGGGCGCGCGCGCCTTCCGCGCCTTCGTTGGAGCAGCGTGCCTGCTGGGCGCAGCCGCGGCGGCCCCGGCGCAACAGTACGACAAGGGCCTTTTTGGCGGGATGCGCTGGCGTTCCATTGGCCCGCCCCGCGGCGGGCGCGTGATTGCCGTGGCCGGCGTGCCCGGCGACACGCAGACGTACTACTTCGGGGCGGTGGCCGGGGGGGTGTGGAAGACCACGGACGGGGGACTGAACTGGTCGCCGATCTTCGACGGCCAGCCGATCGCCAGCATCGGCGACCTTGCGGTGGCCGCCACCGACCCCAATATCGTTTACGTGGGCACCGGGGAGGCCTGCATCCGCGGCAACATTTCCCATGGCGACGGGGTGTACAAGTCCACCGACGCGGGCAAGACCTGGACCAACATCGGGCTGAAGGACACGCGGCACATCGGCCGCGTCATTGTGCACCCGCGCAACGCCGACGTGGTCTTCGTGGCCGCGCTGGGCCACGCCTACGGGCCCAACGCCCAACGGGGCATCTTCCGCAGCACCGACGGCGGCAAGAGCTGGGAAAAGGTGCTGTACAAGGACGAGAAGACCGGCGGGATTGACATCTCCTTTGCGCCGGGCAACCCCAATATCCTGTTCGCGGCGCTGTGGGAAGCCAGCCGGTCGCCGTGGGGCGCGTCCAGCGGGGGCCCGAACAGCGGTCTGTACCGCTCGACCGACGGCGGTACCACCTGGAAGAGGCTGGAAGGCAGCGCCCTTCCCAAGGGGCTGATGGGCCGCATCGGCGTGTCCGTATCCGGCGCGGACGTCAACCGCGTGTACGCCCTGATCGAAGCGAAGGAGGACGAGGGCGGCCTGTTCGTGTCCACGGACGGCGGTGACAACTGGCGCAAAGTCAACGACGATCGGCGTTTCCGCCAGCGCGCCTGGTACTACACCCACGTGTACGCTGACCCCAAAGCGGCGGACACCGTGTACGTCCTCAACACGGGCTTCTATCGTTCCACCGACGGCGGGCGCAATTTCACCGCCATCCCGGTGCCCCACGGCGATAACCACGGCCTGTGGATCGACGCGGACAACCCCCAGCGGATGATCAACGCCAACGACGGCGGGGCCAACGTCAGCCTGAACGGCGGCCGCTCCTGGACGCGACAGGACGGCCAGCCCACCGCGCAGTTCTATCACGTCACCACGGACAACAGTTTCCCCTATCGGGTGTACGGGGCGCAGCAGGATAACTCGACGGTGGCCATCGCCAGCCGCTTCGATGGCTCGCTGGGTCCGCAACAGTGGTACACCGTGGGCGGGTGCGAGAGCGGCTACATTGCACCGCACCCCAAAGACCCCAACATTGTTTACGCCGGCTGCTATGGCGGCCACATCACCCGTTGGGACAAGCGCACCGGGCAGGCCCAAGAAGTAAAAGCCTGGCCGGAGAATCCAATGGGCCACGCCGCCGCCGAGTTGAAACACCGCTGGCAATGGACCGCGCCCATTCTCTTTTCCCCGCACGACTCCAGCGTGCTCTACCACGCGGCGGAAGTGCTCTTGAAGACCACCAACGGAGGGATGAGCTGGACGGCCATCAGTCCCGACCTGACGCGCAACGACAAGTCCAAGCAGGGCCCCAGCGGCGGGCCCATCACGCGGGACAACACCAGCGTGGAGTACTACAACACCATTTTTACCGTGGTGGAGTCGCCGATTCAGAAAGACCTGATCTGGGTGGGCACCGACGACGGACTGGTGCACCTCACCCGCGACGGCGGCAAGAAGTGGGACAACATCACCCCGAAAGACCTGCCGGAGTGGAGCCTCATCAGCCAACTGGAGGCTTCGCCGCACGCCGCGGGTACGGCCTACATCGCCGTGGACCGTCACGAGCTCGACGACTTCCAGGCCTATATCTACAAGACCGCGGACTTCGGCAAGACCTGGACGCGCATCAACAACGGCATCGCCGAGGGCAGCTTCGTCCGCGCGGTGCGCGAAGACCCGCGGCGCAAGGGACTGCTCTACGCGGGCACGGAGCTGGGCGTGTACGTGTCGTTCAACGACGGGGCGCAGTGGCAACCGCTCCAGCTCAACCTGCCGGTGGCGCCGATCCACGACCTGGTGGTGAAGGAAGACGACCTGGTGGTGGCCACCCACGGCCGCTCCTTCTGGATCCTGGACGACTTGAGCCCGCTCCAGCAGCTTGCTGACGACGTGGGGCGCAAAGACGTCCATCTTTACAAGCCGCGCCCGGCCTGGCGCAGCGGCGGCGGCGACGCAGGCATCTACTACTACCTGAAGGGCGCGCCGAAAGAGGAAGCGAAGCTGGACATCCTGGACGCTCAGGGCGCGGTCATCCGCAGCTACACCAGCGGGGATACCGGAGAGCCGCAGGAAGGCGGCCGCCGCGGCGGCGGGGGACCCACGCGCCTGCCCACGGCCGCCGGCCTCAACCGCTTTTCCTGGAACCTGCGTCACGAAGGGGCGCGGCGCGTTCCCGGCGCCATCAGTTGGGGCGGCAGCGGGCAGGGCCCGCTGGCCGTGCCGGGCGGGTATCAGGCGCGGCTGACCATCGGCAGCATGGTGCAGACCGTGCCCCTCGAAGTGAAACTGGACCCGCGAATCACGGCGACGGCCGCGGACCTCCAGAAGCAACTCGGCCTGCTGCTGCAAGTCCGGGAGAGTATCAACCAGGCTCACGACGCGGTGAACCAGATCCGGGACCTGCGCGGCCAGCTCGTCGCGCTGAAGCGGCGCATGGGCGGCGACCCGCGCGCCAAAGCCATCGTCGCCTCCGCCGACGCCCTGGACAAGAAGATGACGCCGGTGGAGGAGGAGATCCTCCAGGTGAAGTCCACGTCGTCCCAGGACCCGCTCAACTACCCCATCATGATCAATGACAAGCTGATGGCCCTGGCCGGGGTGGTGGAGAGCGCCGATGCAGCCCCGACGCAGCAGTCGTACGATGTGTTCGCGTACTTGAAGGGCAAGCTCGACCCGCTGGTGGCGCGCTGGAAGGAGACGCAGTCGAAGGACCTGGCCGCGTTGAATGAACAGATCCGCAAGGAGAACATCCCCTTGCTGGGCGTGACCACGGCCCGTAGGTAGACAGACCTGGAGGTCTGTCCCCCCATATGTGGACCGAAGCTCGCCGCAATTCCGTGATGGCGCGCGTCGCCGGCCTGCTGCGCGACCTGGACCCGGCCATCACCCTGCTCGATGCCCTGCTGGATTCCACCCGCCAGCAACTGGTGCTGGTGATGCAAAAGGGCGAGTACCCGCTGTTGCTGGGCATGAGCTACCTGGATTACGCCAGCCGCCGCGACGATGACCTGAAAGCCAAACTGAAGGAAGGCCTGGCGCAGCGCGAAGCCGAACAGCTCCGGCGCATGGACGAGGAGTCCTGACACGGACCCCGGCGAGGTCACCAGACCCCGGCTCGTGCTGCGTCCCGGAAATCCGCATACAAAGTCGAAGGTCAATTCAAGATTCACAATGCAAGATTCAAAAGCACATCGCTCAAATCGCAGAGTACGTAACTTCTTGGGCCATTTCGGGGACGCGACCAGGTCACTTCTCGACGAAGATGGAGGCCTGCGCGCCGGGAAACGCGGGGGTATTGCCGCGGCGCACCCAGACAGTGACGGTGTACACGCCCGGGCGCGACTTCCAGAAAAACAGGGGCGCCTCGAAGCGGCCGCCCGCGCCCATGCGGATGTTGCCCTTGGAGCCGTCCAGGTAACTGCGCGGCCCGTCCAGATACGGCCGCTCGGTGTGCTCTTCCTCCGGCAGCCCGTAGGCGTAGGTGGCCCTGAGTTGCGCGAGGGTCATCGGCTCCGGCAGCGGCTCGTAGTACACGGAGATGGAGTTCAATTCCACGCCCTTCGAGTGGATCCGCCCGCTGATGGTGGCCCCGGCATTGAGCCGCGTTTGCAGCGGCATGGGGAACAGCTCGGCATACCGCGCGCTGAACAGTTCGATCAGGCGCATCCCGCTTGGGCCCCAGGCCACGCCGATGCCCACGTGGGTGTGGTTGGGGTCGAGCACGCTTTGCCGGTGGCCATCGAGCGGCGGCTTCTCGGCCATGAAGCTGGCGTGGCTGTCCAGCATGCGCCCCGGCAAGTCGGCGGGGCCGAAGTCGCAGCCCGAGCACCAGAAGGACGCGACGTTTTCGCTGGTGGCCTCGCGCAGCCCGGCCCGGGCGTAACGCATGTAGGGCTTCCATCCCGCGCGGTTCCAGTGGCTGGTGTAGTTCTCCCGCATCATCTCGGCGCAGTGGGTATCGGCGGCGGCGGAGAGCTCCGCGGAGTATTCCACCGGGGCGCGCCCCGCTTGTGCGCGGTCGCGATTGATCTGCTCGACCAGCTTCAGGCGCACTTCCAGCGGTACCGGCCCGGCCTGGCCGGCCTGGCCCGGCGCCGGGCGAGGCGCGGCCAGCAGAAGCAGACCCGCGAAGACGGCGGAGCGGAGTCTCATTTCACCAGCCTGGCCGCGGCTGCGGCGTCGGCCACGCCGAGCACAATCAGCGCCTGGGTGGCGCCTCGTGTGATGCTTCCGTAGGCGTACATGATGTTCACGCCGTGCGCGCCCAGCTTGCGGGTCAGCTTGCCGAGCGACCCCGGGCGGTCGCCCACGCGCACGGTGAGCACGTCCTCCTCGGTTACGCGCCAGCCTTGCTCCCGGCAGATGCGCAGGGCCGTCTCCGGCTGTCCGGCCACCACGCGCACGTGTCCTTCCGCATTGGTGGTGACGGCGTGGATGGCCTGGATGTTCACGGCTCGCTTGGCCAATTCACTGCACAGATCGGCCAGCGCCCCCGGACGGTTCGGCAGAGTGATGGTCAGTTGCGTGGTGACGGCCATAGGGCCTCCTGTGTTGGAAGAAAAAGTATAATCGCAGGATGGACGCCCGCGAAGCGCACATGGTGGTGGCCGAGTCCGAGCTGCTGATCCTGCGGGGCATGTGCCAGGGCACGGCCACGCGGCGCGTCTGGCAGGACGGCCAGGACATCCTGGCCACATACCGTTTCCACGACAACTTGCACCAAGTGGTGTTCGACACCCTGCGGGAAATCAACTCCGACGACCCGCGCATCATCCGCGGGCTGCTCGGCCCGCGCCTCACCAACAAGGGCTTCCCCGACGTGGACGTGGAGACCTTCTTCGCGCCGCACAACCTGCGCGCGCCCGTCCTGGTGGCCATGATGCATTCCGTGCGCAACCTGGACCGCCGTTAGGACCTGCCCGCCTCGGCCCTTATCTCCGTTGGGCCCGGCGCCGCTCCTCGGCCCAGGCCAGGAAGCGCCGCATCTGCGCCCGTTCGCGCCACAGCAGGGCGAAGAACTGGCGGGCGCCGTGGACATCGCCGGCGGGTCCGAAGTAGGTCTCCAGGCGCCAGCGGATGTACGGGCTGCGCCAGGGTTGCAGGCGGTAGCCTTTGGAAATGAGCCAGTAGTAGCGAAAGGCGCTGAACATCCTTTGGCCGGCGTCCTCCGTTGCGATGCGAACCGCGCCTACCCTTACAACTCCTTGGCGGCGCTCTCAAAGAACTGGGCGATGATTTTTTTCGCGGCGGCCTCGATCATGCGCTGGCCGACGGCGGCGATGACTCCGCCCACCTGCGCTTCTCCCTCGTAGCTGACTTCGGTATGCCCGTCTTTTTCGCGCAGGGTCAGGCGCCCTTCGCCCTTCATAAAGCCCGGCGCGCCCTTGCCCTCGACGCGCATGCGCATGGACTCGGGTTCCTTCTTGTCGCTGAGCGCGACCGCGCCGGAGTAGGCGCCGGAAAAGGCCGCCAGGGCGAACTTGATGGCAACCTTGTACTGATCGGGGCCGGTGGGCTCCAACTTCTCGCAGCCGGGCAGGAGCTTGGCGAGGCGCGCGGGATGGTTCAGCAGACTCCACACCTGTGGCCGTGTGCCCGGCAGGACGTGACTGCCCTTGAGTTTCACGCTTTGTTTCCGGCGGCGCGGGCCGCGGCGGCTTCGAGGGCCCGGCGGGTGAACACGGCGGCCATTTCCTTGCGGTATTCCGAGGAAGCGTGCAGGTCCGAGAGCAACTCGACGCCCCGCGCGGCGAGGCGCGCGGCTTCGGCGATCTCTTTCGCGGAGGGCTTTTTTCCCGCCAGCGCCTTTTCCACGGCGGTGGCGCGGTAGGCCTTGGCGCCCACGCCGGTGACGCCTACCGCCGCCCGCTCGATGGCGCCCCGCGCATTGAGCGTGACGCACGCCGCCACGCCGCACAAGGCAAAGCCCGAAGCCGGCTGCGGCAACTTGCAATAGGCCCCGCCGCTCCGCGCGCCCGCCGCCGGCACGCGCACCTCCGTCAGAATCTCTCCCGGCCGGAGTTGCGTGGTCAGCAGGTCCACGAAGAACTCCCCGGCGCGGATGCCGCGCGTCCCGGCGCTGCTGGTGGCGATCATCTCCGCGTCCAGGGCCAGTACGGCCGCCGGGTAATCCGCGGCCGGGTCGGCGTGGGCCAGGCTGCCGCCCAGGGTGCCGCGGTTGCGCACCTGGATGTCGCCGATTTCCTCCGCCGTTTCCGCCAGGAGCGGGCACTTCAGCCGGACGAGGGGGGAATCGGCAAGCTCCGCATGCGTGGTCATGGCTCCGATGGCGATGTGCCCGTTGGCTTCGCGGATGTAGTTGAGCCCGCGCAGCCGGCCAATGTCGATGACGTACCGCGGAGCGGCCAGCCGCAGCTTCATCATCGGCAGCAGGCTGTGGCCGCCGGCCAGCAGCTTGGCTTCGTCGCCGTGGCGATCGAGCAGACGCAGGGCCTCCTCCACGGTGCGGGCCAGGTGATACTCAAACGGCGCCGGGATCATGACGCCCTCCGCGATGCTTTTTGAATGATCTTCCAGATGCGCTCGCGCCGGGCGGGCAGGTCCACATGACGCACGCCGAAGGGCGCCAGCGCGTCCACCACCGCATTGATCAGCGCAGGTGTGGCCCCGATGGTGCCGGCTTCGCCCACGCCCTTCACGCCCATGGGGTTCACCGGCGAAGGGGTCACGGTGCGGTCCAGCTCAAAGCGCGGCAGGTCCGCGGCGCGGGGGATGGCGTAGTCCATCAACTCGCCGGTGATGAGCTGGCCCTGCTCGTCGTACACCGCCTCTTCCAGCAGCGCCTGGCCCACCGATTGGGCGATGCCGCCGTGGATTTGCCCGTCCACCAGCAGCGGGTTGATCACGTTGCCGCAGTCGTCCACGGCCACGTAGCGCAGCAGTTTCACGTCGCCGGTCTCCGGGTCCACTGCCACCACGCACAGGTGCGTGCCGAAAGGGAAGACGAAGTTCGGAGGCTCGAAGAAGCTGGTGGCCTCCATGCCGGGCTCCATGCCCGGCGGGAGCGTCTTGGCCACGTAGGCGGCGCCGACGGCGTCGCCGAAGTTCATGGACTTCTTCGCCGAGAAAATCTTGCGGTCCTTGAACTGGAGCCGGGCGGGTTCTTCGCCGAGGATGTGGGCGGCAATTCTGGCCAGCTTGTCGCGCACTTTGGTGAGGGAGTGGTGCAAGGCGGCGCCGCCGACGGCCGTGGCGCGGCTGCCGAAGGTGCCGATGCCGTAGGGCACGGAGTTGGTGTCCCCGTGCACAACGTGGATGTCGGCGGGTTCCAGGCCGAGCATGTCTGCGGCCACCTGCGCGAAGGTGGTCTCTTGCCCCTGGCCATGGGGGGAGGCGCCGGTGAGGATAGTCACCTTGCCGGTGGGCTCCACGCGGACCGTGCCGCTCTCCCAACCGCCCGCGGGCATGGCGCTCGAGGGGCCCATGCCGCACACCTCCACATAGGTGGAGAGTCCGATGCCGATGTAGCGGCCCTTCTTGCGTCCGTCGGCCTGCTCCTTGCGCAGCTTGGCGTAGCCCGACTTCTTCAACGCGATGTCCAGGCACTTCTGGTAATTGGCGCTGTCGTAGATCAGCCCGGTGGGCGTGGCGTAGGGGAATTCCTTGGGCTTGGGGAAATTGGCGCGGCGCACTTCGACGGGGTCCTTTTTCAGCTCGGCGGCCACCAGGTCGAGGACCCGCTCAATGATGTACGTGGCCTCCGGGCGGCCCGCGCCGCGGTAGGCGTCGGTGGCCATCTTGTTGGTGAAGACGCCGGTGATTTCCACGCGCACCGCGGGGATTTTGTAGCAGCCGCAAATCATCAATCCGGTCAGGGTGGGGATGAGCGGCGTGAGCAACTGGTAGTACGCCCCCAAGTCGGCGATGATCTTGCACCTGATTCCGAGGATGCGCCCGTCCTTCTTCACCGCGACTTCCAGGTCGTCAATCTGGTCCCGCCCGTGGATGGCCGTCTGGAAGTTCTCGCGCCGTGATTCGATCCACTTCACCGGCTTGCCCAGCTTCACCGCCAGGTGCGCGACCAGCGCCTCTTCCGCGTACACGTTCAACTTGCTGCCGAAGCCGCCGCCGACTTCCGGCGCGATCACCTGGAGCGCCGGCTCGTGAAAGCCGAGCATGGCGGCGATCTGGGTGCGCAACAGGTGGGGGATCTGGGTGGACGACCACACCCGCAGCTTCCCTTCCCCGGCGTGATAATCGGCAGCCACGCCCCGCGGCTCCATGGCCACGGGGATCAGCCGCTGGTTGATCATGCGCTGCTTGATGATGCGGTCGGCCTGCTTGAACGCCGCTTTCAGGTCGCCGCCTTCCAGTTCCCAGCGGCACGACACATTGTCCCTGTACGGCTCGTGAATCACCGTGGCGCCCTTAGCGATGGCCTTCTCGGGATTGACCACCGGGGTGAGCGGTTCATAGTCCACTTCGACCAGTTCCGCGGCGTCGCGCGCCGCGTAGCGGTCCGTGGCCACCACCACGGCCACCGCCTCGCCCACAAAACGCACCCGCCCCTGCGCCAGCACTGGGCGCGGCGCGGCCTTCATGTCCGGGATGACCGCGGCGCAGGGGACCAAGCCGATGGCGCCCTTCACGTCGTCGGCCGTCAGCACCGCCACCACACCCGCCGCTTCCCGGGCTTTACTGGTGTCGATCGAGCGCACCACGGCGTGCGCGTGCGGGCTGCGCACAAACGCGGCAAAGTGCATCTCCGGCAGGCGCACGTCGTCCACGTAGAGGCCCCGGCCTTGGATCAGCCGGGGGTCTTCCTTACGCTTCATCGGCTTGCCGACGTACTTCGCCGCCGTGGCCATGCTTCCTCCAGTGGCCGGTGGTCAGGGACCGCTGTCCAGTGGCCCGCGCCCGGGGGAGACGGTCTCTGCGCGTGGGCACAGGTCACTGGCCCCCGGCCACTGGTCACTTCTTCTTCATCTTCTTCGCCGCGTATTGCACGGCGTCCACAATGTGCTGGTACCCGGTGCAGCGGCATAGGTTCCCGCTGAGCGCCCGGCGAATTTCCGTCTCACTCGGGCTGGGAATCCGTTGCAGCAACTCGCACGAAGTCATAATCATTCCCGGCGTGCAGTAGCCGCATTGCAAGCCGTGCTTCTCCCAGAAGCCTTCCTGGACGGGATGCAGCCCGCCATTGCCCTTGTGGGCGGCCGCCAGGCCTTCGATGGTGGTGATTTCGGCGCCGTCGGCCTGCGCCGCCAGCACCGTGCACGACTTCACGGCCTTGCCATCCATCAGCACGGTGCACGCGCCGCACAGGGAGGTTTCGCACCCGATGTGGGTGCCGGTCAGGTGGAGCGTGTCGCGCAGGTAGTGCACCAGCAGCAGGCGCGGTTCGACGCGGCCCGGTTGCTCGCGCCCATTCACGTGCATGCGAATTTCCACCATGGACATGGACCCCTCCCCTGCTGGCTGGTATGACCCTGCGAGGGAGTGCCACGTTACCCTTGCGGGGAGGAAAATTCAAGGCAACAAAGATAGGCCGTGAAACAGGAAAGAAGACCGGGAGGCAACCTTCGGCGCCCGGTTTCCGCTCTCCATCTCCTTCTTGCCTTCGGGATTGACAGGGGATGATGTGGTGCGAGCATTCGGGACCCGGGCGTCCATTTCCGTTTTTCCCGTGTCCTTTTCTGCTACCTTATAGGCCCGCTGCGAGGAAGCGCGTCCGGCAGAAGCCGGCCGCTACAGGAGCCGGCAGGCGATGAGCGAGTTTGACCCCACGGTGCTGAACGAGCAGGCCATCCCTCCGCCGGAGGAGTTTCAATCGCGGGCGCGGGTCAGCTCGCTCGAAGGCTACGAGGCGATGTACAAGCGCGCTCTGGACGACCCGGAAGGATTCTGGGGCGAGCAAGCCGAGCTGCTGCACTGGTTCGAGAAGCCCGGCAAAGTGCTGGAGTGGGACCCGCCCTTCTCCAAGTGGTTCAGCGACGGGAAGCTGAACGTCAGCCACAACTGCCTGGACCGCCACTTGCGCAACCACGGAAACAAGCCCGCGCTGTACTGGGAGGCGGAAGACGGCGGCACGCTGCAATACACCTATTTCGAGATGCACGAGAAGGTGTGCCGGTTCGCCAATGTGCTGCGATCGATGGGCGTGCGCGCGGGGGACCGGGTAGCCATCTACATGCCCATGATCCCGGAACTGCCGATGGCCATGCTGGCGTGCGCGCGGATCGGGGCGGTGCACTCGGTGGTGTTCGGCGGTTTCGCGGCCACGGCGCTGGCCGACCGTATCCGCGATTGCTCGGCCAAGGTGCTGGTGACGGCGGACGGCGGCTACCGGCGCGCGCGCATTGTCCCGTTGAAGGAAGCGGCCGACGAAGCGCTGAAGACCTGCCCCAGCGTGGAGAAGGTGGTGGTGGTGCGGCGCACGGGAGAGAAGATCCCCTGGGTGGAGGACCGCGACGTGTGGTGGCACGACGCGGTGGGGAAAGCCTCGAACGAGTGCAAGGCCGAGCCCTTCGATGCCGAGCACCCCCTGTTCATCCTCTACACCAGCGGCACCACCGGGAAGCCCAAAGGCGTACTGCACACCAGCGGGGGTTACCTGACGCAGGCGGCCTGGAGCGTGCAACTGGTGTTCGACCTGCGCGATGACGACATCTACTGGTGCGCCGCGGACATCGGCTGGGTGACCGGACATACCTACATCGTGTATGGACCCATGGCCAATGCCGCCAGCATCGTGATGTACGAGGGCGCCCCCGACACGCCGTCGAAGAGCCGCTTCTGGGAAATTGTGGAGCGCTACCGGGTGAGCATCTTCTACAGTTCGGCCACGGCGGTGCGCGCCTTCATGTCGTGGGGCAAGGAGTGGATCGAGAAGCACGATATTACCAGCCTGCGGCTGCTGGGCACGGTGGGCGAGCCCATCAACCCCGCGGCGTGGAAGTGGTACTACGAGGCGATCGGGCAGAACCGGTGCCCCATCGTGGACACCTGGTGGCAGACGGAGACCGGCTCCATCCTGATCACGCCGCTGCCCGGGGCCACGGCGACGAAGCCTGGGTCGGCGACGCGGCCGTTGCCGGGCATCCTGGCCCGAGTGGTCACGCAGGAGGGCATGGCAGCAAAACCGGGCGAAACCGGCTTCCTGGTGATCGAGCGGCCCTGGCCCAGCATCATGCGGACGATCTTCGGCGACGACGAGCGCTACAAGCGCGACTACTGGAGCCGCATCCCCGGGGTGTACTTCGCCGGCGACGCCGCGCAGTGCGACGCGGACGGCTACTTCTGGGTGCTGGGCCGCGTGGACGACGTGATCAAGGTGGCGGGCCACCGCCTCTCCACCATGGAGATCGAAAGCGCGCTGGTCAGCCACGCCGCGGTGGCCGAAGCCGCAGTGGTGGCCAAGCCCGACGAAATCAAGGGGGAAGCCATCGTGGCCTTCTGCACGCTGCGCTCGGGCTGCAAGCCCTCGCTCGACCTGCGCAGTGACTTGATCGAGCACGTGGGCAAGGTGATCGGCAGCATCGCCCGGCCCTCCGAAGTGCGCTTCGCCGACCTGCTGCCCAAGACGCGCAGCGGGAAAATCATGCGCCGCCTGCTGCGCGAACTGGCCCAGAAGGGCGGCATCTCGGGCGACACCAGCACGCTCGAAGACATGGGCGCCATCGAACGCCTGGCGCAGGCCACGGGGAAGGATGAGGAGTAGGTTAGAAGTTGGAAGTGGGAGCAGAAGTTAGGAGTCGGATCGCAAAGGCTCCTTGCACCGGGTTTTTTCTCTGCGTCCTCTGCGGTCAATCATTCCCTGTTTCGAGCGGCTGAAGGAATCGCAGCACGGCGGCAGTGACGGCGGCAGGCGCCTCATACACGGAGCCATGTGATGCGCCGGGGATGCGGATGCGGACGCGGTTGGGCAGGCAGCGCTCGAACTCGTCGTGGGTGAGGCGAAACTCCGGAGCAGTGTTCTCCCCTTCCAGCAATAGCGTGCGGACGGCGATGGCCCTGGCGTCTTCGCAGGTGAACTGCGTCGCTGGAGCGCCCGAAGCGGCCGCGGCGGCCGCGCGGAGCGAAGGGGCGTTGGCCAGCATCACAGCGCGGACCGACGGAGGCACGTCGGCGTAGGACTTTCCCGGCCGGAGGACGAAGTCCATCAACTGGCGATTGGCCTCTTCATCGTTGCCGTAGGCCAGGGCCTGGCGGGCGCGATCGCGGGCCGCGGCCATCAAACCCAGCACGCGCCGCCCCTCGTCGCTGGGGGGAAGCATCGAAGCCAGCCCCGGCTCAATCAGCACCATGCTGCGCAGTAATTCCGGATGCTGCCGCGCAAGGAGCGCCACCACCGCGGCGCCGTAGGAATGACCCACCGCGTGCACCGGCCCGCCGTTGAGCGCGCGGATGAGCGCAGCCAAATCATCCACGTGGACTTGGAAGGAATACAGCGAGCCTTGCGGGCAGGCGTTTGGCGTGTGGCACCGGCGGCTGTAAGCAATCACGCCAAACCGCTGCGCTAGTGCCACCATTTGGGGCTCCCAAATGCGGTAATCACACAGCGAGCCATGGACCAGCACCACCGTCTCCCCGCGTCCGGCCGAGACGTAGGCCAAGTCCGTGCCGTTCACTCGAAACGGACGCCCTGTGGGCAAGCGGACGATCGTCCGGTTGCTGACTTCCGTTGCGGGCGCAGCCACCATCGTTTTCAGGTTCACGTCAATGGCCTCGAAGGGAGTGTCCAGGAGGTTCTCGATTTGATGGGTCACCGGCTCGCGCCAGGAGGCGTCGCCGCGCTGGCCGGTGATTTCGCGCGTCGCGCCATCGGCCAGCGTGGCCCGCAATTTCGTTTCGGTGAGGAGGATGCCCACGTAGCGCGGGTGTGAGTGCATTGGTCCCTTCTGCCTGGGCGCGATGCGGCCGCGCGTGACGCGCACCCAGGGGTTTTCGAGCTCCATCCCCGGCCCGGGCGCGGGAGTGGCCTCGCTGGGATTGGCCGGGCGGCCCTTGATTTCGACGGCAAGGAGTTCCACCGGGTGCGCGCTCAGGTTCTCCACCTGGTGTGTGGCGGCGGGATTCCAGGCCACGACGCCGGCCTTCGAGCGATGCTCTTGGGAGGCGCCGTCGGGGAAGGTCTCGCGAACGTGGTCGTCCGTGAGGAACACTTCCACGGCGGGCCGCGCGTGGGTATGCATGCCGCTCTTGTGGCCGGCGGGAATCGTGATGCGCTCGACGCGCACATATTCATTTTCAAAGATGAGACGGCGCGCGAGGCCTGACGGCGGGCCCTGCGCCGCGGCCCCAGGCGCCAGCAAGGGAATCAGGAGCACAGCCGCCATCCCGCTGCGGGCCGCCGCGGCATTTTTCATGAGGGCCTCCAGGGGTCCAGGAGTGCGCGGCCATGCGAGGCGATGAGCCGTGCGTACCACTTGGCTGAATCCTTGAGGATGCGCTTCTGCGTGGGGTAATCCACGAAGACCATGCCGAAGCGGTGGCGATAGCCCTGGGCCCATTCGAAATTGTCGAGCAGCGTCCAGTGGAAGTAGCCCATCACGGGGACGCCATCGGCGTGGGCGCGGTGCAGCTCGCGGAGGTAGCGGGCCACGAAGTCGATGCGCTGCGGGTCGTGGACGGCGCCGTCGAGCGAGACCCAGTCGCGGCAGGTCAGGCCGTTCTCGCACACCAGCACCGGCAGTTTGTACCGCTCGAAATAGAAGCGCGGGCCCCAGTAGAGCGCCTCGGGGGTGACCGGCCAGTCGAAGGCGGTCATAGGCTCCCCGACGGCAGCGGGCGCCGTCTCCGGCTCGCCGCTGGCGCCCGCGCGGACGCGCCGGCCGGCGTAGATATTGACCGCGCAGAAGTCCAGGCGCTCGCCGATGGTCTGCATGTCGCCGGGACGAATGTCCGGGGCGTCTTGGCCGTAGAGCGCCAAGCCGTCCTCGGGGTAGCGGCTGAGGAACATGGGGTCCATCCACCAGGGACTGTTCCACGTCTCTTTGGTGGTGATGGAGAAAGTGGCTTTGCGGGCGGCGGCGATATCGGCCTCCGCGTTGGTGTCCGGAAAAGCCAGCACGCCGGCCGGCGCGCAACCTACCTGCAAGGCGCGCCGCGAGTTGGCGCGAATGGCCTGCACGGACTTGCCGTGGGCCAGCAGGACGTGGTGGCCGGCACGCAGAGCCAGCGCGGTGCTGAGCTTGTCGCCGGGGGCGTGAACGCCGGTGACATGGCCGGAGCCGATGAGGTCCTGCGACTCGTTGATGGTGAGCCAGCAGGCGACGCGGTCGGCGAGCGCGCGCGAAAGCACCGCAGCATACTCCCCGAACCAGTCCGCGGAATCGCGGTTCAACCAGCCACCGCGGTGATACAGCGCCAGCGGAAAATCCCAGTGGAACAGCGTGAGAAACGGCGCAATGCCCGCGGCAAGCAGCTCGTCCACCAGGCGCCGGTAGAAGTCCAGGCCTTTTTCGTTCACCGGACCGGCGCCATCGGGGAGGACGCGGGTCCAGGAGACGCTGAAGCGATAAGCGCGCAGCCCGATTTGCTTCATCAGGGCCACGTCCTCGCGGAAGCGGCGGTAGTGGTCGCAGGCGGTTTCGCCATTGTGTGCGCGCCAGGTGGCCCCGGGGCGGCGGGCAAAAACGTCCCAAACGGAAACGCCGCGGCCGTCTTCCTTCAGCGCGCCTTCGATTTGATGGGCCGAGGAGGCCGCGCCCCAGAGAAAGTCCTTCGGGAAAATCGTCGCCGGGGATGCGGCCCCCGGCGCCGCCAGGGCCGCCTGCCCCGGCGGCCGCGCGGCGGACGCGGCCACACCGGCGCCGAGCGCCGTCGCGCCGCAGGCGCCGAGGAAGCCGCGCCGGGTGACTTGGAAATGAGGGCCGCGTTTCATGGCCGTTTGGCGCCGCGGAACATCCGCGCCGCGAGTTTGGCCACCGTCGAGCGCGGGACGATGCGCTGCCCCTGAACGGTGAGCCAGTTGGCGGCGCCGGAGATGACGTAACGCTTGCCGTGGGCCAGGGCGCGCAGGCCGAGCCGCGCCACCTTGTCCGCGGCCTCGCGCCGTTGCAGGGCGTGTTTCGGCGAGCCGGCAATCTCCTGGAACTCGGTGGCGGTGCTGCCCGGGCACAGCGCGCACACGCGGACGCCGTAGGGCCGCATCTCTTCCGCGAGGGCCTCGGCCCAGTGCAGCTCAAAACTCTTGGTGGCCGCGTAAGTAGCCAGGTAGGGCACGCCCTGGAAGCCGGCGGTCGAGGAAACGATGAGCACGTCGCCGTGGCCGCGCTGCATCATCGGGCGCAGGAAAAAATGGGTGAGGCTCACCACCGCGTTCACGTTCAGTTGGATCATCTCGAGCTGGCGCTCCAGCGGAACCTGCGGGAACTCCCCGTAAGCCCCAAAGCCCGCGTTGTTGACCAGCAGTTCGATCTCCAGGCCCAGGGCGTTGCAGAAGCGGAAGACCTCGTCGGGGGCTTCGGGGCGGGCTAGGTCGCAGGTGAGGATTTCCACGCGGCTGCCGCGGGCGCGGCGCAAGTCCTCCGCCAGTTCTTCCAGGCGCATGCGGCGGCGGGCCGTGAGGACAAGGTTGGCGCCACCGGCCGCCAGTTCGCGGGCCAATTCGCGGCCGATGCCGGCGCTCGCGCCGGTGACCAGGGCCCACTTGTCCCGCCAGCGGTCCATTGCGCCTCCTGAGCCGAAGCGGTATGAAACCACAGATGAGCACGGTTGAACACGGAATTGTGCAAGACGGGCGCCCCCAGCCGCGTCTTTAGGTACGTGGAGCACAGTAACCGTGAGGATACTCCCGCTTCCTTTCTTTCTTCTGCTGTGCAGTCCCGGGTGGGGGCAGAACTGGCCCCAGTTCCGCGGCCCGGGCGCTTCCGGCTTGGGGGAAGGTCAGCCGCCGATGCGTTGGGACGAACTGCTGTCCACCAGCGCGCTCGACGACCTTTGCTTCGCCACGCCGGCGGTGGCCGGCGACATGCTCATTGCCCGAACGCGCAGCCACCTCTACGGCATCGCTGCCTTCCCCCGCAAGTAAGCAGGCTCATCCGCAGGCCCAGCGAAGGGATCCGTGGAAAAATGCGTCTAAGGTGGCAACTGTGGTGCGGCGCCCGTTCGCGGGTGTGCCGGGACCGCTTCAAGGGTTCCTTCCTGGCCGCCTATGACCTGAAGACCGGGGCGCAGGTCTGGCGCGTGGAGCGCAACGAGGATCACTCCTGGAGCACGGCGACGGTGTTTCGCGCGCGGCCCGGAAAACAGGAAGGCGACCTGCTGGTGACGCACTCGGGAAAGTTCCTGCGCGGCTACGACCCGGCCACGGGCAAGGAACTGCGGAGCATGGCCCAGAACGACCCGGACCCGTGGGACCGCATCCCGTCACCGGTATCGAGCGGAGACTTGATCATCGTCACCGGCGGCAACGGCGTGCGTCCGGTGTACGTCATCCGGCGCGGCGCGCGCGGAGACATTACCCTAAAGGCCGGGGAGCGCTCTAACGCCGGCATCGGCTGGAGCACGGAGCGAGGCGCCGCGTACATGCCCACGCCCATCGTGGTGGAGGAGATCGCCTAGGTGATGCGCGAGAACGGCGTGCTCAGCGCCTACCGCGCGGCCACCGGCGAGCGGCTCTATGAGCAGCGCCTTTCACCCACAGGGGGCTACTTCAGCGCGTCCCCCCGTGGCGGCGCAAGGCTATCTTTGCTTCACCAATGATGACGGCGAGGTGTTCATCGTGCGCGCGGGGCCCCGGTACGAGGCGGCAGGCCAGAACAGCATGGGCGAGATCACTCTGGCGACGCCGGCCATCGCGGGGAACGCGCTCTACGTGCGCACGCGCTCGCACCTGTATGCCATCGCGGAGTCTGCCAAGCGCAGCAGCCAATAGCAGGGAAGCCGAAGAAAGGCGCCCGTCGCAGCGAGGAATCTGCTTTTCGTCCAACGGCCATGGAGAAGCAGATTCCTCGGCCCGCTTCGCGGCCCTCGGAATGACCCAACGCGGTTTCTCCAGCCCTGCTAAAACCGGAAGCGCGCGCCGGGAACCAGGGCCACGATGGCTCCGGGAAACTCCGCCGGAATCTTGCGCGCCAGGCCGGCGTGGCCGCCGACCTTGCGCATGTGCTGCCTCAAGGTGGCCTCCGGGGGGTTCTCCAGGGCCACGTGCATGGCCACGATCCGCCTGGGGCGGATGTGCTTGCGAACCACCTCCGGCCAATCGGGATACAGCAGGAACCAGTCGGGGATGAAAGCCACATCAATGTTCTCGCGCTCCAGACGCAAGGGGGCAAAGTCCGCCGCGGCGCCGTCTGTATCTCCCAGGTGCAGGAACTTCTTCCCTGCCAGAGTAAAGAGATAGGCCGCGTGCTGGGCCCGGCCGTGCGGGGCGCGCAACACCTCGATGGAGATCCCGTTCAACTCCAGCCTGGCGCGGCCGCCCTTGCCGGGACTCACGGTGTGCACGCGGGAAGAGATGTAGGCGAAGTCCTTGAACCCGTCGCGCAACATGCCGGTGGCTTCGGCGACGGAAGCGAAGAGGGCGGAGCGGTTGCTCATCAGGTGCGCGCCGACAGCTTCGGCGTCGAAGTGGTCGTCGTGACTGTGAGTGGCCAGCGCCAGATCGACGCGGTCGAACGGACTCTGCGCAGCTTCCATTTGCTTGCGCATGACCTCGGAAGGAACCGCGTATCCGGGGACGCCGCGGCGAAACAGGGCGTCCACCAGCACGATCTTGCCGCCGCCCGAGAGAAGGAACCCTTCGTTGGCGATGTAGGTGACCTCGACGGAACTTCCCGCGGACTCGGGCCGCGCTTGCCGCAGGGGAGCTCCGCCGGCCAGCAACGCGCACAGCAACGCGGTGGCAAGGAACCGGCCCATAGGCTCTCTGGTTAGACGCGGGACGCCTTGTTGCGCTTAGGCAGTTCTTACTTCGTGCCCGGACCGGCGAAGGGCGGCCAGGGCACTTTCCAACTGTTCCTGCTGCACCAGGAGGTAGTCCGTGTCGTAGGTGGAAACAACAAAGATACCCACCGCGGCGGCAGCCAGCGGCTGAACCAAAGAAGCGAGCACGCCGGTCTCGGTGAAGGCGATGGGCCCGTGCAACCGGAGGGCGCGCCAACCGGGCGCGGCCTGCGTGCCGGCCGGCACACGCTGCTCCTCGCAAACAATGGAAAGCTCCTCGGCGGTACGGGCCACGCAGAAGAAGGGACCGCTGGTGGCCCAGGCGGGGACTGCGCTGTGGGAGTCGAGCCGGCAAACGGCGGAGCACTGCGGCAGAAGCGAAACGGTGAAGCGGCGGGTGGACATATTGGTCTGACGATTCGACCACCTTCCCCGTGCTGATCGGTGTTCCTTGTCCCCTCAGTTCACTTTGATGAAGGCGTCCACGCGCAGGCCGGGAGGCAGGGCGCGGCCGCCGTCGAGTTGAATGAGCGTCTCCAGGATCTTGGTGTCCACGCGCTCGGCAGGCTCATCGGTGCGGATGTTCTTCTTGCCGAGAAGTTGCCCGAGGCGCACGACGCGCCCGGTGAACTGTTCGCCGGGAAAGGCGTCGGCGGTGACGTAGGCGCTCTGTCCCACCTGCACCCTGCCGATGTCGGTTTCGTCCACGTCCACGCGGACGCGCAGGGTGGAGGAATCGCCCAGCGTCAGGATGGGGGACTGGCGCATCTCGGAGAAAATCTCGCCGACCTTGAGGTGCTTGCGGAGCACGACGCCGTCAATCGGCGAGCGGACGATGGTCTTTTCGTAGAGGGCGCGGGCCTCGGCCAGCCGCGCGCGCGCCAGAGCCACCTGCGCTTCCGCGCGGTGGTGATCCTCTTCGCGCTCGCCGGCCTCGAGCAGGTTCCAGCGCTCCACGGCCGCGGCGTGCCGCGCGCGGGCTACGCCGATCTCGCGCTCGGCGCGGTCAGCTTCCTCTTTCGAGAACACTTCCTGTTCGTAACCCGTGCGGCGGCGCTGGTATTCCACTTTGGCGTTCTCCAGCACGGCTTCGGCTTCGCGGACGGAGGCGACGGCCTCGCGACGCTCCTGGGCGCGGGCGCCATTGACCACGCGGCGCAGTTCCGCTTCGCGCAGGGCCAGTTCCGCCTCGGCAAGCGCGACGCGGGCCTGAAAATCGGCGTTTTCGAGCACGGCGACCACCTGGTTGCGCTCGACGCGGTCGCCCTCTTCAACGGGCACGTCACGCAGCTTGCCGCCCAGGTCCGCGCCCAGATCGATTTCTTCGGTCACCGGCTCGACGCGCCCGGGTCCGGCCACCAGCGCCGCAGGGACTGCCTGCGGCGCGGGGTGCGAGGCCTGGCCGCGGCCGGTGAACAGCGAAACAGCCAGCATGGCCACACCGGTGATGACCGCTGCAATCAGCGTTTTGTTCTTCATGTGCCACTCCTCCGTGCTTGCCGTTTCAAAGGGGCTAAAGGGCTGCCCCGACCAGCTCGCTCGCGTGGGCCGCGTGTACGGCCTGCTCGAACGCCCCGCCGCGCGCCGGCGCGATGCGGCCGTCCTCGATGCCTACGATGCGGTCGGCGAAATCCAGCGCGCGCGGGTCGTGCGTGACAATCACCACGGCGCGCCCTTCGCGGCGCGCCAGCGAGCGCATCATCTCCAGCACGCCACGCCCGCTTACCGAATCGAGCGCGGCGGTGGGCTCGTCGGCCAGGATCACTTGCGGCTCCCCGGCCAAGGCCCGCGCGATGGCCACCCGCTGCTTCTGGCCGCCGCTTAGGTCCGATGGATACGTGTTCACCTTTTCCCCGATGCCCACCTGGGCCAGCAAATCCGCCGCGCGGCGGCGCGCCCCAGGCCCCCGGATTCCCTTCAGGTCCAGCGCCAGCTCCACGTTCTCGCCCGCGGTCAGCGTGGGAAACAGGTTGAACCCCTGGAAGATGAAGCCGATGTGCGCCAAGCGGACGGCGGGGAGTTCGCGCTCGCCCAGCGCGGTGACTTCCCGGCCGGCCACGCGGACACTGCCGGCCGTGGGCCGCAGGATGCAGCCCATGATGCTCAGCAGGGTGGTCTTGCCGCTGCCGGAAGGCCCCATCAGCAGCATCACCTCGCCGGCGCGGACGTCGAGCGACGCCGATTCGAGCGCGCGCACCGCCACCGCGCCCTGGCCATAGGTCATGCTCACGCCACGTACTACAATCGCTGCTTCCATAGTCCCGTCCACCCTCGAATCGTTCGCTGGCCAACAGAGCCCAGCCATCAAACCTTCCCCCATCGCTCCGGGCCCTCTAGCAGTTTGTTGAAAAACTCCAAACGTGTCATTCCGAGCCGCCGCAGGCGGCGAGGAATCTGCATGTGTCTTTGACATTTTGCAAAATGCAGATGCCTCGCTTCGCTCGGCCTGACACACGATTGGCGTTTTTCAACAAGCTGCTAGTTCCTGAAGACCAGCGCCGGATCAATGGTCATCACTTTCTTGACGGACACTGCCGCGGCGCTGACGCACATCAGCAGGGTGATGGCGAACATGGCGGCCAGCAGTTGCCAAGTGACCAGAATGGAGGCGCCGCCTTCGGCGCTGCCGCGCAGCACGAAGACGCTGACCCCCATGGCCAGCGCGTAGCCGATCACCGCGCTGATCAGCGCCTGTTGCAGGATCACGCGGTAGATGTAGCGGTTGGGGGCGCCCATGGCCTTCAGCGTGCCGAACTCGCGGATGTGGTCCACCGTGGTGGCGTAGATGGTCTGCGCCACCACCACCACGCCCACCACCAGGCCCAGCACGGCGGCCATGAGCACGGCGATGCCCGCCCCGGTGGTGAACATCCAATAGGCCGTGGTCATGCGCGCAAATTCGCGTGTGGTGTGCACGTCCACGTCGCGCACCTGCGTTTCCACGCTGCGGCGCACCGCTTCCACGTCCGCCCCCGGCGCCACGCGCACCAGGATGTAACTGGTCTGGTCCGCGGCGATGCGCCCGATGTAATCCTGCGCGTTCTTGAAGGTGGCGAAGACGTAGGGCGAAGTGGTGAAGGAGCGGATGCCGCGCGTGAAGCCGACGACGCGCGCGCGCCGGTCGTTGATCTCCACCGTCTGCCCCAGCGCGCTAACGCCGAGCTTGCCCCGGTAGATTTCGTCAATGATGACCGTGTCCGGCTTCTTCAGGTCCTGCACGCTGCCGGCCACCAGGTTCCAGGGGCCGCCCAGGCCCCCGTCGGGGTTGAACCCGATGAGGTAGATATTCTCCTGCCCGCCGTCGGCGCGCTTCCAGCGCGAGAAGTCGGCGGCGTGCTTTTCCGCGCGGGCCACGCCGGGGATGGCGCGGATCTGCTGGAGCTTGCGCTCCGAGAAGGCGACGGAACGCTCCAGGTAGGGCACCTTGTCGGAGACCACCCAGAGGTCGGCGGCGGAGTTGGCAATCAGGCCGGCGGTGGCCGAGGTGAAACCCAGGAAAAGCCCCATCTGCACGATGATGAGCACCACGGCGAAGACGATGCCGGTGAGGGTGACCGCCAGGCGGACCTTGTCGTGGAAGAGGTTGCGGCGCGCCAGGGGCGGCATGGGTCAGGCCCTCGCTTCCGTTCGATGCCGGATGGGGTTAACTGGATTCATTTTCTTTACACCGTTAAGCACGCGGGCAAAAAAAGGGACGGCCGGTCAGGCCCGCAGGCCGTCCACCGCCGCGTCGATCACCGCGTCCACCAGCGCCTCCTTCTTCACCCAGGGAAACTCGGGGTGCACGATCAAGAGCGAGGTGACGCCGTGCACCGCGGCCCACAACGCCTGCGCGGCCGTGGCCACGTCCACCGGCCGGAACTGCTTGGCGGCGACGCACTCGGCGATGCCCCGCGGCAGGAAGGCGAAGGCCTTCATGCCCATGGCCTCCGGGGCCACGTACCGGCTGCTGTCGTGGCCGTGGTGGTGGGGGATGACAAAGGACAGCAGGTAATGCTGCGGGTGGCGCAGGCCGAACTGGACGTAGATGCGCAGCCCTTTCTTCAGGCCTTCCAGGGGGTTCCTGGTCTTCTTCTGGAGCGCGCTCAGCTCCTTGACCAGGGCGGCGAAGGTGTCTTCGCACACGGCGAAGAGCAGATCGCTCTTGTCCCGGAAGTAGAGGTAGATGGTGGTGGGCGAGTAGTCGATTTTTTCGGCGATCTTGCGCATGGAGACGTTCTCGTAGCCCTCGCGGATGAACAGGGTGCGCGCGGCGTCGAGGATCTCCTGGCGCAGGAGTTGCTTCTGGCGGGCGCGGCGGTCCTTACCGGCCAAGGGGGCCTCGGGCGGGGGCGGCGGGTAGTGTTACAGCGTCCATAAACTTAACACCGTTAAGTGTCTCACGCGGGCCGGGGTTTGTCAAGCCCTTTGGGATTCCCGCACGGGCGCGCTACCCTGGCCCGCGGGAGTTCGGGGCCCTGGCCGGTCAACGGGCCGGCCCGTTCCCGCGTCCAATACCCGATGGCGCCGAAAAAAGTCCTGCGCCCGGTGCACGCCTTCCTGGGCCTCAACTGGGTCGTCAACGGCCTGTGGATGCTCTTCGCCCCCGCGCACTGGTACGCGGTGATGCCCCAGGCCACCGAAACCGGCCCGCTGAATGAGCACTTCCTGCGCGATTACGGCAGCGTGTTTGTCCTCATCGGCTTGCTCACGCTCATCAAGCTGGCCCGCGGAACCTTCACGCGCGAGACGCACCTGTGGGTCCTGCTCTTCTTCGTGGCGCACGCTTCGCTGCACGTCTGGGACATCACCGCCGGGCGCCTGGGCCACCACCACTGGACGTCCGGTTTCCCGCTGGTGCTGGTTCCCGTGGTAGTGCTGGGCACCCTGCTGCATCCCGTGGCCTGGGAGGGGAAACGAGAAGCGGTTTAAGCCACGGAGGGGCGGGACTTCCTTGTTCCCCGGTTTCTTGCTATCCTCGTCGGCCGATGCAGAAGAAGCGCGCCCGCGGCCCCTACGAACGAGTGTTCCGCTTCGTCTATCTCAAACTGACGCGCAAGAACGATTCTCCCGAGCGAATCGGGCGCGGCGCCGGGCTGGGCATCTTTATCGGCATTTTCCCCACGCTGTGGTTCGGGCCGGCCCTGGCCGTGGCCGGGGCGGGCCTGCTGAGCGCAAACCGCGCGGCGGCGCTGCTGGGCAGCTTCGCCTGCGGGCCGCTCACGCCGTTCACCTGGACGCTGGCGGTGGTGGTGGGCAACTGGATGGTGGGCCCGGAGTGGCGCGTGGCCACCGAGATGATCAGCTATGAAAACAAGGAGCTGATCGCCAAGCAGTTTTTCATGACCTTCCTGATGGGCAACATCACCCTTTCGATTCTCTTCGGGCTGATGGGGTACGCCCTGGTGTGGTGGCTGGCGGCGCGGCGCAAGACAGCGGTGGCCGCAGCGCGGGCGCGGGCGGGGGAGCCCGCGGCGGTGGCGGGTTCTAAGGTTAAAGAGTAGAAGATGTGGAAGAGAGCTTGCGCTTTCAAGCTGGCTGCATGCGGGTTGGTTCCTGATCTCATGAACTCCTCAACCCTTCCACTCTTTAGCCTCCGACACCCATGCCTCAAACCCTAAGCGATCAATTGGCGGACACCTGGCGGGTGAACGATAGCGTCACCCAGGCGTTGCTGCGGGCGATTCCGGCCAAAGGCCTGCTGGCCGTGCCGGCGGGTTCGAAAGGCCGCAACGTGGCTGAACAATTCCGCCACCTGCAACGGGTGCGGGCCGGGTGGCTGCGTTACAACAAGCATCCAGGCGCGAAACACCTGGGGTTGTTTCGCGGACACAAGAAGGGTTCCGCGCCGGACCGCGCGGAGTTGCTGCGGGCGCTGCGCGCCTCCGGGCAGGCCGTGGGCGACTACGTTCGCGACCGGCTGGCTTCCGGGAAGCGCGTGGGCTTCTTCGGCGGAAGCGTGACGCGCTGGCTGGCGTACATGATCGCCCACGAGTCCCACCACCGCGGGCAGATTCTGCTGGCGCTGAAGCAGAACGGGATGCGCATGCCGGATTCGGTGGCGCTCACCGAGGTGTGGTATCGCTGGTACCGGAGGTAGGGAAGCTGTCAGCCAGCAGCTATCCGCCTTCAGCTTTCGCTTTCCCGGCCTTTTCAACTGGCGTCCCTTTCTTTCACTCTTTGACTCTTCTACTCTTGACTCCTACACTGTGCGCCATGCGCCAGGCCGCGAAGAAACTCGAAACGGAAGGGGAGCTCTACGCCGCCGCCGTGAAACTGCTGGCGCGCCGCGGGCATTCCGTGTACGAGATGCGGCAGGCGCTGGAGCGCCGCGCCGCGGAGAAGGAGCTTGTGCCGGGGGTGTTAGCGAGTCTGCGGGAACGGGGCTACCTGGATGATGCGCGGTATGCGCGGCAGTTCGCGCGTTCGCGGGCACAGTCGCGGCGGCAGGGGCGCTTCCGCATCGCCCGCGACTTGCGGGCGCGCGGCGTGCCGGACCGGCACCTCGAGGCGGCGCTCGCCGAGGTCTTCGCAGAAACGGACGAGGGCGCGCTGCTGCGCCGGCGCATCGAGCGCAAGCTGCGCGCGCTGAGCTGCAAAGGCGCGCTCGACGAGCGCAGGTTGGCCTCGCTCTACGCTTCCCTGCTCCGCGCCGGCTTCAGCGCCGACGCCATCCGCCGCGAACTCCGCGCCCACTCGAAGGCCACGACATTCCCGGAGCCGGAGGCCTTCGAATCCACGGATGGACAGGGATGAACACGGAAGTGGTCTGCCTTCTGCCTTCTAACCTGCGTCACCGTACTTGCCCCCGCGGTTCACGAGAAACTCGACAGTTTGCTCGATGACCGCACTGGGGGCGCGCTCGAAGATCAACTCCAGGGCGCTGAAGGCGGCTTCCTGCGCCTCCTCGCTCCAACGCCGGGAACGCTTCCTCCTGGGAGTCAGACCGGCGGCCGCTCCCAAGGCCTGGAGGACTTCTTCCTTGGCGATTCCGCCGAGTTCCCAAAAGACCCAGCAGTCGGGGGGGCCGGCCAGCCGGCCAAGTTCCGCCGCGCGGTTGGGGGCGGGCGGGCGCCTGCCCTGATCCCAGCGGCGCACTTCGGAGATGCTAAGGTTCAGCCTCCGTGCCAGACCCTCCTGGCTTAATCCCAGCTTGGCGCGCAAGCGCCGCACCGCCGCGGCCCACTCCGGCAGAGCCTTGACTTTTGGCCTTGACAAGTATCCCCTTTGCGAGTACTCATGCTGGAGCGCACGCCCCAAAACACGGAAGCGTATACCAGAACCGGTGAGGCGGTTCCGGAAAATGGGGTAAGCAGTTGCGCCAGGCCCCCGCGCCGGGAGTCACCCACGGATTCGCCAAACATGTCCACCGGGAAGTGCGCACGTTGCGGCCAGGCTACGCGCAACTTTTGGCGGACCGAGGAGGGAGGCTACGGGGCGTGGTGCGCGTTCTGTGTGACCGTGCAGGTGGCCAGCGCGGTGGGGTCGTCGCGGTTCATCCTATTCCTCGACACGTTCGCCCACTCGATTCACTCCGGTGAACCGGAGGGGCTGCGCTCCGCCAGCTTGTCGCTGCGGGCGGTGGCCGCGTTGGGCCGGCGCCCGGCAAGTGAACCCGGCGCGCCGTCGGACCCGTAGCGAATGGTTCACCGGTAGAGGCCGCGGGGTTCAACCCGGGGGGCGAAGACGAACGGGAGCGGAGAGACCACCCGGTTTCGGGGTCCTCTCCGCGTTCATCTGAGGCCCACTCCGGTACTGTTATAATGACCGCGTGACGGGAAACGAAATCCGCGCCAAGTTCATCGAGTATTTCGAGCGCCATGGGCATCGCCACGTGCGTTCGGCGTCGCTGGTCCCGGTGAACGACCCCACGCTGCTTTTTACCAACGCCGGGATGAACCAGTTCAAGGACGTCTTTCTCGGTCTCGAGCAGCGCGATTACGTCCGCGCGGTCACCAGCCAGAAGTGCGTGCGCGCCGGCGGCAAGCACAACGACCTCGAGAACGTGGGCTTCACCAACCGCCACCACACGTTTTTCGAGATGCTCGGCAATTTCTCCTTCGGCGATTACTTCAAGAAGGAAGCGGTGGGCTTCGCGTGGGAGTTGATCACCTCGAAAGACTGGTTCGCGCTCCCGAAGGAAAAACTCTACGCCACGGTTTTCAAAGGCGAGGAAGGCGTCCCGAGGGACGCGGACGCTGAGACGTTCTGGCTCGACGTGGGCGTGCCGCAGGACCGCGTCCACGCCCTGGGCATGAAGGACAATTTCTGGGCCATGGGCGACACCGGCCCGTGCGGGCCGTGCAGCGAATTGCATTACGACATGGGTCCGGCGGCCAGCGACCAGGGTCACGCCGATTGCTCCTTCGGCTGCGACTGCGGCCGGTACGTCGAACTCTGGAACCTGGTGTTCATGCAGTTTAACCGCGACAGCGCCGGTAAGCTCGCGCCCCTGCCCAAGCCCTGCGTGGACACCGGCATGGGCCTGGAGCGGCTCACTGCGGTGCTGCAAGGCAAAGTCTCGAACTTCGACACCGACCTTTTCACTCCGCTCATCGCCCGGGCCACGGAGCTGAGCGGCAAGCGGTACGGCGCGGCGCCCGGCTCGAGTGCTTCGCTGCGCATCATCGCCGATCACGCGCGCGCCTCCGCGTTTCTCATCACCGACGGGGTGCTGCCCTCGAACGACGGCCGCGGCTATGTGCTGCGCAAGATCCTGCGCCGCGCCATCAACCACGGCCGCAAGCTCGGCCTGGAACGGCTGTTCTTCCACGAGATCACGGATGAAGTGGCCGGGCAGATGGGCGGCGCGTATCCCGAATTGGCGGAGGCCCCGGAGCAGGTTGGCGCCGTGGTGCAAGCGGAAGAGAGCCGCTTTGCGCGCACGCTGGGACTGGCGCTGAAGAAGTTCGATGAATTGGCAGCGCCGGCCACGGCCGGCAAGGGCGCCTTGCCCGGAGACAAGGCCTTCATGCTGTACGACACTTACGGCCTGCCGCGCGACTTCATCGAAGACGCCTGCCGCGACATGGGCATCGCGCTGGACCAAGACGGCTTCGACCGGGCTATGGCTGAGCAGCGCGAGCGGGCCCGCGCGTCGTGGAAGGGCGGCGCGAAGGAAGCGGCCAGCCCCGTGTATGCCAAGCTGGCGGAAGCGTTGCGGACGGAGCCGGACTTCTACTTTGGGACGCGGGCGCGCGACTGCCGCATTGAAGCCATCGTCACCAAGCAGGGCGCGGTGAACGAACTGCCGGCGGGGGCCGAGGGCGAGATCGTGCTCGACCGGACCGCCTTCTACGCGGAATCGGGCGGGCAGCAGGCCGACACGGGCAGGCTGCTCGATCCTTCCGAATCGCTGGAGCTGGCGGAGGTGCGGGGCGCGTACTATCCGGTGAGCCGGCTGATTGCTCACAGCATCGTGGCCAGGGAGACGCTGCGCGCGGGTGACCGCGTGACCTGCCTGGCGGACCCTGCGCGCCGCGAACGCAACCGCCGCAACCACACGGCCACCCACCTGGTGCACGCGGCGCTGCGCGGCATCCTGGGGACGCACGTCAAGCAGGCGGGCTCGCTAGTGGCGCCGGACCATCTGCGTTTCGACTTTTCGCACTTCGCCGCGGTGGACCCCGAGGCGTTGCGCGAAATCGAGCAGCAGGTGAATGAGCACGTGTTGCACAACGCGGAGATTGAAACCGCGGTGATGCCGCTCGACGACGCGCTGGCCTCCGGCGCGCTGGCCTTTTTCGGGGACAAGTACCCGGAGAAAAACGTCCGGGTCGTCACCATTCCCGACGCCGCCGCCTCCCGCGGCTTCTACTCGAAGGAGCTTTGCGGCGGCACGCACGTCCGCCGAACCGGCGACATCGGCGTAATTAAGCTCACCGGCGAGCAGTCCGTCGCCGCCGGCGTGCGCCGCGTCGAAGCCATTACCGGGGACGGGGCCCTGGCGGATTATCAGCGGGCGGCGGAGATGCTGGCCCGGCTCGCGGGGCAACTCAACGTGGGCCACGACGGGCTGGCCGCCGCCATCGAAAAGCTCACGGCCACAGCCAGACAACTGGAGAAGCAGCTCGACCAAGCCAAAGGAAGAGCCGCGCTCAGCCAGACGGATAGCTTGCTCGCTCAGTCCCGCACCATCAAGGACGTCCGGGTGCTCGCGGCCCGTTTGCCGGCAGCCGACCGGGCCTCCCTGCGCACCCTGGCGGACACCCTGCGGCAGAAGATGGGCTCCGGCGTCGTGGTGCTGGGCACGGCCGAGGACGGCAAGGTGGCGCTCATCTCCGCGGTGACCAAGGACCTGCAATCCAAGCTGCACGCCGGCATGATCATCCAGGAAGTGGCCAAGCAGGTGGGGGGCTCCGGGGGCGGCCGGCCGGACCTGGCCGAGGCTGGCGGAAAAGACACAACCGCCCTGGAAAGCGCCCTGGCCGGGGTATATTCCCTCGTCGAGCGGATGCTATAATCCAGCCCAGCGCCAGAAATGTTTGCGGTACGCCCTGCCCGGGACCCGTAAGCGGCGGGAGTGCCGCGTCCGGGAGCAGGTGCGCGTGGCCAATCGGCGCACCCCTCCCCGAATCTCAACCTCGCCGGCTCCCGCGAGCCGGCCACCAAACGACGACGGCCATGCTTCAACACTGGAAAACCGCCGCGACTTCGCTGGTAGCCCTGCTGGCAGGGGTGTGCCCGGCGCTGGCGCAGATTACCGCCACGGTGGACGAATCGGGCAAGCGCGTCTTCGTCAACGAGGGCGCGCAGGTCTCCCTGCAGCGTGCGCCGGCCAAGTCCGCAACCGGCGCGGCTCCCCGCGCCCAGCCACCGGCCTTCCGGCGAGCCGGAGGCGCCCGCGTCTCTTACACCCGCGACCAGTTGCAGCAACTGGCCCGCCAGACTGCCGAGCGCTTCCAGGTGGACCCGGAACTGATTCACGCGGTGATCGAGCAGGAGTCGGCGTGGAACCCGGAGGCCATCTCGTACAAGGGCGCGCTCGGCCTGATGCAGCTCATGCCGGGCACCGCGGGCGACCTGGGAGTGAGCGACCCGTTCGACCCGCAGCAGAACCTCGAAGGGGGCGTCCGCCACCTGCGCTCGCTCATCGAGAAATACGCGGGCGACCTGGACCGCGCCCTGGCCGCGTATAACGCCGGGGGCGGCGCCGTGGATCGCGCCGGCGGGGTGCCCAACTACCGCGAGACGCGCAACTACGTCCAGAAAATCACCGACAATTACTTCCAGCCCGGTACCAACCGGCAGCCCATTATCTGGCGCACCGCTCGCAAGGTGTATCAATCCGTGGATGAACGCGGGCGGAAAGTTTTCACCAACGAATGATCCGAGCCGCGGCCCAGCACGCCCATTCGACCCAGCCATGCTCCCCCGCGCCCCGTTTTTTTCCGAGCGGCGGCGCTTCGCGCGGCTTCACGGCCTCCGCGTCTCGGCGTTGTCTTTGCGCATTGGCGCCTTTGGCGCTGCTAGCGACCTCCGGGGCCTTCCCTTCCCCGGCCAGCCCGCAGGCCAAAGCTCAGGCCAGGGCTGCGGCCCGCGAACTGTTCGAGAAAGCGGAGAAGCAGCGCACCGCCTTGGGCGGCAAGGCGCCAAAGGACCGGGGCGCGGCGGAGTATCGCCGGCTGATCGCCGCGTACCGGCAGGTGTACGAAACTACGCCCCACGCAGTGGAAGTTCCCTCGGCGCTGCTGGCCGTCGCCGAGCTGTATCACGACATGGGCCGCCACGTGCACCCCCGCTACCACCAGGAGGCCATTGACGCCTATCTCTTCCTCTTGAAGCACTACCCCACCAGCCGTTTTCGGCACGACGCGCTGTTCACCGTGGCGCAAATCCAGCGCGAGGACCTGCGGCAACCGGACGCCGCGGAGAACACCTTCCGGGAGTTCCTCTCGCGCTTTCCGCGGGCGCCCCAGGTGGCGCAAGCCCGCGAAGCACTGGCCGCCATTGCCCGGGAGCGCACGGAAGCCAGGGCGGCGGCGCGCAGCGAGGTCGCGGGCGGGCGGGCGCACGAGGACCAGCTGCCCCAGGTCACCCGGCTGCGTCACTGGAGCGGCGACAATTTCACCCGGGTGGTGATTGACGTGGACGAAACGGTGAAGTGGCAGTCGGCGCGCATCTCCAACCCCGACCGGATTTACTTTGACCTGTACCAGGCCAAGCTGAGCTCGACGCTGAGCGGCAAGACGTTTGAGGTGGCCGGCGGGTTCTTGAAAGCGATCCGCGTGGCGCAGAACCAGACCGGCGTGGTGCGCGTGGTGCTGGACGTGGACAAGGTGAAGGATTTCTCCGTGTTCCTGCTGCCCAACCCGCACCGTCTGGTGGTGGATGTTTATGGGGAAAACGTCATCACTGCCAAGGCCGGCGATCCGGGGCCCGCGGGCGCAACCGATGCAGGCAAGGCCGATGCCGGCAGGAGCGAGAAAGCGGCCGACAAGGCGCCGGAGCGCCTGGAAGCCGCCAAGGCCGTGCCGGCGAAGTCCGAACCGCCGAAGGGGCCGGGCAAGTCTTCGGCGCCGGCCGCGGCCCCGGCCAAGGAAACGGAAAGAGAACGCAAGGAAAGGGAGGCGGCCGCCACGCTGCGCGCCGCGGAGCCCCCGCAGCCCACGCGCGGCGGCGACCTGACCGTGACGCGCGCGCTGGGCCTGAAGGTGGGCCGCGTGGTGATTGACCCGGGTCACGGCGGGCACGACACCGGCACTATCGGCCCTACCGGCGCCATGGAGAAGGAAGTGTGCCTGGACGTGGCGCTACGGCTGGGGGCCATGCTCAAGGAGAAGCTCCCGGGCATCGAGGTCATTTACACGCGCGAAGACGACACGTTCATCCCGCTGGAGGATCGCTCGGCGCTGGCCAACCAATCCAAGGCCGACCTGTTCATTTCCATCCACGCCAATTCCAGCCGCGACCGCAATGCCCGCGGCATCGAGACCTATTACCTGAGCTTCTCGAACGACAGCGACGCGCTGGAGATTGCCGCGCGCGAGAATGCGCTTTCGCAATCGAGTGTCAACGACCTGCAGGACATCATCAAGCGCATCGCCCGGACTGAAAAGGTGGAGGAGTCGCGCGAACTGGCCGCGGAGTTGCAGGAGTCGCTGGCGGCGCGCATGATGCGCGTGAGCCGCTACAACAGAGACCGCGGCGTAAAGAAGGCGCCGTTTGTGGTGCTCATCGGCGCCAACATGCCCAGCGTGCTCAGCGAAGTCTCCTTCCTCTCCAATCCCACCGACGAGTCCATGCTGAAAAAGGCCGAGCACCGCCAGCGCGTCGCCGAAGGGCTCTTCACCGGCGTGCGCAAGTACCTGGAGTCGCTGCGTTCGGTTTCGCATAACCGCCTGGCCGCGTCTCCCTCCGCGCAGCGTTAGGGCCAGCAGGCGCCGACTTGGCCGGCTTGCGAAGCAACGGTTAACCCGCAACTTCGCGTATGATGGTGGTGTCCAATCCTGAGAGGCACATGCGCGAAGCGCACAGACGGACTACATTGCTGGCGGTCTTGCTGTGGCTGGCCGCGCCGGTGGCGGCGCAGGACAAGCTCCCGGGCGGGTTTGCCGGGTGGCTGCCGGCGCAGGCACGCAGCGAACAGTTCGCTTCGGGACAGGTGGAGCGGCTCGCGGGCGATCCGGCGGACGCGGCCATTCTGCGCGAGTACGGGCTGGTGCAGGCGGAACGCCGGGCGTACCGCAAGGAAGGCGCGGAACTCACGGTCACGCTCTACCAGTTCCGCGACTCGACAGGGGCCTATGGAGCGTTCAGCTTTCTGCGCACCCCGGAACTGGGGCCGTCCCACCTCGGGGAACTGGCCGCAGCATCCAAGACCCGGGGGCTCCTGGGCGTGCACAACCTGCTGTTGGACGTAACCGGCGCGGATCTGGGTCCGCTGGTCCCGGACCTCCAGGCACTGGCCAACGCGGTGGCCCCCCGTTCCGAGCGTTCGCCCTACCCCACGCTGGGACAGTACCTGCCGCCGAAGGCCCTGCCGGGTACCGCGCGGTTCGTGCTGGGACCGCAGGCGCTGGCCCGGGTCCTGCCATCGAATCGCGGAGACTGGCTGGGCTTTGCGAATAGCGCCGAGGTGGAGTTGGCCCGCTACCGCCAGGGCGGCCGCGAAGTTACCCTGCTGCTGGCGGCCTATCCAACGCCGCAAGTGGCCTTGCAGCAAGAACGCGCGCTCGACCGCTGGTTCAATGTCAATGCCGCGGAAGAGCCTGTGCCGGGGCGACCGGTGGTTTTTGTCCGGCGGATGACTTCGGTAGTGGCCATCGTCCTGGAGGCGGAGTCGTGGCACGAAGCGAGAGCCCTGATTGGGCAGGTGAACTACGAAACGCAGCTCACCTGGAACGAGCCGAGCCATTTGGCCACCGATCCGCCATGGAGCCATACCATCTACAACATCTTCCTCGGCACCATGTACTTCATGGGCTTCGCGCTGGCTTCAGGGGTGGTCTTTGGGGGCTTCCGCCTGGCCATGAAGAAACTCTTCCCCGGGAAGGTTTTTGACCGGGAGAGCAGTGTGGGAGTGATCCAGTTGGGTCTAACCTCTAAGCCGATACAAGGAAAAGACTTCTACCATTCCGAGTAGATGCGATGGCGCCCCCGGGCCAGAGCTGGAGCCCTCCATGACGGGCCAGCCAGTCTATAAGTCAAAGATTACAAATACGTTAGAGAAGGGAAACCGGAGTAAATGTTATCCTTGACTTCGCCGCGCCTCGTTTTCTAGACTGTCCTCGAGAAAAAGTTCTGGGCCTACCGCGCATTGGCTTGGGACTATTCTCCCCTCTGGAAGCCCGCTCTGACTCGTTCGGGGCGGGCTTTCGTTTTGGTCCCAGCGCCGGCAGTAGGATGAGATTCCCCTTGCCGAAAAGTACCCGGTCGGTTAGCTTTTGCCGTCATGCCTAAGGCCAGGAGCCGCACCCCCAAGCGCCCCGCGAGAAGGATCACCGCCAAGCCGTCCCCCGCCGGGAAAGCCCCGGCCATTCCGGCTTGCCCAGTGTGCCTCTTATCACCCCATCCCCTGGTGCTCGATGAGCTGAAGGGCGCGTTCCCGTCGCCGGAGTTCGCCGTAGCCACGGTGCAGTTGGAACCGGCGCCAGTGGAAAACATCGAGAAGCTGGTCCCCCCGGCGGCCAAGGTCTTTGTACTGGACGGTCAGGGCCTGCGGCCGGAGGTGGAGAGGCTCACGCCCTTGCTTCTGCGGGCCCAGGCGGGGTGTTCCGTGCTGGTGCTGGAGAACCGGTTCACGGAGAGCAGCGCCTTCCCACTGCTGCGGGCAGGGGCACGGGGCTTGATTGACTACGACCACGCCCGGGAACAGCTCCCCATCGCCACCCGCGCCTTGGCCGGCGGCGGTTATTGGGTGCCCCGGACGCTGCTGGGACGTTTCGTGGACGTCCTGCTCAGCGGCGGGGCGGGCTCGCGGGGTGGAGCGGGCTCCGGGCTGAGCCCGCGCGAACGGCAGGTGCTGGATGCGCTGCTGGAGAACCTCTCCAACAAAGAAATCGGCGGCAAACTGAACATCAGCGAACGCACGGTGAAGTTCCACGTCTCCAGCATCCTGGAAAAGTACAAGGTGCGCCGCCGCGCGGACCTGATCCTGCGTTTCTACCAGGATAAGGGCGTTTCGTAGAAGGTCATCCCCCGCCCGGGGCCCAGGCGTTTGAGGGGCGGGGGCCGAGCCCGGGCCACCGCACCGGCGAAACGCGCCCCCCCGCAGCGGCGCCAAGAGGTGGTACCCCCGTCCAGTCCCTACCCTGACCCAAATATGAACCAGCGACCAGTAGGCCCGGCGCGCCCGGTTGGTTAGCCTTGTTGACAGGCCCAGCCCTCCGCAAGGAGGCAGCATGCGAATCAACCGGGCCCTCTGGATCATGGTTCTGACCGGCGCAAGCAGCGCGCTCTCCGCCGAAGCCCAGCAGCGGGCCAACCGCGCGGCTACTGCATCGCAAGTGAGCGGCGCGCCCGCTCCACCCCCCGCTTCCCGCGCCGCGGCCACCAACCTCCGTCCGCTGGCTGACCGCGCGCTCTCCACACGGAGCGAGCCGCAGGCCAAAGCCAGCCGCTCGCTGGCCGAACGCTTTCGCGTAGAGCGGCAGAAGACCCCGTTTGTGAAGCAAACCCGCCTGCCGCTGGTGCAACTGTGGGACGGGCGCATCGAAATCGCCTGCGTGCACCAGCGGCTGCGCGATGTCCACAGCCACTCGGCGGTGGTGGCCGCGGATCAGGCCGCGCTACTGCGGCCGGACCGCATCCCCTACCTGCAACCGGAGTCGCGCGCCAGTTACGGCGGGGGCATCTGGCTCACGTTTGGGCGGCCCCGGGGGACGGTCCGCAAGGCCGCTTAGAGGCCCCGGCGTTCACCGCCGAAAGGAAGGAAGACCATGGCACAAAACACTGCGTTCGATGAATTCAAGCAGGGCGTGAACCTGCTGCGCAACCAGTGCCCGGCGCAGGCGCTCGAGCACATCCGCAAGGCTGTGGAGCAGGAAGCGGAGAACCCGTACTACCTCTCCTACTTCGGGCTGGCGGTGGGCCTGGCCCGGCGCCAGTGGGCCGACGCCGAACAACTGTGCGAGAAAGCCCTGAAGTTGAAGCGCAACCAGCCGCAGCTCTATCTCAACCTGGCCGAGGTGTATCGTCGGGCCGGCCGCCGCGCGGACGCCGCCGATACGTTGCGCACCGGCCTGCTCTACACCGGACGCGCCGCCGTGCTGGAGAAAGCCCTGGGCAAGCTGCGCCACCGCCGTTCGCCGGCGCTGCCCTTCCTCGGCCGCGGGCACAGGCTCAACCGCAGCCTCGGCCGCGTCCGCGAGCGCCTCGCACAAATCTGGGGCGCCGAAGAAAAGGCCTGACCAAGAACGCGGGCCGGCCGCCACCGCTACGGCTTGGCAAGGTCGATCTGGAACGTCATGTAGAAGTACCCGAGATTCGTGGTTACGGTCTTGTTCCTTACTCTCGTGTCCCGCAAGAGGACCGCAGTGCTGCGCGCGGACGTGTCTGCCTGGGTGACCGGCACGACGGACCAGTTGTTGCACTTACCCGCCCCATCCACGCCCTTGCACGACGCCTGCGCGAAGCTGGTGGCGCCATCGTTCAGCGGGTTCATGGTCAACTTGTAGGTCGAGCCGTTGTAGTCGAACACCGCGTGCAACGGACAGTTCACGGGTGCACCCGGCGTCATGCTCAGGTACCCGCCCGATTGGATCGTGCTGCATTTGGAAATGTAACGTGCCTTGACGTACTGCCAGTCAAAGGGCGCGCTGGAGGTGCTGCTGCCCGGCCCCGGCTCCCGGAAGTCCACCAGCACCGAGCGCGTCGCGGACGAGGAGGTGTTCATCTCCCAGTCGCCGACGCCCTGGATGATGGACGTCACGGAACTCACTCCGTTGAAGTAGGAGCCGTTGCCGTCGCTTTGCAACCTGTAGTTCGTCCCGCTCACTACATCCCCCGTGTTATTCAAGGTGCTGACCACTACTGTGTTTCCCGGTGGCTTTGCGCCCAGAACACCGACGGCACCTGCAATGAGACACGCCAGCGTAGCCAATGTCAGGATTCTCCGAATGTTCATAGCATCTCCTCGGTTGTTTGCGTTAAGGGGAGTGGCCCCTTGCAACCAGTTGCTACCGCGCCCGAGTGCAGCCGTCAAACCAAGTGAATGTCACCGGGCAAACTACTCATGGCGGGGGAGATAAGGCGGGCAGTCATTGGTAGGGAGGACAGGCTCGCGAATGCGTTGGTGTATGCTATGATCCGGCAACCTCAGAAGGCCGCTTCACAGTGGACGGAACTGAACCAGTCCGAGGATACCGCTTCGGTGCTTTTGAAGTGGATCTGCCCGCCAGCGTGCTCCGCAAGCATGGCGTCCGATTGAAACTGCAGGACAAACCCTTCCTGATCCTCGTAGCGTTGCTGGAGCGCCCGCGGGAAATCGTCAGCCGCGAGGAACTGCACAAGCGGCTATGGAACGGGGACACATTCGTCGAGTTCGATCACAACCTCAACAACGCGGTGGCGAAGCTGCGCGAGGCCTTGGCGGACTCCTCTGACGCGCCGCGTTTCATTGAAACCCTGCATGGCCGCGGCTATCGTTTGCTGGTCCCCGTGGAGAAGGTCATCGATGGAGCAGGCGCTAGGATCAAGATGCCTGCGGCGGTTCCCGAGACCTCCTCGCCAAGTGCAACCGCCCCCGCGCGCCGTATTCGGATGGTTACAGCCGTGGTGGCGGCGGTCGGTTTGCTGACCGTGCTGAGCTGGGGACCGTGGCGTTCCCGCGTGCCGTCGCTGGCATTCCAGCAGCGGGATTGGGTGCTGGTCAGCACATTCGAGAACCGCACCGGGGAACCCCTGCTGGACGGGGCTTTGGACTACGCCCTGGCACAACGGCTGAGTGATTCCCGTTTCGTCAATGTAATTTCGCGTGAACGCATCGAAGACACCTTGCACCTTATGAAGAAGCCGCCGGGAACGGTAGTCAATGCCGCTCTCGGACGCGAGATTTGCCTGCGCGACGGCGGCATCCGCGCTCTCCTCACGGGACGCGCGGACAAAGTTGGGCCGCGATACCTGCTGGACGTTGCGCTGGTAGAGCCATCCAGCGGTGCGACCGTTGTCACACTGGCCGAGGAAGCGGGAAGCCACGACGAGTTGCTTCCTGCCATCGGACGTCTTTCCCAGCGCATACGGCAGAGCCTGGGAGAAAACCACGGCCCCCTTCCGCAGACCAGGCAAGAGCTGGAGAAAGCCACCACGCGTTCGTTGCGCGCCCTGCAACTCTACACGCAAGCCCGGCAATTGATGGCCGGGGGCCAGGGAAGCGATGCGATCGCGCTTGTGCTCAAGCAAGCCATCGCCGAGGACCCCGACTTCGCCATCGCGCACATGGAGCTTGCTCTGGCTTCCTCCGTCCGGAGCGAGGCGGTGGCCCATGCAGCTAAGGCCTTGGCACTGTCAGAAAAGTCTCCGGACCGCGAGAAGTACTGGATCAAGGCCCGCTATCACCAGTTGCTTGCTGAGAATTACAAAGCGATTGCGGCCTACGAAGTCCTGCTGGGCGCGTACCCCGACAACCCGGAGGCAGCGAGGTCTCTGGCAAATGTCTATTTGCAGACCGGCGAGGCCCAAGAGGGGGTTAAGCTGCTGGCCCGCTACGCAGAAATGCGGCCTCGTGACTTCACCAGCGTCGCGGCCGCCGGGCAGGCCTACCTCGTTTGGGCTGGGGATGCCGACCGTGCGCGGGTCTATGTGCAACGCGCCAAGTCGTTGATGGACCCCGTTGAGCCTCCCATCGACTCATGGCACACCGCCTTTGTGGAGTTTTTCCCGGCCCACGACTACTGGCTGCAAGGAAACGTGGCCAAAGCTGTTGAAGAATTGGACCGAATTGCAAACACAATCCCCGGACGTGGCGCAAACGAGCGCGCTGGGTTTGGCACGTGCGCGGGCCTGCTCTACTTGGGCCTGGGGCGATTCCAGGCAGCAGAAAGCGCGTTCCAAACCATCCCCGGCCGGGCTCAGCGCGCGTACCTTATGGCGGCGTTGTCCTACGCTCGGGGCGACCGTCCGGCCATGCGCAGGCAAATGGAAGAGTATGTATCTCTGACCCGTTCCTCCGCGGCCATTGCACTGCCGACACACTTGATGATTCGCGCCGGGCTGTTTTCAGCAGCCGAAAAACAACTGGCCAAACGCGTTAAGGAACCCTTCAGCACGCATCACGTGCCGGCTCTTCTTGGCCAGTTGGCCATGGCCCGGGGAAGGCGCGGAGAAGCCCTGCGCCTGCTGCAACAGGGGCGCCAACTCCTTCAGCAAACTGGCAGTCCAAACTACTTTTTCAGTGCCATGACCCTGGCCCAGGCTCTGGAACAACAGGGCCAGTTGCAGCAGGCCCTTGAAGTTCTGGAGCTGGCCTCCAAGCAGCAAACCCGGACCTTTCAGATACCTCGCCCGGCTGGGGCGTTTTGGCTTCTTGCGGAGATGGAGTTGGCGCGTATGCACAGGCGACGCGGCAACATCCATGACGCCAAAAGAGTGGAAGGCCGCCTGCTCAAACTGCTCAGCTATGCAGACGCGCACCACCCCATGATGGAAGAAATCCTGAAGAATCATGCCAAGGACGTGCCCGCTCAATAGCCGGGCCAACGAAGCACAGCGCTCACCGTGGGATTCTGTTGCAGAAAACTGGAGCCGAGGACCGGATTTGAACCGGTGACCTGACGATTACGAATCGTCTGCTCTACCAGCTGAGCTACCTCGGCTCGTGGATTCCATTCTGCACGCGCGGGAAAAAGCTGTCAAACGGAGTGCGGAGCAGGGAGTTGGGGAGTGCGGAGTAAACCGAGCCGGGGAGCGGGGGGGCACACCAAACTCTCCCCTCCTCACTCATCACTCAGCCCCTGGCAAGCAACGGAACAGGCGCTACTCCTCACTCCCAACTCCTCACGCCCCACTGTGTACTATGCGAGGACCGGGATGATTTGGTCTTGAATGGCGCCGGTGACGCGGGCCATGCGGTCAGCCACGTACACGTTGACTTCAGTGCGCACGCCGAACTCGGGGAAGTAGATCCCGGGCTCGATGCTGAAGCAAGTGTGGGGGATGATGGGGCGGTCGTCGCGAGTTTCCAGGCCGTCCATGTTAGCGCCGTTGCCGTGGACTTCGCGGCCGATGCTGTGGCCGGTACGGTGGACGAAAGCCTTGCCGAAGCCGGCTTTGCGGACGGTGTCGCGGGCCACTTTGTCCACTTCCCAGCCGCGGACGGTGCGCCCGGCCTTTACCGAAGATTCCACGAAGGCGACAGCCTTGTCGCGCGCCGTCTTCACCACGTCGAACACTTTGGCGTACTGGGCGGGCACGGCCTTGCCCAGGTAGCCCATCCAGGTGACGTCGTAATACACGCTGTGCGAGGCGCGGGTCTTGCCCCACATGTCCACCAGGAGCAGTTCGCCCTCGGCCAATTTGCGGCTGACGAAGGGCTTGGGTTCGTAGTGGGGGTTCCCGGCGTGCGCGCCCAGCGCCACGATGGGAGGGTCGGCGGCCACAATCATGCTGGCGTGGAACTGCTCGAGGATCCACTGCTGCAAATCGTATTCGGTGATGCTCTTTCCCTGCCGCAGGTAAGCCGCGGCCTGGCCGAAGGCCTGGCGCATGATGCCGTCAATGACCTTGCCGGCCTGGAGGTGGGTCATGAGCTGGTCGTTGGTCCAGCAAGCCTCGAAGCGCTGCACCAGTTCGGCGGAGGTGACCACCTTCTTGCCCAGGCCCCGCACCAGCTCGACTGTTCCGGCGTCCACCTTGGAGACGTAGGGAATGTTGTTGTTCGGCGAGTACTGCATGGCGATGGTCTTGCCGCCGCGCAACAACCTGGGCAGGGCCTTGTGCAGCTCGTCGAGGCCCGCGTACAGCGTCTTCTGCCCGGGCAGAGTATCCAGCATGGCCGGTTCGATGCGGTGCACCAGCTTGCGCGGCTCGCCGCGGGCGGGGACCAGATAGAACCACCGACGCGTGGCCATGCCCGGATTGAGCTTCAAGACGCTATAGGCAATGGGGTCGGAGTGGTGGAAGTCGCAGAAGAGCCAGCCGTCCAGCTTCTGGGCGCGCAATTCGTTCTGGATGGCGCGAATATCGGGCATGAACCGGTGGCGAGTGTCCAGTGGCTAGTAGCTGAGAATGCGGTCAAACCGCAACTAGCTGCCGCACCTGCTCCCAGCTAACCCCGCGCACCGCGATGCGCTTGGTGCGGCTGCGTTCGCCGGCGAGGATGATAACAGCGGAGAGGGGGATGTTCAATTGTTGCGCAGGCAGGCGGCGGCAGGCGTCGTTGGCGCGGCCGCCGGCCGGGGGCGCGGTCAGGCGGATCTTGAGCGCGCCGTTCCCTTCGCCTTCGATGCTGTTGCGGCTGGCGCGGGGGTGCACGCGAATTTGAGAAGACCACCGCGCCATCGCGTGCGGCGAGCTCCGACACAACGCGGTATTGTAGCGGAGCCCATGCCGCTTGACACTTGCGGGCGCGAGGCATACTCTGCGCGGCATTCGCAAAGAAACGCCGCAGGCTGCAAGCCTGTGCTACGGGAGGGGCCATGGCCGGGGCCTACTACGAACATTCAGGGAAATACTCGATTGGCGGGCTGGTGGTGGGGTTGCTCGCGGGAGTCATCGGCGGAGCGATCCTGGGTTACCTCTACGCCTACGTCATCCTGTACATTCCGCTGGCCGGCGTCATCACTTTCATCCTGGCGGCGGGCTTTGGCGGGCTGGTGGGGTTCGTCGCCGTCTATCCGCTGAAGTGGCAAAAGGTGCGCAACACGGGCTTGATGTTCGCCGGGACGGCGCTGGTGGCGCTCAAGTCGCTGTACTTTGCCTGGGCCACCTGGGTGTACGCGTTCCTGCGGCGCAGCGAAGTGGATGCCGACCTGGCGTCCATCGTGGTCCAACCCTGGGTGCTGTGGGAGCTGATCGGGCGAATCAACGAAGTGGGCGCGTGGAGCATCCGCAGCCTGGAGCCCAAGGGCACTTTCCTGGGCGTGCTGTGGCTGCTGGAGGCGGGCATCATCGTGGTGGTGGCGTTCCTGGTGGCGGCCTGGCAAATCCGGGATGAGCCGTACTGCGAGAACTGCAGTGCCTGGTGCAAAGGCGAAGAGAATGTGGCCGTGCTGGCCAAGGGCGAGGAAGCGGACGTGAAGTCGCACGCTGAGTCGAAGAACTTCGGCTTGTTCGAGAAACTGGGCGGGGTCCCCGCCGACGCCATGGAATGGCTGCGCCTGGACCTGCACCTCTGCCCGCAATGCAAGCAAACCGGCACGCTGACGGTGAAGGCGGTCACCAAGTCCATCGACAAGCAAGGCAAGGCTTCCACCAGCGACACCGACATCGTGGACAAGCTGATCGTCACTTCCAGCGACGTGTATGCCATCCGCGAGCTGGGCCAGAAGTTCCCCGGCGGCGCAACCACCGACGTGAAAGCGTGAGGTAGGACCGGCCTCCAGGTCCGTCCTACGCGCGCGCGCCGAAGAGCGCGGTGCCCAGGCGCACTTGCGTAGCCCCTTCCTCGACGGCCACCTCGAAGTCGTGCGACATGCCCATGGACAATTCCGGTAGTAGCGGCGCTGCTTGCTCCGCCCCGTCGAACGGACTCCCCGCCGTCGCGCCGAATCCCCTGCGCAGCTCATCGCGCAATTCGCGCAGCTTGCGGAAGTACGGCCGCACCGCCTCGGCCTCCTCCGCGAAGGGCGGGATGCACATCAGTCCGCGCAACTCGAGGTGGGGCAGAGCCAGCAGGCCCTCCACCACGTGCGGCAAGGCCGGCGGCTCGACACCCGACTTGCCTTCCTCTGGCGCCAGGCGCACCTCCAGCAGAACAGCCAGTCTTCTTTGCGTCCTCAGCGCCTCCGTGACCTCTGGGCTGAGTCTTTGCTTCACCCCCTTGCTGGGCTGAGACCCCAGGCTACAGTCGGCCCACGCGCGATCCAGCTTCTGGGCGAGGGACAAGCTGTCCACCGAATCAATCGTTTGAAAGAGGGCGGCAGCCTTGCGCGCTTTGTTGCTCTGCAAATGGCCCACCAGGTGCCAGGTCGCTTCACGCAAACCGGCCAGCGCGCCGTGCTTGCCCTCCCACTCCTGAACGCGGTTCTCGCCGAAATCGCGCAGCCCCGCGTCGTAGGCCTCGCGGATGCGTTCCGCGGGAAACGTCTTCGTTACAGCAACGATGGTGATTTCGCTCTCGCGCCGTCCGGCGCGCGCCGCGGCCCGCGCGATCCGCTCGCGCACTCTTCCCAGATTTTCCACAAGGTTCATGGAGAAGGTAAAGCGTAACACGAGGCAGAAGTCAGGAGGCAGAGCCTGCGCACCGAACGCAGGACACGGAACACAGAACGCGGAACACGAATCACGATGCACGACTCACCACCTGTGTTAATCTGGGTCCATCTGTGGCCTGACTCATGGGTCTTCGCTACCGGTTCATCGCCATTGAGGGGATAGACGGCGCGGGCAAGCGCACCCAGCTCGAGCTGCTGGCGCGCCGGCTGGCGCGCCGCCGCATTCCCTGCGCGCGGTGGAGCTTTCCGCAATACGGTTCTTTCTTCGGGCGCATGGTGGGGCAGTTCCTCGACGGCGCCTTCGGCGCGCTGCACGAGGTGGACCCGCACTTTTCCGCGCTGCTATACGCCGCGAACCGCTTCGAAGGCCGGGAGCGACTGCGGCAGGCGCTGGCCAGCGGGCGGCATGTGCTGGCGGACCGCTACGTCGGATCGAACCTGGCGCATCAGACGGCGCGCGTCCCGCGGAGGCGGCAAGCCGCGTTTTTGCGGTGGTTGTGCGAGCTCGAATACAGCGTCTTCGACCTGCCGCGCGAGTCCCTGGTGGTGTACCTGCGCCTGCCCGCCGCGCAAGCGCAGCGCCTGGTGGCCAGGAAGGCTGCCCGGGCCTACACCCGCAAGCGGCACGACCTCCAGGAAGCCAATCTGCGCCACCTGCGCGAAGCGGCCGGCATCTATGACCGGCTGGCGCGGCAGCGGAACTGGATCACGGTGGAGTGCGTCCACCAGGAGACCGGGGCGCTGCGTTCGCCCGCGGAGATACACCGCGCCCTGGTGCAAGCCATTGAGCGGCGAGAGAAGCGCCTGCTGAGAAGATAGGGGATGGCGCTGTAGGGGCGGCTTTACGCCGCCTCACGCGCCAGCAGCTCGGGCGGGGTAAACCCGCCCCTACGGCAATGGGATTCAGCGATTTCATCGGCAATGAGAAGGTGGTGGCGGCGCTGCGCCGGATGCTGGCGGCCGACCGCGTGCCGCACGCGCTGCTCTTCGCCGGGCCGCGCGGGGTGGGCAAGTACACGCTGGCGCGCATGTTCGCGCAGGCGCTGAACTGCGAGCGGCGCGGCGCGCACAACCAGGGCGGGCTCTTCGCCGCCGCAGGGCCGCAACTGACCGACGACTCTTGCGGGGCGTGCTCCACCTGCGAGCAGATTGCGCGGCTCGCGGACACAGCGCCGCTCATCCAGCGCGGCCTGGCGGAACGCGGCGCCAAGCCGGACACGGCAACCGTGGAACGGGTGCCCCTGCTGCTGCAGGGCCATCCCGACGTGTGGGCCATCGTGCCCGACCCGGTGCGCGCGCAGGACCCGGTGAAGCGGCCGGTGATCCGCATGGGGCAACTGCGCGCGGTGCAGCGCGCCGCATATTTCCGGCCGCAGGCGCGCTGGCGCGTGTTCCTCGTGGACGGCGCGGAGACCATGGCCAGCAACAACGCCAACATCTTCCTGAAGATTCTCGAGGAGCCGCCGGAGAGTTCCATTCTGATCCTGCTGGCGCCCAGCCCGTACATGCTGCTGGACACCATTCGCTCGCGCTGCCTGCCGTTTTTCTTCGCGCCGCTCGCGCCAGAGCAGGTGGAGCCGTTCCTGAAGGCGCGCGCGGAGCTGAAGCCGCCGCAGCGCAAGCTGGTGGCGCAACTTTCCGGGGGCAGCCCGGGGGCGGCGCTGACCCTGGACCTGGAGCAGAACACGCGGCTGAGGCGAAGGGCCCTGGGGCTGATCGAGCAGGGGGCGGCGGGGCGAAAGATGGGAGAAGTGTTCGCGCGGACAGCGCAAATGACCAAAGAGGAGAAAGAATCGTTTGAGGATTTGCAGGATATGTTCTATAGTCTTCTGAACGACCTGCTCGAGCTGTCGCACAGCCCCGAGTCGTCTCTGCTGCGGAACCCGGACCTGCGCGGGGAGTTGCTGTCGCTCAGCCAGCGAGCAGAGTTGCAATGGGTGGCGCGAGCCGTGGCCGCACTCGACGAGTACTATGGCCGCCTGCGGCGCAACGTGAACCGTCAACTGGGGCTGGACGCCTGGGTGGCGGGCCTGGCGCCGGAGGAGGAAACGGCTGCTTCGCCGCAGTAGGCCAGGGGAGCCGTGCCGCCTGTATCTTTTTTCGGAGTGTGAACGTCCAATGAGAGAGAAAAGCGAACGCCCGATGAACGCGGCCAGCCGGTCTGCGTCCAATGATGAAGGAGTCCCTATGAACCGCAAGCTGATCCGCCCGTCGTTGACCGACGTGAAAGAGCAGATGTCGAGGCCCGCGCCGATGCCCAGCGGCCCGCTGCCGGGCGGACCCATGCCCCCGCGGCGCAAGCCCACGCCGCCCGATCAGACCAACGCGGAGAACTTCTACTACGTGAAGCAAATGCAGGCGCGCACCCCGGTGGCCGTGGTGCTCACCGACGGCGAGACGCTCAACGGCGTGGTGGAATGGTACGACCGCGACTGCATCAAGCTGACGCGCTTCGGCAGCCCCAACCTGCTCATCTACAAGCACTGCATCAAGTACATCTACAAAGAAGGTGAAGAAGCCGCGCGCGGAGGCTCGAACGGGCAGGGAACGTAGCGACTCTGAACTCACAGGATTATTCACTTTACAAAAGCGGCTGGGGGTGGTAGATGAACCCTAAGCCGCGAACACAACAGCTTACTTTACCAAAGGAGCGTCTTCCGGGCAGGAGGAAGGCTGTGACCCTATGTGCCGCCGGTCTGTTGTCGGGTGGTTCCAAAGGTCCCGCAATAATCGCTGTAAGCGACAGGAGGGCGTCGTTTTGGGGCGGCCTGTTTTCCAGTGACGGGGCAGTGTTGAAAATGGAAGCGATTAATCAAGACTGGGTTGTAATGATCGCCGGGGATTTGTCCCCGATGGTGCCACTACTCGAAGCACTTCACCGTCATATTCCAATGAAGTCGCCGGAAACCGTAAGGGATTTTGCACACCTCTGTAGTCGTATTTATCGAGAAGAGCGCAAACTGATTATCAAAAGTGAGGTTCTCACAGAGTTTGACTTGGACACCTACGAAGAATATCAAGCTCTTAGAACCACGGATGAAGCCTACTACAACGCGGTCAAGGAAAAAGTGCAGAAGGCGGAGGAGGGTTGGAACCTCCTGTTTTTCGGCTTTGATAGCAATAAAGAACCACACATCTTTGTCATAACTGAACACGGAAGGATTCAGTATTGCGACTTGATGGGATATGCAGCGATTGGCATTGGTTCAGTCCAGGCCCATATCTCGCTCTCTCGCTCTTATAAGACCCATTATTCAGTTCCGATCGCCGTCTATAATCTTCTCAGCGCAAAGTTTGACGCGGAATCTGCCGATGGCGTTGGACCGCATACTCTGTGTTACATCAAGCGAACCGAAGGATACGAGGTTTTTATTGCGAGCGACACCATCAATAAGGTCAGGAAGCTGCGAGATGCGATGCCCAGGCTTCCAGAGCACGTAATCAAGGAAATTACTGACGACCTGGAAGAACAACGGGCTAGGCTATCAGGCTCTGGAACGTCAGGACAGGGGCAGTAACCATATGGCGCAGCGTGTCAACAAAGAGGTTGCGGGACTTGCGACGGTTGAAGCGGAAGGTCATTTCTTCCAGATAGGCCGGGAGATGCTTCGCGGAGACCTTGTGCCATGTTCCCATGATGCCGCGCTTCAAGAGCGAGAAGGCCGATTCGACGGGTGTCGGCCTTGCAGCGGGGGCAGCGGACGCCCTCGGGCCAGCGGAGTCGGACAAGCAATTCCCGGCACTTTCGTCGGTGGGGAACATCGTGTGTACGTCAACTAGATTCACAGGACACCTCGCATGGAGAAGGGACGCAAAAAGCTGTTAGAACGGGTTCCGACGCGGAAGCTGGTGGCCTCGGTGAAGAAGGATATACGCCGAATCATCCGGGCAGCAGCGGCCTCGGCTAAACCCAAGAAGAAGTAGGTATTAACCATGACCAGGGAATCATGGCATGAAACGGGTCTTTTGTCAAGTGAATACTCGTGTGAACTCAGAACTAAGGCCTGAGAACGAGCTGGCAGCCGACAGTCGGACGTGACCAACAGCGTTGCATCCGCTCATACAGAAAAACGTTAACCGTTCAACGTTTACCCTTTCCCGCGTGCTTTACAGCCAGACTTCTGTCGGGGTCCAGAATCGCGAAGGTCAGCAGGGATTTGGCCACCAGCCGCGCGCCTTCCCGCACGTCGCACTCCGCCACGCAGAAGTTCTTGCCCTTGCGCAGCATGCGCCCCTCGGCCACCAGCACGCCGGCGACAACCGGCTCGAGATAGTTGATCTTCATTTCGATGGTGGCCAGGCGCGCGCCGCGGGGCAGCGCCAGGAAGCAACCCAGGGCGCCCGCCGTATCCGCCAGGGCCGCCAGCACCCCGCCGTGCACCACGCCGTGAATCTGCATGTGCCGCTCACGCACCCGCATCTTCAGGGTCGCACGGCCCGGTTCCGCGGCGGTGAGGGAGAACCCGAAAAGCCGCGCGGCGTTGCTGCGGCGCAGGCCGCGCGCCAGTTGCCGGGCGGCTTTCCTGGCGGCCTCTTCGAATTGCAGTCGCATGGTCTCGTCCCTCGGGCCTGGAAGGGCCAGCCAAGACCGGCCCCCGGAATATGGCGCAACGTCATGGATGCCGGCGCCACCTTGTCCGCCAAGGGTGGCATAAAATGAGCGGCGGCCGCGTCTAACGAAACGGCCAGCCGCTGCAGGGATACGGCAACGCGCGCGTGAATGTAGCACCGCGGCTGCAACGGGCGCAAGGAATCGCCGGGACTTGCCGGCGCAGCACGATGAAGATCGGCATCACCTGCTATCCGACGTACGGCGGCTCGGGCGTGGTGGCCACCGAACTGGGCATGGAGCTGGCCGCGCGCGGGCACGAGGTGCACTTCATCAGCTATGCGCCGCCGTTCCGGCTGAGCGCCGCGGCCAACGGCGCGAACGGGCGCATCCAGTTCCACGAAGTCGAAGTGACCTCCTACCCGCTGTTCGACCACCCGCCGTACGCGCTGGCCCTGGCGGTGAAAATGCAGGAAGTGGCCGCAGGCGCCGGGCTTGACCTGCTGCACGTCCACTACGCCATTCCTCATTCGGTGAGCGCGCTACTGGCGCGCTCGATGGCCGCGCCGCGGCGGCTGCCGTTCATCACCACGCTGCACGGCACGGACATTACGCTGGTGGGGGCGGACCGCAGCTACCTGCCGATTACGAGATTCTCGATTGAGCAGAGTGACGGGGTCACCGCGGTCTCGCGCTACCTGAAGCAGGTGACCGTGCACGAGTTCGACGTGAAGCGGCCCATCGAGGTTATCCCCAACTTCGTCAACTGCGAAACGTACAAGCGCCTGGAGCAGCCCGCGGAGCGCGCCAAGATCGCGCCCGACGGCGAGCCCATCCTGGCCCACCTCTCGAACTTCCGCCCGGTGAAACGGGTCACCGACGTGGTGGAGATCTTCGCCCTGGTCCGCGCCAAGATGAAAGCCAAGCTCCTGCTGATGGGCGACGGCCCCGAGCGCGGCGCCGCGGAATGGCTGGTGCGCCAGAAGTGCCTGACGCGCGATGTGTGCTTCAGCGGCAAACAAGAGCGCGTCAGCGAGAAGGTGGGGCTGGCGGACCTTTTCCTGCTGCCGAGCGATTCGGAGTCGTTCGGGCTGGCGGCGCTGGAGGCCATGGCCTGCGAAATCCCGGTCATTGCCACGAACGTGGGCGGCCTGCCGGAAGTGGTCACCCACGGCGAGGATGGCTACCTGGTGCCGCCGCGCGACGTGGCCGCCGCGGCGGCCCACGCCATCGAAATCCTCTCGCGCGGGGACCGCGGCCGCGATATGGGCCGCCGCGCCCGTGCCAACGCCTCCGCGAAGTACTGCACCGACAAAATCATCCCCCTGTACGAGAGCTACTACCAGCAGGTCCTTCAGGCTGGGAAATAGAAAAGGGTAAAGAGAAAAGAGGTTGATAGTTGATCGTCCAGAGTTGACACGGCTGGAAGGCCGCGGCGTGGGCAAGGCTCTTCCGGCGCGGTTAGCTTTCCGGGATGGAGTCGGCGTCGGGGCCGCGGAAGATGGCGGTGGCGCGCGCGATTTGTTCGCGGGTGCCCAGAATCAGGACCTGGTCGGCGGCCTCGATGACGTAATCGGCAGGGGGGTTGTGCAGCACTTCGCCGTCGCGCACCGCGGCAATCACCAGCGCGCCGCTGCGGCCGCGGATGTCCACGGCGCGCAGGTCGCGCCCCACCAGCTCGGATTCCGGCAGGACGAAGAACAGCTCCACCTGGGCCTGCGGCAGGAGTTGCGCCAGGTGCTGCAGTGGCTGGCCGGGCACCGGGATCGTGCGGAACATGGCGTAATCGCCTTCGCGCAGGTGGAGGATCTGACTGGCCACCAGCTCGCGGGGCATGCCGTAGAGCCGCAGGACACGCACCACGATTTCCATCCAGGCTTCCAACTCCTCGGCAATCACGTCGGTGGCGCCCGCGGAACGCAGCTCGCCCACGTCGTGCATGCGCTTGGTGCGGGCAATCACGTGGACCCGGGGATTGAGCAGCCGCGCGTGGGAAATGGCGCGCGGGAGGATGGCGGAATCGGAAATGGCCAGGACGATGGCGCGGGCGTGCTCGGCTCCCGCGATGTGGAGGATCTCCGCGTTACTCACGTCGCCGAAGAAGATTCTTTCGCCGGCCTGGCGGGCCTCACGCACGGTGCGGTGGCCCATTTCCACCACCACGTAGGGGATGGAGTTCTCGCGCAGCAGCCGCGCCAGGCGCTGGCCGTTCAAGCCGTAGCCGCAGATGATGACGTGATCGCGCAGGGTTTCTTTCTCCTCGGTGGAAGGCTGGTCCTTGCGCGGCTTGCCGCGCTTGGCCAGCCAGTTGGACACCGGGGCGCCCAGGGCCATCAGCATCGGGGTCAGCGCCATGGTGATTACCGCCGCGGCCAGGAAGAGCTGGTAGCGTCCCTCAGGGATGAGCTGCAGGCGCGCGCCCTCGCGGAGCAGCACGAAAGAGAACTCGCCCACTTGCGCCAGCGTGAGCCCGGCAATGGCGGCCAGCCGCAGGGGATAGCCCAGCACCACCACCGGGATGGAAGCGGCCAGCGCCTTGCCCACCACCATCAGCACCGTGACCAGCGCCAGCCAGGGCCAGTGGGCGCGGACGAAAGCGAGGTGGATGAGCATGCCCACGCTGATGAAGAACAGGCTGTTGAGGCTGTCGCGAAACGGCAGGATGTCGGCCAGAATCTGGTGTCCGTACTCCGATTCGCTGATGACGATGCCGGAAAGAAACGCCCCCAAGGCCAGCGACAACCCCAGGTGCGATGCGCCCCAGGCCGTCCCCAGCGCGAAGAAGATCGCGGCAATCACGAAGAGCTCGCGGCTGCGCAGCAGCACGATGGCGCGCAGCAGCGGCGGGAAGAGGTAGCGGGCGCCCAGCAGGATCAGACCCACCACGGCCAGCGACTTCGCCAGGGCCAGCAGGATGGCCACTGCCTGGGTGGCCCCGGGCGCCGCCAGCGCCGGCACCAGGGCCATCATCGGCACCACGCACAAATCCTGGAACAGCAGCACGCCCAGGATGATGCGGCCATGCACGGTGTCGAGCTCGCCGCGCTCGTGCAGCAGCTTGATGACGATCGCGGTGCTGCTAGCGGCCACCAGGAAGCTCCAGAAGACCGCTTCGCGCCCGGCGAACCCCACGCCCATCAGGGCCAGGGCCGTGAGCGCGATGGTGGCCCCCACCTGCATACCGCCCGCGCCCAGGATCAGGTCGCGCATCTTGGCGAGCTTCTGGAGGGAGAACTCGATGCCGATGGTGAAGAGCAGCAGGGCCACGCCCACTTCCGCGAGCACTTCCACGCCCCCCGTATCGGGGATGAGCTTCAGCCCGTGCGGCCCGGCGATTACGCCGGTGAGCAGGTAGCCGACAATGGTGGGCTGGCGGGCCTTGCGCATCACGAAGGCGATGAGCATGGCCATGCCGAACAGCACGATCAGATCGCGGAGGAGCTGGGGATGTTCCATAGTCCGGCCCGGGTGCAACGGCGACAGCGACGGGATTGTACCGTTACTCGGCGAAGCGAGCCAAACGGTTCCGCCGGGCCGCGCCCGCCGCGGCGCCGGGGGCGGCGGCCGGCTAACCGCGCTACAATCCCGGCATGACCAATGACGGCGTCTATCCTTTTGTTCCCTTGCGGTTCGAGAGTATTCCCGAGAGCGAGCAGCGGCGCCGCGCGGCGGAGTTTGAGTCGCGCATGGCGCAACGGCGCACGGTGCGGCGCTTCTCGCCGCGGCCGGCGCCCTTCGAACTGATCGAGGCGGCCATTCGCATCGCGGGGCGCGCGCCTTCGGGCGCCAACCAGCAGCCGTGGACCTTCGTCGTTGTGTCCAACCCGGAAGTCAAACGGCAAATCCGCATGGCCGCGGAAGCGGAAGAAAAGGAGAGCTACGAGCGGCGCATGCCCGACGAGTGGCTGGCCGCGCTGGCGCCGCTGGGCACCGACTGGCACAAGGAGTTTCTCGAGGTCGCGCCCTATCTCATCGTCGTTTTCCGCCAGGACTACGGCGTGCAACGCGCGCCCGACGGCGGCGAACACAAGGTCAAGCACTACTACGTGCAGGAATCGGTGGGCATCGCTTGCGGGTTTTTGATCGCCGCGCTGCATTGGATGGGCCTGGCTACGCTTACGCACACCCCCAGTCCCATGGGCTTCCTGGCCAGGATCCTGCAACGCCCGGCCAATGAGAAACCGTTCCTGCTCTTGCCGGTGGGCTTCCCCGCCGACGATGCGCGGGTGCCGGACATTCCCAAGAAGCTGATGAGCGAGATCCTCGCTATTGTGCCCTGACCGTCCCACGGCCGGCGGTGCTTGCTAATTTCCACGGGGCTCAAGTAAAGTGGCGGCACGTTTTGCTTTCCTGTGAGGTCTCCTCCATTGAAATCAAATCTGTGCGGGCCGCCCCCAGGGCGCATCGAGGTCAAGGCCGTAACCGGTGATCGTGGTCAGTTGAGCGTGAAGGACTGGGGCCGAAGGGAGTGGAACGGGTCGAGCTTGGACTCGCGGATTGTCGCGAATCATGAACTCGAGGCGTAGGTAGTTGCGGGTCTCCGGGATTACCAACACAGCTAACAGCGCAAGGACAGCAAGCGTCAGGATAGCGGCAACATATGAGTTTCCGTGGCTGCCCGTTTTCATTCCAGTCTTCCCTTCGCAACCGCCCGGGGCGTAAGAGAGATTCTACGCCGCCGCTACAGCTTGGCGAGGGCGCGGGCGAAGTAGCGGACGTGGGGCGGGCGCTTGCCCGGGCCTTTCACGATGGCGAAGCCTTCCTGACGCAGGCGGCGGGCCTGGGCGGCCGTGCCGCCGGGGAACTTCTCGTTGAGCGAGCCGTCGTCGCGCAGGACACGCCAATAGGGGGCGATCTTCTTCTTTCCGGCGCGGCGGTCTTCTTCGGCCACTTCGCTGACGATGCGCACGAAGATGCCGGTGGTGAGCGGGCAGGCGTGGTCCACGCGGTACATGCGCGCCAGGCGCTCGCGCACCTGCGCTTGCGTTACCACCCGTCCCGGGCGCACGCGGCGCACCAGGGCGTCCACGTCGAGCGGGTGAGCGATCACCATCTTGCCGCTGCCAAAGCGCCGGCGCCACATCGGCGGCACGGAACAAATCTTCGGCAGGTCCACGTTGGGCTTCTCCAGCTTTTCCCGCCAGGGCTTGCGCGAACGAAACTTGGAAGGCACGGGGGCTCCTTTCTCCTACTCGACGCGATCGAAGCTGGCGCAGTTGTCGCGCAGGCGCGCGGTGTAGATTTCGATGCTGCGGTCGCCGAAGCGTTCGAGCAGGCCGGCGCGGACGCGCCGGGCGTCGTCCACCATGCGCTGGTGGATTTTCTCCGAGTCGTGACCGAAGAGGCGCTGCATGTACCAGCGGCAATCGTCGTGGACGATGAGGATCACACGCTGTGCGCGGGTCAGATCCATCATGAACTTCATCCAGCGCCAGCCGGCCCAGGCGAACTTGGGGAGAAAGTCCAGCAAGGTCAGCAATTGCGGTCCGCCGGGCACGGCAATGAGCGCGTAATGCTCGAGCGACAGCCCCGCGCGCAGGAAGTCCTGGAAGTGCGGCTGGAAGCGCGGGTCGCTACAGTGAACCACAATGGCAGCGCCCTCGGCGGTCTTGCGAAGCTCCTTGCTGCGGTAGAGTTCAGCCATCCGCGGGACCTATTTCTTCTCCCGTTTGGCGGCCGACTCGGGCTCCGCGGCGGGCGCGGAACCGCCGTTGGTCTGGATGCCGAGCTGCTGGAGCACGGTGGGAATGTCCAGCCCCAGCGCCTGCAACTGCTGGAGCATGTTGAAGACCACGGCGGGGCCGGTGTTGGCCAAGCGGGTCATGCCGCTCGTGCCTGCGGCGCCGCCGTTGCCGCCGCCCTGATCAATCACCACCACCTTGTCTATGTTGCCCAGCGGCGCGGCTACGGCGCCGAACACACCGGTGGAGGCCTGGATGATGGCGGGCAGTTTTTCCAGCACGGTTTGCAGCTTGGCCGCGTCGTTGAACTGCTTCCAGGCGTCGGCCTTGCGGAGGATGGCCGTGGCTTCGGCAACGCCCTGGGCTTCGATGGCCTTGGCCTGCGCCAGGCCGATCGCTTCGATCTTGGCGGCTTCAGCCCGGCCTTCCGCCTCGATGGCGGAAGCGCGGCCGCCGCCTTCCATGCGCAGTTTTTCCTGCTCCGCTTCGGCCAGGGCGATGAGCGCGGAGCGCTGGCCCTCAGCCTCGAGGATGGCGGCCTGCTTCTGGGCTTCGGCGCGGACGATGGCCGCCTGGCGTTCGGCCTCGGCCGGCTTGATGACGGTGGCTTCCAGCTCTTTCTGCTTGCGCTGAATCTCCTGCTCCTGGACGCCGATCATCTCCTGCGTGCGGGTACGCTCGATTTTCACTTCTTCGGCGACCACCGACTGGCGCGCGGTGGCTTCCGCCAGCGGGCCGGCCTGGGCGGCCTTGGCCTTCTGCGTTTCCACTTCGGCCTGGTACTGCGCTTGGCGGACGGCGAAATCGCGCTGGGCGTGGGCGATTTCCGCGTCCGCGTTGAACTTGGCCCGCTCGCCCTCTTGCAGAGCCTGGGAAGACTTGATCTTGGCGTCGCGGGTGGCTTCGGCTTCCCCGATGGTGGCGTCTTTCTTCACTTCGGCGGTGCGGCGCTTGCCCAGCGCGTTCAGGTACTCCTCTTCGTCGCTGATTTCCTGGATGGTGAGCACGTCCACGCCGATGCCCATTTTCTCGAGGTCCACGGCGGCTTCGCTGGTCAGCTTCTGGGCGAAGCTCTGCCGGTCGCTGTTCACTTCTTCGACGGTGAGGGTACCGAGGATGGAGCGCAGGTGGCCCTCGAGCGTCTGGAAGATGACCCGCTGAATCTGGTCGTGGGTCATGCCCAGGAAGCGCTCCGCGGCGGCTTGCAGGGAGGTGTCGTCGCCGCGGACCTTGACGTTGGCCACGGCTTTGACGGAAACGGGCACGCCCTTCACGGTGTAAGCGCGCTTGATTTCGAGCGGGATGGTGAGCACGTTCAGCGAGAGGTACTCGACCTTCTCGAGCAATGGGATGCGCAGCGCGGCGCCGCCGCGGACCATGCGGTAGCCCACCACGCGCCCGTCCGGCAATTTGCGCTTGCGCCCGCTGAGCACGGCCACCATGTTCGGCGACACTTTCAGGTAGTTCTTGCTGAAGAGCCACATGCCTATCAGCAAGCCGAGGATGGCCATCATCACCAGCAAGGGAACGATGAGGGCCGCGAATTCGTTGATCATGGTCTTTCTCCCGGCGCGGGGTGCGCGCCTTACTGCCGGCTGACCACTACGGTTTCACCAAGAATTTCGTCCACGCGTACCGTCTCGTTTTCCGGTATGGCTTTGCCGTCCTTCGAGCGCGCGATCTTGTCCACCAGTTCCTCGCCCAAGCGGCAGCGCACCTGGCCCATTCCCCCTGCGGGAATGGCCACCACCACGCGCGCGGATTGCCCGACCACGTCCTGCACGCGGACCTCGCTGGAGGCTTGCTGGGCATAGAGCGCCCGGGCGAAGAAATAGATGATGGCCGCGAAACTGATTCCGCCGGCGAAGCCGACCGCCGACGCGGGCCCGGTGCCCATGCCGTAGCGCACGGCAATGGCGCCGGCGCCGCCAAAGGTGGTGACGAACACGCTGAGGACGCGGACGCTGAAAAAGCTGGGCCCGGCGCCGTCGCCGCCGTGGTCGAAGTCGTGGTCCGCGCCGCCAAAGTGCTCGAAGGCTTCGCCGAAAATCAGCGAGAGCAGCAGGAACAGAAACCCGAGCGAAGCGATGCCCAGAAAGACACCAAAGGCGCTTAGTTGCGACAACCATTCGGTCATGGAAGCTCCCGTTGCGCTAAAGATAGGAGAGGTTTGCGAGGAAGTCAATTCGGCGGGGCGGCTGCAGCAGATCATTCACGCGCGGGGAACTTTGAGCGGGTTCTGGAACACGCATGAGCACGGAGAAACACGGATGGGCGCCAAAGTGAGGCCGCTCCCAGTGGCTGAACCGACCGGGGAAGACGGATTCAGCAAAACCCAGGTGTCCGTATCAGCGAAACTAGTGCGCCGCGGTTGGGGCGCAGCAAGCAGCGCCCCTAACGGTCTTGCAAGCGGGTCTAGGCGGCAGGGACCAGCTCGGGGATTTCGATGTGGATTTGGGTGCCCTGGCCTTCGCGGCTGGAGATGCTCAGGGCGAAGTCGTCGCCGTAGAGCACCTTGAGGCGCTCGTGGACGTTGCTCATGCCGATGCCCTTGACGTACACCTCGGGGAGCTGGTCTTTGGGGATGCCCACGCCGTTGTCTTCCACGCGGAGGCGCAACCGGCCGCCTTCCAGGGTGGCGGCGATGCGGATATGGCCGCCGTCGAGACGCGCGGCCAGGCCATGCTTCAGGCAGTTCTCGACAATGGGCTGGAGGAGCATGGTGGGGACAAAGGCGTCGAGGGTGGCCTCGTCGATTTCCTTTTGGATATGGAGCTTGTCGCGGCCGAAGCGGATGACTTCGATATCGAGGTAGTCGTCCACGAAAGCCAGTTCGTCGCGCAGGGGCACAAAGTTCTCCTGCTTGCGCAGCAGGCGGCGCAGGATGCTGGAGAGCTTGATGACCACGACGCGGGCCATGTCCGGGTCGTAGCGGATGAGCGAGGAAACGGTGTTCAGCGTGTTGAAGAGGAAGTGCGGATTGATCTGGCTGGAGAGCGCGTCCATGCGCGCCTTCAGCAGCAGGCGCTGGTGCTCGACCAGCTTCATCTCCGTCCGCGTGTTGTTCCAGATTTTCAGCGGCACGGCCGCGGCCATCATGGTGGCCAGCACGACTACCACGAACGCCCCGGCGCCGCTGGGGTCCATGTGGAAGAGCCAGCGCTTGGCGATGAAGGGAGCGTCGCCCAGGGCGACGCGGCCCACTTCCAGCAGCACCACACCAGCCAGTGGCACCATCTCCCACGCCGCGCGGGGCTCGCGCAGCAAGCGCAGCAGCCAGCGCGGGATGTTCAGGAAGGTGAACGGGCCGAAGTTCCAGATCAGTTCCTTGTTGGGCATGAGCTGGCGGATCAGCCCGCCGGTCAGGCCCGCGGCGGAGGCCAGCGGCGTCACCAGCCACTCGTGGTTGAAAAAGCCGGGGAGGCTGACAATCGCTCCGCCCACCGGACCCACCACGCGGCCGCCCAGCAGGCCCAGCAGGAACGAGCCTTCGAGGGTCAGGTCAGCGAAGGGGTAGCCGGCCAGCCGCAGCCACACGCTCACCGCCAGCGGCGGCGTCAGGAACAGCATGAGCCGCACTTTTTCGTCGGAGTCGCGCAGCTCGGTAAAGAGCACGCGCCGCAGCGTGGCCGAGCGCGCCAGCAGCGCCGCCAGCGACGCCGCCACGCCCACCTTCAACACCAGCAGGAAGATCAACTCTCTGCCGAATGGATATGTTTCCATCGCTTCTCGCCTAACTTAGCGAAGGCTTGCTTCGATGTAAAGCCGCGTCGCTGCAAGCATGCGAGGCCGTGATGAAATCCAGTACAATTCCAATCATGCGTGGAATTGCCAGAGGGCTCGTGTTTTGGGCTGTCCTCCTGCCGAACTCCCTGGTACAGGCACAGGCTGCCCCCGGGAAACCTGCGAGGTCGGAAACGGCCTGCCCCCCCTTGGCCGAAGCGGAACGGCTTATGAGTGCGCAAGAGCCCGAGAGGGCCCTCCGTGTCGTTCGCGAAGGCATTGCTCACTATGAAGGGGAAAGGCGAAGGGACGCTTGCCTTGCAAGGATGTACGTTGCCGTTGCTCTCGCTCCTTTCCCGCGAAACAACACCGGCCTCATTGTTCTATATATCTCCCAAGTAATGCCGGCGCCCCATGCGTATGACGTTGGGAGCTTCTCGGTGACCAGCCAGGTCGGCAGGCCCCCTAGGTGGGGAACACCGAGTCTCTCCCGGGTCTTGGGCGATCCATCTGATCACCTGAACATCGCGGAACGGCTGCTGGTTCAGGCGGTTACGCTCTTCGAGGAAGCCGGAGAGCGCGCGGCGGCAGCAGCGGCTTTGGCCAATCTCGGTGCCTGCCGGTTGGGAGCCCGCCGCCTGGACAAGGCCGCTGAAACGTATCGCCGCCTGCTGGCTCTTCGTGAAGCTTCCGCAGGGCCGGGCCACTCGGCCCTTGTCCCTGCTCTGAATATGCTGGCGCTGGTGCATCGCGAAAGCGGCGATATGCGAAGGGCTGTCCAGTTCTCGGAAAGGGCGCTGGCTATCGCAGAAACCGAGGTACGGAAAGAAGTCCATGCGATTCTGGCGACAAAGTACCTCCTGGCCATGATCTACAAGCGGCAAAAGCGGTATGCCCAGGCTGAACATCTGGTGGCCGAGTGCGTTACTTCATATCCGGTGGATGCCAAGGCAGGATACCCGGGTTTCTTTGAAGAAATCTACAACGCCCATGCCGAGATTCTTGACAAGGTCGGGCGTAAGCAAGAGGCTCGGAATCAGAAACGGCTGGCCATGGAAATGTTGAAGAAGAGACCACCGGACCGGGTCGCGCTGCCGCCGATCGTGGTTCGGCAATGAGGAGTTCATGAAACAGGGCACCAAGGCTAACCGATTCGGAGCGCGGGTCGTGGCGCGGGCGAAATTGCCGACGCGGTTCGGCGACTTCACCATACTTGGAGTGAAGGGAGCGGGCGCTCGTGAGGAAATGGCTGTCGTACAGCGCGGGCGGGTGAACGGCGCGGCCGTGCCCCTGGTGCGCATCCATTCGCAGTGCCTCACCGGGGATGTGCTCACCAGCCAGCGGTGCGACTGCCGGGCGCAACTGGAGATGGCCCTGCGCGCGATCGCGCGGGCGCGGTGCGGGCTGCTGTTGTACGTGCCGCAGGAGGGGCGCGGCATCGGCCTGCTGAACAAACTGAAGGCTTACGAGTGGCAGGACCGCGGCATGGATACAGTGGAGGCCAACCTGAAGCTGGGTTTCGCCGCCGACCACCGGGAATATGACTTTGCCGCGGCGGTATTGCGGGCGCTGGGGGCGCGCCGCGTGCGTCTGCTGAGCAACAACCCGGAAAAGGTCCGCCAGCTCGAAGCCGCGGGCATCCGTGTGGTCGAGCGGGTGCCCTGCCAGCCGCGCGCCCCGCGCCGCACTCGCGCCTACCTGCGCACCAAGAAGGAAAAGATGGGGCATTGGCTGTAGCGATGGCGGCCGATTGGCCGGGGTCGGTGGCATAATCGGGCAGAGGAAGAGAACATGAGCTCAGCGTCACCCTCGCGAAGGATGAGGACGGGGTCTTCGTGGTCGAATGTCCAGCCATCCCTGGCTGCGTCAGCCAAGGGCGGACGGAGAAGGAGGCGCCGGAGACCATTCAGGACGCCATCCGCGAGTGCTTGGCGGTGAGGGCCGAATGGGGCATGCCCCTTACGATTGATACTCGTGAAGCTGAAGTTCCCGTCTGATGCCCAAGAATGCCCGTGGTCAGCGGCCGCGATGCGGTGAAGGCCTTCGAGCGGTTGGGATGGCAAGTTGCCCGCCAGAAATCCAGTCACATCATCCTGCTTAAGGAAGAGAATCCTGCCACTTTTGTCCGTTCCTGACCACCAAGAGAGCGCCGGGGGACGTTGCGGGCATTGATCCGGCGAGCGGGGATGACGGTCGAAGAGCTTCTCGCGGCACTCTCCTAACAAGATCCCACCCGAATGTTTGGCTTGACAAAGATGAAGCAGCGTGAAACACTAAACCGTATGGTTAAGTATTCAGCGGCGGCGTTGGACGCCACCTTCGGAGCCCTGGCCGACGCGACCCGCCGGGCTGTCCTGGCGCGCCTGGCGCTAGGGGAAATCTCCGTCTCAGAGATTGCTGCGCCGTTTGTGCAGGGGGCGTACCGGCGCGAGCGCGGAACGAGCCGCGAGGATGCCGGCGGTACGAAAGGGCCGCGCATGTCGTTTGTGGCCGTGACCAAGCACTTGCGCGTGCTGGAGGGCGCGGGCTTGGTGCGCACGGAAAAGGACGGGCGCGTGCGGCGTTGCCAGCTTTCCCCGGCCCCGCTGCGCGACGCCGCGGAGTGGATCCGCTTTTACCAGAAGTTCTGGGAAGACCAATTCGACGCCTTGGAGCGCTACATCGAAGAAGTGAAAAAGGAGGACCCCTCATGGCGACCCCGGCAACCGGAACCGCCGCTACGCGACTCGAAATCCGGCGCACGTTCGCGGCCCCGCGGGCGCGCGTTTTCGAAGCGTGGACGCAGCCGGAACAGCTAGCGCGCTGGATGTGCCACACGAGCGACGACGTGGTGACGCGCGTGCTGCACCTGGATTTGCGGCCGGGTGGGGCGTACCGCATCGAGGCGCAGGCGCCCGGCCAGCCGCTCTACCGGTTGGCGGGGGTGTACGCCGAAGTGGCGCCGCCGCGCAAGCTGGTGTTCACCTGGCGGTGGGAAACGCATCGGGAGCACGGCGAGAGCGTCGTGACCGCGGAGTTTTTCGAGCGCGGCCCGGGGTTCACGGAAGTGATGATCAAGCACGAGGCCTTCCCCACCGCAGAAGCCTGCGCCGGCCACCAACAGGGCTGGACGCTGTGCCTGAACCAACTAGAGACACTCGTAGCCGCAAAGGAGGGACGCTAATGGCCGCCCCCAGCGCCAGCCCAACAGTGGTGCAGGTGAAACGCACGTTCGCCGCGCCGCGGGAGAAAGTCTTCCAGGCGTGGACCGACCCGGGGATTATGACCAAGTGGTTTGCGCGGTGCCGCGACTGCCCGCCCGCGCAGATCCACGAAGCGGACCCGCGGCCGGGCGGGCGGTACCGCATCACGGTGGTGGATGATAAGGGCAAATCGTATCGCGGCAGCGGGGTGTACCGCGAAGTGCGTCCTCCGGAACGGCTGGTGTTCACCTGGTCGTGGGACCACGATGACTACGGCGACTCGTTCGTTACCGTGGACTTCCGTGCCCTGGGGGAATCGAACTTCACCGAAGTCACCCTGACCCACGAAATGCTGCCGGAGCGCGCGCTCGAGGACCACCGCAAGGGCTGGAACGAGTGCTTCGACATGCTGCAAGCGGCCGTGGCGGGGAAACCGTAGGGATTTCGCGCGACACCAAGCCAAAGACTCAACGCAGAGGACGCTGAGAGACGCACAGCACATGGGGAGGACACTATGAAGAGCACAGCGCGCGGTTGGTTCGTTTTGGTGGTGCTGTTGGCAGCCGGCTTGGCGGGTGCGCAGGGGGGGAATAACGGGCAGCGCGCTTTCGACAAGCTGAAAGGGCTCACGGGGGAATGGACCGGCACCTCCGGCGACGGCAGCCCCGCGACCGTAAGTTATCGCGTCACCGGCAACGGCAGCGCGCTCATGGAGACGCTGCGCATCGCCAACCCCAATGCCGGCAACCCGGAGATGGTCACCACCTACTACATGGACGGCGACAAGCTGATGATGACGCACTTCTGCGCCGCGGGGAACCAGCCGCGGATGCGCTCGGCTGGTTTGGCGGCCGACGGCAAGAGCGTCTCCTTCACGTTTCGAGACGCCACCAATTTGCCCAGCGCGGACGCCGGGCACATGCGCGCGTTGACCGTCACCCTGGTGGACGCCGACCACTTCACGCAGCAATGGACCTGGCACGAGAAGGGTAAGGAAGACAGGAAAGACCTCTTCAAGCTCACCCGGAAGAAGTAGGGCCGGCCTCCGGGTGTGTTCTCAGTAAGCGGGGCCCGGGTCCTGATGTGAATTTCGAGGTCGCAGGAGCCGAGCGGACAGGCTGAAAGCCTGTCCTACCCGCCGCCGACGAAGTGGACGATTTCGTAGGTGTCGCCGGGCTCGAGCAGCGTGGTGTCCCAGCTCGCGCGGGACAAGATGTCCAGGTTGCGCTGCACGGCCACGCGGCCGGGGTGGATTGCGAGGCGTTCGAGCAGGGAGGCCACTGTCAGCCCGTCGGGGACTTCCCTGCCCTCTCCGTTAATCGTCACTCGCATAGAAAAGAGAAAAGGGAAAAGCGAAAAGAGGCCGCGCCAGCCCTGACCGTGCACTTTCGGATGGAGTCCTTCGTCTTTTCACTCGTCTCTTTTCCATTTTCCCTTTTCTCTTTTCGACGTTCAACTAGGCGGTGGTGGGCTTGAGGGCGTACTTGATCTCGTCTTCGCCGGGGACCTTGATGATGAGTTCGGCGCCGCCGGTGCCCATGCGGGGCAAGGGAAAAACCAGCTCGACGCGGCCGCGGTTGTCGCTCTTGGCCGCGAAGGTGATGGGCCCCTGCGGACTCTGGATCACCACCAGCAGCATGGCGTCGGCCAGGGGCTGATTGGTGGCCTTGGACTTGACGTCAATTTTCAGCGTGGCGGTTCCTGCGGCGTACCACGCGGCCGGGTTGAGCCCTTGCGTGGCGGGATCCGGTGGCGGCGCCGCCGCTGCGGGCCTAGGGGCGGCCGCGGGGGCGGGTACCGGAACGGCCGCCGCCTTGACGGGAGCCGGCGCGGGTGCGGGCTTGAGCGGAGAGATGCTTCCGGTGCTCACGGTGGGTTTGGCCCCGGGTTCGAAGGTCAGGGCGCCACTGCGCAGTTCGTCAATGACGCCTTTGTGCTGCTCTTCGAGCTGCTGGCGCAGGGCCGCCTCGCTGAAGTTGGGGGAGGCCAGCAACTCTTCATAGCTGGTCTTCCGCCGGTGGATGAGCCGGCCGCCCATGTACACGGTGGTTTCGATCAAGTGGCGGCTGCCGCCGTGGTCTTCGGTCTGGACGTGATAGACCGTGGCGCCCATTTTCACTTCCGTATTGAAGCCGAAGATCACGTGGCCCCGATGTCGCGGCGCGGGCGCGCACTGGCCCCAAGTCGTTGCCGTCAGCCCGCTTGCAGGGATTTGACCCAACCTCGCCGGGCCGCTATTATAGCACCCGGCTGATGAACCACAACTACCTGGAACCCTACGCCCCACTCCTGATTCACCTGCTGGTGGCCATGGCGCTGGCCGGGGTGCTGGTGTTCCTCTCCGGAGCGGTGGGCCGGCGGCGGCCCACGCCGGCCAAGTTGCAAGCCTATGAATGCGGCATGGCGCCCACCGGAGACGCCCGCGAGCCCTTCTCCGTGAAGTTCTACCTGGTGGCCATGGTGTTCATTCTGTTCGACGTGGAGGCCATTTTCCTCTTCCCGTGGGCCCTGGTGTACGCGGAACGCAGCGGGCACGACGGGCTGGGTCTCTTCGGCTTCGTGGAAATGATGATGTTTATCGGTGTGGTGCTGATCGGGTACGTGTACCTGTGGAAGAAGGGCGCATTCGACTGGACCCGCTAGCGGTGCGGGGCAATTCCGTCGTTTCGCTTCCCAAGTGAATTGGGTTTCGCGCCTGAAGATGGGCACGCGAGCTTCTCAGACTTCCGAACCACATGACTGAGGGACAAACCCCGGAGAACCATCCGACGGTGCAGGCGCTGGCCGGGCGCAATCCGCACTGGGTGGTGCAGTCGTGGCTGCACCGCGGCGAGTTGACGGTGGTGACGCCCCGCGAGCACCTCAGGGCTGCGGCGGAGTGGCTGTGCGGGGACGCGGAATTGCGGTTCGCGTTCCTCTCCGACCTGAGCGCGGTGGACCGCTACCCCGCCGAGCCGCGCTTTGAAGTGAACTACCACCTGCTGTCGCTCCAGCGCAACGAGCGGCTGCGCTTGAAGGTGCGGCTGCCGGGCTCGCACCCGGCTCTGCCCACCGTGACTCCCGTTTGGCCTACGGCCAATTGGCACGAACGCGAAGCCTTCGACCTCTTGGGCATCCGCTTCGAGGGCCACCCGGACCTGCGGCGCATCCTGATGCCGGAGAACTGGGAGGGTCACCCGCTGCGCAAGGACTACCCGGTGGAGGGCTACCGGTGACGACGAAAGTCGAAACCGTGCTGGGGCAGTCGGAAACCATGGTGCTCAACATGGGGCCGCAGCACCCGTCCACGCACGGGGTGTTGCGCGTGCTGCTGGAGCTGGACGGGGAGACCGTTATCACCGCCAGGCCCGACCTGGGCTACCTGCACACCGGCATCGAGAAAACCTGCGAGGCCAAGACCTATTCCCAGGCCATCACGCTGACCGACCGCGTGGACTATCTCGCGCCGCTCTCGAACAACCTGTGCTACTGCCTGGCGGTGGAGAAGCTGCTGGGCATCGAGGCGCCGCCGCGGGCGCAGTACATCCGCGTGCTGCTCACGGAGCTGACGCGCATTGCCTCGCACCTGGTGTGGCTGGGCACGCACGCGATTGACATGGGCGCCATGTCCGTCTTCCTGTACTGCTTCCGCGAGCGCGAAGAGATCATGAAGGTGTTCGAAATGGTCTCCGGGCAGCGCATGATGACCAGCTACTTCCGCATCGGGGGGCTGAGCGTGGAGCCCCCGCCGGGGTGGCTGGACCGCGTGGCGCGCATCCTGGAGGTGTTTCCCGCGCGGCTGGCGGAATACGAAGACCTGCTGACCGAGAACAGGATTTGGAAGGCGCGGCTGAGCGGAGTGGGGGTGCTGACCGCCGACGACGCCATCGCCCTGGGGGCTTCCGGCCCCGTGCTGCGGGGAAGCGGCGTGGCCTATGACATCCGCAAGGCCTTTCCGTATTCGCGCTACGACGAGTTCGACTTCAACATTTGCACGCAAACGGCCGGCGATTGTTACGCGCGCTACCTGGTGCGCATCGCGGAGATGAAGGAGAGCGTGAAGATCGTACGCCAGGCCATGCAGAAGGTCCCGCCGAGCGGCCCCATCCAGGCCGACGCGCCGGGCATCGTGCCGCCGCAGCGCGAGAAGATGAAGACGGAGATGGAAGCGCTCATCTACCACTTCAAGATTTTCACGGAGGGCTTCGCGCCGCCGCCGGGCGAGGTGTACCAGTGCATTGAATCGCCGCGGGGCGAGCTGGGCTACTACGTATGCAGCGACGGGTCGGCCAAGCCCTGGCGCGTGAAAATGCGCGCCCCCTCTTTTGTGAACTTGCAGGCCCTGCCCAGCATGTGCGAGGGACGACTGCTGGCCGACGTGGTGGCCTGCATCGGTACGATTGACATCGTGTTGGGGGAGATAGACCGGTAATGGAGCCATAGGGTAATCGTGTGAGCGGGTGATGCGGGGCGTGCTTTCCATTCCCGTTGACCTTCAATCACCAAATCACGCAATCCCACAATGGAGATGAAGCTACCGGAACAACTCGAAGCCAAGTTCCAGCAGCTTATCGGCCGCTACCCGGTGAAGCGCTCGGCGCTGATCCCCATGGCCATGTACGCGCAGGACCACTTCGGCCACGTGAGCGAGGAGATGGTCGAGGAGATTGCGCGGCGGCTGGACTTGAACGCGCTCCAGGTGACGGAAACGCTGGCCTACTACTCGATGGTGCGCCGCAAGCCTATGGGCAAGTACCACGTGCAGGTGTGCACCAACATTTCCTGCATGCTGCGCGGCGGGTACGACATCTGGGACCATTGCCGCAAGCGCCTGGGCATCGGACACAAGGAAGCCACGCCCGACGGCGTGTTTTCACTGGAAGAAGTGGAGTGCATCGGCGCATGCACCGGCGCGCCGGCCATGCAGGTGGACTACGACTTCTACGAGAACCTCACGCCGACAAAGGTGGACGCGCTGCTGGAAGGATTTCGCTCCGGCAAGCGCCCGGCGCCTGAGCCGCACACCACCGGGGCCATCCACGAACCCCTTCCCGACGAGACACTGGCCATCAGCGCGCGCTTCGCCCAGGGCGCGCAGAAACTGGAGACGTACCTGGCCAACGACGGCTACAAGGGCGCGCGGCGCGCGCTGAAGGAACTGACGCCGGAGCAGGTGATCGAGGAAGTGAAGAAGTCCAACCTGCGCGGGCGCGGCGGCGCGGGCTTCCCCACGGGGATGAAGTGGAGCTTCGTGCCGAAGGATTCCGGCGGCAAGCCCAAATACATCCTGTGCAACGCGGACGAGAGCGAGCCGGGCACGTGCAAGGACCGGCCGCTGATGGAGCTGGACCCGCATCAGTTGATCGAAGGGATGATCATCGCGGGCTACGCCGTGGGCTCGCACCAGGGCTTCATCTACATCCGCGGGGAATACCGCTACGTGCTGGACATCGTGGACCAGGCGGTGGAGGAAGCCTACGCCAAGGGCTACCTGGGAAAGAACGTGATGGGCGCGGGCTTCGCGTTTGATTTGTGCACGCACACCGGCGCGGGCGCCTATGAGTGCGGCGAAGAGTCGGCGCTGATGGAGTCGCTCGAAGGCAAGCGCGGCTACCCGCGCATCCGGCCGCCCTTCCCGGCGGTGGTCGGGTTGTACGGCTGCCCGACGGTGATCAACAACGTGGAATCGCTCAGCTCCGTCCCGCTGATCCTGCGGCAGGGCGGCGAATGGTATTCGAACCTGGGCACGCCGAAGAACGGCGGCACACGGCTCTTCTGCGTTTCCGGGCACGTGAACCGGCCGGGACTGTATGAAGTCTCGATGGGGACGAGTCTGCTGAAGCTGATTGACATGGCCGGCGGAATGCTGGACGGGCGCAAGCTGAAGGCCGTGGTGCCGGGCGGCAGCTCGACGCCGCTGCTGAAGGCCGACGAGTGCGACCTGCCCATGGACTTCGATTCGGTGGCCAAGGCCGGCTCGATGCTGGGCTCCGGCGCGGTGGTGGTGATCGCCGAAGGCACCTGCATGGTGGACTTCGCGCGGCGCATCATGAAGTTCTACGCGCATGAGTCCTGCGGCTGGTGCATCCCCTGCCGCGAGGGTACGGCGTGGCTGAAGAAGCTGCTGGACCGTTTCCACGAAGGCGGCGGGCGCGGCGAGGACATCCCGTTGATTGACCAGCTTTCCAAGAACATCCTGGGCCGCACCTTCTGCCCGCTGGGCGACGCGGCGGCCATGCCCACCATCAGCATCGTGAACAAATGGCGGCACGAGTTTGAGGACCACTTGACGGGGCGGTGCCCGTTCAAGCCGGAGATGGCGGCGAGCGCGAGGTAAGGACGGATTGGCGAAACACGAAGAAGAAACCATGGCAGATACGAAAACAATCACGTTCAAGCTGAACGAGCGGACGCTCACGGTACCCGCGGGCACGCTGGTAATCGAGGCGGCCAAGAAGCAGGGCATCGAGGTGCCGTCGTTCTGCTACTACGAAGGGCTGTCGCTTCAGGCGGCGTGCCGGATGTGCCTGGTGGAAGTGGAGAAGGCGCCGAAGCTGCAAACCGCGTGCACGCTGGTGGCCATGGAAGGCATGGTGGTGCGCACGGAAACGGATCAGGTCAAACAGGCGCGCAAGGGCGTGCTGGAGTTCCTGCTGACCAATCACCCGCTGGATTGCCCGGTGTGCGACAAGGGCGGCGAGTGCGAATTGCAGGACATGGTCTTCCGCTACGGGGCGGACACCAGCCGCTTCGTCGAAGAAAAGCTGCACCATCCGGAAGAGCGCTGGTCCCCGGTGGTCTATTACGACGCGCCGCGGTGCATTCTGTGCTTCCGGTGCGTGCGCGTGTGCGACGAGGGCATGGACGTGAAGGCCCTGGGCGTGGGCCAGCGCGGCGTGCACTCGGTGATCATTCCCAACCGCGGCGACCACCTGGAGTGCGAAGAGTGCGGCATGTGCATTGACATCTGCCCGGTGGGCGCGCTCACGAGCGGCGCCTACCGCTACAAGACGCGCCCGTGGGAAATGAAGTACGTGGGCACGGTGTGCGCGCATTGCTCGAACGGCTGCAAGACCACCCTCAGCGTCCGCAACAACCAGATCCTGCGCGCCAACAACCGCGACCTGAGCGGCATCAACAAGGACTTTCTCTGCATCAAAGGGCGGTTCGGGTTCGACTTTGCCCACCACCCGGAACGGCTGAAGGAGCCGCTGGTGCGCCGCGATGGCCGGCTCCAGCCCGCGTCGTGGGAAGAGGCGATGGGCCAGGTGGCGCAGCGGCTGGCGCAGGTCCGCGAGCGGGACGGCGCGGACTCCATCGGCTTCATCGGCTCGAACCGCACCTCGAATGAGGAAGACTACCTGCTCGGGCGGATCGCGCGGGCGCAGATCGGCACAAGCAACGTGGACCATCACCGCACCGCGGACTACGCAGGACTGGTGACGGCGCTCGGCGAGAGCGCGCCCCAAGCGCTGGCCGCCATGGAGCATCTTGGCGCGGCGCGGGCCATCCTGCTGATCGGCAACGACCCCACCGAGCAGAACCCCCTGGCGGCCTGGCAAATGCGCACGGCGGTGCGGCTGCGCGGGGCCCGCCTGTACATCATCAACGCGGAGGCCATCAAACTGGCGCGCCGAGCAACGGTATTTGCGCGCATCCCGGCCGGCGCCGAGCCCTCCGCGGCGAAGTGGCTGGCGGGGGCCAAGACGGAACTCGATGGCGGCGCGGTGAAGGAGCTGACGGCGCTGAAGGCGGCCCTCGAGAACGAAAGGGACGTGGTGGTCGTCTTCGGCGCAGAGCTCTCGGGCCGGGCCATCGCTGATTTGGTAGCGTTCGGCTCGCGGCTCTCCGGCGCGACGCGCTACATGGCCCTGGGCGACTACGCCAATTCGCGCGGCGCCTCGGACATGGGCTTGTTGCCCGGCTTTTTGCCCGGGTACGCTCGCGTGGATGATGCTGCGGAAAGCGCGCGCTTCGGCAAGATGTGGGGCGCGTCCCTCTCGGCGAAGCCGGGTATGGAGGCGCGGGCCATGCTCGACGCCGCAGCCAGCGGCAAGCTCCAGGCGCTCTACGTGGTTGGCGCCAACCCGGCAAAGACGTTTGCAGCGAGCGCGGAGGCGCTGCGCAGCCTGGAACTGCTGGTGGTCCACGAGCTGTTCTTAACGGAGACGGCCGCGCAGGCCCACGTGGTGCTGCCGGCGGCGTCCGCCTACGAGAAGAGCGGCACGGTGACCAGCACTTCCGGTGAAGTGCAGTTGCTGCGCCGCGCGCTCGAGACCATGGGCCCGCGCACCGATTTCGACCTGCTGCGCATCCTCTCGCATCAACTGGCGCGCCAGGGCGCCGGGCCGGCCGCGCACTACCGCTCGCCCGACGCGGCGCTGGAAGAAATCCGCGCGTGCGTGCGAGGCTACGGCTTCCCCTTGACCAGCCTGCTGACCGGCGGGGCCGAGCCTTCCCTGCCCCGGTTCGCGCGCAATGGCCATGCGCCCTACGATGTGGCCGCCGGCGCCGTCTTTTCGTCGCGCGATACGCTCTTCACCAGCGGGTCGCTCAGCCGGTATTGCTCGATGGTGGCGCTGGTGCCGGAGGCGATGAAGGAGTGATGGATTTCATCCAGGCCAACCCTCTGCTGGTGACCTCGGTCATCAAGACGGCCGTTCTGGTGTTCGTGGTGCTGACGGCCTTCGCCTACCTCACCTGGCTGGAACGCAAAGTGGTGGCGCACATCCAGGGACGCTGGGGGCCCTACCGCGTGGGCCCGCACGGGTTGCTGCAACCGCTGGCCGACGGGCTGAAGGCGCTTTTCAAGGAGGACCCCACGCCCGCTGCGGTGGACCGCTTTGTCTATTACCTGGCGCCGTTTCTGGCGCTCGTGGTGGCGCTGCTGGCGCTGGCGGTGATTCCCTTCGGGCCGCAGGACATCACCATCTTCGGGCATTGGACGCCGCTATCGGTGGCCGAGCCGGGTATCGGCTTGCTGTTCATCTTCGCGGTGACTTCCATCGGCGTGTACGGCATTGCGCTGGCCGGCTGGGCCTCCAACAGCAAGTATCCGCTGCTGGGCGGGCTGCGCAGCTCGGCCCAGATGATCAGCTACGAGCTGGCGCTGACCCTGAGCGTGATCGGCGTGCTGCTGATCGCCGGCACGTTCAACCTGCGCGAGATGATCCAGGCGCAGAGCGGGCCGCCGATGGGGGGGTGGCTGCCGCGGTGGTTCATTTTCGCGGGGCCGCTGCCGCAGGTGATCGGCTTCCTGTGCTACGTGATCGCGGCGGTGGCGGAAACCAACCGCGTGCCGTTCGATCTGCCCGAGGCGGAGACGGAGCTGGTGGCCGGGTTCCACACTGAGTACGCCAGCTTCAAGTTCGCCATGTTTTTCATGGCCGAGTACTTCAACATGATCACCGTCTCCTGCCTGGCGACGATCCTGTTCCTCGGCGGCTGGCTTTCGCCCTTCCCGCCCGCGCTGTATGCGTACACCAAGTTCCTGCCGTCGCTGGTGCTGGGCGGTTTTGGCCTGTGGGTGATCTGGGACGGCATCCGTTATTACACGCTGCTCGGCCGGCTGATCCTGCCCGCCGTGGGCGGGGCGCTGGTGGCCGTGGCGGGGATTTTCGCGGCGTTTCCTGTGATCAACGACTTTGTCCAGGGGCCGTTCTGGTTCCTGGCCAAGGTGGGCTTCTTCCTGTTTTTCTACATCTGGATGCGCGGGACGCTGCCGCGCTTCCGTTACGACCAGTTGATGGCCTTCGGGTGGAAACTGCTGCTGCCCGTGGCGATCGTCAACGTGGTGCTCACCAGCCTGGCCCTGGTGTGGCCCGAGATCGAGAATGCCTGGAAGAATCTGCGATGAACGTCGAACTCATCCTGTTCCTGGTGTTCGCGCTGCTGGCCGTGGGCGGCGCGGTGAGCCTGATTGCGCAGCGGCATCCCATCCACAGCGCGCTCTCGCTGATCGTGGTGATGGTGGCGCTCGCCGCGCTGTATTTGCTGCTGGGGGCGGAGTTCGTGGCCGCGGTGCAGGTGATTGTCTATGCCGGGGCCATTATGGTGCTGTTCGTGTTCGTCATCATGCTGCTGAACGCGGGCGCCGAGGAGCGCACCAGCCTGAGCCGCATGGCTCGCTACGCGGGCGTGCCCCTGGCCGTGCTGTTCACGCTGGGGCTGGCGTGGCGCGTGGCTCAGGCCACCGCGGGCGACGTGGCCCGCCCGGTGGATCCCAACACCACGCGCAACCTGTCCATGATGCTGTTCCGGGAGTTCGTGCTGCCGTTCGAGCTGACTTCCGTGCTGATCCTGATTGCCATCCTCGGCGCGGTGGTGCTGGCCAAGCGGGAAGTTTAGGTGCTGGGTGCCAGGTGCTGGGTGCTCGTTGCTAGAGGCTGTGCATTGAGGATTGGACTGGCTCCGAAGGAAACAGCCGTCAGCTATCAGCCGTCAGCCCTCAGCGTTCGGTGTTCAGGGTTCCCATGACCGGCTGTCGGCGGCGGACGCTGACGGCGGATTGCGGAACGCTGACCGCCGGAAGGGAGCAAATGACTGTCCCGGTTTCCTGGTACGTGGTGTTGAGCGCCATCCTCTTCGGGCTGGGCGTGGTGGGATTCCTGTTCAAGCGCAACATCATCACCATCTTCATGTCCATCGAGCTGATGCTGAACGCGGTGAACCTGGCGCTGGTGGCCTTCAGCCGGATGCACGGGCTGCTGCACGGGCAGGTGTTCGTCTTCTTCGTGATCGTGGTTGCGGCGGCGGAGGCGGCCGTGGGACTGGCGATTGTGATCTTGATCGCGCGCAACCGGGAGTCGCTGAACGTGGAGCGGGTGGACCTTTTGAAGCTGTAGCAGGAAAGAGGCAGTGGTTAGTGGCAGGTGGCTAGAGGCGTGTTCTCGGGTTCTCCAGCCACTCGTCACTCGCCACTTGCCACTTTGTGAAAATGGCCGTTCTCGAAAACCTGTGGCTGATCCCGGCGCTGCCGCTGGCGGGCTCGGTGCTGTGCGCGGCGCTGGGGCGAAAACACGCCACGCGCCTGGTGAACATCATCGCCGTGGGGTGCACCGGGCTGGCCTTTCTGGCCACACTGGAGTTGATCCGGGAATTCGCGCGGTTGCGCCCCGACCAGATCCCGCACCTGCGCTCCTACCTGCCGTGGATTGACGCTGGCGGTTTCCGCGCCGATTTTGCCTTTCAGGTGGACCAGCTCACCGTGGTGATGCTGCTGGTGGTCACCGGCGTGGGCTGGCTGATCCACATCTACTCCACCGGTTACATGAAGCACGAGGAGGGCTACGGGCGCTTCTTCGCCTACCTGAACCTGTTTATGTTTTTCATGCTCATCCTGGTGATGGCGTCGAACTACCTGCTGATGTTCGTGGGCTGGGAGGGCGTGGGGCTGTGCAGCTACCTGCTGATCGGGTTCTACTACGCGAAAAAGCCGGCGAGCGACGCGGGGAAGAAGGCCTTCATCGTCAACCGCGTGGGCGACTTCGGGTTCCTGCTGGCGCTGTTCCTGATTTTCTGGAACTTCGGCTCGACGCTGGACTACCAGGACGTTTTCGCGTGGGTGCAAACGAGACCGGTGGAAGGGCTGGGGCAGGTGGGCCTGCTGACCGCAGTCGGCCTGCTGCTCTTCATGGGCGCGACGGGCAAGTCCGCGCAGGTGCCGCTGTACGTCTGGCTGCCCGACGCGATGGAAGGTCCCACGCCGGTGAGCGCGCTGATCCACGCGGCCACCATGGTCACCGCGGGCGTGTACATGGTGGCGCGGTCGAGCATCATCTTCGCGCACTCGGAGACGGCGCTGCTGGTGGTGGCCGTGGTGGGGGCCGTCACCGCGCTCTTCGCCGCCACCATCGGCCTGGTGCAGACCGACATCAAGCGGGTGCTGGCGTACTCCACGGTGAGCCAGCTCGGCTACATGTTCCTGGCCTGCGGCGTGGGCGCGTACGCCGTGGGCATCTTCCACCTGATGACCCACGCCTTCTTCAAGGCGCTGCTCTTCCTGGCCGCGGGCAGCGTGATCCATGCCCTGGGCGGCGAGCAGAACATCGAACGCATGGGCGGGCTGCGGAAGCACATCCCCTGGACCTTCGGCACCATGCTGATCGCCACACTGGCCATCGCCGGCGCGCCGGGTCTCTCCGGATTCTTCAGCAAAGACGCGATCCTCTTCCAAAGCTTCATCAGCCCCTACGGGAGCAAAGTGCTTTACGCAATGGCGCTGCTGACGGCGCTGCTGACCGCGTTCTACATGTTCCGGCTGATCCTTCTCACATTTTTTGGCGCGCCGCGTTTCGATGAGCACCACGTCCACGTGCATGAATCGCCCTGGAGCATGCTGGGGCCGCTGGTGGCGCTGGCGGTGCTCAGCGTGGCCGGCGGCTGGATGGCTGCGCCGGTGCTGTGGCACGGGAGCGACCATTTTGAGGAATATCTCGCGCCGGTATTTGCGCGCGCGGAGACGCTGCGCGAGGCCCGCGCCGCCGGTCATGGGGCCGCGGGCGACCACTACCAGCTCGAGTTGATGCTGATGGGCGTGGCCATCGCCGTTTCGCTCGCGGGTTTCGCCGCCGCCTGGCAGATGTACTCGCGTAGGCCGGAAACGGCGGAGCGGCTGGCCGCGCAGTTCCGTCCGGCGCATACGCTGCTGCGCAACAAGTGGTACGTGGACGAAATCTACGACACGGTGATCGTGAAGCCTGTCCACTGGCTTTCGGCGCAGGTGCTCTGGCAGCGCATTGACGTGCGCACCGTGGACGGCGGCGTGAACCACCTGGCCGACGCAGCCCGCACCTTTGGCGGACGATTGCGCCGGCTGCATTCCGGCAACACGCGCAGTTACGCGGCCTGGGTGGTAGCGGGCGCGGTGGCGTTTACGGCGCTGCTGGTGTGGCTCACGCGAGTTTGAGAGTGTGACAGTTTGAGAGTTTGAGGGTTTGACCTGCGCCATTCGCCCGGGGAACTCTCACACTTTCAAACTCTCAAACTGCACCGAGGCGGCTGTTCAGGGGAGACATTGCAGGAGAACTGGCTGCTGACGATTCTGACGTTCCTGCCGGCGGCGGGCGGCGCGGCGGTGCTGCTGCTGCGGCGGGACGACCACCTGTGGATTCGCCGGCTGGCGCTGGTGACGGCACTGGCGGAGTTCGCGCTGTCGCTGCGGTTGCTCCGCGGGTTTGATTCCCTGGCCCAGGGCTACCAGTTCGAAGAGCTGCGCAAGTGGATCGCGCGGCCGCAGATCAACTACCACCTGGGGCTGGACGGCCTGTCGCTGTGGCTGGTTTTGCTCACCACCTTCCTCACGCCCATCGCCATTTTGTGCTCGTGGGAGAGCATCCGCGCGCGCGTGAAAGAGTTTTTCCTGATGCTGCTGGCGCTGGAAACAGGGATGGTGGGCGTATTCGTCTCGCTGGACCTGGTGCTCTTCTTCGTCTTCTGGGAAGTGATGCTCATCCCCATGTACTTCCTGATCGGAGTGTGGGGACATGAGCGGCGCATCTACGCGGCGGTGAAGTTCGTGCTGTTCACCATGGCCGGGTCGGTGCTGATGCTGGTGGCCATCCTGTGGCTGCACACAGTGGCCGGATCGTTTGACTTGCCGGCCATCCATGGGGCGCTGCAATCGAACGAAGTCGTATTCGGATACCTGGTCACGGACTGGTTCGGCGGGATTTCCGTGGAGGCGCTGCTTTTCCTGGCGTTCTTCACGGCCTTCGCCATCAAGGTGCCGCTCTTCCCGGTGCACACCTGGCTGCCGGACGCGCACGTGCAAGCACCCACGGCGGGGTCCGTGATCCTGGCCGGCGTGCTGCTGAAAATGGGCACTTACGGGATCCTGCGGTTCTGCCTGCCGCTTTTCCCGGATGCTTCGGCGCGGCTGGCGCCGTGGATCGCCACGCTGGCGATCATCGGCATCATCTACGGGGCGCTGGTGGCCATGGTGCAGCCGGACTTCAAGAAACTGGTGGCGTATTCTTCGGTGAGCCACCTGGGCCTGGTGGTGCTGGGGATTTTTGCATTGAACCCCATCGGGATCCAGGGCGCGATTTTGCAGATGCTTAACCACGGCATTTCCACCGGCGGACTTTTCCTGGTGGCCGGCATGTTGTATGACCGGCGGCACACCCACCTGATCCGCGAGTTTGGGGGCTTGGCCGCGCCCATGCCGAAGTTGAGCGCGCTCATGCTTTTCATCTGCCTTTCTTCGATCGGCCTGCCGCTGCTCAACGGGTTCGTGGGCGAGTTCCTGATCCTGCTGGGTGCGTTCAGCGCCAGCATGGCGTGGGGCGTTTCGGCGGCCACGGGGGTGATCCTGAGCGCGGTGTACATGCTGTGGGCCTACCAGCGGGTGTTCTTCGGCGAGGTGACCGTGGAGAAAAATCGCGCCCTGCCGGACCTCTCCTGGCGCGAGCGGATCATCCTGACCGCCGTTTGCGGACTCATTCTGACCATGGGCGTAGCCTCGCCGATCTTCACGCGCCGCACCGAGACCGCCGCGAACCAGACCATCCAGCTCATGCAGCGCAAACACGCCTACGAAGCGAACCGCGGGGAACAGAAAGCCGGCTCGCGCGGGCGCCACAACGCAAAGCAGGCAGGGAGCGCGCCAAGCAACGCTCCGCGGGGCCCGGCCGCGGCCCTTGCGGGAGGGGCGCAGCCAGCAGCCCCCCTGCCCGGGGAGGGGCGCTGATGTTCCCCCCGCTCGAAGACCTGGCGCGTTTGCTGCCGGAGATCGTGGCGTCGGGTTTCGCCTGCCTGATTATGCTGCTGGACCCGTTCGTGGGCCGGCGCAACAAAGGCTGGATGGCGCGGCTGGCGCTGGTGGGCGCGCTGGGCAGCGTGGCTGCGGTCTTCGTGCAAGCCAACTATCTGGGCGCGGGATTTTACGGGCTGTTCCTGGTGGATGAGTTCAGCGTGTTCCTGCACGCCCTGGTATTTGGGGTAGCCGCGCTGGCAGTGCTGGGCGCCTACGACTACCTGGAGCGGGAGGGCATCCAGTTCGGCGAATACTACGCGCTGGTGCTCTTCGCGGCCACGGGCATGGGCATCATGGCCGGGGCCAACGAGCTGATGACCGCCTTCATCGGGCTGGAGATCAGTTCCATCGCCAGCTACATCCTGGCGGGTTTCCGGCGGAACGCGCTGAAGTCCAACGAATCGGCGATGAAGTACTTCCTGCTGGGCTCGTTCGCGACAGCCTTTTTCCTCTATGGCGTGGCGCTGGTCTATGGGGCGACGGGCACCACGGCCCTGCAATCGTTGCGGCTCACCGCGGGCCATGCCGCGGGCGGCGCCGGGGCCTTGCTGGTGCTGGGCATGGGCCTGATGTTCGTGGGCCTGGCGTTCAAGGTGGCCAGCGCGCCTTTCCAATTGTGGACCCCGGACGCCTACGAGGGCGCGCCCACGCCGGTGACCGCGCTTTTCTCGAGCGGCCCCAAGGCCGCGGCGTTCGCGCTGCTGGCGCGAGTGCTTTTCACGGCGTTCGGGGCCGAGGCGCTTTCGGACGTGTGGTACTGGGCGGTGTGGATTTCCGCGGCGCTCACCATGTTTGCCGGCAACCTGGCGGCGCTGGTGCAGACCAACGTCAAGCGGATGCTGGCGTACTCCTCGATCGCGCACGCCGGCTACATCCTGGTGGCCATTGCCGCCCGAAACGAACTGGGACTGGCCGCCCTGCTTTTCTACCTGGTCACCTATTCGCTGGTGAAGATCGGGGCGTTCACCATCCTGGCGCACCTGGGCGAGGCCGGCGAAAAGCGGCTGGAGATCGAAGAGTACGCCGGGCTGGGGTGGAAGCGGCCGGCCACGGCGGGGTTTCTTTCGCTGTTCCTGCTGTCGCTGCTGGGTCTGCCGCTGACGGCGGGGTTCCTGGGGAAGCTTTTTGTCTTCGACGCGGCGCTGGCCGCGGCCCATGATGCGCCGCCGCTCTATCCGGTCCTGTCCAGCTCACTGGTGTGGCTGGCCATCCTGCTGGCCATCAATAGCGTGATCGCGGCGTATTACTACCTGCGGGTGCTCGTGGTGTTGTACTTCCACGAGGCGGCGGGCGAGTGGCAGCCCGCGCCCATGCCCGCGGCCGTCACCGCGGTGGTGCTGCTCACCGCGGCGGGCACCATCTACCTCGGATTGTTCCCCGGATTGGTGATGCAGTTCGCTTCGGTCGCTGCCACCGCGTTGCGGTAGAGGCAGGGCCATTCCTGACAGTCCTGGCCCAGGCCATTCACACCAAAACGAGGCGTTGGTGGCCTTGCTGCGCGTTGGCGAATTGTGTAGCGAACAGGCCTGGAGCCCTGTCCTACCCCAACGAAACGGCCTGGGGGCTCGCGCCGCCGGGCCGGCGGGATGTCTTGGTTGCGGAAAACTCCGCCTAAGCGCGGAAGATCAGGGTGAACACAGTGGCCAGGGTGAAAAGGGCCAGCGTCTCGACGAACACCAAGCCGAGGAACATGGCCGCGCGGATCGGGTCGGCTGCACCGGGATTGCGGGCCATGCCTTCGCAGGCCGCACCGGCCACCCGCGACTGGGCGATGCCGCAGCCCGCCGCCGCCAGAGCCATGCCGAAGCCCGCGGTAATGGCCACCCAATTCGTCCCCGCAGCCGCCGCGGCAGCCGGGTTCGCGCCGCCTTCCTGCGCGAACGCCGCCGGGGCAACCAGCGCTACCGCAAAAGCCGCCAGCAGAAACATGCACAGCTTTCTCATGGTTGTTCTCTCCTCGTATGGATTCCGCCCAGGAGGTGGCTCCCGTCATCCTCGTGCAGCCGGGATCACACTGCGCGGTCTTATCAAGCCGGTGGAACAAGAACCGAAATCAGTGCTCCTCCGCCACGGCCATGCCGATGTACACGGCGGGCAGAAGAGTGAAAACGAACGCCTGCACCACGGCCACAAAGAGGTGCAACCCGATAAAGAGCACCGGAATGGTGACGGTGAAGACGCCGACTAGCGGCGAGAGCACCGGGAAGTTCTCCCACACCAGCGCGGTGGGGCGCAGCAGCAGGCCGAGGAAAATGAAATAGATCAGCTCGCTCGAAAACATGTTGGCCCACAGGCGCACCGTGAGCGACAAGATGCGCGCGGTGGCGCTGATGATCTCGACAGGCAGGATCAGGGCCCAGCCGATGGGCCCCCCGGGGCCGGCGAAGTGCTTCATGTAGCCGCCGGCGCCGTGCTGGCGGAAGCCCTGGGCATTGAAATAGAGGAATGTGACCAGCGCGCAAGCCAGCGGCCCGGCCAATGTACCGGTGGGCGACGTGAGGCCCGGAATCACGCTGATGAGGTTGCACAGCAGGACGAAGAGCGCCACACTGCCTACGGCCGCGACGTATTTCTCCGGGTGGTGGTGGATGTTCTGGTCGAGCACGTCGCGGATGCCTGCGCCGAGCGGGTTGGTGATCAGCCACTCCATCACCTGCTGGGTGCCGCCTGGCCGCTCCACCGAGAGCCGGGGCTTGAGCCACATCACGAAGACCGCGCCGATCAGCACCACCAGGATGGACATGGCCACCAGGTCGGGGATGTGCAGCCCCGTGGCCTTGTTCAGAATGGCTGTGAACCAACTCTCGTGGTGTTCCATGCTTTGGCCCTGCGCGCCTCACCCCTGGCGCGCGCATGCTTCGTAGATTCCTTCCGCCATGGTAGCCGCGCCCAGTGCAAGCAAACCAGCCAGGACGCTCAAGACAGGAACCGCGAAGAACTTCACAATAACATAGACCACGGCGGCCAGCAAGGCGTAACGGCCCACCAGCTTGGCTCCGATGCGCAGCGGGAAGCGCGGCGCACGGCCGCGCCCGGCGGCCTCGTGCTGCGCTACCGAGGCGCTGACCAGCGAATCGAGCGCCTCGCGCATCCACAGCGCGTTGACCCAGGCCAGCGCCGCGCCCACGGCCACTCCCGCGGCGGCCGCGGCGGAAACCAACGGCCAAACCACGGCAGCGGCGGTCAAGCCCAGCAGCAGCGTCAGGCGAGCGATGCGCCGCTCCGCCGCCAGGTACAGTTCACGGCTTGGGCTTGCCACCCGCGTTTCCTTCCAGGCGCTTCATCCGGCGGCTCACTTCCCGGACGCCGGCGAAGAGTCCCGCCATGCCGAGCCCGAGCATCAGGAACGGGGCCGTGCCCAGCCAGCGGTCGGCCAAAGCGCCTCCCAAACCCCCGAGCAGAATGGGACCGGCCAGGGTAAACGGTAACTCCAGAGCGATGGCCATTTGCCGGGCAAAAGCAAAGGGCGGCTTCTTGGGCTGCTCCGGTTCCATGCAGCCATTGTAGCGGGTTTGTAGCACAGGCATGTAGCCTGTGATTGCGGCTTTGGCGGCAGACAGCCGCCGCGGTTCCAGCTAGCGCGTGAGAGAGAGGATGGAGGAGCTGGCCAGCTCGATGAAGCGCTGCGGGAACAGACCGGCGTAGAGGGTGACGAAAGCGGTGACCGCCAGGGCCGCCGCCTGACCGGCCGAGACGCTGGGCGCCACCGGGTCCTGCGAATCGCGCATCCACGCCGCCTGCACGATGCGGAAGTAGTAGTACAGCGCAGGAACCACGTAGAGCACGGCGATCACCGCCAGCGCGTATTGCTTCGCCTCGATCAGCGCCAGGAAGATAAAGTACTTGCCGATGAAGCCCACCGTCGGCGGAATGCCCGCCAGCGAAAGCATGAAGAGCAGCAGGATCACCGCGGCGGCCGGGCTCCGGTAGTAGAGGCCGTAGAGGTCTTCGATCTCTTCGCCGATCAGCCCCTTGCGGCGCAGCATGATGACGATGGCGAACGCCCCGGTGTTCATGAACGCATAAGCAAAGATGTAGAAGGCGATGCCCTTCATGCCGGTGGCGTTCCAGGCCACCAGGCCCAGCAGGATGTAGCCGGCATGGGCAATGGAAGAGTACGCCAGCAGGCGCTTCAGGTTGGTCTGGGTGAGCGCGGCGAAGTTGCCCCAGGTCATGGTGGCCACGGCGACCGCGGCCAAGGGCCATTGCCACTGCTCCAGCAGCGGCGCGAACGCGGTGCCGAAGATGCGCAGCAGCAGGGCGAAACTGGCGGACTTGGAGCCCACGCTCAGGAAGGCGGTGATGGAGGTGGGCGCGCCTTCGTACACGTCGGGGGCCCACTGGTGGAACGGCACGGCGGCCACCTTAAAGAGCAGACCGGCAGTGGTGGTGACCAGCGCCACCAGCGCCAGCGGATGAGAGGGGCCGGCGCGCTCCAGCGCCTCGGTGATGCGGCCCAGGTCGGTGGAGCCGCTCAGTCCGTACAGCAGCGAGAAGCCGTAGGCCAGCAGCCCGGAACTGAACGCGCCGAGCAGCAGGTACTTGAGGGCGCCTTCATTGGAGCGCTTCTCGCGGCGCAGAAAGCCGGCCAGCACATAGAAGGTGACCGCCATGGTTTCGAGGGCGATGAAAAGCACCACCAGGTCGCGCCCGCAGGCCATGAACATCATGCCCAGGGTAGCGAAGAGCATCAGGGCGTAGTATTCGCCGTGGTGCTCAGCTTCGAGGTCGAGATAACGCGCGGAGAGCAGGATCACCAGCGCGGCGGAGACCAGGAAGACCAGTCCGAAGAAAATGAAGAAGCTGTCAATGGCGATGGTGCCGGCGAAGCCTTTGAGCTCGGGGATCCTGTTTTCCAGCATCCCGGCGCGCAGGTGCCAGAGCGAGTAGGCGCTGAGGCCGACGCCAAACATGGCGGTGAGCCCGTTGAGCCATTTGTGGTCGCGGTCCAGCAGAAAATCGGTGAGCAGGATGCCCAGGCCGAAAAAGGCGAGCTGGATCATGGGCATGATCAGCGCGCCGTCGCCGCCGAACCACTGCACCACGCTCTCGAGGATGGCGCCCAACTATTTCGCCTCCGTGGCCGGCGAGCCCGGAGAAGGACCGGCCACCTCGGGAGAAACGGCCCGGGCCTCCGCCGCCGGCCGGGCGGGCACGGCCACGCGTTCGCGTGGGAAGTAGGCCGGCTTCACCTGGCGCACCAGGGCCTCCACGGGTTTCTCGAGGTAGCGGAAGAAGGGCGCCGGGTAGATGCCGATCCAGAAGGCCATCACCACCAGCGGGATCAAGCAGGCGTACTCGCGCAGGTTCAGGTCCGGCAACCCCTCGTTGTGCGGGTTGGTGACGGCCCCGAACATCACCCGCTGGTAGAGCCACAGCAGATACGCCGCGCCCAGCACGATGCCGATCACGCCCCACACGGCCCACATCATTTCCACTTCGAAGACGCCGCGCAGGATGGCGAACTCGCCGATGAAGCCGTTGAGCAAGGGCATGCCCAGCGAACTCAGGCTAATGATGAGGTAGATGGCCGCGAAGTTGGGCATGGGCGAGGCCAGGCCGCCGAAGTCGCTGATCATGCGCGTGTGCCGCCGCTCGTACAGCACGCCGACAATCAAGAAGAGGGCTCCGGTGGAGATGCCGTGGTTCACCTGCTGGAGCACGCTGCCGGCGATACCCATGGGGGTGAGCACAAAGATGCCCAGCGTGCAGAAGCCCAGGTGGCTCACCGAGGAATAGGCGATGAGCTTCTTCATGTCCTTCTGCATCATGCACACCAGGGCGCCGTAAATGATGGCGATGAGCGAAAGGGTGATCATCCAATTGACCACCGTGGGGTCCACCACCGCGTCGGGGAGCATGGGCACGGAGAAACGCAGGAAGCCGTAGGTGCCCATCTTCAGCAGCACCCCGGCCAGGATCACCGAGCCGGCCGTGGGCGCTTCGGTGTGCGCGTCGGGCAGCCAGGTGTGGAAGGGGAACATGGGCACCTTAATGGCGAATGCGAAGAACAAGCCCCAGAAAAGCCAGATCTGCATGTCCGCGGGGAAATGCGGGGTGACCGCGGCCAGGATGCGATAGTCGAATGTGTACGCCACGTGCTGCTCCGGCACCGGGCAGGCGGCGGCGCCGGCGTGGTACATCCAGGCGTGGTTGAAATAGATGGCCAGAATCGCCAGCAGCATCAACACCGAGCCGGCCAGGGTGTACAGGAAGAACTTGATGGCCGCGTAGAGCCGCCGGTCGCTGCCCCACACGCCAATCAGGAAATACATGGGCACCAGCATCACTTCCCAGAAGACGTAAAAGAGGAAGAAGTCCAGGGCCATAAAGGCGCCCAGCATGCCGCTCTGGAGCAGCAGCAGGAGGATGTAGTACTCCTTGACGCGGTCCTGAATGGCGCTCCACGAGCACAGGATGGCGATGGCGCCGAGCGCCGTGGTCATCAGAATGAGCAGGAAGCTGATGCCGTCCACGCCCAGGATGTAGTTGGCGCCGATGGCGGGAATCCACTCGGCGCGCTCGAGGAGCTGGAAGTCCTTGTAGTCGGGAGGGTGCGACCGGAACCGGCCAATGAGCGGGAGCGAAACGAGGAACCCCAGCATGCCGAAGAAATTGCCCAGCAGGCGGTGCGCCTGGGCGGCCGAGCGCGGCACCAGCACCATCACCAACGCCCCGATGGTGGGCGTGAAGAGAATCAGGCTGAGCAGATGCTCTCGAAATATCCAGTCCATCGCTTTCCTTCCTTGTGGGACAGGCACTGGCGCCTGTCCGCCTGACCTCTGCAAGCGCGATCGGGCGGGTGTGAAGACCCTCCCCTACCGTGGCAGCCAGCGTCACACCGCTACCGATCAATCTAGGCCTCGGCGCCGGTGGCGCGCGATCGGGCGGGTCCAAAGACCTGCCCCTACCGCGGGCCGTAGAGCAGCACGTAACCGAGCAAGGCGATCACTCCGGTGACAATCAGCAGCGCGTAGTTCTGCACCAGCCCGGTTTGCAGGATGCGCACCGGGAAGTAACTGACCGCGCGAGTAAGCGCGCCAATCAGCCGCACCGTGCCGTCCACGATCCAGGTGTCCCAGAAGATGGAGACCACGCTGGCGCCGCGGGTGAACCAGGCCGTGCCGTTGACGCCCAGGCCGTCAATGATGCCGCGGTCAAAGGCGCCTAGCACCGTGCCCAGGTCTTTGGTGCGGTGGACGAAGAGCGCGTCGTAGATTTCGTCCATGTAGTACTTGCGCGAAAGCAGGCGGTGCGCGCCGGCAAAGCGGTGGGCCAGGGCGTCGCTCAGCTCCGGGCGCTGCTGGTACATGCGGTAGGCCAGCCAGATGCCGAATGCGGCCATCGCCAGCGAACCCATCATCAGCAAATACACGCCGGCCCCGTGGTGCGCTTCCGCCGCATGGCCGCCCGCCTTCACGATCACCGGATCGAGGAACCGCTCGAAGGGATTGGAGCCGCCCAGCGCCGCGGGCCAGCCGATCCAACCGCCGATGACGCTGAGGCCGGCGAGGATCATTAGAGGCACGGTCATCGAGCGCGGCGATTCGTGGATGTGATGCGCGACGTCGCGCGGCACGCGGGATTGCCCGCCGAAGGTCATGAACACCAGGCGGAACATGTAGAACGCGGTCATGCCCGCGGTGACCATGCCCAGCATCCACAGCAGGTAACCCAGTTCGTGGTTCACTTCGCTGTAAAAGGTCTTCTCGAGGATTTCGTCCTTGCTGAAAAATCCCGCCAGCGGAAAGATGCCGCCGATGGCGAACGCCCCCGCCGCGAAAGTCTTCGCCGTGACGGGGATCCTATTCCACAGCGCGCCCATCTTGCGCATGTCCTGCTCGCCGGAGAGCGCGTGGATCACGCTGCCCGACCCGAGGAACAACAGCGCCTTGAAGAAGGCATGGGTCATCAGGTGGAAGATGCCGGCGATGTACGCCCCCACGCCGCAGGCCAGGAACATGTAACCGAGCTGGCTGATGGTGGAGTAGGCCAGGACGCGCTTGATGTCGTACTGCACCAAGCCCATCGAGGCGGCGTAGATGGCGGTGACCGCCCCAATGACCGCCACCACTTCCAGCGCCAGCGGCGACAGATTGTAGATGGCGTTGTTGCGCACCACCATGTACACGCCGGCGGTAACCATGGTGGCGGCGTGGATCAGCGCACTGACCGGCGTGGGGCCTTCCATAGCGTCGGGCAGCCAGGTGTAGAGGGGAATCTGCGCGCTCTTGCCTGTGGCGCCGACAAAGAGCAACAGCCCAATGGCCGTGAGCACCGGCGCGCCCATCGCCAAGCCGCTCGCCCCCAGCGCTTCCTTGATGCCGAAGGCAGCCGCGTCGGGATGGTTCTGACTGGTGAAGAGAATCGTCCCCAGCGTGCCCGAGGTGAGGAACAACCCGAGCAGGAAGCCGGCGTCCCCCACGCGGTTCACAATGAAGGCCTTTTTCCCGGCGTCGCCCGCGGACTCCTTCCGGAAGTAGAAACCGATCAGCAGGTAGCTGCAGGCGCCCACGCCTTCCCAGCCCACGAACATCAGCAGCAGGTTGTTGGCCAGCACCAGCGTGAGCATCGAGAACATGAACAGGTTCATGTAACCGAAGAAGCGGTAGTAGCCGCCCTCGTGGCCCATGTAGCCCACCGAGTAGATGTGGATGAGCAAGCCCACCCCGGTGACCACCAGGATCATCACTGCGGAGAGCGGGTCCAGCAGGAAGCCCCAGTCGGCGGTGAAACCGGCCAGCTTGCCGCCGTCCGTGACAAACGGCAGCGACGGCATCCAGCCGAAAAGCACGCTTTGCACCACGCGGTCTTCCACGGGGCGCTGCACCAGTTGCCACACTGCGCCCGCGCTGAACAGGAAAGAAAGGCATACGCTGCCCACGCATAGCGCGCTGACCACGGCCTTGGGCAGACGGCGGCCCAGCAACAGCATCACCCCCGCTGTGGCCAGCGGGAAGAGCGGGATCCAGCCGATTTTGTCCAGAAAAAAACCCATTGGTTCAGCCAGAGCCTTCACAGAATGCGCCGCTGTGTCCAGATTGAGTCATTGAGTCATCGGGCCATTGAGCCATTGCCGCGCGCGGTTTTGAAGCCGCATTTGGCCCGAAGCGCCCGAATGGCCCAATCCTCGTCACCACTTCAACATATCCATCTCATCCGCCAGCACCGTGGCGCGATTCTTGAAGAAAGCGATGATGACGCCCAGGCCCACGGCGGCCTCCGCGGCCGCGACGGTGATGACGAAAATGGCGAACACCTGGCCATCCACCGTGGCGAAGTGCCTGGAGAACGCCACCAAATTGATGTTCACCGCGTTGAGGATGAGCTCGATGCTCATCAGCATGACGATCACGTTGCGGCGCGTGAGCACGCCAATCACCCCGATGGTGAAGAGCACCAGGCTGAGCATCACGTAGTGTTCTGTCGGCACCGGACCCATGGCTACATCCTCTTCTTCGCCAGCATCACCGCGCCTACCATGGCCACCAGCAGCAGAATCGAAGCAATCTCAAACGGCAGCATGTAGCGGCGGAAGAGCACGTCGGCCACCGCTTCGGTGTTCGGACCCATGGCGCTGTGCACCGCGGGCGGCAGGCGCATGGGGAAAAGCTGTGCATCCTCCGCGCCGCGCCGGAGGTAGAAGCCCATCAGCACCAGCCCGCCCAGGGTCATGGCCAGGATCGCGGCCACGTACCGCTGCCGGTTGAACTGCACCTGGCGCACGGCCACGTCCAGGTTCACCAGCATGATCACGAACAGGAACAGCACCATGATGCCGCCCACGTACAGAATAATCTGTATGGCGAAGAGCAACTCCGCGCGCAGTTGCAGATAAATGCCCGCCGTGGCCAGCAGCGTGGTGATGAGGAAGATGGCGCTGTGAATGGCGTTGCGCGACGTCACCACCAGCACCGCGCTGGCCACGGCCAGCGCCGCGAAGAAGTAGAAGATGATCTGCTCGAGCATATATCCCTGAACTCAGAGCCAGGAACTCAGAACTGCTTCACAGCTTAATGCCCACAGCTCACAGCCCGGCAGCGTGACACGGCGCGCGCGACCGACCGGGTGGCCCCTACGCTAATCTACGGCGGTTGCCGGGCCCAGCGCGGCGCGTTCGTTGCGCCGGGCGCTCAACTGCGCCAGCCACAGCGCGATGAGCAGCGTCACCGCGTTGGCCGCCGGCAGCGTGGCCCACAGCGGCCATCCCACGCCTCCCTGCCCCGCGGGCTGCGCCAGCAGCACCCCCGTGGCCACCGCGAACAGGTTGACGATACTCACCGGAATCAGGAAGTGCCAGCCCAGTTGCATCAACTGGTCGAACCGGTAGCGCGGGAACGTGAACCGGAACCACATGAACGCGTACAGATACAGCGCAATCTTCAGCAGGAACCAGAAGAGGCCATGGACGTACTTCTTGGCGTCCGCCAGATTGTAGCCCGTGCCGCCGAGGGGAATGGAAAACAGCGGCAAAGCCACCAGGCCGGCCAGCGCGAACATCAGCAGCCCGAAGAGCGGCATCACCGCCTTGTGCGGCTTCTCCTGCAATTTGGGGATGCGGTAGAAACAGTACGCACCCACGCCGGCCAGCAGCACCGGCGGCAAGTAGTCCAGGAAGTTGAACGCGTTGGTGGTGTGGAACGGGCGCATCCAGCCCCCGAGGAAAAGCGTGGTGGCGATGGCCGCGACGACAATCATGTTGCAGTACTCGGCCAGGAAGTAGATGGCCCAGCGGAAGCCGCTGTACTCGGTCATGTAGCCGGCCACTAATTCGGACTCAGCCTCGGGCAGGTCGAAGGGCGCGCGGTTGGTCTCCGCAATGGAAGCCACCAGGTAGATGAAAAACGCCACGGGCATCAGGAAGATGTTCCACCAGCCGGAGTGCGCCTGCACGTCAATGATTCTGCCCATGGAGAGCGACCCGGCCAGCAGCACCGCGCTCACCAGCGAGAGCCCCGCGGCGACCTCGTAGCTGACCAGTTGCGCCGAGCCGCGCAGCGCGCCGAGCAGGGAGTAGTGGTTGTTGGAGGCCCAGCCGCCCAGCACGATGCCGAAAATGCCCATGGAACTCACCGCAAGGATGAAAAGCAGCCCGATGTTCAGGTCGGCCACGGCCACCGGCGCTTCGTGCCCGAGAATCTTGGGCATGCCCGGGGCCCAAACCAGCGCGGAAAAAGCGACCATGGCGGCGGTCACCGAGATGAGCGGGGCGATCCAGAAAATGAACTTGTCGGCTTCCTCGGGGATGATGTCTTCCTTGATGAGCAGCTTGAGCGCGTCGGCGATGGGCTGTAACAGGCCGTGCGGACCCACGCGCATCGGGCCGAGGCGGGCCTGGATATCGGCCATCACCTTGCGCTCGAGCAGCACCACGTAGCCGGCCACCAGCGGCAGCACCATCACCACCACCAGGATGATGAGGATCGGCAGGACAAATGGCGTGAAGAATTTGAAAATGGTTTCGACCATCCCTCAACCAATGATTGGGTGATTTGGTGATTGTGTGATTGGGTGATTGGAGCCGCCACTCGCCGCGCTTCGGCTCAATCACCCAATCACTCAATCACACAAGCACTCAATTCCTCCCTCAGCGGTCCACTTCCCCGAGCACGATATCGAGCGTGCCGATGATGGCCACGACGTCGGCCACCAGGTGGCCGCGGCACATCTGGTCGAGCGCCTGCAAATTGACGAACGAGGGCGGGCGCACGCGCACGCGGTAAGGCTGCGTGGTGCCGTCGCTCACGATGTAGTAGCCCAGCTCGCCCTTGGGAGCTTCAATCGAGTGGTATACTTCGCCCGGCGGCGGCTTCAGCACTTTGCCCACTTTGGCCATGATCGGGCCGCTGGGGATGGCGTCCACGGCTTGCAGGCAGATGCGGCGCGACTGGCGCATCTCTTCCATGCGCACCAGGTAACGGTCGTAGGTGTCGCCGGCCTTGCCGGTGGGGATGTCGAACTCGAACTGGTCGTAGGCGGCGTAGGGCATGGCCTTGCGCATGTCCCACTGCACGCCGCTGGCGCGCAGCACGGGACCCGTGGCGCCGATGGCGATGGCGTCCACCGCCTTCAGCACGCCGATGCCTTTGGTGCGCAGCAGCCAGATGCGGTTGGTGGTGAGCAGCTCTTCGTACTCGTCCACGCGCTGGCCGAAGTCTTCGCAGAAGCGCTTCACTTCCTGCTCGAACCCGTCGTAGGTCTCGTAGAGCAGCCCGCCGATGCGGAAGGCGTGGGTGGTGAGCCGCGCCCCGCAGTATTTTTCCAGAATCTTCAGGATTTCTTCACGTTCGCGGAAGCAATAGAAGAGCGGGGTGAGCGCGCCGATGTCCAGAGCGTGCGTGCCCAGCCACAGCAGGTGGCTGGCGATGCGCTGTAGCTCGGTGAGGATGGTGCGCACCACGCGGGCGCGGGGCGGGGCCTCGGCGCCCAGCAGCTTTTCCACGGCTTCGCAGTAGCCCAGGCCGTTGGAGACCGCAGCCACGTAGTCCATCCGGTCCACATAGGGGGCGAACTGCGCGTAACTGCGGTGCTCAGCGATTTTCTCCACGCCGCGGTGCAGGTAGCCGATGATGCACTCGGTGCCGGTGATGCGCTCGCCATCCAGGCGCAGCTTCACGCGGAGCACGCCGTGCGTCGAGGGGTGCTGCGGGCCCATGTTGACCACGAGCTCATCCGCGCCCAGTTCGGTGGTCTGGACGCCGGTGCTGAAATCGGCTGTGCGCCAGTCGGTCATTTTCGATTTTCGATTCTTGATTTTTGATTGACGAATCGCGCGAAACGCTCCCGCCCTTACCGATGCGCCGGTGTTCAGTCAGCAATCAAAAATCACCAATCAACCATGCTTTACTGACCGCTTTCAATTCCGAGGTTCTCGCGTATCCAATCCGTGTCCTGCTGGAGGATGTCGTAGTCTTTGCGCAGCGGGTGGCCCTGCCACTCGTCGGGCAGCAGGATGCGCGTCAGGTTCGGGTGGCCCTGGAAGACGATGCCGAACATGTCGAAGGCCTCGCGCTCGAGCCAGTTGGCAGTGGGCCACACACCGGCTAGGCTGGCCACCGGCTCGCCCTCAGCGGCCTGCGTCTTCAAGCGCAAGCGTTCGTTCTTGGCGAAGGAGTACAGATTGACCACCACGTCGAACTGCTTCTCGCGCTTAGGCCAGTTCACGGCCGTCAAGTCGCTGAGCAGGTCGAACTTCTCCTCGTCGCGCGTGTAGCCGGCCACTTCGAGCCAGGACTCCCGCGCCACCACCACAATGAACTGCCCGCGGTCGGTCCAGGCCTCGCGCACGGCGTCCCCGAACCGCGCCTTGTACCGCTGCACGAGATCGTTGTCGAGCGGCTGCGGCCCGGGCTTGGGCGCGGCAGGCGCCGCCGGCTTGGCCGGAGGAGCGGTCCCCGCCGGAGCAGCCGGCTTCGCCGGCGCACCGGCCGCGGGCGGGGCCGCGGCAGGTCTCTCGGCCGGCTTGGGAGCATCAGCGCCGGCCGGTTTCTCCGCGGGCTTCTCCGCGCCACTCGGGCCTGGCGGTTTGGTTTCGTCGGCCAACTCGATCCCTCAGACTTCAGACCTCCGCCTTCGTACTTCTGCCTTGCACTAGACCCACTCGAGCGCGCCCTTCTTGTACAGCCACACGTACCCGACAATGAGGATGCCCAGGAAAATGAACATGGTCACCAGGCCGTACAGGCCCAGCGCACCGAAGCGCACCGCCCAGGGGAAAAGAAAAATCGTCTCCACGTCGAACACCACGAAAAGAATGGCCACAATGTAGAAGCGCACTGAGTAGCGGCCGCGCGAGTCGCCTTCGGGCGGGATGCCGCATTCATACGGCTTGAGCTTGGCCCCGACATTCGGGGAGGAAGGCCGGATCAGCTTGAAAATGAGAAGGGTAGCACCGGGAAAGAGCGCGGCCAGCACCGCGAACAAGAAAATTGGGATGTAGTGTTCGGGCATCAGCCGTTTGACGCCAGCATCCTATACACACGGCCTATTCCAGTCAACTCGAAAGCGACTCGATTGACGCGCCGGGATTCGCCCCCTAAGATGAACCCACATGCTGGCCTCGCCTGAGCCCGGCCTGGTCCTCGATCACTACCGCCTGAAAGAAAAGCTCGGCGAAGGCGGCATGGGGGCCGTGTGGCTAACCGAGGACACGCGCCTGGGCCGCAAAGTCGCGCTCAAGTTTCTACCGTTGGACGCAGCGCACGACCCCGTTCGGCGGCAGCGCTTCGAGCAGGAGGCGCGCGCCGTCGCGGCCCTCTCGCACCCTGGCATTGCCGCCATATACGAACTGGCGGAGGCAGACGGGCAAACCTATATCGTTTTCGAGTACGTGCCAGGCACAACGTTGCGCAACGTCGTACGCCCCGGTGGTCTTTCCAGCGGCGAACTCCTGGACATCGCGGTGGAGGTCGCGGCGGCGCTGGCGGCGGCGCATGGCGTGGGCGTGGTGCACCGCGACCTGAAGCCGGAAAACGTCATGCGCACGCCGTCAGGCGCTTGCAAGATCCTGGACTTCGGCCTGGCGCGGCTGCCCGTTTCCACCACAACCCCGGAGGCCGCAGAAACCAAAAGCATCTTGACCAGCCCTGGAATGGTGGTGGGAACGGCGCCGTACATGGCGCCGGAACAACTGGAGGCGAAGGAAGTTGACTTCCGCTGCGACATCTTTGCCTTTGGCACGCTGCTCTACGAGTTGGCCGCCGGCGTTCATCCGTTCCGCGCCGGCAGTTCCGCCTCCACGCTGGCCAACATCCTGACCGTCGAGCCGCAACCCCTGGCTCAACGAAACCGCACATTACCGGCGGAGCTGGAGCGCATCGTTCGCAAGTGTTTGCGCAAGCGGAGGGAGGAGCGCTACCAATCCACGCTGGACCTGGCTGTGGACCTGGCCAACCTAAAGCGCGACTCCGGCGAGCGGCCGAGCGGCGTGGGCGCCGCTTCGGCTCTTCCCTCTGTGGCGCCCGAAGACAGCCTCCTGGGCAAAGTGTTCGGCGCCGCCGGGGCCACCCCGCGACGCTGGTGGGAGATGCACCAGTTGTTTATCCTCTTTGTTTTTTCTCCGGCCGTTCTCTACCTGGGCCTCCGGTCTTCCGCCACCATCAGCGCCAGCATGAATGCCGCGCTGGCATCCACCTGGCGAGGCTGGCAGGGCGCGCTCCAGGCGATCTTCGCGGATGCCAGTCTGAGCGCGCTGTGGTGGAATGCCGGGCTCGGTCTGTTCTGGACCCTGGTCCTGCTGGTGCTCGCCACCGCGGCGATCCGCATGTACTTCGTGTGTCTGGCCGTCTTTGTGCCCGAGCGCTTGCCGATGGAGGTGCGCCGGCTTCAACCCGTGCTGTGGGGCGGCTACGTCATAGTCGGCTTCCTGCTGGCAATTCTCGGGGTTTTGGTGCTGCGGGCCAACGAAGGACTTGTCCTGGGAACGGGCGTGACGGCCCTCGGACTGTTGACCCTGATGGCCGCGGTTAACGTGGAGCCAGTGATGGTCCGCGCGGCGTTCCCGGAAGCGTTCGCGGAGGACCGGGCGCAAAGGGAGCGGCGCAGCCGGATCTATCGCATCGCGGCCGTGCACATTGTGTATCTGCTGCTTCTGTTCCTGCCGGTCGGCGTCGGAAACGTGCCCATAGAATCGGTGATGCAGGGAATCAGCCTGAACCCGACGCGGGCGCAACTGGCGGTGTTTATCTATTCCCTGGCTATGGTCGGGGGCGGCATCGCGCTGGTGACGAATGCCCTCCAGATCGTGAAAGAAACGGACGCAGGGTTGCGCGTGTTGCTGCGCTGGTTTCCCGCGTATTTGGCGATTGATCTGGCGGGGAGCGGGGTCTGGATCTGGATCGCACTCGAAGGGCACATCCCCGCGGTGGTCGCGCTGGGCATTACCGCTTTGGTCTTAACCCTTCCTTTCGCTCAAAGGCGTATGGCCCAACAGGCCCTGGCAGCATCGTCCGCTTGAGTCGCGGCTGCGACTTCATTCCTTCCGGTTCATGATGCGCTCGATGTCGCTAACGCGCTTGGGGGTGGCGGCGGAGAGGTTTTCGTAGCCGGTGGTGGTCACCAGGATCATGTCCTCGATCATGATGGCGATGTTTTTCTCCGGGATGTAAATCTTTGGTTCGATGGTGATGACCATGCCGGGCTCCAGCGGCATCGAGTAATCGCGGCTGTCCTGCACTTCGAGGCCGATGTGGTGGCCCAGGTCGCGCACGCCCATGCCCAGTGGCGAGTACCGCACAATGCCGGCGTCGCGCATCAAGTAATGCGTAGGCGAGGGCATGATGCCCCACACTTTGTCTTCCCCCATGCGCGCGATGTCCTCGTAGGCTTCCAGGCCGTGCTTGCGGAATACTTGCGCGCTGGCTTTAATGACGTCGAGCATCATCACGCCGGGCTTGATGGCGGCGATGGCCGCCTCCTGCGCCTCCAGCACGATCTCGTAGTATTTGCGCTGCTCAGGGGTGAATTTGCCGGAGACCGGCCAGGTGCGGCACAGGTCGGCGGTGTAGGTCTGATACTCGGCGGCGCCGTAGTCCACGAAGAGCAGGTCGCCCGCGCGCATCACGCGATCCACCGGGTTGTAGTTCTCGCCGCGGACGCTGAAGAAGGTCATGGCCGCTTCGCCGCTGCCTACGATGGGCGCAAACGACGCGCGAGGCGAGCCGAGCCGCTTCCAGTGATACTCCATGAGACCCGCCACCTCCCGGTCGTTCATGCCGGGGCGAATCTGCTTCATGGCCTCGACCATGCCCTGCCCGCTGATTTCCGCGGCGCGGCGCAGGGCGGCGATTTCGCGCGCGTCCTTCACCAGGCGCATGCGGCGGATGATGGGGGCGACGTCGCGCGCTTCCCTTCCCGGCAGCAGTTCCGCGACGGCGCGCGCGAACTGCTGTTCGTGCGTGAGCGGCGCGGCCATGCCCGGCGGGGCGTACTGTTGGGTGGCGTCGAACGGCAGGTACACTACGGTGCGCCCCCGAGCCAGTTCGCGCAGCTTTTCCGCGAATTGGTCCACCGGGTAGGTTTCGGCGACGCCGGTAGCGATGGACGCTTCCGGCCCCGGCGCCAACCGGCGCACCGGCTGGTTCCACACGGCGCGGCGAAAACCTTCGTCGAGCATGGGGTACTGCCCGCCCGCGAATTGGTACTTCTCGGGAAGAAACAGCGCGGTGCGTCCCAGCGAATTCGGCGTGCCCGGCACAATCACCAGAATGGCATAGGGCGATTCCACGCCGGTGAGGTACCAGAAGTTCGGCTCCTGCTTAACGTGGTCGTACCGCCCAATCAAGGAACGCCCCGGCACGACCACAACGGCATTCCTCGCGTCTGCGCCCAGCTTCTGTTCCAGAGCGGCGCGCCGCTGGACGTACACCTGCACGGGAAACGCCACGTCACTTTGCGCCGTGGCGGTAACGGCAACGGACAACAGGAGGATCGCAGCGGCAGCCGGCCTGGTAAGCCGATTCATGGTGGGCCTCGAAAGACGCGCCGTGATTATGGCACGGGCGGGGCAGCTACTTGCCGGCCGTGGCGACGCGACGCTTCAATTCGTCGGCCCAGCCGAAGACCAGGTTGATTTGTGTTGCGCCGGCATGGCCTTCACCGCCGGGAATCGAAAGGATGCGGCGGGAATCTGGCGAGAGGGAAAACAACAAGCGGGAGAACGGACGCAATCCTCCGAAAGTCGCGCGAAAGACCATCCTGGGAGCCGAAGCGGAAAACGTCGGAGTGGTCCTCACATCCACCTTACCCACCCCCTGGTCCAGGCGGAAGAACAACTGCTTGCCATCCCGGGACCATTGCGGATTGGCCCCCGCGCCCGAAGTAATCTGCCACTTTCCGCCTGGACCAGGAAAGGCCTGCACGTAGAGCGCTTCCGTGCCGGATTCATTGGACACGTAGGCCACCCACTTTCCGTCCGGGGAGATAGTTGCGCCATATTCGTTGAAGGGGGTGGCCAGAAAGTCCCGCGCTTGCCGGTCTCCGTCCAGCCGCAGCAAGCGGATGTCGCCCTGGCGGTTGGGATCAGTCTGCGTAAACAAGAGAGTCTTCCCATCCGGCGAGACCGAGTCCGGCGTGGGCGAAGTGGGGCTGGTCATCAGGCTTTCCTCGACGCCGCTCCCATCGGCTGCTTTCCAGAAAAGGCCCGGCTTGTTCTCCCTTTCACTGGAGTAGATCACCCGTTTCCCGTCGCGAGTCCACAGAGGCGCGAAGGCCGCGGCCGGGCCAAAGGTCAGGCGGGTCAGCGTATTGCGGGCGATGTCCAGCACCCAGATGTCGTCGTTGCGCGGCCCGGGGATGGTCACGGCCACGCGCTGGCCATCCGGAGAGAGAACCGGCTCGAAGTAATTCCGTTTGGGGGCAGCCAGCAACTCCACTTTCCCATTCAGATCGATCCATTGGAGTGCATGCTCCGCATTGGGCGCTTCCCCGTGCACGTATGCCAGCACGCCGCCGGAGGAAATGGAGTAGTTCACCGCTCCTGTATCCGTGGCCACCAGCGCCTGCTCCGGCAGAAGGAGCGGCGGGCCGGTGGTTTCGAGCTTGCCAAGGTCAAAGGGAGCGGCGACCAGACCACTCGCAGTGGCGTAGACCAAGTGTCCGGACCTCAGGTAGTGCGGATTCGTCCCCCCTTCCATCAGGATCTTGACCTGCCCGGTGACCAGGGACTTCACGGCAATCTGGGCATCGAAGTAATAGTCGGGCGATTTGATCGAACCCAGAGTGAACAGCAGCCCTTTGCTGCCAGGGAGAATCTCCGGCCAGCGATGGGTGCGCTCGCCTTTGGTTTCGTCCAGCGCCGTAACCGCCTCCACTTTGCCTCCCGATTCGGAAACGCGCGAGATTCCCGTGGTAAAGGTGGGAGCGAAGTAGATCCAGCCGTCATCGCCCCAGGAAGCCCCGCGAGAGTCGTCCAGCAGGGCGTCGCACAAGGAAACGGCGTTGCCCCCGCGCAACGGCACCTTCTTTAACCGGCCTTCGGCGAAGAAGCCGATCCACTCTCCATCCGGCGAGAAGAAGGGATTCCGCGGATCCGCAGTGCCGGGAAGCAGCGTAGCCTCGTTCTGTTGAAGAGAGCGCACAAAGAGCTGATTCACGCCGTCATGTCCAGCAATGAACACAATGTTCTGCGAATCCGGGGAGATGGCCAGCACGGGATGGTTCATGCGGGGGAGCCGTTCCTGTGGCGGCGCGGAGAAGGAGACGCGCATCAGGAGAGTGCCGGCCGGCGACCCTCCGCGCTGCCCGAGCCAGGCGCCAAGAAAGACGGCCAGGGCCACCGCGGCAGTCACCAGCAACGCCGGCCCCAGCGCTACCGGCCGTCTCCCCGCCGAACTCCGTGGCGCTGGAGAGGAGGAAGCGGACGAAGGTTCGTACGAGGGGGCCGCGGAATCCGGCGCCGACGCGGGCGCGGCAAGAATCTCTTCGATTTCGATGCGCGCATCGCCCATGTCGCGCAGCCGGTGGGTGGCATCCTTGTTCAAGCAACGGCGCAATAGTTCGCGCACGCGCGGCGGCGTCGCCTCCGGCAAGGACTTCCACTCCGGCTCGCGGGTTAGGATCACGGCCACCGCGTCGGAAACAGTTTCGCCGGAAAAGACCTGACGGCCCGTGAGCAGCTCAAAGAGCACGCAGCCGAAGGCCCACACGTCCGTGCGCCGGTCCACGGCTTTGCCGCGGGCCTGTTCCGGACTCATGTACGCGGCCGTGCCCAGAATCACACCGGCCCTCGTCGCCCCCAGACTGAGCGTTGGAGAAAGAGAGGGATCGGCCTCGGCGGTGTGGCTGCTCATGGCTTTGGCCAGGCCAAAGTCGAGCACCTTGACCTGGCCTTCGGGCGTGAGCTTGATGTTGGCGGGCTTCAGGTCGCGGTGGACGATGCCCTTCTCGTGGGCGGCTTCGAGCGCGCCGGCGAGCTGGCGGGAAATCTCTAGTACTTCTTGCAGCGGGAGCGCGCCGCGGGAGTGCAGCTCGGTAGCCAGGGTTTCTCCCGGTACCAGCTCGAGAACCAGAAAGCGGATCCCGCCGGCCTCTTCCAGGCCATAAATTGCTGCAATGTGGGGATGGTTGAGCGCGGCCAGGGCCTGCGCTTCCCGTTGGAAGCGCGCCAGCCGCTGCGGGTCGCCGGAAAACGCCTCCGGCAGGACCTTGATGGCAACGTCGCGGCCGAGACGTGGGTCGCGCGCGCGATAGACTTCGCCCATGCCTCCCGCGCCGATAGGAGAAAGGATTTCATAGTTGCCGAGGGGCATTCCGCCAGGGAGGCTCACCGGCGGTCATTATACATCAACGTGGAGTTTCCGCCCCTGTTGCGCGCAGGTTCCTGAACTAATCGTGGCGGGCGCCGCGCAGTACGTCGGCGGCGTGGGGGAGCAGGCCGGCGACGGCCTCCAGCGATTCGACCGCGCCGCCCGGCGAGCCGGGCAGATTTACAATGAGCACACGGCCGCGCACGCCGGTGACTCCGCGCGACAGCACAGCGCGCGGCGTGGACTGCCGGCCGGTGGCGCGCATCACCTCGGCCAAGCCGGGGACCTCGCGACTGCACACCGCGCGGGTCGCTTCCGGCGTGACGTCGCGCGGCCCGATGCCCGTGCCGCCCGTGGTCAAAATCAAATCCACAAGGCCCATTTCCGCCACTTCCAGCAGCCGCGTTTCGATCATGCCCTGTTCGTCCGGCACTGTCTGCGTACCCACCACCTGCCAGCCCAGGGCGCGGCAACGCTCGCCTAGAGCGGGCCCCGACGCGTCTTTTCGCGTGCCCTGGAAGACGGAATCGCTGACGGTGAGGATGGCGACGCGCATGAACTGGCTTGCTGCTGGCTTCATTCCGGTTCGCTTGGGCTGGGAGGGGCGCCCATTCCAAGCGCAAGGCTTGGCGAAATTGGGGATGGACAGACCTGAAGGTCTGTCCTACCTCAGCCGGCTTCCTGCTTGGCGGCGTTGGCCTCGTCGAGCAGGCGCAGGCCCTCCATCAGCAGGCCCTGAGTGGAGCGGGTGGTGGTCACTTTGTCGCTGCTGGTGTTGAAATCAATTTCCCACTCGCCCTCGGTCCAGGCAATGGTCTTGTAAACCGCGTCGTCGCCTTCGATCTTGCCGCAGACGGCGTGCTTGCACGCGCCGCCGGTGAAAAACATCTCCACCTTTTCGCCGCCGTGTTGCACGGTCAGGCGGCAGTTCTTCCCGCCCATTTCGAGCGACTGGAGCATGTCCATGATGCCCATTTCTTCCAGACGCCCCTGGATGACGCCGGGACGCGAGGCCTTCTTGGACATTTTCTCGAGGCGCGCGCGGTCAATCACTTTCTTGGCGCGGCGCACCAGGTCCTTCAGGTAGAACGGCTTGATGACGAAGTCTTCCACGCCGTCGGTGAGCGGCCGCAGTTTTTCCTCAATGTCGCCGCGGCTGGCCATGAAGATGAACGGGATGGTGCGCGATTTTTCCTTGGCGCGCAGCTTCTCAAAAAGCTGCCGGCCGTCCATGCCGGTCATCTTGTAATCGGAGATGATCAGGTCCGGCGGATCTTCCATCGCTTTGATGAGGGCTTCCGCGCCTTCGTCAAAAGCGTGCAGCTCGCAGTGCGGCTCCAGGCCCTTGATGAGCAGCTCGCGCACCAGCGGCTTGTCCTCGACCACCAGGACTTTGACTTCGTTCTTCACCGCCGCCCCCGCTTTCGCCCGCCGGGGCGCCCGCCGTGGCCCGCCGCGCGCACGTAATGGCCGCCCTTGCCGCCGGTCTTTTCCACCAGGTGCACGCCGGTAATCTCCATGTCCTGATCGAGCGCCTTGCACATGTCGTAGATGGTCAGCGCGGCCACCGAAACCGCCGCCAGGGCTTCCATCTCCACCCCGGTCCGGGCCGTGGCCGTGACGCGCGAGGTGAGTTCCACGCCATTCTTGCACAGCCGCGCCGCCACATCAATGTGGGTCAGCGGCAGGGGATGGCACAGCGGGATAAGCTCCCAGGTGCGTTTAGCCGCGGCGATGCCGGCGACTCGGGCGATTTCCAATGGGTTGCCCTTGGGGTTCTTCAGGCGCCGGACGCTGCGCACCACGGTCGGCCGCATCCGGATAAAGCCGCGGGCCACGGCGGCGCGCGACGTCACGGCCTTGGCCGTGACGTCCACCATCTGCACTTCCCCGCTCTCTTTGTAGTGACTCAGTCGCGCCATAGGCCCCGAAAAGTCCCCGCACCCACTTGCCATCTACAACACACCGCGGCGAGGGAGCACGTCGGCCCACTCGCCGGCGGTCATTTCCAGTCGCGACGCGTGTACGACCAGGAAGCAGTTGGCCGCGGCGAGGGCTACGATATCGCCGCTGCCTTGCCACGGCAACTCCTCGACCGCCGCTTCCCCGCCCGCCCACGTGATTTGCGCCGGAAGAAAATGCGTCAGAGCTGTTTTCTGGCGCACCGCCTTGGCCAGCCGGGCCTTCAGCAGCGGCAAGGGCCGCGCCGCGGCGCCGCTGAGCAAGTCGAGAGCGGGCGCTACCAGCAACTCGAACGTCACCATGGTGGAAACGGGATTCCCCGGCAGGCCGAACACCGGCTTGCCGCGGCACAGGCCGAAGACGGCAGGCCGTCCGGGCCGAATGGCCACCGCGTCGAAAACACACTCCGCGCCGAGCTCGTGCAACACCGTTTCGACGAAATCGTACTTGCCCATCGAGACGCCGCCGGAGAGCACCAGCACGTCTTCCTCCAGCCCGCGCTGGATGCGCGCGCGCAGCTCTTCGATCCGGTCAGGCGCGTTGCCCAGCGGCACAGCTTCGCCGCCGGCCAACTCGACTTGCGCGGCGAGTGAAACATTGTTGCTGTTACGAATCTGGAATGGGCCAGGCCGCTCGCCCAATTCCACAACTTCGTCGCCGGTGGAAAGCACGGCCACACGCGGCCGCTGCGTCACTTCCACCTGCGACTGCCCGACCTGGGCGGCAATGGCCATCTCCGCGTAGCCCAAGCGCGTGCCCGGCGCGAGCAGGGCCTGTCCGGCTTTCGCTTCGCTGGCGCGCGCCACAATGTTCTGGCCTCGCTCTACGCGCTTTTCGACCACGGCCTGCGCCTGCGACGGCCTGGTGTGCTCGATCATCACCACAGCGTCCGCGCCCGCGGGAACGGCCGCGCCGGTCATGACTTGCGCGCATTGGCCGGAAGCGACAGCGCGCGCGAATGTGTCGCCGGCTCTAATCTCGCCGATGATCTGCAAAGTGGCGGGAATGGAAGCGCAATCGGCGGCGCGCACGGCAAAGCCGTCGCGCGTGGCGCGGTCAAAGGGCGGGTAGTCGCGGTCGGCGCGGACTTCACCGGCCAACACTCGTCCGTGCGCGGCGCGCAAATCCAACCTTTCGGTTCTTGCCGCGGCTTCGCGCAGCAGGCCGCTTACCACCTCCACGACCTTCCGCCGTGCTTCCGAGTGGGAAAGCATTTCAAAGTGCTCGCGGATTCTCTCTGCGGTCCGCAGCGTCCTGTGCGCCTCTGCGTTGTCTTTCGACTGGGGAGGACAACGCGGAGGCGCGGAGCGCGCAGAGATACGCGGAGTACGTTACAACCAGGATGCCATTTTCGAGCCGGGCGTGACCATGGTGGCGTCGCGCTCCGGACCTGTCGAAATCATGCCGATTTCGACGCCGAGCTGGTCGCCGACGTACCTCATGTAATCGCGCGCGGCCGGGGGCAGCTTCTCGGCTTCGCGCACGCCGTAGGTGTTGGAGCGCCAGCCGGGCAGCGACTTGTATTCCGGCGTCACTTTCTCGAGAGTCTCGACGTCGGGCGGCATCTCGCGCATCGGGGAGCCCTTGTACTGGTACCCGGTGCAGACCTGGATCTCCGCCTGCGTGTCGAAGACGTCGAGCTTGGTGACCACCAGGGACGAAATGCCGTTGATCATCACGGCGTAACGCAGCACCGCCAAGTCCAGCCATCCGCAGCGCCGCGGACGCCCGGTGATCGCGCCGTACTCCTTGCCGCGGTCGCGCACTTCCTTCGCTTCCAGGTCGGGCATTTCCGTGGGGAAGGGCCCGCTGCCCACGCGCGTGGTGTAGGCCTTGGTGACACCGATCACTCCGGCGACGCGCAGCGGCGGCACGCCCATGCCGGTGCAGGCGCCGCCCGCCGTCGCTGTGGACGAGGTCACATACGGGTAGGTGCCGTGGTCGATGTCCAGCATGGTGCCCTGCGCGCCCTCGATCATCACTGATTCGCCGCCATCCAGAGCGCCGTTGGCCAGCGCCGCGGCGTCGGCCACAAACGGGCGCAGCCGTTCCGCCATTCTCAGGTAGCTCTCGATTACGCCGGTCGTGTCCAGCGGCTGGCCGAATGCGCCGCGACACACCAGGTCCTTTTCCTTCATTACCAATTCGATCTTGCGCCGAAAAACCTCCGCGTCCAGCAGATCGCAGATGCGCAGGCCACGGCGGGCCATCTTGTCTTCGTAAGCCGGGCCGATGCCGCGCGCCGTGGTGCCGATCTTGCTCGCGCCGCGCGCCGCCTCCGCAGCCTTGTCCAGCTGCTGGTGGTAAGGAAAAATCACCTGCGCGCGGTTGCTGATGAACAGCCGCCCGTTCACGTCCACACCGGACTTGGCGAGCGTGTCCACTTCGGCCAGGAGCGCCGCGGGCTCCACCACCACCCCGGGGCCGATGATGGCCTTTCTGCCCGGCCGCAGGATGCCGCAGGGAATGAGTTGGAGAACGAAGCGCTGCCCATCAAAGATGACCGTGTGCCCGGCGTTGTGTCCGCCGGCGCAGCGCGCGATCCAGTCGAAGGAGGGCGCCAGATAGTCCACCACCTTGCCCTTGCCCTCGTCGCCCCACTGCGCGCCCACTACGACAATCGCCCTCGCTGCCTTGGCCATTCTTCCCTTCTTTGATTCGCGCCCGTTGGGCCGCAATTCGACCGCACGCTGCCCCACGGCACTTTCGTTCTAAGAGCTTGTTGAAAAAACCAGAACGTTGTCATTCCGAGCCGCCGCAGGCGGCGAGGAATCTGCATTCCCTGGAGTTTTCTGCAAGCTGCTGATCTTTCGCTTCGCTCCGGATGGCAGTCAAAAGCGCTTTTCAAACAAGCTGCTAAGGGACGCGGTGTGGTTCGCGAACCAGCTTAAGAAGCTATGTTAGCACACCCTTGGCTATCCACCTTCTCATAGGAACACCCGGCCTACGTTATTTTCCTGCGCCATGGAAAAACGGTCCAGACGACCAGGATATCCAGGATGTCCGAACGGCAGAAACCAGCCGCGGCTCCAAGCGCCGCCCTGTCGACGCAGAACAAAGACGCAAGAAAAGACAACTGGAGGCTGATGCGATTCGGGCTATCCAGTCTGGCGACCAACGGGCGTTTAGCGAGATGCTGAGGCGCGCCGGGATACTTGAGGGCTCGCCCGAGTACGCGCGCGCCTGGAATGTGTTCTTCGAGGCTTCCGGCCAATCTTGAGGGCAATATTGTGAATATCAAGCACCCTTTGGTTCTGCTCTTCTTCTGGGAACCGGGACAGCGAATCCAGCATGATTGCGGCAATCTCCCTCGCCGCTTGACGAACCGACTTTTTGTCCCTGTTCTTCATAGAGGAAAAGATGCCACGTCCGGCTCCGACTTTCAATCCGAAGGCTACCATAGTTGGACATGCAAAAGCCCCGAGGCGGGGGCCTCGGGGCTAGGATGTTGCACGCAACGGTGTCTTGGAAGTGAAGGGGCGTCAACCGATGTGGCGCGCCAGCACCTTGTCAATCTGGTCCTTGGGCACGGCGCCGACCACCTGATCGGCCACCTGGCCGCCCTTGAAAATGAGCAGCGTGGGGATGCCGCGGACGCGGTAGTTGGTGGGCGTGTTGGGGCTTTCGTCCACGTTCATCTTGACGACCTTTAGTTTTCCCGCGTTCTCCTTGGCAATTTGATCCACGGTGGGCGCCAGCACGCGGCAGGGGCCGCACCACTCCGCCCAGAAGTCCACCATCACCGGCTGAGACTTGCTGGCGTCCAGCACCTGAGCCTGGAAATCCTGGTCGTTCACACTGGAGACAAATTCACCCATGGTTCCTCTCTTCGCGGCGACTGTTCTCGCCGGGCCTCATTAGATGCGGCAGCCGCGGATTGGTTTCGACCCTTCTTCGCCGCCTCGTACAGCCGGGAGTACTCAGCAGCCGAAGCGGTCCACGAAAAATCCTGGGCCATGCCGTTGGCCATCAGCCGCCGCCAAGCGTCCTGGTCATTATAGACACGCACGGCCACGCGGACACAGTCGAGCAGCGCGCGCCCGTCGTAGGCGTCGAACTTGAATCCGGTGCCCTTGTTGGCCAGGGGGTCGAAGTTCTCGATGGTGTCGTCCAGTCCGCCGGTGGCGCGCACCACCGGTACGGTTCCGTAGCGCAAGCTGTAGATCTGGTTCAAGCCACAAGGCTCATAGCGCGAGGGCATCAGGAACATGTCCGAGCCGGCTTCGATCTTGTGCGCCAGGGTGTTGTCGAACCCGATGCGCACGGCAATCTTGCTGGGGAAGGCCCGGGCCATTTCCCGGAAAAGGTTCTCGTACCGGGGATCGCCGGTGCCCAGGGCCACGATGGCCAGATCCTCCTTGGCCATTTCATGGACGACCGCGGCGATCAGGTCGAACCCCTTCTGGTCCGCGAAGCGCGACACGATGCCGATCAGCGGGCGGGCCTCATTCTCCGCCGGCAGTTTGAACTCGGCGAGCAGGTCCTTCTTGCAAGCCTTCTTCCCGCTCAAGTCCCTGGCGGAGTAGGGCGCTTTGATGAGCTTGTCGGCCTCCGGGCTCCACACGGAATAGTCCACGCCGTTGAGGATGCCGCGCACGCGGTCGCCGCGCTTGCGCACCACCCCTTCGAGGCCGTGGCCATAGTCGGCGGTCTGAATCTCCAGGGCGTAGCGGCGGCTGACCGTGGTGACGTAATCGGAGAAGACCAGCCCGCCCTTCAGGTAATTGACCCGGCCGTAGAACTCCAGCAGGTCCATGGTGAAAAGCTCCGGGGGCAGGCCCACGCGGCCAAGAATCTCGTAAGGGAACAGCCCGTGATAACCCATGTTGTGCGCGGTGAAGACCACGGGCACGGAGCGCATCAGCGGATCGTCCGCATAGCTGCTGCGCAGGAGCACGGGCGCCAGGGCCGATTGCCAGTCGTGGCAGTGCAGCACATCGGCGGGCCACAGGCGGCGGGCGATCTCGATGGCCGCCTTGCTGAACAGCGCGAAGCGCTCGCCGTTGTCGGGGTAGTCGCCTTTGGCGTCGCCGTAGAGTTTTTCGCGGTCGAAACAGGGGTCGTCCACGAAGAGGTAGCGCACCCCGTGCAGCGCGCCGCCGTCGGCCACCGCCGGAAAACGCATGCGCGAACCCAGCGCGATGCTCAAAGCGCGGTCGGCTATGGCCGTGGTCTTCGTGCCGCGGTATTTCGGCAGCACCACGGTCACTTGGTGGCCCAATTCGACCAGGGCCTTCGGCAGCGCCTCGACTACGTCGGCCAACCCGCCTGTTTTGGAGAATGGGAGCCCTTCCGAGGAGACAAAGAGAATTCGCATGAGTCCTTTCGTCGAAAGAGCAAGGTAACGGATGGCGCGCGCTTCGTCAAGGCGGGCCGCGCGACGCGTGAGATCGCAGGCCCGGGACCTGCGGCGGAGGACTTACCCGAGGAGCTTCTCGATTTGCGAGCGGAGGGCGGCGGCGCGGATGGGCTTGGTGATGTAGCCGTCGAAGCCGGCGGCGAGCGCTTTCTCCTCGTCGCCGGACATGGCGTAGGCGGTGCACGCCACCACGCGGACCCGCGCGGTGCGCGGGTCTCCCCGCAGCCGGCGCAGCACCGCGTAACCGTCCAGGCCCGGCATCTGGATATCCAGGAGCAGCAGGTCAGGCAATTGCTGTTTCAAGTGCGCCAGGGCCTGCTCGCCGTTCTCCACCGCGGTCACCGTGTGGCCTTGCGCGGAGAGCAGCTCGATGAGGAACTCGCGGCTGGCAGGATTGTCTTCGGCGATCAGGATGGTCTTCATGGGCCGGGTTTGAGGGCGATGATGCGGGCCACCTCTTTCAGCAGGTCTTCGATCCAGAAGGTGCCCTTCTGGAAGATGCTCTGCGCTTCGTGATCCAGGCGCTTGCGCTCTTCGTCGCCCACCAGCATGGCGGTGATTACCATGATGGGAATATCCGCCGTGGCCGGGTTGCCGCGGATGCGGCGGATCAGCTCGAAGCCGTCCATCTCCGGCATCAGCATGTCCAGGAGAATGGCCTGCGGACGCTGGGTCTCCAGCAGCCGCAGCGCCTCGGGGCCGCCATTGGCGGCCAGCGTGGTGTAGCCGGCAGTGGCCAGCACATCCGCCATGAGCTGCACGTTCTCCGGCTGGTCGTCCACCACCAGGACAACGCCGGCGGACTTCCCGCGCGGCTTCGAATTAGTTGGCGCGACCGGCACGGTGCTTGCCCAGCCTTGAGTGTAGATGAGCGGCGGGAAGAAAGGAAGGGTTACTGCCGATGGGCCACCGATTCGCCCCGGCCGGGGCCGGGCGCGGCCGCGGGCAAGGGCGACTTGGCGGCCGGCAGGATGAAGCTGAAACGGCTGCCGCGGCCGGGAGCGCTTTCCACCCAGATTTTGCCATCGTGGGCTTCCACCAGGCGGCGGCTGATGGCCAGGCCCAGGCCGGTTCCTTCGCGCACGCCCTTGGTGGTCATGCCCACCTGGTGAAACTCGTTGAAGATGGCCTCGTGCTCTTCGGGCGGTATGCCGATTCCGTTATCAATCACCGAGACGCACACCAGAGCGCCCGCGGTCTTGGCCTCGATGCGCACTTCGCCGCCGGGCTCGGTGAACTTGATGGCGTTGCTCAGCAGGTTGTACAGCACCTGTTTCAGGCGGATGCGGTCGGCGCACAGCGCGATCTCGGGCTCCACGCTGTTCTCCACTTCAATCTGCTTGCTCATGGCCAGGGGCTTGATGGTGGAGAGCACCTCGGGCAGGGCCTCGGCCAGGGAGAACTCCTCCGGGCGCAGCAGCAGTTGCCCGGCCTCGACTTTGCTCAGGTCCAGGATGTCGTTGATGAGCTGGAGCAGGTTGCGGGCGCCGGTGAGCACGTGGTCCACGTAGCGTTTCTGCTTTTCGTTGAGGGGGCCGGCCGTCTCTTCATTCAGCAGGTCGGAGAAGCCGATCACGGCATTAAGGGGGGTGCGCAGTTCGTGGCTCATGCTGGCCAGGAACTGGCTCTTCATGCGGTTGGCGCGCTCGACTTCGCGGTTGCGGGCCTCCAGCTCGCGGTTGAGAGCGGCGAGCTGCGCGGTGCGTTCGAGCACGCGGCGCTCCAGGTCTTCGTTGAGCTGGCGGATCTCGTCTTCGGCCTGGCGCCGCGCGGTGACGTCGCGAAAAATGGCGCGGACGAAGACCGGCTTGCCGTCCTGGAAGCGGCAATTGCAGGCGCCTTCCAGATGGATATTCTTGCCCTCGCGGGTGACAAACACGACTTCCGCTTTTTCCACCGGCTCCCCGGCCAGCACCCGCTGGAACAGGCCCGCGCAATGCTCCCGCGTGGATGGCTCCAGCACCTGGAAGAAGGAGAGTCCGGGCACTTCATTTTCGGAGTAGCCCATCGTTTCGCGCCAGGCGCGGTTGACGTAGAGCAAGCGCCCGTCCGGCGCGACGGTTTGAATCAAGTCGTTGGCGTTCTCGAAGATGTCGCGGTACCGCTCTTCGCTCTCCCGCAGCAGTTCTTCCGCCAGGTGGCGCGCGGTGATGTCCTGGTAGATGCCGAAGACGCCGGTGAGTTTCCCCTCCACCACCAGGGGCACGCCATGCAGCTCGACGTCCACTAGGCCGCCGTCTTTGCGCCGGCGGCGGGTCACCGCGTGGACGGCGTGCCCGGCCATCAGCCGCTCGGTGATGGACACCGCTTCCGGCCGCTCGAGCTCCGAGGCAATCAACTGGTCCACATCCTGGCCCAGCACTTCCGCGCGGGAATAGTGAAAGAGGTGCTCGAAGGCGGGGTTGCAGAGGGTGACGCGGTGGTGGGAGTCGATCACACAGATGGCCAGCGGATTGCTCTCCATCAGCGCGTTGAGGTAGGCAGTCTGTTCAGCCAGCCGGGACGCCGTGACCCTGCCTTCGCTGCGGTCGCTCCCCAAGACTCCCCCGAACCTTCGCCTAGGCCCCGCGAAGACCATTCTAGCTTTTCACGGGCGCGCCCGACAACGGAAAAACGGGCGGCTCGTGGCGCCCAGGTTACGCCTGGAGAAACTCCGCGGCGTCCGCAAGCTCCTGGGCCGGGCCCAACTGCGGGAAGAGCTGGAACAGGTCCGGGTCCCACCAGCCGCGCCGGACTTCATCGGCCATCACTTCGAGGGCTTCCTCGCGGGTCAGGGCGCGCTTATAGGGCCGTTCGGTGGTGAGCGCGTCGTACACGTCCACGATGGTCATGATGCGCGCGGCCAGGGGAATCTCCGCGCCTTTCAACCCGTCCGGATAGCCCGTGCCGTCCAGCTTTTCGTGATGGTTGCGAATAATCGGCAGCACCAGCCGGAAGGACTTCAGCGGGGCGCAGATTCTCTCGCCCACCAGCGGGTGCTGGCGAATGACGTCCATTTCCTGCGGGGTCAGGCGGCCGGGCTTGAGCAGGATGGCGTCGGGGATGGCCACTTTGCCGATGTCGTGCACGATGCCGCCGCGGCGCAGGGCGATCAACTGATCCTCCGGCAGGCCCGCTATTTTCCCCAGGGCCACCGAGTAGGTGGAGAGCCGTTCGCAGTGCCCTTCCGTGTAGGGGTCCTTGCCCTCGATGCTCAGCGCCAGCGCGCACAGCACCGATTCCGCGCGCTCGAGTTCGTCGGTGTAGGCCTTCTGCTTCAGCAACGACCGCACCCGCGCCAGCAGTTCGGCGCGGTCCACCGGCTTGGCCAGGATGTCGTCCGCGCCGGCTTGCAAACCGCGCACGCGGTCGCGTGTATCGGACATGGAAGTGACCATGACCACCGGGGTCAGGCGGGTGCGCGGGTCGCTCTTCAGCCGCCGGCAAACCTCGTAGCCGTTCATATTCGGCATCATGGCGTCCACCAGCACCAGGTCTGGCCGGGTCCGCGAAAACGAATCCAGGGCCATCTGGCCGTCGCCGGCGGTGCGGGTATCGAATCCCTGCGCTTGCAGCACTTCCGCCAGCAGGTCCTGGTCGGTCGGCTGGTCGTCCACAATCAGAATCGTTCCAGGCATTGCTTCCTCATCCAGTCGCGTCGCATCTCTCCGAGAAAACGGCCTTTGCACCGCACCCCTCGCACGGGCGCCCGCTGGGCATTCCCGCGAGGGGAAGCATGCGCCCGACGGTTCAAAGGCGTGTAAAGCCAATGTGAATTCTGGGTTACAAGCCTGGCCGAGGAAAAAAGGGAGGCGGGCGCCGCGCTAATGCGGCTTGGTTTCGAACATATACCCGGCGCCACGCATGGTTTTGAGGAAGGTGGGGTTTTCCGGGTCGTTCTCGATCTTCTCGCGCAGCCGGCGCATGTACACGTCAATGCTGCGCGGGGTAACGAAGCGATCGGCGCCCCACACGGCGTCGAGCAGTTGGTCGCGGGTAAAAACGCGGTTGGGACGCGAAGCCAGGTAGTGCAGCAGGCGAAACTCGAGCGTGCTGAGCGTGACCGGCTTGCCCGCCCGGCTGACGCGGTAGGACACGGGGTCAATCTTCAGCTTGCCGACTTCAATGAACTTCTCTCCCTCGTCGGGCGGCTCACTGCGCCGCAGCAGGGCCTTGACGCGGGCCGCTAACTCACGCGGACTGAATGGCTTAGTGACATAGTCGTCGGCCCCGACCTCGAGCCCCACCACGCGGTCCATCTCATCGCCCCGCGCCGTCAGCATCAGGATCGGCAGGCGGTTCAGGTTTTCATCGGCGCGGACCTGTTTGCAGATATCCAGGCCCGACATCTTGGGGAGCATCAAGTCCAGCAGCAGCAAATCCGGCGGGGACTTGCGCACTTGGGCCAGACCGCTCGACCCGTCGCTGATCCAGGTGACCTCAAACCCCTCGCTGGACAGCGTCTCCCGGATCAGCTCCGCGGCCACCTTATCATCTTCGATGAGCAGGACTTTGCGCATAAGAGCCGGCCGCAACCCCAACGGGTGCTGCACAGCGTATAACAAAAGGGCCAGCCTCATGCAAGCTGAACTGTTTCCGGCAGATGGCCCTCCTGGCGCGCCCGCGAATGTAACCATCTGTTCATGCCGGCTTCATAACCGGTTCATGGGCCTCAAGTAGGCTGCTTTTCCTGCCCGTGGTGGGGGTGGAAGCCCTTGGGCAGACCGAAGAAGCCATGAGCACGCAACTCCCAGCGCCGCTTCCCAAGAACAGCACCGGCGAAAGCGAACGCCGCCGCAGCACGCGCGTCCTTCTGGTGATTCCCGTCGAGGTCGCCTGGACCAGCCGGGAAGGCCAGGGGTGCACGGAAAAGGCGGAGACCGAAGTGGTTAGCCAGCACGGCGCCATGTTGCGCATGCCTACCCGCCTGGCTCCCGGCACCAAGCTGCGCATTGACCGGCAGGCCAACCGCCAGTCGTGCGAAGCCCGCGTGGTGGGAGTGGGCAATCCCTCCCCGGACGGCCTGGCCCGCGTAGCCGTGGAGATGACCGTTCCGAGCGACACCTTCTGGGGCGTGAGCTTCCCGCCCATGACCCTGGCGCCGCCGCCGGCCAAGCCCCTGCCGCTGTCCGCCAAGACGGCCCCGGCATCGCGGCCCGGCCTCGGGGCGCCCGCGTTGGCCCGTTCCCGCTAGCTTCCACCGCTGCCCTTTAACACGATATTCATCCGCGTTTTATCTCGCCGTGAACTGCCCCGGCGATACTGCTGGCGTGGGACGAAGGGCCGGGGCGCGGGCCGCTAACACGCGCTCGCAATCACCCTCCGGCCACAGCAGCACACAAGGTTCCCGAGACTTCGGGACGAGGTTGAAAAATGAAGAATGTTCTGATCGTGGACGACAGCTCGGTGATGCGCAAGATCGTGGAGCGCTGCCTGCGCCAGGCCGGCGTGCAGATCTCCAAAGTGCACGAAGCCAACGACGGCTACGAAGGGCTCTCCATCATCCAGCAGAACGCCGTGGACCTGATCCTGTGCGACATCAACATGCCGACCATGGACGGGCTGGAGTTCCTCCAGGCGCTGAAGACCGCCGAACAGGCCCGCGGCATCCCCGTGGTGATGATCACCACCGAGGGCAGCGAAGACCGCGTGTACGAAGCCCTCTCTTCCGGCGCCCGCGGCTATATCCGCAAGCCGTTCACTCCCGAGCAGCTCAAAGAGCAGGTTTCCCCGCTGCTGGAGGCCTAAGATGGCGCTGGACGAAGCCCTGCAAGCCAACGCGGTGGAGTGCGTCACTCCGCCGGCCGGCTGGCCGGCGGCCATCGAGGCGGCCACGCGCGAAGTCTTCGAGATCATGCTGGGGATCCCGCTCCGCGCGGTGACTTCGGCGGAGCCGCCGCTGGTGGCCGACCTGACCGTGATGGTGGGCCTCTCGGGTACGCTGCGCGGGGTGCTGAGCATCCACTGCTCCGCCGTGTCCGCCTGCCTGTGGGCTTCCCGCATGTTGCACCGGGAGCTGCCCGAGTTCGATCAGACCGTGCGCGACGGCGTGGGCGAGATCTGCAACATGGTGGCCGGTAACTTCAAGCGCAAGCTGCCGCCCGGCGTGGACGATAACTGCCTCATCTCCACACCCACGGTGATCAGCGGCACCGATTACCAGTTGCATTCCCTCTCCGGCGGTGAACACGTGGAGGTCTCCCTGGGGTTCGAAGGGGCGCCGCTGTGGATCACCCTGGACCTGCGCGCGTGAAATCAGGAGATACGAGAGCCATGAAAGCAACACCCAAAGATGCCAAGACCGGCCCCCAGGCCGCGCTCCTGCAACTGGTGAGCTTCCACCTGGGCGGCGAAGAGTACGGCCTGGAAATCCTGCGGGTGCAGGAGATCATCCGCATGATGAACCTGACGCGGGTGCCCAATTCGCCGGAGTTCGTCGAGGGCGTGATCAACCTGCGCGGCAAGGTGATCCCGGTGATCGGCCTGCGCAAGCGCTTCGGCCTGGAGCCGCGGCCCCACGACAAGCAGTCGCGCATCGTGGTGGTGGAAGTGAGCGGGGCGGTGATCGGCTTCGTGGTGGATTCCGTTTCGGAAGTGCTGCGCATCCCGGCAGACACGGTGGAGCCGCCGCCGCGCCTGGCCAAGACCGAGCGCGAGTTCGTCTCCGGGGTGGGCAAGCTGGAGAACCGCCTGCTGCTGCTGCTCGACGTCAACCGCCTGATGACCGAGACCGAACAGGCCGCCTGCGCTGAAGTCGCCGTCCAGTAAAGGGCCGGAGCTTACGGGGGAGAAGCATGAGCGAGATGAACCAAGACGCCGGCCTGCTACAGGAGTACCTTACCGAGTGCGATGAGCTGATCCAGCGGCTGGACCAGGACCTGGTGGCCCTGGAAACCGCACCGGAAGACAAGACCCTGCTCAACCGCATCTTCCGCGCCGTCCACACCATCAAAGGCACCAGCGGCTTCATGGGCTTCAGCCAGATCGTGGAGCTGACCCACCACGCCGAAGACGTGCTCAACCTGCTGCGCAAGGGTGAACGCAAGGTCACCCGGCGCGGCATGGACGTGCTGCTCAGCGTGCTCGATCAGTTGCGCCATATGCTGGCCGACGTGCGCAACGACACGCCCAAAATGTACGTGCTGGGCACCCTGCTCGGCAGCCTGCGCCAGCTCATGGAGGGCGAGGCCGAGGAGCGCCCCACCATCGGCGAAATCCTGGTGGCCGGGAAGGCCATCACCCATTCCGAGCGCGCCGACGCGCTGGAAGAAGCCGTCCGCACCGACCGCAAGCTGGGCGAAGTGCTGGTGCAGAAGCAACTGGTGTCGGAATCGCAGGTGAAGGACGCGCTGAAGCAGCAGGCCGCGGCCCCGGAGCGCGAAGTGGCGCGCACCATCCGCGTGGACGTGGCCAAGCTGGACGCCCTGGTCAACCTGGTGGGCGAACTGGTTCTGGAGCGCAACCGCCTGCTGCAACTGAACCGCGACCTCGAGCAGCAGCGCCTGGCCGCCGACAAGTTCCAGGACGCGCTGGCGCACTCCACCGCCCGCCTCAGCTTTATCACCGAAGAATTGCAGTCCGCCAGCCTCAAGACGCGCATGGTGCCCATTGACATGACCCTGCGCCGTTTCCCGCGCCTGGTGCGCGACGTGGCCCTGGGCCTGGGCAAGGAAGTCGAACTCCTCATCCGTGGCGAGGATACCGAGCTGGACAAGACCGTGGTGGAAGAAATCAGCGACCCGCTGGTCCACCTGGTGCGCAACTCGCTCGACCACGGCATCGAAGCTCCGGCCGCGCGCGAAGCCGCCGGCAAGCCCCGCAGGGGCAACATCACCATCGAGGCGCGCCAGGAAGGCGACCATATCCTGGTGTTTGTCTCCGACGACGGCGCCGGCATTGACCCCCAGCGCATCGCCCGGAAGGCCGTCGAAAAGGGCCTGATCGCGGAGGAGCGCGCCGCTGCGCTGACCCGGCGCGAAATCCTGGACCTGATCTTCATGCCCGGCTTCAGCACCGCCGAGCGCGTGAGCGACGTTTCCGGCCGCGGCGTGGGCATGGACGTGGTGCGCACCAACCTGGAGCGCATGAACGGATTGGTGGAGATTGACAGCGAGCCCGGCCGCGGCGCCACCGTTACGCTGCGCCTGCCGCTGACGCTGGCCATACTGCCGGCATTGCTGGTGAAGGTGAGCGAAGAGACCTACGCCGTGCCGCTGCGCTCGGTGCTGGAAGCCGTGCACATCCGCGAAAGCGAGCTGCATCGCGTGGAAGGCAACGAGATCCTGCGCCTGCGCGACCGCGTCCTGCCGGTGCAGCGCCTGCGCAGCCTCTTTGGGTTGAGCGCCAATTCCTTCGAGAACGGCCGCAGCCTCGGCGCCAGCGACCTGGCCCGCCGCCAGGCCGACCGCCTGTGCGTCGTTGTCATCGGCGTGGGCGAGAAACGCTTCGGGCTGGTGGTGGACGAGTTGCTCGGCCAGGAAGAGACGGTGATCAAGCCGCTCAGCGCCTACCTGCGCAAGGTGCCCGGCCTGGCCGGGGCCACCATCGGCGGCGATGGCCAGGTGCGCCTGATCCTGGACCCCACCGGAATCGCCGGCACGCTGACGGAGGCCCAGGCCTAGCGCCGCGCGTCATGAGCAGCCTCTTCGTCCCAGCCACGCCGCCGCCAGCGTCTGCCCCGCCGACGCCGCTTTCGGAGCCTTACCTGTTCCGCATCCGCGACCTCATCTACCAGGTCTCCGGCATTCTGCTGACCGAGAACAAGTTCTACTATCTGACTGACCGCTGCTCCAAGCGCACCGCGGCCCTGGAAATCCCGACGCTGGCCGCCTACTTCGATCTGCTCAACAGCCGCACCTGCGGCGAGATGGAGCTGCAACTGCTCCTCAACGAAATCACCATCGGGGAAACCTGCTTCTTCCGCAACCAGCCGCAGCTCGACGCGCTGCGCGGTACCGTGCTGCCCGCCGTGATCGCCGCCAAGCAGCATTTCGGCTACAAGCGCATCAATATCTGGAGCGCGGGCTGCTCCACCGGCGAAGAGCCGTACACCCTGGCCATGATGCTGCTCAATGAGTCGCAGGGGCTGCTCCGGGGCTGGTCGTTTGAAATCGCCGCCACCGACCTCAACGAGCGCTCCCTGACCCGCGCCCGCGAAGGCGTCTTCTCCGACTACGCCCTGCGCAACATCCCCGCGCAGTTCAAGGAGAAATACATGCGCCCGCGGGGCGAAGCCTTCCGGGTCACCGACGAGGTCAAGAACTGCGTCAAGTTTTCCAAGCTCAACCTGCGCGACGACAGCCGCATGGTCTTCATGAAGGGCCTGGACGTCATCTTTTGCTGCAACGTGCTGATCTACTTCGGCGCGCAGCCCAAGCGCCGCGTCATCCAGCACTTCTACAACAACCTGCTGCCCGGCGGCTTCCTCTTCCTGGGCCACTCCGAGTCGCTGTTCGGGCTGAATGACGACTTCAAGCTGCTGCACTTTCCGCAGGCCACCGGGTATCAGAAGCCGCCGCGGAAGCCGATTTAGAACCGGGGGAACGCTGGTATTCTCATGTCCGTGCTGACCACGCTGTCGAACACCCTGCCGGCCACGCCGGCTGTGGCCCATGCCGCCTGCATCCGCGTGCTGGTGGCCGACGATAGCGCCTTCATGCGCACCGCCCTGACGCGCATGATCGAGTCCGACCCGCAGCTCAAGGTGGTGGGCACGGCCCAGAACGGCGCGGAAGCCCTGGAGAAGGCCGCCGCGCTCAACCCCGACGTCATCACCCTGGACATCGAAATGCCCAGGTTGAACGGCCTGGACGCGCTGCGCCGGCTGATGGAGGAGAACCCGCGGCCGGTCATCATGGTCAGCTCGCTCACGCTGGAGGGCGCGGAAGCCACGCTGGAAGCCTTTGACCTGGGCGCCTTCGAGTGCATCCCCAAGCAGCTCTCCTACGCTTCGCTGGACATCATCAAGATTCGCGATCACCTGGTGAACAAGGTGAAGGCCGCGGCCAAGTACCGCCCGCGCCGCGCGCGGCGCACTGGAGCCGCGCCGGGGCGCCCGGCGCCCGCGGCCGTCAGCCCCGTGCCCGGTTGCGCCCTGCCGGACGTGGTGGCCATCGGCACTTCCACCGGCGGCCCGGGGGCCCTGCGCGAAATCATCACGCGCCTCCCCGCCGATCTGCCGGTGGGCGTGCTGGTGGTGCAGCACATGCCGCCGGGGTTCACCGGGCCGCTGGCCAAGCGGCTCGATGCGCTGAGCCAGGTGCGCGTGTTCGAAGCCGTGGACGAGCAGCCCATCGCGCCGGGGCAGGTGCTGATCGCGCCGGCCGGGATGCAGATGACCGCCTTCCGCCGCACGGCCTCGAAGTACGCCGTGCGCATCGGCGCCGAGCCCAACGACACGCTGCACGTCCCTTCGGTGGACGTGATGATGCTGTCGGTGGCGGAGGTCTTCGGCGAGCGGGCCATGGGCGTGATCCTTACGGGGATGGGCAACGACGGCGCGCTAGGGATGAAGGCCATTCACCAGAAGGGCGGCGTCACGCTCGGACAGGACGAGGCTTCCTGCGTGGTGTACGGCATGCCGCGCGTGTGCGCGGAGATGGACCTTCTCCGCCGCGTCGCGCCGCTCGACGCCATGCCCGGGGAAATTGTCGCCGCCACGCGCCGCAACGCCTCCCGCGGCATGGGCTTGTAATTTGCGCGCGCTGGGCCTTTCCCGCTCCTCGGCCCTGGGCCGGCGCAGGCCGCACCGGGGCAGTGCGCCGGCGCATGGCCTGTGCTACATTAAGCCCTCGCCGGAACAGGCCGGCCTGCAACCAGAGTGAACCTCAACACCAAACCCTGGGTGATCGCTCATCGCGGTGCGTCGGCGCAGGCGCCTGAGAATACGATGGCCGCGTTTCGGCGCGCCGTCGAGCTGGGCGCCCGCTTCATCGAGACCGATCTGCAACTCACCAAAGACGCCCGCCTGGTGGCCATGCACGACCCCGCGCTCGAGCGCACCACCAATGGCCGCGGCCTGGTGAAAGACTACACGCTCGCCGAATTGCGTGAACTCGACGCCGGCTCCTGGTTCGGCCCGCAGTTCGCACGCGAGCGCATCCCCACCATCGAGAACATCATTGACTTCGCCCGGGAAGCCGACATCGTCTTCTACCTCGAGGTGAAGTCCGCCAATATGTGGGGCGTGGAGCACGCGCTGGTGGGCGCGCTGCGCGCGGCCAAGGAGGCGGCGCACGCCGCGGTGCTCTCGTTCGACATCAACGCGCTGGCCAACGTCCGCCGCCTGGACCCCACGCTGATGAGCGGCTACCTATTTGACAAGCCGCGGCCGGACGCGACGCAGCAGGCCGTCGGGGTGGGCGCGCGGCAACTGGCGCCGCGGCGCGACGTGCTCACCGCCGAGCTCGTCCAGCAGGCCCACGCCGCGTCGCTGCAAGTGGTTACCTGGACCGTCAATGAGACGGCCGAAATGCGCGCGGCGGTGGCCACCGGAGTCAACGGCATCATGACCGACTACCCCGACCGCCTCGTGGCTGTGCTCCGCGAATCCGAGTAACGCAACGCTGCCTTCGGTGATCCTGCTTCCTCGGCGTCAGGCTTGGCCGCGCAACCGCCCGAAGACATCCGCCAATTCCGGCAAGCTGAGCTCCTCTGCTCGGGCGCGGCCTTCCAGGCCGGAAGCTCTCAACGCCTCTTCGACCCGGGGAACGGTGTAGGCTTCGCGAAGATTGTTGACGAGCGTCTTGCGTTTGTGGGCGAAGCAGCGCCCGGCGAACTCGAGGAAGGCCCGCCCATCCCCCACGCCGAGCGAGGCCCGCGCGCCGGGCAGGCTCATCTTCACCAGGGCGGAGGCCACTTTGGGCCGCGGCTGAAACGCGCCCGGCGGCAGGCGCAGGGCAATCTCCGGCCGCGCGTAGAACTGTGCCAGCACCGAAAGGAAGCCGAAATCGCGCGCGCGCGGCAGGGCCACGATGCGCGCCGCCACTTCCAGTTGAATCACCACGGCGAGGGAGTCCAGCCCGCCGGCGGATTCGAAGAGCCGCCGCAGGATCGGCGACGTGATGTAGTAGGGCAGGCTGCCGTACACGCGCGCCCGGCGGGAACCTGCGAGCGCGGTCAGGTCCAGTTGCAGCACGTCGCCGCCGACCACTTCGATGTTGGCGTGTTCGGCGGCCAGCCGGCGCAGCGATTCCACCAGCGGGGGATCCAGCTCTATGGCCACGACGCGCCCGGCGCGCCGGGCCAGCTCGCGGGTCATTTCGCCGTGTCCGGCGCCGATTTCGATCCACGTCTCGCCTTCGCGGATGGCCAGCGCGCGCACAATGCGCTGCCGCCAGCCCGCATCCTTCAAGAAGTGCTGTCCCAGACGTTGAGGCATAGGCGCGGCCGCCCCTACTGAGGCTTGAGAAAGAAGCCGAGCTGGCGCGGGTCGGGGAGCGCGCCCTGGTCGCGGTACTGCCAGCGGGCCGCTTTCACGTCGTAGATTTTCTTCTGAAAGAGCCCCGCCAGGTAGTCGAAGCGCCCCAGCACGTTGGGCAACCAGTAGGGGCGGCTCTCCGCGCGCCACGCGGCCACGTAAGCCTCGCGGACAGCGGTGACGGAATCGCGCAGGCTTTCGAGCCGGGCGTTGATCCCGGTGATCTCGGAGAGATTGCTGCCCACACGGGAGCGGTCGCCCTGGTTCAGGTAAGCGTCCCAGTAAAAGTGGCTGACCTCCTGCATGAACTGCACCTTCATGCCCAGGGCGTCCAGGCGCATGGCCGCCAGAATCATGGCGTCGAGCGACTCGGGGTGGGCGCGCCCCTTGTGGCGGCTGCGGAGCAGCCAGGCCAGCGCCCGCTCGGCGCTGAGGCGCAAGTCCGAAGCGACCGGCAGAATGCGCTCGAGGCGGCGCGAGGAGACTTCGCTGAACGGGTCCACGAAGTAGGCGTCGTTGCTGGAGCCGCCCCAGGTGACGCTGCCGAGCAGGGTCTGCGCGCGGGCCAGGTGGTCTATGGCCTCGCGGAAGGTGGCGTCTTCGTTACGATAGAAGGCCCAGTCGTAGGCGGCCTTGAATTGGTCAATCGAGCTTTCGCCGGGTTGCCAGGACGCGGCGGCGCCGAAGACTACGGCGGGCCAGGTCATGGCGAAAAAGGCGTCGCCGTCGTCGTCCCAGTTGGTGTTGAGCATGCCGATGGCGCCGGCCTGCTGGCCGTCGCGGACGAAGTTGCGGATATTGACGAAGGCGTTGTCCAGGTCGGGGTAGATGCGGTTCCAGTTGCTCACGCCCGGGGCCACCATCACGTCCATGCCGGCGGCGCGGAACGGCTTCAGCGCTCCTTCGTAGCTGGCGCGGGCGCCGTAGTCCCAGGCGACGGCCACCATGTCTTTGGGCAGGATGCCCAGCAGCTCGGGGTACTTGGCGGCGATATCGTGCCAGAAGAGCAGGCGCTTGTTGTGCGGCTTCATCATCCCGGCCACGCGCTTGAGGTGCTCGAGATAGACGCGGCCCAGCCCCTCCTTTTCGGCGCGGGCCTTGCTCTGGCCCAGGCCCAGCTCGAACGTTTCGTCGCCGCCGATGTGGAAGAGCGGCCCGGGGAAGAGGGGAATCAGCTCGGCATAGAGGTTCTGGATGAGCTGATAGGAACGCTCCTGCCCGGGGGCCAGGACGTGGCCGTGGGGCCGCTCGGCCAGGTCGTTGTAGAACTCGTTTTTCAAGACGTGGTGCAGGTGGCCGAAGGCTTGCTGCTCCGGCAGCACGGTGACGTGGTAACGCGCGGCGTACTCCACAATCTCGCGCACCTCGGCGGCGGTGAGCGCGCCCCCCGGCGGGGCAATGAGCGGATGGCCCTGGTAATCGAAGGTGTGCTCGATGTAGAGGGCGTAAAGGTTCAACTTGAACCCGGCCAGCGTGCGGATTTGCTGCTTGATGTAGTCGAGCGTGGGCACGGGGCCGCGGCTGATGTCGTCGTGCAGGCCGCGCCAGCGCATGGCCGGCCAGTCGCGGATGCGGATGGCGGGGCAAACCATAGTGGCGAGTGGCGAGTGGCGAGAGAATCGTGACTCGTGACTCGTGATTGGTGACTCGTCACTGGTGACCGGTGGCCGGTGACCAGTGGCCAGTGCTTCGCCCATTCCGTTGGTGGACGCTGCTACCACGAACCACTGGCTGTCCGCGGTCAGTTGTCGGCTGTCGGCTGTCTGTTTTTCTTCACTGACCACGGACCACGGGCCACTGGCCACTCTTCCTCCCGCTGCTGTGGAAGGATTCGGCGCGGACAGCTCCGCATCGTCCGCGCTGGCGGCGCCGGGCCGGAGGAGCTGGCGCAGGGTCTGCACGCCGTAGAACAGGCCGGCGCTCGAGCGGGCGGCCACGACGATTTGCCGCCCGGTGACGCCCAGCACGTAGCCCTCCGGGTCGAACTTGTCGTCCATCTTCAGCCCGTGCGCGTCGAGCCAGCCGTCGAGCGCGCGGTCGCCGTCCACGCGCGCCAGGTAAATCACGTTGGCCTGGCTGGAAAAGGCCCGTGCCGTCATGATGGACACGTTCAGGCCCGTAGCCGCTGCGATTTCATCGGCCAGAGTTTCCGCGGCCACCCGGTCGGCCGCATCGGCGCCGTCGCCAAGAACAATCTTCGTAGCCCTGCTGACGGTGAAGGCGCCTTCCTCGAGACGCGCCTCGCGCGGCGCGGGGATCAGCTTCAACGGGGTGGTGGCGTTCTGTGCGCGTGCAGAAAAGCTGCACAGGGCGAGAAGAACGAACAATAGGGTTCGCTGGGCCGGCAGCCGCCGGTGTTTCGCGGTTTGCGTCAGCATTGAGGCGACATTATACGGGAAAGAGGGGCGATGGCATGGGCGGTGTACGGAAGAAGCAGGAGCCGGGCGGGGTAAACCCGCTCCTACAGTTTGATGAAGATCTTGCGGCGGTGGAGCAACCAGGCGACGGCCAGCCATAGCGCGACGTAGGCCAGGGCGAAGAGCAGCGAGGCGTTTTGGGGCCAGGCCAGCGGGGCGAAGAAGGATTGGTAGAGCCACGTTTTCAGGGCCATCGTGTGCGCGCCGGCAATCGTGTGGGCGCCGGCAACGGCGGCCTGACCTGACGCCGATGCCGCCGCGGAACCGGCGGCTGCGGATGCCGCGCCGGCGGGATCGGCGACGGTAATGCGCCAGATGCCGAGCATCTTGGCGAAAAGGCCCGCGGCGACGAAAAGAAAAAGCGGATTCATGCCGTACCACAGGAACGGGGCGGCCCAGCGGCGCGCCCCGCGCTCGTCCATAATGAGGTAACACAGACCCAGGACGATGCAGGCGAAGCCCGCGGTGAAAACCACGTAGGAACTGGTCCACAGGTTCTTGTTGATGGGGAACCACAGGTTCCACAGTTGGCCTGCGGCAAGGCCGGCCGCGCCCCACACGAACATGAACGTGGCCGGTTTGAGCAGCGGAGGGGCGTAGGGGCCGGTCTTTCGACCGGCCCGCGGTGAACCACCGACCGGATCGGACGCCGCGGGGGGGTCTAAGGATGCAAGCGGGTCTACAGACCCGCGCCTGCGCAGGAGCCAGTCGCCCAGGAGCACGCCAAACAGCGCGGTGGCGATGGCAGGAAGCGTGCTCAGCAGGCCTTCGGGGTCCCAGGTGGGCTTCCACAAATGGCCGAGGAGGAGGGCGCGGTCGAGATACGCGGCGAGATTCCCCTCTGGGTCGAGGCGGCCGGGGCCGTAACCGGGCACGGGGACCCGCATCATCAGCGCCCAATAGCCGAGCAGCAAGGCTGCGATGACGCCCCAGATGGCCAGCGGATTGGGGCGGAAGGGCCTACCGCGAAATGTTTCTGTGGGGCCCGCGGGTGCCGCGCCGTGGACAGACCTGAAAGGCGCCTTAAGTAAGGCTTCTGCTGAGGCGCCGGCAGATGGGCGACGGACAGACCTGGAGGTCTGTCCTACACAGAGGTAGATCAGCGCGGCGAAGATGTAGCACAGGGCGATACGCTGGAGGACGCCGGGGATGCGCAGCGTGCCCAGGTCGAAAAACGGGAACGCGGCCATGAAGAGCCCGGTGAGGAAAATGAGCGCGCTGCGTTGCGCGGCATGGCGCAACAGGCGGCCGCGCGTGTCTCCCATCCGCATGCGCTTGTCGAAAGAGAGCGGCATGGCCACGCCGGCGATGAACAGGAAAAACGGGAAGATGAGGTCGGTGGGCGTCCAGCCGTGCCAGTCGGCGTGGGCCAGCGGCCAGTAGATGGCGCTCCAGGAGCCGGGGTTGTTCACCAGGATCATCCCGGCGATGGTCATGCCGCGAAAGACGTCCAGCGATTCCAGCCGCGCAGGGCTCGCGGGCTGTATTGGCGCGGGCCGTTCTTCGTTCGCTTGACCCGCCGAGGATTCAACCACGGTGGCCATTACGCGACATTATACAGAGAAAGCTGCCGGTGAACCGCGGCCGAAACCAGAGAATGCAGGATGCAAAGTTCAAGATTCAAAAACCAAACCGAAAGACGACGCGGAAACGCGGAGTACGCGGAGGAGCTCAGAGAAGGGATGCCCGAACGGCAGCCGGAATTGAAAATGAGCCACGAGTTAGGCGCAGACAGCACTGGCCACGGATCAGAGGTTGCTGGCGGCTGGTCACCGGCGACTGGTCACATGCGCTGGCCACTGGTCATACGCGCTGGCCACTAGTCACAGCCGCTGGCCGCCGGTCACACGCCGCTGGCCCACTGGTCACTGGCCACTGGTCGCTGATTCCTGGCCACTGGCGAGGAGTTTGCGGGCGTAGGCGGGCGCTTTGCCTTCTTCCTCGTGCTTGAGGTAGGCGAAGACGTCGATGCCCCGGGCGAGCCAGGCGGCGATGCGCGCGCGCCAGTCAGCGAGTTGTTTGGTGGTGTACTCGTCGCGGCGCAGGCGCAAGTAGGTGAAGGGCGCGGTAAGGACCTCGGGAGCGGGCTCCTTGTCGGATTCGGCGTGGCACAGGGCGGTCTCGTGCTTGCGCAGCAGGGCGTACATTTCCTCGGTGTGCCAGGAAGGATGGCGCACCTCGAGAGCGAAACGGAAGGCGCGCGGGCGCAGGGCCAGGAACTCATCGAGCAGCCCGAGGTCGGCCTGGAACGTGGGCGGCAGTTGCACCAGCACCGGGCCGAGCTTGTCGCCGTTCTGCGGGCCTTGCAAGACCGACGCGGCCTCGAGGAAGCGCTTCAGCGCGGACTCCGCGCCGCGCAGCTTCATGATGTGAGTGATTTTCTGGTTAAGCTTCAGCGCGAACTGGAAGCCGGCGCCGACCTGTTCGCCCCATTTGGCCAGCACGGCCTCCCGGGGCATCTGGTAGAAGCTGTGGTTGATCTCGACGGTGCGGAACTGCCCGGCGTAGAAGCTCAGCATTTCCTTAGCGGGGAGTTTCTCGGGGTAGAAGCGGCCCTTCCACGGCTTGTAGGCGTAGCCGGAAGTGCCCACGCGCAATTCAGCCATGACGGGATTCTAGCAGATGCTCATGTTCCCGGGCCCCGCGGCCGCCGCTGGCGGGGCGGCGTCCATCCCTCAGTTGGCGCGCACTTGCAGGTCGGCTGTCACCGCCCGGTCGCGCCCCTGCTCTTTGGCGATGTAGAGGGCGGCGTCGGCGGCCTGGATGAGGGCGTCCGGGAAAAGCTCGTCGAACTGGACGCTGGAGGAGACGCCGAGGCTGGTGGTGACCGGGATGCTGCCTTCCTCGGTCTCGACCGGGCGGCCGCGGACTTCGCCGCGGATGCGCTCGGCAATGTCCTGCGCCTGACGGAGATCGCAACCGGGCAAGACGATGAGGAACTCTTCCCCGCCGTAGCGCCCCACAATGTCGTAGGGACGCATGAGCGCGACCATGCGGCGCGCCGCCTCGCGCAGCACGGCGTCCCCGGCCAGGTGGCCGTAGCCGTCGTTGATCCGTTTGAAGTGATCCAGGTCCGCCAGGATGAGGCTGATGGGACGGCCGTCGCGCTCGGCGCGGGCCAGCTCGCGCGAGAGCAGGTCGAGGACGGCGCCGCGGTTCCACACCCCGGTGAGCGGGTCGTGCGTGGCCTGCACCCGGTAACGCACCGCTTCGCGCGCGGCCCAGATTTCGTCCTGCAATTCCAGCACGCGGCGGGCGGTGCGCAGGCGGGCGTTCAGGTCTTCGGCGTCCACCGGCTTGGTGATGTAGTCGTCGGCGCCGGCGGCCAGGCCCTCGACAATCTCCTGGTGCTGCGTCTTGGCGGTGATGACGATGACGTAGGTGTAGGGCCGGCCGGTGATCTTGCGCAGGTCGCGGCAAACTTGCAGGCCGCTGCGGCCCGGCATCATCCAGTCGAGGATGACCAGTTGCGGGGCGTTCAGGGCCTGGAGCGCGCGCCAGGCCTGGGCGCCGTCGCTAACCAGCTCCACCTCGTAGCCCCACTTGGTGAGCAGCGTCTCGAGCACCCGCCGCGCCACCAGGTCGTCTTCAGCAATCACCACTCGCATGAGTGTTCTCCTGGATCCACTCCCGCAGCAGGGGCTCGAACCGCGCCAGCTCCAGGGCGAGCTCATCAATGCGCCGCGGCGCGTGGTCCAGACGGCCGCGCCGCGCCAGTCTCTCGAGGCGATGCGCGGCGGAGGAAGCAGCCCGGGCGCCCACCTGGGCGAGTGAGCCCTTGAGCGTGTGGGCGAGCCGTTCGAGGCCGGCCGGATCGCGCTGAAGCGCGGCGTGGCGAATCTCGGTCATGGTTTGCGGGCATTGATCCAGCAGAATTGCGGAGACATCGCCCATCAAGCCGTAGTCGCCGCCCATGCGGGCCACCGCTTCGGAAGCGTTGAAGATGGCGAGGGCTTCCGCCTGGGCCGCGGCGGTGACCGGCGCAGGGGATGGGCCGGGCGCGATGGACCGCGACCCTGCGGGCGCCTGGGCCACCTGGTCCAGCATGTTGTAAAGAAGCTCGGCGTCCACGGGCTTGGTCAGGTAGGCGTCCAGGCCCGCTTCGAGGCAGCGCTCGCGATCGCCGCGCATGGCCCGGGCGGTGAGCGCGATAACAGGAATGGGCGGCTGGCCGTTCCGCGCTTCGCGCTGGCGAATGGCGGCGGTGGCCTCGAGGCCGCTCATGCCGGGCATCTGAATGTCCATCAGAACCAGATCGAAAGCGCCGCGGCTGAGGGCATCGAGCGCCGCGCGCCCGTTTTCTGCAATCACCCCGGTGTGGCCGCGGCGCGCCAGCAGGCGCTGGGTGAGCCTTTGATTCACCTCGTTGTCTTCCACCACCAGCACGCGTAAGGGCCGGCTCTCGAAGCGCTGGTCCACGACGGCGGCCAATGCGGCCTCCCGCGCCGGTTCCAGGGGGGGCAGCGGGGCGCACGCCGGGCGAAGCCGCGCCGTGAAATGGAACGTGCTTCCCTTCCCCGGCTCGCTTTCCACCCAGATGCGGCCGTTCATCAGCTCGACGAGGCGCGCGCAAATGGCCAGGCCCAGGCCGGCGCCGCCGAACTTGCGCGTGGTCGAAGTGTCTGCTTGCACGAAGGGCTCGAAGATGAGCTGTTGTTTCTCAAGCGCGATCCCCGGGCCGGTGTCGCGAACGGAAAAACGCAGATCAGTGGCGGAGGCCGGCGGCGAGCAGCTCACGGTGATGCGAACCTGGCCCGCGGCCGTGAACTTGACGGCATTGCCGGCCAGGTTGAGGAGCACCTGGCGCAGGCGCAGCTCGTCGCCCAGCAGCACGCTGGGGATGGCCACGTCCTGTTCGCACAAGAGCGTGAGCCCCTTCTGCCCCGCGCGCGGTTGCAGGACGCGCCGGACATGGGCCAGCAATTCGCTCAAGCGGAAGGGCTCGGATTCCAGCAGCACTTTGCCGGCTTCGATGCGGGTAAAGTCGAGCAGGTCGTCAATCAGGCTGAGCAGCGTCTGGCCGCACTCGTTGATGGTTTCGGCGCATTCGCGCTGTTCGGCGGTCATGGGGGTATCGAGCAGAATGCTGGCCATGCCGATGACGCCGTTCAGCGGCGTGCGCATCTCGTGGCTCATGTTGGCCAGGAACTCGCTCTTGGCGCGGTCCGCGGTCTCCGCGCGGCTGCGGGCGCGCGTCGTCTCTTCCACTTGCCGGGCCAGTTCGTCAGCATGCAGTTCCTGGACTTCGCGCGCGGCGGCCAGGGATTCGGCCTGCTGCCGGATGTGGCGCTCGGAGGTTTCCGCCAGCAGGCGGGAGCGAAGGGCGTCGCCAAAGGCCCGGCGTTGCTGGCGCCCCTGGATCCACAGATAAACCAGAAAGAGAAAAATGATGGCGCCCAGCCCGCGCCCGCTCGATCCTCCTCGAGCCACGCACCACGCGATGATCGGCGCGAGGAGCAGAAGCAGATAGGCGGTCACCAGGGCGGAAGCGGGCGCCAGCGATGTGGTGGCCCCGCCGGCAATCCCCACCGTGACCAGAAGGAACAGTAGCGTGGTCAGCGTCCAACCGTAGTGGGCGATGACGTAAACGCCGAGCCCCGCCCAGGTAGCGGCCAGCAGCCAGGTATTGGCCCGGAACCAGAACCAGCACGTCCCGCTTGGCCCCGGCCGCGCGCACACGCGCGCCAGCGGCAGCCGAGTCACCGCCAGTGCCGCGACCAGCGCCAGAAAAGCGGCCGACAGGCCAGGTTGGTCGGCCGGAAAGGAAGTGATTGCGCTGAATAGCAGCAGCAGCACCGGGTAGGCCAGCGACCCCGAAGCGGAGCGGCGGGCCACTTCCCGCGAGGTTTCTTCGTCCAGGAAAGTGCGTCCGGGCAGCCCCGCTGCGGCACGGAGCGAGCGGTCACTAGCCGCGCCCGAGGAAATGGGGATCGAGGTAGCCATGCGTTCGCACCTGCCCGTGAAGTACATCGGCAGGGCCGGTCGGAATCTTGAGGGTGGGCAGGTGTGGAGCTTCAGGCCGGGTCAGCGCCGCCCAGCAGGCGGTGCAGCACTTTGAGCATGTCGGTTACGGTGATGATGCCGACCAGCTTCTCGCCCTCGACCACCGGGAGGCAGCCCAGCTTGCGGTTGTGCAGGATGGCGGCGGCCTCGCGCATGGGCGTTTCGGGCAGGACGGTGATGGGGTTCCTGGTCATGACCTTGGCCAGCGGGGTGTTCTCGAAAATGGCGTTGTACTCCTCCTGGGAGACGTTGCCGAGCAGCGAAGGGGCGAAGCGGTTGATGTCGCGGTCGGTGATCACGCCCACCAGCTTCTCGCCGCCGTGCACGATGGGCAGATGACGGAAGCCGGAACGGCGCATGGTGAGGGCCGCGTCGAGCAGCGTGGCGTCCTGCTCGATGCTGGACGCCGGCGAAGTCATGAACTCGCGAACGCGAAGATCGTCGCCCATCCCGTCCCCCAAGCCAGCCGGCCGAGCGAACCCGACGGGCAGCGATGTTTTCACAGCGACTGGGGCAAGTCAAGAAACGCCCCGCGCAGTGTTTCCTGCGGCCTGCTGGAGCCGGCGGGGATTGGGGCCTGAGCTGCGCCCATGATGCCGGAGTCAGGGACGCGCGTCCGATTGTTCGAGGCGGCGCCACTGGCCATGGAAGGCGTACCGTTCGCGCACCATGCGGGCGCAAGCGGCCGGGCGCCCTTCCTCGGGGTCGGCGCAGTAGCGGAGAATGAATTCGCCATCCTTGACTTCGTAGGCCGAGTGTTCGAGCAGGTCGCTGGTCCACAGGGCGGCCACCTCGCGCCCGTTGAAGTGCCAGGCGATAAAGCTCCCGGTGCGCCGCTCGTCGGTGCGTCCAGTCACGGTGACGAAAACGCCCAGGTCCGGGGCAACCGGCGCCAGTTCCAGGAACTCGTCGAACAAATCGGGATGGACGAAGCGGTCAATGCGCGCCGCCAGCCGGTACATAACTGTTCCGCTGGCAACGGCGGCCGGGCCAGAGCTCCCTGCTCCGCCACGCGCGGCATAGAGGCGCACAGCCGAAGGACCGCCCAAACCGAAATTGACCGCCAGCGCGTAGCCGATGTGCGAAGAGCCCGAGGGCGTCAGCGGGATCACCCGGTACCCTTCGCCGAGCGGCGGCTGCTGCGCCACCAGCGTGGCGAGGCGGGCGTTCAGTGCTTCGAGGGCCGCGCCGGGGCGGTTGAGCGCTTCCAGCACAATTTCATCGAGGATGGCCAGCGCGCGGGCTTGCGGCTCCTCTTTTTCTTCGGAGGCATCGAGGCGCTGTTGCACCAGTTGCGCGGCCAGCCGCTTGAATTCGGCGTCACGCCCCGCCTCGCGCTGCGGCGCCGCGGGCGTGCCTTGCGCGCCGACGCCAGGAACCCCAAGCAGCGCCGCCAGAAGCAAAACAAACAAACGCGGATGGGCAACGGCGGGACTCCGGTGGAGTCCATCGCACTCGCGAAACCGGAGAACGCGGATCTGAGCGGATAGAGGATGGATCGTGGCGCGCAAAGGGTGGGACACGTCTTGAGGCTCCCCTCCAGCCACCATTCTACGCCCGATGCTACCGCCCAGCGCGCGGCCTGGCTGTCAAATGAGTGGGATGGTAGCCTGAACCCGCTCGGATATGTCAGGCCGATTCCAGAGAAGCCGCCAGTGGCTAACCCGTTGGGTGCGCGAAAGCCGGAATTGCTACAATGACCGCATGAAAAGGGCTGCCTTCCATTGTGCCTGGATGGGCGTGATCATCGCGGCGATTGTCTTCTGCACGTTTTATCCGTTTCTCCCCGGTCGCTACGACGGCTTGGCGTTCACTCTGTCGGGGATGGCTCAGGTCTTTGGAGTCGCCGGGCTGCCGCTTGTCCCGATCGGGGCTCTGTGGCTGGCCTATGAGTTGCGGAAGCGTGCGCGAAGGAAGCGGAACCTTCCCCAGAAGGAAAGGGGGTACCACCTAGCTGTGGTATCCCTAATTGTTCTGTCCCTCGTTGTGGCTACGGCGTGCCTTGTCGCTGCTCAAAGTACCGGTTTTTCCTTGGCGCTGATATTGCTCGCCTCGTGGACCTGCGCCGTCACACGGCTTCTACCGAAGCTGAAGCATCTGAAGAGCACGGAAGCCAGGGATTTCCACCCCGCGCCGCTGTATCTTTTGCTGATCCCACTTGCAGTCCTGAGCCTCCAAAATGCCCTCGCGGCTCCCGCAACCGAGCTCAGCAGAAACCGCGCCATCACAAATAGCGCAGAACTGCTGCGCGAGATTGGGCACTATCATGAGACATACGGCCATTACCCGCAGAATCTCAGCTCCCCAACGCAGGACTACAAGCCGGCTGTGATCGGCATCCCTCAGTACCACTACGCACCGAGCGGCGAAGCCTACAACCTGTACTTTGAAATGCCCACGTTTCTCTTCTCCAACCCGGGAACCAGAGAGATCGTGATGTACAATAAGCTGGGTCAACACGCCATGCCCAGTCACGATTCGGACATTCTCCGCTGGACGCCGGAACAACTTGCTGCGCGGCGGGGATGGTATGCCCTCCAGGACACCTCCACCCCGTACTGGAAATATTTCTGGTTTGATTGAGTTCTTTCCTTCCCCCTCGGCGGTTTCGGCTCTCTGCTCGTCGCGGGGCGCCTTTCACGCGACGGTGTCACGTTCCTCGCAAAGCGAAGCCTCTCCTACTTCCCCGAGCGCAAAACGCCGCCGGGTGGCGCATCTCCCGGCGGAACCAATACTCGAATCTTGTGAAACGCTTCTGAGCGGCGGTCAACGAAGAAAACTTACCTGGTGTCGGTGGCCAGCCGCGCCGACCCCAGGTGTTCGGCGTGGCGATACAGAATGAACCCGTTCCCCAAGAAATGCGTGGCCACCTTTTGCCCGCCGGAATAGAGTTGCTCCCGGACCGGCGAGCTGGCCGAGGTGGCGTATCGTAGGTGCGACCTCCCGCGTACCCGCGCGGATGGTCACTCCGTTCCACCCCGGAATGGACTTCTTCACGCGCAGCCCCGCCGCTTCGTACTAGTAGTTCACCGTAGTGCCGCCGCCGCTGGCCGTCCAGGTGGCGATGCGGTTCTCCCCGTCGTAGGTCAGCGTGTTCAGCCCGTCCTGGGTCATGTTGCCGTTCTCATCGTAAGAGAAGGTAACGGAGGAGGTCGGACTCTCTTGGGGAGAGACGGTGCTGCACGCCGCGTCCCAGCACGCGCCGGGCGGCCAAGTCCACCACACGTCCAGTCAGCTCGATGCGGTCCGGCAGATCGCTGGCCGGAAGGCGGCGCAGCGCGGCGCGAATGCGCGCCAGCACCTCGGGAGTGCTGAAGGGCTTGGTGATGTAGTCGTCGGCGCCGGGCGTCGAGCATTTCGACCTTGTCGCGCTCGGAGTCGCGCACAGCCAGGTCATTTTTCTTTGGCGACGTAAACGCCGTCCCAGTGCGGGGCGGGAGCTTGCAGCAGGTAGTCGTCGCAGCGGGCCAGGAAGAGCTGTGCGGGGTTGTCGTCGGGCCAGCGGTCCAGCAGGCGCTCGAAGATGACGCGCGCGCCCAGCCAGTCGCGCTCACGGTACGCGCGCAAGCCGGCCTCGAACGCCGCGATGCGCTCGGGCCAGTCGCCGCCGTCCTTGGCCAGGGCCACCAGCTCGTACACGGCCACGGGCTGGAAGCGTCCCTGCACGCGGATCAAGTCCATCTCCCGGAAGAGGAACTCGCCTTCCACGTCGCGGGCGCGCGTATCTTCGCTCACCAGGATGCGGCTGCCGTACACCTTGTTCATGCCCTCGAGCCGCGAGGCCAGGTTCACCGAGTCTCCGATGACGGTGTAGCCGTAGCGCAGCCGCGAGCCCATGTTGCCCACCGAGGCCACGCCGGAATTGATGCCCACGCGAATGTCGAGAATGGGCTTGCCTTCGGCGCGCCACTGCTGCTTCAGCTCGGCCAGGCGCGCCACCATCATCAGCCCCGCGCGGCAGGCCTTTTGCGCGTGCTCGGCTTCGTCAAACGGCGCGCCCCAAAAGGCCATCAACGCATCCCCGATGTACTTGTCGAGCGTGCCCTGGTTGACGAACACCACGCGGGTCATCTCCGTCAGGTAGTCGTTCAGCAGGTGCGCCACCTCCTGCGCGTCAGCCTGCTCGGCCACCGTGGTGAACCCGGGCACGTCGGTGAAGAGCGTGGTCAGCACAATCTTGCGCGGCTTGACCGAGTCGGGGCTCTTCAGCAGCCGGCGGATTACTTCGGGACTGATGTACTGCCGGAAAGCGTCGTGGGTGCGGCGTTTCTCGCGCTCTTCAATGTAGATGCGGAAGAGGGAAAGGCCGATGACGTTGGGCGCCAGCGTCAGCGCGACGGGCGCCACCACATTCAGCCACCAATTGCCCATCACGAACGCCAGGTGCACCAACCCCAGGAACGGGACAATAACCAGCAGTCCCATCCAGATGCGCTTGGCGGGCAACAGGCCCAGCAAAAGGCCCAGCGGGACCCCGAAGAGGACGATGGCCGCGATGTCGAAGGCCACCTGGAGCGGCCCGCGGCGGATGAAGTCTTCGTGCAGGGCGTTGTCAATGACATTGGCGTGAATTTCCACCGCAGGGTAGCCGACAGCGACAAAGGGAGTGGCGCGGTGGTCGCCGATGCCCGTGGCCGTGGCGCCGATCAGCACCAGCTTGTCGCGAAAGGTGCCGGGGGAAAAGTTGCGCTGCACAACGTCGGCAATGGAGACGTAACGGTAGGTGCGCGCGCCGCCGCGGAAATTGATGATGACCCGGCCGAGGTCGTCGGGCTTGATAAACGTGGGGCCGATCTCGATATTCTCCACGCCGGCAGCGCCGAAGTTGAGCACCACCTGCTCGTTGGGAACGTCCAGGTAGAAGCGCATGGCCTGCAGGTCGAGCGAAGCGAAGAGGTCCCAATCGGCGCGGTCTGCGGACCGCCCATAAGGCAGGGTGAGGTTGGAGCGCCGCACCACGCCGTCCGGGTCGGCAAAGACATTGAAGAAGCCGGCCGAGGAAGTATCCACCGGCAGCGTGGAGGTGAACACGTCGAGATTGGCTTCGGCGCCGCGCGGCAGTATGCCGCGCTCGTCGAAGAGCCCCACCAGGTTGCGATAGCTCGCGGCGCCGCGCGCGGATGCCGCCGCGCGCACCTGCGGGAAGGGGTGATAAGCAGCCAGGTCGGCAAAGCGGTCCAGGGTGGCGTTGTCCAGCCCTTTCAGATCAGTGTCGCTGTACAGGAAGAAGTTACCGAGCACCACGTGCCGGAAGCGCTGGATGGCGGTGGCGAATTGCTTGTCGTAGTCGAATTGCTCTTCGAGTCGGGCCAGTTCGCGGGCCAGCGCGGGGGAAGCCGCCGCGCCCTGCTTGGCCAGGCGTTCGCGGAGGACCTGAATCGGCTTCACCGATTCGTCGGGCTGGCTGAAGGTGATGTCGAAGGCGGCCACGCGCGCGCCGTCTTCGCGCAACGCGTCGAGCATCCGTGCAAAGTGCCCGCGCGAGAAAGGCCAGCGGCCCAGCACTTCCTGGGACTTCTGGTCCACGTCCACAATGACGATGCGCGGGTCGGGCTGGCGCTCGTCACGCATGCGGAAGCGCAGATCGAAAGTGGCCAATTCCTGGCGAGACAAAAAATCATAGAGGAAGCCGGGCCGCTCGCCGATGAAGATGGCGCCATAGAGCCACAGGGCCGCGAGCGTCACCGCCAGGCTAATCAGCACCGCGCCGCGCGCCAGCAGCCAGCCCTTTGCCCGTTCCCACGCCCCCGCCAATTTGTCGCGCACGCTCGGCATCTGGTCCCCGGCCTCGTGTCCGTGCTCTCGAGGCTGTCGCCTCACACTCAGCCCAGCACCCAGGCTCAGCCACCCGCATCATGTTTCGGTTGCCCGGCAAATGCAAGGCGTTGTAGACCACCCAGAACGGAGATACCATCGGCAGGGCGAACGTTGACGGAAGTTCGGCGAGCCGCGCGATTACCGCCCCACCGGCTGCGCGAGCCCTACGGGACCTTTCGCAGGGTGTCCACCCTCGGCCCCACATGGGTCGGCTGGGTACAGTGCAACGCCCGCGATGAGCCGCGGCTCCTAAGCGGAACGCTCTCACACCTCTTCTCTTGATGCCCTATGTGCGGATGTTGAGTTTTGTCAAACCTAAGCGGGAGGCGGCTGCTTGTATCGGACACTGAAGCAAGGTCTAAAACGGATTCTCGCCAAATTCAACTACGAGGTGCACAGCACGTCCCCATACAAGCCTTCCGTCCCCGGCATTGAGCATGCGCGCATAGTTCCACATGCAACCTATGCGCCCTGGTTGAGCGACGGCCATTTCCAAGCCGCGTACGATGCAATACGCTCACATACCTTGGTTGACCGGTACCGGTGTTACGAACTGTGGCAGCTCGTTGCGGAGGCGGCAAAACTCCCAGCGGGAGACATTATCGAAATCGGCGTGTGGAGGGGAGGGACTGGCTGCCTGATGGCGCAGAAGGCCAGGCAGCACGGTCTTAACGCGAATGTCTATCTCTGTGATACGTTTCGCGGCGTGGTGAAAGCGGGGCTGGAAGATCCTCCTACCGCGGTGGCGAACACGCCGACACATCCGAACGGATGGTCCTGGATCTCATTTCCACGCTTAACTTGACGGGCGTGCGCGTGCTTAAGGGCGTCTTTCCCGAAGAGACGGGAGGGGTATTGGCTGACAGTCTTTTTCGGCTCTGTCATATTGACGTGGATGTGTACCAATCAGCGAAAGACATCTTGGAGTGGATTTGGCCGCGGATGATCCCCGGTGCCTCGATCGTGTTTGACGACTACGGCTTTCGCGGTTGTGAGGGAATCACCAGCCTAGTTAACGAGGAACGCAAGCGGGCCGGACGAATGGTCGTCTATAACCTAAACGGGCACGCGATTATTTTCAAAACCGACTCCAGTGCCCGTGGCTGAGCGAACGAGGGTGCTCTCCCGGCGCAAACTCTGTCAGTCATATGCCAGGGACGGCGGCGGGCCATAAGCCGCGCCTTGCGAATAGCACCGGGCGGGCTCGTTGGACCGGTCGGAGTCAGCGAATTCGGCGTAGACCGAGAATCTCGAGAAGGACCAGCAGGACGAATTGCGGGCCCAGGATTAGGTAGCGCCGCCAGAGCCGCCGAGGCTCCGCAAAAAGGCGGAAGAGCCACTCCAGGCCGTTCTCGCGCATCCATTTGGGCGCTTGAGGCGTGACGCCCGCGTGAATGTCAAACGCCGCGCCCACGCCAATCAGCACGGGCACGCCCAGACGATCACGGAAGCGGTGCATCCAGCGCTCCTGCTTGGGCGTGCTCAACCCGACCCACACCACCTCCGGCGCAGCCTGACGGATGCGGCGGACCACGTCTTCCTCCTCCTGCTCGGTGAGCTCACGAAAGGGGGGAGAATATGCGCCAACGACCCGCAACCCCGGCACGAGTTTGCTCAGCCGGTCGGCGAGCTTCTCGGGCACGCCCCGCGCCCCGCCGTAGAAGAAATGCCGGTACTTCGCGCCAGTCTCCTGGAGAAACGCCAGCATCAACTCCGGGCCGTACACGCGCCGCCGCAGGTTGTGTCCGCGCAGGCGGCCCAGCCAGACCAGCGGCATCCCGTCGGGCACGGCCATGTCCGCCGCATTGAGCACCTCACGAAACGCCGGATCCCGCTGCGCCTCCATCATCCCGTGCATCCCCGTCACCGCCACAACGCGCCCGCCCCCGCGCGATACCGAGTCCCCTTCGACCCATTGCTCGATACGCGTCACTGCTTCCGGTATCTGCACCACAGACACGTTGACCCCTAACACTAGGAATCTGCGGGTGGTTTGCGTCTCCGGGCCGGGGGTCACTGAGAGGGACATTTGAAGTAGGCGATCAGACTGTTTGGTATCACAGGCGTGCCGCTTCCGCAAATCGTTGCTTCGGGGAACAACTCGCGCATTGAGGAACGGGGGGCCTACCTGCCCATTAGGACGCACGAAATAGGAAAGGTCTGTCCGGTTCCGGGCGTGCCGTTGTAAGTGATCACCAGAGTCGATGCCGCTGCTGTCCAGCTCAGGTGTTGTAGTGTCCCTGTGCCGCCTGCCTTCCAGCCGCAAGATGCAACAGGGGAGCTTGTCCAAGTCCCGTCCTTGAAGGTTAGTGTCAAGGTAGGATTCGCGCCGGTGCCGCTGCTACCGCTGGTGACCGT
>Ga0187892_10000103_pt1 | contig 197820 bp, 153 predicted proteins | sample MA1701073metaG_FD_139345 | JGI IMG/M metagenome (GOLD analysis project Ga0187892, IMG submission 139345) | Bio-ooze microbial communities from a basaltic lava cave in the Kipuka Kanohina Cave System on the Island of Hawaii, USA - MA170107-3 metaG ... | reverse complement strand
ACCGCTTCCGCCGCCTCCTGATCCGCTGGGAGAAGAAGGCCGACAACTTCCTCGCGATGCTCCACTTCGCCTGCGCCTACATCACGTTCCGCGCTGCGGGACTTTTCGGATAGGCTCTTAGGGGGCCACGCCGCGACAGATCCCGCGACGGACTTTCTCGTGGACATCTCCGAGCTGGCTGGCAAGCCCTGCGCGCTCCGCATCTCGACGGACCGCTGCTACTGGCAGCTTCCCGCGGAGCAGATCCGGAAGGGCTATGGCATCGGGCTCTTCTCCATCCTTCGGAACACGACGAACAACTGCGAGGCGCGCGTCTTCGTGGAGGTGGAGGACATCGGCGGCGCCGATCTCGACGCGGCGGCGGCCAAGGCCGTGGAGGAGCTCCCGGCCGTCCTCGGGCCGCACCAGACGCAGATCGTGGGCGAGGTAAACCGGGACAAAGCGGCGGAGTACAAGATCGGCGGCACGGCGGTCAAGGGTTGCAAAGTCCGGTACTCCGTGAAGGTGCTCAACGCCGATCCCGTGACCGTCGATCCCGCGACCACGCTGATCTTCGTCCTGGGCAAGGCGCTGGTCACGATCACGGTGGAGAACTACGCATCCTCGACCGTCGATCACTTCACGCGGTTCCTGAAGACGCTCTCCATCGAGAAGATGCCTTCGAAAGACGTCGCGTGCCGCCTGAAGCTGGTGGACGCGACGGGAGGGCTCTACCAGTACTTCGAGATGCCCCTGCTCCCGGGGATGGTGTCCGAACGAAGCGATCAGCTCGAGGGCAACGTGTTGGGGTTCTGCCGCTATGAAGACGGGAAGCCGGTGGTCCGGCTCCGGATCGCGAAGTCCGAAACGGACCGGCCCATGGAGGAGAAGGAGGAGGCGGAGTTCAGGCACAGCGACCTCCTGGACCGGTACAAGGCCGTCTCCCCCCTCGCCGAGATCGCGATCGGCAGCGGCAGGGGATGGCTCTGCACCGGCGTCGACGACTCCACCGCGCGGCTCGCCGTCCTCTACGTCCGGCCGCAGAAGGTGATGTGGACGTGGACGTTCGAGTCGATCGGCGCCGACGACAAGCGGTTCGAGGGCGACCTCGCGGCGTTCAAGAGCTCCCTGAAAAAGCTGCAGTGCTGGATCGCGCAGCCGCGGTAGCAGCCTTCGACTCGTCGCGGCACGGCCGGCCGGGACCTGCCCTCTCGCACAAGGGGCGGTGCCCGGGACCGGGGTGAGACTGGAAAATGGAGATCCGTAGCGTTCTGAAGGAGTGTCCCACGCTCCAACTCGTGGAGCGCGCGGTCACGAGTTGCGGGATCGACGATGTCGGCGTCCGGGTCGGCTGCCTCGTGGCCCATCCTGCGTGCTACGCGCGCGGGGAGATCCGAAGCCGCCTGTCGCTCTCCGGCTACCGGCTCGATCGGGCGATCGATGATCTCCGATGGACTCTCGACCTGCCTCCCAAGGGCACCTTGGGGAGAGAGCTGTTGCTGCTCGCCCTTGGTCACGCAACACACGGGCGCAGCCAGTCCGGACAGACCGCGATTCGCGCAGGCGCCTCGGTCGCCGTCCGCTATGTCAACAACCTGAAACTCCCGGCGCGGGAACGTAGCGTCCTCGCTTGCGTCGTGAATCCGTGCGTCGGCACGTACGGGGCCACGGAGCGCATCGTGGGCCGCTCGCGCACCGTCGTGCGGAGGGCTACGCGACGCCTGCGTCTGTTCTTCGGCGCGCCGAAGCAGGGGCAGCTCGTCCTCAAGGTGCTCCACGCCGCGCTGGAGGCGGCCGACGGCTCGCGCCCCCGCCCACGGTGTGACCCGAAGGGCGGGCCCGAGTCGCAGGCCCCAGACGAAGGTCCACGAGCGCGGCCCGACGCGGCTTGCGCGGCCTCACCACCGCCCTCAGGATGGCGGCCGATGGCCTCGCTCTCCGTCGCCGACGCCGCGAACTTCTCGCCGCGCGACATTCCGCCGCGTTTCTATCTCGACCAGAGGCCTACGAGCCAGCTCTTCGAGATGCTGCCCTTCGCGCACGTCGCCGCGCACGAGCTTCGCCTCAACTACGTCGCGGCCGGCAGCCTGACAGGGGACGTCCTCCAGCCTCTCCTGATGAACAACGCCGACGCCGAGGCCGCCGGCGCCGCGATCGAAGCCACGATGCCCGACACGTTCACCGTCACGTTCCCGATCCGGAGGATCTCCGCCGAGATGCCCGTGGACGGCATCGTCACGGAGCTGTACGGCGCCGACGAGACCCTGCTCAAGGCTCTCGTCGACGTGAAGATCGAAGCCGTCAGGGACCGGTTCAAGCAGCTGATGATCACGGGCACGGGGACCGACCCGCAACTCCGGGGTATCGACGTGCTGGCCACGATGAACGGCAGGACATTCGTCGCGAACAACGGCGTCGGCGGCTCCGTCCTGGCAGGGGAGATGGAGAAACTCCTCGGACTCCTCGACCCGAGGGTCGCGGGCCGCGACGTCTACTTCGTCATGCATGCGAAGACCTACCGGCACCTCGTTCGGAACAACTACCCGGACGCCGAGTACAGGCGGATCGACCCGCTTGGCTGGGTTCCCGTGATCGCGGGGGCCCCGGTGCTCATCGACAACTTCATTCCGACCAACGTGGGCGCAGGCAGCGACACGACCTCGGTCTACGCCGTCGTGCTGGGCGAAGACAAGGGACTCTGCGGGATCTCACCCATGGCCGACCGCGGAGGCGAGATCGCGGTCAAGGGCCCGTTCGTGAAGGCCACGGCCGACGCCATGTGGTTCCACGTGTCCTGGAACGCGGGGCTCGCCTTGTACAACAAGGGCGCGCTGGCGCGCATGAGCGGCGTGCAGCACGCAAACTGACTGAGCACGTGATGAGGGAGCCACCATGCCGACCGCCAAGCCCAAGACACGAGGTTCGGACCCTGCCGATTGCCCTCCCGGAGACTCGGCGGAAGTCGGGGGCATCACGCTGGAGAGATTGAACGAGATCGCCAAGGACATCGCAGAACTGGAGAAACCCGTACGCGAGTACGGGCAGCTGGAGCGCGCCTGGAAGGGACTCGCGAGCAAAGAGGCGCGTGTGGGCCTCAGCGACTCCGAGCAGAAAGACATGGCGAGGATCGAACGTCGCATGGACCAACTGAAGACGATCGTGGACGCGAACAAGGCGGCGATCAAGGCGCTCCAGGCCGAAGCAGCGGCCGCGACGCAAGAGATTCGAGCGCGCGCCAACAGAGCGAAGAAGGGCAGCCGCACCGGCTTGGCGATGCAGGCGGTCAGCGCGAGCTCGCCGGCACCGATACGCACGGCCAAGGGACTGAAGGCAGTCAGGGACTGCGAGGCCTGGTACAGGGCGGCGTACGCGGCGGGCGACGAGCAGACAAGGAGCGAGATCAAGAGCCTCTTCGACCAGTACACGACGGTTGCCAAGGATCCGAGGAAGGAGTTGAGCACCCATGAGTACCGGATGCTGGTGCGGGAGCAGGAGGGCATGGGGCTGAAGGAGCGAGGCCAAGGCATCTGCTTCAAGATGCTCGATCAGTACGCGATGATGAGCCCCAAGGAAAAGGTTCAGATCGGCGGCATCCCGAACGTGGTCGGCTGCACGCCGGAGGGCGTGCGGGCGTGGGAGGCCCGAAACGCAGAGATCATCGCGCAGAAAACGCAGGAGGCGTTCGAGCGCCAGCAGGAGATGGAGAAGGCACGGCAGGAGCTGCAGGATCTCCGGATGACCTGCTATCCCATACCGGACTGGGTGAGCGACCGTATCCTCAACCATCCCCAGAAGGCCGTCGCAGTCCATCTCGGGATGCGCACGTCCCTGCCCGTGCCCTTCACGCGCGACGAGGTCATTCAGTCCGTCCGTGACGTCGTCGGCCAAGGCGGGTCGTCGGTGCCCGGCCAGTGCGCGCCGGTCGATCCGACCTCGGTTCATATCGCGAAGCATGTGGCGCGTGTCTTGGAGCATTGGTTCGGCTCGTTCGGGTGGGTAAGGGTCCAGGAGCGCGAGGGGAGCGGGTGGAGCGAGGTTCACCTCTGGGACGCCGTCGACAAGCTGCACAACGACCCCTTCACGCGAGGCTTCACCCCACGCAGGGAGTCCTACGTGACCCCGCTCGAGCTCGGGCCCTACTTCAGCACGACCTTCGACAGCGAGCAGCGCGTCGCGGCGATGCCCTCGTGGCTGCGGGTCTTCGGCCGCCCGGTGCTCGGCCCTGCGGCCGCGCTCGCGGAGCAGCTCGTCGCCGACGGCGAGCTGTCGTCGGAAGACCGGGCGCAGCTTGAGGCGCTCCTGGAGCGCCTGCGGTCGGGGGAGCAAGTGCAGTCGGAGGCGCCCGTCGAGTCGTACGGGCCTGAGCGCGCCATCGTGCGGCGACCGGAGCTCTGATCCGACATGGCGACGATCTCGATCGCGGCGGCCCAGGGCTTCAGCAATCCGGCGATCCCCGACCGCCTCCAGCCCATCCACCTGCCCGCGGATCAGTTCCGCCAGGTCCTCCCCGTGTGGGGAGTGTCGGGCTGGAAGGTGAGGCTCAACGCCGCGGAGTCCTCGGATCTGGCCTCGTACGCGACGACGGTGGGGGCGACCGGCACCGCCGTCTCCGCGGCGCTGCCGACGTTCAGCGTCCTCGAAGGCAAGATGTCCCATCTCGCGGCGATCCTTGAGGCAGACTCCGTTCTTGGGGATCGCTACGGCTCGGGGAACCGCCTCCTGCGGCACCTGGTGAAACTGAAGACACTCGCGGTGCTGAGCCTCTGGCAGAAGCTGCTCATCGCCGGCGACAGCACGAATGCAGGCGAGTTCGATGGTCTGAAGAAGCTCGTCGCATCGGGCGGAACCTCCTTCGACGCCGGCACGTACGGGGGCGTGGCGAACAAGGTGAACCCGGGCGAGTTGGAGCGCTGCGCCGCGATGCTGTCGTCCCGCGGCAACCTCGACAATCGGTATTTCGTGATGAACGCAGTCGCGTTCGGTCACCTCGCCCAGAACAACTACAAGACGCAGATCCGGATGCAGGACCATCCGCTCCTCGGCACGGTGCCCGTGATCTCCGGGGTGCCGGTCCTGCTCGACAACTGGATCCCCACGAACGAAGGCGCCGGCAGCAACCAGACCCGCATCTACGCTGTCCTGATCGGCCCGCCCGCCGGCCTCGTCGGGCTCGTCCCGAAGGCGAGGGTCGGCCGGGAAGTCCAGGTGCGTGGGTCCAACCTGGTCGAGGCCACCGATCGGCAGATCTTCACGGTCTCCTTCGTCGGAGGCCTCTTGGCGATGGATCCGGACGCCGTTGCCTGCATCGCCAACATCATCCCTACGTCCTAGGAAAGAAGCAGAACCAAGGAGAACCCATGGCTTCCATCACGACCGCGCAGGCCGCTGGATTCAGCGTCGGGGCGGTCCCGGGCCGCTACTACCTAGACCAGCGGCCGACCGACCAGTTCTTCGACGCCCTCCCCTTTGTCCCGATCGAGGGGCACGAGCTCCTGCTCAATGTCATCGACGCCTCGGAGGGCGGTGCCGGCTCGGGCCTCTCCGAGTTCGCCGACGCCGAGGCCGCGGGCGCGGCCATCGACCAGAACATGCCTTCGATCGCGACGCGGACGTTCGCGCTAAAGCGCATCAGCGCGGAGATGCCTGTGGACTCCGTGATCCCGAGCAAGTACGGCTCCCACCGCGACATCCTCGCAGGCCTCATCAACCTCAAGGTCGAGGCGGTGCGGGACCATTGCAAGCATCTCCTGGCGCGTGGGGACTCCAGTGTGAACGCTGAGGAGTTCGACGGGCTTGCGAAGCTCGCCAGCACGTACTCCCAGCAGACGGGGGCGAGCAGCGACGCTGCCAACGGCGGGACGGTGCTCAAGGGCGAGATCGAGCTGCTGCTCACGATGCTCAACCCGCGCCCTACGAACGAAGTCTGCTACCTCGTGATGCACGCGAAGGCGTTCAAGCACCTCAACAAGAACAACTACACGGACGTCGAGTACATCTCGCACGCGACACTCGGTCAGCTACCGTCGATCGCGGGCGTGGCGATCCTCATCGACAACTTCCTTCCGGTGGACGAGACGCGCGGCACGTCCAACGACTGCACCTCGATCTACGCGGTCATGATCGGAGAAGACATCGGCCTCTGCGGCATCTTCCCGGCTGCGGTGAAGGGTCAAGAGATCCAGGTCCGCGGCCCGGTCGTGAAAGAGGGCACTGACCTGATGTGGTACCACGTCTCTTGGGACGTGGCGCTCGCCTGCTTCAACAAGGGCGCGATCGCCCGGCTGTACGGGGTCAAACACTCCAACTAGGCGCGGGTCATGTGCACGACCCGCGACGAAGGCCTGTTCGACTGGCTGCTCGCGGCAGCCGGAGGATAACGCGATGCCGGGCCCGTACGACCCTGCCCTTGACCCCAACGCCTTCAGCTTCGGCGTGCCCCACGCCCTGGGGCCCTATAGCGCCATGGGGGCCACCGGAGCCTATGGGCCGACGGGTTTCTACGGGGGGGGAGGGGGCCCTGGCGGAGCCGGGGCGGCGGGCAGCTGGCCTGTCGTGCCGGTGTCTGGAGACGGCGTCCCCGTGCAGGCTTCCGTCCCCGGCACAGTCTCAAGTGCAGGTCCGGTTCTCAAGAGTTGGTCGCAGGGAGCGCCCTCCGCAGCACCTCGACCGGGAGCGCCTCCTGCCGCGCCTCCGCGCGGGGAGCCGCCCGCCCCCGCCCCTGCGAGAGCGGCGCAACCAGCCGCCGAACCCAAGCCTCGCGACCCGCTGTGCAGCGCGAGCATCGAGTATCTGCGGGCGCACGGCGTCCCCGGGAAGCCGGCCGGTTGGCTCGAGCGCGTGGAGCGCGAGCTCTGCTGGCCCGATCTCGCGCAGTACGACATCCCGATCTGCCCCGAGCGGCAGGTGATGAAGTTCGGCACGACGTACACCCGCGAGATCGAAGGGCTCGCGTCGTCCAGCGCCAGCATGCGCGAGTCCGCGCGCAAGACGCTGCAGAGGAGGGTGGATACCGCACCGTTCAACAGGAGGCTCCTGCCGGGGCCCGATGGGGTTCTCCGGCGCGAACGCCACTGCGGGTCGATCCTCGGCTCGCGCGCGGCGGGCACGCCCGCGGCCGCCGCCCCGGTCGAGCAGACCACGGACGCGACGTCCCTGACCATCAGGCCGGAAACGGAGCCGCCGCAGGCCGGCCCGCCCGGAAGGACTGCGGCGGCCGTGTCGACGTCGGTCGGGACCCCTGAGGCGCCGCTCCCCAGCGGCCCGTTCCCGACGGTTCCGGGGCGACCGCAGCCGCCAACCGGTTACCGGCATCCTCCTTTCACTCTGGTCATTCCGCCTCGGCCCGGCATCAGCCGCCCCAACGAAGGCCGCGAGGTCGAGAACGGAGGATTGGTCTGGGGCCCGCCTGACGTTAGGGATCCCGGGGGCTTCTTGGGCGTCCTCGATCCAAGCGACGTGGATTCGTCCGGGATGTACAGCTACCGCCCTTCCCAAGGCGGCTTGCCCTACGACCCGGCGGCGGTCAGCCAAGACCTGCCCACGGAGGACAGCTCGCTCATGCAGCTCCGCTCGACGAGCGGCTTCCGTGTCGCCTTCGACGAGACGGGCGAGATCTGGTCCGCCTACAGCTGAGCGAGCGGGAGAACAAAGAGGGAGGTCGTCCGATGCGTGGAGTGTGGTCCGACCAGGTCGACGACGCAGCAATCTGCAGGCTGTGGGGGGCGAAACACAAGGGCGCGACTCCGACGGCCAGCGATCCGGGAGCCCCGGCAGCCGATCACGCAGGAGCGATCTCCCCGCGGGCGACGCTCGGCCGCCGGGTCGGCGCAGGGACGTTTGCGATGCCTTCAACCCGGTACGCGCCCGTCGTGGCCGCCTTCCCGCCGAGAGCCGTGTCGGCCGGGGTCCGCCTCCGTTCCGGAGCGCAGCCGGGCTCGCACAAGGGATGCGGATGCAAGGCCGCCGGGGCGCCGCCGACCGCGTCGCCGAACGGCGGCTGCGGGTGCGGCCGCCGGTCCCGGCCCACAGGCACCTCGTGAGCAATGGCGGCGAATGGTACAGCGGCGGCAGCCTCGAGCCGCTGCCGAAGATCCACCTCGGAGGCACTTCCTGGCTAGATGACAACGCGCTCTCGCCCCTGCCGGGCGAGTGGGGCTACTCTCCGCTGGACGACTACGAGCCGTACGCATCGCCCTACGGCGCGGACGCTGCGGACTCATTGTCCGGTGCGAGCACCGACGGCAGCCGGAGCGTCGCCCAACCGTCGAAGTGCCAGACATGCGAACAGGCGCTCATCGCCTCCGAGCGCCTGACCACGATGATGGCGATCCAATGTCTCTGGGAAGCCGCGAGCCGAGAGGTCGATGCCAGTGGACGGCCGCTGACGCATGGTCTTTCACCGTCCGACCCAAACCGTGCCGGGCTCCTCCGCAAGCTCCGCGAGCGTTGCGCTGCCACCCGACGAGGCACTGAAGAGCCGAGCGAACCCCTCGGCCGCCTCCCGGAGCTCGGCGAGAGGAGGACGGAGGCCAAGGAGCCCAAGTGCGACACGTGCGCCCAAGCCCTAGCGGCTGCGGACTCCCTGGGCACCGAAGCGGCGATCCGGTGCCTCTGGGCGGCAGCGAGTCGCACGTCCGACAACCGGGGCAGGCCCCTGACGCACGGACTCTACCCGGCCGACTCGGATCGCAAGGGGCTCCTGGACAAGCTGCGCCGGCGTTGCACCCCGGGGGCGGAGATCGAGGAGCCGCCGGCGAAAGACGACCGGCGCACGACATCAGTGCCGCTGAAGCCACGACCGGAGGACCGCCGCGGCTGGCCGCCTTGGGGCGACGCGCAGAATGACCTTCTGCCCGGTCGTCGCAGCAAGCTCCGCTACCCCCCAACGGCGAGATCCTGTGGGCAGAAGAAGTCGGCCAACCGGTTCGAGTTGCAGCAAGCGCAAGAGCGGCCTTGGGCGCAGGGGTGGTTTCCGTGTCCTCCCGACGGGGGCCGGCTCGAAGAGAACTCAGAGGCATACCGGTGGTGGAATGCCCTACCCACTTGGGGAGATCGCGGGATCGCCGACTCGCAGGTAGCAGCCCTGCAAGAGGCCCTAGAAGATTGCGTGGACAGCGTGCGGAAGCGGGCACTTGAGCCGGTCACCACGTTCCGCACCATGGAGGACGCGCACCGGCTGTTCCCCTCAGTCATCGAAGACATCAGACGTGAAGCTGCCGAATGGGGCACAGCGTCGCTACACAACATGAAGACGCTCTCGATCTCCATGCTCATTAACGTAAGCTGGCCATTGGGGACGCACTACGTCCCCAACCTCGTCGGTGGAGAGTGGTTCGAGACGATGTCCCGTGATCAAGTCGTGGACGAGTATGAACGCCGGGCCGACAAGCTCGAGGGCGTTACGCATCTCTACGTACGACCCACATACCCCGGATACCAAGATGCGCTTCGAGAGGCGGTGGCCTTTGTCGATGGCGAGCGGGCGTACGACGAAGCGCTGTTTGAGGCCAACTACAGGTACAAGGCCTTGGGCAAGGCGCTGATGTGTCGCGCATTGTACCGTCTGCCGGACCGAGCCGGCATCGGCAACGGCGCCGACGCCTTGCTCAAGGGCGTGCTCGACGACCGGCACCGGGCCCTTCGGGGGCGCATTCGGGGCGCAGAGACCCGTTACGAACTCGGTGCGGTGGTCTGCGAACTCGGTCATCGGCTTTGCTGCGCGCTGCTCCGATGCAGGCACTTCGAGGCAGCGCTTAAGGCCATCGAGGCAATCGAAGCGTTCCGCAGTGACACGAGCGGAGCGTTGAGAAAAGGGCAGGCCATCGGGTCCTTTGGGCTCAAGGAGCTTGGTTGCGAGGCGTATGAGGCTGATGACGACCTCGAGCAGACCGCAAGCGCCGTCGTGTCCCTCGCTAACAACGAGCATGACTGCAGCTTCATGACCGCGCAAGGGCCGATGAGTTGGGCTGACATGGCGGCCGCAATAGAGTTGCTTGCGGAAGAGGTGGACCTCAATCTCAGCGATGCACAAGATCTCGAAAGGCAGATCAAGAGGCGCATCGGGATCTCTGAGATCTTCTTCTTCATCGCCGATGTCGCAGGCTACCTGGCAATGGCTCTCACGGTCATCGAGGTCGGCATTGCCGGGTGGCGGCTCTGGGTAACGAGGCCACCTCCGAAGATTCCCGTGGGTGGGCCTCGCCTCCCCACGCGGCCGCGGCCGCCCGAAGGTCCGGGCGTGGGGCGGCCGTCGCCCAAGGCTCCAGAAGCAGGACGGCCAACTCCGACGAAAGCGACTTCCGCGGAGGAGGGGGCGGTCGGCACCGGTCGCACAGGCGTTCCTGCCAAGCCGAACAAGCCGCAAGCCGACAAGCCGAGTAGGCGTTCAGGGGGTCCGGCGACCTTCGGCAGGGCACCGAGGCTCGACTACCGCAAGACCTTCTTCGAGGCGCACCCGGAACTCGAAGGGAAGGTCGTCGTGCACCACGCGGTTGAGCAAAGCGTCCAGACGCGGTACCCGGGTCTCAAGCTCACCGATGCCGAGATGCAGTCCCTTGAGAATCTGCGGGGGATCCCGAAAGATCTCAATTCCGAGTTCCACCTGCGTACTCTCCGCAAGGAGTGGACCGAGTGGTACAAGGCGAATCCTGCACCGACGAAACAGGATCTCCTGGACTTTGCTACGCACATCGACGACAAGTACGGGCACCTGTTTGTGCCGCCGGTGAGGCCGACGAAATGAGCTACAGGAGCTTGACGCCCGATGTTCCCGGAGAGATGGGCAACCGCACGGAGCTTGATCCTTCGACCCATCCGCCGACAGTGGCCGTCTTCCATCTGGACGTGACAAACTGGTCCGGCGACGACCTAGTCGAGTGCTTCCCCTGCTTTGCCGTCACGCCCGCCTTGGCTGCTGCGCTTCAGCGCGCCGGGCTCACCGGCTACTCGTTGACTGAGATGACCACGACCGCCAACGCGGACCAGCGAGAGATCAATCCGGAGCGGCGTGTGCCTCGCTTTCAACGTCTCGTGGTTACCGGGCGAGCAGGCAGTGACGACGCAGGGATTGACTCTAAGCAACATCTCGTCGTGTCGGATCGACTGTGGGCTCTACTGCAGCGATTCCGACTCAATGCGTGTGAATTCACGCCTTGGTAACCAGGCTGGTACACAGGACGCTGCGCTACGCGCGGGCCACCGCAACGACATCCAGGCCAGGTAGCAGCGTCGGCGAGCACGCCTTCGCGAGTCGCGCACGGATCGACCCTTCGAGAAAGTCGAGGATCGATCGCCCCTGCGCCCGGAGGGTCTCGCAGACCGTCAGCATCCGCTCTGCGAAACGCGAGCCCCGGCGGCTCGCCGACCCGAACGAGTTCTTCCGCCAGAGGACAGCCTTGCGCAGGGCGCGCTCCGCGGCGTTGTTCGTCGGCTCGATCCCATCGACGCGAGCGAAGGTCCAGAGCGCCGTGCCGTATTCGATGAGGTCCTTGATGAGCGCCCGCGCCTCGCGCACCGGGTTGTTGATGTGCCGACGGAGAAGGTACCTGAGTTTGAGCCGGAGTGGCGCGAGCCGTCTTCGGAGCCCTCGCCGTGTCAGCTGGCCGTCGCGGACGCGATACCACTCTTTGAAGACAGCCTTCACGATCTTCTGCCCCGCCCTCCCGAGGCTCCTCGCTTTGCCTCCCGCCTCCTCGAGCCGCCGGAAGTTCCTCAGCACGTGCGCCCAGCACAGCTGGCGCTTCTCCGTGTCGTGCGCCCGGTAGACCGAGAAGCGGTCGGAGACGAGGATCCCCTCGAAGCCGAAGAGCAGCCTGCGGAACGCCTCGCGGTTCCGCGTCTTGTCGATCCTGAAGACCTTGAGCATCGGCGTCACCGCGGACCAGAGCCAGGCGAGCCGGTTGGACTGCCGCCACGAGCTCTCGTCGCAGTGGACGAAGTCGGCGTCCTGCACGGCGTCGAGCGCCTCGTCGTAGGCGGGACGGAGCGCCTTGCTCGTGCGTCGCTCCATCGCCGCGACCGTCCCGAGCGACACCTGCGCCTTCGGACCGAAGAGCGTGACGACGACCTCGCGCGCCTCGCGCCTCGTGATCCGGCAGCGGCCGGTGAGCAGCGAGAGGATCGCCTGGAGCCCGGACGCCCACGCAACCGGTCGGCACCCCCTCGGGCAACTTCGCCGCCGTCGTGTGGCCGCACCCGGAGTTGGTGAAGGCCGTGCCGACCGCGTGCTACACTTGTCCACGAACGGCTTCTTCGAGCAGGACGAGCCCGCCGACCTCGACGACTCGGTGACCTCGGCGACGACCGGCGGGAGGGGGTGACCTTCAGGAGTGCGGGAGTGCGGCTCGCCCCTCACCCGAACAGCGCGTGCGCCTGCGGGACGAGGTGCGCGACCTCGGCGTCGGTGTCGTTCTCGGCAGCGACCGTCTCCGCGATCTCCGAGGCGAAGAGGCCCCGGAGCACCTCGCGGGCCTCTTCGAGCGCGCGCTCGACCTCGTCTTCGGACCGCTCGAGCTTCGCCGCCAGCTCGGCGGCGGTGAGCGGGGGCGATCCTTCCGGCCGGTCGTAGATCCGGAGCAGGATGCGCCGGGTCTCCGGGCGCACGTGGCCCAGCTCCTCGAGCGCGGCGCCGAAAAGCCCGCGCGACCAGTCGCGCTCGAACTCGGGGTCGATCCCGCCCTTCGCGCCTCGCTCCTCGCAGAGGAACTGGACCTCGCGCTCGGCGCACATCCTCAGCCGCGCGGCCTCGTCGCTCGGGCCCTGGCCCTCGAAACGCTCGCGGAGCCGGACGAGGACGAGGTCGGCGAGGTCCTCCGTCTCGCGCCAGCCGTGGATCCGGCGGCGCAGCTGGAAGAGGATCGCGGGGCGGATGCGCTCCGTGATCGCGGTCCACGCCGCTTCGCGCGCGCCTTTGTCGGCGCCCGGATCGAGGATCAGCCCCCAACGGGTCACACCGCGATTGTACGACTTCGGCGGGGCGGCGGGCGGCGCGGATAATGGCCCCGTGCGCGCGCGCCTTTACCTCGTGCTCACGCCGAGGCTGTGCCGGAAGGACCCCGTCGAGACCGCCGCGACGGCGATCGACGGCGGCGTGGAGATGGTCCAGCTCCGGGACAAGGAGGCGCCGGACGACGACTTCCTGCGGCTCGCGCGGCGACTCGCCGAGGTGTGCGGCCCCCGCGGCATCCCCCTCATCCTGAACGACCGGGTGCACCTGGTCGAAGCCGCAGGCGCGGACGGCGTCCACGTCGGCGAGGACGACACGCCGCCGGAGGAAATCAGGAAGGGCATGATCATCGGCCTCTCCACGCACGACCGGGCGGAGGTCGCGGCCGCCCAACGCCGCGGCGCGAGCTACATCGGCCTCGGCCCGATGTTCCCGACCGGCACGAAAGAGATCCAGCGCGCCCCCCGCGGCCCGGCGCTCCTCCGCGAGGTCCTCGGCGCGACCGGCCTCCCGATCTTCCCGATCGGCGGGATCACCGCGGCGAACACCCTGGAGCTCGTCGCCGCCGGCGCGACCCGACTCGCGGTCTCCTCCGCGATCTGCGCGGCCGAGGATCCGCGCGCGTCCGCAGCCGCGCTCCGCGCGCTGCTCGGCTAACCGCCGCCGCCCTCGTCCTCGGGCTCCGGCGCGGCCTGCTTGGTCTGCGCGTCCACGCCGGCCTTCACGTCCGCGAACACGAACCGTCGGCCGACCTTCGTGACGGCCACGTCCACCGTCACCGTCCCCCGCGCGCTCGTGATCGGAAGGGCCACGTTGGCGCTGACCCCCATCGGCCCGTACTTCACCTTCATCGCGCCCGCGGCGGCCGTCTCCCAGTCCACGTTCAGCCGCTCGTGGTGCCACACGATGTGCGTCTCCCACCGCTCGCGCTCCGCGGTGGCGTCGAGGTCCACGCCGGTCACCTTCCGCCGCTCCTCGCTGGTCATCAGGTGCGACTCGAGCGGCTCGATCGAGGCCGCCTTGAGCGCGTCGAACGTCGCCCGGGCGACATCCTCGGGCCGCCCCTGCGGCGGCGGCTGGCGGCCGCACGCGGCGAAGAGGAAAAAGCCCAAGAGGAGGGTACGCACATGGCGATTCTACCCCTCAGGAAGAGGGGGGCCTCGGGGGGAGGGATCGGAACATGACCCGCTTTTGACCCCGCCGCCCGGGGCGAGCGTCATGCTGTCTACGCATGAAACGCCTGGCACTCCTCCTCCTCCTCGTCGCGAACGGGCTCGCGCAGGAAACCCCCGAGCTCCACAAGATCTACGTCCCCTACACCAAGCTCGAGGACGTCCTGGGCACCGACAAGGAACGCGTGATGGTGCCCTACAAGGAGTTCCTCGAACTCTGGCAGCTCAAGTACGGGCCGAAGACGGAGCCGGGAAAGCCGCCGGTCCCGTTCGTCGTCGAGAGCGCGACGTACGAGGGGAAGGTGCAGGAAGGCGTCGCGTCCTTTGCGGCGACCATCGAGATCGAGGTGCTCGACGCGGCGTGGCAGCGCGTCCCGCTCGGCTTCTCGAAGGTCGCGTTCGAGGAGGTCACCGTGGACGGCGCGGCCGGTGTCCTCGCCCCGTCCGGCCAGGGCTACGAGCTCCTCCTCCGAGGACAGGGCCGCCACAAGGTCGAGGCGCGATTCGTCGCCGGGATCGCGCGCGGGAAGGAGTTCGCGACGTGCGCGTTCGACCTGCCCTCGGTGCCCCTGCACAAGCTCTCGTTCCGCGTGCCCGGCAAGGGGACCGAGATCAAGCTCGAGCCCGCGCGGGCGATGACCACGACGAACGAGGGCGACGAGACCGTGCTTCTCGCCTTCCTCGGCCCCCAGCCGAACGTCCAGCTCACGTGGCGCTACCAGCCCGAGGAGGTCCAGAAGGAGCCCCCGCTCCTCTTCGCCACCGACCTCGTCGCGATGACCGTCGAGGAGCGCGTCCTCCGCGGCCTCGCGACGTTCGACCTCCAGGTGCTCCGGACGCCGTCGAGCGCCTTCCGCGTGAAGGTTCCCGCGGGCGTGCAGGTGCTCGAGGTGACGGGAGCGAACCTGAAGACGTGGAGCTTCGCCGACGACGCGCGCACGCTCCTCGACGTGACCCTCCACGAGCCCGTCACGGGCGCGTACCAGATGGGCGTCGCGTTCGAGTCGCCCTTCGAGGTCCCCGGACCCCTTCCCCTTCCCGTCCTCAAGCTCGAAGGCGCGGCGCGCGAGCGCGGATTCCTCCGGGTCAAGGGCGCGGAGGGCGTGGGGCTCAGGCCCGCGGCCCTGGAGAACGCCTTCCAGATCGACGTGACCGCGCTCCCCGACCTGCTGAAGGTGAACGAGCGCGCGCTCGGCTTCCGGTTCCCCGCGCTGCCGTACGGCGTGACGCTCACGACCGAGCGGATCGCGCCGCGCGTGACGGTGATGAGCCGCGCGCGGCTCGAGGTCGAGCGCCGCCGGATCCGGCTCAACCAGGTCCTCCAGTACAGCGTCGAGCGCGCCGGCGTGTTCAGCCTGAAGCTCGACGCGCCCGAATGGCTCCAGCTGACGCAGGTCGGCGACGAGCAGCTCGTGGACACGCGCACCGACACGGTCGCCGACGGCAGGAGGACGATCACGCTCGAGCTGCGGGGCCGCCGGATCGGCGGGCTCGTGCTGGCCGTGACCGGCGAGGCGCCGCTCGACCTCGCGCAGGGGAAGCTCGACGTCCCGTTCGTGCGGCCGCTGGGCGCGGACCTCGAGGAGGGCACGCTCGGCGTCTACATGGACCCCGGCATCAAGGCCGCCGCGGACGCGAAAGGCGTCGTGCCGCTTGAGCCCGCGCAGCTCGCCCGAGAGGACGGTTTCCCCTCCCCGCTGCCCCTCTCCTTCGCCTACCGGTGGCACGGCCCCGGCGCGACCGTGTCCTTCGCCGTCGAGCCGCGAAAGCCCAAGGTCACCTGCGACGTCCTCTACTCCCTCCAGGCCGACGAGGGCAAGGTCCGGATCCGCGCGGATCTCCTGTACGACGTCCAGTTCACGGGCGTCGAGACGTTCCGGTTCCGCGTGCCGAAATCGATCGTCGAGCGCCTGAAGGTCGAGGGCCAGAACATCCGCGAGAAGCCGCACGCGGACGACCCGGTCGAGGAGGGCAAGCTCCCGACCACCACGTTCACCGTCTCGCTCCAGGGGCCGACGCTCGGAAGGGTGGGGATGTGGGTCGAGTACGACGACGTCTTCAAGGAGCCGCTCAAGGTGAACGAGCAGGGCGCGGTCGCGGTGCCGCAGGTCCTCCCGCTCGACGTCGAGTCCGCGAACGGCTTCGTCGCGGTGCGCAAGTCGCCGGCGCTCAAGGTGGACGCGGACGGCCCGTGGGAGGAGGTGGACCCGGCCGAGCTTCCCGAGGCGCTCCGCTCGCCGGACACGTTCCTCGCGCTGCGCCGCCTCGACGAGCCGGAGCCCTTCCGGCTCGAGCTCACCCGCCACGAGTACCAGCCCGTCGCGGACGTGGTCGTGCGGCTCGCGTACCTGAAGACGGTCCTCGCCGACGAGACCCACGCGACCACGACCGCGTTCTTCGAGATCCTGAACAACGACCGGCAGTTCCTCGCGGTGCAGCTCCCGGAGGGGAGCGAGATCCAGGACCTGCGCGTCGCGGGCAAGCCCGAGAAGCCGCGGCTCGGCGAGGGGCGCGTGCTCCTCGTGCCGCTCGAGACCGGCCTCAAGAAGGACGCGTCGTTCGAGGTCGCGATCGCGTACACGCACCCGGTCAAGACGGGCGGCGCGCTCGTGCGCGATACCGCGATCACGGGGCCCAAGCTGCCGGCGTGGGGCGAGGGCACCAAACCCTTCCAGGCGCTCCTGACCTGGAGCGTCTTCTACCCCAAGGAGTGGCTCGCGACCGGCTTTTCCGGCAACGTCACGGCCGCGGATGAGGAGGGGGCTCGGGGGACGTGGCTCCGCCGCGCGATCGTTCAGCTCGGCACGTTCGTGCGTCCCGTCGGCGGGGCGCCCGAGCGCGGCGCCGCCGTACGCCCGGTCGCGTTCAAGGACATCGTTCCGCAGCCGACGCAGCGAGAGAGCGTCGAACGCCTCTTCTGGAGCGGCACGGGCGACGCGGAGCTGGTGATCTCCCACACGTCGGTCGCGATGGGCATCGTTCTCGTCCTCCTCGCGGCGGGGCTCGCGGGGGCGGGCGTCGCGCTGCTCGCGCGGAAGGTGAAGCCGTGGCGCGCGGGCGCGGGCGTCGCGTTCGTCGCGCTCGCGATGCTCGCGTTCGTGGGGCCAGGCTGGGCGGGGTTCTGGAACGGCGCGCTCCTCGGCGCCCTTGTCGCGACGGTCGTCGTGTGGCGCCTCGAGCGCCGGAGGGTGCGGTGATGAGGCGGCTCCTGATCCTCCTCCTCGGCGCGCCGGCGCTCGCGGGCGAGCCGCCCCCGAGCCCCCCTCCCCTCGAGGAACCCAAGGTGTGGATCCACGCCCCGGCGGAGGACCTGCTCCCCCTCAAGGGCGCGGGATTCCTGATCACGGCCGAGGAGTACAGGAGGCTCCTCGAGCTGGCGCGCGCGAACGACGCGGCGGCGCGCGAGAAGCCCCCGTTCGGCGGGAGGCTCGTGCGCGGCGCGTGCGCCGCCCGGCTCGACGGCGACGTGCTCCGGATCTCGGCGAAGTACACGGCGGTCGTGCAGGGCGAGGGGACGGTCGAGATCCCGTTCCGCGTCGAGGGCGCGGCCTTGGAGCGCATCGCGAACCTCCGCGGGGACGCGCTCACGTTCTCCACGCCGGGCACGCACGACGTCGAGGCGGTGATCTCCGTGAAGCTCGCGCGGGACGGGGACTTCCTGCGCGGGTCGTTCCGGCTGCCGATGGCCGCGGGGCACACGGTCGCGCTCGACCTGCCGCCCGAGGTCGAGGGCGAGGTCGGGCCCATCGTGCGCGCGTTCCGGTCGGGCGCGGACGGCGGCCGCGTCGTCGGCTACCCGGACGAGACGGGGCTCTTCCAGCTCTGGATGAAGCCGCTCGCGCCTGCGCGGAGGCTGGACGCGCTCCTGGGCGCGTCGTTCGACACGATCGCGGAGATCGGCGAGGCGCGGACGGGGCTCAGGACCTCGGTCACGCTCTCGATCCTGCGCGCGCCGGTGGACGGCGTCGATCTCCTCCTTGCGCCGGGCCAGACCGTGCAGGCGCTGGACGGCAAGGGGGTGAAGACGTGGCGGCTCGTGCGCGGGGCCACCGAGGACACGATCGAGGTCCGGTTCACGGAGCCGCTCCAGGAGACGGTCGCGCTCACGCTCGAGACCGACCTGCCGCGCGATCGCGTGGAGACGGCGGAGATCCCCGTCGTGCGCGTAAGGGGCGCGGTGCGGTACCGCGGGACGCTCGGCATCCTCGCGCGCCCCGAGGTCCGGATCGAGGGGCTCGCGGTGAGCGGCGTCCGGCGGCTCGAGGGCGCGCAGACGCTCGCGTCCTACGAGGTCTGGTCCGAGGCCGCGAAGGTCACGGCGACCCTGAAGCGCGTCGTGGCGCGGGCCGAGGCGACCACGCGCGCGCTCCTCGCGTTCCGCGAGGGGGGAAAGAGCCTCCAGCTCTACGTCGGGATCGAGATCACGGGCGACCCGCTCTTCCGCCTCGAGCCCTCGCTGCCTCGCGGCTGGCTCCTGCGCCGCGTCCTGCTCGACGGCGCGGACGCGCCCTCCACGTACGAGCCGGATGGGCGGCTCGTCCTCGAGTTCCCCGAGGGGCTGAAGCCCGGCCGCCACGCGCTCTTCGTGACCGCGGAGACGGACGAGGTCGACTGGGTGCCGAACGCGGGCGCCGTCGCGTTCGAGCTCTCGGGGGTGCGCGCGGGGCTCCCCCACGAGACGGGGCTCCTCGTGATCGCGTCCGACCCCGCGTTCCGCGTGAACCTCGGGACGATCCAAGGGCTCACCGAGGTCGGGATGGCCGAGGCCGCGCGCGCGTTCGGCGGCGCGACCGAGCGGATGCTCTTCGCGTGGCGGTTCGAGCAGCCGGGCTATTCCGCGCGCTTCGCGCTCGAGCGGCACGAGCCGCGGATCGCGGCGACGGTCGTCACGCACCTGCTGCCGGTCGAGCGCCTGCTCTCCGTGGGCGCGACGATCCTCCTCGACATCAAGCGGACGGGCGTGCGCGAGATCAAGGTCTCGCTGCCGAAGGGCACGGGGCCGCTCGTGGATTTCATGGGCCCGATGATCAAGGAGAAGCGCGCGCCGGCGAAGGACGCCGACCCGGAGACATGGACGATCGTCTTCCAGAGGCGGATCCGCGGGCCGTACCGGCTCGACGTCTCGTTCGACCGGAAGTTCGACGCGGACGCGTGGAGCGCGGTCGCGCCGGAGGTCTCCGTGCCCGACACGCAGGAGCGCGGCTTCGTCGTCATCCACTCGTCGGGCACGACGGAGATCGCGGTGAAGAGGGAGGGCCTGCGGGAGGCGGATGTCGGGGAGCTGCCCGAGGCCCCCGAGCGCCCCCCCCTTGAGGTCCTCGCGTACGCGCAGCACCCGTACCGCGTGGACATCTCGTCGCGCCGGCACGACCCCGAGCCGGTCGTCCAGGCGATCGCGGTCTCGGCGGAAATCTACGGCGTCGTGACCCCGGAGGGCCGGGTCCGCTGCCGCGCCGAGTACCGCGTGCGCAACAACGACCAGCCGTTCCTCACGATGGCGCTGCCCGGGGGCTCGGAGCTTCTCGGCGCGCTCGCGGCCGGGGAGCCGATCAAGCCGCTCCGCGAGGCCGGCATGCTCAAGCTCCCGCTGCCGAGGAGCCGCGACCGCGACACGCCGTTCGTCGTCGCGGTCGTCTACGAGACGCGGGCGCAGGAGCTCGGCGCCGCCGGCAAGCTCACGATCGACCGTCCCACCCTCGATATCGAGGTGCTGGAGACGACCTACCGGCTGCACCTGCCGGACGGCTACCAGGTGACCGGGTTCGACGGCGACCTCGTGCCGCTGACCGTCCGGGAGCGCGAGACGGTCCTCGACGCGTTCTGGGATGCGTTGCCGTCGATGGCCAAGGGCGTCGACATGGCCGCGCCCGCGAGCGGGCCGGTCGCAGTGGAACGGCTGAAGCACGTCGAAGCCGGCGGCGAGGTGACCCAGGAAAGCGTCGACTTGCTCAGGACGGCGGTCGAGACGGCCCGCGCGCAGGGAGCGGACGAGAAGAAGATCATGGCGATGACGGCCGTCGTGGACCGACTGGCCGAAGGCGTGGCCACGGAGCAGCAGCTTCAGTACCAGGTTCTCTACGCCGAGGCCCTCGAGAAGGCCGCGGAGCTCGGCGTGCCGGTCGTCGTACCCTGGCCGGCCCCGACGCCGCCCGCTGCGGACGCGGGCGCGGCGGCGCCGGAGGCGGCCAAGACGCGGGCGCTCAGAAGGGCGCGCGGAGGAAGCAAGAAGGACAAGTCGATCCAGCGGGAAGTGGAGAAAGCCGAATCCGAGGATGCGATAGAGGCTGACGAAGAGGCGTCCGACATGCCGGAGGCCGAGAGCGAGAGCGGACTGGTGCCTGGCGGCGCCAGAGGCGGCGCCGGCGGATTCCGGTTCGAGGCCCACGGCGGGAAGCCCGGCGGCTCGCCGACGCCCGCGCCCGGCGAGGAGCGCGGCAAGCAGCGCGCGCGGCCCGAGCGCGCGCTCCTGAGCCTCGACATCCAGTTCCTTAGGCCCGAGAACCTCTGCCAGCTGCGTTCGCTCGCGCCGGGCGGGAGCGTCACGCTCTCGTACGCGCGCTCGGACACCTACGGCCGGCAGGCGTACATGGGCGTCGTCGTCGGCGCCGCCGCGTCGCTCGCGTTCGTCCTCGGACGGCGGCGCCGGCTCCTCTTCCTCCTCCCGGGGGCCCTCCTCCTTCTCCTTTCGCTGCACTTCGCCGGCCTCTCGTTCCTGCCCGGTGACTTCGCCCTGGGCGCCGCGAAGGCGCTGGTGGCCGTTTCCGCGATCGTGCTCGTCGCGCGGCTCCTTCGGCGCGTGGCGCGGCGGTGGATGCCCGCGGCGGCGGCCCTGCTGCTTGCGGCCGGCGCTGCGCGCGCGGACGACCAGGTGCTCGTCCCGTACGGCACGGAGCCGGGCAAGATCGACCGCGTGTTCCTGCCGGCGGACGAGTACCACCGGCTGCGGAAGCTCGCGTACCCGGAGACGGCGGGCGGCGCGACCGCGTTCGCCGACGCACAGTACGAGGCGGTGGTCGAGCAGGGGCAGCTCACGATGCGCGCGCGGTACGAGATCGCGAAGGAGACGGACGACGCGGAGCGGCTCCCGCTCGCGCTCAAGGACGTGGCGATCACGAACGCGCTGCTCGACGGGAAGCCCGCGGCGCTCGCGGTCGAGGGCCAGGGCTACGTGCTCGTGCTCGAGGGCAAGGGGCGGCGCGTGCTCGAGCTGGAGCTGCGCCCGCGGCTCGAGATCGCGGGGGATCTCGTTTCGTTCGCCGTGCCCGTGCGGCCCGTCGCGGTCGCGCGGCTCGTCCTGAAGCACGACATGCCGGGCTACGACAGCAAGGTCGCATCCCTGGGCGGCGCGGACCAGGCGATGCACTCGCTGGGCCCGGTCGGCGTGGTCGCCGCGACGTTCCAGCCGCGCGTCGAGCCCTTCCGCGCGAAGGAGGCGGAGCTGCGCGCGGAGACGGCCACGGTCGTCTCCGTGCGCGACGGGTTCACGGGGGTTGCCGTGCGCGCCCGGTACGGGATCAGCGGCGGAAGCGTCTCGCGCGTGCGCCTCCGCGTCGGGAAGGATCTGACCGTGCTCTCGGTCGTCTGCCAGGACCTCGCGGGCTGGGAGATCGACGCCGACGGCAACCTCGTGGTGGCGCTCGCGAAGCCCCAGGACCACGCGCTCCAGGTCGAGGTGCGCGCGGAGCGGAAGGAGGCGCGAGAGCGCACCGAGGCGGTCCCCGACCTCGCGCCGCTCGACGTGCTGCGCGACGCGGGTGTCGTCGCGATCGAGACCCTGCCCGACCTCAAGATCGACGTCCTCGAGAGCCGCGGGCTCCTCCGCGCCGACGAGGCCCCGACCGACCTGCGCGCGGCCGCCGACATCGGCGTCGTGCACAAGGCGTACCGCTACGCGGTGCGGCCGTTCGACCTGCGCTGGCGCGTCCGCCTCGAGGAGACGCGCGTGCGCGCGGAGACGAACGTGGACCTCTACGTGGACCGCGACCGCGCGCTCGCGGAGGTGACGTTGCGCGTGACGCTCGAGAACGGCCCGGGGCCGTTCACGCTCTCGCTCCCGGTGCCGGCGGGCTACGAGGTCACGGCCGTCTCCGGGGACCTGCGCGATTGGTGGGTCCGGGAGGGAACCTTGCTCCTCGACCGCGCGGCGCGGCTGCAAGGAACGCAGGAGTACCGGATCGTGTTGCGGCGCGTCGGCGCGACGACGGAGCCGTTCGCGGCCCCCGCGCTGTCGCTCTCGGGCGCCGCGCGCGAGTCGGGCCTCGTGCGGCTCGCGGTCACGGACGGCCTCGAGGCCGAGGTGCGCGAGTCCTCGGCGAACCTCTCGCCGGAGGACATCGCGAAGGCCGGCGCCATCCGCTGGGGCAAGCTCGTGCTCGCCTTCCGGTACCACGCGGTGCCGTGGCGGCTCGAGGTCTTCGCCCGCGAGGAGCCCCGCGAGGTGGACGCGATCGTGGTCTCGCGCGTGGTCCCGCTCGCGGACCGCGTGCGCGTCGAGGCGCTCGTGGACTTCCACGTGCGGCGCGGGCTCGTGGACGGCTACTCGTTCGTCGTGCCCGTCGCGGAAGAGCGCGAGGCGCTCGTCGTCGCGCACGACCGCCGCGAGGTGCGATCGGAGGGGGTCGAGGGGGGCCGGCGGTTCCACGTGACCCTCCGCACCCCGACGCGCGGCAGCGCGGCCGCGACGGTCGCGTACGACGTGCCGTACGGGACCGACATCCGCGGCGTCGAGCCTCTGGGCGCCGGGACGGTGACGCGCTACGTGGCTGTCGAAAAGGCGCCCGACGGCGAGGTGCGGGTCGCCCGCTCGACGAACCTCGATCCCGGCGACTTCGCGGACCTGCCGCTGCGCGCGCCGGAGACGACCGCGCAGTCGGTCGCGCGGGTCTTCGTCGGCGCGGGCGCCGCGTTCACGCTGGCGCTCGACGTGAAGCGGCACGCGTTCGAGGAGGTCGCGAAGGCGGTGGTCTACCGCGCGCTCGCGACCGCGGTCGTGGACCGCTCGGGGTGGACGCGCGTGGCCGTGTCGTACCGCGTCTACAACCGGTCGGAGCAGTTCATGCGGCTCGCGCTGCCCGAGGGAACGCGGCTCCTGAGCGTGCTCGTCGCGGGCGAGGGCGTGCGCCCGCTCGCGGAGGGCGGCGACCTGCTCGTGCCGCTCCGGAAGCTCGCGCTCGGCTCGCCGTCGTTCGACGTGGACGTCGTCTACGCCTACGAGGACTCGGCCGTCGGCCGCCGCGCGTCGCGGGTGCGGCTGCCCAGGGTGAACGGGCTCGACCTGCGGCGGACCGTGCTCTTCCTCCACGTCCCGAAGGGGTTCTCGTACGACTTCGACACGAAGATGGAGGAGTCGACGGAGGCCCTGATCCTCGCGGGCGAGGCGACGGACCGGTACCAGGAGATCAAGGAGATCTCCGACGTGGCGCAGCGCGGCAACACGCTCCAGGCGGGCCGCGCGCTCTCGAACGTGCAGCAGCTCGACCAGGAGACGCGCCGACTGCTCGAGCTCGTGCGAGAGAAGAGCGACGGCGGCGCGCTTGAGCAGCAGGTCGAGTCGCAGTGGCGGGCGCTCGACACGCTGAGCCTCTCGAACAAGGCGCAGGCGGAGGCCAAGCCGCAGCAGGCGGACGAGGGCGAGGCGCGCGGCTTCCAGTCCTGGGACGTGAACGAGGCCTTCCTCGGCCGCGCCCGCGCCGAGCAGCGTAAGCAGGTGGACGAGTTCAGGGCGAAGCGACAGGCGGCGGCGCAGGGCGCCGACCGGCAGGACCAGAGCCTCGAGGGCACGATCTACAAGGGCGGCCAGTACCGCGGCCCGAACGGCGGCGTGCCGCCGGCGACGCGGGAGCCGTCGGACCCGCGGCTGCCTCCCCCGCCCGCGGATAGCGCGGCGGAAGCCGTTGCGGAGATTGCGGCACGCGGGGACTTCGGCGACGGCTCCGATGACGACCGCTCCTTCGATGGCTACGTCGCCTCCAGAGGAGGGCTCGACGGCACGAGAACCGCGTGGCGCCAGACGATGGAAGACCTTGAGCGAGGCCTCGGCCAGACGAAACAGCTCGACCTCTCCTCTGCCAAGGGCCGGATCTCTCTGCGGATCGACCTGCCGAAGGACGGCGACGTGTACTACTTCGCCCAGCTCGGCCAAGCCGATGGCGTCGAGTTCGACGCGGACGAGAAGGGGCGCGGGGTCCTCCACGGCGCGCTTGCGATCCTCTGCGCCGCCGCCGCGGCGTTCGTCCTCCGCATCCGATCGAAGTAGGCACTGCGACGGCTGGACACTGTCTCCGGGGCCACCGCGGCCCCGGAGAGCGATGGTCGCCTTCGACCCGGTCGAGGACGCATCCTTCGGCTACGTGACCCTCGGCGGCGACCGTCGTCACCTCCGCCGCCCGGCCGCCCCGGTCCTCGCCAAGACCCCTCCGACTGCGGACAGCAATGCCGCATCCGGACGACGCAAGTCATTGTCTTGGAACGGCTTGCGTCGGAAGGATGGCGCAAGGGGTGCAGTCCTAGGTCATCTTGAGGAACTCGTCCTCGGTGACCACGCGCACGCCGAGCTCTTTCGCCTTCTTGAGCTTGCTGCCCGCCTTCTCGCCCGCGACGACGAGCGTCGTCTTGGCAGTGATCGAGGAGCCGACGGTCGCGCCGGCGGCGGCGGCGCGCGCCTTCGCGGCCTCGCGCGTGAGCTTCCCGAGGGTCCCCGTGAAGACCACCACCTCCCCCGCGAGCACCCCCTCCTTCCTCCCCTCGAAGGGCTGCGGCTCGACGCCCGCCGCTCGAAGGCGCGCGATCACGTCGCGCACCTGCGGCCTGCCGAAGAACTCGCGGATGCTCTTTCCGACCTCGGGCCCGATCTCCTCGACCGACTGCAGCTCCTCCTCGGGCGCGTCCATCAACGCGTCGAGCGTCCTGAACCGCTGCGCGAGGATCTCCGCGATCCGCTCCCCCACGTGGCGGATCCCGAGCGCGTTCAGGAACCCCTGGAGGGGACGGCGCGTGCTCGCTGCGATCGCGTCGATCAGGTTCTGCGCGGACTTCTCCGCCATCCGGTCGAGACCCTCGAGGTCCTCCGCGCGGAGCGAGTAGAGGTCGGCGACGTCCTTGACCATCTCCTTCGCGACCAGCTGGCCCACGAGCTTCTCGCCGAGCCCCTCGATGTCCATCGCGCGGCGCGCGGCGAAGTGGCGGATCCCCTGTTCTACCTGCGCGGGGCAGAGGGAATTCGGGCAGCGCGACGAGACCTCGCCCTCCTCGCGCACGACCGCGGCGCCGCAGACGGGGCACTTGGCGGGCATCCGGAAGGGCTCGCCGCTGCCGTGTTCGACGACCTTCACGACCTTCGGGATCACGTCGCCCGCGCGCTCGACGAGGACCCGGTCGCCCGCCTTCACGCCGAGCCGGTCCACCTCGTCCTCGTTGTGGAGCGTCGCGCGGCCGACGGTCACGCCGCCGATCGGGACGGGCTCGAGGATGGCGATCGGCGTCAGCGTGCCGGTCCGCCCGACCGAGACCCGGATCTCGTTCAACCGGGTCGCCTGCTGCGTCGGCGGGAACTTCCACGCGACCGCCCAGCGCGGCGACCGCGCGCGCCAGCCGAGCTCCTTCTGGACCGCGAAGTCGTCCACCTTGACCACCATCCCGTCGATCTCGAACGGGAGGTCATGTCGCCGCGCGAGCAGGTCCGCGTAGACCTTCTCGACCTCCTCCGCCGACTCGCACCGCCGCGCGTCGGGGCACCCCCTGAGCCCCAAGGCCAGGACCCTTCGATAGAAGTCGGACTGCGAACGGACCTCGGCCCCCTCGATCTCGCCGAAGCTGTGCGCGAAAAAGTCGAGCCTCCGCTGCGCCGTGATCCTCGGATCGAGCATCCGCAGAGCGCCCGACGCGAGGTTGCGCGGGTTCGCGTAGATCTTCTCGCCCTCGAGCGTCGCGTTGATCGCCTCGAACTCCTTCTTCGGGATGAACGCCTCGCCGCGCACGCTCAGGAGCCGCGGCGCGTCGCCGCGGAGGCGGAGCGGGACCGCGCGGATCGTGCGCGCCTGCGGCGTCACGTCCTCGCCCGTCGTCCCGTCGCCGCGGGTCGCCGCGGTCACGAGCCGCCCCTCGCGGTAGATCAGCTCGAGCCCGGTCCCGTCGAGCTTCGGCTCGACGAAGAAGGCGCCGGGGTCGCGCTTGAGGAAGTCGGCGAGGCTCCGGACCCAGTCGCGGAACTCCTCGATGGAGACGCAGTTCTCGATGGAGAGCATCCGCACGCGGCGCGTGTAGGACGGGAGCTCCGCGACCGGCTGCGCGCCGACGCGCTGCGTGGGCGAGTCGGGCGTCACGAGCTCCGGGTGCTCCTCCTCGAGCTTCTGCAGCTCGCGAAGGCAGGCGTCGTACTCAGCGTCGGAGAGGGTCGGATCGTCGCGGACGAAGTAGTCGTAGTTCGCCTGCTCGATGATCCTCGAGAGCTCCGCGTGGCGCCTGCGGGCGTCCATCGGCTTCACGATAACAACCGGGGGGTGCGGGGGCCGGGGCGGCGGCCTACGGCCAGACGAGCATCGCGTCGCCGTAGCTGAAGAAGCGGTAGCCACCCTCCAGCGCGCGGGCGTACGCCGCGAGGACGCGCTCACGGCCCGCGAAGGCGCAGACGAGCATCAGGAGGCTGCTCTTCGGCAGGTGGAAGTTCGTCAGGAGGCCCTGGACGGCGAGGAAAGGGACGCCGGGGTAGAGGAAGAGGTCGGTCGTGCCCCGGGCGGGGCGGATCCCGCCGGTGCGAGCGAGGGTCTCGAGGACGCGGGTCGTCGTCGTGCCGACCGCGACGAGCCGGCCCCGTCGGCGCGCGATCGCCGAGGCGGCCTCCTCCGTGACCTCGAACTCCTCGGCGTGGAGGCGGTGCTCCTCGATGCGCTCCGCGTCCACGGGCGCGAAGGTGCCGTACCCCACGTGCAGCGTGATCCTCGCGATCCCGACGCCCCTCGCCTCGAGCCGCTCGAGGAGCTCCGTCGTGAAGTGGAGCCCGGCGGTCGGCGCCGCCGCCGAGCCCAGGCGCGCGGCGAAGATCGTCTGGTAGCTCTCCCGGTCCTCGGGGCGGTCGGGGCGTTTCAGGTAGGGCGGGAGCGGCACGTGCCCGACGCGCTCGATCTCCTCCTCGATATCCGTTCCCCCCGTGCCCCCTTCGATCCCCACGCGCCAGACGGCGCCCTCGCGCCGCTCGAGAAGCGTGGCCAAGAGGCCGCCGTCGAGGGGGATCTCCTCGCCCGGACGGATCCGCTTGTGTGCGCGGACGAGCGCGTCGTACGCACCGCCCTCGTGGCGGCGGAGGACCAGCAGCTCGACGCGACCGCCCGTGGCGCGGCGGCCGAAGAGGCGCGCGCGGCGCACTCTCGTGTCGTTGACGACGAGGAGGTCGCCGGAGAGGAGCAAGTCGGGCAGGTGCCCGACCCGCCGGTCGTCCATCGATGGGCCGAGGACGAGAAGGCGCGCCGCGTCGCGGGGCGACGCGGGCTCGGATGCGATCCGGTCGGTCGGCAGGGGGTAGTCGAAATCCTCCGGGCGCAAAGGGGGGAAGGATTCTAGGCCAGCCTGCCGCAGCGGGCTATCCTAGAGTTCCCCGGGGCAAAGGATGACGGTCTTCCAGCTCCTGCTGCTTGCCATCTACGTGCCGATCTCGTGCCTGCTCGGCCTTTACGGCCTCTACCGGGCGCGGATGGTCCTCGTGTACCTCTTCGTGCGGCGGAAGGGTCCGGTCCGCCCGCCGCCGCCCGCCGTGCTGCCGCGCGTGCTCGTGCAGATCCCGGTCTACAACGAGCGCAAGGTCGTGCGGCGCGTCCTCGAGGCGGTCGAGCAGCTCGACTACCCGCGCGATCTCCTGAGGGTGCAGCTCCTCGACGACTCGACGGACGAGACGGTCGAGACCGCCGCGCGCGCGTGCGTCGAGCTGAAGGCGAGGGGGGTCGAGATCGAGCACCTGCGCCGCGGCAACCGCGAGGGGTTCAAGGCGGGCGCGCTGGCCGCGGGGCTGAAGCGCGACGACTCGGAGCTCGTGGCGATCTTCGACGCCGACTTCGTGCCGCCGCGCGCGTTCCTCCGCGAGACGATCCCCTACTTCGCGAACCCGAAGGTGGGGCTCGTGCAGGCGCGTTGGGAGCACCTGAACCTGGAGGAGAACCTCCTGACGCAGGTGCAGAGCTACTTCATCGACGGCCACTTCATCCTCGAGTCGACCTACCGCCACCGCACGGGCCGTTTCTTCAACTTCAACGGGACCGGGGGCGTCTGGAGGCGCTCCTGCATCGACGACGCGGGCGGCTGGTCGGCGACCTCGCTTGCGGAGGACACGGAGATCTCGATCCGCGCCTATCTCAAGGGGTGGAAGTTCGTCTACCTGCGCGACCTGCAGGTGCCGGCGGAGCTGCCCGCCCAGGTGACCGCGTACAAGAGCCAGCAGCACCGCTGGGCGAAGGGGTACACCGAGATCTTCCGCGAGCAGCTCGGGCGCATCTGGAAGACGCCGATCCGCCTGCGGGAGAAGCTCGAGGCGACGCTCATGCTCTCGAACCACCTCGCCTTCCTGTTCCTCGGCGTGCTCACGATCCTCCACCTGCCGCTGGTCCTCGTCCGCTCGAACTTCCACTCGGGGCCCTTCTTCGCGCTGCTCGACCTCATCGGGCTGAACCTCGTGCTCGTCGCGTTCTTCGCCTTCTACGGCCTCGCCCAGGTCGAGGCCCGCCGTCTCACATTGAGACGGTTCCTCATGATCCCGCTCGCGCTGGGGCTCGGGATGGCGCTCATGGTCAACTCCTCGCGCGGCGTCCTCGAGGCGCTCTTCGGCCACAGGTCGGAGTTCGTGCGCACGCCGAAGGAGGGCGACCGCCCCGACCCCTCCTACCGCGCCCGCATGGCGGTCTGGCAATCGATCATCGAAGTGGCGTTCGGGATCTACATCTTCGTGTCGAGCATCGTGCTCGCGACGCAGGGCACGAGCTGGGGGCTCCCGCTCCACCTGCTCGTCGGCACGGGCTTCCTCTACCTCGGCCTCGGGTCGCTGCGCTTCCACTGGCGCGCGCCCGCGCCGGCCGACGCGACGGAGACTGAGGCTCTGCCGTCGCGGGCGTAGACGACCGGTGGGGGCCCGGGGGCGGGAAAACACCCGATGGGCGGCCGGTTCCGCCCCCGCTCGCACCCTAAAGTGTCCCCCCCGGAAACGCCAATAATTCGGTTGGATGCCGGGCCCGCATCACATCCTCTGCGTCGACGACGAGCCGATGATCCGGGAGATCCTCCGGGAGGCGCTCGAGCAGGAGGGCCACCGGGTGAGCGAGGCCGAGAACGGCAGGGTCGCGCTCGAGAAGGTCCACGCCGGCGGGTACGACCTGATCGTCACCGACGTGAAGATGCCCGTCATGGACGGCTTCACGCTCATGAAGAACCTCGGGGACCTGACCGACCAGATCCCCGTCGTCGTGATCACGTCCTTCGGGGACATCGACGTGGCCGTCGACGCCATCCGGCTCGGCGCCTACGACTACATCGTCAAGCCCTTCAACATCTCGCAGGTCACGATCTCGGTGCAGCGTGCCCTCGAGCGGCGGCAGCTCCTCCTCGAGAACATCCAGTACAAGAAGAGCCTCGAGCACAAGGTCGTCGAGAAGACGATCGACCTCATCCGCAAGAACAAGAAGCTCGAGCAGCAGGCGAAGCTCCTCGAGGGGCTCCTGCGCGACCTGCGCGAGTCGTACGAGGCGACCCTCGACGCGATGGTCTCCGCGATCGAGTCGCGCGACTGCGAGACGAAGCACCATTGCCGCCGGGTCCAGGTCTACGCGGTGATGCTCGCCCAGCGGCTCGGGGTGAGCCCCGAGCAGCTCGTGGACATCTCCTACGGCTCGCTCCTCCACGACGTGGGCAAGATCGGCGTGCCGGACTCGATCCTGCTCAAGCCGGGCAAGCTGACCGACGCCGAGTGGGAGGTCATGCGCCGCCACACGGTCATCGGCCACCAGATGATCTCGCGCATCAAGTTCCTCCGCGGCGCGGCGGACATCGTGCTCCACCACCACGAGCGGTGGGACGGCGGCGGCTATCCGCAGGGCGTGTCGGGCGAGGAGATCCCGCTCGGTGCGCGGATCTTCAGCATCATCGACACGTTCGACGCGATGACCTCGAAGCGCCCCTACAAGGAGGCGCTCCCCCACGCCACGGCGCGCGCCGAGATCCTCCGCTGCGCGGGGACGCAGTTCGACCCGCACGTCGTCCAGGAGTTCCTCCGGATCACCGACGACGAGCTGACCGAGGCGCGAGCGCGCGTCGAGAGCGAGGAGATGGCGTCCGCGGAGCCCCCCCCGCCTCACGAACCGGCCCGGACCTTCTAGGGTGCGCGAGAAGCCGTCCCGGATTCGGCTGGCCTCGGTCCTGACGGCCGACCTGGAGGACACGCTTCGCGTGCCCGATCCGCGCCTCCTGCGCGGCCTCCTTGGCGCGTGGCTCGCCGCGACGCTCGCCCTCACCTTCGCGCCCTACTGGCCCCTCCGCGCGGCGCCGCGCGCCTTCGCGGCGTTCTCGCGACTCGGCGCCCTCGACATCGGGCTCAACGCCATCCTCTTCCTCCCGTGCGGCGCGCTCCTCGTTCTCCTCGGCCGCCGCGTCTCGACCGCCACGGCGATCGCCGCGGTGCTGTCGCTCGGGATCGAGGCGGCCCAGATGTACATCCCGCCGCGCCATCCGAGTCAACTCGACGTCCTCGCGAACACGCTCGGCGCCCTGGCCGGCGCGCTCGCGGTCGCTCTCGTGGGCCGCCGGCTCCGGGCCGTCCGCTCGCCGTAGCCCGGCGGCAGGGAGGGGGCCTCGGCGGCCGCGGCACCCGAGACCCCGGGGGGCTACTTCGGCTTCTCGGGCGGCGGCTCCACCGGCGGCAGGTCCTGCTCGCGCGGCGGCGGAGGCTCCTCCTTGGGGAGCTTCTCCGGCGTCGGCGTCTCGTGCGCCTCCGGCTCCTTGTCGACGCCGGAGTTGCGGGTGCGGGCGGCCTGCTGGTCCTTGACGCACGCGCCGAGAACGAAAAGGCAGAGAAAGAGCGCTCTTCCGGTACGCAGCATGATCCACCTCATTTCGTCGCCTCCACATCGCCCGGCCGCCGCTTCCTCAGCTCGCAGTACCAGCTCTTCTGGCCGTCGAGCCTGAGCTCGGAAACGGGGCCCGAGAACGTGTGGTAGCCCTCCGCCTTCACCTCGATGTGGCCGTCCTCGTCGAACTTCTCGAAGAACTCGCCTGCGGCCTGCTTGCAGAGGAGCTGGTTGTCCTCGTCGTAGACGTAGACGCTCGCGAAGGGGACGTTGCAGTCGATGCGATAGGTGTCGGGCTCCTTCTTCCAGTGGTAGCAGCCGGCGGCGAGCGCCGCGGCGGCCGCGAGGAGTGCTGTCCTTTTCACGGTTTCGATTCTCCAATCTCCGGCAGCGATTCGGGGCCGGTGTCCGCGACACGGGAAAGGCGATCGATCAGGACGGCGCCCGGCCGTCCCGGGTCGGGCTGGATGACGAGGATGTAGGCATCGCGGCCCGCCGCGATGCGCAGATCCGCCCCCATTCCGGGGCCGATGCGGACCGCATGGACGCCCGCGGGCAGCGGCAGCCTCGCCACCTGGATCTGCGCGGGGAGCGAGCTCCACGAGCGCGTGTCGGCGCGCTCGGCCGCGGTCCAGAGCAGGTTCGCGATCGCGAACCCGAGCTCGACGGCGTCCGCGGTGTCGTTCTTGTTGTTCCTGCCGATCGCCTCGGAGCCCACGGTCGTCGCCGCCGCCTTCACCGCGCGCCGCACGACCGCGCGCGCGAGGATCATCGGCATCATCTTCTCGAGCTGCTGCCCCGCGACCATGTTGACGTCGAGGAGCGGCTCGGACGCGGCCGTGCGGCCGAATGCCGAGACCTCGAGCGGCGCCGCGCCGACGGGGGCGACGGCGAGGACCGGCACGGGCACCTCCGTCTGCATGAACGGCACGTAGGAGTCGGCGACGATCGCCGCGGCCAGCTGCGCGAGGCGGAGGGCAAAGTCGGTCGGCGGCGAGGTCCCGGTCGCGTAGAAAGGGCCGGGCCCCGCGAGACGGAAGACGTGCACGACGCCTTCGCCGGGCGCCGCGTAGTGCCCCTCGGTCGCGCGCTCGAGCGCCTCCTCCGCGATCCGGATCCCGGGCTCGTAGCCGACGCACCGCCCGTAGGCGCGCGCCGCGGCGTCGCGCGCGCCGGTCGCCTCGAGGATCATCCCCTGGAGGTAGGCGCCGATCCCGACCCGCCGGTACTCCTCCCGCGGCTTGTACCCGATGTCCTCGCCGAGCGGCGATCCGACGATCTTCTCCTGCTTCTCGCCCACCTGGAGCGCGTAGGCGTAGGCGTCGCCTTCGGTCTGGCTCGAGTGGACGATGAGGTCGGCGAGGCACAGCATCACTCGCACGAGGATCAGCTCGTAGTCGGCGCCGGCGTAGTCGAGCGCCGTGTCGTCGGTCAGCACGGCCCCGAAGTACTGCGCGACGCTCCTGGACTCGTGGGCGTCGAGCTGGTCACGCGCCTTCCGCATCAGCTCGATCGCGACCTCGGGCCGGCCGAGGGCGAGCTGCGCCATCGCCTTGTCGAGGAGCAGGAGGTAGGTGTCCCCCTTGCCCGCCTTGACGTCGAGCGCGTTCGATTTCGCGACCGCCTCGGGCTTTGCCCCGGATTCCTTCGCGATGAGGCGGTTCACGGCCTCGTCGGCGCCTGCGAAGTCCCCCTGGAGGTAGCGTCCGCGGAACTCCGCAAGCTTGTCGGAGTACGACCGGCACCCGGCCGCAAGCGCGAGCGCGACCAGAACGGCCCGCAGGACCACGGCGGGTTCTCCCGGACCGCCTACCGGTACGCCTTGCGGACCCTCGCGGTCTCCTTCTGCATCAGGCGGCCGCTCCTGGCGTCGGTCAGCTCGAGCGTCAGGAGGTAGTCCCGCTGGCGCTCCTTGTCACCCTCCGTGGAGAGGCTCGTGTAGATCCCCCAGAGGAGGAAGTCCGGATCCTGCCCTTCCTGCCGCAGGACGCTCACGAACTTCTCGCGGCCCTCGTGGAGGAAGACGTCCTCCGCGCGCATCCCCGTCACCTGGAGGACGTGCGAGACGTACCGCTGCCCGATCATGTCGTACCGCTTCGCCTGGAAGAGCACCGTCTCGATGATCTGGTTCGTGGACTCGCGGATGTCGCCCAGCTCCTCCGCGCTGCGGTTCTCGAGTCCGACGAAGCAGATCTTGCGCACCGCGCCCTCGGGGAAACGCGCGGCCTCGGCGTTGAGAAGCCTCCGCGACGCATCCTCGATGAGCGCGTTGTAGGTCTCGGCGCCGGCCGTCCTCGCGCCGACGAGGTCGCCCTCGTCGCCGCTCTTCACGCGGCCCTTCGGGCTCCCGTTGCAACCGAAAGAGAGAAAGGCGAGCAGGATCAAGGCGATTCCGCGCATGGGGTCTCCTGGGGTTCCGGCCCACTATCGCCGGACCCGCAGACGGGTCAAGCGATCGGCGTGCCGGAGGGGCAGGGCGGATTCCCGGTCTTTCCCGCGGCGGCGCTGTCCCCGCGGAGGGACACCGGGGGGCACGGGGGGACGGACTCCTACGCGGAACGGCTCTCCGCGCCCTTCCGGGCGCGCAGGGCGTACGCGCGGAGCATCTCGAACTGGGACGGGAACGCGTGGACGTCGACGCCGTACGGGTCCTTGAAGAAGCAGGCGAGATGGTCGAGAGCGCCCTTCTCGCCGCCCGTCCGCGCGTGGGCCGCGAGCCGCGCGAGGTCCAGGACCAGCGGCGCCGCGAGCGCCGAATCGCACCCTTGCCACGTGAATTGCATCGACATGCGCGCGCCGAGGAACCCCTCGAAGTGGATGAAGTCGTAGGCGACCTTCCAGTCGTCGAGGCTCGGGACGAAGTCGATGTGCACCGAGCTGTGGCCGGCGTCGCCGAGGATCGCGCGCAACGACCGGTCCTTGCTCGAGCACTTCGCGCTCCTCGCCTTGGGATCGGTGAGCGACTGCCCGTCCGGGTTGCCGAGCATGTTGTAGCCTTCCCACGCGAGCACGCGCAGGTTCCGCAGCGCGAAGAGCGGCGCGAGCGTCGTCTTCACGAGGGTCTCGCCCGTCTTCCCGTCGCGGCCCGCGTGGACGGTGCCGCGCGCCCGCGCCAGCTCGTCGAGCGCGCGCACGGACGAGCCCGTGCTCGGCGTGAAGTTCACGTAGGGGTACCCGGCATCCAGGGCCGCGTAGGCGTAGAGGAGCGACGGCGGGAAGACCTCCGCCCGGTCGTCGTCGAGCGCCGCGCGCAACGCCGCGAGCGACTCCCACTCCGGCCGCGCGTCCGGCAGCGGCTCCGTCGTGGCGACGTTCAGGACGACGACCTCCGGGAGCGCGTTCCGCTTCTGGAAGTCGCGAAGGTCGCGCTGAATCGCCGCGAAGCCGGCCTTGGGCCCCTCCTCGCGCCGCCGGGCGGAGGCCCCGAGCGGCCGGACAGGCCTCGTCGGGAATCCGGCGCGGATCTCGGCCTGCGCGCTGTCCAGGTCCCCGGCGAGCGCGTCGATCAGGCGGTCCGTGAGCACGCCGGCGCGACGCTCGAACTCGCGCGCCGCCTCGTGAAGCGTCCGCCCGCTCACCTCGTGGCCGCCGAAGACCATCTCCTCGACGGGCGGCAGCTTCAGCTCGCGCAGCTCCTTGAGCTCGGTCACGAGACCGACGCGCCCGGCGAGGCCGCGCGCGACGGCGCGCGCGCCCACGATCGTCATCATGCCCACGTTGCCGCACGCTCCGATGAGCCAGACGCCCGTCCTCACTGCCCGTCCTCCAGCGCCTGCCGGTAGGCGCGCACGAACTCCTCCCGCTCGGGGTAGGCGCTGGCGCGCAGCGCCGCGCCTCCTGGACCTGCTGCGCGCGGCTCCAATGCCTCGAGGACCAGGGCCCCCGAAGCCCCCTCGCCTGCGGCCGCGCGTGCGAGCGCCGCGGTCGCCGCGCGCCGTTCCTCGGGGCGGCGCAGCGCCCGCTCGATCGCCTCGCGAACCGCCTCCGCCTCCTCGGGCGCGAGACGCTCGCCCCTCGCGAGTTTCTCCAGCGTCGCCTCGTCCGCCGACGCGACCGCGTCCTCCTCCGCGACGGCCGCCACGACGAACCGGGGCGGCTCGGCCGCCGCCTCGCGCGGCGCGGGCAGGAGCCCGGTCGCGAAGAGCAGGAAGAGCGCGAGAGGCACGAGCGCCGTCTCGCGCGGCATCGGGGTGCGCGGGAGCCGATCGAGGTGGGCGAGCTCCTCCGCAACGCGGTTCGTGAGGGGGTCCGGGGGCCGGGTCAGGACCGTCGCGAACCGCTCGGCGGCCCCGAGGCGCCGGTCGAGGTAGAGCGCCGCGGCGTCGAGGCCGATCGGTCGCCGGAGGAGCGCGAGGGCGAGCCCCGCGACCGCCCCGAGGGCCATCAGGGCCCACGGAAGGGGACCGCGCAGGAAGAGGATCGAGAGGAGGCCCGCGGCCGCGCCCCCGATCGCGCCCTTCGACGCGGCCTTCGCGAGGCGCACGGCCTCGAGCCTCCTGCGCGCGCGGCGCACGAGGCGGAGCGCCTGGTCGCGGGCGGTCACTTCCCCTCCCCGTGCCCCTCCCCTTCGCTCTTCGGGGCGGGCGCATCCTCTGCCTTCGCCTTCTCCTCCGCGCGCCTCTTGCGCTCCGCGAGGACCTCCTCGGGAAGCTCGAGCGGCTTGAACTCGGTGACCCCCTCGAGCGGCTTCCTCGAGAAGAACACGGTCACGCGGGTGCCGATCTCCGGCAGCCGGGCGGGGATCGCCTCGTACGTGCCGTTCTCCGCGGCGCCCTCCTCGGTGTTGTCGATGAGCGCGGTCGCGGTGCTGTAGCAGGCGACGATGAGCCGGTCGATCTCGGCGCCGAACCACATCTTGTGGTCGGGCGGACCCTCGTCGACCATCATCGAGCCGGTGTAGACGAGGTGGCCGGGCCGCATGACCTCGAGGGTGCGGTAGTTCCAGAGCAGATCCGCGACGCGGGCGCGGATCCGGGCCTTCTGCCCGTCCGTCCACTCGAACGCGATGTCCACGGGCTCGCCCTCCGGCGGGAAGATCTCGCCGGTCTCCTCGTTCCAGCGGAAGGGCTTGCCGGGCTTGAATCCCGCGCAGAGGAAGGCGTTGTTGAGGCAGGTCGCGTAGCCGTTCATGCGGCCGCCCGAGGGGCGGCGCTTCGACGTCCACGGGCCGTTGTCGAGGAGCACGATCGTCTCGTGCGCCTTCGCGGGGGAGACGTTCACGATGTACTCGCACGGCCCGCCGCCGATGTAGGCGATCTCGCCCGTCGCGCGGACGACGCCCTCCTCCCACGAGATCTTGAACCGCTTGCAGGTTTCCGCGAACTCCTTGGAATCGCGGAGCACCTTCGCGACGTCGACGGGCGGCGCGGGCTCCTCGCTCGGGACCGGCTCCTGGCCGACGCCCCGGCCGGCAAGGAGGCCGAGCAGCGTGATCGCGACCGCGCGTCTCATGCGGGATCTCCAGCAAGCGGCGTGCGCCACCGCAGAGGGGAACGTCCGGGGGCCCGGGGGGTTCGGTGTACAGCCGGTCGGCAGGCCCTGTACAGCAGGTGCCGGTCCGCGGCGGAGTCGAGCCCGGTGCGCATGGCCGTCCTCAACGCAGCGCCGTGAGCGCCTCCTGGACGAAGCCCGCGATGCGGGGATCCCTCGCCCAGCCGCTGACGTCGGAGACCGGGCCATAGGCGGGCTTCACGGTCACGGAGGTCCCCTCGCCTGCCTTCCTCATCCGCTCGAGCGCGGCGACCGCGTCGGGGCCGCCGAGGCGGCCGAGCGCCGCGCACGCCGCCTCGGCGAGCGCCTGGGCGTACGGGAGCGGGTGCTGGTTCTCGGTGTCGAACCGGACCGCGGGGCCCGCGAGGAAGACGCCGTCGATCACCGTCGCGCCGATCTGCGCGGCGCCCTTCGGCGGCGCGAACGTGCCGAGCAGCTCGCACGCCCGCGTCATCGTCGGGAGGATCGTCTCCCAGTCGCTGTGGGACAGCACCCCTCCCTGCGTGCGCTGCGCGAGGTACTCGCCCCGCTTCCTGAGGAACTTCAGGACCGCATCGCCCCCCGTGGCGGCATCCTGGATCTCCCCCACGGCGCCGAGCAGCGCGAGCAGCGCGTTCGACTCCTCCTCGACGAGGAGCACGCGGCCGAGCGCGTCGATCTGGTCCGCGGCCTTCCGTCCGCCGAGGACGCGCGCGGCGTGGCGGCGGACATCGGGCCCCGAGTCCGCCTTGAGGAGGATCCTCGCGACGCTCGAGGACGTCTTCGGGTCGGGGTGCGCGATGAGTCTCGGCACGGCCTGCTCCGCGACGCCGCCGCCCGTCTTCAGGTCCTTCAGGAGGTCCGAGAGCGACGCCTCGCCCGCCTCCGCCTCGCCGAGCGACGGCAGGTACTTCTTCTCGTCGCGCGAGACCTTGCGCTCGAAGGAGGAGAGCGGCCGGACCTGCGGCCGGTACTTCCCCTGCCGGCGCGCGACCGTCCGCGCGTCGAAGAAGCGGAAGATGTCCTCCACGACCTCGCCCGGGAAGTCGTGGCCGCGCCTCGGCAGCTCGGTGTAGACGAAGTCGATCCCCTTCCCCAGGAGGTTCTGCATCTGGGGGCGGACGCCGTCCACCGAGCAGCGGGGGTCGTCGTCGCTGTGGTAGACGTAGAAGCCCGTCCGCGTCTTCTCGAGCGCGGCGATGCCGTCCACGCCGAACGAGGAGGCGGGCGCGATCGCCGCCCACGTCTCCGCGAGCCGCGACCCCTGCGCCCACGTCCCTCCGCCCCCCATCGAGTGGCCGACGAGGTACATCCGGTTCTCGTCGACGTTGTAGAGCGCGAGCAGCTCCTCGAGCATCGCGTCGATCAGGTCGCAGTTCGGCCGCGAGCCCCAGCCCGCCGTCGCCGCGGTCGGGCAGACGCAGATCCAGCCGCGGGCGTCGCACTGGCCCTGGTAGAAGTTCATCGCGTCCGCCCCGCTGCCGACGACGAGCTTGCCGTCGGCCCCCCCGGCCCCCCCGCCATGAAGCCCGACGACGAGCGGCGTCGGGAGGAGCGGATCGTAGCTCTCCGGCACGAAGAGCGTGTACCGCGCGTTGTCCGCGAGCTTGTCCGCCCGCAGCGCGATCGAGCGGTCCTTCTGGTAGCCCTTCCGGTCGTGCGCGGAGCGCCACGCGCGGCGGAGGTAGCGCGCCCCGAAGGTGAACTCGTCGGGCACGCGGACGAGCACCTGGTCGCGGGCCGACTCGTCCGCCGCGAGGTACTCGCGCGCAAGCGCGGCGTCCTCGGACCAGCTGCGCTTCGGCGCCTTCGCGCCGAGCCGCTTCCGCGCGTCCTCGTGCGCCGGATCGAGGCGGAGCGCCGTCTCGAGCGCGAGCTCCTCCTCCTCCTTCAGGCGCTGGGCGAGGCACCAGTCGGCGAGCTCGATCGCCGCCGCCGCGTCCTTCGCGCGGAGGATCCGGCGCTGGAACTCCAGCTCCGGGGGCGGCGTCTTGTCGATCGACTTGACCTTCTCCCTCGGGAAGCGCTGGACGCCAAGCGTCATCCCGGGGAGCGTCGAGTTGAACGGGTTGACGACGACCTCGGGGTCCTCGGCGACGACCGCGCCCTCGATCTTCTTGCCGCTCTTCAGGTGGACGGTGTCGGCGAGGGCCGCGGCGGCGAGAACCAGGGGGAGGAGCGCGCGCACCGGTCCATTCTATCGGCCGCAAGGGGGCCTCGGGGGCCGACCTACGGGCGCAGGTCGGTGAGCCGGAGGAGGGCGTGGAAGGGGGTCCCCTCGGCCGCGAAGGCCGCGGCGGCGCCCGCCTCGCGGTCCACGAGGCCGAAGATGCCGACCACCTCCGCCTTCCACTCCTCGCGGACGCTGGCGGCGGCCTTGAGCGCGGAGCCGCCGGAGGTGAATGTGTCCTCGACGATCGCGACGCGGGGCCTCGGCTTGTCGGGCCTCGGGCCCTCGACCGCGCGCTTCGTGCCGTGGCCCTTCGGCTCCTTCCGGACGAGGAAGCCCGCGAGCGGGACGCCGAGCTTGCCCGCGTGGTGGAGGATCGCACCGACCATCGGGTCGGCGCCCATGGTCATGCCGCCGACCGCATCCGGCTTCAAGGGCGCGATCTTCTCCCAGAGGAGCTCGGCGAGCAGCGCCGCCCCCTCGGCGGAGAGGGTGAAAAGCCGCCCGTCCACGTACACGTCGGACTTCGCGCCGCTCGAGAGGGTGAAGTCGCCGAACTTCACCGCGCGCTCCTTGAGGAGCGTCTTCAGGCGGCCGAGCCGCGGGTCGGGCGCAGTCACACTCCAAGCCTAACAAGAACCCACGAACGCCGCCGGTCCCCGAGCGAATCATGCTTGACGCGGCGACGAGAACCGTGACAACATTCTGGCGACAAACGGAGGAACCCATGCTCAGGCGGGTGTGCGGGCTTCTTGTCGCGTCTCTCCTCTCGGCGTGCGCGTGGCCCCATGTGCGGCCCGACAAACATGGCCCCGACGTCAGCACGCACCTCGACGCGATCCAGCGGCTCGTGGAGGACTACGCGACGCCGCCGGCGATGAAGCGGAAGCTCCTCGATGCCCTCTACGTCTGCCGCAAGAACTGCCACCTCGCGGCCGCGGAAGGGCAGCTGGGAGAGAAGAAGCACTCCGACTACGTGGCCGCGTCCCTGCTCTGGGCGCTCGAGAAGAAGTGGGATAAGACGCTCGGCAACCTCGAGCACGGGGCCGCGGTCGAAGCGCCGATGCCCCCGCCCCCGCCCGACTCCAAGCTCGCGTGGCCTGACACGCAGTGCGGCCTCATGACGGCCAGGGCGATGCTCATGTTCATCGACGCGCGCGTCGATGGCCCTCACGGGCCGAGGCTCCCGAACGGGGAGCCTGACACCGACCTGATCAAGGAGATCCACGACCTGGTCGCGGCCTGCCGCGCCAACCACCCGGGACGCGACCCGATCCCCGACGCCGAACACTGCGCCGCGGTCGCCGACGCCTACTGGGACGCGGCCGCAGTGAATCCGGACTGGAGCTGGATCGCGACCGAGCTGGATCACATGCCGTAGTCGTCTGCCTTTGACCATGCCAGCCGTAGCGGTTCCCGAGCCTCCCCCGTCGGGCCCGCGGTCTCGAGCTGTTCCGCGAACCGCGCCGAGTAGTCCTTGCGCGGGAAGAGCGCCGCGAGCAGGGCAAGCAGGCGCAACTCCAGCCAGACGTGGCCGAGGCCTCTTGCGACGTCGATGCCGACGAGGGCCGCGGCCTCCGCGCCCGCCGGATCCCGGGCACCGAGAGAACGCGCCTCGAGAAGCGCCGCAAGGGCGCGCAGGAGCGCCCACTCGCCGGTGGCCTCGCCGCGCAACGCGGCCGCGGCCTCGCCCAGGGAGGCAGGCGTAGCCTCCGCCACGGCGTTGGCCACGGTCCGGGCCACCGGAAGGAGGACCTCCTCCGATCCCGCATCCAGGAGGAGACCGCACAGCTCCCTGAGCGCGGGAACCGAACCGGAATACGCGCACGCCTCGGCCACGAGGAGAAGGTTGGCCGGCGTGACCCCTCCTTGGCTCCGTGCGTGCGCGAGCACGGTGGCGGCCGGCGCCTCCGGCGGATGGCCGCGCCAAGCGCTCAGGAGGGCGTGGACGGCGGCGACCTGCTCGAGGCCGCGCAGGTTTTGCGCCTTCTCCGCGGCTGCGTGGGCGCGGGCCAACGCGGCCTCCGCCTCCTCGAGGCGCCCCCGGATCGCGTGGACGTGCGCTTCGAGCAGGGTCGCGTCGGCGATCCCCGGAAGGTACGAGTTGCGGGCGAAACGGCCCCCCGCATCCTCCGCGAGGACGAGCGCCCCGGCGAGGTCGCCCTGCGCGAAGCGCACGCTGCCGAGGATCGCTCGGGCGTGCGCGGCCAGGTTGAGCGTGCCCTCGATATCGAACTCGGCGATCGCGCGATCCAGCACCTCCGCGGTGCCGCGGATCCGCCCCAGCTCCAGGGAGGCGAGCGCGCCGTTGACCCGGCTTGCCGCCGCGTTGGGACGGCGGCCGCTCTGGGCCGCGACACGCGCCGCCTCCTCGTACAGCGTGACGGCTTCGCGCAGGCGCCCTCGACGCATCGCGATCGAGGCGAGCTGGTCCATCGCGGCCGAGCGGAACGCGTCCAGCCCGCAGGCGCGATAGACGCCGTCGGCGCTGCGCATGCAGGTCTCGGCCGCGTCGAGGTCGCCGCGGTACTTCGCGAGGATGCCGAGGAGGTAGTGCGCGAGACCCTTCGCTCGCCCCGGCGGAAGCACCTGCTCCGCTCGACGGACCTCCCGCTCGTCGGCCTCCGAGAGGCCGCCCCGGTAGTAGCGGACGACCGCGAGGTGGACGAACGCGCGCAGGCGAAGCGTCTCGGGGCACTGGGGATACTCGAGGAGCGCCCGCAGGAGCGCCTCGGCGTCCTCCGCCCGCCCCCCGCCGTAGTAGCCGTCGGCCAGCCCGATCACGAGGTCCGCCTCCGCGACCGCCTCGGCCCCGTCGATGCGTCCGCCCGCGATCCCCGCGCGCGCCGCGAGGTCGATGCCCCTCGAGACCTCCTGGCGCGCGATCGCCGCGCTGGCAGCCCGGCGCAGGTAGGGGCGCGCCCGCAAGGGCTCCCCGGCCCGTTCCCAGTGGAGCCCGACGCGCTCCGGGTCGCTTTCGCCCGCCGGCCGCGCCTCGAGATGCCGGGCAAGTCCCAGGTGCAACGCGCGGCGCAGGTCGGGAGCGAGATCGTGGTAGATGACCTCGCGAAGGGCGGCATTCGCGAACCCGTAGCTGGAGGGCCCCGGGGCGACGAAGCCGTGCTCGCGGTAGAGCCCTTGCAGGCGCCGGAGCACGGTGAGGAGAGGCTGATCCACCATGGCAGAGAGCGCCTCGCCGTCGAGCTGGAGGCCGTCGACCGCGGCCGCGTCGAGCAGGGCGCGGTCCCCCTCGGCCAGCCGGGCGAGCCGGGTGGCATAGAGGTCGGCCAGACGTCGCGGGAGCGCGTCCGTGCCCCACGCGGGGCCAGGGACCAGCGCGGACCCCTGACGCACGACGATGCCCGACGAGGCGAGCTGACGGTAGAGCTCGATGGTGAAGAGCGGATTGCCCTGCGCCACGGCGTGGATCCGCCGCGCCACCTCCGGCGCCACGGACGTGACCTCCGCCACGCGGGCCAGCAGACGGTGAGCGTCCTCGCGCGCGAGCGCCGCGACGTCGATGCGGCGCACGCCCTCCGTCGCCCCGAGGCGCGTCACGCGGTCGGGCGCCCCGCGGTCAGTCGAGCAGGTGAGCAGGAGCAGGACCGGCAACTGCGCGACACGGAGCAAGAGGTGTTGGACCGCCTTCAGATCGTCCGCGTCAGCCTCTTCCGCGCCCTCCACGCGGATCGCCACGGGCCGGTTTCCGGCCAGCTGTTCCAGGAACTGCTCGAGCGCCCACAGAGCGTGCCCCCGGTCCGGGTGCAGATCGGGCTGCGTGCCGAGAAGGCGACGCGCGATCTCTCCCGCCGAGGCGTACTTCTCCGCGTCCAAGGCTCCCGGGAGGCCTCCCTCGATCGCACGCTTCGTGGCTTCGAGGAGCGGCCGGAGGAGGCCGTGGAGCGGGCTCACGGTCGCCTCGACGCAGGTGAACCCACGTCGTTGCGCGGCGTCGCATGCGGCCCGGGCGAGCGTCGAAGTGCCGCTCCCGATCGGCCCGCTCAGGAGGACGCAGGAGCCCGCGCCTGCCGCCGCGCGCCCGATCGCCTGATCGATCTGCTGCCGCTCGCGATCACGGCCGACCGGGTCCGGGGCTCCGGTCGGGGCGGGCGCAAGCGCGGCCTTCTTGTCCCCCGCGAGCGCGGCGAGGACGTGGTCCCAGGACTGCGGTCGGTCGGACGGCCGCTTCGCGAGGCAGGCGAGGCAGAGTTGGTAGAGCGGCGCCGACACCGCGGGCGTCGGCGTAAACGGCTCCGCGTGCTGCACCGCGAAGAAAAGGGACGCCCAGTCCCGCGTCTGGAACGGCATGCGACCCGTGAGCATCTGGTAGAGCAGGATGCCGAAGGCCCACACGTCGGACGCGCGCGACGTGCCCTCGCCGAGGAACACCTCGGGCGCCATGTACGTGGGCGTCCCCTCGAACCGACCCGAGCTCTGCGACTGCATGAGCTCGCCGGTAACGCGCGCGAAGCCGAAGTCCGCGAGCTTGGGCTCCCCCGAGCCGTCGAGCAGGACGTTGCCCGGCTTCACGTCGCCGTGGACGATCCCGGCCGCGTGGGCGGCCGCAAGCGCGATCGCGATTCCCCGCGCGAGCCTCGCCGCCCGGGGCGGCTCCATCCTGCCCTCGCGCGCGAGGAGCTGGGAGAGCGTCCCGCCGCTGACGTACTCCATCTCGAAGATCCAGCCGCCCTCCGGCGTGTCGTGGACGGCGTAGAGGGACACGACGTGCGGGCTGCTCAGCCGCCCCGCCGCCCTCGCTTCGCGCAGGACGCGGGCCCGGTGCTTCTCCGTGGCGTCGGGGACTCCGGGAACGACCTTCAGGGCGACAGGGCGGTCGAGCAGCGTGTCGCGCGCGAGGTAGACGCGCCCGTACGCGCCCCGGCCCAGCTCACGGACGACTTCGAGCTTGCCGACGCGCTGACCATGTGCCAGGTCATGCATCGCCGATCGTGGATTCTACGTCCGGCGCGGCCCCCGAGGCCCCCTCACGCCGACGAAAAAAGGGCCCGCCGATGCGGGCCCTTGGCTTGCGGGAGCGACGAACTACCCGACCGGCGCCGGCTCGGGCTTCTTCTCCTTGAAGACGAGGCCGGTCTCGACCTTGTCGACGAGGATCACGCAGCCCTCGGGGAAGCGGCCGGCGAGGAGGTTCTCGCTGAGCGGGTCCTCGACCAGGCGCTCGACGGCGCGGCGCAGCGGCCGCGCGCCGAACTCCGGGTTGTACCCCTGCTCGATGATGAACTCCTTCGCGATGTCCGTCAGGGCGAGCGTGTGGCCCTTCACGCGGATGCGCTCGCGCACGTGGGCCAGCTCGATGTCGATGATCGACTTCAGGTCCTCGCGGGTCAGCGGGCGGAAGAAGACGATGTCGTCGACCCGGTTCAGGAACTCCGGGCGGAAGTGCTTCTCGAGCTCCTCCTTGAGCATCGTCTTCATCTTGTCGTGGGTCACGTCCTCGCCGCCGCGGCGGAAGCCGAGCGACTCCTGCTTGGCGAGCCGCTCCGCCCCGATGTTCGACGTCATGATGATGATCGTGTTCTTGAAGTCGACCTGGCGGCCGTAGGAGTCGGTGAGGCGCCCCTCCTCCATGATCTGGAGGAGCATGTTGAAGGCGTCGTGGTGGGCCTTCTCGATCTCGTCGAAGAGAACCACGCTGTACGGGCGCCGGCGGACCTTCTCGGTCAGCTGGCCGCCCTCTTCGTAGCCGACATATCCCGGCGGGGCGCCGACGAGCCGGCTGACGTTGTGCTTCTCCATGTACTCGGACATGTCGATCTGGATCAGGGACTCCTCGGCCCCGAACATGAACTTCGCGAGCGCCTTCGCGAGGTGCGTCTTGCCGACGCCCGTGGGGCCGATGAAGATGAAGCTGCCCATCGGGCGCTTCGGGTCCTTGAGCCCGGCGCGGGCGCGGCGAACCGCCTTCGCGATGGAGTGGATCGCGTCGTCCTGCGAGACGACCGACTTGTGGAGCTCCGCCTCCATCTTGAGGAGCCGCTCCGCCTCGCCGCTCTCGAGCCGGGTGAGCGGGATGCCGGTCATCCGGGAGACGGTCTCCTGGATGATGTCGACGTCCACCTTGACGTCCATCTCGCGGCTCTTCTCGCGCCACTCCTTGAGCTGCGTCTCCTTCTGCTTGCGGAGCTTGCAGACCTGGTCGCGCAGCTTCGCCGCGCGCTCGAAGTCCTGGTTGCCGACCGCCTCCTCCTTCTCGGTGTCGAGCTTGCCGATGTCGGTCTCGATGTCCTTCAGGTCGGGCGGCGTGGTCATCGCGGAGAGGCGGACGCGCGCCCCGGCCTCGTCCATCACGTCGATCGCCTTGTCCGGGAGGTAGCGGCCGGGGATGTAGCGCGACGAGAGGTCGACCGACTCGGCGAGCGCCGCGTCGGTGTAGCGCACCCGGTGGTGCACCTCGTACTTCTCGCGCAGCCCCTTGAGGATCGCGAGCGCCTCGTCCTTGCTGGGCGGCTCGACGAGGATCTGCTGGAAGCGGCGCTCGAGCGCGCCGTCCTTCTCGATGTACTTGCGGTACTCGTCGAGGGTCGTCGCGCCGATGCACTGCACCTCGCCGCGCGAGAGCGCGGGCTTGAGCACGTTGCTCGCGTCGATCGCCCCCTCCGCACCCCCTGCCCCGACCAGCGTGTGGAGCTCGTCGATGAAGAGGATGACGTTCTTCGACCGGCGCACCTCGGTCATGACCGCCTTGATGCGCTCCTCGAACTGGCCGCGGTACTTCGTGCCCGCGACCATCATCGCGAGGTCGAGGACGACGATCCGCTTGTTGCGGAGGATCTCCGGCACCTCGCCCTTGACGATCCGCTGGGCGAGGCCCTCGACGATCGCGGTCTTGCCGACGCCCGCCTCGCCGATGAGCACGGGGTTGTTCTTCGTCCGGCGCGAGAGGATCTGCATGACCCGCTCGATCTCGGGCTCGCGCCCGATCACGGGGTCGAGCTTGTTCTCGCGGGCGAGCTCGGTCAGGTCGCGCCCGAACGCGTCGAGCGCGGGGGTCTTCGACTTCGTGTTCTGCTGCTGGGCCGGCTCGGCCTCCTCCTCGGTCTCCTGGCCGGAGACCTCGGCGCCGAGCAGCTCGAGCACCTCCTCGCGGACGTCCTCGAGGCGCACGTTCAGGTTCTGGAGGACCTGGGCGGCGATGCCCTCCTGCTCCCGGATGAGGCCGAGAAGCAGGTGCTCCGTCCCGATGTAGTTGTGGCCGAGGTTGCTCGCCTCCTCGAGGGCCAGCTCGAGCACCTTCTTCGCGCGGGGCGTGAAGGGGAGCTGCCCCATCGTGACCATCGTGGTCCCGTGGGATACGAGCTTCTCGATCTCCTGGCGGATCTTCTTGGGATCCACGTCCAGGTTCTTCAGGACGTCGGCGGCGACCCCGCTCCCTTCCTGGATGAGCCCGAGGAGGATGTGCTCGGTGCCGATGTAGTCGTGGTTGAAGCGCTGGGCCTCCTGGCGAGCGAGTCCCATCACTTTTCTTGCGCGGTCAGTGAAGCGGTCAAACATCAGCTGTCTCCGGGGCGATCTGCCCCATGTCTATCACGGCTCCGAAGCGATCCCGGAGCGAACTCCATACCGGAGTACGATCCGAGACGCATCTCTAAAGAGTCTATCGGACGATTCCGGGGCCGGCCCCTTAAGACGAGTCGTGCCAAGGGGTTAGCGTCGCGCCTGAATCTGCTCCGCGCGCGCCTCCCTAGGTGCCGCCCGCGTCGGAGTCCTGTCAAAAAGACACATGCTGTGCGCAGGCGTCCACCGCGCGCCGCACAGTATCGGGCGACGCTGCACGTAATGGAGGCGTCATCCGAGGGGGTCTGGGGGGCCGAGCGCCTTCCGCACGGCGTCGAGCGTTACGTCGAGCGTCGCGAGCACCTGGGCGGCCGCGCCCTTCTCCTCCCGGATGAGACGGAGGAGGACGTGCTCCTCGCGGATCGAGTCGTGGCCCAAGACCTGCATCTCTTCCAAGGTCAGCTCGAGCGCACGCTTCATCGCCGGCGTGAACGGGAACTGCCCCGTCGCGACCATCGCGTTGCCCCGGGTCACGTGCCGTGCGACCTCGGCGCGCACGCGTTCCGGGTCTACCCCGAGCCGCCGCAGCACCCCCGCGTCCCCCGACGCGACGAGGCCGAGCAGGACGTGCTCGGTCCCGATGTAGTTGTGGCCGAGGTTGTTCGCCTCCTCGAGGGCCAACTCGAGCACCCCTCTTCGCGCGGGGCGTGAAGGGGAGCTGCCCATCGTGGGCGGCGCCTTGCCGCGCGTGACGAGTCTCTCGACGCCCTGCTGGATGCGTTTCGGGTCCACGGCGAGGTTCTTGAGGATGTCCGCTGCGACCCCGCTCCCCTCGAAGACGAGCCCGAGCAGGATGTGCTCGGTCCCGATGCAGTCGCGGTTGAGCCGCTGGGCCTCCTGCCGGGAGAGGCCCATGACCTTCCGCGCGCGGTCCGTGAACCGGTCGAACATCGGCACTCGATTCCAGACGCCCCGCGGCCTCCTCTCTTTCCGGAACTGCGGACTGCAGTGCCGCAAACGGACGCCGCAAATCCATGCCCGCGCACGGGTTGCGAGCAATCGATGGCGCAAGGGGTACGTCAGAGGTGCAGGTGCTTGCGGATGAAGTCGGCGCGGGCGGAGTCGCGCTCGGCGGGCGTCAGGTCGCGCTTCTCGAGGCGCTGGAGGTGCGCGGGCTGGGTCAGGATGAAGAGCTCGTTCACCGTGGACATTTCCACGTCGTGGAGAAGCCCGAGGTTCACGCCGAGCCGCACCGCCGACAGGAGGTCCATCGTCTCCTCGGAGGAGATGCTCCGCGCGGACCGCAGGACGCCGAAGGCGCGGCAGATCTTGTCCTCGAGGCGGAGCCGGTCCTTCTCGAGCAGGTGCTCCCGCACGGCCCGCTCGTACGCGACGATCTTCGGGACCACCCGGTCGAGCAGGTCGAGGATCTCCTCCTCGCTCTTGCCGAGCGTCACCTGGTTCGAGATCTGGTAGAAGTCGCCCGACGCCTGCGTCCCCTCGCCGTAGAAGCCGCGCACCGCAAGGTTGATCTTCGTCACCGACGAGAAGACCTTGTCGATCTGCTTCGTGAAGACGAGCGCCGGCAGGTGGAACATCACGGACGCGCGCATCCCGGTGCCGACGTTGGTCGGGCACGCGGTCAGGAAGCCGAACTCGCTCGAGAAGGCGAACTCGAGCTCGCGGTCGAGCTGGTCGTCGAGCCACTGGAGATCCTGGAAGGCGTCGTGGAGCTGGAATCCCGCCCGGATCGCCTGGATCCGGAGGTGGTCCTCCTCGTTGACCATCACCGCGAGCATCTCGCTCCGGTTGAAGAGGACGCCCCGGTCGCCCGACCCGTTGGCCAGCTCGCGCGAGATGAGGTGCCGCTCGAGGAGGAAGCGGTTCGTCATCTCGTTCGTGCGCTCGAGCTCGACGTAGAGGTGGCTGTTGTCGCCAAGGCCGATCTTGTCGAGGGCGCGCCGGACCGCCTCGTGGATCTCCGCCCGCTCGGCGTCGCCCGCCTTGGTCAGGAACGGGAACCGGGCGAGGTTGCGCGCGAGGCGCACGCGGCTCGAGATGACGATGTCGCTCTCGGGGCCGCTGCCCTTGAGCCACTCGCCGCTCTGGCCGATCAACTCGTCGAGCGTCACGATGCGTTCTCCATGGAGGGGGCTTCGGGGGCCGGGTTCACGGCTCCTTTCCCTTCCTCTCCCGGATCCGGTCGCGCAGCTGCGCCGCCTTCTCGTATTCCTCGTCGGCGACCGCCTTGGCGAGCTGCTCCTCGATGTCCAGGAGCTCCTTCCGGGAGGCCAGCGCCCCCTTCACGCGCTCCGGGGTCTTGCCCCGGTGGACGGCCGCCCCGTGGACCTTCTCGAGCAGCGGGATCAGGACGGGGCCGAAGGTGCCGTAGCACCGGGGGCAGCCGAGCCGTCCCTTGGCCTTGAACTCCGCGTACGCGAGCCCGCACGACGGGCACGCCGCCGGGACCGCCTCCGATTCGCGGGCGACCGGGCCCCCCTTGACCAGCTGGGAGAGCACGGCCGGGAAGGCGAGGGTCATGTTCTTCTCGTGGGCGCACTGCTCGCAGATGTGCATCTCGGTCTTCTTGCCGTCGCGCAGCTCGGTGAAGTGGATCTTCGCCTCGCGCTTGCCGCAGTACTGGCACAGCTTGGCCATACCTATGAATTATCGGGTGGACGCGCGGGCCGTCAAAGCGGGGCGCCCACAAGCTCCCGGAAGCGGTCCCCCCGGGCGTCGAATCCCGGGAACTCGTCGTAGGAAGCGAACCCGGGGCTCAGGAGGACGACGTCGCCCGGCTGGGCCAGCTCGAGCGCGCGCCGGACGGCGGCATCGAAGGTCGGGCGGAGCTGGGAGGCGGGGATCCTCGTGTGGAGGAGCGGGCCGGTCTCGCCGTAGGCGATGACGGCCTTGGCTCGGTCGGCCGCCCGCACCAGCGGGGCCCAGTCGAGCCCCTTGTCCCGGCCGCCGGTGAGGAGGATCACGGGCCGCCCGAAGGAGGCGACCGCGGCCGCGGCCGCGTCGGGCGTGGTCGCGATCGAGTCGTCCACGAACTCGACCGGGCCGCCCGTTCGGAGCGACTCGAGGCGGTGGCGGAGCGGCCGGAAGTCCCGAATGGCCGCGCGACACCCCTCGGGCGTCGCCCCCGCGGCAAGCGCCGCGTGGGCGGCCGCCGCGGCGTTCCACCGGTTGTGGCGGCCGGCCAGCTTCAGGTCGTCGAGCGCGACCGGAGGCGGACGGCTCTCGCCGAACCACGTGACCCGGCCGCGCGTGTGCGCGGCGAAGGAGCGGCAGACCTCGTCCTCCTCGCGGAGGACGACGGCGCCCCCCGGGCGTACGGACTCGACCAGCCGCCGCTTCGACGCGGCGTAGTGGCCGAAGGTCGGGTGGCGGTCGAGGTGGTCGCCGGTGACGTTCGTGATGACCGCGGCCGTGAGCGCGAAGTCGTCGTGCTCGAGCCACGCGAGCTGGAACGAGGAGATCTCGAGGACGGCGATCGTCCCCGGCGAGAGGCGCTCGGCCTCGTTGAGGAGGGGGCGCCCGATGTTGCCGCCGAGCGCGACCGGACGGCCGGAGGCCTGGAGCATCGCGGCGAGCAGCGCCGAGGTCGTGGACTTCCCCTTGGTGCCCGTGACCCCGACGATCGGACCCTGGAGCAGCCGGAGGGTCAGCCCGAGCTCGGTCACGATCTCCTTGCCGCGCGCGCGCGCCCGCTGGACCAGGGGATGCTCGAAGGGGACGGCCTGGTTGACGACCACGATGTCGGCCGTGTCGAAGTCGGCCTCGTCATGGCCGCCGAGCCGGAGCTCGACGCCGAGCGGGGCGATCGCGGCGATCGACTCCTTCAGCTTTTTCTCGTCGCTCAGGTCGGTGACGAGGACCGGATGCCCGCGCTCCCGGAACCAGCGGGCGGCCGCGGCGCCACCCCCGAACCGACCAAGCCCCATCACCAGGACGCGCTTCATCGAGACTCCTCCGATGCCTTCCTCAATCGGTCGGCGGCGCGCGCCGTTTCCCCGAGGCCCCTTTCGATCTCGCCCTCGCTGAGGCGCCGGAGCGGCTCGAGCCGCAGCTCCACCTCGTGCTCGTCCCGGATCCGCACGGGCACCAGCACGTCCGCGAAGAAGTCGAGGCCCGGCTTCTGGTACCAGGGGGAGCGGAGGTCGACGACCTGCTGCCGCGGCTCGTAGCCGGGCTTCTCGACCTCCACGAGCGCCTCCCCGTAGTGGTCGAACCGCCAGGTCGCCGGGGCGCGCCCGACCCGCTCCCCGTTCACGGTCACCTCCGCCCCCGGCGGATCGGTGCGCACGAGCAGCCGCCGCTCGACGCATGCCCCGAGCAGCGGGAGCGCAAGGAGGAGCGCGGCTCTCAAGGGCTTCAGCATATCCGCGACGCCCCCTTTGTCCGTAACGGGCGCTATCCTCGGCCGCGCGGATGCGTCTCGCCAAGGTAACGGCCGGCGTCGCGCCGAGGGCCTCTCCGGTCAACGGCGGCTCCGCGGCGAGGGATCCGGGCGAACGCCGGATCGGGCAGGCGATCACGCGCTGCCTCGCCGACCTCGACGCGAAGGGCGAGGCGGCGGCGCCGCTCGACCGGGCGGCGGAGCTTCTCGGCGCGCTGGTCCCCGCGCTCTACCGCGGCGACGCGGACGCGGCGCGGGACTCCGCCTTGAGGAGCGACCTCCCGACGCGCGAGCTGCTCGATGTCGTCCTGCGCGCGCGGCTCGCGGTCAAGAGCGGGCCGCGCGAGCGGGCGGAGCGGGAGCGGGCGGCCGATGCCGCGCTCCGGGCGCTCGCGGAGCGGGAGGACCCGGCGCGACCCGAGGATCTCGGCCGGCGCCGGCAGATCGCAAACGTCCAGCGCCGCCTGCTGACGCTCCTGAACGACGGCGTCCTCCTCGCGAGGCCGGACGGCCACCTCCTCCACGCCAACCGCGCCGCGCGCGAGGCCCTCGGCTTGCGCCTCCGCGACCTCAAGGACACGCCGATGAGGACGCTCTTCGCGGAGCGCGGCGACGCCGACGCGATGTGGAAGGCGTTGAAGGACGAGGGGGTGCTCCGGGGGCGCGAGTTCGACCTGCGCGGCGCCACGGGCCGGACCTTCCCCGTCCGCCTCGCCGCGGCGCGGGCGGACGGCCCCGACCCGCGCATCCTCGTCGTCTTCCGCGACCTGACCGAGATCCGCCACATCCGCTCGCGCCTGATCGAGACCGAGAAGCTCGGCGCCATGGCGAAGGTCGCGGGCTCGGTAGCGCACGAGATCCGGAACCCGCTCAACGCGCTCTTCCTCAACGCGGACCTCCTCGAGGAGGAGCTGGGCGAGGCGGGCGAGATCCCGGCGGCGACCGTCGAGACCCTCCGCGTGATGCGCGAGGAGATCGAGCGGCTGAACGAGATCATCAAGAACTACCTCTCGCTCAGCAAGCTCGGCAACGCGAACTTCGAGCGCCTCGAGTTGAACGAGGTCGTCCGCGAGTTCGCCGAGGAGGCCGAGGAGATGGCCGGCCGCCGCAAGGTGACGCTCGACCTCCGACTCGGCCGCGGCGACACCGCGGTCCGCGGCGACCGCAACATGCTCCGCCGGGTGCTCGTGAACCTCGTCCAGAACGCCCTCGACGTGTCGCGCCCCGGCGCGTGCGTGTTCCTCGCGACGCGGCGGCTGCTGCACCGGGTGAAGCTCTCCGTGCGCGACCGCGGGCCGGGCATCGCCGCGGACGCGCTCCCCCACCTCTTCCAGCCCTTCTTCTCGACGAAGGAGCGGGGGACCGGGCTCGGCCTCTACCTCTCGCGCGAGATCGTGATGGCGCACGACGGGGAGGTCGCGCTGCGATCGACGAGGCCGCGCGGCGCGCTGGCCACGGTCGCGCTGCCGCGCTGGCGCGAGGAGGACGCCGCGTGACCCGCCGTTGCCGGGAGGACGCGGCTTCGGCGGGCAAGCCCGCCGGGATTGCCTCCGGGGGACGGCGATGATCGCGCAGCGCCCGACGATCCTCGTCGTGGACGACGACCGCAACACCCGCGAGACGCTCAAGCGCGGCCTCAACCGTGCGGGCTACGAGGTCGTGACCGCCGAGGACGGGTCCCGGGCGGTGCCGCTCCTCCAGGAGCACGAGATCGACCTCCTGATCACGGACTACAAGATGCCCGGGATCGACGGGTTGCGGCTCGCCACCACCGCGCAGGTCGTCCAGCCGCATCTCGCCGTGATCATGATCTCGGCGTTCGCCAACGTGGACACCGCGGTGAGCGCGATCAAGCAGGGCATCTTCGACGTCATCGAGAAGCCCGTGAAGATGCGCGACGTCAAGAAGGCCGCGGCCCGCGCGCTCGAGACGCGCCGGCTGGTCCTCGAGAACCGGCGCCTGCGCGCCGACCTCCTCGGGCGCGAGGAGCTGTCGCGGCTCATCGGCCGCTCCCCCGCCTTCCGGGAGGCGCTCGCGATGGTCGAGCAGGTCGCGCCGGCGAAGTCGATCGTCCTCCTGACCGGCGAGAGCGGCACCGGCAAGGAGATCTTCGCGAACGCGATCCACCGCCTCTCGCCGCGCGCGGACGGCCCGCTCGTCAAGCTCCACTGCGCCGCGCTCGCCGAGGGGCTCCTCGAGACGGAGCTGTTCGGCCACGAGAAGGGCGCCTACACGGGCGCGGTCGGCAGGCGCAAGGGGCGCTTCGAGCTGGCCGACGGCGGCACGATCTTCCTCGACGAGATCGGAGAGATCTCCCAGACCACGCAGGTGAAGCTCCTGCGCGTCCTCCAGGAGGGCGAGTTCGAGCGCGTCGGCGGCAGCGAGACGATCAAGGTCGACGCGAGGGTCGTCGCCGCGACGAACGCCGACCTCCACCGCGCCGTGGCCGAGGGCCGCTTCCGCGAGGACCTCTTCTACCGGCTGGACGTGATCCGGATCGAGATCCCGCCGCTGCGCCGCCGGCGCGAGGACATCCCGCTCCTCGTGCAGCACTTCATCGAGAACTTCAACAAGCTCGCCGGCAAGCGGGTGAAGGGGATCACGCCGGAGGCGCTCGACCGGCTCGCGAGCTTCGACTGGCCGGGAAACGTCCGGGAGCTCGAGAACGTGATCGAACGCGCGATCGTGCTCGCGACCGGCGACCTCATCACCGAGACGGAGCTGCCGCGGCTCGAGGCGAAGAAGCCGCCGGCCGAGGCGATCCCGTTCCGCGTGGGTCAGCCGCTCGCCGAGCTGGAGCGGGAGGCGATCCAGCGGACGCTCCGTGCCGTCGCCGGGGACAAGGATGCGGCCGCGAAGATCCTCGGGATCGGCGTCGCGACGCTCTACCGGCGTCTCAAGGAGATGGAGGAGGAGGAGCGGTCCGCGGCGGGGGCGGACGCCACGGCCTCCTGAACCGCGGAACCGGAGACCTCGCGCTCGCCGCGGGGACGCGGTGAACGCGTCGCGCCATCCCGCTGCACACGGCGCGGGTGTGCGTCCCGAAAACGCCAGCGGAGTCCGCTCGGGACTCCGCTGACGATCCGGAACCATCCGGCGGATGTGCCGCCGGTTTCCGTGCTACTTGCGCTTCCTCCTCGTTGCCTTCTTCCTCGTCGCCTTCTTCTTTGCCTTCTTCCTGCGTGCCATGCTTCGGACTCCTTTCGCGAAAGATGGATCGGACCTTGCGAGACCGCAGATACAAGATCCGTGCCGAACGTTCTTTCGCGTCTTTCCGCGCTTCGTTCGCCGCTTCCGCCGCCGCTTCCGGGCGTCCGCGTGCTCCCGACTTCTCAAATTGATAGGGTTCGCGTGCACGGCAAGGGCGTGAAAGACGCGCTGCGGCGCGCTCGCACCGTGAGCGTCGCGCGTTCGCGCGTGACCTGCACGACGAGTTGCGCGTCCGCCTCTCAAACTGAGAAGTGGCGTGCGCGGTCAGCGCACGTTTTTTTTCAATTTGAGAATCGTGTACCGTGCGTGCGTGCGCGTCCTCGCTCTCGTGCCCGAGGGCTCGACGCCGCCTCCGCGCCTCGCGGGACATCCCGCGAAGGAGATCGCGCGGTGGCGGATGGAGTTCGATCTCGTCCGCGCGATGCGCGATCGCGGCCACGAGGTGACCTGCGTCGAGCCGCAGGCCGAGATCACGCGGGTGCTCGACGCCATGGCGGACAGAGCCCCGCACGTCGTCTTCCCGATGCTCGAGGAGTTCCACGGGTTCGTCGAGTTCGAACCGCACGTCACGGCGCTGCTCGAGCTGCGCGACGTCCCCTACACGGGGTGCAACCCGCGCGGGCTGATGATCGCGCGCGACAAGGCCCTCACGAAGACGATCCTCGCCCGCCATGCCGTCCGCGTCCCGGCCTTCGACGTCTACCCGCGCGGCCGCCGCTTCCACCCGCCGCGCGTCGCCTACCCGCTCCTCGTGAAGTCGCTCACCGAGGAGTCCTCCGCTGGCCTCGCGCACAAGTCGCTCGTGCGCGACGCCAAGGGATTGAGGGACCGCGTCGCCTTCGTGCACGAAGAGGTCCGGAGCGACGCGATCGCGGAGGAGTACGTCCTCGGCCGCGAGCTGAGCGTGGCGGTCCTCGGGAACGGGCGCCCGAGGACCTTCCCGCCCTTCGAGCTGGACCTCTCGGGCCTGCCCCCAGAGGCCCCCCGCTTCGTGACCGCGCGCGTGAAGTGGGACCCGGCCTTCCAGAGGCGGTACCGGATCCGGCAACGGCGCGCCCGGCTTCCGCCCGGCGCCGCCGCGCGCATCGCGGAGCTCGGGCGGCGCGTTTACTCGCTCCTCGGCCTCTCGGGCTACGCCAGGATCGACCTGCGGCTGCGCGAGGACGGCGTCCCGTTCGTCCTCGAGGCGAACCCGAACCCGGACCTCTCGCGCGCGGACGACTTCGCCCGCGCCGCGGCCGCCGCGGGCCTCGCCTACGGGGACCTCGTCGAGAGGATCCTCCGGCTCGGGATCGCGTACCGCGCCGCGTGGTACCAATGAGGCCGTCGAAGGAGGTTGCGATGGAGCCGCGCGCCGCGGACGACTCGACCGTGATGATGACCGAGCTGGTGATGCCGAACGACGCCAACGCGCTCGGCAACTGCATGGGCGGCCGCGTCATGCACCTGATCGACATCGCGGCGGCGATCGCCGCGCGCCGCCACGCGCGCGCGACCTGCGTCACCGCGGCGATCGACGAGATCGTCTTCCACCAGGCCGTGCCGGTCGGGAGCGTGCTCGTGCTCCAGGCCAGCGTGAATCACGCGGGGAAGACCTCGATGGAGGTCGGCGTGCGCGTGGAGATGGAGTCGGCGGCCTCGGGCCTCCGGAGCCACTGCGCGTCCGCGTACCTGACCTTCGTCGCCCTCGACGAGAACGGGCACCCCACGCCCGTGCCCCCGCTGCTCGCGAGGACGAAGGAGCAGCAGCGACGCCAGCGGGAGGCCGAGGAGCGCCGGTCCCGCCGCCTCGCGCGGCTCAAGGGGCGGGGGAAGGGATAGGGAGACCTTGGGCCATCCGATGGCCCAAGGTCGATGGCGCAGGGAAGGGAAGGGCCCGCCTTCGCCCCGAGGACGCGGCTCGGCGAGGCAAGGCCCCCGAGCCCCCCGCTCTTTCCTAGCCAGCCGGCCGCCGTCTTGCCACAATGGAGGGTCACGGCCCCGATCCGCGGGGCCGTCTCCGTTCACGCATGAACCCAGGAGGGTCAGGATGGCTGCGGAAGCCTTTCGCTCGAGGATCGGATCCGCGCTCTCGAACCGCGACTTCGCCGAGGTCGAGGCCGCGTTCCGCGAGTACGCGAGTCTCCATCCGGAGGACCACGAGTACCTCGTGGGCGCCGCGGGCCAGCTGCTCCGCTACGACAAGAGCGCGCTCGCGGGCGAGCTGCTCCTGTCGCTCGCGCAGACGCTGCTCGAGAAGGGCAGCGTGGACGCGGCCTTCGAGACCGCGCGTGCGTCGCTCCGCGCGAGCCAGCGCCCCGAGGGGCAGCGCGAGCTGCTGATCGCCGCGTACAAGGCGAAGCATGGCAAGAACCCGCACCTCCAGGCGTTCCTCGAGAAGTCGGGGCTCTCGGGCGACGGCGCGATCCGTCCGCAGATCGAGGCGCTCGACCGCTTCCTCACGTTCTCCGAGGGCGCGTACGTCTACCACCGAGGCGGCTGGGGCTACGGCGTGGTCGCGGAGTTCGACCCCGCCGAGGAGAAGATGGTCGTCGACTTCCAGCGGAAGCCGGGCCACCAGATCGGCATCCAGAGCGCGACCAGGATCCTCGAGAGGCTCGACGACGACCACATCGGGGTCTTCAAGCACTACCGGCGCGCCGAGCTGAAGCAGGTCATGGACGCGGACCCGGCCCGGGTCTTCCGCATCTTCCTCCGGTCGCACGGCGGCAAGTCCACGCTCAAGCAGGTGCGCGAGGAGTTCGTTCCCGACGTGCTCGACAAGAACGAGTGGTCGCGCTGGTGGACGCGCGCCAAGAAGGCGATCCTCCGGGATCCGGAGATCAAGGTCGGCAAGGGGTCGGTCCCGCCCCTCGAGCTGCGCGCCAAGGCGCACACCGTGGAGCAGGAGGTGGCCGACCGGATGCGTGCCCGGGCGGACACGAAGGAGAAGGTGGCGGCCGCGCGCGAGTTCCTGCGCTCGCTCGACCTCACCCCGTCCCTCGGCGCGGCGATCGCGGCGGAGGTGGACGCGGCGCTGCCCGCCGCGGCGCCCCCGGGCCGTATCGCGCTCCTCTACCTCAAGGCGGAGCTGAAGGGGGAGGGCGCGCCGGCCGCCGCCGAGGAGGCGCGCAGGCTCCTGCTCGAGGCTCCCGACATCGTGGCCCTCTTCACGGCGCTCGACCCGGGCGACCGGAAGCGGGCGGCGCAGGACCTCATCGCGAGCGGCGCGCCGGACGCGACCGACCGCGTGGTCAGCATCCTGCGCGCGGGCGACGTGGAAGCGGCCGACTCGATCCTCGACCACCTGAAGACGCACCGCCCCGACGTGCTCATCGCGTTCTTCGGCGGGCTGTCGGCGAACCCGCGCGAGAACCCGGACCTCTTCCTGTGGTACGCGCGCGGCTTCCTGCACGGGACGGTCCCGGTCGAGCTGGCTCCTGGGGAGAAGGAGACGACCGTCATCGAGAAGCTCCTGACGCTCGCCGACCAGATCGGCCTCGAGGTCAAGCGGACCGGCGATGCCCGCGGGAAGGAGTTCCTCCGTCACGTGCGGAGCTTCTTCACGTCGCGCCGGCTCAAGATGTTCGAGGAGCTGGTGAAGCGGACCTCGCCCGACTACGGCCGCTACCTCTTCGCGAAGATCCAGCGCAACCGCGGCTTCACCGACCAGACGCGCCAGGCGCTCCAGGAGGTCATCGAGGTTCACCACGAGAACGTCCGCACGGCGACGGCCGCCGAGGCGACCGAGGGCGCCGCGGCGCCCGCCGAGGCTGCGGCCGGCTCCGAGATCATCTACACGACGCTCCACGGCTACCGCCGGCGGGAGCAGGAGCTGAAGCAGATCCGCGACGTCGAGGTGCCGAAGAACGCCGAGGACCTCGGTCGTGCCGCGGCCTTCGGCGACATCTCGGAGAACGCCGAGTACTCCGCGGCGCTCGAGCGGCAGGAGCACCTGATGCGCCGGCTGCGCGAACTCAAGGACGACCTCGACAAGGCGCGCATCCTCGACCCGGAACAGGTGACGACGGACAAGGTCGTCGTCGGCACGCGCGTGCGGCTCGCGAACCTCTCCCGGGGCGGCGAGGAAACCTACGCGCTCTTGGGTCCGTGGGACACGGACCTCGAGCGGGGCGTCATCTCCTACCTCTCGCCGGTCGGCCGCGGCCTCCTCGGCAAGGGGCGGGGCGCAAGGGCGGAAATCGTGCTTCCCGAGGGGGCGGTCGCCTACGAGATCATGGAGATCGAGCCGGCGCCCGCGGACCTCCTCCAGGCGGAACAGTAGGGGGCGCGGGGGCCGCGGCCTGCCACGGGCCCCGCGACGCCCGACCTCCGAGCGGCCCGCGAACGCCTGCTCGAGATCCGCGCGCAGGTCGTCCGCGTGCTCGATCCCGACCGAGAGGCGGACAAGGCCCCCGGAGCCCCCTCGCCTCCCTATCGGGGGGGCAACCGCGCGACGAGCGCTTGGGGCTTCGGGAAGCTCGTCCTACGGTCCGCGACTGCCATGCACCGATCTCAGGAGCCCTTGAGCGACTTCCAGTGGTCGAGGCGCGCGGCGATCAGCTCCGCGCGCTTCCGATCGTCGCGCCCGTCCAGGATGCTCATGTCCTCGGGATCCGCGCGCCAGTAGACACCGGACGTCCGCACGTCCAATTCCGGAAGCTTGTCCGCACGAGTCGTCCAGTAGCCGGACGCGCGCTCGTCCGACTCCACCCGGATCTCTCCCGTCCCGTACAACTGCGGGCACTCCAGGTCCAGCGGCCTCTCTCCCTTCCAGAAGTAGAAGACCCCCGAAGGCTCCTTCCGCTCCTTGACCGCCTCGCTCCAGTATCGCGCGGACAGCCTGCCATTCTCCTGCCACGAACGGCCGGCGATCTCGAGCACGCCGTCGCGATCGCGCGAGATCTTGAGGAGGCTCACGGCCGAAGGCTCCCGCGCGGTGCGCTCGGTCAGGGAGAACTGCCACCAGAGGCCCTCGATGCGGGCGAGACGCCCCTCGTTCTCGATCGCCTTCCGGAGCTTCTGGTTGACGACCCGCATTTCGGCCGCGGTGGCCGCCCCGCCGTAACGCACGCACGTGAGACCGAGGAGATCGCTCGGGAGCTTGGCGCCGTTCGCATGCAGGATGAAGGTCCGGCGCATTCCGAGGACTCCACCGAAGAGGCCGGCCTCGAAGACGACGTTGTCTCGCGGCGAGGCCTGTCCGGCCCCCGGCGCCGGCGATGCCGCCGCGGTGCTGGTCGTCCAGTCGTCCTGGGCGAACACGAACGCCGCGAAATCGACCTCCCGGGTGAGCTCAAGGAGGCGTTCCAGCGTGGTGGTCCCGGGATGGAAGGACGTCGTCCACGGCTCCACGCGCGCGACCTCCTCGAGGCCGCGGGTGAGCGCCTGGAGCAGCTTCTCCTGCTTGCCTGACGAGCCGAGGAAGATGCGAGGCTTGTCCATCCGTTCCTCCGGAGGAAGCGCGCTGGCTGCGCCGGCGGCCGGGCGCGACGCCGTGCCCTAGCCCCAAGCAGCGAGTCACATGCTACCGCGCGCTTCGGCGGCCGCGAAACGCCGCGTCACCCGCGAAACGTCCGCGCGAACGCCTGCTCGAGGTCCGCGCGCAGGTCGTCCTTGTGCTCGATGCCGATCGAGAGGCGGAGAAGCCCGTCCGTGAACCCGGCCTTCCGCCGCTCCTCGGCGGGCACCGACGCGTGGGTCATCGACGCGGGGTGCTCGATCAGCGACTCGACGCCCCCGAGGCTCTCCGCGAGGCTGAACACGCCCGTCGCCGCGCAGAAGCGCTTCCCGTCCTCGACGCTCCCGTCCAGCTCGATCGAGAGCATCCCGCCGAAGCGCGACATCTGCCGCTTCGCGACCGCGTGGTTCGGGTGGCTCGGGAGACCCGGGTACCAGACGCGCTTCACGCGCGGGTGGCCGGCGAGCCACCGGGCCAGCTGCTCCGCGTTCTCGCAGTGGCGATCCATGCGCACGTGGAGCGTCTTCAGCCCGCGCAGGACGAGGAAGGAGGTCAGCGGCGCGATCACGGGACCGGTCCAGTTGGCGAGCTTGCTGTAGCGGTCGGCGCGCGCCGCGTCGTTCGTGAGGACACAGCCGGCGATGAGGTCGGAGTGCCCGCCCAGGTACTTCGTCATCGAGTGGACCACGATGTCCGCGCCCAGCTCGAGCGGTCGCTGGAGGTAGGGCGAGGCGAAGGTGTTGTCCACAAGGACCGGCACGCCGCGCGCGCGGGCGAGCTGCACGGCGCCGTGGATGTCCGTGATCTTCAAGAGGGGGTTCGTGGGGGATTCGAGCCAGAGGAGGTCCGCCTTCTTCTGGAGCGCGCGTTCGACCTGCCCGAGGTCGCTCGAATCGACGTACTCGAAGTCGAGGCCGAGCTTCCGGAAGACGCGCTCGAAGAGGCGGTAGCTTCCGCCGTAGAGATCGTTCCCCGCGACCACACGCGTCCCCGCGCCGAGGTCCAGGAGCACGATCGTCTCGGCCGCGAGGCCGGAGCCGGTCGCGGTGCAGTGGTTCGCCCCCTCGAGCGAGGCGAGGCACCCCTCGAGCGCCCGGCGCGTCGGGTTGTCGCCGCGCGCGTAGACGTAGCCCTTGTGCTCGGCGGGCGCCTGCTGCACGTAGGTCGAGGTGAGGTAGACGGGCGTCATGATCGCGCCGGTCGAGGGGTCCGGGGCCTGGCCGGCGTGGATCGCGCGGGTGTCGAACCGGTGCTCCGTCATCGCGCGCTCGCGTGGATCAGGTCGAACTTCGTGAGCACGACCAGATCCCCCCTTCCCTTGTCCACGAGCACCGCCTTCACCCCGCGCGCGAGCATCGACGCGATCTCCTCCGCGGGCGTCTCCGCGGGCAGCACCGGGAGCGGCGGCCCCATCACCTCCTCGACCCTCAGCGTCTTCAGATCCTTGCGGTTGAAGAGGAGATCGATCGCCTGGTTCTCGCTGATGCAGCCGACGAGCTGGCCGTCGCGCTTCACCGGGAGCTGCGAGAGGTCGCGCTGGCGCATCAGCTCGATCGCCTGCCGTACCGTCGCGTTCGCGGGGACGCTCACGAGCGCCTCCGTCTCTCGCGCGCGCTGGCCGAGGATCCCCTCCGCCGTGAGCGTCGCCGCCTCCTCGAGGAACTGGTTGTCGCGCATCCAGTCGTCGTTCCACTGCTTCGAGAGGTAGCGCTCGCCCGTGTCGCACACGAGCGTCAGGACGACCGCCTCGGGCGGCAGCGCCCGCGCGACCGAGAGCGCCGCGACGAGGTTCACGCCGGTCGAGCCGCCCGCGAAGATCCCCTCCTCGCGCCCGAGCCGCCGCGCCATCTGGAACGCCGCGCGGTCCGAGACCGTGATGCAGTCGTCGAGCAGCGAGGGGTCGCACGTCCCCGGCACGTAGTCGTGGCCGATCCCCTCGACCTTGTAGACGTGGGTTTCCCCCGGCTTCCCGTTCTTCACGATCGCGGTGTAGATCGACCCCTCGGGGTCCGCCCCCACGATCCGAAGCCCCTTGATCTTCTCCTTCAGGTACTTCCCCGCGCCCGTGAGCGTTCCCCCCGTGCCCATCGAGAGCACGAGCACGTCGAGCTTGCCGCCGAGCTGCCGGAAGATCTCCGGCCCCGTGTTCCGGTAGTGCGCTTCGGGGTTGTCGGGGTTGTTGAACTGGTCGATGTAGAACGCGTTCGGCGTCTCGCGCGCGATCCGCTTCGCCGTCTGCACGTAGTGGCGGGGGTCGTCGCGCGGCACCGCGGTCGGCGTCACGACCACCTTCGCGCCGAGGCCGCGCAGGAGGTTGATCTTCTCCTGGCTCATCTTGTCGGGCATCGTGCAGATGAGCCGGTAGCCCTTGACCGCGCACGCGATCGCGAGCCCGACGCCCGTGTTGCCGGACGTCGACTCGACGATCGTGCCGCCGGACTTGAGCTTCCCCGCTCTCTCCGCTTTCTCGATCATGTACCGGCCGATCCGGTCCTTGAGCGAGCCGCCCGGGTTCAGGTTCTCGAGCTTCACGTAGACCTTGCAGGCGATGCCTTCCGTGACCCGGCGAAGGCGGACGAGCGGGGTCTCCCCGATGACGTCGAGGACGCTCTCGTGGCTCTCCATCGGGGCCAAGTCTACCCGTCGGGGGGTGCGGGGGCCTGGGGGGCAGGGGGGCTGAGGAGCCGCCGGAACGTGCGGAATCCGAGGAAGAGGAGGGCCAGCGCCGCGATCCCGTACAGGAGGAGCCAGGCGGGGTGGGCGCGCCGCGGGGCGGGGACATCGTCGAGCGCCCAGTCGAAGGGCCGGAAGGAGATGTCCCAGCGCGTCTTCCGGAGCGAGCGCGCGATCGCCTCGAACGTCTTGTCCGCCGGCAGGTGGTCCGCGAGGAAGAGCTGGAGCGGCGGCACGTCGCCTTCCCGCCCGGCCTCGAGCACCGCGCGGTGCCAGAGAAGGAGCATCGACAGCTCGGCCCGCATCTGCGCGTAGTTGAAGCGGTTCTGTCGCGGGTCGGCGAGGTAGGCACGCGCCTGCTGCTCAAGCGTCGCGCGGAGGTCCTTGCCCTCGTAGAGCGCCGCAGCGAGCGGCGGCGAGCTGCGCGCGGCGCGGTAGAGGGCGAAGAAGACCAGCGGATCTCCTGACGCCCCGAGGATCTCCTCGATCCCGTCAAGCGTCACGTCGCGGCCGGCGACCCTCCACACCCGGTCCCGGAATCCCTGCACGTCGCGTACGGAGAGGGGCCGCGCGTCGAGCGCCTGCCGGAGGGTCAACGCGTCATGGGCGTTGATCCAGAACGCGATCCGGTCCGCGTCGGTCGCGCCGGGATCCGCCGTGGCGAGCCAGCGCACGTAGGCGTCGAGCGCCGCGCGGCCGGCCGCGACCTCGGCGTAGTCGATGCCTTCCTCCTTGACCGACTTGGCGAGAAGCACGGCGTAGTCGGCGGGTTCCACGGCAGCCAGCAGGCCGGCGAGGAAGCCTAGGGCGGCGGCCCCGCGCGCCCGCACTACGCGCCGCCCCCCGCGCCCCCCTCCGTCGCCACGACCGCGGTGATCTCCGGGATCTCCTCGGTGAGGGCGCTCTCGAGACCGTAGCGGAGCGTGATGTCGGACCCCGGACAGCCGATGCACGCGCCCGTGAGCCGGAGATAGACGGTCGTCCCCTCCACCCGGTCGAGTTCCACGCCGCCGCCGTCGACGCTGAGGGAAGGGCCGAGGCGCCGGAGAACCTCGCGAACCCGGTCCGCGAGCGTCGGCTCCATCGGGCGCAGTCTACCCGAGAGGGAAAAGGGGGGGGCGCGGGGGGGTGGTGGGCGCCCTTAGACTTGGTGCGGGGATGACCGAGAAGACGCCGCCGGACGAGGCCTTCCACCTGACGGGCGACCGTCTCGGCAAGTTCATGATCCTCGCCGAGCTGGGGCGCGGGTCGATGGGGGTCGTCTACGAGGCCTTCCAGGAGGACCTGAAGCGGAAGGTCGCGCTCAAGATCCTCCCCGCCAACATCACCCTCGACGCGAAGCAGGTGCGGCGGTTCCACCGGGAGGCGGAGTCGGTCGCGCGGCTGCGCCACGACAACGTGATCCAGATCTACGAGGTCGGGCAGGTCGGCACGACCCACTACTTCGCGATGGAGCTCGTGGAGGGGCGGCCGCTCGATGCGGAGAAGCCGCGGGAACGGGACGCGGTCCTCGCGATCGCCCGGATCGGCCGGGACGCGGCGCGCGGGCTCGCCCACGCCCACGAGAAGGGGGTGATCCACCGCGACGTCAAGCCCGGGAACCTCCTCGTGGACCGGGGTGGGCGGGTGGTGGTGACCGACTTCGGCCTCGCCCGGCTCACGGATTCGGCGAGCCTCACGTCGACCGACGCGATCGTCGGGACGCCGAAGTACATGAGCCCGGAGCAGATCCTCGTGCGGTCCGACCAGCCGGTGGACGGCCGCGCCGACGTCTACGCCCTCGGCGCGACGCTCTACCACCTCGCGACCGGACGGCCGCCGTTCGACGCGCCCTCCGTGCAGGCGTTCATCAAGGCGATCCTCGAGGAGCGCCCCCCGTCCCCCCGCCGCTTCAACCGCCAGATCCCGTTCGACTTCGCGACGATCGTCCTCCGCTGCCTCGAGAAGGATCCCGACGACCGGTACGCCTCCGCCGCGGAGCTCGCGGACGACTTCGAGCGGTTCCTCGCGGGAGAGCGGATCCACGCGAAGCCGCGGGGCATCCTCGCGCTCGGAACCGACGTGGTCCGGCGGCACCGGGTGGCCGCGCTCGCCGCCGTGACCGCGCTCGCGGTCGGCCTCTTCCTCGTCGCCGGCGGGAGGGCGGCGAAGCAGACGGAGCGCGCGGACTTCGAGGCGAAGCTCGGCAGGATCGCGGCGAACGAGGACCCCGACGTCGCGGTCTCGGAAATCGAGGAGCTCCGCGCGCAGGAGCCCGAGAACGGGAAGGTCCGGGAACTCTGCGCCAACATCTACCGCAAGCGGGCGATGAAGACGCTCGACCTGCCCGACCCGATCTTCGAGAAGGTGATCGAGGACCTCGAGCGGGCCAGGGCGAAGGGCTCCTTCTGGCACCTCATGGTTCTCGTGGAGGCGGGCCGCATGTCCGAGGCGTCCGGCGCCGCCTCGGCGCTCCCCGCCGGGAGCCCGCTCGCAAGGCTCACGCTCGCGCGGATCGCGTTTGCCGAGGGGCGAAACGAGGAGGCGATCACCCTCCTTCCCGAACCGGTCGCGGATCCGGAATACCTGGCGGCGATCGTCTACTCCACGCTGACGCGGGGTCAGGCGCACCGCGCGCTCGGCCACAGGGCGGAGGCCGAGGAGGACCTGAAGATCGCCGGGGAGAACGGGAATCGGCTCACGCAGCCGTGGCTGCGCAGCCGCGCCATGTACACGTTCTCCGAGGCGGGCGGGAACCTGAAGGACGTGCTCGCCTCTCTCGGGCGCAGCGTGACGGAGTCGCTGCTCGCCTTGGCCCGGTTCGCGGAGGCGACGACGAAGGCGGAGCAGCGGATCGCCCGGCAGCTCGTGGACAGCGTCCTGAAGATCGCGAAACAGGCGCCGGTGCCCTCGACCGCGCTCGAGGAGATCGCGAGGGAGCGGCTCGGCACGGCCGAGGGTGAGGAGCGTGCCATCGCGAACCTCCTGCTCGCGATCGCGGAACTCAACCTCGACCGGCGCGATCTCGCGATGAAGGCGCTCGACGATGCGGAGACGGAGAGCTCGCCGCCGCTCGATCCGTACGTCTACTGGGTGCGCGCGCTCGTGCTCCGGCTCCAGGGCGACGTTCCGCGGGCGGTCGAGTCGGCGCAGCAGGCGATCGAACTCGCGCTCGCGCTGCCGGAGGCGTTCCCCGACCTCGAATACCTCTGCGAGCACGCGGTGCTGCTCGCGAAGGAGGTGCCGCCGGACCAGGAGAAGCGCGCCTCCGAGTTCCTCCGGGAGAAGCTCGAGAGCATGCCGAAAGGCGTCGGTTGGGTCAGCGCCCTTCTTGCGCGCCTTTCAGCCGTTCCAGCTCCTGGGAACTGACGCGCTCGAACTTGAGGTTCGTCTTCAGGACGGTCACGAGGCCGTCCGCGCCGTTCGGGTAGCCGTGGAGGAGGACCTCCCCCTCCCCCTTCGGCCCGAGGTAGACGTACCGCTTGCCTCCCGTCCCGGGCACCACGAACGTGTCGGGTTCGAGCCACTTCGCCTCGAGCTCCTCAAGACGGTCGGGCAGCCGCCGGTTCTCCTTCCGGTAGTGCTGGACGCGCGCGCGGAGCATCCGCACGTGGTGGCGGCACACCTGCGCGTCGTCGCCGGGCGCCGCCTGGACGGCCGGCGCGACCGCCTCGGCGAGGGGAGCCGGCGGCTCGGGCGACTGGAAGTAGTAAAGGCCGGCAGCCGCCCCCGCCACGAGGGAGAGGGTGAAGCTGCTCGTGTCGAGCGATGCGTAGGACTCCCAGCGCAGCCCGCGGTCGTCCGCAAGCCGCCAGGCGATGCGTCCGAAGAGGTGGCGCGAGAGCGCGTCCACGTCGGGGAACTCGTAGAGCGGGGGCGGGGAGTCGCCGCCCGACATCGCCTGGACGAGCGGAATGCAGGTGTCGTAGACCAGCGCGAAAATCCGCGAGAGATCGAGGTACGAGAGCCCCTGCGCGTCGGGCGGGACGACGCCCCTGAGCTTCGCGAACTCGCGGTTCTTCTCGATCGAGGGCTTGTCGCCCCGTTTCACGGCGAGGACGCGCTGGAGCGAAAGCGGGAACGGCGCGAAGACGAGGCGGCCGTCCACGACACCGAACGTCGGGGCGAGCGGCACGTTCCCGAACTTGGGGTGGCCGAGGGGAATCGTGTGGACGGTCACGTCCCTCAGCTTGAAGTCCGTGACGCCCGTGCCAGCCGGCCACTTCACCCGCGACAGGAGCTGGAGGAGGTTCTTCTCGAGGCGCGCGGCATCGGGGCTTTCGCAGACGAGCGCGAGGTCGGGCAGAAGGCCGCGATTCGGCGCGACGATCAGCGTGACCTCCGGGCCCACGAGGTCCACGAGGTCCTCCTTGAGCTTCAGGCCGAAGTCGCGCTCGACCGGCACGGCGACGGCCATCGCGAACTGGATGCCCCCGAGCTCGCGGAGCATGTCGTAAAGGCCCGGGATGTCCACGTTGCCGCAGTTGACGTAGAGGACGTCTTCCGGCACGTAGGCGAGCCCGCCGTACGAAGGGGGAGGCCCGCCCTTCCCGAAGAGGCGGCCGAGGCCGAAGCGGCGGTCCGCCGGCGCGAGCCGGATCGAGGTGGTCGCGCGCACGCCTTCGCCGGAGACCCGCGCGACCGTGGTGACACACTCGAGGTCGCGGAGGCCGGCCTGCGTCATCGCCTGCTCGGCGATCATGCCGACCCCCGGGAAGGCGGCCTTCACCTTCCGCAGCGCGCGGTCGACGTGGAATTCGATCTGCGTCATCGGCGTCCCGTCTCCGGGCACGCTGGCGAGCATTTCCAGGTGGCGCGGGTCGCGAACGAGCGAGTCCGCGGCGGCGCCGGCGCTCCGCTCGAGAATGTCCTTGATCCGCGCCTCGCTGGTCGCGACGACGACCATCGAGCCGACGGGCGCGAGGCAGAGCCGCACCGGCCCCACGTCCGCCCACGAGTAGCGGATGCCCCTGTGCTCGCCGTGCTGGACGAGCCGGGAGAGCTCCTCGTCGATCTCGCCCTCCGCGCCGCGCGCCGCGAGCGACGCGGCGGCCGCGATCCGCTCGATGACGGCCACGGCCTCCTTCGCGTCCCCGGCGGTCTCGAACGCGGCGACCAGCTCCACCGGGAAGGGCGCCGCCTGGATGTCGACGATGGCGAGCGCAATCCTGTCCCGCACGCTGAAGGAACGCTCGCCCGACGGATCGACGATCGAGACGTCCGCGAAGACGTTGCCCGTCGCGAGCATGTCGGTCCTTACCGAGAGGAGCGCGTCGCCGAGCGGGACGCGCATCGCCGAGAACGAGCTGCCCTCCCCCTGCGCCTGCGCGACGAGCGCCTTTAACGCCGGCTCGTTGAAGATGCGAGCCATCGCGAGCGTCTCCATCTCCTTCGCGGTCGGGCAGCGCATCTCGAAGTAGACGGGCGTGTCCGCGGGCAGAAGGTCCGCGAGGGAGGGCTCCGCCACCGCACGGGCGGCGAGAAGGCAGACGAGAGCCGGTGCGAAGCGACGCATCAAGGACCTACCCATCACACCCCGTGCCGGGCCCTTCCTCCCCCACCCCCCCTCTAACCCATTGTCCAATAACGGCTTAAGACCCTAGGGCCGACGCGCTCGGCGTCACCGCCCGGCACGGTGCGCGACTTTTTCACACCTTGGAGGGAGGGGGCTCCGGGGGCCGCGGCGGCACGATCTTGTACTTCTCGATCTTGTCGTAGAGGGCGCGGCGCGAGATCCCGAGCCGCTTCGCGGCGTCGGCCTTGTTGCCGAGGGCGAGCTTGAGCGTCTCGAGGATCGCCTGCCGCTCGATGTCCTTGAGCGTCCGGCCGGCTAGCCCCCCGCGGGCGCTGCCGGCGAGGAGGGCGGGGTGGGACTTGAGGTTTTCGAGCAGCTCCGGGCCGATGGTGTCGTCGGCGAGCGCCACGACCCGCTTGATCTCGTTCTGCAGTTCGCGGATGTTGCCGGGCCAGTTGTAGGCCGTGAGGATCTTGAGGGCGGACGCGGAGACGCGTTTCAGCGGCACCTTGGCGTCCGCGCAGGCCTGCGCGAGGAAGTGCTCGAGGAGCGGCGGGATGTCCTCGCGCCGCTCGCGAAGCGGGGGCACGCGGATCGCCACCACGTTGAGCCGGTAGAAGAGGTCCTCGCGGAAGCGCCCCTCCTCGACCTCCTGCTTCAGGTCGCGGTTCGTGGCCGCGATGATGCGGACGTCGACCTTCTCGACCTCCGAGGCGCCCACCTTGCGCACCTCGCCCTCCTGGAGCGCGCGGAGGAGCTTCGTCTGCATGGCCATCGACATGTCGCCGATCTCGTCGAGAAAGAGGGTGCCGCCGTCGGCGCGCTGGAAGAGGCCGTCCCGGGTCCGCTCGGCGCCCGTGAAGGCGCCCCGCACGTGCCCGAAGAGCTCGCTCTCGAGGAGGCTCTCGGGGACGGCGGAGCAGTTCTCGGTGAGGAAGGGCTTCTCGCGCCGCGGCCCGTTCGAGTGGATCGCCGAGGCGATCAGCTCCTTCCCGGTGCCGCTCTCCCCCTGGATGAGGACGGGGAACGCGGTCGGGATGACCCGGTCGAGCAACGAGAAGATCTCGCGGATCGCGGGGCTGAACCCGAGGATCCTCGAGTAGTCGAAGAGGTACTTCTCGCGCGGCTTCAGCGCGCGGAGGCGCTGCCGGTACGCCTCCATCTCTTGGCTCTGCGCGGCCACCTCCTGCTCCAGGCGCTGGTTCAGCTCCTCGAGGCGCCGCCGCTGCGCATCGTTCTCCTCGAAGAGGCGGGCGTTCTCGATCGCGATCGCCGCCAGATCCCGGAACTGGTCGAGGAGCGCGCGATCCTCCTCCTCGAACTCGGCCTCCCGGAAGCGGTGGTCCACGTAGATCGCGCCGATCGTCTTGCCGTGGAGGACGAGCGGGGTGCATAGGACCGAGAGGAGCTTCAGCTCGCCGATGGACGCGCTGCCCCGGAAGTCCTCCGGCGCGTTGTCCGTGCGCACGGTCTCCCCGCTCGCGATGGCGCGGGCGAGGATGGAGCGGCTGAGCTTGCCGTCGGGCTTCTTCACGTGCTCCCGGTCGACGTTCCTCGCCACCGCGACCGCGCCGTCCTCGGGGGAGCCCAGCCAAACGAACCCCCGTTCGGCCCGCGTCAGCTCGACGATCGCGTCCATCGTCGCCGCAAGGACCTGCTTCAGGTCCCTCTCCGACGTCAGCGTCTTCGCTACGCTCAGGAGATGCCGGTAGCGCGACGCCAGCGCAGCATCTTCCGCGCTGGACTTGCTACCGAACAGAGCCATCACCGTCCCCGAATTGCACAGCGGTGCGCATATTCGCAACTCGGGCCCGAGGGCGCAACCGCGCCGCCGGAAATGCCCGGGGGCATGGCGCCCCCGAGGCCCCCTGAGGTCCATCCGAGAAAGCGCTGCAAGAGCGAGCGGAGTGCCGACGACCTAGGGCCAACGGAGACGCCCGGCGAGGAGGCGCGACGAAGTCATGGCGTCGGCGCAGCAGCTCGAATCGAGGCAGCCTTCTCGACGGAGCCTAGTCTAGGAACGGCGGCGGGAACGCCTACTCTGCCGGGCTCTTCGTCACGGTCTGCCGGAAGGCCTTGGCTGCGGGGCTCAAGAGGTCCTCCGGTCTTGTCACCAGGTGGAAGTGCCTGCGCACCTCGAACCCCTTCACCCTCAGCGCGACGAGCGAGCCGTGGGCGATCTCGTCCCGGATCGCGAGGGTCGAGACGAACGCGACCCCAAGACCCGCCCGGACCCCCGCCTTCTGCGCCTCGGCGGACCCGACCTCGCATGCGATCGAGAGCTTTTGAGGCGTGTCGGCGCCAAGCACCTTCTTGAGCGCCTGCATCGTGGCCGCGCGCGTCCCCGAGCCCTCCTCGCGCATGACGAACGCATACTGGAGCAGTTCGCTCGCCGGGACGTTGGAGCGCCCCGCCAGCGCATGGTCCGGCGCGACGACGAGCGTCAGGCTGTCTTCGCCGATCCTCGTGCTCTTGAGATCACCGCCATCCGGCGGCGCTCCGACGACCCCGACCTCGATCTCGGCGTGGCGCAACCGGTTGAGGATCTCGCGCGAGTCGCCGGTCACGAGCCGCAGGTTCACGCCCGCATGCTCGCGATGGAAGCGCCCGAAGAGTCCCGGGAGAAGGTAGGAAGCCGGGATCGTGGACCCCCCGACGACCAGCGTGCCGCGCAGGAGGCCCGAGAGCTCCTGGACGGCCATCCGGGCCCCCCGCTCGGCGAGGAGCGCTTGGCGGGCCGGCAGGAGGAGGGCGCGCCCGCCTGCCGTCGTATGAACCCCGTTCCGGTCGCGCTCCACGAGGCGGATTCCGAGCCGCCGCTCGAGATCGGCCATGTGGCCGCTCACCGTGGACTGGCTGAGTTCGAGGTGGCGGGCCGCCTTCGTGAAGGAGCCCTGCTCGACGAGGGCGACGAAGACCTCGAGCTGGCGGATGGAGAGGGGGTCGTTCACGGACATGGCATCAAATTAAATCGGGGCCGCCCAGAACGGGCGGCCCCGGGTTGGCACCTTTCGTCCGTGCGGCTGCCTGCGGCAACCTTCCGGTTACGCCTCTTCGTTGGCGGCGGGAGCTTCGCCCTTGACCTTCAGCTCCTTGAGCTTGGTCTCCTTGGCTTCCCACGCCTGCATCTCGGCTTTGTACTCTGCTTCATCGCGGGCGATCTTGACTTCCTTGCTCTTGTTCGCCTTCTCGGCGACGCGGCGCTTCTGGTCCTCGATCGCCGCCTTCTTGCTCTCAAGGCGATCCAGGTCGTTGAGGAGGCTGATGTACTCCTTCACCATCGTGTCGAAGTTGTTCACGTACTCCTTCGCCGCGACCTGCTGCATCGCCTTCACGATCCCGCCGCCCGAGAGCTCGTTGCCCTCGAGGACGTTCGCGACCGCGTAGTCGCGCCTCAGGAAGACGATGCGCGGAACCGCCTTGCCCGCATCCTTGATGATGCGGTCCTGGGCAGCGTCGCCCGTCGTCATCTTGATCGCGCGGAAGAACTTCGCGCCGATGCCCACCTGCTCCTTGGCAAAGGCGACGGAGTCGAGCTTGCGGGTCTCGCTGTCCGCCGGATCGTCGGACATCACGTAGACCATCATCGGCTTGTCGGAGACCATCGCGCGGGCCTGCTCCGCGGGAGCGGCTTCAGCCCCTTCCCCGGTCGTCACGGCGCTCGGAGCGACCGCCGAGCTGGTTTCCCACTTGATCGAGAGGCGTTCCAAACTGGCGCCTGAGCGCGGGCATCAGCCGGCGTCGGCCGGACGGATCAGCGCCGCGATGACAACCAGCGCGGGAGCGAACGCAAGGACGCGAGCCATGATTTCGTACCTCCTACGACAACGCGGTCCGGGCAAGCCGATAGAGCCGGACCTGAACTATAGAAGTCTACGACGCAGCCGGGGCTCTTTCTAAGATAATTCGGGAGGGGGCGGCGGGGGCCGAAGGGCGTCCCTAAGTCCCTTGGCAAGAAAGGGTTATGGCAACGGCTGCGCGTCTCGCGGCGGGCCGAGAGATCCCCGCGGGTGAACAGGAGAGTCGGGGTCGGCAGCCTTGGCCCGAGCACCCGAGCACAAGAACAAGCGGGGCCGCGCCGAATGGGGCGGCCCCGGTTGAGCTCAATTCCGGACGGCGTGACGATCGGCTACGCCTGCTCGTTGGCGGGGGTCTCGGGGGCTCCCTTGAGCTTCAGCTCCTTGAGCTTGCTCTCCTTCGCCTCCCACGCCGCCATCTCGGCCTTGTACTCGGCCTCGTCGCGGGCGACCTTGGCTTCCTTGCTCTTGTTCGCCTTCTCGGCGAGGCGACGCTTCTGGTCCTCAATGGCCGTCCTCTTGCTCTCGAGGCGATCGAGGTCGGCCAGAAGGCTCATGTAGTCCTTGACCATGGTGTCGAAGTTCGTCTCGAACTCCTTCGCCACGACCTGCTGCATGGCCTTCAGGAGGCTGCCGCCCGAAAGTGCGCTGCCCCCGAGGACGGCGGCGACCGTGTAGTCGCGCTTCAGGAGGACGATGCGGGGAATCGCCTTGCCTGCATCGTTGATGATCCGATCCTGGGCGGCATCGCCGGCCGTCATCTTGATCGGCCGGAAGAAATTCGCGCCTACGGCGACCTGGTCCTTCTTGAAGGCGACGCTCTCCAGGGTGCGGGTCTCCTTGTCGCTCGGATCGTCCGACATGACGTAGACCATCATCGGCTTGTCGGCGACCATCGCCCTCGACTGCTCGGCGGGAGCAGCCTCGCCGGATTCCCCGGTCGTGACGGCGGAGGGGGCGACCTCCGAGACGGTCTCCCACTTGATCGAAAGCCGCGCCAGACTGGCGGCGGAACGCGACGGGCATCAGCCGGCGTCAGCCGGACGGATCAGCGCCGCGATCACGATGAGGGCGGGAGCGAGCGCGAGGACGCGAGCCATGGTTTCGTACCTCCGATGACAAGGGATCTAGGAGAAGCCGATACCGCTAGACCGGGTCTATAGGAGTTTACGACGCTCTGGCGGCGGTTTGTAACGATATTCCTGGCCGGAGCTAAGTCCTTTGGAGACAAAGGCTTGGGCCTGCTAGGCCGTTGCGGCAGCGGTGGCCGGAAGAGGGGTCGTCAGCTCGTCGCGCTGGGTGAAGAGGAAGGTGTCGTAGTAGTAGTGCGTGAGGAGCAGGCCCTTCCCGATCATGTAGTAGATGAGCAGCTCGGAGACCACCGGGCTGCCGTCGGCCCTCTTGGGCACGATCGCCGCGATGCCGTAGACAAGCCCGACGATGAACACGGTCCCGAGCACCGCGGAGAGGTAGTACCAAAGGAAACCGCGGACTCCCCCTGCGGAGAGCGAACGGACGAAGCCCAGCTCGACCTCTCCGCGCTCCGTGCGGACCCGGTTGGCCCACCAGATGAGCGCGAGGTACTGGACGCAGTGCCAGCTGTTGATCCCCTGGAACGCCACGTCGAGGTTCGGGAAGAGCGGGGTGAAGAAGGTGGCCGCGACGGTCGCCCCGAGGAGCGCCGTCTTCCCGTAGTGGAGCGTGCCCGCGATCGCGCGCCGGACGACGAGGACGGTCCAAGCGAGCAGGAACACGCCGAAAACGCCGAACGCGGCCCAGACGAGACCGGGGCCGAGAATCGCCTCGGGGACGAGGAGCTGCGTCCCGTCGAGCATGAACGTCCCCTCGACCATCCGGACCGTGGCGAACGGGTAGAGGCAGGAAAAGATGACGCCGTACTCGACCCAGCGCTCGAGCGTCGCGGGGGCGAGCTTCTGGCGGTTGCTGTAGCAGTTCGCGATGTACGTGATCTGCTGGAGTACGTGCAGGGACGCCCAGGTGAAGAAGACGGTCAGGAAGAGCGGCGTCGCCCCGTAGGCGAAGGCGGCTGTCGCGAAGGGGATAAGGAAAGCGAGCCGCGTGTAGACCCTGTGGTTGCGGACGAACCGCGGATCCATGTTCGTCCGGGTGAAGGTCACGAAGACGTGCGGACCGCCGACGACGAGCATGACGATCATCGCCACGTTCGCGGGGCTCACGCCGAGCGTGTGCAGGAGCGGGGACACCGGGACGACGAGGACGCTCAGGATGAGCCATGTCAGGTCCCACCGCGCGCTCCGGATCCACCTGCCCTCCATCGGCACCGCCAGCATACCGACGGGCGACGCTGCTGCAAACGGCGCCCGCCGCCCCCAGGTTCGGCACCTGTCAGGTAGGCTCTACCCCGTGGCCGACTTCCTGGGCCCCGTCCACCTCGCTGCCGTCGAGGTCACGCGTCGTGTGCCCGCGAGCGTCCCCGGGGCGTACGCCCTCGGCTACGCGCGGCCGCAGGAGGGCGCGGTCTTCATCTCGTATGTCGGCCGGTCGGACACCGATCTGCGCGCGGGGATCCTCGGGCACATCGGCAGCCCGTACACCGCCTGCTTCTACCTCCCCCTCGCCTCTCCCCGGGACGCGTACGCGGAGGAGTGCCGGCTCTGGCACGAGATGGGCGAGGGCGAGCTCGATTCGGGAGACCACCCGGTGCCTCCGGGGGACGACCCGTGCCCGGTGTGCGGGTAGCGCTCGCGCTTCTCCTCGTCGCGGCGAACCTCGCGGCGACGGACGTGCCTGAGGCCGCCTGCCCGCAGATCGACGGCGCCATCGCGGAGGAGGAGTGGCGCGGCGCGGCGCGGCTCGTGGCCGAAGGCAGCGAGGCCTTCCTCCTCTCGTCGGGCCGCGTCCTCTGCGTGGGCGTCCGGATCGCCCGTCCCTACGGCGGGGAGCGGATCGACCTCCAGGTGTCGGACGAAGGGGGCAAGAACTACTCGTCGCACGCGTTCCACCCCGCCTCCACGATCCCGCCCCTCTCCCCGTACCCCATCGCCCCCGTGGTCGCCAAGCGGGCATCGTTCGCGCTCCGGCGCGAGGCCCCCCTCGCCCCCCCCGCTTCCTGCCGCTTCCGCGCGCGCGTTTACACCGACGCGGAGAGCTGGTCCGCCGAGTTCGCCATCGCCCTCGAGGCGCTCGAAGTGTCGCCCATGCAGCGGATCGTCTTCACGCTCGACGTCGTCCACCCCGCCGGGGAGACGGCGCCCATCGCCTTCGCGCCGCGCGAGGGCGAGGAGCCGCGCCAGTGGCAGCCGCTCGCCGCGCGGTGGCCCGCGGAGGCACCCGCGTTCCTGACGCCCGACGAGGACCGCGACCGCGCCTTCGAGCTCGCGCTCTTCCGCGAGGCGCTGGGCTTCGTCGCGGGGAAGGAGGCGCCCGAGACGCCCGTCGCCGACGCGGTCCAGGGGAGGAAGGACACGGCGAGGATCGACGACCTGCTCGCGCAGCTCGACCGGTGCGTCACGCGCGATCCGATGGACCTCTTCGCGCTCGCGAGCCGCGCGTCGCTCCTCCGCCGCGCGAACCGGATCGCCGACGCGTGGGAGGCCGAGGCGCCGATGTGGCGGCTCGAGCCCGGGCGCGCGAGCCTCCTCATCGCAGGAACGCGCCGCATGCTGCTCATCGCGGACATGCGTTTCGAGGAGGCCGCGGCGCTGGACCTGCCCGGGCGCGACGAGATCCGGGCGATGGGAGACGCGTGGAAGCGGGAGCTTCTGGCCCGCGAGCGCGACGGGGACCTCCCGCGCGTCGCCTTCGACACGACCCGCGGCCGCGTGGTCGTCAGCCTCTTCGAGCGCGACGCGCCGAAGGCCGCGAAGTCGCTCCTCGCGCTGGTCGCGCGCGGCGCGTGCACGGAGGTCGCGTTCGACGAGGTCACGGGCGCGGTGTTCGCGCAGGCGACGCCGAAGGACGCGGAGCGCCCGGCGCCGGAGGGGACGCGCCGCGCGTGGCGCGGCACGCTCTCGTTCTCCGACTCCGGCGCGCTGCGGTTCCGGACGGGCCACGACGCCTCTCCCGCGGTCGGGCGCGTCGTCGAGGGGATGGCGGCCGTGGACGCGCTCGACTTCGGCGACCGGATCCGGTCCGCGGAGATCCTTCGCTGAACCTCCTGCCGCTGCTCCTCGCCGTGGACATCGTCGCGGGCGGGGCGGCGCGCGTGCGCGTCGAGACCGACGGGACCCCCGCCGCGCGGTTCGCCGCGGACCTCGTGCGCAGGCACGTGGTGCTGATGACCGGCGTGGCGCTGCCGGAGGGGGGCGCGGGGGCCGCGCTCCGGTTCGAATCCAGCGACGCTCCCGGCTACGAGATCACGGGCACGGTCGTCCGCGGCCGCGATCTTGCCCGGGCGGCCTACGACATCCTCGAGTCGTGGGGCCTCCGGCCCCCGGACCCCCTCATGCCGCAGCACGAGACGCTCGCGCTCGAGCCGCGCTCGTGGAAGCCCGCGCGCACGCTCTACGTCGAGGCGTTCGACCCTTCGATCCCGGCCCAGGGCATCGCGGTGCGCGGCCTCGACCGGTATCGGACGGATCCCCTCGTGCGCGACCTCGGCTACGAGGTGAGGGTCTCGAGCACGTCGTTCGACGACTTCCTCCCGACGGCGCTGTTCGAGGCGCACCCCGAGTGGTTCGCGAAGCGCGGGGGGGTGCGGGGGCCGCGGGGGAACTTCGCGCTCCTGAACGCGGAGGCGCGGGCCGCGTATCTCGAGAGGCTCGGGGCGTGGCTCGACGCGCACCCGGAGGTGGACTGCGTGGGGATCTGGCCGGAGGTGACCGCGGTCTGGGACGAGGACGCGCTCGCCGCGGGCGCCGCGGAGAGCTACGCGCTGCTCTGGCGCGAGGCGGCCGCGCGTTTCCCGGCGCGGCGGTTCGAGATCCTCGCGACCGGGCTGACGCTCAAGCCGCCGCCGGACGGCGCGGTGCCGGGGAACGTCGAGGTGCGCTTGCGGCCGGGCGCCGACGCGAGCGGGCTCCAGGGGATCCTCGGGCAGCCGATCGAGCAGGTCACACGGGCGTGGGAGGCGCGTGGCGCACGGGTGGTCCTCGAGATCGACGCGCAGCCGGACTCGTTCCTCGGGATGCCCTGGCCTTGCCACGCCGCGATCCGCGAGGACGCCCGGCGGTTCTCCGCCGCGGTGCTCCGGGGCGGCGGGCACCTCGAGGCGCGGATCTGGCGGGACCCGGAGGCGGCGGTCGAGCTGCCGCCCCTCCTCGCCCGCGCGGTCGAGAGGGCGCGCGGCGTGTGTTCGTCGGGCGACCCGCGCGACGCCGCGGACCTCTTCCTCGAGGAGGAGTTCGGGCTCGGGTTCCGCGTCGGCGCGATCGAGCGGCTCTACCGGCTGGCCGCGGCCGAGAGCGGCGACGCGGAGGCGCGGCGCTCGGCGGCGTCCGACCTCCTTCTCTCGTACCACGCGGTGCGCCGCGACCTCGCGCCAGAGGACGCCGCCTCCTACGACCGGCACCGCGGCCGGGTCTTCGCGGCGCTGCTCGCGACGCTGCTGCCGGAGGGGGTGGAGCACGCGGTCGGCCCCGCGCGGGTGCGGGAGACGTTCGACCGCGTGGTCGTGGAGACGGACCGGCTGCTCCTCGGGATCGAGCGCAGGACCGCGAGCATCACGTCGCTGCGGAGGAAGCTCGCGCGGGATTGGAGCGCGGATCTCGCGGGCGAGGGCGGCGCTTGCTTCGCGGTCGTCGGGCTTGCCGAGAACACGGACCGCGTCGAAGGCGACGTGGCCGTGAAAGCAGCGGAGGGGCGGGTGCGGATCGAGCTCACGGGCCTCCTGAGACCCGCGGGCCCGCGCTGGCGCTCGACCCTCGAGCTCCTCGGAACTCAGGTCTGCCAGACTGCCGCGATCGAGGCCACCGGAGGCATCGCCGCGGGCTGCGCGTGGACGGGCCCCGTGTTCGATCAGTGGGTTTGCCCGCCGTATGCGACCGAGGGGCGGCTGGGAGGGGAGGGGGAGGGCCGAGGGGAACCCCCGCGAGGCCTGGCGCTCCCGGTGGGGACCCTCCTCTATTGCCGCGCGGGCGATCGGGGCCTAGGACTCGCAGCCCGCCTGCCGGAGGGCGGGCTCGTCTCCGTCGGCGCGGCCGAGTCGACGACCACGCTCGTCGCTGCGAACCCCGCGGGCCAGTCGATCCGGGTCGACTGGATCGTCTTCACCGACCTCGGCGAGCTGGGGAAGTAGCCGCCGCCCGAGGTGCGGACCTCAGGTCCGCACCTCGACGCCATAACCAGCTTCCCGCAAACGACTTACAATCCATCGACCACGTACCTAGTACAGCGTCCCGGGTGGGTGAGCGCGAGGTTGTGAGGGGCGTTTTCGAGCAGGGTCGCCGGGACGTCGGGACGCAGACGGCGGAGGGCTTCGAAGTACGCGCGGGGCACGACCCGGTCCTTCTCGCCGTGCAGGAAGGAGAGGGGGACCCGGACGCTCCGGACCTCGTCCGAGAGGTCGAGATCGTGGAGGAGCGAGATGCGCCGCCGCACGGTCGGGAAGGGCGTCCCTGCGCACCAGCCGGGGAAGAGCGCATCGATCCCGGGAGCGTGCTCCTTCAGGAAGCGCAACTCGGGACCGAGGCGCACCCGCCGCGCGAGGTACGCGGCGCCGAGCGCCGACGGGAGGGCATGCGAGAGGAGGTGCGCCGCGCGGTCGAGAGGGCGGAGGCGAAAGTCGTGGAACGTGCCCTGGACGCGGATCGCCGAGACGCGGGGGTCAAAGCGAGCGCCGTAGCCGAGCGCCACGGCGCCCCCGAAACTGGTGCCGAAAAGCGTCGCCTCCTTGAGGTCGAGCGCCTCGAGCAGCCGCCCGAGGTCGTCGAGGAGCTGCGGAAACGTCGCGCGCGGGGCGGGGAGGTCCTCGCCGCGGAGAGGGGCCACGATCACGCGCCGCTGCTCGGCGAGGAGCGGCAGGAGACGGAAGAAGGGGCGGCGTCCCCCGGCGATCCCGTGGAGCAGGACGACCGGCGGGCCGGCCCCCGCGTCCCACACCTGCGTGCGCCCCCAAGGCAGCTCGACGTCGCGGCACGGCACCTGGCCCACGAAGTCGGCGAACGCGTCGACGAGGCTCCCGGCCCCCGAAACCCCCTCCTTCAGGCTCACGGGACCGGCACGAGACGCCGGGCGTGGTACTCCTGCAGGCTCTGGACCTGGACGGCCTGCTGGCGCTGCGCGGCAATCCCGTTCACCGCGGCGGCCGCGCCCGAGAGGGTCGTGATGATCGGGATCCTCTTCCCGAGCGCCTCCTGCCGGATGCGCCCCTCGTCCGTGTGCGCGCCCTTGCCCACGGGCGTGTTGACGATCAGGTGGATCTCGCCGTTCTTGACCGCGTCGAGGACATCCGGCCGCCCCTGCCCGAGCTTGAAGATGCGGTGCGCCTCGACGCCGCCCCTCTTGAGCGCGTCGTACGTGCCCGGCGTGGCGACGATCCGGAAGCCGAGGTCGACGAGGCGGCGGCCGATGAAGATCACGCCGCGCTTGTCGCTGTCGCGCACGGAGAGGAAGACCGTCCCCTCGCGCGGCAGCGCGCGCCCCGCCGCGTCCATCGACTTCGCGAAGGCGACGCCGAAGTCGGGCGCGATCCCCATCACCTCGCCGGTCGAGCGCATCTCGGGACCGAGGATGATGTCGGCGCCTTGGAACCGGTCGAAGGGGAAGACCGGCTGCTTCACGCTCACGTGCGAGGGGACCAGCTCGCCCATGAACTCGAGCTCGCGGAGCGTGCGGCCCGCCATCACCTTGGCCGCGATCCCGGCGAGCGGCCGGCCGATCGCCTTGGCGACGAACGGGACGGTGCGGCTCGCGCGCGGGTTGACCTCGATCACGTACACCTCGCCCGCCTGCACGAGGTACTGGATGTTCATGAGGCCGCGCACGTGCAGCGCCCGGCCGATCCGCTCCGTGTGGGCTCGGATCGTCTTGAGGACCGCGCTGGAGAGCGTGTAGCTCGGGAGCGAGCAGCCCGAGTCGCCCGAGTGGATCCCCGCCTCCTCGACGTGCTCCATGATCCCGCCGATCACGACGCGCTCGCCGTCGCAGATCGCGTCCACGTCGAGCTCGATCGACTCCTCCATGAACCGGTCGAGGAGGATCGGGTGGTCGGGGCTCACGGCGACCGCGAGGGCCATGTACTCGCGCAGGGACTCCTCGTCGTAGACGGTCTCCATGCCGCGCCCGCCGAGGACGTAGGACGGCCGCACGACGCAGGGGTAGCCGATGCGGCGCGCCTCGGTCACGGCGCCCTCGACGCTCGTTGCGGTGGCGTTGTTCGGCTGCCTCACGCCGAGGTCGCGGGCGAGCGCCTGGAACCGCTCGCGGTCGCTCGCCCGGTCGATGGAGTCCACCGACGTCCCGAGGATCGGCACCCCCTCCTCCTCGAGCGCCTTGGCGAGGTTCAGCGGCGTCTGCCCGCCGAACTGCACGATCACGCCGTGGGGCTTCACCCGCTCGATCACGTGGAGGACATCCTCGACGGTCAAGGGCTCGAAGAAGAGCATGTCGCTCGTGTCGTAGTCGGTCGAGACGGTCTCGGGGTTCGAGTTGACCATCACGGTCTCGAAGCCGATCTCCGAGAGCGAGAAGGCCGCGTGGCAACAGCAGTAGTCGAACTCGATCCCCTGGCCGATCCGGTTGGGGCCGCCGCCGAGGATGACGATGCGCTTCCGCGGCGTCAGGTTGACCTCGTCCTCGTCCTCGTACGTCGAGTAGTAGTAGGGCGTGAAGGCGCGGAACTCGGCCGCGCACGTGTCCACGAGCTTGTAGACCGGCCGGATGCCGTGCCGGCGCCGCTCCGCGCGCACCGCCTTCTCCGTGGAGCCGAGCAGGTGCGCGAGCTGCCGGTCGGAGAAGCCGTCGCGCTTCGCGGCGCGGAGGAGCGCGCGCGGCACCTTCGCGAGTGTGCCGCAGGCGGACACCTCCCGCTCGCGCTCGACGATCGCCATCATCTGGTCCACGAACCAGGGGTCGATCTTCGTGAGGTCGCTCGCCTCCTCGACGCTCATCCCCTGCCGCAGCGCGACGCCGACCCAGAAGATGCGCTCGGCGTTGGGGACGACGAGCCGCTGGCGGAGCAGGCTCGGCTCGACGGGGAGCGCGGGGTCCTTCCCGTCGGCGCCGAGGCCCGCGCGGCCGATCTCGAGGCCGCGGAGCGCCTTCTGGAGGGACTCCCGGAACGTCCGCCCGATCGCCATCGTCTCCCCGACCGACTTCATCTGGGTCGTGAGCGTCGGATCCGCCTCCTTGAACTTCTCGAAGGTGAAGCGCGGGACCTTCGTCACCACGTAGTCGATCGTCGGCTCGAACGAGGCGGGCGTCTCCTTCGTGATGTCGTTCCTGATCTCGTCGAGCGTGTAGCCGATCGCGAGCTTGGCGGCGAACTTGGCGATCGGGAAGCCGGTCGCCTTGCTCGCGAGCGCGCTCGAGCGGCTCACGCGCGGGTTCATCTCGATCACGACCAGCCGCCCGTCCGCCGGGTTGACCGCGAACTGCACGTTGCTGCCGCCGGTCTCGACGCCGATCGCGCGCATGATCGCGATCGAGGCGTCGCGCATCCGCTGGTACTCGCGGTCCGTGAGCGTCTGCGCCGGCGCGACCGTGATCGAGTCGCCCGTGTGCACTCCCATCGGGTCCACGTTCTCGATCGAGCAGATGATCACGACGTTGTCGAGCCGGTCGCGCATCACCTCGAGCTCGAACTCCTTCCACCCGACCACCGACTCCTCGATCAGGACCTCGGAGACCATCGAGAGCGAGAGCCCGCGCGCGCAGATCTCCTCGAACTCCTTCACGTTGTAGGCGATCCCGCCGCCGCTGCCGCCGAGCGTGTAGGCGGGCCGGATGACGACCGGAAGGCCGAGCTCGGCCATCCCCGCCCGCGCCTCGTCCATCGTGTGCGCGAGGGCGGAGCGCGGGACGTCGAGCCCGATCTCGCGCATCGTGTCCCGGAAGACGGCGCGATCCTCGGCGCGGTGGATCGCGTCGGGTTTCGCGCCGATCATCTCGACCCCGTACCTCTCGAGCGCGCCTCGCTGGTGGAGCTGCATCGCGACGTTGAGCGCCGTCTGCCCGCCCATGGTGGGCAGGAGCGCGCTCGGCCGCTCGCGCTGGAGAATCCGCTCCACGACGTCCGCGGTGATCGGCTCGACGTACGTCCGGTCGGCGAGCTCCGGGTCGGTCATGATCGTCGCCGGGTTCGAGTTGACGAGGATGACCCGGTAGCCCTCCTCCTTGAGGGCCTTCACGGCCTGCGTCCCGGAATAGTCGAACTCGCAGGCCTGGCCGATCACGATCGGGCCGGACCCGATGAGCAGGATGGAGCTGAGGTCGGTTCTCCGGGGCATGGCGTTCGCCGGAGCGTGTTTACACGGTTCGGGCCAAGCGTCAAGCGCCGGGCGCGGAAGAGGGGGGGCCGGGGGGGCCGCCGGAGCGACGACGGCGACGCCGGCGCCTGCGCCGCGGACGCCCTTCCCCCTCGGCGGGCGGCAAAGGTCCTTCCCCCCGAGGCCCCCCTTCCCCGGTCGCCGGCAGGTCGCCCACGGGGCCCGGCGGCTGGAGCGCCACCGCCTCCTGCGCCCGCTCGACGACGGTCTTGATCCCGAGGCGCGCGCGCTCCTTCGCCTTCTCCTCGCGCGTCATCTCCTCGCGCTGCGCGCGGATCTCCTCGCGCTCCTTCCGGAGGCCCAGGAGCCGCTCCCGTTCGCGCTCGTAGCCCTCCTCGTCGTCGTCGAGCTCCGAGCCCTCGAGCTCGACCGTCGCGTAGAACGCGTAGAGCTCCTCGCGGCGGCGCTGCCACGGGTCGCCGGCGGGCGCGAGCGCGCGGATGCGGTGGTAGTAGGCGCGCGAGAGGTAGTCCTGCATCAGCCGGGAGTGGAGCTCGTCGGCGGCCACCGCGTCCACGGAGGCGGGCGCGCCCTCGAGCGGGCGGAAGAACGCGCAGGGGAGGCCCATGTCGACCGGGCAGTCGAGCATGTGGATGAGCCCGGCGCCGCACGAGCAGACCTGCGTCGGCTCGGGCCGGCCGCCGCCCATGTGCGCGTGGACCTGGTTCGCGCACCGCGGGCCCCCTTCGACGGGCTCCATGGCTTCCCATCGTACCTTTTGCGCCGGCGCGCGTCCCCGGCCCGTCCGATTGCGCCCCGGGGGGGTGCGTGCTAGCCTCGCCGCATGGCTGAGGCCGCTGCCGCCCGCGAATCGACGACGGTCGTCGTCCGCCCGTATCCGAAGATCGTCTACCTCTACCTGACGTGGATCGCGTCCATCCTCTGCGGCATCTTCCAGCCGGTGCTCGTCGCGGGCGAGACGCTCAACGCGAGCACCATCCGGGCGAGCGCGTTCGTGGGCCGGATCTGGATCCTCCTCTTCGTCTTCAACATCCTCGTGATCTCGTTCGAGTTCACGCGGATCCGGTCGGTCGCGATCGTCTTCGCGATCCTCGCGTTCGTGTTCGCCGGGATCGAGTTCGGGTATCTCGCCGCGGTGGGGACCTACCTGCGCGAGCTGCCCACCTTCATGAACAAGACGTTCTACTACGTGATCTCGGTCGTCTTCACGGTCATCTACCTGCTCGTCTTCCTCACCACGCGCTTCAACTACTGGGAGTTCCAGCCGAACGAGATCCTCCACCACCACGGGTTCCTCGGCGACGTCCAGCGGTTCCCGACGCGCGGCCTCCGGATGCAGAAGGAGATCACGGACGTCCTCGAGCACATCCTGCTCCGGGCGGGCACGCTCGTCCTCGTGCCGCCCGGCGTCGAGCGGCCGATCGTCCTCGAGAACGTGATCAACCTGAACAAGGTCGAGGACAAGATCCAGCGGCTCCTCGGCACGCTCAAGGTCCGTATCGACGAGGGGCAGGTCGGCGGGCCGGACTAGGGTCTGCAGAGAGCCTGGCGAGGGGGGCGTCGGGGGCCGCCGCCTACTGACGCGTGGCTTCGTAGCTGCCGAGGGGACCCACGTCGTTGTTCGTGTCCGAGAACGCGCAGCAGAACCCGTTGCCGTCGGGGCTGAAGAGGAACGTGACGTCGGCGGAGTAGTCGTCGTCGCCGTTGATCGGCACGAGCGTGATGTCGAGACGGTTGCCCGCGATCGTCGCCTCCCCCTCGAGCTCACGGTCGTTCGCGTTGTCGTACGTCGTGCCCGTGCACGTCACGGTCGTCCCGTTCTGCACGAACGTGATGGTCCCGCGCAGGAAGTAGCCCGTGGAGCTCGAGTACCGGTAGACCCCGGTCACGTCCACGACGGCCGTGGGCAGCTCCTCGCAGTCCCACTCGCGGACACCCTCGTAGCTGCCGAGCGGGCCCGTGTCGGCGTTCGTGTCGTCGAAGCCGCAGCAGAACCGGTTGCCGTCCGCGCTGAAGAGGAACGTCACGTCGGCGGAGTAGTCGTCGTCGCCGTTGATCGGCACGAGCGTGATGTCGAGCCGGTTGCCCGCGATCGTCCCCTCGCCCTCGAGCTCCCGGTCGTTCGCGTTGTCGTACGTCGTGCCCGTGCACGTCACGGTGGTCCCGGTCTGCTCGAACGTGATCGTGCCGCGGAGGAAGTAGCCCGTGGTGCTCGTGTACCGGAAGGTCCCGGTCACGTTGGCCACGGGCGTCAGGACCTCCTCGCAGCCTGCCGGGACAGCCGTCGAGGTGTCCGAGGTGTTGCACGTGCCGAGGGCGAGCGGGAGGACGAGCAGGGCGAAGCGGCCCACACTTGGAGCTTAACAGCGAGGGGGCCGAAGTCATCCGCCCTTCGCCGCCGGCCGCGCAAGAATGGGGCGTTCTTCTCAGACTCAATCTCAGGCGTCCGAGCGCAGTTCCGGCGGGAGGTGGCTCCCGTCGCCCAGGAGCCCCACGCTCCAGCGGCCATCCAAGAGCGCGAGCTCGGTCACGCAGGCCTGCGGCTGCGCGATCCCCCAGACCCCCTTCGCCTCGTGTCCGAGCGCGCGCGCGATCAGGACGCGGTTGATCGCCTTGTGCCCGACCGCGAGGACGCTCTCGCCGGCCCCCTGAAGCAGGGCGAGCACCCGGCCCGCCCGCTCCCAGAGGTCGGCGAACGACTCGCCCCCGGGCATGGCGAGGCCGGTCGGGTCCAAGTACCAGCGCGCGTGGAACGCCGGGTCTCGCTTCGCGATCTCGTCCGGCGCAAGGCCCTCCCACGCGCCCCGGTCGATCTCGAGGAGGTCGTGGAGGATCCGGGGCTCATGGCCGAGGAGCCGGGCCGTCTCGACGGCGCGCGCGAGCGGGCTCGAGACGACGCGGTGGAACCGCTCGCCCTTGAGCGCGGCGCGGAGCCTTTCCGCCTGGCGCCGGCCCTTGCCGGAGAGCGGCTCGTCCCTGCGGCCGAGACAGAGACCCCGCTCGTTCCACGCGGTCGAGCCGTGGCGCACCAGCACGAGCCGGTTCACGGCCCCATGCTATCCGGTCAGAAGGGGACGTAGAGGCGGACGCCGAGCAGGAAGAGGTTGTCCCCGTTCGCGAAGGTGCCGCCGCCCGGGTCGATCACGAACTCCGCCACGGGGGAGACCTGCATGTGGCCGCCCTCGAGCATGAACGTGTAGTAGAGCTCGATGACCATCTCGTGGTTTTCGGGCGCGCCCGGGATCACCGCGTCGATCGGCCCCTTGATCAGGCCCCACGCGACGCCCGCCTCGTCGTCCGGGCGGCTCGGGACCGGCCCGAAGAAGACGGCGCCGAGCTGCCAGTCGGACTCGATCGGGTTCGGGTCGTTCTCCGAGACCGGCTGGTTGTCGCGGACGGTCGCCCGCGCGAAGAGGCCGATCTTCTCCGTCACGAACCAGTCGAAGGACAGCCCGAAGCCGGCCGCGATGTTGTCCGGGGCGCTGTTGAGCTGCCCGTACGCGCGGAGGTGGAAGTCGCGCTCCCGGAGCTTCCCCTGCCAGACGAATTCGAGGAGCAGGATGCCGTTGTCGAACCAGCGGCCCGGCGTGTTGTACCAGCCGACGTCGAAGCTGTACTGCTTCTTCTGCCCGAACTGCGAGTAGAGGCGCAGGCCGTAGACCGAAGTGCCGGCGGCGTTGGTCGGCCAGTCGAGCGCGGGCGGGTCGTCGAAGAGGTTGTTGAGGAACTGCGTGCGCGCGTTCGACGCGAACGCGTTTGTGGCGTAGTACTCGCGGGGGTCGAGCCTGCCGGCCATGATCTCCACCGGGTGGTCGGAGACGAAGACCGTCCAGAGGAATCCCCACTCCTGGGCCGCGACGTCGCCCGGCGCGGTCGAGACCGTGCCGTCGACGCCGATGCCGTCCACGAGGCCCGAGAGCGTGGCGCCCGCGGTCCCCGCGATGGGGCCGAACTGCGCCGGGAACGCGGCGTCGTTGCTGTTGGCCGTGAGGTCGACGAAGAGGCTCAGGTTCTCGGTGACGGCGAAGTCGAAGTCGAGAGCCACGTCGCCGTGCACGGAGTGCGTGTCGGACGGATCGGAGCCGACCGTGGCGAGGAGGACGCCGGTGAGGCTCGCGTGGAGCGTCAGCCCCTCGAGCCCCGAGCCCCCCTGCGCCCCCTCGTACGGAGCGGCGTCGTCCAGATAGCGCCCCACGTCCCGGCGCAGGAGCCGAGCCTGCTGGGACTCGAGCGACTCTGCACGCCGGCGGAGGTCCGCGGCCTCCGCCCACAAGTCCTCCTCCTCTTCCGCCGCGGCGCGTCGGGCGCCGAGGGCGAGGAGCGCCATCGTGAGGATGACCAGTCGCTGCATGGCGCCTAGAAGGGGACGTAGAAGCGGACGCCCAGGATGAAGAGCACGTCGTCCTGCCACGGCGGGATGCCGCCGCCCGGGTCGGAGACGAACATCAGCGAGGGGGTGACCTGGAGCTTGCCGCCCTCGAGCATGAGCTTGTAGTAGATCTCGAGCGTGACCTCGGTCGTCTCGGGCGCGCCGATGAGCACGTCCTCGTTGGCCTGGATGATGCCGATCGCGATGCCCGCCTGGTCGTCGGGGCGGCTGCCGAAGGGCCCGTTCCACGCCGCGCCGAACGAGTAGTCGCCTTGGACGGGGTTCACCTCGCCGCCGTTGACGGCGATCCGGACCCAGACGCCGACCTTGTCGTTGAGCCACCAGTCCCACGACGCGCCGCCGCCGGCGGAGCCGTCGCCGGAGGCGTCCCGGAAGAAGTCCTGGACCCAGGCGAGGACGCGCACGTTCATCACGCGCCCGCCGACCTCGCCCTTCCACGCGCCCTGCAGGTAGAACTGCCCGTGGTCGAACCAGCGTCCGGGCGTGTTGAACCAGCCGTAGCTCACGGTGAACTGCTTGTTCGCGCCGAGCTCGAGCCAGCCGTAGTACGCGTAGCTCGTCCGGCCCGAGGCGTCGGTGAGCCACTCCACGGCGGGCGGGTTGCAGAAGAGGTCGTTCAGGAACTGCGTCTCCGCGTCGTCGGCGATGTCGTTCTGGAGGAACCGCGTGCGCGGGTCCAGCTCGCCAACCTCGTGGTGCAGCGTCAGTTCGCCTGCCCGGCACGAGAACCGGATGCCTGCCTCGTACATGTTGGCCGCGCCCGGCGCGACCGGCGTCGTCCCGTTCACGCCGATGCCGTCGAAGAGGCCCGAGAGCGTGGCCTGTCCGGCCGGTGCGCCCGGCGTCCCTCCGGGCGGGAACTGCGACGGGAACGACCCGTCCGAACCGGCGGAGTCCGTCCCCTGCCCCGTCATGTGGAGGAACATCGAGAGGTTGTCCGTGACCTGGAAGTCGAACTCGAGGTCGTAGTCGCCGTTGACCACGGACCGGTTCGACGGGTCGAGGCCGACCGTGTTCTGGTTCACGCCGAGGATCGAGGCGTGGATCGTGATCCGGTCGTGTTCGCCGCCGCCCTCCGCCCCGCGCCAAGCGGGATCGGCGGCGAGGTATTCCTCGATGTCCTGTCCGAGGAGGGTCGCCTGCTGGGACTCCAGCGCCTCGACCTTCTCCCGGAGGATCTGGATCTCCTCGCGCAACGCCGTCGCGTCCGCCCGGGCGACGACCGGCAGGAGGAGCACCGCGCAGAGGGGCCCGCAGGCCAGAATGCGACGCATGAACCGGAAACCTCCTCGCGCCCCCGCACCGGGCGCATACCCCGGTTAGATCGGCCGGACGGCGACGGGCCGCGAATGGAAACCCGGGCTCGCCGGTGGCGGCGCGCAGCGCCGCAAGGGCGGGCGGACGCCGCCCAAGGGGGATGGGGCGCGGGGGAGGGGGGGAAACGAAGAGGCGGCGCCCTTGGGGCGCCGCCTCTGTTTCGCAAGAGCGAATGGAACCTAGAACGGGACGTACACGCGGATACCGAGGATGAAGAGCGTATCGTCAGCGAACGTTCCGCCGCTGGCGAAGTCGCCGCCACCCGGATCCATCACGAAGATCATGTGCGGGGTGACCCACACCTTGCCGTTGGCCATCGCCAGACGGTAGTAGATCTCGAAGGCGAACTCCGTGTCCTCGGGGACGCCCGCGAGGCCGGGGAGGTCCGAGTCGAGGTGCGTGAAGACGAAGCCGGCGCCGAACTGGTCGTCCGGCCGGCTCTGGATCATGTTCTGGAAGACGAAGCCGACCTGGAAGTCGTAGTCGACCGGGTTCTGGTCATCGAAGTTGAACCCGCCGGTGAAGAAGATCCCGATCTTCTCCGTGAGCATCCAGTCCCACGACCAGCCCATGAGCCAGGACTGATCGCTCGTGGCTCCGAAGGCGCCCGAGCCGGGCCCGTTGCCGTTGATCCCGTTGTAGTAGTCGCCCGAGAACAGGATCCGGACGTTCATCTCACGGCCCTTCACCTCGCCCTTCCAGGCGATCTGGAGGTAGAACTGGCCGTTCGCGAACCACTGGCCGGGCACGTTGAACCAGCCCCAGCTCAGCGTGAACTGCTTCTGGGCGCCGAGCTCGATCCACATGTACCAGCCGAGCGACGTCTGGCCGCTCGCCGTCGTGATCCACTGGACCGAGGCGGAGTCCGCGAAGGAGTTGTGGATGAACGTCTTCTCGTTGTTCGGCACGAACGCGTTCTGGAGGAAGCGCGTGCGCGGGTCGATCTCGCCCATCTCCTGGTGCAGGAGGACGTTGCCGAGCTGGCTCGCGATGCGTACGCCGGCCTCGTTCGTGGTGACCGAGCCCGGGTTGGTGGGCACGGTGCCGTTCACGTCGATGCGGTCCGTGATGCCCGCGTCCGTGACGATGCCGATGCCCGTCGTCGAGAAGTTCTGCGGCAGAGACCCGCTCCCGCCGTTGTTGGCGGTCATGTAGCAGAAGAGCGAGACCTCGTCGCTGACCTGGAGATCGAAGTTCAGGTCGAAGTTGCCGTCCACGACGCCGACGTCATTGGCGCCGTTCCCGGCACCGAGGGTGCCCTGGAAGACGGCGACGAAATCGGCATGGAGCGTGACGCCCTTGAGGCTATCGCCGCCCTGGGCGCCTTCCCAGCCCTTCGTCTCCGCAAGGTAGGCCGTGACATCCTGCTCCAGCTGGGCGGCCTTCAGGCCCTGGTTTTCCTGCCGGAGCTTTTCGAGTTCGCCCGTGTCGTCCGCACCCACGGCCGGGGCCGCGAGACAAAGGGCCATGCAGGACACCAATCCTGCGAGAACAAAGCGTCCCATGAATGAAACCTCCGTAATCTCCACCGCTTCTGCGGAATTAAGCTGCCAATAATAATTCGGGGGGAAAGGAATCGCGGCGCAGGGGAGATTGAAAAAAACGAACGTGTCGGAGATCTCCTCCTCCGCTTCGATGCACGTGCTCGGCGTCTCGTGTAACCGTTTTGCTCGTTCGCCCGCGCGGAGCGCTCCATCACAACACACACCGAACGCAGGTATGGCTAACACGCGTAAGGTATCGAGCGAAGGGAGCCGGGCCCGCGGAACCCGCGATGGCTGAAGCACGCCCTAGGAGGCGAGGAGGCCCAGGAGCGCCATCTCCTTGAAGGAGAGGCGCTTGTCGAACTTGCAGCCGAGGCCGATCTCGCGGGTCTTCCCGGTCGAGATCTCGAACCGGGTGATCGTCGCGTCCTTGATGAGGCTGCGGACCTTCTCGTACTTGAGCTCGATGACGACCCGGGTGTTCATCTTGGAGAGGATCTTCTGGGCCAGCTCCACGAGGTTCTTCTCGTCCTGCACCTCGGGGCCGAAGATCCGCTCGATGTCGCGGCTGGAGAAGAAGATCCCGCTCGCGCTGATGTTCTCGGCCTTCGACACGAACATGATGTCCTGCGAGCCGTTCCGCATCATGGAGACGGCGCAGTCGAAGGCGGCCGGCTTGCGGGTCGAGTTGCGGCGGCTGGGCATCTGGTGGCGTTATCGGTCGCAAGGGACCGGGAATTGAGGGGCAAACGCCATCCTAACTCCCTTTCGGCTCGAAGGTGCCGCGGCTCTCGAGCGGGGGAATCCGCGGGTCCACGCCGTTGATCAGGATGCTCTCGAGGGGGGCGGCGCCCTGGGCGATGATCTCCTGGACGCCGAACCCGTGCACCGGCTCGATCACGTCCTGGATGACCGCCGCGTAGTCCCGCACCGCGCGGGTCACCTCCGAGGAGAGCACGGCCTCGGGGACGCGGCTGTCGACCGCGAGCACGCCGGCGACCCGGAGGTCGGGCCGGTCCCCCCCGGCCCCCCCGATCCGGAAGACCGGGATCGCGAACGACGACCGCCGCGTCGGATCGAGGAGCCTGAGCGTCGCCTCCGGGACCCGCAGGTGGCGCTCGAAGAGGTCGCGGTAGGCGTCCCCGCCGGGACGCGGCACCGAGTGGAGCACGACCGACGTCCGCGCGCGGGCGGCGAGGCCGACGACGCCGCAGCCTTCGTCGAAGACGAGCGCGCGGTAGTCGCGGCGATGGCCCTCGGACACGTAGCGCGCGCGGTAGCGGGCGCGGCCCGTCTGCCAGAGCGAGGGCGCGTAGTAGAGGACGTGGAAGTCGCCGTCCTTCACGGCGCGGTTGAGGCGCGCGGCGAGCGCCTTGACGACGATCGCGATCGGGTGGCGGTCGGGCGGATGGCTCAGCGCGGACCAGAGCTTGCTCGTGACGAGCGAGCCGGCGAGCAGCGCGCCGACCGCCGGCGAGCGGGGCCACACGATCGGGAGGATGGCGACGCCGACCACGAAGAGGGCGTAGTCGAACACCCAGCGCAGGACCGCGGCGAACCAGCGGCGGCGGCCCGCGGCCTTGACGAGAACCTCCTTCTCGCGGCGCGCCGACGTGCCCACGGTGGATCGGATCCGCGTGGCCTCCTGGAACTCCTGAAGCACCGCGAGGACACGTTCCGCGCTGTCGAAACGGAGCTTCGGGTCCTCCTCCACGAGCCTCTTCAGGAGCTCGTCGAGGTACTTGAGCGCGGCGGCCTTGCTCGCGAAGACGCCCGCGCGGCTGCGCGTGAAGTCGACCTGGTCCACGAGGTCCGCGAAGATGCGGCCGACTGCGAAGAGGTCGGAGGACGCCGTCGCTTCGCGCGCGCCGCGGTAGTAGAGCTCCGGCGCGATGTACTCGCGCGAGCCGAAGAGCTCGTCGACGTCGGTCAGGCCCGAGTCGGGGATCTTCGCGAGCCCGAAATCGACGATCCGGCAGCGCCCCTCGCCGTCGACGAGCACGTTCCACGGCTTCAGATCGCGGTGGACGATGCCGCGCTCGTGCACGTGCCTCAGGCCGGAGAGGATCTGGGAGACGAGGTACACCACCTCCTCCATCCGCAGCGCGCGCTGCCGCGCGTAGGTGTAGAGGGTCACCGGCGCCCCCCCGGCCCCCTCCACCAGCTCCATCACGTAGTAATAGACGGGCGTCTTGGCGTCCGGCGGCTCGTAGCGCCCGTGCTCGAAGACCTTGACGATGTTCCTGTGGTCAGCCTGCTCGAGGATGCGCGCCTCGCGGAGGAACCTCTCGACGTAGCGCCGGTCGCGGCCCGCGAGGTCGGGGTCGAGCACCTTGACCGCGAACTTCGCGCGCTCGTGGCTCGCGTGGCGGGCCTCGAAGACCGCGCCCATCGCGCCGAAGTCGATCAGGCGCTCCAGCTGGTAGCGGCCGCCGACCGCGGCGCCGACGAGCGAGGAGTAGAAGGTGCGCCGCCGCTCGAGGTCAGCTTCCGCGGGGCGTTCGGACTCCATCGCGCCCCAGGACCGGGGCTACGCGTCGCCCCAGTCGAAGTCCTCTTCGCGCTCCTCGAAGTCGGCCGCGAAGCGGCGCCAGTTGGCGAGGATCTTGCTCGGCGGGTGCTCGTCGAGGATGGCGCTCACGCGGCGGAACCACTCGGGGGCGCGGTCGTACCGCTCCTCGAGCAGCTCCTCGAAGCTGAGCGCCTTGTAGGGAGCCTCCTTGAGCCAGGAGCGCGTCTCGCGGACCTTGCGAAGGTGAGCCGCCGTCTCGATGTGGCGCTTGAGGTCCGAGCGGACCATGAACTCGATCGGCGACATCGGCTTGATCTCGGACGAGGCATCGGACGGGCTAGGCAAGCGACCCCCCCTTAGAAGCAATTGACCCCTACGACTCGAGAGGGGCCCATTATACGCGGGTTTGGCCCGAACGGCAAGGAGGTCGGGGAGCCGCTTACAATGGCAAAAAGTGCCGATCTACACGGGCGGGGGCGATCGGGGCGAGACCGGGCTCTTCGGCGGCGGCCGCGTGAGCAAGGACGACCTCCGGGTGGAGGCGTACGGCGCGGTGGACGAGCTGAACGCATGCCTCGGCCTCGCGCGGACGGCGGGGCTCCCGAAGGATCTCGATGCGCTCGCCGCGCGGCTGCAGGACGAGCTCTTCGTGCTCGGCGCCGATCTCGCGACCCCGCTCGACACGACGGCGCGCGGCGACCGGGTCGTGCGGCTCCGGGAGGGCGCGGCGCGCTCGCTCGAGCCGGAGATCGACCGCCTCGACAGCCGGCTCCCGGCGCTGAAGACGTTCATCCTGCCGGGCGGCTCGCCCGCGGGCGCCGCGCTCCACGTCGCGCGCACGGTCTGCCGCCGCGCCGAGCGCCGCGTGGTGACGCTCGCGCGCCGGGAGAAGGTCTCGGAGGGCGCGATCGTCTACCTGAACCGGCTCTCGGACCTCCTCTTCGTGATGGCACGGTCGGCGAACGCGCACGCGGGGATCGTGGAGGCGCCGTGGAACCCGAGGTGAGGCCGCCGCGGAGCCGCGCGCTCTGCACGCTGTTCGCCGGGCTGGGCTTCCTCGTCCTCATCGTCGGCATCACGTACTTCGCGATGCTCGTCCTCTCGGTCCGCTACGGCGCAGCGGAGGCGCGCATGGCGGACTACGTCGATCTGGGCCGGTTCCTCTCCGGCCAGCTCGAGTGGTACCGGAACGCGCGCGTCCTCGGCGGCCTCGCGCTCGTCTCCTCGCTCGTCTCCCTCCTCTTCGGGGTGAGTCCGCTCGCGCGCATCACGATCCCGATCGCGGGAGCGTGCTACGTGGTGCTCGTCGCCTACGGCGAGGAGCTGGGTGTGCTGCTCGAGGGCTGGGCCCGGATCCGTTGACGAGAGGGGGCCCGGGGGCGGTCAGGAGACGAGCGCCGCGGCCTTCCGCCGGAACATCCCCTCCTCGTACGCGACGATCTTCCCCGCGATCGCCGACGCCGCGACGGTCAGGGGCGACGCGAGGTAGAGGCGGCCGGGGCCGGAGCGCCCGGTGTAGTTCCGGTTGATCGCGCTCACGGTGACCTGGTCGGGACGTTCGGAGACGCCGGGGCCGCAGCCGATGCAGGCGCCGCACCCGGGGTCGAGGAGCGTCGCGCCCGCCTTCCGGAAGATCTCGGTGAGGCCGGTCTTCTCGCAGTGCTCCTTCACGGGAAGCGACCCGTACTGGACGAAGAAGGCGACGCCGGGCGCGACCCGGCGGCCCGCGCCCACCGCCTCGCGCAGGACGCGCGCGTACATCTCGAGATCGTCCACCTTCCCCGCGGTGCAGGAGCCCGCGTAGGCGATGTCGATCTTCACCTCCCCGATCTCGTCCACGTAGGCGCCGTTCGTCGGGTCGCTCGGGATCCCCTTGTCGGGGTCGCCGGGGTGGGCGACCATCGGCCGGAGCGCGCCGAGGTCGATCGTGTGCACGCCGCCGTCGTAGTGCGCGCCCTTGTCGGGCGCGACCGCGCGCGCGCGCAGCTCGGCGACGTCGGTGCCGGGCCGTTGCTCCGCGATCCAGCGGAACGTGGCCTCGTCCGCCTCGACCATGCCGGCGCGCGCCGAGCACTCGGTGGCCATGTTGGCGAGCGTCCCGCGCTCGTCCATGGAGAGGGACGCGAGCCCCGGCCCGCCGAATTCCATCGCCCGGTTGAGCGTGAGGCCGCGGCGCACGAAGGTCATGAGGATGAAGAGCATGACGTCCTTCGCGGTGCAACCCGGCTTGAGCTCGCCCGTCAGCTCGAACCGGATCGACTCCGGGACCGTGAGCGGCGTGAAGCCGGCGTGGATGAGCGCCGCGTACTCGGTCGCGCCGACGCCGTAGGCGTAGGCGTTGTTGCCGCCCCCCATCGTGGTGTGGCTGTCGGTCGCGAGGATGAGGTCGCCCGGCTCGATGAACTGCTCGCGCGCGACCTCGTGGCAGATGCCCGGCGACACGCCGCCCCTTACCGAGTAGTCGCGCTGGCGCGTGTGCCGCTGGTAGAGCTTCTGGATCTCGCGGAGCTTCGCGATCTTCCCCGCGAACGGCATCATCTTCTTCACCCCGTCCGCGTAGTGGAGGTGGTCCTCGAAGACCGCGAACTTCAGCGGGTTCCGGATCGCGTAGCCCTTCCCGTGCTCCTCCTCGAGGAACGCGTGGACCTGCGCGGAGGTGAACTCGTGGCTGTAGCCGCCATCCACCTCGGCGAGGACCGCGTCCCCGGGCTTCACGTGCCCCTCGCCCCCGGCGAGGTGGCGCGCGATGACCTTCTCCGCCATCGTCATCGGACGCGGTGCCGCCGCGGGACGCGGCACGTCGACCTTGCCTTCCTTGAGGGCCTTGCTGAACGCGAAGAGGCCGCCGTGCTCGATCACGAGCTTCGTGATCGGGTCGTGGCCCTTCGTGAACTCCGCGAGCGGCACCGCCTCGCCCGCCTGGAGCCGGCGGAGGATGTCGTAGCCGCCCATGAGCACGCCCTGGTTGATGTTGTTCCTCGCGTGGATGGGCGCGAAGCTCGCGGCGATCGTGACCCGGATCCCGGACCACTTCTCCGCCTGCACGGCGGTCTCGCGCGACGAGCCGACGCCCTTTCGCTCGCCCGCGACGACCACCTCGAAGTTCCCGTCGTAGAGCGCGCGCTCGGGGACGACCCTCTGGCCGGCCTCCATGAGCCCCGCGTAGGCGTTCTTCGCGATCTCGGCCGGCTCGTAGTCGAAGCAGACCCACGCGGGCGTCATCACGTCGGTGTTGATGTCGTCGAGCAGGTCCTCCGGACGCACGTCGTCCATCGTGAGGGAGAGCTCGCCCGCGAGTTGCCTCCGGATCAGCCCGAAGTCCTTGGTGAGAAAGAGGATGCGTTTTCCGGGCGTGAGGGAGACGGTGCGCTCTTGCATGCGGTGCTCTTCCAATTGTAGGCCCGCGGGCCAGGCGGAAGTCGAGGGGGCGCGGGGGCCGGGGAACCCATCAAAGCTGTTTTCGCGCGCCGCTTCAAGCCCGCGCTCGTCGGCCCGGTCTCAATTCGCGCCGATCCGCTCTTCATCCGAGCGGCACGAGGAGGCGCACGGTCTCGCCCGGCCTCACGTCGACCGGGAAGGAGCGCGGGCCGTCCGCCGCCAGCACGTGGAGGACGTAGAGCCCGGGCGCCATGAGGCCCGATTCCAGCGTGTCGCCGATGATCCGCCACCCGGCCGCGTCGCCGAAGGCGTCCGAACCGTAGTCGCCGAGGCCCTCGAGCCACACGGCGGGGAACGGGTCCCTCGTGAGGATCCGGACGATGATCCGGCCGCCGGCACGCACGTCGAGCGGGAGCTCCGCCGTATCGCCCCGCGCGATCGCGACGCGGCCGTTCGCCGGAAGGAAGTTCCCGGGCAGCGTCGCGATCACCTGGTAGACCGCGGGCTCGAGGTCGCGAAGGACGAACCGGCCCTCCTCGACGATCGTCTTCCTGTGGACGAAGTGACCGCGATCGGGCACGAGGTCGAACGTGCAGGCGGACGGCAGGGCGACGCCCTCCTCGGTTCGCAGCGCCACGACCAGCGTGCCGAACCGATCCTCGGCGACGAGGTCGAAGGCGAACTCAAGCGTCTCGGCGACGACCCGGCGCTCCTCGGCGCGGAACCCCGGGGCGACGACCGCAAGGCGAAGGGCCTCGCCCGGACGCGCGAGGAGGAGCGCGCGTCCCGCCGCGTCGGTCGAGCGGGCGGCGACCGAGCCGTCCTCGCGCACGGCCTCGACGGACGCGCCGGCGAGCGGCGCGCCGCCTGCGCGGACCGCCACGAGGACCCGCGCGACCGGCACGTCGAAGTCGGCGACGCCCGGCGCCGCGACCTCGAGCGCGCGGTAGGGCGGCGCCTCGCTCCCGAGGAGCGCCTCGACCTCGACGCGGTAGGCGCGCGCCGCGAGCCCCTGGATCCGGAACGCGCCGGCGCTGTCCGCTTCCGCGGCGAGGCTCCGCCAGGCGACGCTCCCGCCCTCGTAGGCAAGCGCGTTCCCGTCGAGGCCGAGCGAGAGCGCGAGGCCCCGCGTCTCGGCCAGCGATGCGCGCACGGAGGCGCCCGCGGCCGCGCTCTCCCCGCTCCGCACGGTCCCCGTGATCGCGACGCCGGTCCGGAGGACCAGCGTCGGGAGCGCGGCTGTGTCGGTAAAGGTCGCGGCGCCCGCGGGCGCGTAGCCGGGCGCGGCGGCGGCGACGAAGTACGCGATACCGCGCTCGACCGGGAGCCGGAACGACCCGTCCTCCCGCGTCCGCGCGGCAGCCGCGAACTCCGTCGACGGAAGATCCCCGTCGTACGGGAAGGCGACGACGGTCGCGTCCGCCGCGGCGCCGAACCCCTCGAGCTGCACGACCCCCTCGAGGAACGCCGCCTCCTTGAGCTCGATCTCGACGAAAGGAAGCACGGGCGCGCCCGTGTCCGGGTCGAAGAGCACGTCCACGGTCGCCTCGCGCGGCGCCGCGTCGGGATGCGAGGCGCGGAGCCGGAGTTCGGAAGGCCTCGGGTCGACGAGCAGGGCCGCGACGCCGAGCGAGAAGCGCACGCCGCCGCGCGCCAGCGCCCGGATCCGCGCGCCGCCGGGCCGCGACGCCTCGAGGAGCACCGGGCGCGTCGAGGATTCCGGCGGCAGCCGCACGATCCCCTCGAGCACGGCGCCCTTCCGCGCGCCGCGCGCGACCGCGGCCCCCGACGCCCCCTCCTCCCCCGCGGCCCAGGCCTCCCCCTCCTCCTCGCACGGCTCCGGGACAAGTCTCTCCTCCGGCACGAGCGCGCGCCGCACGAGGCGCAGATCCACCCGTCCCGGCGCCTCCGCGACGACCTCGAGCGGCTCCGACTCGGGGTGCGTCGCGCGGAGGCGCACCGCGCCCGGCGCCCGGACCGCGAGCGCGAACGGCTCGTCGCCCGGGACGGCCGCGTGGGCGCCGTCGATTTCGAGACGCACGATCGTCTCGATGGCGCCCAAGGGAAGGTGGACGATGCCCTCGAGAAGGGGCGCGGCCTCGGCGCGCGGACCCGGCGTCTCCGAGAGGGGAGCGATCGCGACGGTCGCGTCGCCGGGAAGCGTCGCCGCGCGCGCGGAGGCGGCGGTCGCGCGCGCCTCGCGCGCCGCGTGGAGGGGGGCCTCGGGGGGAGTGCGCGCGAGCAGGACGGCGACCGCGAGCGCGGCCGCGACGCCCGCCGCCCGCACGAGGCCGCGCGCGGGCCGTTTCCACGCTATCGCCGCGAGCGCGACGGAGAGCGCCTGGCCGTTGCCGTTCTCGAGCCGGGCGCGCACGCGCAGGAGGCCGCGCTGGATGCGCGTGCGCACGGTCGAGCCCTTGAGAGAGAGGCGTTCCGCGATCGCCTGCGGCGTGAGCCCGTCGTAGTAGCGCAGGAGGAGCGGCACGCGGTAGATCGCCGGGAGGTCGACGACGATCTCGGCGATGCGGCGGCGGAGCGAGCGCTCGGCGCACGCCTCGTCGGTGGCCGTGACCTCGTCCGGACGCGCCGCGGTGCGCTCGCGACGCGCGCGGCGCTCGCCGTCGCGGCGCGAGCGGCGGACGAGGTTCTTGACGATGCCCGCGAGCCAGCCCGCGCGCACGTCCTCCGGGCGCTTGGCGCTCCGGAGCGCGACGAGCCAGGCTTCCTGGACGACGTCATCCGCCGCGACGTCGTCGCCGAGGAGGCGCCGCGCCATCGCGCGCAGGAACGAATCGTGCTCGAGAAGGCTCTCGACCTGCGGGTTCGTCATCCCCACCTGACCAAGAGTGCTCCCGTGTGTACCCCGCGCCGAGTATACGCGCGCTCGCGCGGCAAGAGGACGCGTTCCTTGCGCAAAATCGGGCAAAACGCGGATGCGACGGGAAACCGGGTCGCGGGCATTTGACTTAGAATGGGGACGTGACGCGCGAACGGCGCGCCGACGGAAGCGCGACGCGACGGTCTCGTGCGGACATAGAGGGTTGGCCGGCGACGCGGTCGTCGGCTCCGGAGTGCGAGCGGCGCATCCGGACCACTCTGTGGAAAGAATCACGAAGACTAAGGACCCGTGGAATCGGCCCGCGGGTTCCAAGGAGGTTGGACATGAAGAGACTCACCGGAGGCGCGGTCGCCGCGCTTCTGCTCCTGGCCGCGGGCTGCGGCGGAGGCGGCGGCTCGGGCGTATCGCAGTCGCCGCAGGCGCTCGATCAGCAGACGCTGGTCGTGCAGATGGACCAGAACGGGGACAACGAGCTCGACCTGATCACGCTCGACATCAGCGAGAGCCCGTTCGTCATCCTCGAGTGCCTCTACGGGATGCCGGGAGGCGACTTCGACGACGTCACCAACATCGTGCGGGGGCTGGCGATCGACCCCTCGGTGTCCGGGGCGCTCGCGACCTACGTGGGCGGTTCCATGGGCGTCGCGGAACGGACCGAGCTCGACGTCACCGACACGAACGGCGACCCGATGAAGGTCGTCATCTTCGAATAAGGGGAAAGCGATGATGAACTCCATCGTTCGCCTCGGCGCCGCCGTGCTTCTGCTCGCTGCCGGCGCGCTCGCCCAGTCCATCGACGTGGTCAAGCCCGCGTGCGCCGCGCCCGGCGACGCCGTTCTCATCAAGGGGGCGGACTTCGGCTCGGAACCCACGGTCCTCTTCGGCGACAAGGAGGCCGAGATCCTGCGCAGTGGCGACAACCGGATCTACTGCCGCGTGCCCGAAGGGCTCGCCGAGGGCGACCTGACGATCGACGTCCTCGGGGCCACCGCGGGATTCCACGTCCTCGCGGCCGGCGCGCCCGCGATCGTCCACGTGAGCACCGAGACGGCCACGCCCGGGATGCTCGTCTTCTTCGTCGGGGCGCGGCTCAAGGGGGCCACCGCGGACTTCCGCGATGCCTCCGATGTCTCCCAGGCGGTCGTCCCCCTGAAGGGCGGGTCGCGCGTCGGGTACCTGAAGGTGCCCTTGGACCTCGCGCCGGGGGGCTACACGATCGTAGTCTCCAACGGGGCGGGGGACTCCGGCCCCTGCTCGCCCGCACTCGACGTGGTCGAGCCGGGCGAACCCACGCTCGTCTCGATCGAGCCCGCGGAGCAGCTCCCGGGCCGGCCGATCGTCTGCAACGGCACCGACCTCGGGCCCTTCGGCTTCTGCTTCCTCACGTGGACCGACGGCGATGGCAACGGCCTCTTCACGTTCGGCTTCACGAACGGCTTCAGCCGCGTCCACACGTGGGTGCCCGGCGACGCACAGGCGGGCGCGACCTATGACGTCACGATCGACTTCGCCGACGGATCCACGACGGAGACCACAGGCGCGGTCGCCTACACGGTCGGCACGCCCGCGCCGCCCGAACTCACCGAGCTCGAGTACGACAAGGGGCCCGCGGGGAGCCTCGTGGGGATCTTCGGCCACGACCTCGTCGGCGGCGGCTACGCCTGGCCCACCGTGCACTTCACGCGCGACGGCGTTTCGACCGAGGCGTTCATCTACTACGCGTTCGGCGGCTACCACGGCGGGTACGGCGGCGGGGGCGACCCCGGCGGCGGCGTGAACCGCCTCCAGACCGGCGACTACGGCTACGACAACGGGCTCGACCAGATCGTCGTCGAGGTCCCGCGGGAGCTCGAGGACGGCGACTACGACGTGACCGTGACCGTGAGCGGGCAGACGTCGAACGCGCTCGTCTTCACGGTCGGCGACCTGCCGCTCACCGTGACCTCGATGGAGCCCGACAGCCAGGGCCCCTACGGGCCGAACGGCATCGTGGTCATCCAGGGCACGGGCTTCGGCGTTCCCGACTACGACTTCGTGATCGCAGGCGACGACCGCGGCGGGAAGAACGGCCTCGCGCTGTTCGACCCGGGACAGGACCCGTTCGAGAACCTCTTCAAGGTGACCGTCACGTGGCAGGGCGACGGCGACCCGCTCGAGGGATACGTCCTCTGGCATCACGACCGCGAGATCCTCGTGATCCCGCCGGGCGGCTGGGAGGACCCGCTGCCCGTCGGCGAGTACACGGTGACCGTCACGGTCGAGCGCGACGGCGGCGACACCGAGTCGGTGGAGGCGGGGACCTACACCGTGCACGAGGCCGACGACGGCGGCAAGCCGCCGTTCGGCGGCAACGGCGTCGTCGACAACAGGTAGGCCAAGAAACCTCCCGATCCTTGCCGGAGGGGAACCGCGCGTGGCGGCCCCTCCGGCGTTTCTTTCCGGCGGCCCCGGCACCCCCCTCCCGCCCCGGAACCAGGGCGCGCGGAGTCCGTCCAACACGGGATGAACCGCCTCTTCGTCCTCCTCCTCGTGACACCCCTCTTCGCCGGCGAGTTCGACGCGCTGATGGCGAAGCTCCGCGAGCCCGCGACGCGCGAGGAGGCCGCGCGCGCGCTCGTCGAGCATGGGACGCCGGCGCTGGACGAGGTCCGCGCGCTCGCGACCGATCCCGCCCTCAAGGAGCGCGTCCTTGCGATCGTGAAGGAGATCGAGACGAGAGAGCCGCGCGGCCTCCGGTTCCACGCGGCCGTCCCGGCGGCGCCCCTCACGCTCGCGCAGGTGAACGGCGACGGGATGAAGCTCGCGATCGGCGTCACGAACCGCGGCAAGGAGGCGGTCGTGCTCTGGCCCTACCTCTCCCTCCGCGTGCTCGACGCGAAGGGGCAGGAGGTGAAGCGGAAGCTGCGCATCGGGCGCTGGGGCCTCGGCCGCTCGAAACGGTGGCTCGAGGACGTGAAGTACGTGGAGCTTGCGCCGGGCGGGAGCTGGGAGTTCGTGACGCCGCTCTCGCGCTACACGCACGACGAGCGGTGGATCGAAGGCTGGGAGGTCACGGAACCCGGCACGTACACGATCGAGATCGCGTACCGGTTCGACCGCGCGGCGGCGAAGAAGGGGTGCGACCCGGCGTGGGAGGCCCTCGACGACCCGCAGCGGCCGTGGAGCCGCGCGGTCGAGATGACGCACGTCTTCACCGCCGAAATGGTCGTCGCGGGGCCGTAGCCCGATCGACGTGGCAGGCCCGGCCGCCGCGGGTCCTGTCAAAGCGGCAGGCGCGTAGCGCCGGCCGGGGCCGCGAAAGGCTGGCACACGCGTTGCATTCAACCTCGAGACGCCGCCGGATCCCGGCGGCGAAAGGCCTCGGGAGGCCCGTATCAGGGCTTCCCGGGCGCCTGCGGGGTATGACGCTCCGCGGGCTGTTTCCAACCCTTGGGAGGTGAATGCCAATGGCCAACCTGATCCGCCTGACCGGGCTCGAGGGCCTCGCCGCCCTCGAGGACCGCATGAACCGCATCGTCGAGGAGGTCTTCGGCGACGGCGCGCTCGCCCGGGGCGCGGAGAGCGGCTGGGTTCCGCTCGTCGACATGTTCGAGACGCCCGAGACGGTGGTCGTGAAGGTCGAGGCGCCGGGCGTGGACCCCGCGAAGATCAACGTCGCCGTGAGCGGCGACCACCTCGAGGTGAGCGGCGAGAAGCCTGCCGAACAGGCCCCGAAGGAGAGCCGCTGGTTCCGGTTCGAGCGGCGCACGGGCGAGTTCCGGCGGCGCATCCCGCTCCCGTTCCCGGTGGACGCGAACGGCATCGAGGCGACGTCGAAGGACGGCCTCGTGACGATCCGCCTGCCGAAGAAGGCCGAAGTCCTGCCGAAGCGGATCGCCGTCAAGTCGGCGTGACGCGTGGACTGCGAAGGGGGGCCCCCCAGGCCCCCCCGCCTTCACCGCGCGCGCCCGACGCGCCGGCCCGCCTCTGCCAGGAGATCGAGGGGCGGGTCCTCCCACGCCCTTGCGCGCTCTTCCGCTTCCGCGAGCGCGCGCTTCGCCTCGTCGATCCGGCCTGCCTCCACGAGCGACATCGACTCGTACGCCGGCCAGTACGGCGAATCCGTCTCGAGCGCGCCCGCGGCGGCGCACAAGAGCGCCGCTTCGCCCGGCTCGCGGCTGGATGCGATGCCCACAAGCGTCCACGCCTCGCCGCCGTCAAGCGCGACCGCGGCCCAGAGGTGGCCCCTCGCCTCGGCCTCGCGGGCCCCGGTCTCCCACCAGAGTCCGTCCACGGCCACCGCCAAGCCGATGAGGGCGCCCAAGGCGAGACGAAGCGCGCGCGAGGGAGCGGGGGGCGTCGGACACGTCGGGACGGCGCCGATCGCCTTGAGCCGTTCGGGCAGGTCGGGATACGCCGCCGAGCCGCGGACGACCGGCACGAGATTCAGCCGGTACACCTCCTCCAGCGCGCGCGCGTACGTCGCGGCGCCCGCGGCCACGTCGGCTCGGGTCTCCATCGGGCGCACACGACGGCGGAGCGCCCGCCGCAGGAAGAGAGAGAGCACCACGACGAGGCCCGCCACGGGCAGGCCCGCGGCCGCGTAGATCGGCTTCGCGCACACCACGGGAAGGAGGGAGAGGGCGCCCGCGATGCGCTTGCGGCGCGCGCTCGGCGGCTCGGAGAGGTGCGCGATCTCGTGCTGCGCGATCGCGAGGAGTCCTTGAACCTCGACCTTCCAGAGCGCCGCGCGGGTGAAGACGATCCGCCCGGGCAGCGCGAACGCATTGGACTCCGGGAGACGGACCTGGTGGACGCCCGCGAGGGGGACCTTGGCCTTCTCGGCCACGGCGCGGATGCGCTCGGTGATCTCGTGGGGCGCGGGGGGCGCGAGACCAAGGGCTCGCGCGGCCGCGAAACCGCCGCCCCGGGCGATCAGGACGAGGAGGATCGCACCCGCGACAAGGAGCGCCGCACCGACCGCCCCGGGGCGCAAGGGCATGGCCACGGCGATCAGGAGCACGGTCCAGATGGACGCACGCAGCATGAGGGCGCGGGTCGCGAAACCCGCGAGCGTGTCCGAGAGCGTGTGGCCGGAGACGACGATCACGCAGGTCAGCCGACGCTGCCAGAACGCGAGCGGAAAGACGGATGCGACGACCGCGGAGCCGATGACGACGCCGTCGCCGCCGAGAAAGCCGCGACGGCCGATCGCGAGGCAGACACCCGCGGCGAGCGGCAACACCCAGGCGGCGGCGGCCATGGCGGCGCGGGGCGGGTAGAGCGCGCGTGCACGGATCGGCCACGGGGCCGGCCGGAGGATCGCGCGGCGACCGAGCAGGAAGAGGGCTGCGCCGAGCGCGAACGCGACGAGGAACGCCGCGCCGGCGTGGACGAGCACGGCGGCGGGGAACACCCACCCCGGCACGAGCGCGCGCGCCGCCTCGAGCTCCACGCCGCGATCGTAGCAGCGGAGTTCGACCGCCCGGCTATCCTCGGCGGCGTGGCCGCGCCCGACGTCCGCTTCGATCCCGCGGTCAAGGCGGAGGAGCGCGACCTCGTCCAGAGGATGCTCGGGGACGCGCCGTTCCTCGCGCGGACGCTCAGCAACCTCCTCGGCACGGACCCAGCGAGCGCCGGGGCCCTCCGCGTGCGCCCGCTCGGCGGCGATCCGGGCAACAACAAGGTCCTCTACCGCATCGACGCCGACGCGGGCGCGTTCGTCTTGAAGCACGCGCTCCGCCGGGGCTTCCTCATGCTGCGGCCGAGGGGCACGTTCAAGTGGCGCGAGATCGCGCGCCTCAGGGAGCTGAGCGGGAAGGGGATCACGCCGCGGTTCGGCGCGCACCTCCGCCTCCCCGGCCGCGAGGCGCTGACCGAGGAGCTGATCGTGGGGACCTCGGCCGCCGACCCCCGCGTCGTCCGCGACCCGGCGCGCGTGCGCGCGCTCGCGCGGATGTGGCTCACGATCTCGCGCCTGCTCGGATCGTGCGGCCTCCTCTGGCGCGTGCCCGGCAGCACGATGGGCCCGGGCAACGCGATGTTCCCCGCGGGCGGCGGCCCGCCTGTCGTCGTGGACGTGGGGAACGTCCGCTGGAGGACTCCCGGGAAGATCGTCAGCAAGCTCGTCGCGTCGCACGGTCACACGGAGTCGGTGCTCCTTGGCATCGAGGAGGCACTGGGGGGAGCGGGGGCGCGGCGTTTCTTCCGGATCGCGGCGCGGCAGGTGAAGGACGACGCCCTCGCGGCGGCGCTGCGCTCGCGGACGTAGCGCCCAAAAGGCCCCCCCGAACACGGGCCACACGGCCTTCCTTGCAGCGTGCGGCATCCTGCACGCGTGGCCGAAGAGTGGCAGGAGCGCTCCAACCGGAGGTTCCGCGGCGAGGGGTACGCCGCGTACTACGAGGGGCGGTACCGGAGCTTCCTCAAGGGCACGATCAAGCACCGGATGCGGTGCGCGGTCCTCCGGCGCGCGTTCCGCGACGTGCCGGCGAAGAGCGCCGTCCTCGACCTCCCGTGCGGCACCGGGAGGTTCACCGGCTTTCTCCTCTCGCGCGGCTACCGCGTCCTCGGCCTCGACATCGCGCCGGAGATGATCCGGGTCGCGAGGGGGAAGGCGGAGGGCATCCCGGGCATCCTCGGGTGGGCGTCCGCGGACGCGACGCGCCTGCCGCTCCCCGCACGAAGCGTCGACGCGGTGCTCACGATGCGCCTCTTCCACCTGATCCCCGGAGACGTGCGGCCCCTGATCTACCGGGAGCTCGCGCGCGTCTGCCGGGGGCAGCTCGTCCTGTGCTTCAACTGCAACAAGTGGGCGGCGAAGCACTGGGTGAAGCGGCTCTTCGGCCGCGCGCCCGACTACCTGATGAACCGGAGGGAGCTAAGGGCCGAGCTCGAAGGCGCAGGGCTCAGGGTCGAGCGCATCCACACGAAGGGGTTCGGGCCCTTCTCGACGCTCTGGGCCGTCGTCTGCCGCCCGGCGGGATAGGCTCGTCGCGGAGGCGCGCCGATGGACCAGCTGAAGATCGTGCCCACCGAGATGGAGGCGAGGATGCTCCTGCGCGAGGTCGAGCGCAGGATGGAGGACGAGCGGGCGCTCGACGACTGGCGCGATATGGCACGCCGGCGAAGGCCCCATGCGGGGGTGCGCGTTGGCCTGCTGGCCGCCGCCGTCGTAACGGTCCTCGCTCTCACGAGGCCCGAGGGGAAACCGGGGTGGATTCCGATGGCGCTCTTCGCTCTTGCCTTCGTTGTCCTCATGCAGGGCATCGAGATCGGCCGCCTCCTGAAGGTGACAGCCGCGCTCGCGCGCATGCTCGAGAGGACGAGCCCCGCGGCGCCCCTCCCCCGCGCCCCCTCCCCTCCGGCGGGATAGCTACTTCATCGCCTGCCAGGCAGCGAGGTCGAGCTTGCTGCCGTCGAGCGGGACGACGCCTCGCACGCGCTCGTAGACGCGCATCGGGCCGAACGTGAGCTTGTCGCCCTCGATCTTGAACGTCCGGGAACGCGCGCGGTCGGGGTCGTCCGGGCGAACGTCGTGGAGCGTCTCGTCCTCGACCTCGTAGGTCGCGAACGTGCAGAGCCAACCGATCGAGCTGACGTTCCCTCCGACGCCGCGCGAGCACTTGCCGACGACGATCGCGAGACCGCCGGGCGTGAACCGGAGGCCCAGATCCGCGTAGTCGGTGCTCATCTTCCCGGCGCGACGCCAGAGCCCTAGGAGGGGTTGCGCGGCCGGAGAGACCTCGGCGTCGTCGCGCAGGAACTCCTCGCGCACGCCCTCCTCGTCGAGCGAAAGCGTCGTCTCCTCGACGCTCCAGGTCCACGCGCCCTCGAGGTGCGCGTCGGACCCGACCTCGACGAGGTCGTACGCGACGCGATCGCTGTCCACGCGGAAGCTGCCCGCGTGGCACTCGAAATGCTGCACGGTCTCGGCCTCGAAGGTCCCGTCGTCCTGCCGCGTCGAGCGCTCGGCGTCGAACCAGACGAGGTCCACGAGCGTCCCGTCGGCGATGAACTCGATGGTCCGGGAGTCGCCGGACCAGCGCCCGACGAGCGGCGAGTCCGCGTAGGGGTCCTTCGCCGCGGGGGCCGCGGCAGTCCCCGCCGTCGAACGCGCGGCGGCGCGGTCGCCGCAACCGAGCAGGAGCGCGAGAAGGCCGAGCAGCGAGGATCGCATGCCCTGTCTATCGGCACGCCGGGCCCCCGCGCCCCCACCTCTTCTATTGCAACGACTGGATGACGGACTTCAGCTCGGTGTAGTGCTCGAGCGCCGCGGAGCCCAGCTCGCGGCCGAAACCGCTTCTCTTGTAGCCGCCGAAGGGCGCAGCGGGGTCGTAAACGTTGTACGTGTTGACCCACACGGTGCCGGCCTTGAGCCCGCGCGCGACGCGGTGCGCGCGGCCGACGTCGCGGGTCCAGACGCCGGACGCGAGGCCGAACTCGGTGTCGTTCGCGATCTTCAGCGCCTCGGCCTCGTCCTTGAACGGGATCACGGCGGCGACGGGGCCGAAGATCTCCTCGCGCGCGATCGTCATGTCGTTCTTCACCCGGTCGAAGATCGCGGGCTCGACGAAGTAGCCCTTGCCGCCGATCGGCACGTGGCGGCCGCCCTGGACGAGCCGCGCGCCGTCCTCGCGGCCGCGCGCGACGTACTTGAGGACCGTCTCGAGCTGCGCCTTCGAGGCCTGCGGGCCGAGCCGCGTCTTCGGGTCGAGCGGGTCCCCGTGGGCCATCTTGGCCGCGCGGCCCTTGAGCATCTCGACGAAATCGTTCGCGACCTTCTCCTCGACGAGGATGCGCGAGCCGGCGGCACACACCTCGCCCTTGTTGTAGAAGACGCCCGCGATCGCGCCCTTCGTCGCCGCCTCGAGGTCCGCGTCCGCGAAGACGATGTTCGGCGACTTGCCGCCGAGCTCCATCGTCACGCGCTTCATCGTCGCGGCGGCCTCGCGGAGAATCCCCTGCCCGGTCCTCGTCTCGCCGGTGAACGCGATCTTGTCCACCGCGGGATGGCGGACGAGCGCGTTCCCGACCGCGCCGCCCGGCCCCGTGACCACGTTGAGGGCACCCTTCGGCACGCCCGCCTCGACGAGGATCTCGGCGAGGAGCAGCGCCGAGTGCGGGGTCAGCGATGCGGGCTTCACGACGCACGTGCAGCCGACCGCGAGCGCCGGCGCGAGCTTCCACGAGAGGAGCAGCATCGGGAAGTTCCACGGCGTGATCATGCCGACCACGCCGACCGGCTCGCGGAGCGTGTGGACGAAGAACCCCGGGATCCCCGGGAGCGTCTCGCCCGCGACCTTCGTCGCCCAGCCGGCGTAGTACTCGAAGAGGTCGGCGGTGAAGGGGACGTCGATCGCCTTCCCCTCGGAGACCGGCTTGCCCATGTCGAGCGCCTCGCACCGCGCGAGGTCCTCCGCGCGCTCCCGCATCCGCGTGGCCGCGCGCCAGAGGATCCGTGCGCGCTCGGCCGCCGGCAGCCTCGGCCACGGCCCCTCGTCGAACGCGCGCCGCGCCGCCTTCGCCGCGCGATCCACGTCCGCCTCGGCCGCCTTCGCGAGGACGCCGCTCACGTCCTCGGTGGCCGGGTTGGTGGTCGTGAAGGTCTCGCCGGAGAGCGCGGGGACCCACTCGCCGTCGATCAGGAGATTGCGGTCGGGGAGCTTCATCCCCGCAGCATAACTGGAACAGGAAGGAGGGGGGCGCGGGGGGAGGCCTGCAACCGCGCGTGGCGTGCCCTGACCGGCGCCGCCGCGCGCGAGGAAGGCGGCGATGCGAGCGGAGGGACCCGGCGGCAAGGCCGCCGCTCAGGCGGCGATCGTCTCGTGCTCGCGGACCGGTTGATCACGACCCTCGCCTCGCCGTCGCCGAGCCGGTGCTTCACCGAGCCCTGGTGCGTGATTCCATCCTTGCTCTTTTTTGGAAGGCCCAGAGGTCGGCAGACGCGGCATCGACGAACGCATGCACCGCATCTCGGCCATGTCTACCGGTCCCTTGCCGTCGGCTCCAGCCAGGGGTCCGACAACCGCCAACGCGGCTACAATGCGGGGGCGGTGCTGCGGAAGGGTCTTCTCCTGGTGGTCTCCGCGCTTGCCTCGGCAGGCCCCGGCGAAGGCGTCCCGGCGTTCGAGGACGGGATGAAGGTCATCCGGGGCCTCCTCGAACGCGACCAGTGCGCGGAAGGCAAGAAGCGGCTTTCGAAACTCCTCGGGGAGCACGCGCGGGCGGGCTACGTGCTTGGCCGCCGCGTGCAGATCGAGGAGCTGATGCGGCAGCTCGCATTCGGTGTGGCCGTCCCGCGGCCGGATCCCAAGGATCTCGTTTCCGGCGAACTCCTCCAGTGGAATCCCCGCGACGGCACGATCAAGATCCGGTACACGCCCACGACGATGAAGGACTGGGGGACTTCCAAGGACGGGGAGACCTACCTCCACCCGGCCTCCTTCCGCGGCGCGCACTCGATCACGATCAAGGGGGACCGATACACCGGGAACGGCGCGTGGGTGTTCGTCTGCGACAGTCCCGACGGCTACATCGGCGTCGCGGTCGGCCTCGCGGGCAGGTACTACGCGCACATTTCGAGCGGCGCGCCCGGCAAGGAGAACCGGACCGACCTCACCGGCCGCTGCGAGTCGCCGGCAGTGGGCGGCAAGCCGTACACGATCCGGGTGGCGATCACCGAGACGGAGGTCGCCTGCTCCTACGGGAACAGGCCCTTCATGCGGGCATCGAAGAAAAAGGACGTCTGGGGGTCGGTCGCGTTCGAGACCAAGTTCTTCGACGAGGTCCTCCTCGCCGGCAGAATCGAGCCGGCGTGGATCCAGGGGCTCGCGGACAAGGAGCGCCAGGCGCGGCTCGCCGAGTTCAACCTTCGCTGGACGCCGAAGGACGACCTCCCGGCATGGCTCTTCGAGGCCGCGCCCGCATCGGGGCCCGGCGATCACGACCAGCGCGCCTGGCCCGCGGAGATGGATCACGACGCCTACGTTACGGTCGAACGCGCGCTCGCCCTCCACGCGGGCGGCGAGTCCCTCGCCGCGCTCAGGTACGTCGACGAGGCGCCGGAAGGGACGCTCCCCGATCCGGTGCGGGACTACCTCCGCGGCGTGCTCCTCCACGAGCTCGGCCGGCACGAGGAGGCCGTCGCGTCCTGCCGCAAGGTGCGCGAGAAGGACCCGGATTTCGTCCCCTCCGCTCTCGTCGAGGCGCGCTCGCTCGACGCGCTGCAGCGGACGGAGGAGGCCCTTGCGATCTACGCCGCGCTCCTCGCCCGGTTCCCGCGTGCGGCCGATCTGCACGCCGAGGCGGCGCTATTCATGGGGGGTGCGGGGCGCTGGCAGGAGGCGGACCGGCTGGTCGCCGCCGCGCTCGGGAGCGGGGTGCGGTCGGAGCGTCTCGAGGCCGCGGGCCGGGTGGTCCACAAGGCGGTTGGCGGCCCTTCCTGGCCTCGCCGACACGACTACGAGTCGGCGCACTACCTCGTCCACTCCGACATGGATTCGAAGGTCTGCTTCGAGGCCAGCAAGATCCTCGAGCAGGCGTACGCGGTCTTCTCGACGCGCCTCGAGCGCGCCCCCTCGACGACCGAGCGGTTCAACGTCTTCCTCTTCTCGGGGGAGGCCGGCTACCAGGGACACATCGCCGATCTCCTCGGCGAGACCGTTCCCCACTCCGCCGGACTCTACGTCCCCGCCCTCCGGCAGCTCTTCATCTGGAACCTCCCCGAGCGCGAGGACATGATGAAGACGGTTCGCCACGAAGGGTTCCACCAGTACCTCCACCGGATCATGGACGACCCGCCCCTCTGGTTCAACGAGGGGCTCGCGGAGTACTTCGAGGAGGCGAAGGTCGTCTCCGGAACGTGGACGACGGGCGCGACGCGACACGACCATCTCGAGCGGCTGAAGCCGCCGAAGCCGCTCAAGGACTTCCTCTTCCTCGACCGCAAGAGCTTCATGGCGAACGCCGGCCCGAGCTACGCGCAGGGGTGGGCCTTCATCCACTTCCTGCTCCACACGAGCCGCGAGAACCGCCAGCTCTTCGACCGGTTCTGGGACTCGTTCAAGAGGATCCCGTCCCACGCCGAGGCGATCCGGGCGGCTCTCTCCGACCGCACGATCGAGTCGCTCGACATGGCGTTCCAGGCCCACGTCGAGGGGCTCCGGGCGAGGTAGGCCCTCGTCGCGCGGCGCGAACGCGGTCTTCACGGCCTGCGCGCCAAGGCGTCGCTACTTCGCGATGGGCTTCGGCTCGGCGCGCTCGAGGGTGATCGTCACGCCGTCGCTTCCGGCGACCACGTCCACGGTCGCCTGCTTGTACTCGTTGCCGCCCCAAGTCTGGAGCGTGACCGTGCCGGCAGGGAGCCCGCGGAGCTCGAAGCGGCCATCGCTCCCGACCGTCGTGCCCGAGAACCACTGCTCGCCTTTGCGCGCGTTGACGTAGATCGGGTTGCCGCCCTGGAGCGCGGCGGGCTGACCGTCGGGGCCCAGGACGCGGCCGCGGACGGTCAGCGCGCGCTCGAGGCGGAGCGTCGCGGACGGCATGCCGGTCCGGAGCGTGGTCTGGGGAAGGATCTCGTCGCCGAACTGCGCGTGGATCCGGTACTCGCCCGGCAGCAGGGACGCGAACCGGAACCGCCCCTCGGCGTCGGTGCTCCCGCTCTGCGTGTTCTGCCCGCCGAGGTAGTTCCACGCCTGACCGCCGCGCTGCTGCCAGTCCTGGAGCCTCTCCTGCGTCTCCTTGGTCATCGGCTGGAGCCAGAGCCACTGGCGTGCGACCGGCGTCCCGTCCGACCGGAAGATCCGTCCCTCGATCACGGCGCCCCCTTCGAGCCGGATCGTCACGGGAGCGCCGCCCGCCACCGCGCGCTGGGTCGCGGGCGTGAAACCGTCCGCGACCACGAGCAGCTCGACCTCCGCGGATCCGACGCCCTTGAACTCGAACTCGCCGCGGCCGTTCGCGACCGCGGAGGGCTGCGACGATTGCTGCGGCATCTGTCGCGGCCGGGCCGGCTGCTGGGGCGGCGGCGGGGCCGCCAGGGTCATCGCGATGACGCCCGCGCCGGGCACGGGCTTCCCCGCTCCGTCCTCCACCCTCCCCTTGAGCGACTTTCCTTCCGACACGACGATGACGACGTCCTCGGTCCCCGCCGTCACCCCCTCGACGCGCTTCTTCTCGAAGCTCGCCACGGCACCCCAGCCCTGCGCGCTCGGCGAGACCTCGACGGGGTAGGCCCCCGCCGCGAGCTGACCGATGCGGAACCGGCCGTTCGCCTGCGTTTGGCCCATCTGCGGCTGCTCGCCTCGCTCCTTCGGGACGAGCACCGAGACCTGCGCCCCCGACACGGGCCGGCCCCCCTCGGTCACGACGACCCCGGCGATCGCGAGCGCGGGCTCGATGACCAGCTTGACGCCCTCGTCTCCGGCGCGCGCGTCGCGGGGCTCGACCTTCCCCTGCGGATCGGAGGCGATCGCGACATAGAGGCCCTCGCCGACGCCCCGGAGCTCGAACCGACCGTCGTGGTCGCTATACGTCCATTGCGAGGAGCGCGTGTCCGGGGGCGCGCCCGGGTCCGGGCGCTGCTGCTGCTGCTGCGCGTTCGGATCCGGCTTCGGCGAGATCGTGACGGCGACGCCGACGCCGGGGGCGCCGCCCACGTGCTCCACGCGGCCGCGGATGGAACCTCCCGTCCGCAGCACGAGGCGCAGGGTCGGCGCGGGGCTCCCTTCCTGCGGCAGGTCGAACGGCTCGCCGAGCGCGACCACGTACCCCTCGCGGTTGGCGAACGCGACGAACTTCTGGGACTTGTACCAGTCGCCCCATTGCGCCGCGGTGGTGATCGTGAAGCGGCCCTGCTCGTCGGTGAGCGCGCCGCCCCAGCCCCGCCCCTGGACAAACTGCTGGAGCTGCTGCTGGAGCTGGGGATGCGGGCACATCTGGACGCGCGCGCGCGCGACCGGGCGGCCCGCATCGTCCTCGACGACCCCCGTGATCCCCTGCTTGGATGCGTCGAGGTTGACCTCGGCGACCTTGCCCGCCTCGACCCGGAACGGATCGGACTTCGCCTGCGGGTTGTTCGACTGGAGGACCGCGTCCTCCATCGCCGGGACGTGCAGCAGCTCGAAAGCGCCCAGGTCGTCCACGGTCGCGCTCAGGTAGGTCGTCTGGACCTGGAGGTAGATGTTCGGACGCTGGTTCGGGTCGGGCTCGCCGATGCCGAGGATGCGCCCGCGCACGCCGCCCGTCGCGACGAGTTCGAGACGCTGCTCCGGCGGCGACGTCTCGCCGTCCACGAAGAAGTCGATCGTCATGCGCTGGTTGCCCTGCGCGTAGCGCGTCGCGAGGCGTGCGCCCGCGTCCGCCTTGGCCTCGAGGCCGTACGTCCCCTCGGTCACGTAGACGAACTCGAAGCGCCCGTCCTCGTCCGCGCGGACCGAGTCCGCTTCGTTCATGCCGCGCCACTGCTGCGCCATCCGGAGGAGCGAGACGGAAGCGCCCGCCGCCGGCGTGTCCTTGCCCTCGTAGACCACGCGGCCGTGCACGGGGACGCCGCGCTTGAGCCGGATGTCGTACTTCAGCTCCTTCCCGGTCTCGACGAGCCCTGTGGGGAGGTCGAAGCTCTCGGGGCCGGCGACCTGTCGGCCGAAGGTGGGGTGCTCGACGACGGCGGTCTGCACGGAACCCGGGTAGATCTCGAGCCGGTACGCCCCGCGGTCATCCGTCTCCCCCTTGGCCGCGCCGCCCGCGGCGTCGCGCTCCCACGCGCTCGTGGAAAGGAGGATGCGCGCTCCCGCGACCGCGTTGCCGCGGCCGTCTACGACGTTGCCCGTGATGATCCCCGCGGGACGCATCTCGATCCTCACGAACTTCTGCAAGGGCACGTTGACCCAGGAGCGGGCCTCCGGGTAGGAGGCGGCCGTCGCGCGGAGGCGATAGCCGCCGTCGGGAACGTCCTCGAGGACGAAGCGGCCCTCCTCGTCGGTGCGCGCGGACATCTCGGTCACGGGCCGGCTCCAGTCCTGCGTGCCCAAGACGACGTCCGCGCCCTTTACCGGCGCCGCCTTCTCGTCCACGACGATCCCCTCGACCTTGCCGCCCGGCCGCAGGCGCAGCAGGACGTCCGCGGGATCGCCCGTCGCGGGCATCAGGAGGAAGAGCGACGCGCTGCCGCTCCCGGGCTTCGCCGCGCGGAGGATCACGCGCGTCCGCCGCGGGATCCGCAGCTCGAACCGCCCGCCGTCGTCCGAGAGCGTGGTCGCGATCGGCGGCGGCGGCAGCTCGAACGACATCATCGCCCAACGCGTCGCCGAGTACTCGCCGTGCGGGAGCGACCGCAGCGCGACGACGGTCGCACCCTCGACGCCCGTGCCGTCGCGGACGACCTGGCCGCGAAGGACAAGGTCGGCGCCGGGCACGCGGTTGGGATCGTCGTCGCGCGCGCCGGCCCCCGAAGCCCCCCCCGCCTCGGCTCCCGAGGAGCCCTCGTCCGCGGCGGCCGCGTCCTCTTGGAGCGCCCCGCCCTCCTGCGTCGTCCCGTGACGTCGCGAGCCGCTCCGTTGGTTGTTCCCCGACGCGAGCAGCAGGTACGCGACGAGCCCCGCGCACACGAGCAGGAGAACGAGAACCGCCGACCGCCGCACCGCGATGGCATTGTAGGCTTCCGCGCCCCGGGCGCTCTGTCACAATTGCGGGAGTGAGGGGGCGTCGGGGGCCGTCAGGTCAGAGGAGCGTCCGGATGTCCGACCAGCCGTAGCCGACCGACTGGAACTCGCCGGAGGGCCTTGTGCGGACGTAGACGCCGCCGAGCCTCTCGTAGAAGGCGCGCGCCCGGGCGTTCTCGGGCTGGGTCCACACGATGAGGCCGGTGTACCGGGCCCCGGCGAGCCGCCGCGCGGCCTCGGACATGAGCAGCCGGCCGTGGCCCTGCCCCCTCGAGGGGCCGAGCAGGTAGATGCTCCAGACCTCGCCCGGGAACGCCGGGTCGCCGTGGCGCTGCGGGCCCCCGGCCGCGAACCCGACGATGCCCTCCCGCGGCGCCTCGAGGACGACGAGGAACCGGTCCCGGCCGTAGCCCGGGTCCCGCGCGAATTCGAGCCACTGCGCCTGCCGCTCCGCGAGCGTGCGCGTGTTGATCCGCGCCGGCGGCAGGAACGCGGGATAGGCCTCGGCCCGCGCGCGGTAGTGCACGTCGCCGATGCGCGCGGCGTCCTCGGGCGTCGCATCCCGGACCCCCACGGCAGGGGAGCGTAGCACGCGCACGGAGGACGGGTTGAACCGCTCCACGACCCTCATGGGAAGGTAGTGGTGGTGTAGCCGATGGCGCAGCCCCCGCCGACGCCGGAGTCCCTCCTTGAGCACCGCGCCTTCGCGTGCGCGATCGCGCGGGCTTTGGTCGGCGACGAGCACGAGGCCGAGGACGTGGCGCAGGAGAGCGTGCTCTCGGCGCTCGAGCGGCCGCCCAGGGGCAAGAACGTGCGCGGCTGGTTCGGCGCCGTGGCGAAGAACCTCGCGCTGCGGACGCGACGGACCCGCTTGCGCCGGGCACGGCGCGAGGAGCGCGCCGCGCGACCGGAGCGGCTTCCGTCGACGCAGGAGGCCGTCCTGAGGCTCGAGCTGCAGCAGCGCGTGGTCGATGCGGTGCTCGCGCTCGAGGAGCCCGAACGCACGGCCGTCCTCGGGAGGTTCTTCTGGGGGAAGACCGTGCCGGAGCTCGCCCGAAACCTCGGCGTCCCCGAGGAGACCGTGCGCACGCGGCTGCGCCGCGCCCTCGCGCGCTTGCGTGCGCGGCTCGACCGCATGCACGGCGGCGACCGGGCCGCCTGGAGCATGGCCCTCCTGCCGGTCGGTGTCGTCCGGCGCGGTGCCGGAGTCCTTCTCACGGGAGCGACGCTCATGGCGAAGAAGACCGTCCTCATCGCGCTCGGCGCAGCCGCAGCCGGCTCCGCGCTCACGCTCGTCGCAGAGCCGTTCGGCGACCGGGCGGAGCGCGCCGTCCCGGGCGACACGCGGCGGGAAATCGAGGAGACGCGCGAGGAGCTCCGGCGTACGCGGATCGAACGCGACGAGCTCGCGCGTCTCGTCCGGGAGAACCCGGAGAGCGATCGCGGCGGATCGACTTCGGAGTCCGGAAGCGAAGCGAGGGAGCGCATCGCGCAGATCGAGGCCGCGATCGACGGTTGGTTCGAGCGGGGCGACGCGGCCGCGGCTCTGGCCGCGCTCCGGGAGCTGGTCGCGCTCGAACCGGACGGGTGGCCGCTGGCCGCGGAGCTGTGGCTCCGGATCCGCGACGACTCGGGCCGCGACAGCGCTCTCCACCTCTCCGACATGGCCGCGGCCGGCGCGCTCAACGACCCGGCGCTGCTGAAGGTCATGGCGTGGGCGCTCGAGAACCCCGCGCCCATGGACTTCCGCGAACACGCCGCCTGGGATCTCCCGTGGCGCCGCGACCCGGCCGCGACGCTGGAGCAGTTCGGGCGCGTCCTCCCCCGCGAGACGGACGCCGGCGTTCGGTGGGCGCTCATCGACGGCCTCGCCGGGCTCGCCACGGCGGAGGCAAAGGGCGCGCTCCTCGCCCTGCTGTCCGACCCGTCGCTCGACGCGGGGCTGCGCGGGATGATCGCGACGCGCCTCATCGGCCTCGCGCAGTGGCTCTCGCACGGCGATCCCGACGCGCCGGTGGGCGCTGACCTTGTGCGCGCCGTCCAGAACGTCGCGGGCGGGGACGCGGCGGCGGAGGCGCGCGCCTCCGCCGGGGCGGCGCTCACCGCGCTGCGACCGGCCGCGAGCGGCTTCCTCGTGACCGGATTCAGGGTGCGGGGGACGGTCGGGGAGGCGGTCGGGCTCCGGCTGGGCGACGTGATCGTCGCCTACGACGGAGCGCCCATCGCGGGGATCCAGGCGCTGCTTCCGCTGATGCAACCTTGGCGCGACGGGCCGAAGACGGTCGAGGTGGTGGTCGTGCGGGGTGGCGGACGCACGACGCTCACGGCCCCCCGCGCCCCCCTCGGCATCTACGGGCTGGACGTGGAAGCGCGCTGAGCTTCACACGAATTCCTCGCGCGTCGCGTGGATAAAGTCCGTGTAGGCGGGCTCCCGGCCGTGCGCGCGGACGTCGGCGGCGACCTGGCCGCGGTGGTAGGCGCCGTGGAGGACCACGTGCACGAGGATCTCGCCGACCGTGCTCTCGAACGCGCGGCCCTTGGTGTTGGTGTACGCGACCTTGCGATCGAGCTTCTCCTCCGCGAGCGTCGAGAGGAACTCCCTCCACCTGCCCTTGAGCTCCGCGATCTCCCTCGCGCAGGCGTCAAGGTCGAGCTCCGGCCAGACCTCGACCCTCGGTCCGCCGGTGAGCCGGTGGAACCAGGTCCACTCCGCGGCCACGATATGCGCCAGCCTCTTGCACGCAGCGGGCAGCGCGCCGCCGCGCAGGGAAGCGAGCGTCTCCCGGTTCGCCCAGTCGTCGTACGCGAGGAGCCGTTCCAGCTCCTGTTTCCGTCCGGATGCGCCCATGGCCGCAGCCTAGCACGGAACCGAGGGACTCACTCGCCGGCGACGAACGCCCCGCCGGTCTTCTCGGCGAGCGCCTCCACCTCCGCGCGCGGGTATTCGGTGCCGAACGCGTGCGCGTGGAGCGCGGTGTCGCAGCAGGTGTTCCAGGCGGCGAACCTCTCGAGATCGACGAGCGCGCCCTCGCCCTTGGCCTCGTGGAAGATGACGTAGACCGCGTCGGGCAGGTTCTCGAACACGGCCGCGCCGTCCTCTTCGTCGTAGTCGGGCGCGAGCGAGGCGAAGGGTCGCGAAGCAGTCGCTTTGCGCGGCGGGCGCAGGCTCCTGAGCCACTGTTTCGCGCGCTCGCGGGTCGCCTCCGTCGCGCGCTCGGGCGCGGGCGAGAATCTCACGGTGCCGACCGAGCGGGCAACGACCTCGAAGGTCGCGCCGTCGGGGAGCGCGGCGAGGGCGCGTTCCAGCCCGGTCCGCGCCTCCTCGAAGCCCTCGTTCGTCCCACCCGAGGTGTCGAGGACGAAGCGGACGCGGGTAGACGTGAGCGGCAGGCCCAGGAACACCGGCGCCGGCGCGGCAGGGGCCTCGCCCTTCCCGAGGCCGTGGAGGAGCCGGTCGAGGAGCCGAAGCTGGTCCCCGGTCTCCTGCGCGCGCGCCGCCTCGAGAATCGGGATCGCGCGCTCGGCGGGAGCGACGGCGATCGCGACGTAGGCGCCCCTGCGCACCTGCCAACACGTGTCGCGCGACGCCGCGTCGAGCTTCCCGAGGACGTCCTGCTCGCCGACGTGCCTTTGCAGCGCGCGGACCACGATCGCCCGGATGCGCGGGTCGTGGTCGTCCGCGAGCTCGAGGAACGTCGGCACCATCGTCGCGCTGGAGGTGGCGATCAGCGCGCGCAGGCAGGCGGTCCTGAGCCGGCCCGGGCGCTCGTGGCTGGCCAGATCTTCGAGGCGCTCGCGCGCCTCGGCGGACTTGAACTTCGCGAGCGCGGCTGTCCCCTCGTTGACGATCGCCAAGTGTGGCAGGATCGCCTCGGTCGCCTCGGTCACCTTCTTGGCTGCCGTCGTGACGACCTCGGTGGCCTTCTGGAACCGGGCCAAGTCGGGCTGCCGCGCATCCTCCAGGTCGCGCGTCGCGGCCTCGATGGCCTTCGTCCACTTCTCGACGATCTTCCGATGGGCGCGCTGCTTCGCCGGGTCGTCCTTGTACACGACGCGCAAGGCCTGGATCAACACATCCAGCGAGCGGCGGGTGTCCAGCGAGACGAGCGCCCTGATCGCGGACTTGCGGGAGGCGGCGTCGGGCGCGGCGAGCTTCTTCACGGCGTCGTCGATCTCGCCCGCGCGCAGAAAGGCGGCGAGGAGAAGCAAGACTGCCATCCGAAGCATGAACGGCGGCGAGGCTACCACGAACAATGGCGAGCCGCCCCGCGCCCTCGTTCCATGGAGGAGAGGGGGCCTCGGGGGCCGCCGGCGAGGGCCGGTCGCGGGCGCGAGGAACGAGCAGCGTCCCCCCGGCGCCGAGGCGTCACAGCCGCCCGAGGCAGCACTTCTTGTACTTCTTGCCGCTGCCGCAGGGGCACGGGTCGTTGCGGCCGACCGCGGCCGCCGGGGCGCGGTAGGGCTTCTGCTTCCCCCCCGCCGCCTCGAGGTAGGGCTCCTTGAGCGCCTTCACGAAGAGCCCGAGCGCGCGGCCGCCGGCGACCCGCCCCTCCCGCTGCATCGCGTCGAGGAAGAGGCCGCAGAGCGCGGGCGCGTCGCCGCGCGCGGCCTCGGGGATCGCGAGCTTCGCCACGCCTTCGAGGAGCCCCGCCTTCACGTCGGGTTCCTCGACCTCCCCTGCATCCTTCCCGCGCGCCTCGCACGCCCGCGCGAGGAATGCGACGAGCACTTGCGCCGCGTGCTCGCGGACCGGGCCCTTCACCTCCGCGAACCGGTCGGACGCGCAGAAGTCGCCCGCCCAGTTCTCGATGCGCTCGCGCAGGTAGGGGTCCATCGCGCGGATTATCGCTGCAGGGCGAGCCCGCGCCATCCCCAGAGAAGCGGCCCTAGGGGCCCCCGGGGCCCCCTCCTCCTAGTTGCCGCCGGGCGCGGCCGTGCCATGCGGCTGGCCGTTCGCGTCGATCCAGGAGTCGAGCACGATCCCCGTGTCGGGATCCGTGAGCTTCCGGATGAGCGTCGCGCCGAGCGGGCCGATCAGGTTCGGGTTCGCGGCCCCGTCGCGGAAGCCCGGGCCGGGCCCGGGCCCGATGAACGTGTGGTTGCTCGACGCCGCCTCGCGCCCGCTCGCGTCCACGATCTTGTCGAGGTTGAAGCGGACGTTGGCCGGGTTCCACTGGTCGGCGGGCGAGACGCCCTCGGAGCCGACGCGGTTGTCGTTGAAGTCGAGCGGGTTCAGCGGGCCGCCGTCGCGGTTGAAGAGCCAGATGCCGCTGCCGAGCCCGGCGACCATGTGGACCCAGAGCGGCGAGTTCATCTGGTTGCCCGGGTTCTGGCCGAAGTGCTGGCGCAGCACGTTGAAGTTCAGCAGGTCGAACCGGTTGTTCGCCATGTTCGTCCGGAACGCGTCGTAGAGCGGGCGATGGGCGGTGAGCCCGTCCGTGGTCAGGTGGCACGCCACGCAGTAGCGCGGGCCCTCCTGCGTGGAGGTGACGCGGCCGCGGATCGAGTGCTGCATCTCCGCGTTGCAGCCGAGCGCAGGGAACGGGACCGCAGGGTCGTTGCCGAAGCCGTTGCGGTCGCTGAAGGCGAAGATCTGCGAACGGTCGTTGTTGCGATCGATCCACTGGAAGAAGACTTTCGTGTTCGACGAGACCTGCGTGATCCGATGGCGGGTGTTGACGCCGAGCAGGAAGTAGACCGGCGACTGGTAGGTGAAGTCCGCGTTCGCCTGCTCGAAGACGATGCGCTCGCCGGTGATGTTGCTGAAGTTGTTGCCCTCGTCGTACTCGCCCTTCAGGTGGCAGCCGATGCAGGAGTTCGACCACGCGGAGTGGCACGACGCGCAGTCCATGTTGTCGCCGTGGGCGAACCCCGTGGACGGGCGCCCGGCCTGCTTGGGGCCGATGCCGTTCAGGAGCGTCTCGTCGTCGCGCCCCATCGCGTAGGACGCCTTCGCGTTGTAGACGGGCTGGTTGTTGAACGGGTTCAGCACGCCGGAGTCCACGACCACGTCGCGCGTCTGCGGGACGTAGTGGCGGCGCCCGTCGAGGCGGCTCGTCAGGAAGTAGCGGCCGTCCGCCTCGCGGACGACGTGCTTCAGGAGGTTGCCCGCCGAGTCCACGGCGAAGTCCGCCGGGAGGCCGGCCGTGTTCGTGCCCGCCTGCACAGCCGCATAGGCGTTCACGGAGCCGTGGCAGTTCTCGCACTGGATCGCGACGTGCTGCTCCATGCGGCTCACGAGCTTCGGATCGGTCGTGCTGCCGTGCAGGTCGAAGCTGCCGTGGCAGTCGATGCAGCCCATCCCGGCCTCGTAGTGGACGTCCTCCGGCGTATCGTCCCGGTTGTCGCCGTCGTAGTCCTCCTCGAGGATGTACTGGTTCCGGTTGCGGCCGTTGAAGGTGTTGTTGTCCACGTCGTCGTCGAAGAGGCGCTCGTCGTTCGACGTGTTCCGGAAGCTCGCAGGGTTCGCCGGGTACTGCTGGCGGGTCCGCAGGTCCTCGTTCTGGTCGAGGCGGATGCCCCAGTACTGGAGCACCATGCGGTTCGAGCCCTGGTGGCAGCCGACGCACGCGTAGTCGTCGATGCCGCGGATGATCTCGCCGTTCGAGAGCGTCTGCGACTTGCTCGCGATCCGGTGCGCGCGGACGTGCGAGCGCTCCCCGTCGTTGATCGCGTCGGGGTTCTGCGGCTCGTCCTTCGGCACGTTCAGGTCGCGGCTGCGGCTCCGCCCGTCGAGGCTGTAGGGCATGTGGCACGCCGTGCAGCCGGAAGCACGGAAGTCCGCGTAGCGGTTGTTCGCCCCGGCGCTGCCGAGGTGGCAGTCGCCGCACGTGAACGCGACCTGCTCGTGGTAGAGGTCCGCGAGCGGCGAGCCGAGGATCGCGCGGCCTTGCGCGTCGAGTCCCGCAGGCAGCTCGTCGGCGTCGTAGTCCGGGTTCCGGAAGACCCCGTTCGAGTCCCCATGGCGGCTGTAGACGGGGAACTCGGAGAGCGACGCCACGTGGCCGGTCCCGTTCGGGTCCACGACATCGTCCTGGACGGCGCGGTAGCCTATGTCCGCGAGCGTGTCCTGCTGGACATCCCGCCGGGCGGCCACCCGGTTCTCCATGCCCGCGGCGAACATGGCGCCGGAGAAGATGCCGACCTGCGTCGCGAGCGGCGTCATGGACACCGCGTCCACGTGCCCCTGGTGGCACTGGCCGCAGGCGCGGCCGCGCGTCACGACGCGCAGGTCGCCGGGGTTGATGAACTGCAGGTAGTCGATGCCGGTATAGGTCTGCCCGTCGACGGTGTAGTCCGGGAACTTGTCGATGCCCGCGAGCGTCGTGCGGTTGAAGAAGGCGCGCGCGTTCTGGTCCTGGAACTCGCGGTCGCCGATCTCGGGGGGCGGCGGGACGTGGGCCGTCTGGACGGTGTCGCCGTCCGGGTTGCCGCCGTGGCATGTCGTGCAGAGCAGGTTGTCTGCGCCCGGGAAGGGGTGAGGGTTCTCGATGCCCGGCCCGGAATAGTCGTTGTCGCTGGACGCGTTGTGGCACGACATGCACGACTCGGCCGTGTTGTTCCCGGTCCCGGACCTGGCCGAGGATTCCGAGCAGCCCGCGACGGGCGCGAGCAGGAACGCCGCGACGGCGAGGAGGTTCTTGGTTCTCACGCTCACTACCCCCGGCCTTCCGCTGCCGGTCACCCGGCGGCGTGGCCTTCTCCAACAAACTGGCTATCACTCGCACCGGCCCGGGCAAACCTGTCTCGTCGCGGATCGTCCCCGCGCGGACCGTCCCGGATCGGGAACCCGCGCCAAAGCTCTCTGCCGTCGTATCGCTCGTCGGCCAGGCGGTCGCGGCGAAGAGCACGAAGCCCGAAGGCCCCCTACTTCCGCTTCTGCGCGGCCGCGGCCTGCTGGACCTGCGCGTGCTCCCACTTCGTGGTGATGTGGCACTTCTGGCAGTTGTCCACCCAGCCGAGCGTCAGGTGCGGAGGGTTCAGCGCCTGCGCGAGATCGCGCGTGTGGCACGCGAGGCACTCCGTCGGCGTGGGGACGAAGTTGCCGTTGAACGCGCCCGGATGGCAGAGGTTGCACGCGGCCTCGAGGTGCGCGCCCGTCAGCGGGAACCGCGTGCGGTTGTGCAGCTCGATCTGGCCGACGGGCAGCCACGTGTTCTGCTGGTGGCACATCGTGCAGTTGCGGCCGAGGTCGCCGCCGTGGACGTCCTCGTGGCACCCGGCGCAGCCGCGCGCCTGGAACACGGAGACCGGCCCGCGGTCGTTGTGGCAGCGGAGGCAGCGCGCCTGCGCGTGGGCGCCGACCAGCGGCACGCCGGTCTCGGCCTCGTGGTCGAAGTTGAAGTCCGCCTTCAGGACGTCCCACGTGTCCCCCACGTGGCACAGCTTGCAGTCCGCGGGGAACGTGTCGTGCGCGACGACCGGCCCGAACCCCGACCACCAGCGGTGGAGCGCGCCGCTGCCCGCCCCGCGCGTGACGCAGGCAGCGACGGCGAGCGCGACCGCAAGCGCGATCACCAGGGGATGTCGGAGCGGATGCGTGCGCACTTGGGCCCCCTCAGAAGCTCTTCTGGAGCGCGAGCCCCAGGACCCAGGCGAACTCCACGTCCCACACGCGGGTCTCCGCGTAGAACGTGACGTCGAAGCCCGACGGGAGGTAGAGGCCGCCGCTCACGCGGAACCGGTGCTGCTGGATGTCGTCGAGGTTGTCGGGGAACGCGTGCTCGTGGTGGAACGAATACTCGTACATGAGCTCCCAGAACCCGCGGCTCTCGTAGTGGCCGTAGCTGATGCGGCCGCCCGCGTAGTCCTCGTACTGTCCGATCCCCGCGAAACCCTGGAGCTCGAACCGGCTGTTGCGCAGGACGAGATCGTTCACTTCGACGCCCAGCTCCGCCTCGCCGCCCTCGTCCTGCTGGTCGATCCAGCCGCTCAGGTGGCCCTCGATCCGGAGGTTCTCCCGCATCCGCCACCAGCCGTTGAGGCCGACGAGATCCATGCGGTCGTCCGCGATCTCCGCCGCGAGCGGCGGCGTGAACTCCCCTTGGCGTTGGATGTCGGGAAAGGCGAGGTGCTGGTAGGTGGCGCTGAGGCCGCTTCCGTCGGCGTAGTGGCGGTTGACCTGCGCGACCGCCTGGGTGACGTCCACGCCTTCCTTGACGTTGTCGTAGCCCGTGTAGAAGTCGATCCAGACCGTCGCGTTGAAGTCCCAGCCGTTGACGGGGAGGCGGAGGACCTTCAGGACGAGCAGGTCCCGGTCCGGGTCGCCGTGGTGCCACGTCTGCTGGAAGCCCGCCGCGATCGTGAGCTCCTCCCGCGGCCCGGAGACCCACTGGTAGTACCCGGCGATCTGGAAGTCGCTCCCGGTCTCGAAGTCCTGGTCGAGCTCCGGCATGAACCCGACGCTCGCCCCGTACCGGTGCCCGTTCGACCGCCGGCGCCCCCACTCGAAGCCGTCGAGGTAGAGGAACTCCGGCATCCCGCTCTGGGGGAAGCGGCCCACCTCCCAGCGCGTCGGGGAGAAGCGGTTGCCCCCCTTCGCGTAGGAGAGCCAGCGCACGAGCAGGTTGAGGTCCTCGTTGTCGTCCACGTTCGTGAAGTAGTCCAGCTCCGCGTTCACGTGCAGGTCGCCGCCCTTCCAGACGTTCGTGCAGAGGGCGTCGACGCCGCCCCGCACGAGCATGCTGCTCAGGTCCCCGTCGGTCGACTGGATCACCTGCGAGACGAGGTAGGCCCTCCCCGTGAGCCGGCGCGGGCGCCGGTCCGGGTGCACGGGATCGACCCTCGCGAGCAGCGGCTTGTCCTTCGTGAACCCATCGTCCTTGTTCTCCCACGGCGGGTGGTCGGGGACGGCCTTCTCCTTGGCCTCCTCCTCCTTCTTCTCCTCGCGGGCGAACCGCTCCACCGGGACCAGCACCTCGCCCCGGGTGCCGGGCGCGGGGACGAAGGTCCGGTCATGCAGTTCCACGGTCGAGCTGCGGTCGTCCGCGCGCAACACGGTTCCCGTGTACGTGCCCCCACCGACAGGGTAGAAGAGCACGCGGTCCCCCGCCGCGAGCCCGTCCGCCCTGCCGCGGTCCACGGTGGCCTCCGCCCCGGCCGCCGCGGTCACGCGCAGCTCGACACGCTCGAGCGCCTTGTCCTGTCCCCGCGCCGCCGGCAGGAGCGGGAGCGCGAGCGCGAGGAGCGCCGCGATGCGCAGCAGGAAACGGGGAGGCGCCTCGGAACCCGGAACGGGGCGCGCGGGCGGGACGCGGCGGATCGCAAGGGTCTCTTGCCTCAGAGCTTGTGAACAAATCCCTGCTGCCTTCGGCCGGCTACGGCGGCGTGATGCTTCGTCAGGCCTCCTCGCCTGACGCCGCCTCGCTCGGCCTCGGGCCGACGCCGGGATTTCTTCACAAGCTCTCATCCCTACCGCTCCTTGGCCTTCGCCCGGCGCAGCTCGTCCGGGGTGTGGCAGTCGGCGCACTCCCTCGGGACCGGCCGGTAGCGCACGACGACCGCGTCGCCGATGCGCTCGCGCTTGTGGCACTCGTCGCACGCGACCGCCGCGTGCGCCTTCCCGAGAGCGAACCGCGCGTCGAAGTTGTGGCGGAACGCGAGGTTCTCGAACCCGGCGGCGCTCCGGTGGCAGCGGCGGCAGTCGATCCTGCCGTCGATCTCGAACTGCCCCGCGTGCGGATCCTCGTGGCAGTCCACGCACGCCGCGCCCTTCGCGCGGCCCCACGTGCGCCCGACCTTGTCGGCCTTGCGGAGGGGCGCGTGGCACGCCGAGCAGGACGCGGTCAGGTGCTTGCCGTCGAGGACCCAGCCGGTCCACTTGCCGTGGTCGAAGCCCGACGGGAAGGTCCGGAACGAGGTCTCGGAGTGGCATCGGACGCAACCGGTCTTTCCGTCCACCTTCTTCGGCAGCGAGGGCTTGTCGAACTCGCCGCGGTGCGGGTCGCCGTGACACGTCACGCAGCCCTTGAGCTTGCCGTAGCGCTTCTCGATCCAGCCGAACGTGCGGCCGGAGGGATCGGGTGCGGCCTCGCGCCGGTGGCAGCTCTCGCACTCGCTCTGCGCGTGGGCGCCCGAGAGCGGAAACCCCGTCCACTGCTTGTGGTCGAACCCTCCGGCGGGAACCTCCCGGAACGAGGTCGTCCCGTGGCACGCGGCGCAGGTCCCGGGCTCCGCCTTCGCGAGATCCGCTGCGAACCGGTCGAAGTACGCGCGGTGCGCGTCCACGTGGCACTCCTGGCAGGGCGCAGGGGTGCCGCGGAAGGTCCGCGGGGCGCCCTCCGCGGGGACCTTGTGGCACTCGCCGCACTCGATCGCCGCGTGGCGGCCGGTCAGCGGAAGCGCGGTGCGTTCGTGCTTCGCGACGTCGAATGCGTGCGGCGCCCATCGCTCGCGCTCGTGGCAGCCGACGCATCCGAGCGCCGCGAACGGGCCCTCGGCGAACTGGCCCTTGTGAACGTCCTCGTGGCACGCCACGCACGCGTCGGCGCCGCGGCCGGGGTAGCGCGCCGCGAACGTGGCCTCGGCGCCGACGGGGGCAGTGTGGCACTCCTTGCACGCGACCTTGTCGTGCGGCGCCGTGAGCGGGAAGCCCGAGCACGCGTGCTGCGCCGCGGGCATCCGCGAGAGGCCCTCTTCCCGGAACGTGACGTGCTCGGCGACGTGGCAGGTCACGCACCCGGCGCCGGGCGTCTTGGACACGAGCGCGGCCACGCCGCCCGCGAACTCCTCGCGGTGGGGCGAGTCGTGGCAGTGCTCGCACTCGCGCGGGAAGAGCGTGCGGCCGGCCCCGATCGCCTCGAGCGAATGGATCGGGTCGCCCTGCCCGTGGCAGGTGCGGCATTCGACGTCCCCGTGACCCCCCACGAGCGCCAAGTGCTCCTCGTGACCCTCCGAGTGGAGCCTATCCCACGCTTCCTGGCCGTGGCACGACACGCACGACTCGCCCATGGCGCCCTTGTGCACGTCCTCATGGCACGTGACGCACGCCTGGTCGAGGCCGAGGAAGCGCCGCCCGCCCTCGGGAAGCAGCGGCAGATCGGCGTTCTTGTGGCACTTGTCGCACGTCTGCTCCAGGTGCTTCCCGTACATGTCGTACCCGATCCTCTTGTGGTCGAACTTGTCCCGATCCGGGACACCCGCCTCGAGGAAGCTCAGCTTGTTGACCATCGCGAAGCCCTCCCCGCGGTGGTCGCTGTGGCAGCGCGCGCATTGCACCGCGAGCTCCGGCTTCAGCACGCCGTGGAGCCCGCCGCGCTCCTTCAGCTGCTTCCCGATCTCGTCGTGGCACTCGACGCAGGCGTCCGTCATGGTCCCGAACCAGCCGCCGTGGCAGTTGGCGCAGCTCCCGATCCCGTGGAGCTTCTTCTCGCGCTCGTGCACGGTCGCGAGCGGGCCCGGGGACGTGCGCCCGACGTACCCGACGCCGAGGTAGATCACGATGGCGGCGCTCGTGATCGCGACCCACACGCGCGGCGAGCGAAGAACGGGGGGCCGGGGGGCGCGAGCCGTCATCGGGCGCCCCTGTCGAGGAAGAGGGCCCCGTAGAGGAACGCGTGGGCGACGTGCAGGATCACGAGCACGACCATCAGCAGCGCGATCCAGCGGTGGAGGTAGCGCCACGTTCCGAGGATCGCGCGCAGGTCCTCGTAGTGCGCGGCCATGAGTGCCGTCCGGTGCGCCCGCCTCGCGAGCGCGAGCGTCTCCGCGACCTGCTCCTCCGGCACCCCCTCCCCGCGCCCCTCCCCTTCGAGACGCCCGAGGATCGCGTGCAGGTCCCTCTGCCCGCGGAAGAGCGACGCGACCCGCCCGACGAACGAGGCCTTCCACTGCCGCGCCTCGATCAGCGCGTGGATCTCCTCGCGGGCGCGCTCGCGGAACCGACGCTGGCCCTCGCCCCACTCCTCCTCCACCCTCGAAAGCTGCGCCTTCACCTCGGCGAGCTCGAGTTCGCGGCCGTTCGCCGCGCGCGGGACGTAGGCGTAGAAGTAGCGCCCGATCACGCCGGTCACGAGGAGGATCGCGAGCGCCCAGAAGGCGTGGCCGCCGGGCGAGTCCCCCGGCCGCATCGCGCCGTGCATCATCGCGCAGAGGAGCGCGAGGATGCCGGTCGCGACGTGGACCGACATCCACGTGCGGAGGGAGCCGAACGTCCAGCGGAACCTCGGCGAGCGCCGCGCGAGGTAGAGGAGGTTCGTCGTGATCAGCGCGACCGCGCCGATGCCGAGCCAGAGGCCGATGCCGCGCGCGGGGTGGAGGACGGCGTGCTTCCAGTGCACGGCGCGCTCGGCGGGACCGAGGCCGTAGTAGTCGGAGTGCCAGAGGGCCCAGACGAGCGCGCACATCGACAGGAAGAAGGCGGCGACGACCGCGGGGAACACGCCGGTCCCCTGCTCGGTCGCGAGCTTCGAGGGCGCACGGTGCGTGTGGTCGAACGAGACGCCGGCGCGCTCGAGCAGCTCGAACGGCGGCGTTCCGCCCGCCATGACGAAGACCTCGTCGTTCCTGAGCGTGCGCGCCTTCGGGCCGGTCGGGTCGTGGACGACCAGCTCGACCGTGTGCGGGTGGATCGCGCGCACCTCGCTCCGGTAGAGGACCTGGATCCGGTTCTGCGCGAGGCACCCGGCGAGCCGCTGCTCGTTCCGCGCACGGATGCGGACGAACGCCTCCTTGCGGTAGGAGATCGTGACCTCGTTCCCGGGCTGCTCCGCGAGCGCGATCGCGGTCTCGACGGCGCTGTCGCCGCCGCCCACGACGAGGATCCGCCGGCCGAGGTAGGAGTTCGCGTCGAGAAGGTTGTAGGCGACCTTCGGCAGCTCCTCGCCCGGCACGCCGAGCTTCCTCGGCGTGCCGCGCCGGCCGATCGCGAGGCAGACGTTCCTCGCCGCGTAGGCGCCCATGCGCGTGCGGATGACGAAACGCCCATCGTCGTCGCGGTCGATCCCCTCGAAGACCTCGCCGTAGCGGATCGGGAGGCGGTACTCCGACGCGATCTCGCGCCAGATCCCGACGAGATCCTCCTTCGTGTAGGTCTTCGCCTCGAGCCGGCCGTAGAGCGGCAGGTCGACCGGCTGCATCATCACGAGCTTTCGTCGCGGGTACTTCGCCACCGTGCCGCCGGGCCCGCGCTCCTGGTCGAGCGTCGCGAACGAGAGTCCGTGCCGCCTCGCCTCGAGCGAGCAGGCGAGCCCCGCGGGTCCGGCGCCGACGATCACGAGGTCGAGCGTCCCGTCGCCGCCTGCCCCCGAGGCCCCCCCCACTCCGGCCGCGACGGGCGCCTCGGCGACGCGCCGCGCGACCTCCGCACCGACGGCCACGCCGTGCTCGATCGCGGTCCTGATGAGCGCGTGCGCGGTGACTTCGCCCGCGAGGAAGAGCCCGGGCGTGCCGACCGCCTCGAGGTCGTGCAGCGCGGGCACGTCGCGGCGCTCCTCGAGGTTCCCGATCGTGACCGTGATCGCGCTCACCGGGCACTCGCGCTCGCACAGCGCGTGACCGACGCATCGCGCGCCGTTGACGACGACCGCCTGCCCGTGCACGAGGTCGAGGACCCCCTCCTCGGGGCAGACGGCCACGCACTTGCCGCAGCCGAGGCAGCGCGTGAGGTCGATGACCGGGTACTGGAACTGCGCCTTCGCAGCGCCGTGCCGCACCGCGCGGTCGATCTCGTGGACCGTCCGCCGCATGCGCGCGAGCGACGCGCGCCGGGCGAGGACGACGAGGACCGCGAAGCCGAGCCCGAAGACGAGGGCGAAGAGGAGCGGCCAGGTCATGGTGCGTCTCTAGGGGCCCGCGGCCGCAGCCTCACGCTTGTCGGGCGCGAAGCGCCGCCCTCCTATCGGGCGGGCGCCGCGCGCCACTTGAGGCGAGGGGGTCCCGGGGGCCGGGGGGGGTCGCGGCCCCCGGCCTGTCAGCCCTTACGAGCCCTTGACGGCGACGGCCTTTTCGTGGGTGCCGGCCTTCGGCTGTGCCGAGGACTCGACGTACGAGCGGGTCGCGGCCTTGGCGGAGTTGAAGGAGCCGTCGAGGTCGGAGGCCTCCTTCGACACCTTCTTCACGTCCTCCTGGATCGTGGCGACCGCCTCGGCGTTCAGGTCGTGGCTGAGGAAGAGGATGTGGTCCCGCAGGTTCGCGTTGATCGCCTCGTACTCGACGAGGACGGGCTCGACGGCGGCGACGACCGCGTCGTACCGCTCGCGGGCCGCGGAGAGCCGCGCCTGGCTGCGCTGGCGCATCTCCGGGTTCGAGTAGGCCTCGAGGTCCTTGGTCCACTGGTCGAACACCGGCTCCGCGGCGGCCTGCATCTTCTCGATGCTCCGGCGGAAGTCGTTCGCCTGGTCCTCCGAGCCTTCGATCGCGTCCTCGAGCTCCTCGTGCGCCTTCACGGCGTCGCCCTGGAAGTCGGGGGCCGTCACCTTCTGCAACGCCTGGACGGCGGAGAGCATGGACTGCTTGGACTCGTCGATCTCGCCGGCGACCCGCTCGGCGGCCTCGACCAGGTCGTTGACGTCCGCCGGGCCGCTGCCTCCCGAAATGAGGCCGGTCACGAACTTGCAGGACGGCGCGCCCAGCAGGAGGAGCCCCAGGGCCAGGCCGTGGAAATACCGCTTCATGATGTCCCTCCGATGTCTGCCCGTGCGTTATCGGCGGGGGGAAGAGGGGCTTTAGGCGCGCGAAAAGCCGCATCTCAGGCCCTCCTGCCGGGCTCCGGCACGGCGTCGTTGCCCCCGGGGCGCTCCTGAGGGTGCGTGGCGCGCGGGCTGTCCCGCGTCGTTTCCGACTTCTGCAAGGTGGCGGGGAGCGCCGATGTTGGCGGCGGCGCGAAGTACGGTAGGCTTGGCACAGGCCTCTTGAGCCTGGATCCTGGGCGGAAACGCTGCCCGGGAGCGCCGGTTGTGCCGTATCCAATGAGGCGCTCCTCCTCGGCCGCACAGGCCGGGGGGATATGCAAAAGGAGAGGTCGAAATGCCGCAACGCGGCTGGAGGGGCTGCTGAGGTTCGCCGGTCTTGCCGCCTTTCGGGCGGCCACGCTCGCCGTTCTTGGCTCCCTTGCCGCATGCGGCGAGGAGGGCCCTCGAACGATCGAGCAGGTGCGAGAGCGGCCCGCCACGACCGCCTTCAAGGAGGTCTCCACGGCGGAGCGCTTCGGCATGAGCGGCGGCGGCCACGCCAACCCGCACCATGGGATGCAGGCGTCGCAGGTGCCGCTCTTCGAGTGGACGACGCCCGAGGGGTGGGAGGAAAAGCCCCCCTCGAAGACGCGCCAGGCCGACTTCCGGCTGTCCCGGGATCCGGAGACCGAGTGCTACATGAGCGTGCTCCCGGGAGCGGCGGGCGGGGTGGGCGCCAACGTCAACCGCTGGCGCAGCCAGATGGGCCTCGAGCCGCTGGCGCCCTCGGCCCTCGCGGCGCTCCCGCAGGAGAAGTTCCTCGAAGGGACCGCCTTCGTCGTCGATCTCGAGGGCACGTACGTGGGCATGGGCCAAGGCGAGCCGAAGCCCGGATACCGGATGCTCGGCCTCGTGGCGGAGCAGCCCGGGCAGACCATGTTCCTCAAGATGACCGGGCCCGCGACGACCGTCATGGAGGAACGCGCCCGCTTCTTCGAGCTGGCGCGGTCCCTCCGCGTGTCCGCGGCCCCCGAGGCCCCCCCGCAGACCGACGGAACGATCGCCTGGACCGCGCCGCCGGAGTGGGAGCCCCGCGCCGGCTCGCCGACGCGCGTCGTGACGCTTGCCCCGAAGGGCAGCACGGGGACCGAGTGCTACGTGACGGTGCTCGCCGGCGGGGCGGGCGGCATCGGCCCGAACATCAACCGCTGGCGCGAGCAGATGGGCCAGCCTCCGCTCGGCCCCAAGGAGCTCGGGGCGCTGGAGACGGTGAAGGTGCTCGGACGTGATGCGAGACTCATCGAGATCGCCGGGACCTTCACCGACATGCAGGGAAACAAGGTCGAGAACGCCGGCCTCCTCGGCGTCGTCTGCCCGCTCGAGGACGCCATGCTCTTCGTGAAGATGACGGGTCCCTCCGACGTCATCACCTTGGAGAAGGAGCGCTTCGTCGCGTTCTGCGGCTCCTTGCGAACGCCGTGAACAAGCCGCGCGATCTCTTCGCCGGGACCGTGAGGGTCCTCTCCTCGTACACGCTCGCGGCCGTGATCTTCATGCTGCTCTTCCTCCTGACGCTGTTCGGGACGCTCGAGCAGCGGCACGCGAGCCTTAGCGACGTGCGGGCGAGGTACTTCGACTCGCCGTTCTTCCTGACCGAGTACGGGATCCCGCTGCCTGGCGCCTACCTGCTGCTGTGCATCCTCTTCGTGAACCTCGCCGTGGGCGGGATGGTGCGGATGCGGCGCACGTGGTCGCGCGTCGGCATCTTCGCGATCCACATCGGAATCGCGCTCCTGCTCCTCTCCGCGCTCGTCGAACGGTTCACCCTCGAGAGGGGGATGCTGCACATCTGGGAGGGGGCCAGCGGGGACGAGTTCCTGAGCACGGAGGACTGGGACGTCACGATCCTCGAGCAGCTCCCGGAGGGTCGCGAGCGCGTCTACACGATCCCGTACGAGAGCCTGCCCGCGCCCGGGGAGACCGCGGTCTTCCGCGCCGCCGGGCTCCCGTTCGACGTCGAGCTCTCCGGCTTCCTCCGCAACTGCGTGCCGCGCGCCGCGCCCCACGGGTCCGACTCCACGGAGGGGTTCGTGTTCGTGCCGCGGGCGCCGGCCACGAGGGAGGGCGAGCAGAACCGTCCCGGCATCACGGCGACGCTCCGGACCGCGAACCTGCGTCGCGAGGCGCTGCTGTGGGGCGTCCAGCTGGCGCCGTTCGTCACGACCATCGATGGCCGCTCGTGGGCCGTGGACCTGGGGCCGCGTGCCTACCCCCTCCCGTTCACGGTCGCGCTGCGCCGGTTCTTGCACGAGATGCACCCGGGCACGAACGTCCACGCCGCGTTCTCGAGCGACGTGACGCGCATCGAGGACAACGTGGCGCAGGACGTCCACATCAAGATGAACGAGCCCATGCGCTACCGCGGCTACACGTTCTACCAGACCAACTGGGGGCCGCAGGACGACCCCAACGCGACGAAGTTCTACAGCGTCTTCGAGGTGGTGGCGAACCCGGCGGATCGCGGCCCGCTCATCGCGCTGATCGTCATCGCGGTGGGCCTCCTCGTCCAGATGATCCGCAAGCTCGTCCTCTACATCGGCGCCGAGGGAAGGAGGCGGGCATGAGACTGTTCTTCGCCCTTCTCTTCGCCGCCGCGACGGCCGCGGCCGAGCCCTGGGATCAGGATACGATGGAGCTCTTCGCGCGCCTGCCCGTCCAAGAGGGCGGTCGCGTGAAGCCGCTCTCCACGGTCGCCAAGTTCGCGCTCCTGCGGTTGAACTACCGGAGCTCGTTCCGCGACGCCGGGGGGAACCAGCGCACCGCCCTCGAGTGGATGCTCGGCGTGCTCTTCCGCCCCGACGAGGCGCGTCAGCAGCGGATCTTCCTCGTCGAGGACTCCGCCGCCCTCGACGCGATCGGCCTCGAGCACGACGGCAGGAAGCGCCGCGACCGGTATTCCTACGACGAGATCGCCCCCGCGCGCGACCGGCTCGTGCAGCTCCTCCACGAGTACGAGAGGATCGACAAGAGCGACCGCAACTCCGTCCAGAGCCAGGTCATCGATCTCGCCCACAGCGTGAACGAGTTCGAGGCGTACGCGCGCTTCCTCGACTTCGGCCGCGCGGGCGACCTCGAGAGGCTGAGCCGCGAGAAGAAGGGGGACGACGCCACGTTCCGCCGCCTCCAAGGCGCCGTGGCGCTCGCGCTCTTCCCGCCCGTGGGCGACGGCAAGGAGTGGCTGTCGCCCGCGAGCCTCGTGTTCGCGGAGGACCCGCCGGCGACGGAGCACGTGACGATGCTCCACCTGCTCGAGACGCTCGCGGGGACGGCCGACGAGGCCGAGTTCCGGTCCGCGGCCACCGAGTTCTGCAGCCGTTCGCGCCAGCTCGCCACGGCGCGCGGCGAGTACCGGAAGGTCCCGCTCGAGGTCTCCTACTACCGCCTGGACGCGTTCTACCGCGGCCTCGTCCTCTACATCCTCGGATTCCTCGCGGTCGCGGCAAGCTGGCTCTGGCCGAACAAGTGGATCCGCCGCGCCGGCTTCGCTCTCGGCGCGGCCGGGCTCCTCTTCAACGTGGCGGGCATCGTGCTCCGGTGCGTCCTCATCGCGCGGCCCCCCATCACGAACCTCTACGACACCGTGATCTTCATCACGGCGGTCGGCGCCCTCTCGGCGCTCGTCATCGAGATCATCAACCGCCGCCGGATCGGGCTCGCTGCCGCGCCCATCCTCGGCGCGCTCGGCCTCTTCATCGCCAGCCGGTACGAGGTGATCGACCGGCAGGACACGCTGCGGCCGCTCGTCGCGGTGCTCAACACGAACTTCTGGCTCGCGACGCACGTCACCACGATCAACATCGGCTACGCGGCCGGCCTCCTCGCCGGCGCGATCGCCCACGTCTACGTCCTCGGCCGCGTCCTCGGCCTGAAGCGCGGGGACGCTTCGTTCTACCGGAACGTCGCCCGCATGGTCTACGGCGTCACCTGCTTCTCGCTCGTCTTCTCGGTGTGCGGCACGATCCTCGGCGGCGTCTGGGCGAACGACAGCTGGGGCCGCTTCTGGGGCTGGGACCCGAAGGAGAACGGTGCGCTGATGATCGTGCTCTCGCAGCTCGCGCTCCTGCACGGGCGGATGGGCGGCCATCTCCGGGACCTCGGCATCTCGATGGCGGCGATCTTCGGCGGCATGGTCGTCGCCTGGTCCTGGTGGGGCGTGAACCTCCTGAGCGTCGGGCTCCACAGCTACGGCTTCGTCGGCGGCGTCTGGACGGGGCTCCTCTCCTTCTGGGTCGTCGAGGCGCTCGTCCTCGTGGCGGGCGTGGTGAGCTGGCTCAACGCGCGCTCGCCGGCACCTCCGGATTCGACGGACTCGGGCGCGCCGGGCGTCTAGAATCCTCAGGGTGCGCGCCTCGTTCGCGCTTCTCCTGGTTCTTGGGTGCGGGGGGGGCGGGGGGGACCGGGACAGCCTTCCGCCCACGGGCAGCATCGTTTTCCCCCCTCGCGGCGCGCTGACCGAGGCCCTCTCGATCCCGGTCACCGGCACGGCCGCGGACGACCGCGGCGTCGCCTCCGTGAACGTCGGCGCCGTGCCGGCGTTCACCGGCAACGGGTTCGCGACCTGGCGAGCGGACGTTCCGCTCGCCCGGGGCGTGAACGTCCTCGCCGCGCTCGCCGCGGACGGCGCGGGCAACCTCGCCGCGCTCCCGTCCGCATCGGTCACGCGCACGGGCGTCGTGCCCGCCGGGCCGGTGGCGGTCGTGCTGGCTCCGGACGGGAGAGGACTCGTCCTCGACGTCACGCTGAGGAAGCTCTTCCTCGTCGACCTGGCGACCGGGGAGCGCGATCTCACCCCCGACGCAGGCCCGGCCCCCCTGGCCCCCTCGGGTCTCGCCGTGGACGGCGCCCGTGCGATCCTCTGCGACGTCGCGGAACGAGCGATCGTCGCCCTCGATCTCGTCACCGGCCAGTGGACCGTGCTCTCCGACGACCTCACGGGCGCGGGCGCCCCGCTCGAGCGGCCGCAGTCGATCGCGCTCCTGCCGGGCGGCCGCGCCGCGGTCGCCGACGCGATCGCCGGCGCCGTGGTCATCGCGGACCTCGGGAACGGCAATCGCACGACGCTCGCGTCGCTCGCGTTCGTCCCGGTCGCGGTCGCCTTCGACGCGTTCCACGGCAGGATCCTCGCGCTCGGCTCGGACCGGCTCGTGGCCGTCGATCCGGTGAGCGGCGTCGCGACCGTCGTGTCCGGGGCGGGAAAGGGCGGGGGGCCGCTCCTCCAGGGCGCGAACGCGCTCTTCTGCGACCCCGCGACGGGCGTCACGTTCGTGACCGACGGCGCGATCGCCGCCCTGCTCTCGGTCGACGCGGCGTCCGGGAACCGCGCGGTCGTCTCGGACTTCGGGGTCGGCTCCGGACCGCCCTTCTCGCTCCCGCGAGGCGTAGCGGGCTCGGGGGCGCGGCTGCTCGTCTCGGACCCCGTCCTCGATGCCCTCTTCTCGGTGGACCGCGGCGCGGGCGAGCGCGTGCTCGTCTCGATCGCGCCCGTCGGAACCGGCGCGCCCCTCCTCGCCCCGCGCGACGTCGCGCCCGGGACCGCGGAGGCCCTCGTCGTCGATCTCGTGCAGGGACTCGTCGCGATCGAGGAGGACGGGGACCGCCGCACGGTCTCGGGGCCGGGCGCGGGGTCGGGGCCGGCGTTCGTGACCCCGCTCGGCGTCTCGGCGCCGCGCGCGGGCGCGGCGCTGGTCGCGGACGGCGGGGCTGGCGCGCTCTTCTCCGTCCACCTCGCGACCGGCGCGCGCACGATCCTCTCGAGCGGGTTCCTCCCGACGGACGCGGCGTTCTTCGGGGCGCGCATCCTCGCGACCGACAGCGACACGGGCGAGCTGGTCGAGGTCGATCCCGCGAACGGGGACCGCACGACGATCGCCTCGGGACTCGGTCTCGTGCGGTCGGTCGTGGTCGATGACGCGAACCGTCGCGCATTCGTCCTCCAAGCGGCCGCGCCGCCGCTCGTCTCGGTCGATCTCGCGACCGGCGCGGTCACCCCGCTTCCGGTGCCGGCCCTGATCGACCCGAAGGGCCTCGCGCTCGACGCCCAAGGCGAACGCCTCTTCGTGACCGACGACGGCGCGGACGCGCTCTTCGCGCTCGACCTCGCGACCGGCCTCCTCGCGCCGCTTTCGGGCGAGGGCCCCAGGTACGCCGGACCGGGCGGGGTCGCGTACGACGCGGCGCGCGGCCTCGTGCTTGTCGCGGACTCCGGCCGGGGCGCGCTCCTCGCGGTGGAGCCATCCTCCGGCGCGCGCGTGATCGTCTCGAAATAGAAGAGGGGGGGCCCGGGGGGCCGGCGGACGAGGGGTAGAATCCGGGCACCATGCGCAAGCGTCGGCTTGGCCTGCTTCTCGGGGCCATCGTCCTCGCAACAGCGCCGGGCTGCCGCACGGCCGCGGCGGTCGGTGCCACCGCAGCGGCGTTGGCGCTGCATTGGCGCTACGGCAGCCACGAATGCCAGTGCGACCGCCACTCCGCGGCGCCCCCGATGCACCGGTGCCGTTAGCCTCCGCCTGAGGCCCCAGAAGCCCCCCTCCTCTACCCTTTACAACCGCGCGTGCCGCGGGCCCCTATACTTGCCGCGGGAGGTTCCGGATGCGGTACGCGCTGGTCCTGCTCGCTCTCGCGGCAACCGTGGATGCCGGCGAGCCGCCCGGGGACTTCTTCGAGAACCGCGCCTTCGGGTTCAAGCTCCGGGTCCCGAAGGACTGGCGCGAAGTGCCCTCGGACCAGAAGTGGATCGCAAGCAAGCACCTCGGCAAGCGCGAGCTCGACGCGCAGCGCGGCAACGACTACATCTCGCGGGAGACGCCGGAGGTGTGGGTCGTCGCCTTCCCGCGCGGCGCCGGCGCCTCGGAGAACCCGTACGCGGACTACCGCGACTTCCTCTCGAAGAACACGACGTTCATCGACTTCGCGAGGGGCTACGAGATCGTCGAGGAGAAGGACGCGACCGTCGGCGACATGAAGGTCACGACGTACGACATCAAGGAGACGAAGTCCGACGGCGTCCCCCACCACGTGGTCGCCTGGGTCTTCCACTTCGACGACTTCGACTTCGCGGTCCAGTTCAAGGTCTTCGAGTGGCACTACAAGGACTACGAGGCCTCCTTCCGCGGGTGCCTCAAGTCCTTCAAGCGGATCGACCGGAAGGAGGCGGTCGCCGGCCCCCAGGGGGGCGCCGCGATCGCGAGCCGCGCGGACGTGCTCAAGCTCCCGCCCGACCAGCGCGCCCGCGCGATGAAGGACGCGGTCGAGGCGAAGCTGCGCGCGGAGATCGAGGCGCTGCCGGACGGCTGGAAGGACAGGCGCACGAAGAAGTTCGTCGTGCTCTCCAACGCCGACGACAAGTTCACGAAGGCGGCCATCGATCACGCCGAGGCGATCGCCGAACATCTCGACGGCTTCTTCGGCCCCGCGGGCGCGGAGTACGTGCCCCCGTGCATCCTCCGCATCTTCGCGACGACGGAGGAGCGCTCGGCCTTCGGCGCGGGCAAGGAGGACGCGCAGGGCCTCGTGCGCGAGGTCGCGATCGGCGCGGGCCACGGCTGGGAAAAGGACAACGCCTGGGAGGACCTCAACAGGAACCTCTGGTCCGAGTGGCTCTCGATGCGCCACCCGGAGCTCGAGGCCGTGCTGCCGCCCTCGTTCAAGGAGGGGCTCAACAAGTACATGGGCATGCTGCGCACGAAGGGGAAGCGGATCGGCTTCGCGAACGACGACTGGGATCGCGACGAGATCCGCCTCCAGATCAAGCGCGACGCGTACGAGGAGCTGCTGGCGCTCCTCTCCCGCGGCTTCGTGGACGACGGCAGGCCGAACGCCGGGCTCCAGGAGATGGACCGCAGCCGGCAGGTGCGCGTGGTGGTCCTCTGGCTCATGCGACAGGGCAACGCGGGCAAGTCGAAGAACTTCGTCCACGACCTCGTGCTCGCGGTGGCCGCGGAAATCGACCGCGTCGAGGCGGAGATCCTGAAGATGCCCGAGCAGAAGGATGTCGAGAGACCGTCGCTCTCCACCAAGCACGACGAGATCCGCAAGGCCGCGTGGAAGGGCCTCTTCGGCGCGTGGGACGAGGGGGACTGGAGCCGGCTCACGGGCACGTGGCTCGCGTTCGCCAAGTGAAGGGCGGGGGCACGGGGGAGGGAAACGCCATGATCCGACGACGGCTTGGACTGCTCCTTGCGATCCTCCTTCTCGCGACGGCACCCGGGTGCCGGGCCATCGCGGGCGCGGCGATCGTCATCGGAGAAGCCGTGATCGAGGGGGCGCTGGACGACCACGACGACTGCTGCTGCGAACCCCGCCGCCACCGTCGCTGACCGCCCGCCGCGTCCCCGCAGCCCCAGAGGATTCCTGCCGCTAGATGCGGTCCCAGTCCCAGATCGCGTAGCGCGTCACCGGGTCGAGCGCGTGGCCGCACTCCTTGAGCGTCAGGAGGATGTTGCCGCGGTGGTGGCTCTCGTGCGCGACCAGGTACGCAAGTGTCTGCACGACGCCGCGCTTGGACACGCGGACGCCCTTCGTGCCCTCGGCGGCGAGCCGGAGCCACTCCTCGACCCTCCGGGAGGAGTCCTCGAGCGCGGCCTTGAGCGTCTCTCGATCGGGCTCGTCGTGCGTCGCGAACGTGCGCGCGCCCTTCGCGAGCGCCCTCGCGCGCCTTTGGAGCTGGAAGATGCGCACGTAGTGGAGGTGGGCGAACTGGCGGACGACGTTCCGGCCGCCCCGCTTCGAGAGCGTGCAGCGCATCCCGTCGTCGCCGATCTTGTCGATGAGCCGCAGGTTGATCCGGTGGTTCGTCCGCCACGCCTCGAGGATCTGGTCGATCATCGGGACATCGTACGGTCAGCTCCCGAGGACGCGCGTCATGCAGTTCTGCTCCCACGGCCGGTGGGCGGTCGGCGGAAGCGCCCGGGGCGCGTGCCAGCCCGACGGGAGCTTGCCCTTGGGCTCCCCCGAGGCGTTCACCCGGTAGTGGAAGACCACATGCCAGCCCCTTCGGCCGCGGAACGACTCGATGAACGAGAACGTGCGGCCTTCCACCGCGAGGCCCGGAAGCGACTTCAGGACGCGGTCGGCCGCCTCGTCCGGATGCTCGTAGGGCTCGAGGTCGTCGCCGGGAAGCCACCAGCGCTCGTCGTCCGGGTCGTGGCGCACGAGGAGGACCTGGCCGTCGGGCCGGGTCACGACAAGGTTCGAGATGAGCTGGATCTCGGGCGTCATTCTTTTCCTCCGGTCCGGGACCTCATCCATGCGAGTTCCGCCCTCGTCAGCGCGGCGAGGCGGGTCGCGATCTCGGGACAGGGTGCCGCGCGGACCATGCGCTTGAGCTCCCCGAGCCGCCGTTCGAGCGCGGTCCGGCGCGCCTCGCGGAGCTGCCGGAGCTCGGCTGTGGGGAGCTCCGGGACCGCGGCGAGCGCGAGGTGCACGGCCTCGGACGGGCTCGGGAGCTCGGTCCAGGCTCGACGCAGGAGGTCGCGGAGGTGCGCGCGGCCCTTCGGGGTGATCGCGTAGCGCGTGCGCTCGGGCCGGCGGCCCTCCTGCTCCGTCCTCTGGACGCGCGCGAACCCGTGCTTCACGAGCGTCTTCAGGCAGGAGTAGATCGACGCGTCCTCGAGCGGGAACCAGAAGCCGAAGAAGTCGTCCGCTAGGATCCGGCTGATCCGGTAGCCGTGGAGGGGCTGCTCGGAGAGGAGCCAGAGGATCAAGGCCCGCGTGAGCACGCGGCGGAGGATATACTAAAGTTTTAGTGATGGCAAGGGGGTGCGGGGCGCGGACCGCCGCAGGGGGCGGCGGGAGAGGCCGACGATCAGGAGTGCCACTCGCGGGCGAGGAGCCGGCCCATGCCGACGAGCGATTCCGCAACGAACCGGCCGGGCCAGAGGACGACCACGAGGAAGACGAGGAACCGGTTCACGTCGTCCGAGTACCGGAACGGGTGGTCGAAGAGCCCGCCCGCCCACCCGATGTTGCTCAAGTCGGGGCTCGGGTGGACGAAGTACGCGAGGACGAGGTAGATCGCGGTGCCGAGGATCGCGACCGGCCCGGCGCTCCACACGACGCTCAACCAGAAGCCGAGAAGCGCCCCGGCGATCACGAAACAGGCGATCGCGCCGCCGCGCGACCGCTCGGCGCGGTCCCGGCCGCCGACGTCGACGCCGCCGATGGGGCCGGGGTTCATGGACTCGCCGAACCACTCGAAGAGACTCATGCGAGCGTCCTTACCCGTACCGTCGACAGGAATTCGCGCCCCGCTGAAGCGGCTCGCAACCGTTTGGGACATCGGGGTCCGCTACGCTATCCGCCGATCGCGGCGAGCGCCGCCTCCGCGGCCTTGCGGACGGCCTCGTTGCCGTCGGCCTTGAGCCCTTCGAGCGCCGGTCCCGCGGGCTTGGCCTCGCGCCCGATCCGGCCGAGGGCGGCGGCCGCGGCCGCGCGGACCTCGGGCTCCGCGTCCGCGAGCGCCGTAGCGAGCTGCTTCACCGCGCCCTTCGCCTCGGGTCCGACGCCGCCCAGCGCGCCCGCCGCGGCCGCGCGCACACGCCACTCCGGGTCCTTGAGCAGGGCCGCGAGCGCCGCGACCGCGGACCGCCCCTCGGCGCCAAGCGCGCCGATCGCAAAGGCCGCCCCGGCGCGCACCTCCGGGCTCTTGTCCTTGAGCGCGGCCGTCAGCGCGGGCGCGGCTTTCTTCGCCGCCGGCCCGATGCGCGCGAGGATCGCGCAGGCCTGAAGCCGCGCGGCCGTGCGCTCGTCCTTGAGCGCCTTCGCCACGTCGGGCACGGCCTCCTCGCCGAGGCTCGCGAGCGCGTCGAGCGCCGCCTTCCTCAGCTCCTCGTGCTGCTCGACGACGACGACGTTCATGAGCCCGGACACGGCACGCTTCGCCTCGGCGCCCATGTTGCCGACCGCGCGGATCGCGGCCTCCCGCACGCCGCGGTTCGCGCTCTTCAGCTGCGCCTCGAGCGCGGGCATGATCGTCTTCGTCTCGGGGCCGATGAGGCCGAGCGCCTGGACGCAGAGCCTCGTCAGTTCCGCGTCGTCGCCGTCGATCCCGCGCAGGAGCGCCGGCACGCCTCCGGCGGCCGCGGGCCCGACCTCCCCGAGCGCGCCCGCCGACTGCCGCCGCACCTCGGCGTCGCCATCGCGCAGCGCGTCGCCGAGCGCGCGCGACGCCCGCTTCGCGCCGGGCCCGATCTTGCCGAGCGCCGACGCCGACGCGGCCCGGACGTTCGCCTCCTTGTCCTTGAGCGCGACCACGAGCCCCGCCACGGCAGGCGCCGCGGCCGGGCCGATCGCGGCCAGGGCCTCTACCGCCTCGAGCCGCAGCTCCGCCCCCGCGTCCTCGTCGAGCAGCGCGACGAGCGTGAAGAGCGCCGTCTCGCCGCTTTCGCTCGTCCTGAAGAGCGCGAGGGCGACTGCCGCGTGCGCGCTCCGGTCCTCGCCGAGAAGGGCCTCCGCGAGCACGGGCACGGCGTCGGCGCCGATCCTGCCGATCTGCTCCGCGATCCGGAACCGCTCGGTCCCCCGCGCCCCCTTCAGTCGGGCGAGCAGTTGCGTCGGCGACTCCTGCGGAGCGGGCTTCTCTTCCGGCGGTTTCGGCGGCGGCCTCTCGGCGGGAGGTCTCTCGGGGGGAGGCTTCTCGGCCGGCGGGGGCTCGACCGGCGGATGCGCCTTCCGTTCCGCCTGCCGCTTGGTGTTCCGGCGCCGGTCGCGCTCGAGCATCGCGCCGCCCGTCTTCCTCGCAAGGCCCTTGATCGGCGCGAAGTAGGCAGGATCGTCGTCCAGCTCGGCGGCGCGCCCGTAGCAGTGCGAGGCCTTCTTGAGCAGGTCGATGAGCCGGTCGAGGTCCTCGTCCGGGAAGCCCTTCTCGTCGAGGACCCACCGGTGGTAGAGCGCGATCGCCTCGTCGGCGAACTGCTTCCCCTGCGCGGCGAGCGAGGCGGCGTCGTTCGCCGTCTCGGGCGGACGGACCCGCTCGAGCGCCCACGCGGCGGCGCGGCGCACCTCGCGGTCCGGGTCCTTGAGCGCGGCTTCGAGCGCGGGGATGTGATCCACCCCCTTCGCCCCGAGACGGCCGATCTCGCGCGCGGCCTCGGCGCGCACGGCCGGGTCCGGGTCGCCGAGACGGCCCGCCGCATCCTGCGGGAACGCAGGAAGAGCGAACATAAGGAAGACGAGTGCCCACCGCATGGGCGCCCATCTTGGCACGGCTTTCCGAGGGGCCGTGTCAAACCCTGACTCTCCCCGCACCCCTCTCCCATCCGGTACCCTTGTGCCCGATGCCGAGGAGGATGTCGAACCGGGACCGGATCGATCGGATGCGGGAAGAGGCCGAGCTCAAGGCCAAGGAGAAGCCCGCGCCGAAGGAACCGAAGGCGAAGGGCGCGCCCGCGCGCGAGGCGGGGCGGATGAAGATCGTGTGGGCCGTCTGCGCGGTCAACGGGTCGATCGTGAAGACGTTCCCGTACCCGCTCAAGGCGAGCGCGGAGGCCGAGGTGGCCCGGCTGACGCAGGAGAAGCGGGAGACGCACCACCTGCGGGCTGAGCGCGTCCCGTTCGACAGCTGAAGAGAGGGGGCCTCGGGGGCCTACCGCTTCTTCTTCGTGTACTTCGGCTGGTAGAGCTGGAGCTCGAAGCCGCCCGGCACCTTGAAGTACGTCACGAGGCCGTAGCCCGCATCCTGGATCGGCTTCGTGAACTCGACGCCCTTCTTCTTCAGCTCCGCGACGGTCTTCTCCACGTCGTCGCAGTAGAAGGAGATGTCGTGGGTGCCGGAGGGCGGGTTGCCGTCCCCGGTCGGGTGGCAGCCCATGTCCGCCTCGGGCAGGTCCATGATGAGCCAGCCGTCGCCGACGTCGGTCGCCGGGAACCCGAGCTTGTCGCGGAGGAACGCGCGCAGCGCCCCCGCCTCGGACGTGTAGAACATCGTGTGGACACCGCGAATCATCCCGGGATCGTACACTCTCCCGCACGGAGGTGTGTCGTCGTGCGAAGGATCCTTCTCCTCGCCCTGCCGTTCGGTCTCTGCGCCGCCGGGGAGGGGCGCGAGGTGAAGATCCCGGCGCCCCGGGGGGTGGAGCTCAAGGGCACGATCGACGCGCCGGCGAAGCCGAACGGGTGCGCCGTCGTCCTCGCGGCGGGGAGGGGCTACCACGGCGGCCTCCCGCTGCTGAAGGCGTGCGCGGAGCGGCTCGCGGCCGAGGGGTTCTTCGTCGTCCGGTTCGAGTGGGCCTACTTCACGGCGAAGACGGAGCCGTCGCCCGATCTCTCGACCGAGATCGAGGACCTCGAGGCGGCGATCGCGTACGCGAAGGGCCTCGCCGGCGTGAAGAAGATCATCGTCGCCGGGAAGTCCCTCGGGAGCATCGCGGCGCTCCTCCGCGCCGAAGCGAGAGCCGACGACCTCGCAGGCGTCGCGCTGCTCACGTTCCCGGTCCACCCGCTGGGCGAGCCCGCGCGGATCCAACCCGAGGCGGAGAGGCTCGCGTCGCTGAAGCTGCCCGTGCTCGTCCTCTGCGGCGACCAGGACCCGGGCTGCGCGCCAGGCGCCCTCTACGGCCTCGCGGCATCGTGCCCGACGCCGCCGACGGTCGTGATCGTGCCCGGCGACCACGGCCTCAAGGAAGGCGAGGACACGGCGCGGGAGCAGGAGAACGTCGCGCTCGCCGCACACGCGCTCGCGGTCTGGGCCAAGAGGCGGATGTGAAGCGCGAGGACCTCGACAACCCCTACGTGATCCCGGAGGGGATTCCGGTCCCCGTCGACGACGGCCTCTGCGACCACCTCCCGGGCGCGACGCTCCCTCCCCTCGCGCTCCCCTCCACTTCCGGCCGCGAGGTCGTGCTCCGCGAGCTCAGGCGCGCGGTCCTCTTCTTCTACCCGCGCACCGGGGTGCCCAAGGAACCCGCCTCCGACGACTGGAACCTGATCCCGGGCGCGCGCGGCTGCACGCCGCAGAGCTGCGGCTTCCGCGACCTAAACGACGGGTTCCGGAAGCTCGGCGTCGAGGTCTTCGGCGTGAGCACGCAGACGACCGCGTTCCAGCGCGCGTTCCTCGAGCGCAACCGGGCGAGGTACGAGGTCCTTTCCGACGCGGATCTCCGGCTGGTGCGCGCGATGCGCCTGCCGACGCTTCAGTACAAGGTCGAGAGCGGCGGACCCGACACGCTCATCCGCCGCCAGGCGTGGTTCGTCGAGGACGGCCGGATCGCGAACGTCTGGTACCCGGTCTTCCCGCCGGACCGGAACGCGGCGACGGTCCTCGCGTGGCTGAAGGGAGGGGGCCGCGGGGGCGCGGGAACTACTCGGGGTGCAGGTCCGTGACGGTGGCCTTGACGATCGCCATCTTGTGGAGGACTTCCTCGGTCTTCCCCTTCCGTCCGAAGAGGAAGCTCAGGACCGGGATCTGGCCGAGGATCGGGGCGGACGCCTGCGAATCCACGACGGCGATCTGCTTCAACCCGCTGAGCAGCACGGTGCCGCCGCTGGGGACGCGCACGGTGCTGTCGGTCCTCTCCCACTCGACCTCCGGAAGCTGGATCGTCACCGGCTCGACCGTCGTCCCGAGCTGACGACGCCCGTCCGGCGTCTCGATGCCCGCCGCCTGGTTCAGGTTCGACTCCCACGTGCGGATCGGGCGCTGGAGGTCCATCGTGGCCGTGCCCATCTGGAGGGTGATGTACTGGCCGTCGTTGCTGGCGATGGGGCGGACGTCGAGGACGATGCCCTCCTGGAGGATGCCGATCACCGGGTCCGCGATGAACGCGGTCTGCGCCACCTCCACGTCGAAGTCGCTGATGTAGGCGACCTCGTTCACGGAGCTCAGGTAGGCGCGCTGCGTGTTGTAGACCGTGACGGTCACCGAGCGCATCCGGCGGAGGCTCGCGGTCTTCTCCGTCGCCCGCACGATCGCGGTGGCGGCGATGTCGTCGAGATAGGTCACCTCGAAGGTCCCGCCTCCGAGCGCCGTGAGCAGGCCGCCGAGCGGCGTCGGGAGGATGTTCTCGCTGCGCGCGCGGATGTCGCCGTCGCTCCCGTCGTTGAAGAAGAGGCCGCTCGACGGGTGCAGCGCCGCGGCGCCCGAACCGACGCCCGGCGAGCCGTTGTCGAAGCCGGCAGAGGCGTTGTTCACGAGGCCGTTCGTCACGTCGTCCAGGACGGCCAGCGGGCCGCCGTTCTGGCCGCCGATGCCGCGGATGTCCACGCCGAGGTCGCGCAGGAAGGAGTCGCCGACCCGCAGGAGCTGCCCCTCGATGGTGATCATGACCTGCGTGAACGCGCGCAGGTCGTCGAGGAAGCCCGCGACCTGCGCCTGGACGTCCGGCGGGGCGAAGACCACGAGATTCTGCCGCTGGGGCGTTACCGTGCCGCCCTCCTCCCAGGTCTTGGGGCTCACGGAGGCGCGGACGAGCTCGGTCAGCTCCTCGATCGTGCCGTAGGGCTGGACCGTCTCCTCGGCCTCGCCGCCGAAGAGCGGGAGCTCCGACTCCTCGTCGACGTTGACCTGGGTGATCTGCGGCGGGATGAAGTCGGTGAGACCGAGGGTCAGGTCCGCGACGGCGTGGACCCGGAGGACCATGTTCGTCTTGCGGTGCTCCTTCTTGAGGAAGCGCACGACGTTGCCCGAGATCTCGTCGACGATCGCGCCCTCGGAGGAGACCTGCATCAGGATCAGCGCGATCGCCTCCTGGACCGTCATCTCCTCGACCTGGAGCGTGATCTGCGCAGCCTCGAGCTCCTCGCGCGCGCGCGGGTCGATCACGAAGTTCAGGCCGCAGCTGGCCGAGAGGTAGTCCACGACCTGCGGGAAAGCCACGTCCTCGAACGGGAGCGAGATCTTCCGCGTGTTGAGGGTCTCGTAGACCGCCTGCTCCTCGGCCGTCAGGTCGCGGCCGCCGCCGACGTCGCGCATCGCGCGGAGCTCGGTGATCCGGTCCCAGAAGCTCTGCGACGGCCACGAGAGGATCTTCGTCGAGGGGATCTTCGTCGCCTCGATGTCGGCCTGCCAGCGGCGGAACGAGTCCTTGAGGTCGCGGAGGTACTTCACGTTGACCTCGGCGTGGCCGGCGCGCCGGGCGTTCTCGACGAGATCGCGCGCCACCGTGTTGTCCGGCTCCTCGCGGAGGACCTGCTGCGCGTAGTTCTCGGCGAGGTCGAAGTTCTCGCGATTGAACGCGTCGATCGCGGCGCTGAGCATCCGGGCGCGGCGCTCGCGCGCCTCCAGCAGCTGCGCCTCCTCGAGCTCGGCCACGCGCTTCAGCGCGGCCGCGGTGTCCTTCCGCTCCTGATCCACGTCGGCCTGGGCCCTCCGCCGCTCGAGCTCGCGCTTGAGGGCCTCGGCCTCGGCGCCGAGCTTGCCGAGGTCGTCGTCCGTCCCCAGCGGCGAGAGCTTCGAGGAACTGACGATGAAGAGGGCGCGCTCGCACGACTGGTCGGCCTCCTCGTAGCTCCTCGCCTCCATCTCCTGCCTGCCCTCGGCAAGGAGGCGGCGGACGGTCACCTTCTGCTCCTCGCGCTTCACCGCGAAGGCCTCGTACTGGTCATCGAGGACCGTGCGGGTCTCGCCCGCGCGGTTGCCGAGAAGCCGCTGGATCTCGGCGCGCAGCTTCAAGGCCTCGTCCGACGACGGCCGGTAGCCGAGCGCGTTGTCCGCCTCGGTGAGGGCGCGGTCGAGCTCGAGCGCGTTCCGGTACTCGCGCGCCAACTGCATGTGCTGGCCGTACATCACCGCCTCGAACTCGGTCCGGGCCTTCCGGTCCATCTCGGCGGTGTCGAGCGCCTTCTCGGCGTCCGCCTTCGCGGCGGCCGAGGGTTCGTCCCCCTCCCGGGGGCCCTCCCCCTTCTTCGACGCCTTGCACGCGGGCAGCAACGCGAGCACGAGGAGACCCGCAAGGAGGCCGCGGAGCCTACGAAGACCCTCCGCACCTCGCGTGACGCGGGCACGGCACATGCGCGAAGGCCCTAGGCGCCCCATGTGCTCTCTTCCTTCCTCGCTAAGCCCCCCTCTTATAACGAAACCGCCGATCGGCGGCCAGAGCATACGCCCCCGCTGCCGCAAACCCGTCTCGCGCAACGACTTACGGGTGCCGCGTCGGCCGCGAGCCCGGCCCAGGGTCGAAATTCCGCTTCAAGCCGGCGCATCAGGGCGTTAGAAAGGGGTGTTGGCTCGAGGGCATTGAACATGAGACTGCTTGTCTTGCTGCTGCTGTCGGCTGTCGCGCTCGCGGACGACCTCCGATTGAAGGATGGCAGGGTCCTCTCCGGGATCGTGGTCAAGGAGGAGGACCGGTACACGGTCGTCGACCGGGACCGGAAGCACGCGTTCAAGGCCGCCGAGGTCGACCGGGTCGACAAGAAGCGCTGCTTCATGGACGACTACGCGGAGCGCCTGGCCGCCGTGTCCAAGACGGATGCGGAGGAGCTCCACGCCTTCGCCTGCTGGCTCGAGGAGAACGCTTGGGGGAGCCGCGCGCGGGTCGCGTTCGAGCAGGTGATCGCGATCGACCCGGATCACAAGGGGGCCCGGGGGGCGCTGGGCCACAAGCTCTACGAGGGCGAGTGGCTGACGCCTGAGGAGATCAACCGGCGCGACGGGCTCGTGGAGTTCGAGGGGCGCTGGTTCACGCCGCACGACCTCGAGACGCTCAAGAAGGAGATCGAGTCGAGCGCGGAGGCCCGCCAAGTGCTGGCCGAGCAGCGCGAGGTCGCGCGGAAGCTCGACGGGATCGTGAAGAAGTTCGCGACGTTCGAGAAGAAGCAGCGGGACGCGGCGTACCGCGAGGTCGTCCGGTACGCGGAGGAGATCAACTCGCCCCTGATGCGCAAGTTCGCGGACGACACGCGCGCGTACTACGACGGCCTCGCGCAGGCCCTCTGCAAGAAGATGAAGACGCGGGCGGAGATCAACCTCACGGAGACGGAGCTCGCGAGGCCGATCCCCGCGATCGAGACCAACCTGGGCGGGACCGTGCGCTTCCGGCCGCCGCCGATCATCCGCATCTTCCCGCTGCTCCTCGTGCCGGAGCAGGTCCCGGTGAACATCCAGCTTCCCGAGATCACCATCTACCAGACGCAGTCGACGGCAGAGATCCCCGCGGACTGCGGCTAGCCAGGATCGATCCGGTGGCTCCGGCGACCGCGCCGGCCCATTGACCGCGCTTGCCGGCGCGGAGTAGCCTTCTCCCGTCGCCTTGCCAGCATGACGAACCGGGGAAACGAAGGGGCGACGGGGAAGGCACGTCATGATCCAGCTCGTGATCGCGTGGACCTGCGTCGGGGTCTTCGTCGCCACGGCGGCCATCACGTTGCTCGCGCTGCTGCGGGTGATCCGCCTCGCGGAGAAGAAGTACCTCGACCGGCTGTTCAAAGTGCTGGTTCTCGAGGTCGTGGGCATCTGCCTCGGGATCTTCACCGGGAAGATCGAGCTGCCGCAGACGGTCGAGAAGGAGGTCAGCGCGGAAGGCGAGATGAAGGGCCGCGAGGAAGCGGTCCATGCGCTCCAGCCCGAGATCCTGCGGCTCACGCAGGCGGTGGAGCAGCGGGACGCGATCCTCAGGCGCAATTTCTCGAAGCTGGACCTCGCGCCCGCCGAGAGCGAGGCGCTGAAGCAGCCGGTGAAGGTGGACCCGAAGGTCCTGGACAGCGCGCTGAAGCGGCGCGTCGCCGTGCGGCCGCCGTAGGGCCCGGCGGCGAGCACGACGGCGGCCCGTGGCTTGCCGGAGGCAAGACGGCGCTGGATCAGATCCTCGCGGACGAGTGCGCCCGAGACCCCGAGGGGCTACGTGCCCTGCTTCGGCTTCAGCTCGTAGAGGGCGTTTTCCTGCGCCTTCAGCGTCTCCTCGGCGGCACGGATCTCCTCCGCGAGAGCGGCGCGCTTCTCCTCCAACTGCTTGCGCCGCGGCCCGTCCTTCTGGCCGGCGATCTTCCCGTCCATTTCCGCAAGCGCCTCGCCCTGCTGGAGGACCTTCACCAGCGCTTCCGCGAGCTTCCCCTGCTGCTTCAGGGTCTGCCGGAGGCAGTTCTCATAGTCCATCTCCACCGTATCGTGCATGGCCGAGAAGATGCGGCCGGCGTGGAAGCGGCCCGACAGGCACCGATCCGGGCTGAAGTCGGGGCGCACGAACACGAGGCAGGGCGCCGAGCCAGCGTGGCTCTTCAGCGCGCGGTCCTCGCGAGCGTCCTCCTTGCTGATGCGCACGCAGTCGAAGAGCCGCGCGCCCACGACCACGCTCTCGTCACGGAAGGCGCGGTCCTCCTCCACGGCGACTCGCGGGTCCTCGTCCTCCTCGGAGGCAGCATCCGGGTAGATGTAGACGAGCAGGGGGCGATCGTGCCGGTGGGCCCGCACCGCCTCCTCCTCGGTCATGCCGGTCGTGGTGGCCGGCGCCAGCTCGGTGATGCCGCGCCACTCGATCGCGAACTCCGGGCGACTCGACGCGGACGCTCGGCCGCGCAAGGCAGACGTCGATGCGTTGCCGTCGGGCGTGCCCCCCGGGCCCCCTCCCGACGCTCCTCCGGCGTCGTGGGCGCCGGGTGCTGCCGCGGCGCCGCCGGCACCGCCTCCGCCCCCGCATCACCCCCCCGCGTCGAGCGCAGGCGCCAAGGTGAGTGCGAGAAACCCGGCTGCGATCCATCCGAGCAGTTGGTGGCCCATCGTCAGCCTCCCAGAGAAGCCCTGCCCTCAACCACTGTAGCCGCGATTCCCGCCGCGACAAGAGCGGCTCGCCGGCGTTCACGGAGCCGCTGAGATCGAACGTCCTCCAAGTGGTGCCCGGGAGAGGATTCGAACCTCCACTCAGTTTAACCCGAACCAGGCCCTCAACCTGGCGCGTCTGCCAGTTCCGCCACCCGGGCATCGAGCGGGGACCCAGCCTTTTATCACGGGACGGCAAGAACGGCAATCGGACCCCGCACGAGGCGCCGGGCGCTGCCCTGCCTGCCCGGCGTGAAGCAGCCTACTCGGTCGCGGACGCGCTCTGGTGCACGAGAAGGTAGCCCTCGCCGGACAGCATCTTCGAGGCGCCGACGCCCAAGGTGATGCCGAGGACCGCGGTGTCGAACGCCCCGAACGGCGCGAGCCGCCGACGGTAGGTGTCGCGGAACACCGGGTACTCGGCCGCCTTGAACTGCTCCCAGTCCTGCTCGACGAGCCGGTCCAGCTCGTTCTCGTCCTTGATCCCCTGCTCCGTGTGCCGGGCGCGCCAGTCGGTCTGCATCCGGTCGAGGTTCAGGTCGTTCACGAACGCGATGCGCACGCGGTCCCCGAGGAGGCTCCGGAGGCCCGGGCCGCGCGCGAGGATCGAGAGCGTCCCCTCGGCCGGGAGCTTCTCGACGCACGCGGCGAACCCGGGCTCGGCGAGCAACCTCGCCTCGGGGTCGCGCGCCGCCGCGAGGATCGCCTCCATGCTCTCGATGCTCGACGTGAATACGAAGTAGCGCCCGCCCTCCGTGATCGCCGCGTACGCGGGGTGGAGGAGCGTCATGTCGCCGGTGCTCGCCTGCGGGTCCGCCACGTAGAATCTCCCGCTCGGGTGCTTGAGCGGCTGCGGCACCCCCTGCGCGTCCTGCACCTGCTCGAGCCCGAGGTACTTGAGGTTCTGCGAGATCTTCTCGACGACCCGGTCGGGCGACGCGTTGTCCTTCACCGCGGAGACGAGGCTGTACGACGCCTGCGCCGTCGGGTCCTTGTCGCTCGCGTCCGCCGTGCTGAAGTCCACCTTGTCGAAGATCGCCGGCCGATGGACCACGACCATGTGCGTGTCCGCGAGCTCCTTTCCGATCTCCTGGAGCAGCGCCTCGAACGTCGCGTAGGCCCTGCCCCCCGCGCCCCCCTGCGACGCCACGTCATCGAGGTTGCGGCGGTCGGACTCGGGCAGCACGTCCACGAACGCCGCCGCGAGCGTGTCCGCGTCCGCGTGGATCACGAGCGAGCCCGCGACCCCCACCCGCGGCAGCAGCCGGCCGATCCCGTTCTCCGTGTAGTCGAACCGGAGATCCGCCTTCTCGCGCTCGTAGAGCTTCACGAGGTGCGGCTTCCCGATCTTCGCGTAGCCGTCCTGCAGCGGGTGGTTGGCAAGCCGGAGGCCGATGCCGTCCTCCCTGGGCGTCGCCCGGACGATCACGTTCCCGACCATCGGCATCGGAACGATGCGCGAAACGTAGTAGAGCCCGGGGTTCCGGTCGAGCCGCCCGAGATGGTGGACGAAGCTCTGGGCCAGCGCGGGCCGGATGAGCAGCTCGGCGCTCCGGCGCACGGAGACCGGGATGAACTCGATCTTGAAGTCCACGTCCGCGGGCAGCGTGTCGCCGCCGCCGCGGAGCGCGTCCTCAAGCCACATCGGCTCGTCGGTCAGGAGCAGCACGTCCCGGATCCGCGCGAACCAGAGCGCGTCCGGCTCCTCGCGACCGAGGCCGCTGCGGAGCGGAGCGAGAGCCTTCACGAGCGCCGGGTCCTTCACCTTGAAGTACGTCCCCTTGACCACGGTGATCCGGTCGCCGTTCGGGACCCTCGAGCGCACGAAGTCGCGCCGGAGCGCGGAGACGAACTTCGCGTAGCCGGGGATCCGCACGAGCGCGACGAAGCGGTCGAGGCGGGGCTCGGCGAAGTTCGGGCCGCGGACGAGCCCGGCGATCGCCATCTCCTTCCCGCGCATGTCGTTCTCGAGATCGATCTCGAAGAGCCCGAGCGGGATCTGCGGGTTCGCCTCGCGAGCGACCCGGAACGTCGCGTCCGCGAGCGCGTCCTTGGCCCGCTCGAGCCACTCGAACCCCTCCTTCTCCCCCAGCCCCTTGACCACCTCTTCCCGGAGGACGTCCGTGCCCGGGAAGCGCGCGAAGAAGTCCACCTGGTTGCTGACGAGGTCCCAGATGTTCTCCGCGTCCCCCTCGAGCGGGTTCACGCCGAGCCCCTGCCAGACGAAGAAGAACCCCGCGACGGCCAACAGGACGACGAGCCAGACGATCCCCTTGAGCAGCTTCTTCAGCATGAGTCGGCGAAGGTACCACAGGTTGGACGATGCGGACCGCGACCGCCTTCCCGGGTACGATGCGCGGCCATGACGAAGCTCAGCCGGCGGGCCGGCCGCCTCGCGGAGTCGATCACGCTGGCGCTCGACGCGCGCGCGAAGGCGCTCATCGCCAAGGGCGAGAAGGTGATCCGCTTCGGCGTCGGCGAGCCGGACTTCGACACGCCGGAGCACATCAAGGAGGCGGCGCGGCGGGCGCTCCAGGGCCGCGTCGGCCAGTACACGCCGGTCCCGGGCACGCCCGAGCTGCGCGAGGCGGTCGCGGCGTCGTTCCGGAAGACGGGGGTCGCCGCGGAGGCCGGAGGCGTGATCGCGAGCTGCGGCGTGAAGCACGCGCTCTTCAACGCGCTCGCGGTCCTGCTCGAGGAGGGCGACGAGGCGATCCTGCCGGCGCCCTACTGGGTGTCCTACCCGTCGATGATCGAGGCTTCGGGGGCGCGGGGGGTCGTCGTCGACACACGGCCCGACGGCTGCGTGCTCACGGCCGAGCGGCTCGAGGCGGCCCTGACGCCGAGGACGCGCGTGCTCATCTTCGTGTCGCCGGGCAACCCCACGGGCGTCACCATGACCCGCGCGCAGATGGCCGCGCTCGGCGAGGTCCTGAAGCGCCACCCGCAGGTGACGGTCGTCTCCGACGAGATCTACGAGCACCTCGTGTACGGCGTCGAGTTCGTGCCGTTCGCGGTCGCGTGCCCCGCGGTCGCCGACCGCACGGTGACCGTGCGCGGGGTCTCGAAGTCGTTCGCGATGACCGGCTGGCGCATCGGCTACGCGACCGGCCCGCGCGACGTGATCGACGCGATGGTGCGGTTCCAGTCGCACACCACGTCGAACCCGACCGCGATCGCGCAGGTCGCGACGATCGCCGCGCTCACGGGGCCGATGGAGCCGATCGAGAAGATGCGCGCCGCCTTCGACAACCGCCGCCGGCTCATGGCGAGGCTGATCGAGGGGATCAAGGGGTTCCGCCTCGTGCCGCCGACGGGCGCCTTCTACTGCTTCCCCGACGTCGGTCCCTGCCTCCGCGGCAGGACGACGCTCGCGTTCACTGAGGCGCTGCTCGAAAAGGAGCGCGTCGTCGCGGTGCCGGGCGAGGCCTTCGGCTCGCCGACGAACATCCGCCTCTCGTACGCGTGCTCGGAGAATGACATCGAGGAGGGCTGCGCCCGGATCAAGCGCTTCGTCGAAGCGAAGTAGAGGGGGCCTGGGGGGCGGCCCTCGGCACGAGCCCGCCGAAGCGAGCCGCGGAAGAACCGCCGGGAGGCCCGGTCGGTCCCGCGACCTACCCGAGCGCGTCCAGCTCCTCCCTCGCCTTCGCCGCGATCGACGGCTCGCGGGCGAGGTCGATCGCGCTGTGCAGGTGCTGGCGGGCCGTCAAGGGCTGGCTAAGGACCCGGCCGAGCAGCACGCCGAGGCCCAGGTGGACGCGGTCGCTGTCCTCGCCGCGCGGGAAGTTCGCGAGGTAGTAGCGGAAGATCGCGGCGGCGTCGGCCGAGAAGCCGTTCTCGTAGAGCCAGCGGCCGAGCGCGAAGACACCCGCGGGCTTCGGCGGCGCGCCGCCCTCGGTGACGTTCCGGGTGAAGGCGTGCGCCGCCTCCTCCATCCGGCCCATCTGCACCGCAGCGTGGAACGCGTCGGCTGCTGCACCGGGCACCCGGTCGGGTTTGACCCACGGCGCCCGCCGCCGCTCCATGTACGGCGCCGGGTGCGGCGCGGATACCCTCCCCCGCACACGGCTCCAGAGGAACGCGCCCGCGATTCCGGCGAAGAAGCCGCCGATGTGGGCGCCGTAGGCGATCCCGCCTCCCCCCCCGGCCCCCCCTCGAAGGAACGGAAGGACGTTGTAGACCACGAGGTAGACCCCGAGCACCCAGATGGCGCGCACGTGGATGAAGAGGAAATAGAAGAAGAAGAAGATCGCGACACGCACCTGGTTGTACGGGAACCAGAGCAGGTAGAAGCCGAGCACGCCCGAGATCGCTCCGGACGCGCCGACGAGCGGCGTCATGCTCCGGGGAGCGAGGAGCGAGAAGCCCATGGTCGCGGCGACGCCGGTCAGGAGGTACGCGACGAGGTAGCCGATCCGGCCGAGCCGCGCCTCCACGTTGTCGCCGAAGATCCAGAGCATGAGCATGTTCCCGAAGAGGTGCATGAAGTCGGCGTGCAGGAACATGCAGAAGAAGAGCGAGAGCAGCTCCGGCTTCCCGGGCTTGTAGCCGTGGCGGAAGACAAAGAGGTCGTACTTCGTGAGCTCCTGCATGGCGCTGATCGCGTCCCGGACGTCGGGCTCGCGGCCGTCGCGCTCCGCCAGCACGCGCACCATCTCCTCGATCGCCGCGCGGGTCGCGGGATCGCGCAGGTCGTCGCGGTCGAGCCGCCGTCCGAGCGGCATCGTGACAAAGAGGAAGATCGCGACGTTCGCTGCGATGAGGAGCCGCGTCATCCACTGCGGCGTCCTCGGGTTCGGGTAGTCCCCGACGGGAAGCACGACCGGAGTCTAACCGGCTGCCGGCGCGAGGTCCTTGATCTCCCCCACGAGAATCTCGCCGGCCTTGTCGGTCGGGACCTCGCCCGCCTGGAGGGAGGCGATCTTCTTCGTGCGGAGCGCGTTCGCGACCGCGCTCTCGACGAGCGTCGCGCCTTCGCGATCGCCGAGGTAGTCGAGCATCATCTGCACGGCCATCACGCAGGCGACCGGGCACGCGACGTTCTTGCCCTTGTACTTGGGCGCGGAGCCGTGGATCGGCTCGAACATCGAGACCTTGCCCGGGTGGATGTTCCCCGACGCCGCGATGCCGAGCCCGCCCTGCAGCATCGCGCCCAGGTCGGTGATGATGTCGCCGAACAGGTTGTCGGTCACGACCACGTCGAACCAGTCGGGGTTCTTCACCATCCACATGCACGCGGCATCGATGTAGGCGTGGTCGGTCGTGAGGTCGGGGTACTCCTTCGCGACCTCGCCGAACGCGCGCGTCCAGAGGTCCATCGGGCGGATCGCGTTGGCCTTGTCCACGAGCGTGACCCGCTTCTCCTTGCCGCGCTGGCGCGCGAGGTCGAACGCGTAGCGGATCACGCGCTCGGTCCCGGCGCGCGTCCAGACCATGTTGCAGACCGCGACCTCGCTCTCGGAGCCGCGCTTCATGATCCCGCCGACGCCCACGTAGGCGCCCTCGGTGTTCTCGCGCACGACCACGAGGTCGAGCTGGTCCTTGGTCACGCCCTTGAGCGGGCAGAGGTGCTCCGCGTAGAGCTTGATCGGCCGCAGGTTCACGTAGAGATCGAGGCCGAACCGGATGCCCGCGATGATCGCGCGCTCAAGGAGCCCGGTCTCGACCCGCGGGTCCCCGATCGCGCCCATCAGGATCGCGGAGTGGTCGCGCATCTCCCGGAGCGCCGAGTCGGGGAACCCCTCCCCCGTCTTCAGGTAGTGCTCGGCCCCGTAGGGGTAGTGCTCAAGCTTGTACTTGAACCCCGTGACGGACGAGACGGCCTCGAGGACCCTGAGCGCCTCTCGGACGACCTCCTCGCCGATGCCGTCGCCGGGGAGGACGGCGATCGTATGCATGAGGGCCCGACTATAACATCGGCAGCGACGCTCTTCCGCCGATCAGAGGGGGCTTCGGGGGCCGCCTACGTCGGGCGGACGCGGGGACCCGGCTGTTCCTGGAGCGAGTCGACGAGCCAGACCTGCCGCATGATCCCGAGCAGCGCCTCGTGGTCGCTCTGCCCGGTCGCCCGGTAGAAGCCGAGGGCGGGGTGGTAGACCTCGCGCTGGAACGTGCCCGCGTGCTCCATGCAGGCGAACAGGCGGAACCCGTGCTCGTCGAGATGACGGTGGAGCGCGGGCACCGCCGTGCTCCCGATCTCCCTGCGCAGCCACGTCGCGAAACTGTCCCTCAGCTCCATGGCGGGCATTCTCCCAGAAAGGATGGTGGGCGGCACCAGCATGCTAACCCGCTCCGTCGGAAAATCCCGTCCCGAGTCGTTCACTCTGCGCGACCTGTCGAATCCGCGAGACGTGCAGGCTCGGATCGGGCCGTGACGGGCTATCCGGCCTGCCTCCGCGCGACGACGAGGATCGACTTCGCCCAGTCCACGCCGAGGATCCGGTAGAGCGGGTACGCGATCCGCCTCACCACCGCCTTGAGCGCCGCGTCGCGGTGGGAACGGAAGAGCCCGTCCACGGCGAACCCATGCATCTCGATGAGGCCGCCCAGCTCGTCGTAGCAGAACGGCGTGCGGTGGGTCGCCGACCGAAGGTAGGCCCACGGATGGAAGATGTTAGGGGTCGAGACGAAGAGCGTCCCTCCGGGCTTCAGCGCCTTCGCCGCCCCCTCGAGGAGCGCGCAGGCCTCCGCGAGGGTCAGGTGCTCGACCGTCTCGAAACAGGTCACCACGTCGAAGGCGCCGGGCGGGGTGTCCGCGAAGGAGCGGTGGTCCGCGCGCACGAGCGGGTCGGTGTCGAGGGTCTCGTAGACCGTGCCTGCGGCGAGCCTCCTCCCGAAACGGCCGTCGGAGGCGCCGACGTCGAGCACGCGCTGGCCCGGCGCGATCCGCGCCGCGGCGTGGCGCATCGAGCGCGGCACGACCGGGAGGCGCCAGATCGTGGGCCAGCGAGCCCGGATCCTCCGCCGCGCGTCGTTGAGCCGCGACCAGGATCCCCCCGTGCCCCCCTCCATCACGCGTTCTTGAACTGCGCGGGCCTCTTCTCGAGGAACGCCTTCAGCCCCTCACGCATGTCCGCCGTGGCCGAGATGAGCGCGAACAGCTCCTGCTCGCCCGCAAGCCCCGCGGCCAGCGGGAGCGAGGCGCCGCGCAGCGCCGCGTCGAGCGCGAACCGGACCGCGATCGGCCCGTTCGCGCAGATCTTCCCCGCGAGCTCCGCGGCCGCGGCGAGCAGCTCGCCGGGCGCGAGCACGCGGCTCACGAGACCCAGCGACCGCGCCTCCTCGGCGTCGATCATCCTCCCCGTCGCGATCAGCTCGAGCGCAGCGCCCAGCCCGACGAGCCGGGGGAGCCTCTGCGTCCCGCCGTAGCCGGGGATGATCCCGAGCGTCACCTCCGGGAGGCCGAGCTTCGCGTCGGAGGAGGCGAGCCGGATGTGGCAAGCGAGCGCGAGCTCGAGCCCGCCCCCGAGCGCGAAACCGTTGATCGCCGCGATCACCGGCTTCCCGAGCCCCTCGATCCTGTCGCACACGGACTGCCCGAGCCGCGAGCGACGCCGGGCGGCGAGCGGGTCCTGCTGGGCCAGCTCGGCGATGTCGGCGCCGGCCACGAACGCGGGACGTTTCGCCGGGCCTCCCGTGAGGATCACGCATCGCACGTCCTCGTCGGCGCCAAGCTCGCCGAACGCCGCCCAAAGCTCCTCGAGCGTGGCGTCCGAGAGCGCGTTGAGCTTCTCGGGCCTCGTGACCGAGAGGGTGGCGAGACCCCCGTCCCGGGCGATGCGCAGATTGCTGTATCCCATGGCGGGGGCCGACTTTACCTCGCCGGGCGGCCGCGCGCCAAATGGCTCAAGTTCCCGGCGCGATCGGGTCGATACGGCACCGCATGCTCGTCAAGTGCCTCTGCTCGAACTGCAGCCACTCCTACCTGGGCGATGACCAGACCGGGAGCCTCGCGTGCCCGCGCTGCGGCACGGAGAACACCGGGACGCCCGGCGCCTCGCTGCTCCCCGACGCGCCGACGACCGGCCGCGACGAGATGACGTTCGAGCCGAGCTACGGCCAGGGGCTCGAGCTCTCGTTCGCTCCGCTCTCGCCGCCCGCGATGTTCGTGACGGGCGACCGGCTCTTCCGGGCGCTCCTCGGCGGCGGCGTGATCGCGTGCCTCCTGGGCGCGATCGTCGGGGGTGCGCAGGCGGCCGTGCAGGTCGCGATCCCGGGCCTTTCGGCGGTGGTGCTGGGCCTCCTCGGCGGCGCCGCCGTCCGGTTCAGCCTCGGCGGCCGCTCGGCCGGCCGCACGCTCGGGCGGACCGCGTTCGCGGTCCTGCTCGTGCTCACGGTCGGCTTCTCGGGCGCGATCGCCGGCGCTTGGGCCGTCCAGCGGTACACCGGGACCGCGGACCGCGACGGCAACGGCCACCCCGACGTCGCGCAGACCCGCGAGGACCTCGACAAGGGGCTGCGCGAGCTCCTGCGTGTGCGCTCCCGCACGCAGGACGCCGGCGCGGCGACGCTTCTCGACCACCGGATCACCGAGACGGAGGAGCTGAAGCACCTGCCCGACGCGCAGCTGGAGGACTACCTCTGGCAGCAGCGGGCGGGGCTCGGGCACCCGCTCGTCGCGTACGGGAAGCTCCGCGTGCTCGAGGGCCCGGCCGTGAAGCTCGCGCCGAAGAGCGACCCGGTCGAGCTGCCCGAGCATGCCGTGCCCGGGATCCTCGCCGGGGAGTTCCTCCTCGCGCTCGTGCTCGCGCTGCGCGCCGTGAGCCCGCGGTAGGCGGTCGCCCCCCCGCCCCCTCCGCCTCGCTACTCCTCGAGAAGGCCGCTCTCGTTCGCCGCCTCGCGCACCTGCTCGCGCGACGCGCGTTGGAGGTCCGTCCCCATCTTCCCGAGCGTCTCGCGGAACCGCTCGACGCCCTCCTGCATGCGGCCGTGGGTCTCCTCGGTGCCGCCGACGAGGACGAAGTCCTCGCCGCGCGTGGCGCGGACGTGGCCGTCCGAGTCGAGGCCGATGCCGAGCAGGAATCGGATGGGTCGGGAGGGAAGGCGTCGGTCTGCCATAAATGCCGTCAGGATGAGCGTAGCTCCCCCTGAGAGAAAGCAAGGCCCATGCCGTAGACTCGGCTCGGGGGAGGAGGAACCGCAATGGACGATCGGACCCAGTTCCTGAAGGAGATCACGGAGGCCTTCGGACCCCCCGGGCTCGAGGACGACGTCGCGCAGATCCTGCGCAGGCGCACCGAGGGGTTCTGCCAGATCGGCAGGGACAACATCGGCTCCTTCATCGCGAGGAAGCAGGGCAGCTCCGCGGAGCCGAAGGTCATGGTCGCGGGCCACATGGACGAGGTCGCCTTCATGGTGACCGACGTGGAGCCGACCGGGTTCCTGCGGATGCGGCCGCTCGGCGGCTGGTGGCCCCACGTGCTCCTCGGCCAGCGGGTGAGGCTGCGCACGCGCAAGGGCGAGTTCCTGGGGATCATCGGGTCGAAGCCGCCGCACGACCTGAAGCCGGACGAGCGGAAGGCCGTGCTCGAGTTCAACGACCTCTTCGTGGACCTCGGGGTGGGGGTGGGATTCGACGTGGTCGAGGCGACCGGCGTGCGCCGCGGCGACTTCGCGGTCCCCCATGGCCCCTTCGAGACGCTCGCCAACCCGAACCAGCACGTGGTGAAGGCCTGGGACAACCGGATCGGGTGCGCGCTCGCCGTGGACCTCCTCTCGGAGCTGAGGCGGGTGGACCACCCGAACACGGTCTTCGGCGTCGCCACGGTGCAGGAGGAGATCGGGCTCCGCGGCGCGGCCACGAGCGCGGAGCAGGTGATGCCCGACATCGCCTTCGCGGTGGACGTCGGCCTCTCGCGCGACACGCCCGGCTACAAGGGGATGGACAAGAGCCACGAGAAGCTGGGCGCGGGCGCGTCGCTGCTGCTCCTCGAGGGGAACATCGTCTCCCACCCGAGGCTCGCGCGGTTCGTGCAGGATGTCGCCGAGGAGGAGGAGATCCCCCACCACCTGACCTCGATCGAGGGCGGCGGGACCGACGCGAACCGGTTCCAGATCACCGGCCGGGGCATCCCGAGCATGGCGATCTGCGTCCCGTCGCGCTACATCCACAGCCACAGCTCGCTCGTCGACCGGCGCGACTACGAGGCGGCGCTCAAGCTCCTCGTGGCGGTCGTGCGGAGGCTGGACGCCCGGACGGTCGCGAGGATTCGGGGATAATCCCTACTCTCCTCCCCCTCCCTCCGGTCCCCCCGTTTCTCTAGAATCCCGGGCCGACTACGGTCGGGAGGTTCTCATGAGGAAACTGCGTGGGTTCGTCGTTGCCGCGCTTCTGTGCGGCCTTGTCATCGGGGGGTGCGGCGGCGACGGCGGGACGGACTTCGCCGCCATCGAGCAGGCGCTCGCGGAGTGCTCGGAATCGGCGATGGCGAGCATGATGCTCGCGTTCTACGGGCTCGTCAACGTGCCCGACGTCATCGCGGGCGAGGATCCGCTGCCCGGTCTCGACATGAACGTCACCGTCACGGGGAATCCGCTGGTCTGGGACTTCCTGATCGCGTTCGACACGAACCTGAACGCGATCAACGACACGGCGATCACCGGACAGGTCACGTTCTCCGAGGATCCGACGGACGGCTTCAATCCGGGGGCGACGCTCCACTTCGTCTTCACGGTGACGACGCCGGTCGTCGCGGGCGCGCCGCTCGACACGGGCACGCTCACCGGCTCCGGAGACCTCCTCGTCACGATCGGCGCGGTCGAGGAGCAGGCGACGATCAGCGGAACGATCTCCCTCAGGGACACCTCGGGCGAGGGCTGCACGGCGGACATCACGTTCCCTGTAACGCCGCCGGTCAACTTCGACTTCTCCGGCGGCTTCAAGCCGCCCCCCAAGCAGCTCGCGGCCAACACGGGTCTCTTCGAGATCTTCGGCACGATCCAGGCGGCGATCGAGTCCCTCGGCTACACGCTCACCGCCGACGTGACGTTCACGCAGGACGACCAGACCGTGAACGTCGACGGGGACATCGACGGCACGTCCGTGGACTTCGACTTCGAGCTGCTCCCGTCGGACGAGGTCCTCGCCCAGCTCTTCGGCTGCACGTTCTTCGGCTTCGAGTGGGCGTTCTTCTTCGCGGACGCGTACGCCGACATCGCTGCGGCCGTCGGCGGAGGCACCGTGCCCCCGGGCGTCGTCGTGACTCCCACGGCGAACCCCAACGTGTTCGCGTACACGCTCGATCTCGCGGTGTTCGACCCCGGCAACTTCACGGGGGGAATGGTGTCCGGGCAGGCGACGCTGATCTTCGCGGCTGGGCAGCTCAGCGGGATCACGCCGAGCCAGGTCGAGTTCACGTGGACCATCGCGGCCGCTGCGTTCGACAGCGGGGACACCGCGTCCGGCCAGAACACGGCCGGACGTCCGTTCCGCGTTCGCCTCGACGGGACGGGCGCGCCGCTCTCGTTCTCCGGGGCGGGCTCCATCACGCTCAATGGGGCCGCACCCCCCATCAGCGGCGGATTCCCGCTCCCGCCCACGTGCCTCTTCACCTTCGACATCCTCGAGACGGATCCGATCGCGGCGGACGAGAGCGACGGCACCGCGATCCTCACGATCACGATCGGCGAGGACTTGATGACGGCCACCGTCGACTTCGACGAGGAGGAGATCTTCGCCTTCATCAACGGGATCCCGTTCCCGTTCTTCCCCGTCTGAACGGTTCCGGAAATCGCAGGCGCGCCGCGGACCTCCGCGGCGCGCCTTTTTTCTTGCCCGCGCGACGGGTTCCCCCGCCCTCCCCTCTTCGCTACTCGTGGGCCTCGAGCCAGTCGCGGCCCGTGCCGAGGTCCACGACGATTGGCACCTTGAGCTCGAGCGCTCCCTCCATCTCGCCGCGGACGAGCGGCGCGAGGCGGTCGATCTCCTCCTCCGGCGCCTCGAAGACGAGCTCGTCGTGGACCTGGAGGATCATCCGCGCGCGGAGCCCCTCGCCGCGGAGGCGCAGCCGGATCCTCACCATGGCGACCTTGATCAGGTCCGCGGCCGTGCCCTGCACGGGGGTGTTCTTCGCCATGTTCTCGGCGGCGGCGCGGACGGCCGGCTCGTCGCTCGCGAGTTCCGGGATCGCGCGGCGCCTTCCGAGGAGCGTGGTGACGTACCCCTCGCGGCGGGCGTGGTCGACCGCCCACCGCTGGAAGTCGCGGACGCCCGGGAACTCGCGGAAGTAGCGGTCGAGGAACTCCCGCGCCTCATCCATCGGGATCTTCAGGTCGCGCGCGAGCCGCGTCGGGCCCATCCCGTAGAGGATGCCGAAGTTGATCGCCTTCGCGCTCCCGCGCTGCTCGCGCGTCACGTCCGCGAGCGGCAGCTTGAACATCCGCGCGGCCGTCTCGGCGTGCACGTCGCCGCCGCGGCGGTAGACGTCGCACAGCCCCGCGTCGCCGGAGAGGTGCGCCATGAGTCGCAGCTCGATCTGGCTGTAGTCGGCCGAGAGGAGGCGCCGCCCCTCGTCCGCGACGAACGCGCGCCGGATGCGCCGGCCGATCTCCGTGCGGATCGGGATGTTCTGGAGGTTCGGATTCTCGCTCGAGAGACGCCCCGTCGCCGCGACCGTCTGGTTGAACGACGAGTGGATGCGCCCGCTCTTAGGGTGCACCATCCCGGGCAGCGCGTCCACGTACGTCGACTTGAGCTTCGTCACCTCGCGGTAGTCGAGGAGCTTCGCGACGATCGGGTGGCTGGAGAAGGCCTCGAGCGTGTCGGCGTCGGTCGCGTAGGCGCCGGTCCGCGTGCGTTTCATCCGGCGCGCGCTCCCCTTCTGGATCTCGAGCTTCTCGAAGAGCAGCGGCCCGAGCTGCTTCGGCGAGTTGAGGTTGACCTCCTCGCCCGCGATCTCGCGGATCTCCCGCTCGACCCGGTGGGCCATGTCCTCGAACTCCTTGCTGAGCCCCTTCAAGTACGGGACGTCCACCTTCACGCCCGCCCGCTCCATGTCGAGGAGGACGTGCACGAGCGGCATCTCCACGTCGCGGAAGAGCGGCACGAGGCCATCCGCCTCGAGGCGGGGCCGGAAGACTCCCACGAGACGCCAGGTGCAGTCGGCATCCTCCGCGGCGTAGTGCGCCACCTTCTCCTCCGGCACGTCCTTCATGCTGATCGCGTCCGCTCCCTTGCCGATCAGCTCCTCGGTCGTCGTCTTCCGCACGTTCAGGTAGCGGAGCGCGAGCGCGTCGAGGTTGTGGACGCCGCGGCCCGGGTCGAGGAGGTACGACGCGACCATCGTGTCGAACTCGAGCCCCCTGACCTCGATCCCGTTCGTCCGGAGCACCTGGAGGTCGAACTTCGCGTTCTGCGCCCCCTTCGGACGCGCCTCGTCCTCGAGCAGGGGCTGGAGCTTCCGCGCCGCCTCCGCGCACCACGGCACGTAGGCCGCCTCGCCGGGCGCCCACGAGAACGACATGCCGACGATCTCCGCCGAGAACGGGTCGAGCGAGGAGGTCTCGGTGTCGATCACGAAGAAGCCTTGGAGCTTGCGCACGAGGTCGTCCAGCTCGGGCCCGACGCGGACGGTCCGGTACCCCTCGTCGCTCGCGCGGTCCCCCCCGGCCCCCACGATCTCCTTCAGGAGCGCGTTGAAATCCAGATCGAGGAAGAGCTTCCGCAGCGTGACCAGGTCGCGCTTCCCGAGCGGCGGCAGATCCACGTCGATGTCGCTCCGGAGCGTCACGAGGCGCTTCGAGAGGCGCGCCTGGTCCGCGAACGCGACCAGGTTCTCGTAGACCTTCCCCTTGCGCGCGCCCGCGCGCACGAGCGCCTCCTCGAGCGAGCCGAACTCCTGGATGAGCGCGGCCGCGCGCACCGCGCCGATCTCGGGTACGCCCGGCACGTTGTCCGACGTGTCGCCCATGAGGCCCAGGACGTCCGTGATTCGCTCGGGGCCAACGCCGAACCGCTTGAGCACGACCGCGGGATCGATCACGACCGGACCGGTCTTCTTCCCGAGGTCGTAGACGTGGACGCGGTCGGAGACGAGCTGGAGCATGTCCTTGTCGCCCGTGACGATCCGCACGTCGAAGCCCCGGGCCTCGGCCTTCCGGACCGCCGCCGCGATCAGGTCGTCCGCCTCGAACCCCTGCCGCTCGAGCATCGGGATCCCGAGCGCCTCGGTGACCTCCTTGATCCACGGGAACTGCGCGGTCATCTCCTCGGGCGCCTTCTCGCGCGTCGCCTTGTAGTCCTTGTAGAGCTCCTTGCGGAACGTCTCGCGGGAGACGTCGAAGGCGACCGCCATCCCGTCGACCTTCTCCTTGCGGAGGATGTCGAGCAGCGCGCGCACGTAGCCGAACGTCGCGCTCGTCTGCTGCCCCTTCGCGTTCACGAGCGGGTTGTTCAGGAACGCGAAGTGCGAGCGGTAGGCGAGCGCCGTGCCGTCCACGAGCCAGAACGTGCCGGCCATGCGCGCGCAGCGTACCATCGGGGCATGCACTCGGCAGGGACGCGCTACGACGCGATCGTCCTCGATCTCGGCAACACGCTCCTGCCGTGGGGCGATCGCGAGAGCGCGGCCCTCTACGAGCGGCTCGCGACGACGCTCCTGCGCGAGCTCGGGCCGCTCCCCGACTTCGCCGCCCGCGCGCAGCACGCGCGCACGACGCTCGACCGCAAGCGCACGACGATGCGCGAGGCGACGATCGGGGAGCTGCTCGCCTGCTTCCTCGACGGCGCGCCGCCCCCGGGTCTCGCGGAGACGGTGGAGCGCGAGTTCTCGCGCGGCTTCCTCGACATCTGCCGCTTCCCGGAGGGCACCGGCGCGATCCTCGAGCGCCTCGCGCGCCGCCAGCCGCTGGCGCTCCTCTCGAACTTCCTGCTCACGCCGCCGATCGAGGAGCTGCTCGACCGCGAGGGGCTCACCCGCCACTTCGCGCACATCGAGGTCTCCGCCACCTCCGGCTGGATGAAGCCGCACGCGACCCCCTTCGCCCGCGTGCGCGATGCGCTCGGCCTCGACGGCGGAACCGCGCTGATGGTCGGCGACGACTTCTGGGCCGACATCGTCGGGGGCCACCGCGCGGGGTTTGAGACCGCGCTCACGCACGAGCACCGCCAGGACGCACCGCACGACCCCGCGGCGCCGGACGTGAGGCCCGGCCGTATCCTGAAGCGCCTCGATGACCTTGCCCGCGAATCCTGAGTGGCGGCTCCGGAGCCTCCACCGGCGGCTCCGTGACCTCCTCATGAGCCACCGGCTCTCCGCGGATCCGGAGAAGACGGGCGTCGTCGAGCTGCTCGACTTCGGGAAGAAGGCGAACGAACTCGCCGACTTCGCGCGCGACAGCGTGAAGGAGATGGAGGGGGCCCGGGGGCCCGAGGGCGAGTGCGGACGCCGGGTGGCCGAGACGGTCGAGCTGGCGGCCCGCGCAGCCGCGCGGTTCGAGGAGCTGCCCCGCACCTCCAAGCGCGTCGAGCAGCAGAGCGCGTTCCTCGAGGAGGCGTCGCGCGACCTCGACGCCGCGCTGAAGGCGGCGTGCGCCCTCGAGGAGAAGCCGGCGATGGTGAGCCTCTCCGCGCTCGCCCGCCGCGAGCGCGACCTCTTCGCGCCCCTCGTGACCTTCGAGGCAAGGATCGAGGACGTGCCGCCGGCTCCCGTGCCCCACGCCGAGATCCGTCGGCGGTTGCGCCGCATGATCATCGACCACGCCGGCGGGCCGTTCACGCTCGAGGTGACGAAGGACGGGATCAGCTTCGGCTCGACGGCCGGAGGCGGCCAGTCGTACCGCGTCGCCCAGGTGGAGTCGACCGGCGTCCCCCGAAGCCCCCTCGAGCCGCCGGAGGTGAAGCGCGCGCTCGACCTCCGGGAGACGGCGCCCGATCCGGCCTTGAAGGAGTTCCTCCTCGTGAAGGCGGTGGACGAGGCGCTCTTCGCGTTCCTCGCGCCGAGGCTCAAGAGCTACGAGCTGGAGGAGAAGGTGCGGGCCGTGCCGCGAGGGCCGGGCAAGCGCGCGCCGGTGCGGCCGGAGGCGGTCGCGCGGAAGGTCGAGGGCTGGGACGTCCAGGAGGCGGCGCGGATCGTCGAGCGCGTCGCCGACCGGCGGGCGGGGCCGGAATACGCGCGGGTGCCGAAGGGCGCGTACCTGCTCCGGCTCTTCTACAGCGAGGACGACACGCTCGCGGCGGACCTCCTCGCGCTCGGGCCCGCGCTCCGGCGGATGGAGAAGGGCGAGGCGGCGCCGGGGACGGGCCCCTTGGCCGAGCGCGCGCTCCGAGGTCTCTTCTCGCTGCTTGAGTAGCGGGGCGGGCGCGGCTTGGCCGCTGGGATAGACTCAGGAGCGATGCCCACCCCCGCCAAAGAGAACACCCGCTCGGCCCGCGCCCTCATGGACCGGCTGCTCGAGCACCGGATCGTGATGCTCTCGGAGCCCGTGATGCCGAAGCCCGCCCAGCGGCTCATCTCTCAGCTCCTCCTCCTCGACGCGCAGGACCCCAAGCGGCCGATCCACTTTTACATCAACACGCCGGGCGGCTCGATCAGCGACGGCTTCGCGATCTTCGACGCGGTGCGCTTCCTGCGCGCGCCGGTCGTCACCGTCTGCACGGGCCTCTCCGCGTCCATGGGCACGATCCTGATGCTCTCGCCGCAGGAGAAGAAGAACCGGGTCTGCCTTCCGAACACCCGGTTCATGATCCACCAGCCCTCGTCGGCCTACCGCGGCTCCGCGGCCGACATCGAGATCGGGGCGAGGGAAATCCTGAAGCTGCGCGACCGGCTCGTGGAGATCTACGTCAAGGAGACGAAGATGGACGAGGACCGGATCCGCGCCGACCTGAATCGCGACTACTGGATGACGGCGGAGGAGGCGGTCAAGTACGGCCTCTGCGACCGCGTCGTCCGCCACGTCAGCGACCTCGGTTGAGCGCGGAAGCGTCGCTGCTCCGGGGCCTCTTCCTCGCGGCGCTCGCCGTCTCGCTCGGGCTGCGCCTTTGGCTCTCGCGCCGGCAGGAGCGTTTCGTCCTCGCGCACCGGGACGAGGTCCCTCCCCCCTTCCACAGCGCCATCCCCCTTCCCGCGCACCGGAAGGCGGCCGACTACACGGTCGCGCGCACGCGCTTCTCGCGGGTCGCGGCCGCGTGGGACGCGCTCGTCCTGATCGGACTGACGCTCGGCGGCGGCCTCGATGCGCTCGCGCGAGCGTTGCCCGGCGGCACGTTCCTCGGGGCGACGGCGTTCGTGCTCGCCGCGTTCCTCGCGCAGGGGCTGCTCCTTCTGCCGCTCTCGATCTGGCGCACGTTCGTGATCGAGGAACGGTTCGGGTTCAACCGCACGACGCCGCGCGTGTTCGCGCTCGACCTCGCGAAGGGGCTCCTCCTCGGCGGCCTCATCACGGGCCCGCTCACGCTCGGCGCGCTCTGGCTCGTCTCGCGCGGCGGCCCCAGGTGGTGGCTCCTCGCGTGGGCGGGCTACGTCGGGGTCTCGCTGCTGCTGACATGGGCCTACCCGGTGCTCATCGCGCCGCTCTTCAACCGGTTCCGCCCGCTCGCGGACCAGGCGCTCGAGACGCGCATCCGGGCGCTCCTCGACCGGACCGGCTTCCGGAGCGGCGGCGTGCTCGTGATGGACGGCTCGCGCAGGTCGACGCACGCGAACGCCTACTTCACCGGGCTCGGCCGCCGGAAGCAGGTGGTCTTCTTCGACACGCTGCGCGAGATGCTCACGCCGGACGAGATCGAGGCGGTGCTCGCGCACGAGCTCGGGCACTTCAAGCTGCGCCACGTGCAGACGCGGATCCTCGTCCACGCGGCGACGTCGCTCGCGGGGATGGCGCTGCTCGCGTGGTGCCTCGACCACGCGTGGTTCTGCGAGGGGCTGGGCGTAGCGACGCCCTCGGCCCAGGCGGGCCTTGTCCTCTTCGCGCTCGCCTTCCCGGTCTTCGGGTTCGTCCTCCACCCGCTCCTCACCGCGTGGTCGAGGCGGCACGAGTACCAGGCGGACGCGTTCGCGGCCGAGAACTCGTCGAGCGAGGCGATCGCCGCGGCACTCGTGAAGCTCTGCGAGCGCAACGCGACGACGCTGACGCCCGACCCGCTCCACTCCGCGTTCCACGACACCCATCCCCCGGTCCCCCTCCGGGTCGCCCGCCTCCGGGGGGCCGGATGAAGATTCCGCCAAGAGGCGCTACACTGAAGATGCGACGGCAGGGAGGCTCAAGGAGACCAGCATGCGTTTCATCCGTGGAATCGGGCTCCTCGCGACCCTTCTGTGCGGCTGCGGGGGCGGAGGCGGGGGCGGCGGGGGCGGGCTCACGGCCGACCAGCAGGCCGCGATCACGCTGCTCGAGACCTGCGGGGTGACCACGATCGACCGGCTCCTCGAGGCGCTCGGAATCTCGATCGCGATCGTCGACCCGAACGCGACGACGCTGCCGCCCATCCAGGTGATGAACGCCGACCAGATGGCCGGGATCATCCAGTGGCAGCTCAATCTCGGCGGCGACCCGGCGCCCGAGTTCCTCGGGCTCATCCAGTTCTCGAACGCCATGGGCCAGCCGGCCGAGCCGCCGTTCGACCTGACCCAGTTCGTCGCCGCGGGTCTCTCCACCCTCGACCAGTTCCTCGACCAGCTCCCGGACGGCTGGACGGTCTCGATCAACGCCAACGCGCCGCTCGACCCGCTGGTCAACTCGCGCTTCTCGTACGAGTACACGTCGGGGGCCGTGAGCGACGTCTCCGGCAACGCCAACGTCCAGAGCGGCGCGTGCGGGACCATCTTCATCCTCGCGAGCGGCACCCTCGCCGATCTGGCCGGGCTCTTCCCGACGGGCGAGTTCACGACCAACTACAGCGGGAACGGGACCGCGCTCAACGGCATGACGACCTTCGACGGCACCGCCGTCGCCCTCGCGGAGGGCGAGGTCAATGGCGGGACGACCACGTACACGTTCGCGGTGGACCTCGTGGCCGGCACCGTCACCGCGGTCCCGTAGCCGCGCAACGGAGAGATGACCGGGGCGGGCACGTGCCGCCGCCACGAGAGCGCTTTCCAGAGCCGGCCTCTCCCCGTCTCCACCTGCAGCTTGGTCCGTCCACGGCTCATTTGCTTGTCACTTCGCGGCCTCGGCTGCTACGTTTCCACGCCGCCGGAGGTCCACTTGACCCGCGCCCCGCTCCTGGTTTGGTTGCTTCCCACGCTGCTCTTCGCGGCGGCGCCCGCGCGCGCGGGCGGCGATGCCGCGCTGGGCCGCGCGGTCGAGGCGTACATCGCGGAGGCCGATCTCCTGGACCATGGCGCGCCGAGGCTCCTCGCCGCCTTCGAGGAGGTACCGCCCGAGCCGTGGATGTTCACCGCGGCCATCTACCTCTGGGCGACGGCCATCGAGGGCGATGTCGCCGCGCGCGGCACGACCGCTTCGATCAACGTTCCCCTCAGCGAGATCTTCGACGACCTGACGGGCGCCTTCATGGGCCGTTTCGGGGCCCGGAAGGGGCGCTGGGGGGTCCTCGTCGACCTCGTCTGGGCCGCCCTTGAGGACAGCACCACGGGCCCCCTCGGCGGCACGATCACCGCGGAGACGAGCCTGTTCATCGGCGAGCTCACCGGCAGCTACATGGTGCTCGAGCGTGGCGAGTCGCCGAAGGACCATTTCACGCTCGACGCCTACGCGGGCGCCCGCGTCTACGCGGTCGAGACCGAACTCACGACCACGCTCGCGAGCACCGAGCAGAGCGAGACGTGGGTCGATCCGATCCTCGGGCTCGACGCGCGCTACCGCACGCACAAGTGGCTCTTCCTCGCGCGCGCCGACATCGGCGGGTTCGAGATCTCCTCGGAGTTGTGCTGGTCCGCGACGGTCGGCGTCGCCTTCGAGTGCTCGAAGCTCGTCTCGCTCGCCGCCGGCTACCGCTGGCTCGACGTCGACTTCGACAGCGGCGGCACGGGCTTCATGGACGTCCAGCTCGCGGGACCGTTCTTCGCGTTGGCGTTCACCTGGTAGACAGCCGGTCCGGTGGCGCTCGGCCAGAGGACTGCCGTTGCGGCCGGTGCCGCCGCGGCATGCTCACAGAAACAGCGCCGCCTCGGCGGCGAGGCCCGGGCCGAAACCGAGCGCCACGCACGGCCGCGGCGCGTCGCGCCGCCGGAGCCGGTCGAGGATGAAGAGCACCGTCGGCGACGACATGTTGCCGAACTCCTCAAGCACCGCGCGGCTGTCGCGCGTCGCCTCGGCCTCCAGCCCGAGCGCCTTCTCGACCACGTCGAGGATCCGCGGCCCGCCCGGATGGATCGCCCACGACCTTACCGACGCGATCGAGAGCCCCTGCCCCTCGAGCCACCGCGAGAGCCACGGCCGCAGGTGCGCGGCGATCGCCCCCGGCACGCGCGGGGAGAGCCCCATCTCGAAGCCGTGGTCGCCGATCGACCAGGTCATCAGGTCCTCGCTCTCGGGCAGGACCGCGGCGCCTGAGGCGACGTGGCGCCACCCGCCCTCGCCCGGCCCCGCGACCACCGCCGCCGCGCCGTCCGCGAAGAGCGCGTTCGCGAGGATGCGCGCGGTCTCCGTCCGGTAGTCGTAGTGGAGGCTGCACATCTCGACGGCGCAGAGGAGAACGCGGGCCCTCGGATCGCTCTCGACGAAGGCGCGCGCGACGCGCAACCCGTTGAGCGCGCCGTGGCAACCCATGAACCCGATGTGCGTGCGCGCGACCGTCGGGTCAAGGGCAAGGCCCTTGACCAGCGCCACGTCGAAACCGGGGGCGCGGAACCCGCTGCACGACACGGTGACCAGATGGGTAGGGGAGGGGGCTTCGGGGGCCTCGTCCAGCGCGGCGCGGGAGGCGCGGAGCGCGAGCGCGGACGCCTCGCTCGCGTATCGCTCCATCCGCTCGCGCGTCGTCGGCCCCTTGTCGTTCGCGTCGCGCGCCGGCCGGAAGAACCCCTGCCTCACCGGCTCGCCCTCGAGGACGACGCTGTACCGGTGCCGGATCCCGGTCTTCAGGAAGACGGCCGGGATCAGCCGCCGCCGGCCGTTGCCCCACGCCGCCTTCTGCGACCAGAGGGCGGAGACCTCCTGCGGCAGCGAGAGCGCCGGCAGCGCCGTGCCCACGCCCTCGATCCTCACGACGCGCTCCCCGAGGCGGCCGCGCGGACGAAGGGCCGCGCAAGCGCGGGGGCGAGCGCGAGGATCCTGACCGCGGCGCGGACGAGGGCCGGCGAACGAAGGAGGAGCGTCAGCGCGCGGCACCGCCGCTGGCGACTGCCGACGATGTCCCGGTGCGCGCGCTCCCAGCGCGGACCGGTCGTGGCGGTCCAACCCTCGAGCGCGAGGTCCGCCGCGGCGAGGCCGGACCGCATCGCCCACGCCATCCCCTCGCCGGTGAACGGCTCGACGTACCCCGCGGCGTCGCCGAGAACAAGGACGCGCTCGTGCCAGACGCGCGCGGGACGGCGGGTGAGCGCCGGCGTCCCGCGCCAGGGGGCGTTCCCCGTGAGCGGCGGCAGGCGGCACGCGGCAAGGATCGACGCCACGGCCGCGCCAAGCCCCCCCTCGCGTGCGACGAGCTTTGGGGCCAAGGCCGCGGCGACGATCCCGCGCCCCCCTTCCGCGCGCACCATCCCTACATACCCGCCGCGCGCGCAGGCCATTCGCACCGTGCCTATGGAAACCGGCGCCTCGTCGAGGACCGTGCCGGCGCCGAGCAGCGATCGGCGCCGCGACCGCGAGAGGCCGCCATGGAGCCCGGTCGCGTCCAAGACGATGCCCGCGCGGACGGCACCAAGGCCGTCGAGGACCACCTCGCCCGGCGCGGGCCCGAGGCGCGCATGCACGCCCTCGCGGACCTCGACGCCGCGGGCCCGGGCGGCCTCCACGAGCGCAGCGTCCAACGCGCGCCGCGTGATCGCCATGCCGCCCTCGAGCGGGAAGCGCGCGGCCGCGCCGCCGGCGGCGACGAGCGCCATCTCGCGCAGCGGGACGCCGCCGCCCCGTTCGACGAGGCCCCCGAGCCCCCCCACTTCGAGCGCGCGGAGCGCGGACGGCTGGAGGCACCCGCCGCACACCTTGTCGCGAGGGAAACGCGTGCGATCAACGAGCATCACCCTCCGCCCCGCGCTGGCGAGCCGCGCCGCGGCGAGCGCGCCCGCGGGCCCCGCGCCCACGACGACGACGTCGGGGTCGCTCATGCGCGGGACCACTCGAGCAGCATGCGGAAGGGCCAGTGGGGCCGGATGCGAGCGCCCCTGAGCCCTGCCGCGTCGGCGAGGGCGGAGAGCTCCGCCCGCGTGAACGCGCCCTCGACCGATGCCCTCGCGTCGGCGTGAACGACGGGCGAGCGCGTGAGGAAGCGCGTGCCGACGCGCGCCGCCCAGTAGCCGGGCCGGCTGCGGACGAGGTCGCTCACGAGCAGCGCGCGGCCCAAGGCCATCCGCCGCAGCAGCTCCACGGCCTCGCTCTCGCGCAGGTGGTGGAGGAAGAGCGTGCAGAGGTAGACGTCATAGCCGCGCGGGAAGGCCTCGCGGAGGACGTCGCACGAGAAGAACTCGACATCCGCATCCTGCTCCTCCGCCCGCGCGCGCGCGTACGCGATCGCGCGCGGGCTGACGTCGCACGCCCCGACCTGGATCGGGACGCCTTCGCGTCGCGCCCGCTGCCGGACGCCGATCGCCACGTCGCCCGCGCCGCACGCGAGGTCGAGGACGCGGAGCGGCCTCGTGCGTGCAAGGCGCGCGAGCGGGCCCCAGAGGACGCGCGCGGTCGCGCTGACCGCGTTGATCCGCTCGAGACCCCGGAGCGCGCCCGCGTGGAGGACAGGATCCAGCGAGGGATCGTCCATCCGCTCCGCCGCGTAGCGGCGGGATTCAAGCGGCCCCACGCCCTTAAGCGTAGCCGGAAGAGACAGGCCGGAGACTGGAGGCTTCTAGGAAGCGGGCTCAAGGGTTCGACCTAAAGCCCCTGGTCTCCAGCCTCCAGCATGCTTCTGCCCCGGGGGCGGCTCCGGTTGCAGGTGGAAACCACTATAATCCCGCCCCATGCGCCGTCTCGCCTTGTGCCTCGCGCTCTTCGTTGCCGGCTGCGGCGGCGGGGGCGGAGGCGGAACACCCCCGGCCCAGCTGACCACGCAGGAGCTGCTCGAGCAGTGCCTCGCCGCGGACCTTGCGGATCTCTCGACGCTCATCGGGACGATCCAAGGGCTGCTCGACTCCGGCGGGACCGGCCCGCAGCCCCAGTTCAACGTGATCGCGGCGATCCTCACCGGGAAGCTCCCCTGGACGCTCGACCTCGACGGCGACGAGGTCAACGACGTCTCCGGCGAGGTGTTCCTGACGGACGCGGGCGGCAACATCACGCTTCCCGGAAGCGTCGTGGCGCTTCTCACCGGAGGCGGCGCTTTCGACCTCGACATGATCCTCGCGCTCCTCCCGGACGGCACCCGTCTGAACCTCCTGTTCGCGTTCGACGACCTGGACCTCGTGCACGGCGCGTCGGGCGACGGCAACTTCGCGGTCGAGGTCACGGGCGGCGTGGCGACAGGCGTTTCGGGCGGGGGCACGTTCACGTCCGGCGAGTGCGACTTCGACTTCGACTTCGATGGCCTCGGTCCCGAGATCCTCGAGGGGGGCGGATTCGGATCCGGCTCGGTGGCATTCGACCTCGGCGTCAGTGGCGACTCGGCCCAGGGCTCGATCGTCCTCGACGGAACGAACATCGCGCGCGTCACGGCGCAGCGCCCCGGCAGCGCCGCGGAGACCTTCCTCGTGGACCTGACCACCGGAGCGGTCCAGCCGGGGTAGGGTGCCTCCCTTCGGCAGGTGGCCGGGCCGGCGCGGGATCCGCGCGGCGTCGTCGGTGCCGCGCGGCGCGGGCGCGGCCCCCGAGGCCCCCACACGCCGGGAAACGGGGGAGCGCCGCTTTACACTTGCGGGCTCCGGGGGTGCACGTTGACTCGCATCGCTCTTGCCGCCGTCGCGATCCTGGTTGCGTCGGCGCGGGTCTCCGCCGCGGACGGCGAGACGCTGAGGGACTTCCAGCAGACGATCGACGAGGTCCTCCGCAGCCACTACGAGATGGGCCAGGGACGGACGCTCTCGGAGTCGATGCGGATCGCGTACGGTGCCTACACGACCTTCGCCTACCTGTCGGCCGACGACGTGCTCGGCCAACCCCAGGGGCTCGCGGAGATCGACGCGAAGTTCTGGATGCACGCGGAGACGAAGGGCCACAAGTTCTACGGCCGCCTGCGTCTCCAGTACGAGAACTTCGACTCGGGCGACGCCTTCACGGCGTCGGGCGACGGGCTCGTCGAGCCGCTCTTCGACCGCTACTGGTACCGATTCGACTGGCGGCTCGAGGAGCAGGCGGAGACGGGGATCTCGCCGTCGTGGAACTGGTGGGTGCAGCTGGGCCGGCAGTACGTGAACTGGATCTCGGGGCTGACGCTCTCCGACCCGCTCTACGCCGCGCGCGGCGGCATCGAGACGGGGAGCTTCGCGTTCGAGGCGCTCTTCGGCATCACGCCCAACCACTTCATCGACTTCGACGGCTCGCGACCGACCTACAACAGCGACACCGACCGCACCTTCTTCGGGATCTCGGCCGAGTGCCGCTCGCTCCGGAACCACAGGCCGTTCGTCTACCTCCTCTGGCAGGAGGACGAGAACTCGCAGCCCTTCGGCCCCGCGGGTCCCCAGTTCCAGTACGACTCGCGCTACGTGGGCGTCGGCTCGACCGGCGAGATCAGGACGGGCGTCTGGCTCTACCGGCTCGAGCTCATCTACGAGTTCGGCGAATCGATCAGCGACCTCCTCGGCACGTTGCCGCAGACGGTCGATGACATCGAGGCCTACGCGGTCCGGTTCTTCGTGGCGTACATGCCGGTCCGTGCGCGCGCGCGGATCGGGCTCCGCATCGAGTCCGAGGTGCTCGTCGGCTCCGGCGACGACGACCGCGGCGCGTCCTCGCAGACCGCGGCCGGCAACCTCGCCGGCACGAAGGACACGAGCTTCATCGCCTTCGGCTACGTGAACACGGGCCTCGCGCTCGCGCCGGAGCTCTCGAACCTCGTCTCCTTCCGGCTCACGGGCAGCGCGTTCCCGCTGCGTGGCCGCGGCATCTTCGACAAGATGCAGGTGTCGCTCTCGGGCTTCGTCTTCGCGAAGTACGACGAGAACGCGCCGATCAGCGTCCCGACCGTCGCCGGCGAGAGCCTCATCGGGGGCGAGATCGACGTCACGCTCGACTGGAAGCTCACGAGCGACCTCGACCTGCTGATCCAGTACGGCATCTTCCTGCCGGGCGATGCGATGGCGGATTCCGACCCTCTCCACTTCCTCTACGCGGGGTTCAGCTATGGCTTCTAGCCCGCTCCCGGCGACAGCCCTGCGCGCCTCGGCGCTCGGCGTCCTCTGCCTCCTCGCGGCCTCGTGTTCCCGCTCGACGCTCCAGTCCGCTGTCGCGGACCAGTACGGCGGCGCGGACGCCACGCAGGAGATGGATTTCTGGGACGGGCTCGCGGTCCTGCCCGCGGTGTCGAACCGCGACGTGGTCCACGCCCTGCTGCTGAGCTTCGGGCGCCAACCGAAGGGCGCGCGTTCCGACTGGACGACGGAGCTGAAGGCCGCGCAGCAGCGCGGCTGGATCGCCGCGGACGCGGACCCGATGCCCGGGGAGACCGCCCGGGTCGGGATGGTCGCGCGGGTCATCTGCATCGAGGCGAAGATCGAGGGGGGCGCGACGATGCGCCTCCTCGGGCCGACCGAACGGTACGCGGTGAAGGAGCTGAACCACATGCGCTGGCTCCCGGACATGTCGTCGGGCCAGTCCATCAGCGGCGGCCAGCTCCTCGCCGTCCTCTCCAAGGCCGAGGACCGGCTTTCGGCCAGGGAGGACCCGGATCCCAAGGAGGACATGTGATCCGGACCGCTTCCCGGGCCCCCTTTCGAGGTTTCGGTGGAGCCCCGGCCGTCTAGGGCCGAGAATAGGAGCGTCATGCGTACCCTCCTCCCCGTGCCCCTCCTCCTCCTCGCGCTCGCGGCGAACGGCCAGGAGAAGAAGCCCGCGATCGCCCCCCTTCCCGCGGGGCAGACGAAGATCTTCGAGGCCGTCGTGATCGGCGTCGAGGGGACCGCCCAGGCGCGGACGAAGCCCGACCAGCCGTGGAAGCAGCTCGTGGTCAACGACAAGCTCGCGCCCGGCGTGGTCGTCCGTACCGGGCGCGCGTCGCATGTCGCGCTGCGCGTCGGGCCGAATGCGACGATGCTCATCGATCACCAGACGCGCATCGCGATCCCGGAGGTCGTGCAGGACGGCGACAAGCTGAAGACCCGCGTGACGCTGGCGTTCGGGGCGGCGGATGTGCGCGTGGACCGGATCGGGCTCACGAACGACTTCGAGGTGGCGACGCCGACGGCGACGCTGGCCGTGCGCGGCACGACCTGGCGCGTCTCGTGGGACACGGTGAGCGGCGCAAAGATGGAGGGCGTGCCCGGGAACAAGCTGCACGCGATCGAGATCGCGTACCTGGACGGGATCAAGGCGTACCTCTCCCACGCCGACGGCAGCAGCAGCCTCTACAAGATGCCGGCGATCGAGAGCTACTTCCAGACGTACGTGCTGCCGCTCCAAGGCGCCGTGGGCGAGGACGAGCTCTCGGACCCGGAACAGCAGTCGACGGACTCCCTGACGGATCCGAAGACGCAGACGCAGATCGAGGCGCAGCGGAAGCAGCAGGCCGGAAGGGACGGGAAGCCGCCGAATCCGAACAACAACCCCAACCCGCAGTCCGGCGGCGGGAACCAGGGGGGCCCTTAGACGCCCGGGCCCGCCCCTACCCGCCGGCACGCGCGCCGCACGTGGCCGGTCGGCCTCTGTCTCGCGCTCCTCGTCGCGGTCGCGTTCGGCCTCGGGCTGCCGCTGCTGCGCGAGCTGGAGGGCTGGGGGACGGACTGGCTCTTCCTCCACGGGAGGCCCTCGCCGCCCGCCGCCAGCGACCGGATCGTCCACTGCGACATCGACGACAACTCGATCGAGACGGCCGGCCGGTGGCCGTGGCCGCGGAGCGTCCTCGCCGAGGCGATCGCGGAGTTGGACGCCCTCGGCGCACGGGTGATCGTCCTCGACCTGATCCTCTCGGACCCGCAGGATCCCCAGTACCTCGCCGACGGCTCGCAGGTGGACCACGACGCGATCCTCGCGGAAACGCTCCGGCGGATCCGGGCGCGCACGGTGCTCGCGGCGCAGGTGGACACGGAGTCCGTGCGGCTCGGCGACCTCTGGCGCGGGCCCGAGGGCCGGCGCAAGTGGGACGAGGTCCGGCGCCTGCTGCGGAGCGACATCACGCTGGACAGCGACGACCTCGTGCACGGGGCGCGCCTCGAGGGGGAGCGCGCGGAGCGGGTGCACGGCAGGCTCCTCGGGATCAAGGCGCTCGTCGCCCGCGAAGCCGCGGAGGATCTGCGCCGCGAGGGACGCCTCTGCACGGAGGAGGAGATGCGGAAGAGCCTCCTCCCGCCCGGGAAGAACGCGAGCCTGCGCGAATTCCCGGCGCTCGCGCTGATCCGGGGCGTGGTCCGCATCGAGCAGGCGCTCGCGGCGGCGGAGTCGAAGCTGCCGCTGGCGCGCGCGGATCATGCCTACGTGTCGGCCGGCGGCGTGCTCCCGCCGCTCCCCTTGTTCGCGGGCGCCGCGACGACGGTCGGAGTGGTCAACAGCCAGCAGGACTCCGACGGACAGCTCCGCCGCGTCCTCGTGCGCTGGGAGTCGGACGACTGGGTCTTCCCTCAGCTCGGGCTCGCCGCCGCGGCGACGTTCCTCGACACGCCGCTCGAGAACCTCGCCGCCGCGCCGCTCGAAGCAGGCGAGATCCTCCTCGATTCCGAGGAGATGCTCCTGTCCTGGCCCCGGATCGATCCCGATCGGCCGGTCCACGTCCACCCCCACGTGTCGCTCGGCCGCCTGATCGCCCTGCGGCGCGCGCAGGCTCAACTCGCCCTTCAGGAGAAGGAGCGCGACGACGTGGCGCGCGATCTGGTCGCGTCGTTCCTGAAGGACCAGTTCGAGCCCGCGGACTTCGATGACCCGGAGCGCCGCCTCGAGATCGAGGAGGAGCTGCTCTCCGAGGCCAAGTTCCGGCTCGACAACGTGAGGGAGGGCGAGGAGGAAGGGGCGGTGATCAACTGGCGTCGCTGGCTGCGGCTCCGGGACGAGGCCTTCACGGCGGGCACCGAGCTCGTGCAGGCGCGCGAGCAGCTCGAAGGCGCCATCCGCGGCCGGCTCGTCCTCGTGGGTTGGAACGCGACCGGGAGTCTCAGCGACTTCTATCCGACCGTCGTCGAGGAGCGCACGCCCGGCGTCGTCGCCCACGGGATCGTCGCCAACTCCGTCCTCACCGGCTACGTCGTCCGGCCGCTGCGCGCCTCCGTGGCCACGGTCCTGACCCTCTTCCTCGGCGCCGCGGCCGCGTTCCTCGCATCCGCGACGGGGCCGCGCCTCTCCTTCCTCCTCGCGCTCCTCCTTGCTCTCCTCGCCTTCGCCGCCGCGGTCGGCCTCTTCGCAGTCCGCATCGTCCCGCCGCTCACGACGCCGCTCCTCTGCATCTTCGTCTCCTGGGCCGGCGTCGTGACGATGCGCGCGGTGCACGTGCTCCGCGAGAAGGCGCAGCTCCGGAAGCAGTTCGGCTCGCGCATCTCGCCGCAGCTCTTCAAGTTCCTGATCGACCACCCCGACCAGGTCTCGCTCGAGGGCCAGGAGAAGGAGGTCACCTGCTTCTTCAGCGACCTCGCGGGGTTCACGTCGATCTCGGAGAAGCTCGACTCGCGACAGACCGTCGCGCTCCTGAACCGCTACATGGCGGCGATGAACGACGAGCTGACCCGTCGCGAGGCCTACGTGAACAAGTTCCTCGGCGACGGGATCATGGCCGTCTGGGGGGCGTTCGCGAGCGAGCCGCGGCAGGTGGAGCTCGCGTGCCGCGCGGCGCTCGCGTGCGTGGGCCGGCTCGAGCAGATGACCAGGGAGCTCGAGGCGAAGGGGCTGCCACGGCTCGCGATGCGGGTCGGGATCGCGACCGGCGTCGGGACCGTGGGCGACTGCGGCGCGCCGCCGGAGCTCCGCGACTACACGGTCATCGGCGACACCGCGAACCTCGCCGCGCGCCTCGAGTCCGCGAACAAGCAGTTCGGCACGAGGATCCTGATCAACGGGCGCACGAAGGACCTGCTGCCGGGAGACCTGTTGACACGGCCGCTGGGGCACGTCGCCGTCGTCGGCCAGCAGCACGCGACCGACCTGCACGAGCTGATGGCGGTCAAGGGCGAGGAGACGGCGGGGCAGCGCGACCTGATCGAGCGCACGACCCACGCGATCGAGCGCTTCCGGGCGGGCGATTTCGAGGGGGCCAAGGGGGCCTGGCGCGCGATCGTGGCCGCGCACGGCCCGTCGCCCGCGGCGGATCTTTACCTCGAGGAGATCCAGGCGCGCCTCGCCGAGCACGCGCCCCTCGAGCCCGTCCTGCGCCTCGCGAAGAAGTAGCCCTTCCCCTCCCCGTGCCCCTTCCCATCCCTATACAATCTCGCGGCATGGGCACGATCCGCGACTTCCTCAAGAAGCACTACCACCATTTCAACGCGCGCGAGGCGAAGGACGCGGCGCAGGGTTGGGTGGACCACCTCGCGAAGGGCGGGAAGATGATGGTCACGATCGGCGGCGCGATGAGCACGGCCGAGCTCGGCATCTCCCTCGCCCCGCTGATCCGCGCCGGGAAGGTCCACGCGATCTCCTGCACGGGCGCGAACCTCGAGGAGGACATCTTCAACCTGATCGCGCACGACGACTACGAGGTGCTCCCGAAGTGGCGCGAGCTTTCGATCGAGGACGAGAAGGCGCTCTACGAGAAGGGCATGAACCGGGTCACGGACACGTGCATCCCGGAGACCGCGCTCCGCGACCTCGACAAGCGGATGCTCGCGCTCTGGCAGAAGGCGGACAAGGCGGGCGAGAGCAAGACGCCGTGGCAGTACTTCCGCGAGATGGTCGGCGACGGCCAGCTGAAGTCGCTCTACCAGATCCCGCCGGAGCACTCGTGGGTCCTCGCCGCGCACGAGAAGAACATCCCCGTCTTCGTGCCCGGCTGGGAGGACTCGACGCTCGGCAACATCTTCACGTCGCACGTGATCGCGGGCCGGCTCAAGAACCACCGCGTGCTCCTGCCGGGCACGTCGCAGATGGAGGAGCTCGCGCGCTGGTATAAGCAGCAGGCGGCCGAGGGGCACTCGGTCGGCTTCTTCCAGCTCGGCGGCGGGATCGCGGGCGACTTCCCGATCTGCGTCGTGCCGATGCTCATCCAGGACCTCGAGGAGGAAAAGACGCCCTTCTGGGGCTACTTCGCGCAGATCGGCGACTCGACGACGTCCTACGGCTCGTACAGCGGCGCGTTCCCGAGCGAGAAGATCACGTGGGGGAAGCTCGACGTGAAGACGCCCGCGTTCATGATCAACTCGGACGCGTCGATCGTGGCGCCGCTCATCTTCGCCTATGTGCTGGACTGGTAGGGGCCTCGGGGAGCGGGTGGTGTGAGCGAACTCTCGAGACGCGAGTGCGTGCCGTGCAAGGGCGGCGTTCCGCCGCTCAAGGGCAACGCGATCGGCGCGCTGCTCGAGGAGCTCGGCGGCAGCTGGCGCGTCGTGGACGAGCACCACCTCGAGAACGAGTTCCGGTTCAAGAACTTCCGCGAGGCGCTGGCCTTCGCGAACCGGGTCGGCGAACTGGCGGAGAAGGTGAACCACCACCCGGACCTCCACATCGGGTGGGGGCGCGTGAAGGTCACGGTCTTCACGCACAAGATCGCCGGGCTCACGGAGACGGATTTCGTCTTCGCGGCGAAGACGGACGAGCTCTCGCTCCGCCCCTGAACCGTTTCCGGGGACGGCGCCATCGTTGAAGGAGGATGGAGCCGGTGAACATCGAGGCGCTGCTCGCGGACCGGGACTGGGTCCGTAGGCTCGCACGGAGCCTCGCCCGCGACGACGCGCAGGCCGACGACCTCGCGCAGGACGGCTGGGTCGCGGCGCTGCGGAACCCGCCCGGTCTCGCCGTCCGCGCGTGGTGGCGCCGCGTGCTGCGCCGCCGGGCGATGGAGGTGCGGCGAGCGGAGGACCGACGGGTTGCGCGCGAGGCGCAACGCGACCAACCGCGACCGGTCGGCCCGGAGCTGCTCGAGCGGCTGGAGCTCGAGCAGGCGGTCGCGCAGGCCGTGCGCGACCTCCCGGAGCACTACCGCGACGTCGTGCTGCTCCGGTACTTCGAGGAACTCCCGCCCCGCGCGATCGCGAAGCGGCTCGCCGCGCCCGTGGAGACCGTGCGCACGCGGCTCAGGCGCGCGCACGAGATCCTGCGCGAGCGGCTCGGCGAGGTCCGGCGCGACTGGCGCGCGGGCATGCTGCTTCTCGCACGGCCCGGCCCCCTCCTCGGAGGATTCGCCGTGGAGACGAAGAAGGTCGCGGCAGGCGCGCTCGCGCTCTGCCTTCTCCTGCTCGCCGGGCTGGTGTGGAGGGGGGCCGAGGGGAACCACGAGACCCAGCGCACGAGCACGGCGCCGGGAACCGCGCCGGCGCCGGTGACGTCCGCCACATCGGCAGCGGAGGACCCGAGGCCGCGCGACACCCGCGCGCCGAGAGGCGCGGTGTTCGGCCGGATCGCGGGGCCGCTGCCGGTGCTCGAGGGGACGGAGCCGCTCGCGACCATCCGCGTGCTGCGCGGCAAAGCGGAGCTCGCGGCGGGCCGGTTCCCCCCGGGCCCCTTCCACATCGAGTACGACCGCGCGGAGGGCTCCGTGGCCGAGGTCCACGCTCCCGGCACCCGCATGCTGACGTTCGCCCTGCCGTCCGCGGAGACCGACCTCGGCGAGATCCGCTTCTACCAGGCGCTGCTGTACGGCGGCCGCGTGCTCGATCTGGAAGGCCACCGGATCGTCGGCGCGTCGGTTCGGTTCAGGAATGCGGGCAACAACGCCGTGAGCGGGCCGAGCGGGGACGACGGCAGGTATCGGATCGACCTTGACGGGAGCACCCACGTCTGTCTCGACCCGCACGGGAACCTCTCCGGGGATCTCCTGGACGTCCGGGTCGCCGGAGGCTGGCTCGGACCCTACTACGCGTCGCCGGCGGGGTTCCGCGGGAAGCACGACCTTCGCGTGGACCTCGCCGAAGCGGAGCCGGACCCCGTGCTCCGGATCGTCTCGGGCGAGCGGCCGGTGGCCGGCGTCACCGTCACGCTTCACGGGCCCCAGATGGCACGATCCACGCTGTGCGATCCGTTCGCGACGGGCGTGACCGGGGACGACGGCTGCGCGAGCTTCCCTTGGTTGCCCGAACGGAACTGGACGCTCGCGCGCATCGAGCGGCCGGAGGGCACGGTCTACGCGAGCCTGCTCCGCGACGAGCTCGCTCGACCTGTGCACGACATCGACATCGGCCGCCTCGCGCACGTCGCGGTAGACTTCGTCCTTCCGGACGGCAAACCCGCGGATGGCGCGCGCGTGGGGCTCCACGGCATGTGGAGACCGCACACGCCGGGGAAACCGGTCTCGTCGCCGCGCGCGCAGTCACCGGCCTACGAACCCGGGGCCGTGGCGGCCTCGCTCTACGGGATCGTGCCGGCGGACGGCATCGTGCGCTGGCGCTTCCCGGTGGAGCAGCCGGCCGAAGGGACGTTCACGCCCGACGCCTGGCTCGCGCGGCTCCCGAACGGCCGGGTGTTCATGAGCGAATCCGTCGAGGCCCGGGCGGTGCGGTCTGGCGACGGCCCCGTCCGCATCGTCCTCGAGCCGGGACCCTCCGCTCCGTTCCTGTGGGCGCAGTTCCGGGACAGCCGCGGTGCCGTCGTTCCCGAGTCCGCGGGCCTCCTCCTGCGCGCGGGCAAGGAGACGCTCGCGGGGGGCATCTACCTGGGGGAAGCGGCAGGGAATCGGATCCAGTGCTGGCTGCCGTACTCCGTGTCCGAGTGCCTCGACGCACCGGGTTTCGACGCCGAGCTGCGGATCACGGTCGCCGGTCGGCCACCTGCCACGGTGCATGTGCCCGCGGCACAGTTCCGGGCCGCGGTCCGCGAGGAAGCCGCTCTGACCGTCGAGATCGGCGAGACCATGCCTGCGGCGTTCCGCGTCGCGCGGCCCAATGGGGAGCCGGCGAAACGCGTGTTCCTGACGCTCGTGCCGATGGACGCGGATCACCTGAACGGTGGCAGGCTCGAAACGATCACGGACGATGCGGGCGGGGCCGTGCTGAACTGCCCGGCGGACCTCGCACACGCGGTCGTCGCTTTCGACCTGGCGACGGGCGAAGGGGTGCGGATGGACGATTTCCGGGCGGGCGGCGCGGCGCGCGACCTCGTGCTCGAGACGCCGAGGCGCACGCGGGTACGGGTCGTGTTCCCGGACGGGGCTCCGGCGCCGAAGGCGACGGTAGACGTGGAGACACGGCCGCGGTATCTCGCGCCCGTGCTCTACGGGATCACGGGCGAGGACGGGTGGGCGGAGCTGCCGCGCGTGGTGCCGGCCATCTTCGTCCTCAACATCACGGCGTGCGACCGGCGGCTGATGCGGAAGGACGCCGAAGGGCGGCCGCAGCTGCCGATGATCACCCACTCGACGCTCATCCCGATGGCGTCGGTGAACGACGGGGACACGGTTACGGTCCCGATGCGCGACGACGTGGCGTGGTTGGTCGCCGAGGGCAAGTGACGCGCGCCGGCCGGGTATAGTCTCCGGCCATGCGGTCCCTCCTCCCTTCTCCCGGGGCCCTCATCTGCCTCCTCCTCCTGGGGGCGTCCGCGCGTGCCCAAGAGGCCGACTCGAACGTGCTCGCGCTCCTCGAGGAGGACTTCGAGGAGCAGATGCGGACGCACCCGACGTGGGCGTCGGAACGCGGCGACCGGCGGTTCGACGACCAACTCGAGGACCTAAGTCCCGAGGCGATCCGCGGCAGGGTCGAACATGCGGCGCTCCGGCTCAAGGCGCTCAGGGAGATCGACCGCGCGGCGCTCACGCCGACGGTCGCGACGCACGCGGCGCTCCTCGCGCACGAGCTCGAGGAGCGGATCGCGTGGGCCGCGTTCCATCCCGAGCAGACGCCCGTGACGCAGCTCGGCGGCCCCCAGCGCGACCTCGTCGAGCTGCCGTCGCAACTCTCGTTCACGACCGCGAAGAACTTCGAGGACTACATCGCGCGGCTCGAGAGGGTGCCCGCGTATCTCGACCAGGTGACGGCGAACATGCGCGCGGGGCTCGTTGCGGGCCGCACGCCGCCGCGGGTCACGCTCGCCGCGGCCGCGGAGCAGGCGCTCGTCAACGGGACCGACCACCAGACGGACTGCCCCGAGCAGCACGCGATGTACCCGCCGTTCCTCGAGAAGGACCACCCGCTCGCGCCGCGGGCGAAGGAGGCGATCGCGACGCGCGTCGTGCCCGCGTTCCGCGAGTTCGGGGCGTTCCTGCGCGACGAGTACATCCCCAAGTGCCGCACGTCGATCGGGGCCAGGGACAGCGTGGACGGGATCGCGTGGTACCGCGCGCAGCTCCGCCACCACACGACGCTCGACCTCTCGCCGGACGAGATCCACGAGCTCGGGCTCAAGGAGGTCAAGCGCATCCGGGCCGAGATGGCCGAGGTGATCGCGCGCATCGGGTTCGAGGGCGACTTCAAGGCGTTCACCGAGCACCTGCGCACGAACCCGCGCTTCTACTACACGGAGGCGGAGGACCTGCTCGAGGGCTACCGCGCGCTCGCCAAGCGGATCGACGCGGAGATGCCGAGGCTCTTCGGCCGGCTGCCGCGGCTCCCGTACGGCGTGAAGGAGATGCCCTCGTTCATCGCGCCCGCGTCGCCGACCGCGTACTACTACCGCGGCTCGATCGAGAACGGCGTCCCCGGATACTTCATCGCGAACACGTTCCGGCTTGACCAGCGGCCGAAGTACGAGATGGTCCCGCTGACGCTTCACGAGGCGGTGCCGGGCCACCACCACCAGATCGCGCTCTCGCAGGAGATGGAACGGATGCCCGAGTGGCGGACCACGTGCGACTACACGGCGTTCGTCGAGGGGTGGGGGCTCTACGCCGAGCGGCTCGGGATCGACATGGGGCTCTACGAGGACCCGTACGACGACTTCGGCCGGCTCTCGTACGAGATGTGGCGCGCGATGCGGCTGGTCGTGGACAGCGGCATCCACGCGAAGGGCTGGACGCGCGACCAGGCGATCGAGTACATGCTCTCGAACAGCGCGCTCACGAGGCAGAACGTCGAGCGCGAGGTGGACCGCTACATCGCGTGGCCGGGCCAGGCGTGCGCGTACAAGGTCGGCGAGCTGAAGATCCGCGAGCTGCGCGCGCTCGCCGAGAGGGAGCTGGGCGACAAGTTCGACATCCGCGCCTTCCACGACATGCTGCTCGAGGAGGGCGCGATCCCGCTGCCGCTCCTCGAGGAGCGCGCGAGAGCCTGGAACGCCTCCCGCAAGGGGAAGTGAGGGGGCCTCGGGGGCTCAGGCCCCCGAAGCCCCCTCAACTGATGCCCGCGGCCTTCGACAGTTCCTTGCGCACCTTCTCCACCCGCTCGACCTCGCCCTTCGCGGGGAACCGCTCGTAGAAGCCGTCGGCCTTGAACTGCGGCCTCATGTCGATCCACGGCTTCAGCCGCTGCTGCCAGCGCTGGACCCGCCCGTCCACCGGGATCCCGTCCTCGCGCGCGAGGTCGAACGCGACGCGGATCATCGCCTTGATCGTCACCGCGCGCGTGACCATCGAGCTCGCGCTCCCCCACGAGGGCCCCCACACCTTCTCCGCGGCCTTGATGAAGTCACGGACCACCTCGTACTTGCGGCGGGCCTCGGCGACGCCGGCCGACCCCTCGGGGACCGCCGCGCGCCCCTTCGGCCGGACCTCGCGGTGGACCTCGTTGAAGAGCTCCGCCTGGAGGATCCACTTCGCCTGCTGGCTGCGGCCGCCCAAGCGGTTGATCCGGTAGCGGAGCGGGCTGTCGCCCTCGTCGTAGAGCATCGAGACGACGCGCGCCGCGAGCTTCTTGTCGGGCGCGGCCCACGAGACGCGCTCGTAGAGGTCGACGAGGTGGCTCTTGTTGATGCGCGTCGGCGTCGAGTTGATGATCACGAACATCTCGGTCGCGAAGTCCTCGCTGCGGCTGTCGAAGATCATGCAAGGGACGTGGAGGTTCGTGGCCTCGTCGGGGTGCTTCTGCCGGTAGAAGTGGAGCGCCGCGAGCCGGTGCTGCCCGTCGATCACGAGGAACTTCTGGTCCGGCTCCGTGAGGATGCCCGCGGTCTTGTTCTCGCCCAAGGGCGTGAATCGGAGCCGCTCGGCCGTGAACAGGAGCACGCTCCCGGGGATCGGCGGCTGCTTCTCCGCGGTCTCGTAGAAGTTCTCGATCTGCGCGACCTTCCGCCGCGACAGCTGGCGCTGGAAGGCCTTGTCGGAGTGCTCGATCCCCGAGATGAACTTCGCGATCTCGTCCTCGTCCTTCGCCTCCTCCGCCTCGATCGTGTCGCCCTCCATGTAGTACCTGCTGATGAACCGGACCCTCCGGAGGAGCGCCTCGGCGGGGTAGGCGACGAAGTAGAAGACGCTGTCTTTCTGACGGATCTGGGTCGCGAGCATGGCCCTAAAGTGTAGGGGACTGCGTCGAAAAGGGGGGCCGGGGGGGCAGCCCCAGCCGGGTATAGTCTTGGGCCATGCGCGGCCCGCTGCTCCTGTGCCTCGCCCTCTTCGTCGTCGGTTGCGGCGACCAGCCGACCCTGAAGGCCGTCCTCGAGCGCGGGACGCTGATCGTCGGGACAGAACCGGAGTTCCCGCCGTTCGAATCGAAAAACGAGAAGGGCGAGATCGTGGGCTTCGACGTGGACATGGCGAGGGAGCTCGCGAAGGACCTCGGCGTGAGGTTGAAGATCGAGGAGATGCCCTTCGAGACGCTCCCGACCGCGCTTCGCGGGGGCCAGATCGACCTGATCGTGTCCGGCATGAGCGCGAAGCCGGAGCGTGCGAAGACCGTGTCGTTCAGCGACATCTACTACGAGACCGTCCTCTGCCTGCTCATCCACACGGGGTCGGGGATCGAGAAGGCCGCCGACGCGGACGGCAAGCGGATCGCGGTCAAGACCGGCACGACCGGGGCGGATGTCGCGAAGGTGCGCTTCCCCAAGGCGACGCTGATCCCGTTCCCGACCGAGGGGGCGTGCGCGCTCGAGGTCGCGACCGGGCGGGCGGACGCGTTCCTCTACGACCGCCACTCGATCCTGCGCCACCACAAGAACACGCCCGACACGACGCGCGTGATCGACGAGCCGCTCAACGCCGAGCCCTACGCGATGGCCTGCCGCCTCGGCGACACGGAGTTCGTCGAGCGGCTAAACACGTTCCTGCGCGCGTTCCGCGCCGACGGGCGGTACGCGAAGTTCTACGAGCAGCACTTCGGGGAGCCGCCTCCGGCCCGATGAAGGCGCGCGACCTCCTCGTCCGCGCGGCGATCACGTTCGCCGTCGCGGCGGCGCTCGTGGTCGCGCTCCTCGTGTCCCGCTACCGGTTCGACTTCGAGCCGGCCTGGCGCTATCGCGCGCTCTACGGGAGCGGCATCCTCGTGACGCTTGGCGCCACGGCGCTCGCCTTCGCGATCGGCATGGCCCTCGGCGTCGGCGTCGCGCTGCTGCGCCTCTCGCGCCGGCTGGCGGTCCGCCACCTCGGCGACCTCTATGTCGAAGTGATCCGTGGAACGCCCTTCCTCGTGCAGATCACGATCGCCTACTTCGGGATCGCCCCGATCTTCCGCCTCGGCAACAAGTTCGTCGTCGGCACGTTCGCGCTCGGCGTCTTCGCCGCGGCATACATGGGAGAGATCTTCCGCGCGGGCGTCGAGTCGATCGACCGCGGCCAAGTCGAGGCGGCCCGCTCGCTCGGCCTCTCCCGGGCACAGACGCTCCGGCACATCGTGTTCCCGCAGGCGTTCAAGCGGATGATCCCGCCGCTCACCGGCGAGCTGATCGCGTTGACGAAGGAATCCTCGCTGCTCTTCGCGATCGGTCTTGTCGAGATGACCGCGGCGGCGCGGCAGGTCGGCACCGACACGTTCAAGTTCCTCGAGGCCTTGATCGTCGTGGCGGCGATGTACCTGACGCTGACCGTGCCGCTGTCGCTGCTCGCGCGGAAGCTCGAGCGGCGGCTCAAGCGCAGCGAGCGCACGGGGGTCCACCTGTGACGCTCCCCCCCGCGCCCCCCCTCATCTCGCTCCGCAGGGTCACGCGGCGGTTCGGCACGGTCACCGCCCTCGAGGAAGTCGATCTCGACGTCGCGCGCGGCGAGGTGGTGGTCTGCATCGGGCCCTCCGGGTCGGGGAAGAGCACGCTGCTCCGGTGCGTCAACGCGCTCGAGCGGCCCGACGCGGGCGAGGTGCTCCTCGACGGCGAGCGCGTGGACCCGGCGCGCAAGGACATCGACGCGCTGCGCGCCGAGGTCGGGATGGTCTTCCAGCACTTCAACCTCTTCCCGCACCTGACGGCGCTCGGGAACGTGGCGCTCGCGCCGCGCCTCATGCGCGGGGAGGGCGACGCGAAGGCGCGGGCGCTGCTCGGGCGCGTGGGGCTTCTGGACAAGGCGGACGTCTACCCGGACATGCTGTCGGGCGGGCAGAAGCAGCGCGTGGCGATCGCGCGAGCGCTCGCGATGGAGCCGATCGCGATGCTCTTCGACGAGCCGACGAGCGCGCTGGACCCGGAGATGGTCGGCGAGGTGCTCGCGGTGATGCGCGATCTCGCGCGCGACGGGATGACGATGCTCGTCGCGTCGCACGAGATGGGGTTCGCCCGCGAGGTGGCGCACAGGGTGGTCTTCATGGACGGCGGCCGGATTGTCGAGGTGGGCAAGCCTCTGGACATCTTCGACCGCCCGCAGCGCGACCGGACGAAGGCGTTCTTGTCGAAGATCCTCCGGGCGTGAAGGGGGGGCCTGGGGGGCGGCAACCGCGGACCGGAAGTCCGCACGCGACCGTCATAACCCCTTGCCCCGTGGCAGGATGCGGGCACGCGACCGTGTACCTAGTACGGCGTTGCGCGGCACTGGGACTGGAAGCCGGTGGTCTTGTGCGAGCCGTCGCAGAAGGGCTTGTTCGCGGAGTTGCCGCACCGGCAGAGGGCGAACTGGTCCTTGTTGGGGAGGTTGAAGGGCTTGCCGGTCATGTCCTTCAGGACCACCCCGCCGGTGACCTTGCACGGGCCGTTGTCGAAGACGGTGATTTCAACCATGGGCGCGGATTCTACCGCGGGTGCGCGCACCGACGCCCGCTCCCTTTTCGGCGGCCCGTGCCCCCGAGGCCCCCTAACGTCCCGGCTCGCTCGCGATCCCGGCGGTGATGATGTAGTCGCGGTTGACGTAGAGGCGGCCGTGCGACTGCTTCGTCCCGTTCCTGAGCTCCTCGGTGACGCGCTCTATGCGGATGAGCTGGCTCTTGAACGTTACCCAGAAGTCGTTCGGGGACTCGGCGCCGGGGACGAAGCCGGTGAGGACCGTGTCGCCCTCGATCACGAGGCGGACCCAGATGCCGGCGTCGGCCACAGGTGGATTTGGAGCTATTCGGGCCCGGGCGTCAAGAGGGGCGGCAGCGACTTCGCGAGGCGGAACCCGACGTCGGAGAGACGGGAGGTGGGCTCGAGCTTGTAGGGGGCCGGGGGGACTTCCGCGTACCACCGGTACGAGCCGCCCGTGACGACATAGCGGCGGCGGTCGGCGGGGGTCTCGGTCCATTCGGCGACGTTGCCGAGAAGGTCGTGGATGCCGTGGACGGAGACGCCTGCCTCGTGCGCGCCGACGGGCTCGGGGCGGCCGCGGCCGGATTCGCGGGAGTTCACGCGGGCGGGGTCGAACCTGTCGCCCCAAGGGTAGCGGAGGCGGCCACCGCCCCGCGCGGCGCGGGAGTGCTCGTCGAGCGTCGGCAGGCGTGCGCCCCGGGCGGCCGCGAAGGCGCGCGCCTCCTCGAGGCTCACGCCGGTCGCGGGGAGGTTCCCGTCCAACGCCGCCCATCGGTCCTCGATGTCGCTGCCGCGGGCGAACTCGCGGACCTCCGCGACGGTCACCTCGTGCACGCCCAGGTAGAAGCCGCCTTCGCAGGTCGCGGTCTTCGTGGTGAGGCGGACGGGGCCGGGGACGAGCCGCATCCCTTCGGGCGCATGCGCCTCGTACGAGTCGAGCACGATGCGGATCGCCAGCGAGCGCGCCCGGAGGCGGACGTCGGAGTCGGTCGACTCCACGTACGGGAGGATGCTCGGCAGCGCCCGGACGCCGAGCTGGCGCGCCTGGGTGTCGTCCGGCAGCGGGTTGTCGCCAGCGCCGCCGGGAAGCGCCGACTGGAGCAGGGCCCAGAGGAGAAACGGCGCGCGCGCACGGTGCGCGGCGCGGGCGAGCGGCTGCGCTCGGGACTGCGCCACGCCCGCACCGGCGCCGCTCAAGCAGAGACCGCTCCCGAGGCGTCCGCGGGTCCATACCGGAGCGCGAGCTCGCCGCGCATCGCCGCGTGTGCGCGGTTCAGGCGCGACTTCACCGTGCCGACGGAGCATTCGAGGATCTCCGCGATGTCGCCGTACGCGAGCCCCTCGAGGTAGCGCAGCACGATCACGATGCGCAGGCGAGGCGAGAGCGCCCGCAGGGCGGCGCGGACGTGCCGCTCCAGGTCGCGACCCGCGAGGCGCCGCTCCGGCCCCGAGAGGTCGCCCGTCTCCTGCACCCCGTCGAGCAGCTCGTCGGTCGCGGTCGGAAGGGGCGCGCGGCGACGCCGGCGGAGGTGATCGAGCGAGACGTTGACCGTGATGCGGTAGACCCAGGACGCGAAGAAGGCGTGTTCGCGGAACCGGTGGATCTTCCTGAAGAGCAGAAGGAAGACGTCCTGGAGGACGTCGCCTGCCTCGTCGCCGTTCCCGACGACGCGCAGGGCAACGTTGTAGACGCGCTCGCGGAATCTCTCGTAGAGGATCCCCATCGCGACCCGCCGAGTCGGCCGACTCTGGGCGAGCCGGACGATGTCCAGGTCCGGATCCTCGCGCCCGGCGTTCGGGAGGGGGGTGATCTCCAGCATTTTCGTCCGTCGTTCGGGCCCGCCGATGTGCGGCCCGCCATCAGATCGTACGAAACACGGGGCCTGGATGCTGAACTCGGTTGCCACCTCGTCTCGATCGTAGCCACAAGACGTTATCCAGCAACGGCTTAGGGCAATCGTCACGTCGGCGCCGGACCGCCGCCGCTGGGGCCCGGACCCGTTTATCCCGGTTTGGTCCGATTATTGGTCTCATTTGGTGCCACATTCGGCCCTATTAGTTCCATTTGTCCCACATGGCGCGTCGAAGCTCGCCAACACAGTCAATGTATATACATCTATCATGGCGCGCGCGATCATATCTCGTTTATAGATAGTCATTTATGCGGTCCGCAAGAGACGCAGATGATGTCGATATTCCGCGATTGAGGGGTTGAGCAGGTGGCGAGTTCAGGACAGTATGGGCGCAGGTGACACGGAGATACGCGTGACGAAACAAAACCGAGTTCGCCCCGCCCTCCAGGAGGAAGCCATGAGGAACGTCAGAAATGCCCTGATCGCCGTTTGCGTGCTCGGTGGGGTCGCCGCGATCGCCGCTGCCCCGGGGATCGAGGTGCTCCGCGTGTCGGGCATCGAGGTCTTGGCGGTCGAGACCCACTCGACGGACTTCCCGGTCGGCGCGCTGGTCTGGGCGGTGATGGATCTGCCCACGGGCCCGGTGGTCGTGGGGGTCGCCCCCGTGAACCCGCTCACCGGCAACGCGACGGTCATCTTCCCGGTGAACCACCCGAGCAACCGGGTGGAGCTGCGCACTGCGACGGGCGTGCTGCTTGACTACGAACCCCTTACCCAGTTCGAGTAGCCGTAGCTACGCTTCACATCGAAAAGGGGCCGCCTTCAGAAGGGAAGGCGGCCCCCTTCGTTTCATCGCCGCGGTGAGTAGAGGGGAAGGGCCAGATTGAACCGCGTGCCGGCCCCGGGAGAGCTCTCGACCTCAACCGTTCCGCCGTGTCGGACGATCACGCTCCTGACGACGACGAGCCCAAGCCCCGTCCCGCTGTTGCCCTTGGTCGTGTAGAAGGGCTCAAAGATCCGCGCCCTCGTTTCGGGCGTCATCCCGCAGCCGGTATCGCCGACGACGACCTCGAGGCGATCGGCTTCCCGGTTGAGGGCGAAGGAGACGCTCAAGGCCCCCCCATCGGGCATGGCGTCGCACGCGTTCACGAAAAGATTGAGGAACATCTCCCGATACTCCCCAGGAACACCCCAGGCGAGAGCCCCCGCGACCTCCTGCACGCTGGCCGTGATCCGGGCCTTGTCGAGCCGGGGGGCGAGGAGCTCGATCGCCTCATGCGCGACGACCGTCAGGTCCACCGCCTCCTCGCTCTGGGACGAGTGGTCGCGGGCGCACTCCTGAAGGCGCTGGACGAGACCGGTTCCCGCGCCGGCGGCCTTCTCGATGGCGTCCAGCGAGCGCAGGACCTGGGGGTCCTGGCTCGCACGACGCAGAAGTTGGGCCCTCCCCGACACGGCCGTGAGCACGTTCTTGAGGTCGTGGACAAGCCCTCCTGCAAGCTCGCCGGCGAGCCGGTTGCGTTCGGCCCGCATGAGGTGTCGGTAGGTCTCCTCGAGCTGGAGCCGCGTCGATCCTGCCCGCTCCTCGACGTGGCCCGTGTGCAACGTGATCGCGATCAGGCCGCCGAGCAACTCCAGGAAGCCCATCATCTCCTGACTGATGAGGCCCGCGATGCCGTGGTGGTCGAGGTACAGCGCGCCGAGGACCTGCCCGCTCGCGCGAAGCGGAACGCACGCGAGGGACCGTAGTTTCAGGACCGCGATGCTGCGGTGGCTCGCGAGCTCCTCCGAGGTGAGGGCGTCGCTGAACAGGCTCGACTCCCCCGACGCGAGAACCTGGGAGACCACCGCCCAGCTGATTTCCGTGCTCCCCGGGTCCGGCGTGGGGCCTTCCGGCAGCACGGTTCGTCGCACCTCGTGCGCCTCCGCGGTCCCCGTGATGAGGATCGCGCGCTGCGCGCCTGTGGCCTTGACGGCTACGTAGAGGACCTCGTCCACGAAGGCGCGGCGGTCCCTCGCCCGGCTGAGGGCGGCGCCGAGCTGCAGCATCGCGACCGCGTGCCGATCGTCTGCGCCGACGCTTCGCTTCCGGTTGTCCATCAGGAGATCGAACGCCTGGACGCAGAGCGCCGCGCTCATCTCCTGCCCCCTCCGCGCCGGTGTCCCGACGGATCCGGTCAAGGCAACTTGGAGCCTCTCCTGGAGATGAATCAGGACATGCACGCCCCTCGGCCATCGACGCAGCTTCCGTTCGAGCCGTCGGAAACGCAGGAGCGTGTCCTCGATCAGCCGCCATGCTTCCGCGTGCCTGCCGCGGCCGCGCAGCATGCCGGCGAGGCGCGCGCGGAGCTCGATCTGGAGGTCGTCGTGTCCCTCCCGGAACTCGAACCACGACAGCGCCTTGAGCCCGAGGTCGAGGGCGGGCTCCGAGGCGCCCTGGCTGCGCTCCAGATGCGCGACGATCCACTCCACGGCCTCGCGGACGAGTCCATGGTTGCGGGCAGCGCCGACGATGCGCGACAGAGAACAGAATCCGACCCGCTTGCCCTTTCTGCGCAACAGCACAAGCCGGAGCCTTGTTCCAAGGGCGCAGGCGTGCTCGAGGCGCCGCGGCCGCCTGGAGGCGTCGTTGCCCGCTTCAACTGCCAGCCGTTCCTCGAATGCCGCCGTCTTCGAGCCGCTCAGCCCTTGAGCCCGCATTCGTGAGACGACCGTATGAAGGTGGGCCCAGTCCCGACTTCTGTACGCGAGCTCTGCCCGCACCAGATCGCCCGCCAAGTCGGCGGGAGACTCAGTCGCGCTGTTCCTGAGGGCATCGAGCCGCTTGGCGAAACCCTCCCCCACGGTCGGATTCCATGCGTCCGCGGCCACATGCCCGTTGTTGAACAGCGCCTTCGCGTGGGCGTCCACGTCTCCCTCGTCGCGCCCGATACGCCGCGCCTGGCGGAGCACGCGCTGCGCATCCCGTAGCTGTCCGCGGCGACCGTATGCGATCGCGAGGTTCACGAGGGCGGAGTTCCTGAGCCGCCACAGTCCATTCCGGGTCGCGACGACGCGCGCCCGATTCAGTGCCGCGGCCGCCGCCGCCAAGCTGCCGACCGCCGACAGCGCAGCGGCAAGGTTGTTCAGGGCAACCACCAACCCGCGCTCGTCGTCCAGTCTCTCTCGAAGCCGCACGCAGCGCTCCAGGAAGGTGACGGGCGTCGTACGCGCGTTCGCGTGGATCAGGAGAATCCCCTCGTTGTTGAGACACGCGGCTTCCCGGAGAAGATTGCCGGTCGCACGGCCCAGAAGCCGCTCTCTGCGGCACGCGGACAGAGCGCGATGGTGCCTCCCTTTGAGCATGTGGACCCGACAGCGGACGCGGTGGTACCGAGCCGCCCTTCGGGACGCGCGCATGCGCGTCCGCATGGACTCGACGCTCCGATCGCGGTCACGCCGTCGAATGAACGGCAGCCACCTCCGGATCCGAGCCAGCATGTGCCGACGCAGGCGCAGCACGGTCTCCAAGCCTCCGACCTCCGCTGCGGCGAGCGCATGATCCTCGGCGAGCGCGACCGCGACGGTCCGGGCGCACGGAAGCGGCGTTGCCGACAGCACCTCGAGGATCTTCAAGGCCTCTTGGCGATACCGAGACCGCAGGAGGCAACGGGCCCGAATCCAGCTCCGGTAGAACGCCGGGGCGTCGATGATCGAGATGTCCGCATTCTGCTGCGGTTGGGTACTCTCCCCTCCGCCTGAACCGACCTGGGCCGCGTCCCGGAACAACGGGACCCACCACGGGGGATCGCCGTAGCGTCCGAGCGCCTCCGCAGCGGACTCCACGTCCGCAAAGCGGCCTCGCTCGAGCAGGACGATCAGGGCTCGGCACACGCGCCAACGGCAACGCTGCGGCAGCCAGCCGATTCGCGAGACAAACGCGAGGAGGGACACGAGCCGGTCGGGGTCCTGCGATCGCCAGTCGTCCCATGTCACCGCGAGCAGCGCATTGACCACCCGCTCGCGTTCCTGGTCTCCCATGTGGCTTGCGACATGAGTCGTGAGGTGACGATGCCGGCTGCGGACGCACGTCTCTCCCGAACGCTCAAGTCGATCCACCGGAGCCTCTGCGATCCCCGCCCCTCCGAGCGCGGTGTGGATGGCTTGCCACCTGGCGAGGACCAGCTCGTCTCCCCAAAGCGCGAGCGCAAGCAGGCACGGCCCATGCGCAGTCAGGCGGAGGGCGGAGACTTCCCCTTCCCTCTCGCGGTCGGACGCGCCTACGACCGTCGTCGCCAAGGCCGCATCCACGCTCCCGCCGTGTCTTGCGGCATCGTCGAGGATCACGCGGATCGCCTTGGGGCAGCCGCCGCTGGCGGCGTGCACGCGACTCGCGTGCAGGCCAGGAAGGGAGGCGTCGCGGAGGAGTTGCGCGGTGTGCTCGAGACTCAGTCCGTCCAATCGGACGCGCCTCCCGATGACCCCGAGGAGAGCGCCGTGGGTGCCGCCCGCACTCCCGCCCGTCGAATCGCCGATGACCACCTGACATCTGCCCGTCCGTCCTGCCATGCCCTCGGTTGCGGCCTTGTCCTGGAGGATCAGTCGCTGCAGGAAGTGCAGCTCCCCCACGTCACAGCTGCGCCAATCATCGACGAACAGGACCAGGCGCCTCTCTTGGGCCGCAACGAAGAGGTCATCGAGCAGGTCTGTCGAGGTGGCTGGCGCCGCGAGCCGTGCCGTGGCCGCACCTCGCCGTGCGAGGACGTGAACCGCTTCGCGCAATTGGAGCTGGAGCGAAGAGCCGCACACCGCGCGCGGCCCGGCCGTGAGGACCGTCGCGCCTTGGGCCTCCAGTCGATCCTCCAGTTCGCGCAGGAAGGCCGTCACGCCAACGCCCCGAGAGCCATGCACCTCGACACTGCTCACACCGGCGGAGGGTCGCCTCAAGTCGAGTGCCGCAGCGCAGCCCGAGAGCTCCGCCTCGCGCCCGACGAAGCCGCCATGGCACGCTCCCTTCAGCAACTGGACGTCCATAGACTCGTTCAGGAGTGCCATCAAGGCCTGAGCCGTCTCCGGCCGATTGACGGGATTCGGTTCAAGGAGCCGCTCGGTAGCCGCGCGCAGAGCGCGCGTCACGTTCGGGCGGAGCGACGCGATCGAGGCGAACTCCCTCGCCCGCTGCCTGCGCATGAGCTCGGGCAGGGATGCGCCGACGAAGGGGAATCGCCCTGTCAGCAACCGGTACAGCATGACCCCGACCGCGTAGAGGTCGCTTCTGACATCGGGCTCGTTGCCCTGGAGGAGCTCCGGCGCAACGTACTGGAGCGTGACCTCGTTCAGCGCCTTCGCCGTCGATTCGCGGCGGTAGCTGAAGTCGATGAGCACGCATTGCGACAGGTCGTCCACGTTGCCGCCGGGGGCGCGGCGCACGATGACGTTCTCCGGCTTCAGATCGCAGTGGAAGAGCCCCATTGCGTGAAGCGCGTCGAGACCCTGACACACCTGAAGTGCCACGATCAGCGCGGCGTCATCGGGAAGCGGGAAGGGGAAGCCGGAGAGCGGCGTGCCGCTCACATAGGCTCGCGTGGTGTAGCCGAAGGTGCCGCCGGAGTCGGGGGAGAATGTACCGAAGGTGTACGGCACCGCGAGGCGATCGTGGTGAATCGAGGCGAGCTTCGCGCAGAAGCTCCGAAAGTCGGTCGCTGCATCAGGCGCTGTCGCGTCCGAGAGCTTCTGGATCTTCAGCACGGCCTTCGCGCGACGAAGGCTCGTGTCGAACATCTCCAGGGTCGTCCCCTGATCGCCATGCGACAGCACGCGCTCGACCCGGTAGCGGGGAGGGAGCCACTCCGCAAAGGGAATCGCCGCCGTGGGGTCCACGAACAGCTATCGGCACTTTGGATACGCCGCTCTGAACCGATACGGGTGGCGCCGCGCGCACCCAACCTATTGTGTAATAACGACTTGCGACGGCAGCCTACGCTCGCAGCGCGTACCTTGTGGTTCGACCTGCTCCGAGCCGCGCGATTCGGCCATCCCGCAGCAGCCTCGCGAGATGCCGCTGGGCGGAACGACGAGACAGCTCCGCCGCCCGGGCGAAGTCCCAAGCGCCGAAGTCCCTAGTCCCCTCGAGCGCGCGGAGGGCACGCTGCCAGGCTGCATCGAGGCCACGCCCGGCGGCGGGCTTCGCGTTGGCACTCGTGCGGTACCCGGCGATGACGTCGCCGATGGCCGCCTCGCCGATCCGACGGTCGTTCGCGTGCAGGCTCGCCGCCTGGATGCAATGGCGCAGCTGACGGACATTGCCCGGCCACTCGTAGCTCGCGACGACGCGGAGCGCGCCGGCGGTCACGTGGAAACCAAGCGACCTCGCGTGTGCGATCGCGATCTCGCGGGCGTCCCCCTCGCGCTCGCGCAACGGCGGGACTTCGATCCGGAGCGTGCTGATGCGGAAGAAGAGGTCCTTCCGGAACCGGCCATCATCGGTCATCTCCAGCAAACGCGGGAGAGCGGCGCTGATCAGCCTGAACTCGGACTTCTTCGGCGTCGAAGCGCCGACGGGCCGGTACTCGCGGGTCTCGAGGACGCGCAGGAGCGCCACCTGCATTCGCGGCGACATGCTGTCCACCTCGTCGAGCAGGAGCGACGAGCCGTCTGCCCTCTCGAAGACGCCCGCGTGGCTCCCATGCGCTCCGGTGAAGGCCCCCTTCTCGTGTCCGAAGAGCTCCGACTCGAGCAGCGACTCGGCGATGCTCGCGCAGTCCGCGACGACGACAGCCCGGTCGCAAGAGGCCGATGCCGCGTGAATGCACCGTGCGACAAGGTCCTTGCCGACGCCCGTCTCGCCGAGCAGGAGCACGGGGTACGCGCACCTGGCGGCCACGTCGATCATCGCGCGGACCTTCTTCGCCGCCTCCGATTGGCCGACGAATGTCGCCGGCTCGGATCGACCGGCCGTCCGCCGCCCAAGCGACGGGCGCGCGGACGCGTCCGCCCTGACATCGACTTCGAACGCGCCTTGGTCGAGCCGGGCTACCCGGAAATCAAGTGTCGCCGCCAGCGGCGCCGCCCTGCGACTCCCCACGTGCCCGTACACAACCACCGAGAATCTCCCCGACCGCACCGCACCGCTGCGATCTCGCAGCTGGGCGTAGGTGGCGGCGTCTTCGTACCATGTCGCATCGGCGGCCCGCGCCTGTCTCGCGACCGATCGCCCCTCCGAAACGAGGATCCGCCCACACCGGTCGTCGATCGCGGCCATGTGCCCGTCCTTCCAGGTCTCCTCGATCGCGCGCAGCGTGGTGCTGAGCGCACGGGTCTCCGGGACCACAGCTTCGAGATCGCCAACCCGGTCACGCGTTGCCGCGCGAAGGCGTTCGTACAGCGTCGGCGCCCACTCCGCCATCAACCCGAGGAAACTCTGCCCGAGCGGGCGGAACACTGCATCGACAGGGTCCTTCAGGAAAAACGCCAATCGAAGCAGGTCGTCGGAATCGCGTACCGTCTTTGACCACGCATCGAGGACCGACCAGAGATAGTCCAACGACAAGGCGGCACGCGCCCGGAGAGACGACGACGCACCGCGCCAGTCGGCCCCAGAGCACAGTGCGCGGATCGCCTGCCAGATTGTGGTGTCGCGTCGGCCTGAGACGAATGACCTGCCGAGCTCGCTCGCGAGCCGGGCACGGTAACCGTCTCGAATCGCGTCTGCCTTGAGACTCCCCGCGAGATCGAGGGTGGATAGGATCGCTTCTTGCGCCGTCCAGAACCGCCTCTGCGCCAAGTCGAGATCCCCGGCAGACAACGCGCGGCTTCCTTCAAGGTACGCTACCAAGTAGTCGCACAGGTCCGGCGTCAGCACCGCTCTGTTTCGATCGATGATGGCGTCCGCGGATGCCAAGAGATCCCTGTCCAGCGCCTTGCGGCACCGCCTGATGTGCACCGCAATGGGCAGGGCGATACAGAGCGGCGAGGGAGCCTTGGTCGCCAACGCAATCGAGATCCGGTCATGAGCACCTACCAAGTCGCCTGCGAACATGAGGGCGTCTGCAGCAGCGGCCTCAACAGATGCATCCAGCCCGGGGACGTCTCGTTGCCCATGAGCCAAGAAGAGGGCATTCGTCCCCATT